>Ga0307514_10000018_pt1 | contig 430261 bp, 404 predicted proteins | sample 16_EM_MG_FD_203088 | JGI IMG/M metagenome (GOLD analysis project Ga0307514, IMG submission 203088) | Populus trichocarpa ectomycorrhiza microbial communities from riparian zone in the Pacific Northwest, United States - 16_EM | ecosystem: Host-associated > Plants > Roots > Unclassified... | reverse complement strand
TGATGATGCGATAGAGAGCAGTCCTATCGTGCGGATTCGCAAGATGACGCATTTATGTCGCCATAGCCGGGATGTGTAAAACCATCAGCGGTGCGCATAATTATACATTACACCTACTATACTTCGATAGCGGGACAATGCATTAGTCAGTGGAACGGCGAAGGCCAAACTTGAGCCTAAGCTAAAGACTAGTGCACAGCACGCGTCATGCAATATGCGAGTACGGGGGATCGTCGCACCTTATCTCTCAGAGATAGGGAATCATGCGCGCACTCCCCGGTTCACGGAAGTTCCGGAACCTAAGCATGCAGTGCGTGAGGGATTAATGGCATTGGCTGAAGATAAGAGGCCTGAAGCGACCCTGCTCATAACTTTTGAGTTAGTATGCATCGCAACCCCAAGAGGGTGTCATAATCTACGTTGGCAGAGTATCGGTTGGTCGCCGACGTAAATCTCTGAAGCATTGCCGAATAGCCAAATTGGTATGGTGAGGCATTAATATCTTCATGATATTAATACGATGCGATAAAGCGCTGATCAGTCTATATGACGTCAGTGTTCCAACTACTGAACGAACGATAAGCAAGATGTCTAAGTTGAAGTTATGAGTTGTCATAAGTTGCGTTTGATATCTTACATGATGATGGCCTCATACGAGGAGCGTAACGCTTCAAAACCAATCATGCATGAACACGATAACCTAAAGGGAACTCGTGGCGAAGCCGGGACAGAATCCCGAGGACGCTATCAAGCAAAAAACCATTGGCATGGTCAGTAGAATGGCGGCCAAACTTGAGCCGTTAAAGACTATAAAAAGACTCACATTGTCCCCGACAATGAGAAGGACAAGCTCTAGCAGCGAACAGTCAGATACCTACCAGCGGACAAGACCTTTATTTATTATTGAGTTTTTATGATACCTATATCAATATTATTAGAATATTATTAGCTTTGTGTAGCGGCAGCCCCGCACCTTGAGATGAGTATTACCTTCAACTGTGAAGCAGACGTAATACTGTGGGCATTCGCCAAACTATTAAATATTTTCGCAGAACGCCAATACACCTTTGCGCTTCATTGCATTTGGTGGTTAGCCTCTTTGGTTCAATTAGATACCGCGTTACGATACCTAATCGAATATAATCAATTCCCATCGGAGAATCGAGAAACCCAAGACGATACAATCGATAAACAGATTTCACCAATACCGAGAGATCTTCAAAACGATTCGAGAGGAAAGTCCATTTCAAATTGGGATACCAAAGATCAACTGCGCACGGACGAAACGATAATTAAGTCTCAAAATTCTTGGCAACTTAATAAGATTAATAATCAGAATAAGTTTAAGAAACAAGGGAAGAATACTCCAAGACTTAAACGAGTTCAAGAGATTCGGAAATCCGGAGAAACTAAACAGGAACGGAGAAGACGAGCCAAGACTTTAAAAAGACTATTGAACGAATAGGATCTACGGCAGTGGACCTAAGTGCATAAGTATCATCGGATACGGAAATAAAGTTACTTAGGGAATACACCCCCGTAACAGCCGCAACCACCCAATAAAAATGAAGTTCATCAATTGTTGGGACTATGGAACTTTTATCAAAGATTTGTCCCAGGATTTACCACAATGATAGTGTCACCAATTACGGATCTTCTTAGAGGGATGGAAAAAGATATAACTTGGGGAGATGCACAAGAGTCTGCATTTCACAAGATTACAATCCTTTTTACATTCGGAAAAACTCAGATCTTAAGGCATTACGATTGTAATCGACCCGCTCTGGTAGAGACCGATGCATCAGATTTGGCAGTTCCAGGGGTACTTTCTCCAACATTCGAAGATGGCAACCTACATCCAGTTAGTATTTTATCAAGGAAACTATCACCTTCCAAACTTAATTATGACATTTTTGATAAAGAAATGTTAGCTATTGTGTTTTCCTTAATGAAATGGAGATATTATCTTCAGGGAGTGGAACATAAAACAATAGTTTATTCCAATAATCAAAATTTAACCTACTTCAAAACCATTGTTTCTTTAAACAGAAGACAAGCAAGATGGGCGGAAGAACTACAGGCCTTAATTTTGATTTATTCTACCGCAAGCGTTCTTCAAACCTTAAAGCAGCCACCCTTTCTAGGTGCCTGGCATTCACCTCTCAAGAGGGGGTTACAACAGCCTCAGGAAATCAAACATTGTTACCAAAGGAACAATGGGCGGAAGTAGGAGTCATGCAAATAGAGGATGATGAAATAGAGGTCATCAACAAAGAAGCAATGGACATCAAGCAATTACTGGCAGAAGCAAAGGCACCCATTAAGGAGAAAGCAATGCTGGACAAAGATTATAGTGTGATATGCAAACAACTCAGTTCCAGAGGAAATGTCAACAAGGAATATTGGATTCAGGATGAAATCCTATGCTGGAAGAACAGGGTATACGAGCCAATAGGATTAAGGAAAAGGGTTATGGAATCAGAAGATGACTCAAAAATTGCAGGGCATTTCAGACAAGAAAGAACTATAGAGTTACTGGCTAGACATTTCTCTTGGCCAAATATGGAAAAAAATGTAAGGAGTAACTGCAACGAGTGCGATAATTGTCAACAGACCAAGGCACCACAACACGCTAAATATGGTTTATTACATCCACTAGAAATGGCTTGTAAACCATTGACTCATGTCAGTACGGATTTCATTACCGATTTACCTGAATCTGAAAGAGCAACAATGATATTGGTAGTAGTGGATCGTTTTACAAAAATGGCACACTTTATTCCTATAACAAAGAAGGATTCCCCAACAGTAGCTAGGGCATATCTGGAGAATGTTTGGAAGTATCATGGGTTTCCGGAAGATGTGGTTTCAGACCAAGATGGAACATTTACGGAACAATTCTTTACTGACCTATACAATTACCTGGGTATTAAAAAGAGTATGAGCACGACCTACCACCCACAGTCCGACATTCAGACAGAAACAATCAATCAGGACATCGAAAGTTATTTGAAATCTTATTGTAACTACGAGCAGAATGATTGGGATGCAATGTTATCTATAGCAGAGTATGCATACAATAACTCGAAGCATTCCGCTACCAAGATTTCTCCATTTTATACGAATTATGAATTTGAACCACAGACAAAATCGCCAACTGAGGTTCAGTTTTGGAATCTGGCTTCAGATCTGTATGGCCATTTCATGACAGCAGTTCATTTGTAACTATCAGACCAGTTAAAACAATCGATCGAAGCGATGCAGAAGTATTATGATAGGAAGCAGAAGTCTATAGAATCTTTGAAAAAGGGAGAGTTAGTAATGCTCAATGGAAAAATATACATGCCAAACACCAATGCAAGAAGCTGGAAGATACGATATATAAACCTTTCAAAGTTTTAGCGACGGGAAAGAATAGAAGGTACTGTACCGTCAAATTGCCAGATTCCTGGAAGGTTCACTCTATATTGAACATCTCGCTGTTAGAACGATATAGAGGAACCAATCCGAGGAAACAAGTAATTGACGTGGAAGTCGATGATACTGGATGTAAAATGGAATCGATTATCGCAAACCGTCCTTCCGATAATGACCCAAGGAAACATGTTTATTTGGTTAAATGGGAAGGTTATTCGCATAATGAAAATACGTGGGAAACGTATGAGAATGTGTTAGAATGTTCTTCGGACTTAATAAAAGATTAATACAGTAAGAATCCAGCTATTGAAAGAGACGGGCGTTGTGGCAAAAGAAAGCGATGAAAAGTTTTGTTTATTTTTGTTATTGAATTTTTTTCTTTCGTACGTTGAGTGGTATATTGTGCTTTTTTACTTGTTATGATGGAGCACCATTGAGGTCACCAGTCCTAGAGAAGGGGGTGATGTTAGGGGTTTTCCATTAACAGCGATAATGGTACTTGCGATACTTATATGAATACATGTCACGGAGTTACTCTCGGTCTAGTCACGTGATTTGCATCACACCTATTCATGACATTCCAAGTAGGCCAGTCTTATGTCCTTTAGCGGGGATACATAATAGTCGTGTGTTGATTGAATAAGCAAGACTGTTGCTTAGCGGATTCACTTAAGATAATGCAGCTATATACCTTAGCAGAAAAGCTTGCTTTAGCTGTGCGTATAGTTTTCAACCACATTCTTGATACCTGATACTAGCGGGACATGTCTTTACAGACACAGCAGTCAATAGTCAATATGCGGGTATATGGGATCTCCGACTTATTGTCTAAGGCAATATGAGTTATCGGGGCACTCTCCGGCCCAAGAGATTAGTCTCAGCCTAAGCATGACGTTACTGAGGAAATTATGACGTTGGCTGATAATACGAGGCCTGAAGCAACCCTGCTCATTGGTTGGAGTTACTATGCATTGCAATGTCAGACTCCTATTCGATACAAGCTGACACATCAAGATTTACGTTGCCATAGTATCAGTCGGTCGCCGATTACATCTATGACACAAGCCAAATAGCCTTTAAGGTGAGACATTAACTTGCAATAAACACTACAGACCAAGATTGGCAGATGTTCCAACTACTGATGCAAACGGATTGCGAGATGTCTAATTTTAAGTTCCATCTGATACATTGTCTGCCATGATATCATGTGATGGATGGCCTGATTCTTATCAGGAGTGTAACGCTTTCATACCTCATCTGCATGAACACGATAACCTACTGGGATGTGTGGCATGTTATCACTGGGAGCTTTGCATGACCGCAATAACAGTATCATGAGCGGTGTAGTCATAGTGTCGAAGTATGGGCATACAAACCCTCAAAGACAACTATAAAGAGATGGCATTGCTCTGGCAATGAGAAGAACAAGCTCATGCAGCAATCCACAGTCAACACTCAGAACACCAAAGACGATCTTAAAATATTATTAAGAATTCTATCTATATTTACCCAAAATTACTTCTCTCATACATCAATGTGACTTTGCAACATATGCCTGGTCATTAATACACACAATCCTAATACACTCTGCAGAAAGTTGTCAAGTCGTTTGGGAATCTTCTTTTCGAATTGGAAGAGCAGAGTTTAACCCACACCTACCATGTGGTATTTCATTTTGCGGAACTAGATTGTAGCGACTATCTGGTTGTCAGATATCTGTCGGCAGAACTCTTACCATTCGAGGAATGTTCCGAGGAGTGGTTATTCAACCTGGAAGTTCAATCTTCCCTTACATCGGTGACGGAAATTGGAGAAGGTTCAATTTGAAAGCTCTTGAGATTGGTCAAGAGGTTGAGTCTTAGGATAAAACAAGGAAAGAAAGAGTAAAATTAGACAGATGGTTGTACTTAGTTCAAAAATGTTGTATTGATTATTGGGATTAAGACCCCTGTAACAGTATGGGCGTACCAACTCTCGAAGACGACAATATAGTCACAGCATTGTGCCAGCAATGAGAAGAAGCTCAAGTAGCAATCCACAGTCAACAATCAGAACACCAAAGATGATTTCAAAATATTATTAAGAATTCTGTCATTACTTAATTCAAAACCATTCCTTCCATAATCCATGAACGTGACTTGGCAACATTTGCCTGGACATCATTATACACATTCCAAATATGCTCTGAGAACAGTAGTTGAGTCTTACAGCAATTTTCTTATCTAATTGGAGGAGGAACGTTTCACCCACACCTAACAAGTGGTTTTTTGTTTTTCAGAACACGAGGGTATCAGATATCTGGTACGGAGGTATCTGTCCATGGGCGCATTACCCTTTGAGGAGTTTTCCGAGGAGTGGTTGTTTGATGGGGAAGCTTAGTCTTCGCTTATATTGGAGACGGCCACTGGAGACATTTTGATTTGGAAGCTCTTGAAAGAAGGTCAAGAGGTTGATTCTTAGAATACAACAAGGAAAGAAAGAGTATCTAGATAGACAGTTGTACTTAATTCAATAAATATTGTATTGATTTTTCAGATTAAGCACCCCCATAACAAGCACCCCCATAACAAGCACCCCCATAACATCGAAATGCTCCCAGACAAATCGCCAGCGCTTCCAGCCTTGTCGTCAGCAATCTCAGGCTTGTCGCCGGCACACCTAGGTGCTTCTAGGCTTGTCATCAGCACTCGCGGGCTTTTCACCAGCACTCCCAAGTGCTCCCAGGTGCACTCAAAGTTCTTTCTGGCACTCTGAGGTATTTCCAAACTTATTACAATCACCCTCATAGTACTTTAGTAACAGTCATCAGAGACCCCAATAACTCTGAAGGACGGCTGGAATTCCTTCCTAGGGTCTTATACTCTCCTAAAATTGACAAATCTAAGTGTACACTCCACATCCTCTCAGATACTCCTGGGGGCTCCCAGTGACTAAAATACATTTTCCTGATGTACCAGTATAGCAGCAAAGACTGCAGGCTGTGAAGACTGGTATAGGTCCATCTCTGGCTACCAGCTGTATACTGTTCCTTATGCCCACATGCACATCTCTATGAATCGAGTATAGATGACTATATGCTGAGCGTCATGCAGGAATCCACGAGAAGCTTGCTATGAGCTGGGTGTGTGCGCATAGTGTAGTCCATAGTCAATTTGCTCTTTTGCCGATGAAATATGTGTATAAATGCTTCCCTGAGAAGTATTTCTTTTTTTTTTGATCATATGATACATATATCTATATCTATTGTAAATAATCTCATTTTTAAGATATTATCAGCTCTATACACAATATTGTGTGAATTACAAGTTTGAGAACTTTGGCATTGACATGTTTGTTAAATCTAATACAAAAAGAATAATGAAAGCATGTAATTGACATGTTTTAAAACATGTCAAATTTGGTAACTTGTCATTCACACTATTTTAACACATAAATCACACGTTACTTGTATGATTGGGCTTGCGCTCGCACACATAATATTCCTCTGGGCCAAAACTATGCAACCGTACAACCGCCTTTCCATACCAGACGACTAGTGCCAGTGAAAAAAATTCGAACACGTACGAGGTCGTGGCAAGGAGTATTTTGACGGAAATAGGCGGCGATACCCATAAACCCTAACCACTAATACCGGACGTTTGTTTGTTTGTAATCATTTTGCATTCACCCCCGAAGGGAGGTGCCCAGCTAAGTTACCATAAGCCGGCCAACCACTAATGGTCATGGCATTTAAACTACCCCATCCTGGAACTTCCTCAGTCTTCAACCGGGAGGGCACAAGGCCGTTGAAACTCCCAATCTCTCTTCTAGGCAAAGTCATCCCATCCCACTTCCCACTACTCAAGGCGGACCCTAAGGCCACTTACTCCCCAAGCCCACCCCCAAAAGCACACCAAAAATAAAGCAAACTAAAACAAAAGAGAATCGTAAAGTACATTCTTGCCCTGCAGGATCCTCAAACCATATAGGCGCGATATAAACTGCAACTTTTCCGACTCTCCTCCATTCCTAAACCCTGCACGGCTAACCCTTCCGGGGTCGCCAACTTTCATACCTTCCACCCCGGCAGTCATAAATTTCTGTGACTCCGCGGTCATCATCATATTTCGTAACAACCCGACTTCGTCGCAGTCGCTCATCCTTCTCTTTTTCTCCTTCCAGGGCTTCAAACTCCCTCCACTTTTGTTGTCCTCCCCTCCCTCCAGGTCGTCTTCCACCCCTATCATTGTCCACCTGCCTCCACGTTATCGTATTCCTGAGTTCGGTCACTCGGTCATATGACCCCTCTGACCTCCCTCGTCTTCGTCGTTGTCGTTCTCGGGGATTCGGTAAACTCCTTGTCCGGCCCCCCTTATCATTTTCTCCCCTATCATCCTCCCTCCTCTTTGCCATTGCCGAAGCTCCAGCGTATCGAGAATGCATAAGCGTGGGTGGTGGAGATGTTAATCTCGGTGCTTTACCCGGTCGCCCTGGTTCCACATCCAATTCATCAATATTCATAGGCGTCGCGTGGTCCTTTTCAACCTGCTTCGTCCAATTTTGAGTTGTTATCTCTCTAGCCAACGGTGTTCCCATACGCTTGCGCATTTGTAACTGTGGTCGTGGCCTGATCGTAAAATCCTTTTTTGGTGTTTGGGGCGTCATTGATGGCTACATTTCCGGGTCTAGCGCATTCCCCCTAACTTCACCCAACTTTTTATTTTCCTCCACAAGGCTCGCAACCGTTGTTTTGAGCATCGACACTTCCGTCTTCAGGTTGTCAATTTTCGAGTAAAGTTTTGCGAAATGTCCCTCCATGAGTTTGATGGCAGCCGTTCCGACTATCTTCTCTGCCATGTCTTGAGACATATCTAAATCATCACCACTCTCATCGGCGTAAACCGTCTCGAGCAGATCCACTTGTTGTTGTATGGGAGTTTGAGAGACTCCCGAACTCGTAATCGTCTTGGGGGCAGATGTCATCGTTTTGCCTTTCCCCTTTTTCTTTTTGGGCTTCTTCTTTCCACCAACGGCGAAAATAGGAAGCATCGAGGAAGCGACCGTGTCGCTATCATTGTTGAACTCGTAATCGGAATGGGTGGAGGAGTCTGAATCCCACAATCCATCCTCTTCTAACATCTCCCTTAAAAGGCCGAAGCGGGAGGAATCGGTTTTGGGTGTAACAGTAACAGAGGGACCCGCGCTGGGCAACAGGGTCCTCGAAGGGCGCCCACCTCTAGGCATCGTGAGGCCAAAGAGGAATTACGGGGCGGCCTATGGTTGGCCAACGACTCACGGCTTGGCAAAAGCTAGCGGTGAGGTGGTGTGTCGAGGTGTCGGTTCACTAATACCGGACGTCCGCCGGTACAATCAGTGCCAATTAGTACAGGAAACACAACACTTCATCAACATACCAAAAAATTGGCAAAGAGGATACAAATACTTTGAAATAGAATTATTTGAGGAGAGTGCCAATTTGTGTGGTACTACTTGAAGCTATGGGGTTCCAGTTCCAGGTTAATGTTCGAAGGGTTTGGCTTATGGCGGGTTCGCCTGCGCCGGCCTCCGTACGTCTAGGATTTAAAACCCCAAGTTATAGCGGAAACCTCTTCTAGCCCTCGGTACATTGGGCTTCTGTGTGCATGGCCCAACACACCCTGCACACACTCGGCTGCAGACTGTTTTACTTCGTGTGGGCTCCCGCAACTGTACATTTACTCTTCAATGCTATTAGAGATAATAGGGTGTCTTTGAGACCATTTAACATTAGTTGTTAGAGCAGAACATTCAAACAATAGTTCCAAATTTTGCAAACGGTCTCAAACTGTCCGGCAACGCCTCCGAAACGGTCCAAAATCAGTATATAACAGCCCCACGACCGAATTGTTTCATATCCATCTCAAAAACACCATCTTTCCGGTGGTAGCACATGGTTCCCCCAAATTATACCGAAGTATCAAATATTTTCCGTTCTAAGATGACGGCAAACTACGCTGTCTGTACAAGAATATACCCAACCCTAACGCCCGAATATTCCCCCAGTTAAAGTTGTGTTTTCCGCTCTCCTAAAATCTTCTAGTCCGGAACAATGCCAAACTCAAACTAACATCATTCTCACCGATACCTGGAGTGGGCTCGGCTAATCGTTCCCAAGGCTTAATTGAAAACTCGACTGTCTTTCCTTTCTGAAATGCTTTCAGAGATTCTGCACCGTCGCCGGACCCTACCAGATACGACGACATCGGTGGTGAGCGTTTGCCCTTGGCATAGCGCTTGAGTTGGAAACGCGTATCGTCAGGGAGTCCTGATAGATGTTAGTAGACAAGCAACTAATAGCTTAAAAGAGGGCGGTACCGTCACAGAAGCTCGATGCAATCCCTAGCACTAGCTCGAAGTGTGCTTCATCGTTGCGTATAATCTCGTGCTAGACTCTTTAGTTGGTCTCGAAATGCGACTAAAATTTATCAAAACATACCTGTAGTAAGCAACACAGCCCCGCTAACATACGTGCCTGATCAGACATGGACGATTTCGCCTGTGTAAATTCTGCCCGATGCAGTATCACCAGCTTCATAAATAGTACAAACCTAGTTCCGTCACCACGTTAGTATCAGTGGCTGCGCGAGTCTCGCAATGGATGTGGATACCAGCAACGAAATTCAGAGAGAGCATCACGATTCCTCCAGGAAAGATCTGGCACGCCACTCGCCTCCTCATCCTGAGTTGATATCATCTGTATGAACTTCGCCATTCGCTCAACCAGCAATGATGGAATAAACTGTAATCCAGGCGTTGGAGCGCTGGATGATGTTGCTTCCACGACAGAGAGAAATGCACGCGCTAATGACTCGCCAGTTTCGTGGTCATCGACTAAGACCAAGTCCAGTTGCTTGATAAGCTGGCGTGTCTGTAGGAAATTGCTCCATTCTAGGAATAATTCTTCAACATCGGCCCGAATCTACCAAAATCGGAGGTTAAAGATATGCGAAATGCACGAAGCCACTTGCAGCGATGGTTGTCTTACTTTATTAGCACAATCTTTGTTAAGAACTGTGATTAGATCGGTACAGATCTTGCGTCTCTCTTGGGATGCCGACGCAAACCCTTTCACAAACGACCTCGCAATAGTGCTCCCCACATTTAATGATGTATCGCTACTGCCAAACGATTCAACCTTGGGATCTACGGTGAGTATAATCTGCATCTTAAGTTTACAAAGACTGATGGAGAAGTCATCGGCTAGGTCCAAAAGACGGGCGACTTGAACATGCGCATCAACCTCCGAGTTGTCTAGTAGCTAGTAAGCGAATCGTGAAATGTATAGGTCACATAGTGAGCGACACGCACCATTGGAATCATTGTCGTCGAGAAGGTTATCCACAAACTGTTGGAGCCATGACAAGCACCCAGACTTTTTGGTTTGTACTAAAGGTTCGATGACTTGAGCCTTCAGGAGATCCAGTTTCTTAATTGCAAGCCCTCGTAACACCTCCAGGGTGGAATCTGACGACATCAATTGGAGGACGTGCCCATGGAGCTCATCATTTTGCGAGATAGTGCACAGTTCAAAAACATCGCGAAATAGCCCAAGCACTCCAGCCGCAGAAGCTGAAACAAACAATTTACGTCTAAGCTTAAGGGTATAAAAATCCTAGTATTGTTAGGGGTTTTACACCTGTACACACATTCACACTCACCTTCGCAGACAATGAGGTCCGAAATGGATCGTCCTGAATGATCAATTCAAGGACCAGTGCAACGAACATTCCACCATCAAGCGCTGATATTACCTGCAATACACCTTTCAGTCAGCCTGAACAAGACACATCCGGCCGAATACATACCCCTTCATGGTGCTGGGAAAGAACCTTCAAGGCTACACTTGCTAAGACATCAAGTTTTAGACAAGATCCGGCTATTAAACTCGAAAATGCCCGGAAGAGTGGCACACGGTTCGAGTACGATTGCATTCCGAAGACCCAACGTTGTGAAAGCTCATCGAATACATCGGCGTCGAATTGCCGAAGCTTTGTCAAACCCCTGGCAGCAGAAAGGATATGAGACTGATTATCCGTATCCTCGAAAGAAGTTTCCATCTTGGACACTGTTGTTTCAAATATTCGGGACAGATCTCGCTTATCAACATCCCCAGGGGCGTTCCAGAGTATGTCAATCTCGTTATTTTCCATGTCCGCATCGTCAAAGATATCATCATCATCCATGGTCTCAGATATTGGCGAACGAGTAGCGGTGGGGTGTACGGCAGCTCTGGGAGCCCGCCGATCATAAATAGCAAGATCAGAAATCATTTCTTGCTTCATGGAACCTTCAGATCCAGTTGCAGTCAAAAGATCTAGAAAAGATACGACAAATTCCTTGTAAACAGGCTGTTGTTGTGATTGTAATTTTTTGTACTTTGCATTTAAATGTCAATATAACGCAAATATCGCTTTCAACAGAGAAACTTACTTTAAGATAGATACACTGTACAAAGTCATTTAAGGGATGAAGAACTGAGAATGCCTCAAGATTGTAATTTATTGTGTCGGCTGCTAAGGTTAGGACGTCCCAATCGTCGGAAACAAGCACGAGTTTGATGATCTACACATAGTGTCAATGCATACCCATTACCAACGAACAGATTGGACCACTCACATCCAGAAGCGCTGCAGTATCGCCAAGTTGCTCTAAGACATCCCTGATGAGAATAATCTGCATTGCTGGCAACGTATTTACTCGGCTATCCACTGAAGTACTGCGCCAACTATATTGACCGGTTCTGTGATAAGAACGGTGAGCCAAACACTTACGCAGCTAGGGTTACTTACTGCTCTCTTGTCACAAGTTCTTCAAAGCTTTCCTTAATCCACTGAGCCAACTCTGATTTTGCAGTGCGACTTAAATTGCGTAATTTTTCCATCTCGTGCAGATCCAAACCTGCATATCGATCTGCTTGAGCATTCGGAGGCATATTAAACATTCCTCGCATTGATAGCATTTCTCTAGACTCGATAACCGATCTTTCCTCGGCGTTACAGTCGAAGGAACATCCATTCAACAATATACTGCGTAAGTTCCGCAGGGGTGCTGAGGCAGAATGAATTGGTATTTCAGCGAGCAGTCGAACATAACACGGACACCCCTTAAAATTAAATTGGTCTTAGTACTCAGTAAGTTCTCCTCTCGGGGGCCATACCTCATCAAAGTGATTTATTTTAGCAAGCCCGCCTTTAGCAATAAGCCATCTCAAGTACACTGCAATGGAAAAATACTCAGTCCGTACAAGCTCCGAAATTAGTAGATAAACATCATGCTTTTTAATTTTAGTGTAAACTTCTAACCGGTTCAAAAACTCCATTACAGAAGTTTGAATATTGAAGCCATCCACTGACGCAAGTCTTAATAGCTCTGCCCCAAGATAGATCCGGTATTGGCCTGTTCTGAGGGAAGTAACTGCCCATTCAAACACACGCGGAACTAGGTCTGCAGGTGATAGCAGAAAACTGAGTTGTTGATAGATATCATGAGCATTAAAAGGTAATTCGATTCCATCGAGGTATTCAACAGCCTTCCGGCGATCAGATACCACAGATGGTGACTTAGAAGCATCCTTCAAACCATCGAAATAACTGATCCGTAGCGATACATTTCGCAAGCATACCTGGGTGCCAAAAAACCGGCGGTCTACTAGTGCCAAAAATTGCTGAAACCGAGCTCCATCGCCTGACCCTACGAGTGATTCCCGGTGACACAGTAGTAGATTCTACGCAATTAGGAAGAATTTTACGTAAGTTTGAGAAGTGAAAAGGGCTTACAGAGGCCATGATTGAAAGCCGACGGATAAGGGGTATCAATAGCTGATCTATGTTATTCTTGATGACCTGAAAACGACGTTACTTTACATCCAGACGTTGTGGCATCGGGATCACATACTGCCTCGGACTTAGCCAGTAAAACCTCAGCAAGTCGCCTTGAAAACCGTCTAAGTTTCAGAAGATCTTCCCAGAACGTGGGGGCTAAAACGATCACCAGAGGTAGCACGTCCAACGCAGAGGTCTCAAAGAATGACAAATACCACTCTAAAAATACCATGCGATCAAGTAGGTTCTCAGCATAGAGATGGGTGGCAAGGCGTATTCTTAGAAATGTCAGCATCAAGAAAGAACCCCCGGATATTCAAGGCAGGTAATCCTACGAATAGTGCATTCTTGTGCGCCACAGGTCGTCGCTCATGGTACCACACGCCCCAATGGACTTCTCCAAGAATTGCATGACATGACCAGTCCATTCCTTAATCCATTTCGCCTCCCCGCCCACCGCCAGAGAACCCACCCCCTTACGCCTTAATCCTCTTAGTTCGTTGGCCCCGACGCAACGAACAAACCAGACTGCTCGCGCAGTAGGGACACTCTTTGCTGCACACTGTTCAAGAAGGGCAGGACCCTTTAACCCGTGTGGTATGGTGCGAGAGAGTCGTCGTAACGGAACAAGAGGATTTGCAAGATCCCGAAGCCAGGCTTCCCGTTTTTGGTCCGGAAGAGTCACACGAGGCGGGGGTTTAAACGTTGATGTAGTTGTAACTGCGCTATAAGATTGACGTTTATCCAGAATATTCAAATAGAGGGATGACAATGTTCGCAAGCCCATTCTCTGCTTGAATGTTGCAATTAGAGGCGATCTAGCAGATCCTTGCTCATTCTGCAAAGCTGTAAGCACCAACTCAGTTTGAGAGGGCAAGCCGGCAGAAAGTACATTGTGCTTCCCAACAAACAGCTTATCATACTGTCCATTCCTAGCTTGCGCATCAGTAACATGATCTTCCGGATGGTTTCCTTTCCATGGGTAGATATCGCAACATTCTATAAAATTGCAATTGTAAGCCTCATAATCTCGCGACAAACAGAATGAGTGAGGCGGGCACCCACTATTTTTTGGAAAACGCTGCGCCTGGACTGGTGGCTCCAGCACATATGGTTTTAGTTTGTCCCTTCGCGAAATATTCTTGGAAATCTCCGACTTCGAGGGTTGAAGTTGAATTTGTTTCTGTCGAGCACCTCTAGTTGGATACGGCGGAGTTCCTGGGTACCTTGCTCTATAATACACCTTCGACGGTTGAATGAACTGTGGTGTGGGTTCACTGGAAGCCTGAACACTGTGTACAGCGAATCCCAAGCGCTTTTTCCGTCTTGAGTTGAGGACTTTCGCTTCGGGACACGAGTAAGACATCGGGTTCAACGTATCGGACTGCCGAATGTTGTGCTTGTTCGCAGAATTGCCATCGTGAAGCTTCGCATTTGCCGCAGGATCCACGGTATGGGAACGACTGGTGGAACGACTTGCAGTATTCTCCATTACGAATGGCTGTGGAATAACGGGTGGTGGTAAGCAAGACTGAGATTAGGGCGCTGTCAGCTATTAGTTAGTAGTTGTATGTCACAAGAATTCTTTAAGCGTGATACCATCGCAGGGCAGGGCTTGGGGTGGGGGACTGAGTATCGGACCTAGCAAACCACCTATTGCACCAAACCCGTGGTTCAGTTCAGTGATAGTGAAGTGGTGTTGCGATGTACAGGTCGATTGGTATGGATGGATAGATCCGACACGCTACAGGCTAGAAGTACCTAATGCAAGTCTGCACCCGACAGGAGCACATGAGCCCCACTTCGGGGCGCCTCACCGCTCCTAGCGCTGGTGCATTGAGTAATTTAAGCGCGATACGATACATGATCTTTGTTTTCCAGAGAGCACTAAGAAGACTGCTTGTGATGGACGGTGGAATACCACTGCTGCTGAAATATACATTCTACGAGACCCAAGCCGAGATAGAACGGTATTCAATCCAGAACGTAACTATTCTGCCAAATCCAGAATATTACATCATCGTCGACCCCAGGGTGGGACAGTATTCATGAGTGTACTATAGTATACAATAGAGAATTGCTCACCAAAACCATAGAGAATTCGTCTGCGAAATTACAAGAAGTTTTAGGTGATCAGCCTAACGACAAAAATAGGAAGCTAGTATTATAAGGACTGGCGTTACACTTTGTCCAGGTTCCATTATTCATGCGCACGCGCAGCAGTAATGCCTTTCTATCAACCTTATCTCGCACCAGACCGATCCTCACGTGATTTTGAGCCTCGTAACTCAGCTACCCTAACGTCTGGTGCGAGACAACTCTCAGCCCGTCATTGAATGGGAACCTTTCCGCCTAAGACAGGGCAGTTGGTTGATACAGGTGGACACCAAACGGCATAGTCTGTCAGCCGGCTGACAGACTACAAATAGCATACAAGGAAATGTCCAAATTAAATAAATGCAAAAGTCGTCACTTAATTAAAACCTGTATGGTGTTGGCTCTCCCATAATTACCAATATAAAAACTTCGAAACGGTTGCATGAACCCAAACCACATCACTGAGCAGGGAAATTGAAAGCTTAAGATAATTGATCAACATGGCAATACCTTGCTCCTCGCTATAGCGAGATTATAGCGCTATATATACTTATATCATGACTGACTGCCATCGGTGTAACTATATTCTACCGCTAGCATGTCCACCATTCACCATCTTTAAGCTTCACTGGAAGCCAAGTGTGAAACCAATTAGGAAAAAACGAATGAAGCCATATAATGGCAGTGTCAGATCATATCATTTCAGAGCATACCGTTTCAGCGCATGCAGTGAGATTCATTGTGTCGAAATCTAAGTGGAATTATGGATATCAATTGGTTCCAATTCGCGAATTGGTCAAAATATCGCAAACTTTCCTCTCCAGTTCGCTAACTGGAGGGTTCGCCCATAGGACGGAACATATATAATAGAAGAAGTGCTAACTAAAATCACAGAGCATTCGTTCGCGAAGTTATTATCACCTTCTAAGTACCTAGGTAACTATAGGTAATGTTGAGAGACGGTGCTCAGGAGCAGGTTGGAGACGGCTAATCTGAACTGGCTAAAAACCGTGCTCAAGCTGATTGTTTTAGTCTGTATATGCATTCCCGTAGCCGGGTACAGGCTCATGAATAGCTCTCGCCGACATTTCCCCTCTTCGCCGCCGGCAGGAACCCAATCGACGGCGTGAAAAGCTGTTAGCTTTGGTCAGCTGAGGGGCAAATACTTCGAGGAAGAAGCTCTCACGAGTCAACAAAGCATTGACAAAACCAAGCGAGTAGACCGCAAATAAAGTGGTAGGCGCCCATGATTCGAATGCTTCGTTCTGCCATGCCTCATCAAAGTCACAGAATTCCATCCTTCTAAAAGCAAAAGCACTAGCCAAAATCCGTTGTTGTACGATACGAGTATTTCAAGTAGTCCCATATTCCAGACTTTTAGCTACGCTTCACGTCGAGCGAAAAATCCTGGGCACGAGAGCATATTAATATTTTGGGGCCTTCTTAGAAGTTGTTTGATGACCTGACTCTAAAAGCAATCTGAAACGACCTGAATCCAATACTCTCACCACCACCCCGAGCAGAATTTGTCGTCGCTCTCAGAGGACTGCTTATTCTCGTACCTGCTTAAGCCATAGAGGTATGTTGAAATTCGCGAATTCCCACAGCCATGCTTCTATTGAAAATGTTCACATTCCGTGAAAAATGGCTACTTACCTGCCTAGGGAGGTAGGTATCCAGATATCTGTTCAATTACTTATGCACAAAGCTAGGTCTGGCTGAAGCATAGATTTTATCCATCGTCTCATCTGTGTGCTAGCGTAATAAATCAGCTGGAAGGTGGCTCCAAAAAGGAGTCGGCATTCGGATAACCACTGTGTATCACTCGTGTAATCTCGAGACTGTTCTATTACTATATGATCTGAAGGGAAGTCGCCGATACTAAGATCACGAATTGACTCACAGGCTACGGACTCACAGTCGTAGACTCATCCACGAGTTTTCACTCGCCACCGCCACTGGCATTTGCAATCGTGAGCTTCCATAGACTTCCATAGAGTTCCAGGCCTTCATGTATATAAAGACAGAGCTTCTCCCTTACATAGTAGAATAGACTTCGTCCGCTTTACATTCGTAACACGTTCTGTTGCGAATATGGAGGAGAGGACCGCGTGCGTGTATAGACTTAAGGTACAGAGAAAAGAGAAAGAGAAAGACTCGAGATATATACAAGAAACTTGTGTGCAATCAGCCCCGGTTACAGTGAGTTTGTATCAGGTCTTTTATATGTAACAGGTTCGGATTCATTTAGATCACTCGAATAACCTACATATCTAGTCTATCCGAGAAAACTAAGATGCTCATCCTAACATCCATTTAGCCAATACTTGGGTTTCTCATGATGCGATTCACCCCACTTTCCCTATCGCTGTTTGCGTGGTAAGCCCTCTATAGAGCGTTCCAGCGCCTACTAGATCCTGGACTTTGCGGATAGTCTCGCCAGTAGTCCTGGGACGACTAGTACGTATTAAGCACATAAATCATATCGTCCTCTCAAAGTTCATACCTCCAGCCAGTGACCGAATCTCCCGCACCTCTCCACTGCAACCTTTTCTTCGGTCCTGGCACTGTACTAGCATTTGTATCATTTTCCAGCAAGGTGCCGTACGGAAGAGAACATGCAAGTTTATCGGCTAACATCTATCAGCTTCTATACCGAAAGAACGTCATCAATCATCAGCTTCTCTGTTACTCAGCAGTCGCATCTTGGGAGTGTCATTTTGGGTTGGTTCACTAGTCAAGGGGTACGATTATCCTATCATTTGAGCGGTTTGCATTAGTACTGTTCCTACATACAACTTTTTTTAGGCCGCCTTTTGATCCATAGGGTTCATTTTGGTATAGTTTAAAACTCACGATAGACAGTGTGGCATTTACACTACGTGCTGTCGTGGCATGTACACTACATGCTATCGTGAGATTAACACTTCCGAGGTATGAGACTTATGGTGGTGTCATTAGGTGTTTCCACAAGACTTGGAGTGGCGTTTACACTACATTGTAGTGAAATATTCTGAGTTGAACTGGTGGCAGCAGGTGTGAGATGGTCACTACAAAATGGCTTATATGCATACGCTTTTGTAGTGGCTTTCACACAACAATCAAACTACAAAGGCATCTCTCTTACACCACAATGGCATTTATATATCACTTTTGTGGTTTATATGGAAACTATAGTGTGGTTCCGGTTAGAAGTTGCAAGTGGGTCACTACTTACTTAACTACGTACGTCTTATAACTTACTAGACAAAACGAACTTAGACATACTTCCGTGCAGTATCATCATCATCATTAGCACCACCTCTCTTACTGCCAGTGATATACCGCATTTCTAACATGATTAAGATATCACAGCAACCACAACCACTCTCGAGCCCACGCACATACATGCAGAATCACAAAGAAAATGCAGCCAAAATATTTATCTTGAAATTTTAAGAGGCAAAAGTGAGAGACCCATTAAAGTGCATATAACAGTTGGGCTTTCCACTACTTTGGAAAGTTCAACACCGAGAACTAAATCTCGTGATTGTTCTTAAAGCCATTCATACACTATCACTAGTATCGTTTGATTCACATTAATCTGTCGTGTTATTGGCACGATGCACATTGTATCACTCGATGTAGTTTGAGCTACACTGTTACATATATACAAGGGTCTGATACAGCTGGCTGTAACCGGGGCTGATGCCTCCTGTATATATCTCGAGTCTTTCTCTTTCTCTCTTCTCTATACCATAGAATATACGCACACGGTTCTCCCCAACTTCCATATCGTAACATACACCATGTCTTTGTCGTGCCATTTACATCATTCTTTGGCAGTATGCGATTTACATCACACTCAAGATGCAGCGTGAGAATTACACTTCACCGTTTTCCTATCTGGTGAGATTTACATGACGGTGTTTAATATAACCCACAAGGCCACCTTTACACCACGTTTTCGTGACTTTTAAACCATACCACACCAACACCATGAACCCTAGGGTGATTCTTGTGTTTCGATCCCGAGTCTAAACTCCCCCATCAATATTAACCTAATTCTACATCTACAATCCCTTCACCACACTCTAGCGTATGCTAGATATCACGTGTGCCCTACACATGTCCGGAGTAAGTGCTACTTTTGCTTAATAGTTCGTTCTCCAAGTCGTCAATGGGCGCTCGATCGAACGCAGAATCATTCATTTTTAGACAGCTGTTCTTCGTTCGTTTCTTGGTACAGTACTTCCAAACATCAACTATCACTCTCATTAGGGATTCGGAGAATTGTTACTATAGTACTTAGGGGAGAACCATGTGTTGATTCTATGATATGGTGAAGAGAAGCAGAGAAGGAGAAAGACTCGATTTATATACAGAGAATTATGAGAGAAAACTTTGATGCTTCGCCACTCTTGAGTCACTCGCCACTGAGTCACTTGCCACTGGATATGTAACAAGAATATCGTTCAAGTGGAGCTGCCCGATTTTACGGCCTATGGAGAGTACCTACCTTTAAACTCAAGCCTAAAGAGAGGGTTATTGCTACGGATGTGTTGTCAGCTGAGATGGAGAAGAATGCGAAACCGAGTAACCATCACTCGTTTCTCCTCCCCTTATTATCGGGCTTCTTCCCCACATCAATCCTGCTCGGGACAAAAGAGGCGTTGTCTCAAAACGCAAGAGTGCTCTCATGAGCAAGTATTTGCGCCGAGCTTACAGGTTTGTCGGACGACTAGCTTTCGAGCGCAGTTTGTTGTCTTTCACATAAAAGATGTCTTATAAATTCCAATTCCTTTACGAATAAGCGAAAGGCCCGCCTTTATCAACCGCATTTTTTTGAGAACATCTATTATACACGTACGGCATACGGATCATGATAGTGGAGTCCAACGACGGCGACTCGGAGAGAAGGAAGAGATAACTACTATACGTGTAGAGAAGCGGGCAAACGTTAAACGCCCGAAATGTACATGTATGAGTAACTACTTCAGGGCATGTCGTCGGTACTCGGGTATGGCCAAACGGAGTGTCCTAGCGGTTATATTGTGACAGTGGCGAAGGAAATCGGACCTCGCAGCGTTCATGTTGGCGCACTCCTAAATATTGCCTCTCTGATTGGATCAAACCCTGCACTGCCGACTTCACTGGCCATATCCGAATACTTGTGAGGGTTTGCGTGGTTGAAGTGCACTTTTGTTGCCTTATAAACTAAAATGGAATGTTTTCTATGAAATCAGACCGCTCATGGTCAACGTAGAATATAGTGGGTATATATTACTTGACATTACTGGACACGTACTCATCGGCTATCTGGCATGACGTGCAGCTCGAAATGTTTGTTTTTTTGTCTCGGCACACCACATCTAAGCTAAAATTCGATGGGATGATGGACGAGTTCCGATGTTCCTGGAGCTTCCGAGGTATGACCGCACACGCATACTTAGCACTTAGTCTAAAACTACTTCATAGATAGAGGTTACCGATAGTACTGTCTTCCTCCAGACGTTCGCTATTCATTATCCATCTCAGCAGCTACCAAACACCGCGCACCAATTCTTAGATCCACCAGCTTGCACTAGAACGTTCGCCAAGTTCCTTCTACACCCCGCGATTGAGCCGAGAGCATCAACGAGTCACCACTTTCGCACGCTCTCCACATCTATTTCGTTATTGCAGAAGTATGAAGCCAGACACAGTGCCATCGTACCCCACACATTCGGAAGACACTCTTGCGGTGCGGCCTAGAAAGAACACCTTTGAACAGCTCGATCGGCCTGGTTCAGTTCAGGTACTTCGCAGCCTACACCGTCGTAACTCAACCTTAAATATGCTAAATAATAAGCTAGATCAACGTACAAGGGGCATTCATTGTAGACGAGGAGAGTAATTCACCGCCACGGACGGGATCACCAGCTCGATATGGACAAGATACAAAGGATATCCGCCTGCCACATCACAAGTCCGAAGTCTCCCATATGGCCGTTGATGTAAGGCACAACTATTCTATGCGTTACCGGCGTGCTAATTTACCAGCAACCGCATAGATAGGAGGTTCTCTAGCAAAGCTAGTGTATTTTACTCGTGATCCAAACGGCAAAGGTGGAAAGTTGAACTTCAAGAGTTTCGAAACTGAGAATATCGATGAATTAATCACTTACATGGACCGTCTAGTTAACGGTGAACGCGAGAAGCCGCCGCACGCTACACGTTCCCTGGACGAACCGTTGTACGTCATGGCTACAGGCGGCGGCGCGTACAAATATTTTGACAAGATACAGAAGACTTTGGGTGTTCAAATCTATAGAGAGGATGAGATGGAGTGCCTCATAGTCGGTTAGTTGTCTTGCAAGTGTTCTTGGTGACTCTCTCTCACTTGCGGTTCTGCAGGCTTGGATTTCTTCATCACTGAAATACCATACGAAGTCTTTACGTACTCGGAAGACAATCCTATGCATTTCGAGGAAGCCAGAGTTGACATCTACCCTTACCTAGTATGCCTTTAGTCACGGTTCACAGTACCTCCTGGCGCTAACTCGCCCATCAGCTTGTGAATATTGGTTCGGGCGTTAGCATGATTAAAGTCTCTGGGCCTCAGCAGTTTGAAAGGATTGGCGGCTCTTCGGTGGGTTTTGCTGAAACAAGCAATGGGAACCTTTACTAACTATACGCCAGCTTGGTGGCGGTACTCTGTGGGGATTACTGGCGCTATTAACCCCCGCGAGGACATTTGATGGTAGGCGGACTCATTACGCGGCCCCGGCTATATACTAACTGTCTGAGTAGACATGTTGGGGATGGCCGAACGAGGAGATAACACCAACGTCGACATGCTAGTAGGAGATATATACGGCGGAGGCTATGAAAAGATTGGGCTGAAGGCGACCACCATCGCTAGTAGCTTTGGAAAGGTTTTCAAGAAGCAAACGGAAGCTATTAGTGAAAGCGAAACCACAATGGAAAATGGGGCGGCATCGACCAATGGAAGATGCGACCGGTTTGCTCCGGAGGATATTAGCAGGAGCCTACTATACATGGTCAGGTGAGATGCCATAATCTCACAATCCCACTAGTACATTCATATTAAATACAGCAGCAATAATATCGGCCAAATCGCCTATCTCCAAGCTCAAAATCACAATCTTCAACATATATACTTTGGTGGGAGCTTTATTCGAGGGCACCATCAGACTATGCACACTCTATCGTTTGGTATGCGATATTGGTCAAAGGGCACTAAAAAGGCGTACTTTTTACGGCATGAGGGGTACCTTGGGGCGGTTGGGGCGTTCCTCCGCCGCCAACCTAGGAATTGGTACGGAAAATACCCTACGCTCCGCGTTCCATAAACGCATTAGCTAACTTGCACTTAAGGGGTCGACGAAATAGCTCGGGTGAGAGTACTTTGGAGCGCTGGCATCTTAGGTCAGGGAGTATTTGAGGTCGTTGGCCTTTACAGCTAAGAAGAGGCATGGACCTTAATATACCTATGCGTATATTGTAAATAACTATGATAGACCTGTAATCGTATTTACTTATTACTTGTCTGTATTGCCAATTTCGAGATTAAAAAGCTATCGAATCCTGTATCTATCGCTCCGACAAACCCCCGATCAAATGACATTTTACACATCTACGACTCTCCGTTCTTTTGGTGCTCGGATATTCACCAAGTGAATTTGGGAGTTTGTCGTGGGGCAGGGATAAGTCTGCTCTATGAGAATAGACTCTCCCGAGCAGCGGCTTTGAGCAAGTTGAGTCTCACTGTTGAAATAGTGATAGAGAAGCTTAATTGTTTCTGTCTACGACGGGGCTTGTATGCTCTTATATATAGCATTCAGTGTATGGCTTGTACGCATGCATGCGCACTCAGCTAGCACCTCCAGCTGAGTCCCGAATGACCGTCATCACGATGATATCATGATCTCCATCACCCTAGCTGAAGCCTATAAGCTATATAAATGGAGGCGATCCATATATGCAACCTCACCGATTCCACAGACTGAGTGACATTGCGTGAGGCGGACTCCGTTATAGAACTATTTCAGTGGATGGACTAGTTTTTATTCCAATAATGTTGTTAGTATCTCATACGAAGATTTATACCTAGTGCCTGTTAGCCATGGAAAATCTTCTAGATCACAAGCCAAAGATAACGTACCACTGTCCCGTATTCTCCCTGTTCGCCTTTCCAGCCGCTCTGGCTCCCTCTCTGGCCCTGACCGCCTCAGACGCAAACCTTTCCAAACCTTCCTTATTCCTCTCATGCTCCGAAATCACTCTATCCAAATTCTCCAGGTGCCGCTTTTTCCGAGGTAGCGTAGTTTTCAGACTTTCCAGTTCCGTTTCAAGCATACGCAGCTCACTCTCGGCAGCACCAATATGCTCTAACGTATCTGATAGCGGTAGGTTCATCCCTGGCCTTGCATCATTTGCATTCTGATGCGTCTCAATCTGATTTCTCATGACCTCGGTCTCCTCTGGAAGCGTCTGCACTTTGGAAATATCGCGAGTAAATTGCTCATATGCTGTCCGATAAGATTAGCCCCACTCGATCAACCTTTCAAGTATTGAGAAATACCGGGTACCAGTCTCTGTGCTACGGCTTCAAGCTCCGCCAATATCTCATCAACCTCGCGCTTACTGTTCTTTAGCTTCTCCTTCGCGCCTCTCAGGAGTTCCTCCAGTTGCGCATTATCCTCGGTCTCGGGAATTTCCCGCTGATCATCGGTTATGCTGCGCAGAAATCTTTCCTTCGTCACTTGCTCTAGGTAGCTGAATCGTAGTTGGGAACAGAGCTCTTTGTAGTGGGCTAGCTCGATCTCTAGTGTGCCGGGGGAAGTGGAAGACTCGTCCGAGATGTCCGAGTGCACAGTCACCTCTGCTGAGGTAGGAGATGTCGAAATCGATTGGGTAAGTCTTTGAAGGGTAAGGCGTGCGCCTGGGAGAGATCCGAGGATGGTTGTGAGATCGGGAGACAACATGATAGTGAGGCAAGTGCTGGTATTCTGGAGTGGTAGGAAGACGCGTTGTTGTGTTGACAACCGTTTTGTAGGCTAAATATCACGTGAAACAACTAGTTTTTGTATCATTTGGCGCCGACAATTAATGAATCCAAGATACCCACTATCAGGCAACTCTTTGCATTCAGCCAGCAGTCTCGCCAAACGAAACGAAACACTATCAACTGCTGTGTACTAATCCAAACAGTTTGTTTACTGCTCCACTGCTAACAAACAATAGAAATTAAGCGAACCTAGGAATCAGGAAACAGGGAAACAAACAACGAAAATAATCATTCTAAGCTGCCGTATCGCTACAAATATCCTGTTCCCACTTTTACTGCTAGAAACGATATAAAACGAGGCAATAGGAAAATGAAACAATGAAACGAAATATTCTTAGCTGCCGTACTGCTCCAAAGACTCACTGCTGACGAAGTATAGAAACGGCGATCCTCCGTTGATGCTCAACCATCCAAATGCAAGGAGGGTGGTCTCAACACAACGTGAAGTTCATTATGGACGTCGACCTAATGGATAATAACGTTTGTTATTAGTGATTGAGAGTGCATCCAGTTGCTAGTCTTGACTGCTGAATTGCATAGTGTATTCAGAATGAAGTTCACAGATGTAGCGTCCTACTGAGTTCTTGAGTGCGTTAGAAGCGTTTATATTGAAATTATCTGGAGAATATAGTCTCGTTCCCAGCTCTAGAGAGAGGCTGAAAATACTATTAAGAATGTGGATGATAATTGAACGAGTGGATAGTATCTGGTAGGTGTTATTCTTGCACGTACCTTTGCACAAGACAGATCAAGAAATTTGAAGTGGAAGGGTACTTATGGTGTGAAACGTGGGTCCATGGTTGCTGCTCAATATCTACAGTCATTCGAATACTCTCTGAGGGGCTGGGAATTGGGAATGAGACTACTTAGTTTATGCGGTACAGCAGTCACTAGTCAAAGCACCCATCCTCCAAATCCATAGGACTTCATTCTATCAAAACCACCTTTAAGAAATCAACATCTATTTCAGCTGAAAGACTATCTTTCCATTCGGCTTCTTTGTTGTTACCATAGTATGCAACGTTGTATCGTGGCGAAGATGTGGGTTCCAAGTGACAGCTTGAGCTTGGTCTGTTCTACCCTAGTATGAGGTGCTTAGCCTTCGTGGTTGTGTTTCGTTCTCTTTGGCTGGAGGGTATGAGTGGCCAAAAATACACCAACACTGCTGGTATTGGTTCTAGGCCGTTTATTCATCTACATAGAGATGTTGGCAGATGGAGACGAGTGCTTGTTCATAAAACAATATAATAATTTGTCGCCCTCATAACAAACAGCCTAAAGCCCATTAATACGAGTCCATCCAAAGCTACCTAAGCAAGAGGAACTCAATCAACAACCGCTGATATCTCGAGTTGTTACAAACTGATCAAGCTGTTCATTAGTGTACAGTCTCGCCAATCGCACCGTACAAACTCAAGACTACACCAATAATACAACCCAGCTGAAAACCCGCCCAATTTTAAGATCGTATAATTACACCCTCGAAATCTCTACCAATCAAGTTGAAATTCGTATACCCCGCAATCACCATGGAGCCGAGCACCCAAGTCAATCCAAGGATGCTTTATTCGGAGTCCCTTTGTTCCCAATCTTGTGTTACACAATCTCAAGGAACACCATCACACCTTTAAAACCCCGATCCCCCGGCCGCAACGTCACAACTTTAACAACTATGCCCAGGCCAGAAAAAGGCTCCCCCGACTACGCGGCCTACAAAGCGCAAAAGCGTGCTGATCATGCCGCGAAGAAAGAAGCGGAATCCGACGACCGCACTCCCCGCCAAGATAAAGACACCAGCTCGCTCTCAATCGAGAACCGCAATGGACGGAACCATAGCACGAGTCGACACCATCGCAGCCCCTCGCACGCTAGGGATTCCAACTCGGAAGGCTCTGACACCGAGGAAACTTCTGAACTGTCGCGCCGTCCCCACCGAAAGTCACAACCACCTCGCACCGACTCACCGCAGCAGAGGAAGCCATCGCATTCCCCGACTAAGAAGGAAGGAAGTGGGCTACAGGCGCCTTCCCCAGAGGGGAGGAAGAGGAGCGGCTCGAACGTGAGCACTCGTTCATTCGGCGGTGTGCCATTTGGAGCTCTACAGGGTGCGTCACATGGACACAACCAACCACCCCCAAACCAACAACCCTATCCTACACATTCGCAATCTGCTCCTGTCGCTGGTGGCTACGGCAGCGGTGGTTACGGTGGTGGTCAGCCAGGAGGATATGGAGGCCAAAAACCTATCTCACCAATTACTAGCCCAGGATACGGACCAAGTCAACCGGGCCATCCCAGGCCATATGGACGCCCACAAGGGCAGCAGCCGCTACCTCCCCCATCTCCCGGCGTATATACTCAGAACCCTCCATATGCCCAGAACCCTCCACCCACTGTTGGTTTTTATGGCTCGAACCCAAATCCTCCTCAAAGCGCGCCTTATTCTTCTGGCCCACCGCCTCCCCAAGGAGGATATTACCCATCCGCTCCTCCTCCTCCCCAATATGGCAATGCTTATCCTTCCTCTGCTCCAGCGCCTGGAGAGCCGAGCAAATTCAGTCTCGGTCAAGGTCAAGCTGCATTGCAATCTACAGTACCAAGCGTCTTCCACTATCAAACAGGCGGTCCTATGATAGACGGAACAACCACAGCACCCTACGGCGGCGATCCAAGGCCTCCCCCAAACCTAGATCCAAACCACCCGGGGCTTCTCCCTGGTGAGGGAGCAGGAAAGGTATATCCTCCAGGCCAGGCTCCACCGCAATACAATAACCCCGACTACTATATTCCCGTTCTTTCCGACAGCGCAACAAGCCAATCGCTGCATCATTCAATTCAAGTAGCTTCGGGAGTGTCAGCTTCCGGCATTCCGGCCAAACCGAGCTATGTGGATAATAGTGCTAGCAAAACTAGTAGTGGAAGTCTTTCTGGAAAACTTGGGAAACTTTCGACTCTTGGGATACCATCGCTGGGAGGTTCAAATATTGGCTCCAACGGTGGTTCCAGGCCATCGCTACCACCACCATCGCCCGCTTTACAGCCGTACCATGGTACTTATCAATCCATCTCGCCGATGCCATCCCCTGCATTTGGACCATCTTCGCCTCAGTTTGCTGCCTCACCACCGGTTGCAGCGGGTAAACACCAATCACATGGTTCCTTTTCCCTTGGACCGCCAGCGTATCCCCAGAAATCTCAACATCAGCACTCTACCCCCACCTCCTCGCAGACAGTAGGCTTCCACAGTCGCCCCAGCTATTACGGCGAGTCTGTATCCCCATCGTACAACCCAAGCCTCGGACCGGGCGGACCAGGTGGAAAATCCCCTTCCGTCAATCCAACGGGCGGAAACTCACCCTTCGTCTCTCCATCTCGAGCCAGCTCTCCTTCTCCGGAACGCAAATACAATCCTGCATCCGATGCTGCAAGATTGCAGCAGGAGCTTAAACACACGTTTACTCGCCCCTCCCCGAAGCCGCTGATCGATATTCTCCCCACACTCACACCCTCGCAACTCAAAGCCCTTCGTGCCGAATATAAATCTCTCTATCGTGGGGTAAACCTAGCAAAGCATATTAAGTCGGTGTTCACCACCTCCTCTCCCTTCGGCAAGGTTGCATTCGCTGTTGCTTTAGGCCCGTACGAGTCTGAGGCGTGGTTTGCAAATTCGTGGTATCAAAAGAAAGAGACCCGGAACGAGTTGTTGATTGAGAGCCTGATGGGAAGGAGCAACAAGGAAACCGCACAGATCAAGGCCTGCTTCAAGGATGCAAAGTACAATGCCTCCCTAGAGAAATGCGTTGCAGATGAGCTGCCAGCCAATAAATTCCGTATCGCGGTAATGGCACAGCTTTCATGCTCGAGGATGGAAGAAGACCGCCCACTCGATGAAGCGGGAATTCGAGAGGACGTAGCACGACTTGGAACCATCCTTGAGCGTGGTGCTACCGGCGGAGAAACAGAGATGGTGGGAATCATCGTCACCCGCTCCGACCGCTGGTTGCGTGAGATGGCGGCACTTTATAGGCAAGTTTATGAAAGAGACCTTGCAAAAGCCATTATAAAGCATTCAAAAAATCTGGCTGTATGTTAATCCCTCACTCTCTTCGGCCCCTTGTTTACTGACGGATATAGGGCGAAACGCTCCTCCATGTCCTCAACGGCGCGGTCGACAAGCCTCTCCGCGACGCGAAGCTGTTGGATCAAGCCATCACTGCTGTCTTGGAGCACGATCGCGAGGATCTACTTATTTCGAGGGCTACTCGCATCCATTGGGATCCCAAGCATTTGCGGAAGGTGAAGCGGGTTTTTAAGAAGAAATACCGGGTTGATGTTGGTATGAGGATCAGTGATATAGGTGCGAAGGGGAGTTATCGTGAATTTCTATTGCGAATGTTGCGGGAGGATTAGGTAATGCATACTTGTGCTTGGCGTGGAAGGAATAACGAGTGATGTGTGACGAGTGATGTATACTTGTGGTTTATGAGCCTGGAAGTGGAAGGGGTTTTGTTAATTACAGCCCGAGTTTATTGAGGGTAAGGATGTTTTGGATTATTACATTATTCCCAAACTGAAAATGTACTCAAATACTCAACTACCTTGTGTTGCGCAAGCGACGAGACCCTCGAGAGTATGAGCTCTCCCTGTGTTTGAACAAGATCTATGAATCGCTACTACCGGGTCCGGCGGTGGGGAGAGGTTAGAGGCGGGGGATGATGAAGAGTGAGCTTGCACAGAAAGTCCCGAGTCTCGAACTTGACGAGATTGACTAGCCACAGCACGAGATATCGAGTTCTGTCTCGGCATGCCTCGTGCGCATCACTATACTTACCCGTCGCGTCTGTCCAGCCTTCATTTTTCCGCAGCCGATTTTCGGGAAAACGTTTCTACATCATGCTGTATCTTTAGAAGAAGCTAGAAGCTAGACGTGGGTATGGCAATGCGCAAGGTCAGGCACTGCGCAGGCCGCTGCCAGTAGGTAGGGGGATTTCGGAAGGGAAGCATGACTCCAGCGCGGGCTGCACCGGAGAATATCAGGGAGGTAACGGAAGTGGTTATATTGCATGTCCGCGACGTCGGCCTTTCCGAGCCCGGGGACCTCATGGAAAAGTGCGTCTCTGCCGGATGAGGGTATTGCCGTAACCCCGACACGCATCTTGGACGGGCGGACTCCTTTGTGAGCAAACGGACAGAACATATCATGCTGTGCCTATGTGGTAGAAGGAAGCTGGCCGATGTGGTTGTCGATGTGGTTGTGGCCATGGGTTGAAGTGATGTGAACGCGCTGATAATTGGATCCCGGCCCCAAGCTTAAATTGGCCTAACGGCCGAACCCCACCATCTACCCAAAAACCGCCAACTCACCCCCACTGAGCAGGACCCCCACAGTCAGAACATGAACCGCACTTACTTCTTCGACGGCGCCCAGAGCAGGCAGGTAGGACGCGCACGAAGGGACGTATGAGGTGTGAGCATTCCCAGTCTCGGACGAGGCCTTAGGTAAATTTTAAGCAGCTGCGAAAAGTATGTGCCAAGTGAGGTTCGTTGCTATTGCTGGCTGGTTCCTCAGGAGACACGCACAAACCATGAATGTGGTGACATCCCCATATTCCCATCTTGACATCTGCTGCATTGCTGCTGTTAGCTTCTCGGCTGTTAGCTGTCGGGGTGCATCCGTGTTCCCACTTAACTTATCGCTGGGTTCGTCTCTGAATGCGATGCTGCCAGAGGGGGCCGCCCAAATAAATCTCGAGACAGAAAAGCCCGCAAAAAGTAAAGTCAGCACCGGAGGCCAGAGAAGGAGACAAAATGCACGTAAACTAGCTAGCTACACCTTCCTACGAGCTCATCACCCATCGGACAAGTACGACACCGCTAACCCTCCCGCCCGCTATCACCAACCCGCCACCCCGTTTGGTTGCTCGGCAATTGCTCATCTTCCCTCACGTGGAAAAAAAGTGAAGTGAGTAGAACTACTCGAGTGTTTCAGAGAGCGCAGCAGCAGCGCAGCAGTGCTTCCTATCGTTCGTTCGGTAAATCAATACTGGCTTTTTCAGATCATTGTACTCACACGCATTCCTACCCATACCCGCATCCATCTTCTGTCCACCTTGCATTTCTGTGCGAGCAGAAAACCTAGAAAGGGGCGATGAGATAGTATGCATAGATAATGATATGACATGATATGATATTCTGCTGCTGACAATGGCTGCTCTCCGCGCCCACCGAGTCTTTCCAGTCCCGATCACCTCATCTTCCTCAGACAATCAGCATAACGCCCGTCGTCCGCCGTACCTGTTCGATCTTCCCGCCGCTTAGTTAGTGCCCCCATACAATCGTACGTACATCGGTGGCCTCGGACTCTCCCGAGCCGAACCCTCGTCCACGGAAATGCACCCAAAGACACCTATATCCCCTCGCCCACCACTTTCTCCCGGAGATTCCACGACACGAAAGCGCCCGTCGCCGTCCTCCTCCGAGATCTCGTCTTCGAAGATCCCTCCTCCCACTACACCGCATGCGACCACGTTTGCCGGCCCGGCAGAACGCAAAGGCTCAAAGAGTAGCGGCAGTGGTGGGGGCCCAACAATTTCGCGATCGATCCAGGCATGTAACCGGTGCAGAGCGCGGAAAACGAGATGCGACCAACAATTTCCGAGCTGCTCGGCGTGCTTGAAGGCGGGAGTCGAATGTGTTGGAATCGATGCGGCGACGGGACGCGAAATCCCCCGAAGCTATGTAGATTGGCTGGAAAAAAGGGTGAAACACCTTGAAGAAGAGTTAAAACTGGAGCAGCAGGGTGCGAATAATGATGCCGCGATTGATCCGCAGCTGCAGCCCGGATGGGGAGACGCAGGAAACGACGGCCGGAACGGCCCGGATACAGGGAGTTTCTCGCGATCCAGTAGCACTGTGATGGGAGACCCCGAAAGAAGCAGCAGGGATCAGACTCCAAGAAATGATATTGGTGAGAGTAAAGCCCTGCATTTACGACCTGATATCGAGAACTTGGTGAACCAGGTTGGTCTGGTGGGTGTTCAGGGGACCAGCTCTCCTGGCTTCATGGGTGGTAGCTCGGGCATCTCGTATACGATACTGCTTCCCCGGCCTATGGCGTTGCTCACTGACATTGTGTGGGGCAGATTTGCTAGACTTATGTTCTCGGCAGTGAAATTAAGGTCGAAGGATGGGCAGGAACAGACCAGTAGCACTCCGCCATTGTCATATCCAAATCAGGACCCTACTCCAGAGTCGATGCCTCCAGATCCTGCGGCCTCCTCCACCATTATCCCGCGGAGTCTAAAACGCTCACCGCCATGTCCTTTTCCGAATCGAGAAACTGCAGACCACCTGCTGGAGGTATGGCTACATCCCGTTTTCGTTTTACGCTTTCGGTTTTTTGTCGGGTGTGATGCCGTGGTGAGGATCATAAATTGGTGGCCTGGTGTTGATGTTTGCGAGGAGTGAAGGCATATTTTCAGCAGGCAAACCCACAGTTCCCTATACTGTTTAGACCTCAGTTCGAAGCTGTCTTTCGCAGAGTGTGTGATCGCGTGGAGATAGAGGGAATGACAACACCTGGCGACCTCGGGCGGGAAGGTTCTGGAAACCTATATCTTGACCGAATACAACATTCTGCGGACCTTTATTTTGCATTCATGTGCTTTGCTATTGCTTCAGCTATGTCACAAAGCACCGAAAATCTGCCTGAGAGATACCATGCAGCTGCAATGCAACATATGGACTGTCTTTTTATGTCCGTTTCGCTTTCGAACAACCGATTAGATGGCTTAAAGGGTGTTCTGCTCCTTGCTCTTTATTCCCTAATGCGTCCCGCAGCCCCAGGAGGCATGTAGTATCCCTCCCCATTGTTCCTTCCAACTTACTTCTAACCTCAATTACAGTATGGTATGTCCTTGGTGCTGCACTGCGACTAGCAGTTGATATAGGACTCCACCAAGAGAATACCAAAGCAGAGAAGATTTTTGACCCCGTTTCCCTCGATGAGCGTCGAAGGTTATTCTGGTGCACTTACTCTTTGGATCGTCAAGTTTGTGTCTATCTTGGCCGGCCCTTCGGCATTGCCGACGATGCCATAAGAACACCCTTCCCCGTTGATGTCGACGACGAGTGTATCACCATCTCTGGTATTCGTCCTCAACCCCTAGGACGAAAGCCATCCCGTACTATTTCCCTCCACATGTTCCGAATCCGTCAGTTGCAAAGCGAGATCCAGCAGATACTCTACCAAACTTCTGAAGTTCCTCGGCGATTTCAGTCACTTGAGGGCTGGCGGCGGGATATGGAAGCCAGACTTCAACATTGGATTGATACCGCGCCGAAAAACCAGGGCGAAGCGGGATGTGGTTATAATCTCTCATTTATAGACCTGAACTACCAACAAACTCGCCTTCTGCTTTATGGCCTCTGTCCTGCAGTTCCCCAACCAACAACAGAAGCATATGAAATCATTGCAGACTCAGGTAGCAAGATCATTAAGGCATATCGCCATCTCCACAGAGAAAAAAGCATCAATTATTCCTGGCTAGCTTGTCATAACCTTTTCATGGCCGGTCTGTCTTCACACCCCACCTCTTCCTCCAACAACTACTTATTTGAATGATAGGAACCTCGTATCTCTGTGCACTATGGCAGTCACCAGAAGTTCGCGCTGCTACAACCATCGACCAAATTGACTTTCACACTTTGGCTTGCGTCGACGTCTTATCCTCCATGATTGAGCGGTGTCCAGCCGCCCAGACGTGTAGAGATGTTTTTGACTCCCTCGCCTCTTCTACCGTCCAGCTCTGCAGCACCGACTATGCCTCTCGTTCCTCCTCGCACCGCCGTCCGGCAAAGCGCTTCCGCTCAGACACTCAGCAATCGGATTGGGTTACAAATGAGTATCCCACCACCACGCCAGTACCAGCCAGCCTTGCGAATTTGCTACATCATCCCACTCCCAACCCAGAACACAATGCTTACAGACAGCATTACGAAGTGATGGCGTATTCCCCGCAGCACCAGGAAATTGATCCCATATTTAGAAACGGCGGGTTCTTGGAGGCGCAACCCCGAGTAGAGATGACGGCGGGGATGGATGGCAGAGGTCTGTTTGAAATGATTCAGGAGGTTGGAAGCAGTGGCAGTGCCGGGTTTGGGCTTGGATATGAGGGGGGTTGGGGACTAGATTCGTGGGTAACGCAGGGGGCTGCATTGTAGTGATGGACCGAGCGGAGAACGGTAGATTCTGTGGGGGTATATTGGATTTTCCTTGGGAGTTTAGGAGCAGAGTTTGTTTTCCTATATTTTCTCGTTTACCCGATGGATTTTTGAGGTTGTGTTAAGAGAGTAAAATGAGGTGTTTTAATACATACCTACTCATCCCAAAGTTCAACACTTGTGGCTCGCGCAGTATTTTTTATCTTCCTCTCTACACATCTGTGATGTGTATAGCATCGGACAATGAAGAGAGCTGGAAAGACTACAGTACAGTGACAGACCACCCGATTGCGAAAGCCCCTCAGTTGCGAATCTAGTAGTTTTGCTTGGTTAAATCTCGACAAGGGTTGTGTTGCAACCTTGGTTTGTATGGCATTCCCAACTGGGGGGCTTTCGCAATCGGATGGTTTGTCACTGTAGTGTAATAATTGCCACTGAGTGACTGATGGGGAAACCGACAGTAACCGCCGCGTCCCGGAGCGTTTAGTGATATCTAGGGAAGCACACAATTCTCCGATTACTCATGTTTCAAAAGCCGATGGAACCACAGTATTTATCTCACCCCCCACGTTTTATTAAGAGTGGCAAGCGTTTGGTTTAAGTTTACTTAAGACTTATGAGCGAGTTCCGGTGGTTGGAATAGGGCTTCTACAGTATCCAATCATCGCATGTCACTCGAGTTAAAAAAAGTTTTGGGATGAAGTAGTTACCATTGATAGAATTAATAAATACATATGTATCAAAGATAACATTGAAGCTCGGCGCCCCAGAACGGACCATGCACAGGGATAGCTTCTGAGGCCTGGGAGACTTAGCTTAAGGTTATAGATGTGCTTCTCAATCCATATAATATCACCCAATTCTTAGAGAAAAAACAAACATCTGAACCTACAAAACAGGATGAGATCGGAGTAGGGTTGAGACATCTATCCTCTATACCCTCATAAAAGGGCGGATTTGTTGCAGTTGCCACGGTGAAGATCCTACCACACTGTACTAAAGTGATATCAAAAACTACAACAAATTCGCCCTTCGTGAGCGTGTAGGGAATGAAAATATGAGTGGCTTCAAGTTTTGTATTGGGTATAGGCGTTGGAATTTCGCCACAACCGTTGGCCGCAACATAAAGTTGGCCATTCGGTTCTTTCATAAAGGTTATCTGTTTCATTTATAGTTACTTAAACTTTAGTATCAACGCTCTGAGTGGTTGATATCGCTGATCTGCGAATCCTCATATCAGACCGTGGGCCCTAGTATTGCACTGGATGCCGTCGTTCAGTCTGGAGGATCGGCGTGTACCCTTGTGGGAAAAATTGGAGGTCTTTCACCCTTGCAGCTTGTATGGAAAGGGTGGAAAGCCAGGTGAGTTCGAATAGTAAACCACCTCTATCCTCTATTACATAGCATCTATTGATCCGAATTCAGCGCTATAGATTTGATCTTTGGAGCCTTCTCTCCCAGCCCCAATCTGGTTAGTATAGCTAGATTAGGAGGATTTCCATAGTGGATGACCCACTTCCCAGCATGTACGCTATCGAGTATATTTGGAGTGACGAGAAGAAAGATTCTACTTGTACAAATACATCTAAAGCACTCTCCCCCTGATTGATCCATCTATTTATATACATTTCCACTGTATAGACTTCATCAATCCTTCCGTAGCGGCTTTTTCCAATCCTTTATATGGTCCCCAATGACTCTTGCGGCCGCCTCTGGAGTATGTTGACGTCCTAACGCTTCTACAAAGTCGCCCTCAGGATCTAGCATGGCTTCTATCAGTCTCGGCTGCTTTTGAATCTGCATTTACGCGCAACGTAGATCAAGAGGTTCTGAATTGTCTACGTCTGGTTACGAAACGACTTCTGTTGCATAGTACCCACAGTAGTGCAGGAGGAAGGTGAATTGGTACCGTGGGAGCCAGCTTGATCTTCTGTGATCATTGGCCAGCCCCACGGAGCCGCTCACCTATTTTATATCGCATGGGGTCCCGTCGATAATGCACGGAACAAAGAAAAACTTATCGAAAAGAATCTGAGAAAAGAAAGAACGTACCCATTAGATAGAAGTAAATAGAGTGATCAACTAGGTAATCCTGTCCGGGCTGGAGCCCAGGTGGTGTCGAGAAATACACCCGGTAAGCTTTGCATATTTGTTTGATCTGGTCGTAGGTACCTGTGTTCCAATGCTCAATACCATTTCGTTCAGAGAAGGTGGCAAACCCCCAATCCCGAATTGCAGAACCGTTTTACAGCAGAGAGTAATCTTAGCCGCACAGAGTTGCCGGTGTTTTAGTGGGGAGTAATGTGATCACATACCCGTGAGACCAACAAGGTCGGGATGAAATTCTTCGAGGTATTCCTTCATCTGTAATCCGCAAATATGCCCCGTTAGCTGGTCATATTTCGAGAACAGGACTCTCCAGTGGGGAATCGTAAAGCAGATGAAGTGAATCGGTCTGGACGCACAACTTCGGGGATGTCCCGCGCCGGGTCACAGGTTAAAAAGATTGGCGTCATGAGGTTTCCGTGGTTCTTCTTAATCACTACCCAGCGTCAGTATATCAGGCGGTACTTTCGACAATCGACTGCCCCATGCACCAGTGTCCTTCCAATGTCACAGGGTTCTCACAGTCAATCATGGTCGCCATTTTGTCCAACTCTTCCGGGCAGATATCGGGGCAATGCGTGAACCCGAAGTAAACCTGTCGCCCAGCCACTCCGTATCAGCATCTCGCGCAATTTCCGACTCATCAAGTCCCGCCGCAGCCACTATATCACCGGAGGTCAACACACCAGTCTAAACTTTCCCAAAAACTCGTCGTCACTCCTAGCCTTCCCATTGTGATCCACCAACTCCGTAAACGGGCCCCCGACTTTGGGCTTACCCACGCCCTTTGACATTTCAGCGATCCGCTTTCTCTGCATGCGCTCCTTCTCTGTCTGAAAGTAGATAGCAAGTCCTACGCCGGACGCGACGAAGAGCAATCCTGCTTTCCATGAGAATGGCTATGTCCTCATTCCAATCAGCCTTTTAGTACTAAGCCCCCCAAGCCGTTGGGACCACGAGAAAACTAACACCACTACGATACCGCGCCTTTGCTTGCTCGACGGTCTTGAACTTTAGCCTCGCCGGCGTCGACTGGAATCCGCGTTGTTGCTGGATGAGACGAAGGAATTGCGGCGACGTTGAAGTAACAGTGCGCGGAGCACTCCGGAGGGGCAGGTGGAGGCTCAAACACAGGTTCATTCTGGTGGTAATGGTACTGAGATGCAGATACAGGGTTGGGGAAGCAACCACACACGATTGTCGTTGTGAAACGATGACGACGAGTGTTTGAAAATTGCCAAGCCACGTGGTAGAGAACTTCACCATACTTCAGGTATACTTTCGCAAACTAGCCGCTTTTTGGTTTGACGAGCAAGCAATGGAAAACCCTAGGAACAAAGCACTCTGGATACGATAGTCATGATTCCAATTGGATGTAGCAATCCCAAAAGTAACAACTTGTAGAGGACACATCCTTGCTTTGTCGTTGATTTGTTGGACAACCTTAGAACGCAAAATTGGATGAGACGCAAAGAGCAAATCGGTTAAAGAAATGTGGCTTCTAGTGACAAGTAGAATTGAATAATAGCAATCTTTGGGCCATCAATCATCACAGCGTGAGTTTATATTGAATGAGTATAAATGCAGCCTTGAAACTCCGTATCCATGAAGAACTTTTTGGACTATTTATATTCCCGCTCCCGGCACCTAGAAACAGAGAACAAATCCAACCCAGAACCATTCCCAAATGTCACCATATCTCGTGAAAAGGAAGCTTTTTTTTTCCTGCTACGATTGCACTTAGTTGGCGAGGGCGGCAGCACGACGACGGTCACGCTCCTCGGCGATGGAGAGCTGTTTCTAATATTAGTAACCTTGTCGTGAGGTACTGCGGGGATAAAGATTATGTACCTTAACACCCTTGCCCTTGGGCAGGGACACCCATGGCTTGTCCTGTCCAATGATAAAGACGTTGCTCAAACGGGTGGCAAAGGTGTTGTCAACAGCGTCCTTGATGTGAACAATATCGAAACCACCATCGTGTCTCTCGCGGTGGGTGATAACACCAACACGACCCATGTTGCGACCACCGGTAACCATGGCGATAGTACCAGTGTCGAACCTGATGAAGTCGGTGATCTTTCCAGTCTCAAGATCAACCTTGACGGTGTCGTTGACACGAATGTTGGGGTCAGGGTAACGGATAGTGCGGGCATCGTGAGTGACGAGGTAGGGAATACCCTTCTTTCCGAGCTGAACCCGCTTGACCTTGCACAGCTTGTAGGAAGCCTCGGTTTCGGTGATACGATGGATGGTGAAACGACCCTTGGTGTCGTACACGAGACGGAAGTGCTCACCAGTCTTCTCGATAGAGATGACGTCCATAAAGCCGGCGGGGAAGGTAGGGTCAGTGCGAACCTTTCCGTCGACCTTGATCAGACGCTGCATGACAATCGCCTTGACCTCACTGCGCCTAGTATTAGTACTAGTTCGCGCAGGGGAAGGGAGAAGCATAAGTCCATACCGTCCGTTAAGAGCATATTTCAGTCTGTTTCGGATGAAAACAATGAGAGGCATGCAATCCCTCAACTTGTGGGGACCTGATGAACAATACCCGTCAGTGACGAGGTACGGAGACTACTTCGTAATGAAGCGAGCATACCAGGCGAAGGGCGAGGTGCGTAAGCTCCAGATAATTTGTCAAGGAGCCAGTGCGAAGGAGCATTAAGCCTCTTCAAGTGCTTCTTTCTACGCAATGTTAGCGCTGTCTTCAATGGTATAACCAAAGCCGATGGAGCAATGCCACACTGAGATCGCTCTCAAGATTGAAGGTTGTTGGTTCTTTGTGGATGTAGTGTTCGGGCCATCATATCGCCCATCTCCCTGAGGCGTTCTGCACACCTCACCACCAATCTCCAATCTTTCGAGTACCCAACGTGCCGATTGTCCGTAGATCGTTCGAGAAAAGTGCAGCGTCCGAGCGATAACTTACGGTCCACGGGCCATGTTTGTCGATTTGGGAGACTGGGTTGGAAGGTCTCGTTGTTTGTCGTGGGGGGTTGTTGCTGGTCGTTAGTACTCGCGTGAAATTTAGCTGGTGTTGTAATAGTGAGCTCGGAACTAGAATTAGCGCCAAGAACAATTGTGTGTCTCACATGATACCAATAGTCACAAACACTAAGGTCGAACCCTAATAACTTAGGGAGCAACAAATTCGACGAAGTGCTCAATGGTGAATTTCACTACCTTGAAGTGCCTAGAATTGAACATTATGGATACCACCGTGGTGAGAGAAAGAACATAATTGATGTGCTTCTTGAGGTCGAATGTGTTTTTCGAATGATAAATTGTGCATCTCTGTTGTCGAAGAATAATGACCGAACCATCTCACTCGACCCTTTACATTCAAAAGTTTGCTCATTCATAACAAAACACAACCTCCCACTAAATACTATACAGCGAAATCAATAACCCGGTACCTCCTAGACGCCCATCAGAAACAAGGATAAGAAGCACCAAAATGCAAGAAATCAGCAAGCCTGTGTATCAGCCGCGCTCAAATGTTCCCGACAGCAGAAAGAAAATATAGAAAGTAAGGAGTCAACTGATTTCATCCCACAGAATGCCTCGGACTTGCCACCCGTGAGGTTTCCAATTTCCGGCCTGTACGTCCTCTACCTGAACCTCTATGCCAATAGTGAGAAAAGGGTTGCATAGAGATCCCACCGCCACTAACGTGCGGCATAAATCCCTCTCGCAATAGCAGGTAGCATTCGTCTCTTTGGATTCCTTCTGCAGGCATAGCAATCGTCGGAATGCCTTGTCTCTTCCACAACTTCAAACTCGTTGCAGTTCGGGCTTTTGCTACAGTAGGTGGGTTCTCGAAGGATGTAGGAATCGCCGCAGGTATATATTCTGAGTCTATATTGACACATCTTGTCGATTGCCCATCTGACTGTCGCGTGGGTATGGATTGAATACTGTTTCCGTGTATCAACCTGTACTGTCGATATACTGGCTGTTACCACGGCGGGTGCAAAGTCGAGATGGAATTCGTAGAATTGCTTTCGTCCGGCGGTCGCAGGATTCGAGCGGCACAGTGTCTCTGAGCTATGGAGACTATTGAAAGAGCTGCGTACTATCACCAAGGGAGGGGTGAAGAGTTTCGTTTCGATGGCTGGGTGAATTCTTTGGGTGTTTTATTATTCACTTTGGTGAGGGAATTGACCAAGGGAGGTCTTTTGAATATAAGACGTGCCCTCTCATGCACACCGTCAAAAGAAATGCCACTGGACGGGCACCTGCAGCGCCCAGCTGGGTGAAGCAAACAACGAGATGTTTGCTTTGAAGCTTACAAGTCCCTCGGATTTCCTATTTCGTTTATGTGGGGATTGCTTTTTAAGTAAGGGGCCGTTAATAAAACCTCACTACAGTTTTCTTGGAAATGTTTGATGTATTTTCTAAGTTGAGAGGAGTCTTATGTTATGATTTATCAAACCGCGTGGGGCTACGATCGCGTGCGTCCTGCGTCTATCCGGAGATAATCACCCACCTTTTTCACATATATGGATTTGATGGCGCTCCATGGCACCGTGGCTGTCTCCGCAAATCCCAGAAATATCTATTCTCTGAGACTACCGTCTGCTTTATTAGGTTGACCACCATCTAATCTAACACCAAGAACTGCCGCTATCACTACGTAGAGCTAGCTACATTGTTGTTGCCGGTGGCTGCGAGATATGAATTCCAACTTGTGCAAGGTGCAAAAAGGGCTATTTGCAGCTCATGAATGCAAGGAGATAACGCTGCAACCGGATATCTCTCATTGCCCCATCTCATCCCGCTGGATTCTTGTAGCATGTACTCGTGACCGGGAAAAGGATCGACTTGTTGGTACAGCACTTCTAAAGTACCCATTCGCTGCGAGAAATCATCAAAAGTTACATCGGCGGTGCCCGCATTGCCATACTTGACCCTTGTACTGAGTCATAAAGCACTTTTGACGAACTAACAATCGAAACCTATCTGCAGCTGAGACTTTTTTGTATGGTTTTATCCGGTGCTTTGGATTTTGAACTAGCATTGTAACAAGCCTTTTTGAGTTATTCGCATTCAATACCATAGTCGACATGGTTGAATTGAGAATTGAGGGGTATGCAAATGTTGAGCTTGGATTCCTGGTGCAGCAAGGAGCTTTACCGTAGTCTTGGTTCTTATAAGACTCGCCTGCTCGCCTGGCCAACAGGCATTTGCTGTTAAGAACTTAGATCTTCGTGGGGGGTTTTGTATCTTCACTAAGTGCAGGGATTAAGTCTGGACAAGACTCTGTGACGCTATACAGTCCCAGCCGAGCCATTCCAGCCGACACAGGCGGGGGAGTTTTTTTTTTAATAAACCGGGGTTTCAATGCGGGATCTTCGGATGACCTGCATGAGAAAAATCGGAGAAGCGAGCGCTAACACGGGATGTTTCTAAAACACAACAGCGAGGTCCATGCGCGATGTCTGATGGATTCATATATTAAATACCTAGGTACCTATTCAAGGACAACGGTGGGGAAAGAACAGCAGGACGTTGAAACAGCGTGTTGTGGGGAACAGAAGCGAGGTGGGGAATTCAGTGGTTCCTGCATTTACCGCCAGCTGTACAGTACAGCTCAGGGGAAAAACCCCGATTGTTGCCAGCACATCACGTATTGAAAACACCACGGCTCCAACCATGCTAAGAATATGTTTAAACCCTTATAGCACGGTTGATAGTTCCAATAGTTCGAGGAGACAGCAGCGCAATTGAGATTGTTTAAATGGCTAATAAGGACCAGAAACCTCCCAGTCAGGGAGACAGTTTGGCGGGTTTCTTACAACCACATCAATGATCACTTTTCAAATATAACATCCACTTTAGTTCTTCAAGATGGAAACGGGTACCCCGCAATTACGGCTATGTACGGTCCTAGTGTTCCTGATGATCGTCTTCTGCGCCTCGGCACATATGGCGATGGTGGACCCACCTTCCCTACGCCACAAATCCAACCCATATACAACGACAGCGGATTATGATTACCTCTCCCCACTGTCGGCTTCGGGAAGCAACTACCCATGCAAAGGATATCACACCGATCTTGGAACACCACAGGGCCAGTCAGTCGCAAATTATTCTCCTGGCAGTACATACAAGATTCGGTAAGTTGTTTATCTCTGGACGATAGTAACTTGATTCGCTAACAGACAGCAGACTTGAAGGCTCTGCAACTCATGCCGGTGGGTCCTGCCAAATATCGCTCTCCTTCGACGGCGGCAAAACATTCCAGGTCATCAAGTCTTTTGTCGGTGGCTGTGTGCATCCAGAGCCAGGAAGTGACCAAACATTCAGCGTTACGATTCCGCAAGGAGCTCCAAAAGGCGACGCCTTACTTGCATGGTACATACGCGTCTCGCTCCGTACCTCCCTAAGTTCCTTCTAACCTCTCTCTCCAGGTCATGGCTCAACAATACAGGGAACCGAGAATTCTACATGAATTGTGCAGTAATAACCATAAGCAGTGGACGACGGCGTCTCATGGAACGCAAAAAATTTAACGCTTTCCCTTTCGCTAATAAGAAACGCGCATTGGGTCCCCAGATCTTCCTGGCAAACCTCTCAAACGGATGTACTACACAAGAAGGGGCGGATGTTGAATTTCCCGATCCGGGAGATAATGTTTCCAGGAGTGGATCGGGTAAAACTGCAGCTCCAAAGGGGAACTGCGGTAATGTTAAAGTTTCTGGCGGTGGCGGAGGAGGAGGGGGAGGAGGAAGTGTAGACTGCGCATTTTGGAGGGCTCAAGGGTACATCTGCAGCCGAGCCGCGAGCTTGGACATGTTAAAGAATTTAAGATGGGTAGGCTTGTTGGTCTTGGGGATGCTGGGATTAGAAGTGTGGGCTTTGTAGTAGTGAGTTGATAAATGGGAATCGGAGTTAGTGTGCTTGTATTTTTTGTATGCACCGCAGGTGTCTGTACATACCTACATATATGAGGGAGCTACAACTTGTTTAAGGAACCCTAACCCATCCTTCGCCCTGCTGGCGCAATGGTAGCGCGTTAGACTTCTAATCTAAAGGCTGCCGGTTCGAGCCCGGCGTGGGGCTTCTTTTTTGCATTTCAGCTAATATTTAGTATACAGCGTAGTATCCTCCGGCCATGAAATTAGTAACTTCCCCTGAAATGTAAACTGCAGTTACTGTTTCAATTTCCATCGCATTTTACTCTCCTTCCCACACCAAGCCAATTTGTCTTTGAGGCATTGGATGAAAATGCTGCAGCTGACTCCAGAAGCTCGATTCAAGCTCAGTATGTCAATTTGTAACTGCTACAATATCACCCGCTCAGAAACGTAGTAACTATCACCATGATATTGCAAAGCCCCCAGAAATCGAACAAGGGGCTTTTGCGTCAAGCCATGCACAATGACTTGCACAATTTATATAGAAGCTCTGGATAAGACGGAGAAATTTGTTTGGGAGATTTTTGGAGGGTTTTGGTTGGGTGGAAGAGCAGGCCGGTAATCCTGCAGAGCAGAGGGATAAATGTCTCGCTAACCCATCCATGCATTTGCAGTGGCCTTCAGGATTTAGAAGCATGGTGGCGAGCATGATGCATTGCATTCATCACTGATAATGGAATACTGCCTGCCGCCTGAGACGCCCTTACCACTAGCGGGCCTTCGTCTGAGAAAAAGATGCTTTCGCCCCCAAGGATAACTGGGCCTTGCAAATGCCCGCACAAAGTTACAAGCCTACACGGAGCCATTAGAATAGGAATAACCACGAATTACCGCAGTGGTCGAGATGCATATGCGTTTAGAAGTTCTAGATATGGGGTCTATAGTGTGTGCAATGACTGACTAGCCGATACTTCCCACTGGATCGCTCCTGGGCAAAGGCCACTCTAGATATAAGTTTCCAATTTATCTTGACTGAACTTATGCAGTGTATGAAGCACCGCGTCTACGTTCTATGACAAGAGTTCCTGCTACCATCATTCACTGCGGGGTTTGGAGAACTTCGCCCAACTTCTAAGGTTGCTCAACTTCGTGGTACCAGCTATTAAATGCGTAGTCCACTTAGTCGTTATCCTTTCGTTCATAAAGGATCAACCGTGGTCCTGAAATATGATTTTCGAAAACCCTTTCAGCTCTCAACTACCCTCCTCAAAGACCACTGAGCAAATGAAGAACTGGTTCCTAACTTTAATGGGATTCCCACAAGCTATTCAAGGTGATTTGCGGTTTTTATCGGGCCTGAATGTTATTGATATTAGTGTGGATTTTTTAGGTCCCAAAGCTTTTACGAACGAAGATATATTCTTGTCCAACGGATAAAATTGGTTTCTCGACGGTGAAAGCTGGTTATAATCAACAAACAGACTGTGGAAGTTCACTCGAAAACGGCTTTGGAGATTGATGCTCATTTCTACCGGTTTTTGAACAGTAAGGAACAGCTCCCACTTTATCACAACAGTACTTGGTCAAGAACGATGTGAACCCACTTACCAATGATCACGCTACCCAGTCAGCCATAAGATTACGCGAAGGTGCGGTGATCAACCTCGATCCCAAGGTGAGTAGTAGCAAACTAGCTCTTGAAGGGCTTTCCTGTGTGTTTGGAACGAAGTTTAGAAGAGTCTTAAACCGAGCTTAGAGCACAAGAATCTGGAAACCCACGCGCTAGGTTTTTAGTTCTGGTCCTCCCTAGAAGAGCCCTTTATCACTCTTATTATGAATTTTAGAAGTACCAAAAGTTTGGGACGGGGAGGGGCAGAATTCGCTAAGTTTGGCCTAAAAACCCGTGGCAGTTTTGGTTTAGAACAAAAAGACGTTGTGGGAATGGGTTTGGACCTTCGTACTCGCTGCCAGCATTTGTAACCAGAATATGCAGCATGGAAGCTTAGCTGAGCAAGTAGGAAACTTTCAGTCATTGCCACTCCTGGTTTGCCTGCGAGCACCGCCCACAAGGGTGGATACCCTGGTTCATGCTCAGTGCTTACGGCGAGTAAATTTTTTGCTTCACAAACTCCCAAATCTTTGAAAGGCTTCCAGTGCTATATCATCGGATAGTATGAGTATTTTGAAACCGAAAAGTCTTCGAGATCCAATCCCCCCTCCCACATGCTCGCGCAGATCTCCCCACAGGCGGACCCTCTGCCGTCTATCTCCATATCCCTTTGGATACCCCCACGGCAGCTCTTCCGTCTCACTCCCCCTCCCCCATATTTTCCCCCTCACATAACCCTGCTTACCCCTCTAGCATCAACGTGCAACACAGAAGATGGGGAATGGCCAGCGGGTGATAGTGGCGAGAAGCAAGTTCGGCATTGTGCTTAATGTACCCCGGTTGCAGCTAAGTCTCAGCTGGAGAAGGTGGAATGGGGGAGGGGGGGAAACTGTAAAGAAAGGAGGAAGAAGAGAATACTCAGTATGGTTTCTATACTCTACTTTGTAGCTGTTGGAATGTTCTCTGCATGCTGACAATTGGGCCCTAGCCTAAAGTTGACCCCTTGAAGTGATCGAATTTAGTGTGGATTAAAACCGATGAAGCTCTTTAGTTGAAGAAAATAGCGTGCATCTTGTTCAGCCAATGAGTTGTGTAGTCTTGAGAGACACAGTGGAACATTAATCGGCTTAAACTATTATAATTAGTGTTATTAGTGGAGCACATCTTGGGTTCGGTCCCAGATTTCCTTCATTCGACCGGCCAGCTCGTTACAGTAGCCAGCTGCAAAAAGGTGTGAAAATTTGTCCAAGACCTGCTCTAGCCACCGACCACCGCCAATAAAAATATCGATTAAAGAAATTTTAACGGCGCATAATTCGGTCAAATTCATTAAATTCTGCAGTACGCACACCTAATTTGCCAGGTTCCAAACTAGCACCGCCGTCAAAGTAAATGGATAGAAAGAAGTTACTATTTGGCGTCGGGTATGTACGCAAGCTGCACGTAGCCAGTTCGTCCAGATTATGCGGTATACTATCTCGTATGCATAATAATCCCCTTGAATTCCCCCCTCCGGCTCTGCCCGCACTGTATACGGCTCATCCGATTATTTCCGAGCCATCATTGGCGTTGAAGAGCAGGGAGACCAGAATAACACCACCTCAAAATATGCAAACCGTTGTTGAAGCGGGTGGACCCTTGGCCAATTGATAACCCACTTGGCTTTTGCTTGGTATGCAATGCAAGAGTTGGATTGACTTTCGAGATCAACCGAGTTGCTTGGCAACGGGGATCAGCGAGGAGCTGGTCTTCGTTAATCGTAGAATTTGCATTTTCACCGTCCTAGTACTCTAATTTCCTCACCTTCCCAATCTATCGCTTCGAGCATAAGTCCCAGGCAACTAAGAGCTGGAATGAACTTGCCGACACTTGTTGTAGGTTCCGGATGATGAATATCACACTCTTCTCTAATTGAAAAGGGCTTTTGGCTGGTTGCTGTGGCATATATCGTGAATTACTTCGTCACCGTACTAGCTATGCCAATACAACCAATAAACAGCCGTTTACGTTCAATCAAAGCTTAATTCCAAGGGTCTTCTACCAGTGCATTGTTTCAGTTACCTAACTTATATTCAAGTACACAGATCTAGACAGCCCCGCGGATCTCCCAGGCCTGCTCCTGATATCGTTCTAGAATCATCATCACGTTTTATACTCCCCTGACACTTGACATATGCATCCCCAGTCTCTTTCCTTGGCTTGCCCTACAGCATGTAGCCGCAGGCAGCACTAAGGAACCTACCCAGGTACGGTTCATTAGTTAGCCTTTAACTTACTCCATATAGGTAGGGTGTAGATCTAGATGCCAGGCCTGATAGCATTCGCTTCTACCATAGTCTGTGCAAATTGATGCACTCACCAAGCACGGGTCGAAGCGCAAGACCGGATTCGTTGCGGCGTCACTCCGGTTTGTCGCGGCATCACTCCCGCCGGTTTCGTCAATTGCATTGCACCACAGTAAAGGTGTTACAGAACAGTTACGCGTATGAGACATTCAGTTCGGGATGAGGTATAAATATTTGCTTTGCCCGGCGCGTTAATGGAGGTGTTTTGGTTGAAGTCGTGCCGTGCCTGATTGGCTCACAGAGCTTCATTCATTCGGGGAGGGGACCGCTCTTTTGCACGTCAAACCCGAGATGTCGGAGTGTGTTATATACTTCGCCAATTTCTGCAGTTTCAATAATGACAACTGCGGCCCAAGAACCACTCAGCCGGCGCTATTGCCCACGTGGGGGGGGGGTGCTCGTGGGGGGTCTTCCCCAGCCGCTCACATCGCAGGAACTGCCACCTCGTAGACTTTGTTGCTGTGGTGAAGGTGCCATTACACCGCATAATTGTGCAGTTCCGAGTTCCGGAAAATTCGCTATGGGCGGTGCTCAGATATCACGATGGGAGGTGTCCTCAGCAGAGCCGGGGTGCCGGCACACGGCACTGGGCCTACAGCAGCACGAATGCATTGGGCGTCCACACAGCTTTGGATTCCGCCCATCCCGCTCGCACGCATGGCTCAATGCAGTTGCATGTTCACAGTTCTTGGGACAGGCTAGTGCTTTGCGGCTTCGCAAGCGCCACCAATCATTTTGATCGTCACCGGAACGTGCACTAACCAATCCAGCAAACTGGTTGATCCGCGCCCGCGGATGAGTGACACAGCGTGAGTGACATATGACAGTCTGTAGTGTCTGCTCTCGATGCATTAACGAGAAACAGAGAAGGGGAGGGCAGAGGGGAGAGCGCGGGCGGCAGCGGGGGGTTGCATTTGCAGGTGGTGGTGCCCGGCGATGCAACAGCTCGTACATTAAGCTGCCATCCGGAATATTTATTTCATTTATAATTGATGATGCTCGCACGCAACTCTTCTGCCTGACTAAAAAAAACACTGCACGCCACGACAACTTTTCGCAATATGTCCCACCTGGTCTACAAGAAAGCCCTCCGAGAGGAAAAGGTCCGCGAAAAATATATTGTTGATCGAAGGGACCTCCGGAAAGCCCGTGACGCCGGCATCATTGACCAAAATTGCTATAAAGAAGCCAAAAAGCAGATTACTCCCGTAGAGGCCCCCCGCGAGCGCGCAAAGTCTATCCCTAGCGACAGGCCAACTACCGCGAGAGACAGAGCCAATAGCGTTTATTCCGCCAACAGTGGAAGTTCCGCGGGTTCCGCGTCATCGATCTCGACATCGGCACCACAGAAGGTCAAGAAGGGGACAATCTTCGATAGGAACAATCTGCAAGTGAGGATATACAAGCCGGACGCGCAGACCGAAGAGCAGCGGAATATAAAGAAGCTACAGGGCAAGGCGGCACAACTCCATGAATTGGAAACGGCATCTCAGCTCGGCCACGCGGATGAGCCGAATCTGGATGTTTTCCGCAACAGCGAAGAGTTCCAGCGGTATTGGGGCTCAATATCGAGTGGGTCTTCGATTAGGTCTTCGGCCACCGGAAGAGCTTCCAAGAGCAACCGGTTCGGGTTCTTGAGGCCCAAAAAGTCCACAGACCAGCATGTCCCACAGTTTCCCCCTCGGACTCCTCTATCTGCCTTAGAACCCCCCATGCCCATTCTCTCCCGAACTTCCTCCAACAATTACGACTACGGATCAGTCCCTACTTCTCCCGCTCTGTCCTCCGGTCGGTGGCCTCAAGGGCGCCCTATTTCCGACTCCTCCGTCAAATCCCGATCTCGCAAAGCCTCTGTTGCAACCATCCAATCCGCTACCGCCACCACCCCAAAACCCGAAATCGTCAGAACCCCAACATTGGCAGACCGTATGCTCTTCGGGGTTAAGGCAACACCAGCATTGCCTGAACAGGTGTTGCCTGTGAAGCCATTATCCCGCCGACACTCCTTTTCCTCGGGCAGGCCCTCCACTGCTGCTTCACGGCATTCCTGGAAATGGCCTGCACCGCCTGGCACTAGTGGAGGAGAGTCCACCTATTCAATGAAGAGTAGAAAAACCAGAGACGAGCTACCGTACGGACTAACCAATGGCTACGATGAATCACACTACACGCCGCCTTCACTGCTGTTGCTAGATGTGTTCACCTCATTACTATCAGAATTCGAGTCAACATCAAAAATCTTCGGGTATGCCAGAGACGAAGAATACCATTCCAGTTGTGCCGCTAGCATGGTGGACTCGAACTCACAACATCTCCATCCGGGACAGTTGGTGGGTTTTGGTGACGAGCAGGGGGAATTGAAGGCAGCACTGAAGAAGCGGGTATGGTTTCTCATGGCGGTGAAATGGCTGTATTTTGGACGGATCCTGTTCTCGTCCGGTCACCATCTGTTGATGATGGGGAGAGAGGATCCCGGGGATGGACGACCTCCAAAAACTGGTGACGAGTTGAGGGTGCTCGATCTCGATGGACCGGCCATGGGTACAGTCTCCCCATTTCTATGTCCCCGAGATCAGACCAAAAAATTAATGATAAATCTACGGTAGCGGATTGGGCCTGGCACACAGCCATCGAATATCCAGATACGTTCGTATACGTGACCTTTTCCTCCGACAGTCCCATGAACAGTCCCATCTCCCCGCTCACCGCCGAATACGCGTCGCCCCACAACCTCCGCCGCATCCAGCTACCAGTGGGCCACACTTCCCTATCCCCCCTGCAGACCGGGTCAATTGATGTCATATCCTCTCGTTTTCTCCCCTCCCTTGTCCCTAAGGACGGTTGGCTGCCTCTGGTTCTGGAGCTAGGCCGAGTGCTGAAATATGACGGCTACATTGAACTCACAATCCTTGGTTTGTCCCCCCCCCCTAACTCCCCCCGCGTCTCCCACTGACGAAAAAACAACAACAGACCCAGTACTAAATGACATGGGCCCACTTCTGCGCTCCTGGATCCTCGACAACGTGCTCTCGGACCCAAGCCACCCACGGACATTCGACATCATGCCGAGCAAATCGGTGCTCTCGGCGCTACGAGAGGCTGGGTTCGGCGATATCCATAAAGTGTGGATGTGGATGCCTGCCACGAGCGTGGGCGACGAACTGAGTACGGTCACCAGCGGCATCGGAAGATACTTATATGATGAACTTTATAGTCCTCGAATAAAGGAAGATGGTTACGGGGATGCGTCGGTGAGGAAACATATGGCAAGCGAGGTCTGGACGGATGAAACGGTTATGGAGGAGTGCAGACGGTATAATACGGCGTTTAGGTGGTTGAAAATTTGGGCAAAGAAGTCGCCGAAGATGCGGGCTTGAGTGATTGGGCTGGTGTATTGGGTGTTTGGAGTTTTTTATGGTTGGGTTGGGTTGCGGTGTCGGTTTTGGGGTAATATTAATGATATTGCGGATATGGGAAGGAGAAGTGGGAAGACAGACCTGGTCGCCTGTTCTTCTCATACATCTTTATTTTTATATATTCTTGCGGCAAACTTGGAAGCTGTGGCTAAGCTAGCGGATATATTTCATGGATAATGGTTCGAATTGCGGGTGATCGACTGTACATGCGAAGAAAATCGCTAAAATTTCGATAATTAATCCATGACCACATCAGAAATAAGCAATTACATGGATTTAACATACCGGTGCGCGCCATAGCGGCTGCTCTGCATGCAAGAGTCTTATTGTCAAGTCGATATAGTATATAAAAGGGTTATTTGAATCGGACTATTTCACATGCAACAAACTATCTCGGGAGCGGCGAGGCGCAAGGAATTACCCTGCTGGCCTGGCTCGATATTCCGTGGGTGATGGCTCATGACCAGAATAATTAAAACTTAAACTCACGAGTGATGATCGGTGTGAGATAGCCCACCATCATTCTAAGCAATTTTCATAGGGGGAAAAAGATTTAGCAAACAAGGCGACAGCAGTGTAACTCATCAAGTTTGCATCGGGGTAAGACTGAGAATTACACTTCATGAGACAAGTGTCGTTATTATTACACTTAGTATTTTGCCCTCTCTGGCTAGCCCCAGGCGTGGGATAGAGGGCAGCGTCTGGGAGGAGCTGTGGAAAAAGAAAGCACTGTAGTAGAAACAAATTGTAGGCAGTGCTACCAGAGCGGACCGACCGTACGTACATCAGCCATGGGCCGAGCTTAGAGTGGTGAACTTGAATATGTCTGAGTCCCAATTATTCTCGCTTTTGATAATATTAATATCCTAGCGCCTTATTATCTGTCTCGTTACTCAACTCTAGTGTAGATCTATGTCGGTCTAGAGATGAGACGAGATGAGATAGGCCTGGGCTAGCTCGTCTCGGTATCATAGCCACCTTTTAAGGTCCACTCTGGGCTCGCTCGCCAGGGTACCCGGAACTGCCGAAGAGAAGAGATGCTTTGGGTTTGAAAGTGTGACCAAAGCTTAATACAAAAAATATAGCAATGTCATCTCCTCGCTCCATTCTCAGGCAGCCAAATAACAGCATTACTGCCCTCCCATAGGTTAAGTAGAAAGTTTAAAAAACTCCGAAGGGTAAAATATGCACAACCTGATTATCTCGTAAGAAAAACAAGACGGCAGTAGAACAAACCACTCCATCAAACGGGATAATGAAGCCAATTCCTTAGATAATTAGGGCTGCCCGACTAGTGGGATGATATGCTTTTGGTAAAGCGTGGCATTCCTGAAACACCTGTTAGTACCTGAGTGAAAAAAGGTGGTAGATATGAAGAGACAAGAAGGGAGAGCATGGGCGGAGGCTGGAGGTTTATTTATATAGTGGTGGGGTGGTGATCATGGAAGCTAGGTCTAACCCCATGATATCGTTGGTAGCCAGTTTATGGAGGAAAGGTGAGCGTCTACTACCCACCTATTTATGCCACCGGTGAGCCTTACAGGCTATACCCGTCAACGCTATATACAGAGAACTAAGAACCACGAAAAGAGAGAAATTGAGATTATGAATAATATTGTACTGTTTAGTAAACTTTGGTCGGAGCAGGGTGATAGTGATTGTAAGGAACTAGGGTATACTCGTTTACATATCCTCGCAGGTTATCCCTGCTTTGCACGGTGTTAGAGCTGTGGGTGTCACAAAGAAGATGCCGAGGGGTTAGTCGGACATTTACTGGCGAGGGCTTGACAGTGTAGGTGTGGTGTAAGTCAGGCGTGTGTGGTGGGCTGAGTTTGAAGCTAGATTCAACGATGGTTGAGAAGCTAGAGATGAAAGAGTAAGCTCAAACCAACACCCTCCACCAGCGTAGAGAGTGCTTCCACACTGGAAGGAATAGTTATCTCTGCAGTGTTAAAACCACCAGGTGTGTTGCTGTACTCTACGCTGGTGGGCATTAAGGAGTGGTAATTGCTTAAGAAGAGCTAGAAACGGCTCAATTGAGATCAAGTTGAGAATCTCCGCAAACCAGGCTGTAACAGGGGAAAGTATTTGCTGTATCACCACTACGAGTAATAGGTAGCTGTGGTCAAATCTGGCCAGTGAGGAATTAGTTACACACCCAAAAACTTATTCTAAGGTAGATACTAATATGCCAAACTTTCACTACTAAAAACCCCATGGTGACTTGTATATCCGCTCTCCTTATATCGTCTTCAAATCTATGGACATTGCAGTATGACTTTGGAGCACTTAATTGTGGTGCCAGTGGAGTGGGAGCATAGAATTTGAAATCTCTTGCACACTGGGTTCTACCGTATTGCTACGTAAAACATTCCACTACCCTTAGATATGGCAATTGTATATTGGCCCCGTCCCCGGCAAGTAAAAGCGCAAGCTACCAAACTATCGCCTCACTCGAACTCTACTGGTTACTTTTCGAAGTTTCTTGACCAAGCAGCAACCCGTTGCTGGGCCATAATCACCCCAAAGCAGCTACCCCTTATGACCGCATAAACAATGACTAACGGCCATTAACTACTTGGTACAACAAACTCAACTTCAACCTCAGCCGATGCCCGCGCTCCTTATTTTGTCCTTTTGTTATGATGAATTGCTGTATATACCACGGCTAGATGAATTTCCGCTACCGTCCTCAGTAAGGTCAAATTGATACTACTCACTTATTACTCTGCATTTAAACTCGGACTACGGGTTAAATAGACGGGTAGATAATTAGGTAAACAAATGTATGGCCAGAAATTAATATCAATTCTGCCTCATTTACAGTATCCTTTCGTCGAAGGATCTGCAACCCATGTAATCCTGGGGCTAGTTTGCATATGTCGTTCGTGGAAGGGAGTTTATTAAAGCCTAAAATTACCTCCTATAATTAGCACTGTCCGATATACGTCAAGTTAGCCCTCAGGTTGAAGATATTAAAGGCGTGAGCCACTCTTTCGAGTGTTTAAGCCGCCTGAGTCCGTTAGTGTTAACCTAACCCTGAAACCACTCAAGGATATCTCGGCCGAGTACCCAGGGAAGAATTAAGTAGTGCATATTAATGCCCTGTGGAGGTCAGAGAGTATGAGGTACCGTTTGACCTGAGAAATAAGCTAAACTTAGAAATAAGCTGCACCTAGACTACTACCGTTACTTTAGAAACTCTAATCGAAGTGAGCTATTAATCACTATTCAGAGCTTTCAATCTACAACCCCAGTTTTATAGGATAGTTTATTTTAGTGGTTTTGCGGGTGACTTGACCAGGTGAACAGCATACTTCCCTAATTACTTATATGGTATATGAACGGTCGTCCTGTTGCGTCTCAGTCTCTTCCGATTATATCCGGTTCACTCGATTGAATCCTCTCTTCTTCAACGCCGAGGAAAATGCCGGAGCACATTCGCCCTAGATCGGCGGAGGCAGAGGATCCTATAACGGGCACTGATGAGGCCGCGCGGGAAACCAAGGATGAAAAGATCATCACAGAAGACAGTGACGATGCCAAAGAAGGGGTCCTGGAGTTGGAGTCAGACCCATTTGTTCCCTTCCCCGACGACCCAAACGTTCCAGAGGAAACGAATTCGCAAATTTTATCAATACGCGCAAATCTCGTTGGGTGCATACTGGGAGGACTTGTGAATGCTAGTAATGTTTATCTTGGTACGATATCTCCCTATTCTCAACCAACGATATAGCGTGCTAACCAAGCTTTGGTGACAGGCCTGAAGACAAGTTGGATCTTCCCTGCACATCTGTTTGGCGCTATCATTGGCTTTGCATTCTTGAAGTTCTGCAGCAGATCACTTGGGGAGAATTTCCCAATCCTCGGAGGTAGTTTTGGTCCGAAGGAAAATGCGATCGTTCAGACCACAGCCACAGCCGCTGGTGGACTCAGTGGAATTTTTATCTCCGCTATCCCGGCTTTGTATCAAATGAAACTATTAGATAATCCTGAGTCAGACTTTCCAAGGCTCCTAACCTTCACTACCGTCGCAGCGTACTATGGGCTGTTGTTTTCAACTCCTCGTAAGTCCCATCACCTTCTGAGGATAGCTCCTATCTGACTACGCAAGATAGTCCGGAAATTCTTCATTATTTATGTCGCTAGAGAGCTTAATCTTGTCTTCCGTACGAATTATACCATCCGGAGAGTAGTGAAGATTAACGGCTGATATCCTGGCAGCTACCTCAACTGCTACCGCATTAGCAATCCGCTCGATGCATGCCGTCACTGGTGAGAATGTCAGCGAAAATGCCAAAATTCGAACGTGCGCCTTGGTCATCACATTTGCTGGGTGCATTGCGTTTCGTGTTGCCTCTTCGTATGCGCCGGGGATCCTGTGGGATTGGCACTTTTTCAGCTGGTTCTATCAGTGGTCTGGATATAATAATTCCGCACTTGCCATTGAGAACTGGGGCTGGATTTTGGAACCCACCCCGGCGTTCATTGGGAGCGGTATGCTTGCAGGTGTCAACCCATCGCTGTCGTTATTTGGTGGAAGCGTGTTGGCTTGGGGAATTATTGGACCAGCACTCGTGCACAATGGGATAGCCCACGGTGTTGCGTTGTTTGCAAAGGGCCACCCGGGATACGAGAAGTGGGGAGGCAAGCATGGGCTCGTTTCGTTCAATTCCTTTGCGCTAGAGGACCCCAAGAACGCCCCATCGCCTAGATACTGGCTTTTGTGGCCGTGAGTAAATATTTTCTGCATATACACTGGCAGAGTTCAGAGTGCGTAAGTCATTGACTGACGGTGGTCGTTTCCCAGTGGCGTGATGCTCATGGTTTGCGCATCATTCGCCGAATTGGGCGTTCAGTATAAGCTTATCTGGTTTGCACTGAAGAGTGTCTGGAAGGCTCTTGCTATGGGTGCAAACAGTGTCACCATCAAGATGGGCAAGCAGAGCAAGTTTCTCCAGAAACACGCTGACATCAAGACCGAATCCATCGTGAAAGACCCTGCGGCAGAAGAGGACCAAGTGCAGTTATGGCAATGGGGGCTCCCATTAATTCTAGTCATCACCGCGACCTGCATCGTTCTAGGGCTCCAATATCATCTCGATGTAGGGTTGAGTTTACTAGCCATCCTCTTAGGCTTTATTTTCTCCTTTCTTGCGATTCAATGCAGTGGGGCCACAAATAATACGCCGATCACTGCAGTGGCAAAGGCAAGCCAGTTGGTCCTGGGTGCAGCTACCCACAACTATCCTGTTCAAACTGCGCAACGTATGAACTTGGTCGGAGGAGCGGTCGCTGCTGGTGCTGCTAACCAGGCTACTGACTTAGTGACTGATTTCAGGGTTGGTTACTTACTTAAGACTCCGCCGAAGCTTCAATGGTACGCCCAAATCATTGGCTCGATAGTGGGTGAGAGTTTCCCATCCTCCATATATAAAGTAGCAGCACTGAGACTGATGCTTCCCAGCAATATTCATTGCTCCGTCCGTCTTTATGTCTGTTTATTCCCGCCTATCTGTAAATATACTTGCCTGCTGATCTGTCTTCAGTGTATTCATGAAAGCGTACCCATGCGTTCTTGACCTCAAAGCTAAAACCTGCACCTTCACCGCGCCTAGCGTAGCAGCTTGGAGGGCCGTGGCAATTGCAGTAACAGATCCCACATTCCCAGTCCCCAATTCATCAGGAATTTTCTCCCTCTGTATCGGCGCCTTCGTTATCCTCGTTGTGGTCTTCCGCCACAACTATCTTGTCGGCTACCGCGAAAAATACCGTATCTATGTGCCAAACTTTATGGCAGTGGGTTTGGCATTCGTCCTGCCAACGACACAATATGGAACGGCCATGTTGATCGGGTCGATCATTGCGTTTTATTGGGCAAAGAGGAACCCGACTTCATTTGATCTGTTGTGCTATGCTATCGCCGGGGGTATGATTGCGGGTGAGGGACTTGGTGGTGTGATCAATGCAATATTGGAGATTGCGGGTGTGGGTAGTTCTAAGTATGGCTCGGCCAAAGGGTAAGTCTCCAGTGCACATGCAAACGCATCCTCTCTCTTCTGCTGACTTTTTGGCGTTCGATAGGTGTCCGGGAGATATCCTATGCGGCTGACTAGAAATAATGATGCCGGTTACTCATTGGAGCCGGGTTCTACTCAGAGTTCTAGTTCGGCCATAGTTTAAAAAAAACAAAAAAACACCTACTTCTGACTTGTTTCATGTATTATCACTCCGTTTATAGGATTCCGTTGCACGAATGTGGGTACTTCCAATTGCGACTTGTTGCCTTCCCCCACACGCAGTGTATATACTCTCGAGTTTCTTGAGCTTGCGACAACACCAAGGGTGATCATCTACACCATCTCCACTCCCAACGATTTGCAGTTGCCGATGTGGGTATTGATTCTGATTGGCTATTCAATGTTCCCAAGCGGTCCGACCGGCCGCCAGGCCACGTAGATATCTGCATGCCCCAGATACAGCTGTCATTTGGAAGATTCCCTTTGGAATAAACACGGCCTGGCCTGTGAGGGAATAATCTGCGCTGCAAAAGCCAGCAGACCAATAAATCTGCGGTCCATCACAGGTCAGACCAGGCCTTTGAGTCTGGGCCGCTTGAAACACTGGCTAAATTGGCGATATTATTACTCTCCTGAATGACCAATGATCCAGTGGTGAGAATGCAGTAGTGTTGGAATAGGCTTGTGCGCGGCGGGGAGTGTGATCCCCTAAGTGTAGGCTTGAAAATAGTTGTAGAATACCAGTCAGTGGAGCAGCCAGCAGCAGCTGACAGTTCGGATTCTTGAGGCTTAGGGGCCTCCTCTTTGAAGGCGTTCCAACTTCTGAAACCATCAAAGAATATATCATTGTTCACTTCAAAGCGCATTATATACAGTCCACACCGTAGAACCACATATAACCGTCTAACTATCATACTAACAACTTCTCTTTTATAAGCAATACCCAGGCATCTACTAAGGTTAGGTATTTAAGTACCGAGATACAAACCCTAAACCCCAATCCCAAATATCACCACCACCTCCACCTTTCTCCACCTTTCTCCGCCCATTCCCCCACTCATTCCCCCACCCATTCTCCACCTTTCACTCTATCACTCCAAACTTCTGTTTTTTCATTCCATCAATCTATCGTGAGTCTTGACTACCAGTCGTCCTATTGCTGCTACAATGCCAGAGTAAGGCTCCTCCTCTGCATATCCCGGTAATCCACCTGACCTCGTAGTTACATATACGACTCCGACTCCGACTCCGACTGCTCGCTTCCTCCAGTAGTCAGGCCTGATAAACCTACCCGCCGCCGCGTTTTCCAGTCCACCCCATCTGATGATGATGATGGTCCCACTGAGAAGCCAAAATTCCCGTGCACTCAGTGCAAGAAGAAGTTCGATACCGACCGCGATCTGAGAAAGCATATGTACAGGGAGAGCGATCATGAGTACTGCAAGCTCCATAACCTATTGTTTGATTCGTGGGAGGACTATGGAATCCACAGAGTTAACAGCGACGGCCACTTGGCGTGCGAGCATTGCTACAAGGACTTCGGAAGTAAGAATGGGCTGGACCTCCACCTTAAACAGGTACGTTTGTTACTATTATTTAGTGACGATGCTATTGACGGCGAGTTATCTGCCAGTTACACCGAGGTGTCAAGTCTACCATCTGCCCTTATTGCGACAAAAAATTCAAGGGCGGCATGGCGGGACTATCGATGCATATTGAGAGCAATCAGTGCAAGGGTGGCATGACTCGCGGGGAGATGAATGGCCGTGTCAACGCCATTAAATCTGGCATAAACCCAGTAGCACACGACAAATGGAACCAGCTCCAGCCCAATCCCTACGCCAGCGGTGTCACAACGACCCAGCTCAATATCGACGACGCAACAAGGCAGCTTCGCACTATGGGTCTCATCGATAACGAAGGGGACGGCAACGACTTGGGTATCACAAAGGAAACTGTCAAAAACTATTACAACGATCTGCATAAAAAATATCTGTGTCCCTGCGGCAAGAAGTTTGGACAGGTTCAGAGCATGTGGCAGCATGTTCAGAGTATCGCTCATCAGAGGAAGTCGTTTCCGTAAGTTTTCATTCCGCCGTTGTGAGATTGAAATGTTCCATGTTGATGAGCTGTAGCTGCGTCGGCTGCCAGAAGTACTTCAGATCCTCCTCGGCCCTAATTCAGCATCAGGAATCTGGCGCGTGCTCCATTGCCAGGCCCGAAGCTTTTGTAGCTGCGGATCGTGCGACTGGTGGACTTGCTTCTGTTGCTCGTGAGGCCGGCGGATGGGAGAAGTAGACTAAATGAACGGTAGGTGTCTAGACTCCCGTCACTCTTCAATGTGTAAACTGATTGTTTTATAGGATACTAGCTTATCATTTTGGTTTTTCCTTTTTCACGGGGGCAGGATGATGGGACATACGAGAGCTCTTTGCTGAATCTTTCCGCTGTCATGCATAGTTGGAAATTTTCGTTATTCCTGGTACTTGTGGACGTCAAAATATCCAATGCTTATTCCTGCTCCAAATGTGCACTTAACTTGCTGATTGACACATGGAACTAGCTGGGATTGTAATACCAGCCACACGTGATTATTTCGTGCATTCTACCTCTGTCAGGGACCAGTTTGGCCGGCCGTGTACGTGGTATATAAGCCAGTGTCTTTATCCCCCAGGATAGCTCGGTAGGCAGTATCTCCTTTATGATTTATTCTTTGAAGAAAGCGATAGCAATTCAGCATTTTAGTTGATAGTAATTCAGTATCTTACTCGTGGTGGATAGTGATAGCGATTTAGTTCGTCTTAAGTATTCTTAAGGACGGTTAGGGTGGTTGTCCTTTTGGCGTTTTGGTTAAAGGCAATTCTAGATTCTCTGAAAACAAAACAAAACAATCAATGCGCTGCCAAACGACTGAACAGCTCAAACTCCATCCTTGCTCCAGCTCTTGGACCGCTCATAATCTCACCCATCATGTCCGAACCAGGCGGAAAATCACACTCGAAGAAGGCCTCTCCCGCTCCCTTCATATTCACTAACACTGCCTGTCTGAAATGCCAGCGCAAAAGCGAGTCAACGGGATGTCGTGGATCCTGAAGAAACTGCTGATCGAGGCGTCTACCAGTGATGCCATGGCCATCGTGCCTGAAGCAGACAATTTTGTAGTTATCCTGAACAATTATCAGTTGGCGAAACTCCAAAACCAGCCATACATACATCTAGGTTAATTGACACAAAATAGTGGTCAAAAAGTGCATAAATAGTATTGTCAAGCAAAATGCCGTTCTGCATTAAGTTAATAGATCCTACAGACTTGATAGCTAGTAGAATAGTAATCCAACAACCATAGTTGTGCTCCGTCCAATGTGCTTTGTATGCTAATGGAAAGATGTGCGCAGCCTCGAAACCAGTCCAGAACCCATACTCAGCATCCAGTACCGGTCTGCCCGTTATAACACATTGGCGGTCTCGCTCACGGACAGTATCACAAAATGCTGCAACACGAGTTTCACTATTCAATGAGATCGTACGAAGCAAAGGGATTTCATTGTTGACCACAAAGGAACCTGTTTAAAGGTCAACTGCTTGACCATGTACGCAAGGAAGCCTCCTGTCTGCAGTTGTGATATAGTATTTGCCTGCTCATCCCTCTCGATATTCGTACCATCTTCATGCTGTAGAACGCAATCGCTATTGAAAATTACGAAGAATTCCACCATCGAATAGAAGTTAGCATTTATTACTCCATTAGTAAGAATGAGGCCTCCGAGCACTATAGTCCGATCAATAGCGTCGTAAATGTGGACGTCGCGTCCTGCTGAGCGATCCGCAGCCGACATGTTTCGCTTTCCGACTGCGTGTGATGTTTAATCGAGACCCGATAGTTGTCGCTAATTGCTGAATGAGAATCAACTTGATAGTGAAAGTCGAGGAGATGTACAAACCCTTTAAGCAAATGCAACCTTGCAAAGCATCGGGTGACAAACCGTGATTATCTTCGAAATTTTCCGTAGGGGTAGGCTGGAAGGGGTGAGCCCCCGAGGAGATATAGAAATGGGGGCCTTGAGTGAGGGATTTTATATCAATCATAGCGCTTAAGGAAGACCATCGCGAAGGGAAATCACCGAGGGTAGTTGGCCTCATATGTTGGGATTTGGCCAGAATGATACTGCTCTACGTGTCGAAAAAAGCCTAAAATAGATTCCTGCGCCTCTTGTGGATTATCGAGTTGTAAATGGTGACATAGAGACCAATGATCGGGTTTATTTTCATCAGAGGTCATTAATTTAGATCATAAATCGCACAATACGAACACAACACAAATATTAGTCGGGTCTAACATATAAAGCAAGCAAAGAAAAGAAAAGGAAACGCTCTAATCTAAGCATATACGTGGTATCTATATCTAGTCGGTCTATTACAAAGAAAACAGAAACAGATCCCAATTCTAAGTATCGCCGTCTAACTTTGTTCAAAAAAGCAGCGCAAACCGTAAACGCCTCTAAGTTTCCCAAATCTCACATTCCTTCTCACCGTCCTCCTCCCCATCTGACATCTCTCCATCTTTGCCACCAGCACACACTGGTGTACCCTCCACCCCAGCAACACCTCTCTTCATCTCTGCTACTTTCTCCGACCAATTCTCACCCTTTCCAGCTTCTTGAACAACCAGCAAAACCCTTTTCCCATTCTTTCCAATCTCTTCTACATCCTCAGTGAGAACGCTGCCCTCTCTATCACACTCCGTGCGGAGCGAGGCAAACAGCTGAAGTTCTTCCCCCTCCGCGATGGAACGACCACGGATTTCATGACCAACCGTCAACTTCCCCAGCTTCGGGAGCTGGTGGAGAGAGTTAACAAGGAGGTGAACAAATTCATCATCCCCATTTGCTGCAGCTTCGTGTGACGCGTATATTCCCCTCCACTCTAGCTCCTCAAGCGTCTGCGAAGCCAGGCCCTCTTCCGGCATCTCCTCCACCACATCATTACCGTACCTGACTAGAGACAAATCCAGCTTCCTCAGGCCTTGCGCCGCTTCAAGCATCTCGGCCACTGCCTTCGCAGAATTCCCGCGCCGCAGCTGCTGCCGGAACACCAGTGTCTTAAGGCGGTCTGCGTGCGCAGGACTCTGCTGCAGGAATCGCGTTACCCCCGAGAGCGAAAAGCCAAGGGAGTACTGGATCCCCAACATCTCCAGCGCAGGGAGAGATGCAAGGGCATCGTCGCGCTCCTCGGGAGTGGCATAATCAAGGTCAAAGTCGTAGAAAAACAGCTCATTCAGCTTTCCCCCTCCGAGAGCCGAAAGATCGGAGAAGGAGCTGCCGTCAGCCGTGAGATCGCCAATTACTAGGCTATTCAGCTCGGGCCAGCTGCCGAGGAGCTGAGAAAGGCGAATTGGGAGTTCCTCTTGGTGCATAACCAGCTTCCGTAGACTCCTCAGCCCTTGTAGTGTCCTCGCAGACTCTTCCGCAGATTCTTCCGCACTTTCCTCGCTGTCGTCATCCTCGGACTCGGTGGGGAAAAGGGTCTCCACTCCTTGTAGTACCCTTAGGTTTGGTGTGCATGCCGCGATCTTAGCCCAGAGCTTTTCTGTTAAATCCTCGGAATGGGACAGCTGGAGATGCTGGACATGTTCGCCCAGCTGCGACGATGAGAGTGTGTGCAGGAGAGACTGTAGCCGATGATCGTAGGTTGAGGAATCGTGGAGGGTCGCGAGGTTAATGGAGGAGTACAGATATGGGGTAGCGATCGCGTGTAGAACCTTTGACGAGCAGGAGAGAGCGGACAGGTCGGTTTGCAGGCAGCTTGCGCAGTCGCTCGACAAGCTGAGGTGGCGGAGGATCTCGTGTACAATCTCCGGGGGTACCGGCAGGCGAGATACAGTTGCCATCGTAGTCAAGAAGGGGGGCGAGAAGGGGGGGCGAAACGAAACGAAACAATGGAGGCGAAAAAGGCGAAATAAAGAGTGTCGTGGTGTTGCAATGGATAGGGAAAGGGGAGAGACGCAGTTGAGAACTTTAAAGACTGGATCTCTAAACCTGATTAGTTAGCGGAAGATCTGGCGCCCCGAAGAAAAAAATTAGTATTTAGGACTAGCCTAGCTCCCGTCAGCTTAGCACCAAACAAGGGGGGTTCTATCCAGGTGCACTAACCGCCTTGCTTCGTCTGCCCGTCACTTGGTGATACATACAAGGGAAAGGAGGGGAAGGCGGGAAGAGAAGGGGGTGGGTTCCCCCTATCAATGTGTGTGTTATCTGCTGTCTTTGTGGGTGACTGGCTGTTGTTTCTGAACTTTGAAATCTTGCGGCTGAAAAAAACTTTGTACGACGATACACTCTTCCCTGCAGATTATTCCGAAGATCTAAATAAAGAAGCACACACAAGTTCAGAAGATGAGCATAGCAGTTCATTATTCTGACCGACAACTGCCTGTCAACTTGGGTATCCCCTTGGTACTTTAATTAAGCGCCATCTCGCCTTCCGCTTTGCCGAAATGCGCGAGATCCCTAACCCACGTCGTATCTCGAGCTCATGGCGGCAACATCTGGATTCGTTTGGCAGCCAAAGTACTATACACTATAGACAGATGTCCAGTCAATTTCCATCACTCAATACGATTCAATTACCTACCCAAACATATCCCAACTCACGTAAGTTACCTCGCTATTCAGTCGTTATCGCCGGCGTTTTATTCGCTGGGCACTTACCACCTCATTCAGCCGAGCGGCTACTTTTTCATCACGCATCATGTTTGGGAAGGGTACCCAAACTTGCTGCGTTCACCCGGAACGATTATGACACCCCGAGCGCGCGACAAGTGGCTTTTGCGGATGAAATTAGAAAACTACGCGCCTACGAATAAAATGCCATCTACTGCGGTAAAAGTACTTCGACATTGTTGTATTTCCGGATGGTAGTGCGACAGTGAAGCCTTAAACTACTTAAGGAGACATTGGAGTTTATTACTTCGGTCAAACGTCTGAGCGTTTAGTTTGGCTATGGGCGGTTCGTACTACGATGCGAAAGTACAGGTATGAAGTACATATGAACTTCTTATAGCATCCCCGTCGACGTCAGGTCTCAATCCTGATGGGGTTTTGGGGTGAATTTGCTTGTATTCTTCTTATTCGTGTACTGGCTTCCCCCTCGCACACTGGTTACGATTTACGAAGGCACAAGTCGTCTGGAGTATTTATGTGCGACCAAGAAATACATTCGATATCCAACCCATATCAACCACAATGATGCTTTGCAATTACGCGAACTCCATGACTCTGACACCCTGCTGTGCTTCCGCTTTATTACTTTTTGGGGGAACAATCAACATAACATCATTTCACCGCTAAGATCTCCACCTGGCCTACTTTGAGATACTAAGGATATCAGATCTCTACTGAAGCGAGAATATCTCCACATAATTACACCCAACTCCGGCGTATCCGACTTCAAAACTGGAAAATACTATCAAGTTTAGGTGCAACAGATCCTGACGCCATCCGACCTTGCGTTTCCTCGCCGTATTCACAAGACACCATCTAGCTCTGTGGCACGCAACGCGCTTTTGAGTAATGTAATGTATGTAACAAGTGATGATTTTACATGTGAGGAATTATATAGCTATTGTACTCTATTTAGTCCTAAGACAAGGCCAGAAAATATTTACTTTATTGGAAATGTGGCAAGGAGGACTGACAATTCGGAATTGTCATGATCTAAAACACGCCAGAGCACTCGAGTTCCACTGTCTCAGAAGCCTGGATCTATACTCGGTCTCCAGACGTCCGCCTCACAGATCAGTCTCCCTCACTAAATGCACCCGCAATATCGCTCCCATCCCTTCTGAACCCATTTCAAAGCTAGATGAATTGTATGTGTTCTGCCCTGTACGCGGCCTGTGCCGGTTTGCCAACATTAGCGGCCAGTTTACAACTAGTCCCAAAGTACTTCGCAAGTATATATTAACCCAATTTCCATCTCAGGTCTCGCCTTCAGCACCTCATGAGGAAGCCATATTCAATGCCAAAACCTTAGTTGGTGTCCAGGGCTACCTGTGCGAGTCGGGAACCCGCGGGCCCCGAGATTTTAGGTTAGGAGTTTTTATGTTCCAGAACCCGATTCTCTAGGACTTGTTATACAGACCTGAGTCGGTCTGCATTGTAGACGTTGCATAGGGCTGGACGTGTCGTTCGGAGGTTTGTAACTGAGGCTACCTAGTAGTTGTCCGGATTTGGGTCCAATCACAGCCTGGGAAGATATGGCTTTCCTAACGCTTTGTTCTAATCGAGGTAGCTGCTGGACATTGGCCTATTCATTTCTCTGCCGTCTCAGATTGGCGCAGAAATCCCTCAGATATACAGCGGGAATGACTGCAGCTCCGATTTCCGATGCAGCTATCCGCTTGGTGTAAGTATGCCCCTGGCCAAACCTTCGTTCAAGAGTCCTCGGGTAATATTCCTCGTTTTATTAATCGATTCTTGTCAGGTATCAATATTGCATGAGAGCAACGACTCCATAACAATTATGCTCAAAGAGCTCTCTTGAATGGACAATAAAAAGAAGCTGTGGATGATGATTTGCAGAGCTTGATACATACATCTCAGTAGTTAAGTGCTTAGGCACCTGATGCGGGAGCCCTGCTTGCAGGCTGGATGCTGACTTGCTTAAGTGCCCAAGTACATCCGCCTTCACGCAGGGAGTATAAGTGCTTACTTAATTTAGTAGTACTTAGTATTCAACTTGTACCGTTAACCATAGAATTCGCGGCGGTTCTTTGGGCATCACTCGGATCCAGGTGACCTTGCCTCCTGCAACACAGGACACCTGGCCAACCCAGCACTCCGAACCTGTACTGCTGCTTCTGTTAATCTTAAATTGGCCGGTTGTTACCTTTCTTATTCCCTAATCCTTCTCACTCTCTTTCCTCTGACACCTCGACCCCTCTTCTGTCTGCCGTTTATATTACTCCCGTCTCTCTCCATCCCCACCCTTCAACCCCTCCCCCCATCTCTTTCATCTCAATACTGCTTCGGTTCCTACCAACCAACGTCGTCGTTTCGAAGATCCACGATGTTTGTGGTACAGACTATCTTGTTCCTCTCCGCCTTTCTTGTCCACCAGGTTGTGGCCAACATTAAGTTCCCAGCACCGTATATTGAGTGCAAGGAGAGTGTGGATCAATGCTTTAGGGGTCAGGTATGCGTTGATAGTCTGTAAGTTCCCAATTCCGGTGTTTGACGGATCCCAACGGTTTCGAGAGTGTTTCCATTCATCTCAACGAACATTCTCCCATGATTACAGCACAACCCGTTCAGTCGTTTTCACTTAGGCCAGATCTAAACTAGCAGCTCAATAGATGCAAATTCCGGATCGAGATGGGGCTTCATCGTAGGACACCAGTTGCAAGGCCCGGTCCTTTTCCACTCCCGGCCCCGGACCCAACCACAGATGGAACCTGTGGTAAGCAAAACGGTGGGAAAACGTGTAAGGGATGGCCTTTGGGAGAATGTTGCTCGCCATATGGGTGGTGTGGTGACACCACAGACCACTGCGGGAAAGGATGCCAATCTGGACCTTGTAACGGAGGAGAAACACCTGGACCTGGTCCTACGCAAGCTCCAGTTACGGGTGGTGGAAAGTTTGATATCATTGGTGAATCGGGTGTCCCGGCAATGCACGCAGGTCTGATGCCGAATGGTCGAGTCTTCTTTCTGGATAAAGTTGAGGTATGTGGATCCTTTAAGAGATTGGTATGGTTAAAGATTCCTGGGCTTATGGTATTGCGCAGGACTACACACAGTTGAAGTTGCCGAATGGGAAATATGCCTACTCAAGCGAATATGACCCCAATACCAACCAGGTTGTGCCATTAGGATATAAGGTATGTGTTTGGTGGTGTATTCCCGGAGGGGGCCTCCTACCACGATGTGCTAACTTCTTTAGACAAACGCCTTCTGCTCAGCCGGGACCTTTCTCGCTAATGGAGATATGCTGAATATTGGTGGCAACGGTCCTCTCACTTGGTTGGACAACACCGTCGGTGATGGTTTTAGTAGCTTGAGATACCTTTCCAGATCCTCAACAAATTCTGCTCTAAATGGTCAATCGTGGAAGGAGCCGGGACATAAGCTGGACACGAAGCGCTGGTACGCTTCAGCCCAAACCCTTGCTGACGGGAGAGTTTTCGTTGCTTCTGGTTCGCTCAATGGCCTGGATCCATCACAGCCTAGCAACAACAACCCCACCTACGAGATACTCTCTGCTACAGGGTTCACTCAAAGCCAAAGCATCAAAATGGACATCCTGGAAAAGAACCAGCCATATTATATGTATCCATTCATGCATCTCTTGAGGAATGGTTACATCTTCATCTTTACTGCTAAATCCTCTCAGATTTTCAACATCTTGGGCAATACTGTAATTAAAAATCTTCCGGATCTTCCTGGCGATTACCGGACGTATCCAAACACTGGTGGTAGCGTCTTACTGCCTCTGTCAGGTTTCAATAACTGGGCATCGAAAATAATGATCTGTGGCGGAGGAGCATACCAAGTAAGTCATCCGCCTCCTTCTTATTGGCCCATATATCTTTGCTAATTAGTATCAGGACATTACATCTCCTACGGATCCCAGCTGCGGAGTTATCTCTCCCGAGACAACCAACCCTAGTTGGGAAATGGATTCCATGCCGCAAGGTCGTGGTATGGTTGAAGGCACATTGCTTCCAGACGGTAAAGTGTTGTGGCTTAACGGGGCCAATCGTGGAGCCCAAGGGTTTTTGCTGGCGGAAAATCCAACACTCCGCGCCTTGCTTTACGATCCGGAAAAAGCGAAGGGTCAACGCTGGACTCAGCTTGCACAATCATCCATTCCCCGTCTATATCACTCGGTGGCTCTACTTTTGCTGGATGGTACGGTCTTGGTAGCTGGCTCCAATCCGAACGAGATGCCAGTACTCTCCCCAAAGCCTGGAGCCCCATATATTACCGAATTCCGTGTGGAGAGGTTTACTCCCCCGTATCTCCAGGGCACAAAAGCGTCACTTCGTCCAACAAACGTTCAAGTCCCGGCAACACTTACCGCTGATGGATCGACATATACAATATCCTTCGGTGTTCCTGCGAGCACAAAGAGTGTGAAAATTGTTTTGTACCACGGAGGATTCGTCACACACTCGGTTCACATGGGTCACCGTATGTTGTATTTGGACAACACAGGATGGAAAGCAGGACAGACGAAGCAGACTCTCAACTTCAAGACGCCGCCCAATAGGAACCTCGCCCCCCCAGGCCCTTATGTTGTCTATGTTGTAGTATGTGCTTATCTTATCAATCGCTGCAAAACTCAAAAGTATGAAGCTAATGATTTCATCAGGCAGACGGAATCCCTTCTGTTGGAAAATTCGTCAAGGTTACTTAATGATCTGACATCCTATTTGATATACTTGCTAAAGTTCATATGTTGTTCCTTTCGTTCAGCACTTTCTTAACAGTTTAATCTCTGGCGTCTGAATCGAATGGAAACTACCAAAGAGCGGACGGTCGACGGCAAGCAGTTGCTATATTTTCATTTAGGTTGTTTATCCTGGGGGATCGGGTGCTTGCATTGGTAGAAAGATCGTTTTTCTGTATATCATCTATGCGCGCATCATCTTTTTGTACTATGTTCATGTTTGCTCCTGAAATGAAACAAAGCCCAATACCGATGGGCAAGTTTATGAATCGATGAATCGGTGAATATCCAACTAAATGTATTAAAAAATACCTCGTTGAAGCACAGGTCTAAACTAGGCATCAGTGCATCAATGCATCCTTTACTCGCGTCAGATCTATGGTTGCTAGATACAGGGGCTAACGTAGACTTTGAGCATGAGCACCAACATGTGTGGGAGATCATCTCTTGATTCTTACGCCCCATTGCAGGTTCACTCTGTACAAAAAACAAGAACTGATGCCTAGCTTAGCCAGGCAGTGCATTGTGCTGTAAACATCAAGTACATTAAACACCAGGTTTCGAAACCTCCCAAAGGTTGGTGCTATAAACACCGTGGTTCAGGTGCTGTAAACACTGAAGTTCGAGACCTCATTCTTTTGCTCTCTTTTGTCCGATTGGACATGTGTGGGGTGTATTTTGTTCCCCCACCATCACTACCGTCAGATTACTTGGGGTCCGTTGGTTTGTAATCATGTTGTATTCGGCCGCTTGCGGCCATGACATACATATTCCCGACAATCCTTCCCACTCTAATGAAAATACAAAAGTAAAAACAAAGTAAAGTTGTGGGCCCCTCCTCCTCACTTGGGGCCCGTGCGACGAGAGTAAAACTGGTTATCGACTGGACGGATTGTTGGAATCATTATGTCGCATAATCAAGGTCTGAATCCTCCTGTAAACAAGAACTAATTCTTAGCTTGGAGAGCGGTGCCATAAACACCAGGGTTCGAAAACTCGCAGTGCTGTAAATACTTATAGGTTTGAAACCTGTAGAATTACTTCTTTTGCTTTCTTGGACAGTAGAAGGCTCTTTTTTTCCCCGTCATCACTAGTCCTACTCGCCCAGGTGATACGAGTGCAACTGATTATCACCGTTAAATTAACTGGAAGGATTGTTGAAAGCATGATCAGGGTCTGAACCTTTCAATAAACAAGAACTGAGGCATAGCTTATCTAGTGCTACAAACACCAGGTATTATAAACACCAGGATTCAAAACCCCCCGAGGTAGTGCTATAAACACCATGGTTCAATGCTATAAATACAAGGGTTCGAAACCCTAAGATTGGTTCTGTAACACCTAAGTTCCCAGATGCTTTAAACACCGAGGTTCAAAACCTGTACAGTCCGTTATTTGTTCTTTTTTGACTGGTTGAACACGTGTGGGGTGTGTTATTTCCCAAATCACAGCTGCCAGACTACCTACTCGTTCAGGGGACAAGAATACAACTGATTATTAACTGGACGGATTGTTGGAAGCCCTGAACAGAGTTGTTTCCATTAGTCGAGTTTTCATCACCGTGAAACGAAAAACGAACCTCTCAGAGTCCGGATCCTCTAATAAGCAGGGGTCAGTGCCCCTAGCTGAGCTGGCGTTGTAAACTCCAGGTGTTGTAAACACCGGATTCGAACCCCCGACAATGGTGCTCCTAGGTGCTGTAAACATCATAATTCAGGCAGGTGTTGTAAACGCCACAGTCCACAAGTGCTCTAAATACTCAAGCCCATTCTTTTATCTACCACGAAACAGTTCATCATACTTATTCCTCTCGAGTCGAAAATTGGACACAACAAGCAAGCATAGAGACAAAACGAAAGACGAAAGACGTGGAAAAAGATAAAGAGTGTTGGAAGCATGGAACGGTATCTAAATCGCCTCGGGAGCTGGTCGACGAAACCGGTTTGCACGGCTGTTTCGTCCTTTGGCGGTGGAAATTGGCATTGAAACCTTTAGGGAAGACTGTTCTGTTGGTTCGAAGAAGGGGGAGGAGTGAGAGAGTGACATACCATTGCGGGTAGATAGGTGATGAATGGGATTTATCTATATCTATCGAGAGGGGAGCATTGAGCGAGGTCTGGATACAGCATTTTTTCTATTGTGACTTCTAGTAGGACGTTTGAGTGTTAACTATACTGGAGCCAAGTCACGTTTGCATCACCGCAAATAGTGGCCATTAGTGTTGCATGGCTCGCCAGGAGGATGAGATAAGACGTGCTCTCGACTAATTCGAGACGTCTCGGAACCGTTCTTTCTAGTACGAGTCGTCGGGGCGAAGGTCTCGAACGTTGGTGTACCACACTCCGAGACTAGGTGTAGTCTCGAACGTATAATACCGCATTGAGACTAGCGGGGTTGGGATACTGAAGAGAGGAGTAAGCGTCGGTAGTTGATGGAACAAGTTGATGTCTGCTACAAACTCATAGATGATAGAGACTTTTGCGCGTGTTAAGACGGGACATACCTAATGGGACTGGAATGGAGTATAATCTATCTCACCAAAACGCCGATCTCGAGATCTCGCTGGGTCTTCATCTATCCAGTCTCGTCTCGTTTCGTAATGTGGATCACTAGTGGGCATTGTGCAGTTGAGTGGTGGCATGACGAGGGCGCGGTGTGATGCGGTTAAAGGATAATATTGAGGTCGTGAAAGCAGCAAATGAAGCAGCATGAGATGTTAGCAGTTAACTAGGCCGGTGATGGGTTGTGGCCCTAGGTTTGATGGCAACCGTTAATGGGAACAAACACGAATCTAAGGTACTATAGTCAACCAAATAAGCGGGAGAATTTTGTAGAGTTGCCATGTTTGTGTAAGTACTTGGAGTTGTTAACAAATGTGCGCTACATGACGTACATCGTGGTACCTGAGGGTACCGTCATGTACTACTGTACACCCGAGCCCCGTACGCCGAAATAGAGAGTGGAAATACTGAGCACGCAGAGGCACGTAACAGCACCCACATACGTCCGAACCGGGACCCACCCCCTACCTAGTGATCACGATTAACACCGCAAGTGATTAGTCCGATATCCGCGCACATCACCCTTCCTCACCCCTCCCCTTTCCTCCCGCTCTCCTCGCCTTCAATTTCCGTATCCTCTCACTCCTCCTCACCCCCTTATCCCCAACCCCGAAAAACCTCCTCCTCCACAGCTCCCCAAACTCCTCAATCCCCTTCTGTAGTATCGCCTCGCGAAACTCATCATTCACAGCCTTCGGCGGCCTCCTTGGCAACGCCGCCTTCGCCGCAGCCCCAAATAGTCGCTGCTGAAACGCCCGCCACGCGACAAGCTGCTTGCAATTCTCCACAAACCCGGCGTCCATCACCGCATTCGTGTTTGTGCTGGGGATATTAATGCTCTTGACAGCGTTGAGCAATATCGGCTTTGCCTTCGCCAGCGCCTCATCCGCGTTGTTCCGCCACTCCAGTGCTTCGAGTGATAGGCCCCGTAAGCGTAACATAGCTGTGTGGATCTCTGCTTGCGTTACGCCGGGAGTCATAACCAGGGCGTCGAGGGTAGTGAGTGCGGAGAGTTCGGCAAGACGCGCACGGTTCGCGGAGGCGCTGGCGGCTTCGAGACGGGAGAGGAGGGAGTCGGTGAGGGTGCGGATGCGGTTGCTGAGGTGGACGGGGCTCTGGTAGAGGAAGAGAGCGAAGGCGGCAGGGTTCGCGGCGAGGAAGTTGTAGAGGGTGAGTGGGGTTGGGAGGGAGATTAGAGAGAGGACGATGTCCCAGAGGATATCGAGGTTGCGGTTCATGGAAGGGGATGGGTTTGTGTTCTGTAAGAGATTGGGGGGGTAGGGTGTGGTGGGTGATGGGTGGAGAGTAGGTGCGGGAATATGGGTTGGAGATGTTGCAGCGTTAAACAAAGCATTGAAGTTGAGTTCGATGTCAGTGTATTGTTCCGCGCGAGAGGAGTAGGGTTGCGGTAGAGCCGCATCCTAGCGCGTTTTGCTTTTTCCTTTTTGGAGACCTCTTTACAAACTTCCCACAGCAGAGGTAGTGCCCAGACTTTTTCACTTCGCTCGGCTTCGTCAGACGGCTGGTTTTGGAGATTACTCGCGACTAATGTTCGCACGGGAAGCCCGGTCGATCTCGGAATCACGGAACAATAAGCTAAGACGCCACATTGTAACAGCTATGGCCAGCATCTGGCTAATAATAGCACAGAATCTATCTACATATAGCAGAGATACTCTGTGCCAAAGGGCTTCAGATTTGACTGAGAATTGGTGAAGCTATGGGGAGGTGCATTTCAACCACCTTGGGAATCCGTCACTGAAGCCCTTCCGGAGAGCATCCAATGTTTGGTGACAGCGACTGCTGACCACTCAGTTAACTGCCATGAGGGATGGGTAATCATAGGAGCTTGGCGTTTGTGCCTCTTGACTATGTAAAGTACATACGTAAAGTACCTCCACCCTCTTATATCATTATGATAGAACAATATAACCTATCACAAATCAAGTGTCACAACTACTAAGTACTCAGGCAAAAATTCATGAGCTGAATAAATCCTTAGAGTTTGGATTGTCTCGTTCCCAGACACCCACTTTTTACGCCGAGCCGTGTGACCTCACGAGTGAGAAAAGTCGCCATCTGGGAATGAGACAAGTTTTGGAGGTGAAGTCTACAATACCTTGTGCCCTCGATATCACGATGTGATTGATGTTTGAAGTTAAAGTTCTGATGTTACTGGTCGCTCTTGCAGCACCGTAACACGGACCAGTCATTTGGACCAAAGTTAGGCTGTACATCGGCCCTAGCAAACAAGAAGCAATCAAGTCAGGTTAATAGATGCGGTACATATAAGAAAGAATGGAACATGAGGAGGGTATCTGATTCTTCAATCCCAGGCAAGGAAAATAATGCGTCCAGTACATGAGTTCTCACTCGTGGAAACAATGTTACAGTTCAGTTACACCTAGAAACAGTCATCTATATCCACTACTGGGATTGCACGATAACGCGAGTGGTAGTAGAACAGTGTGGAGAGTACTGAGTACTCAGTAAGTAATAGGCTACAGTAACTAACACCTGCTCCAGCGTAACGAGCGAGATGATAAATACAAACAACGAAAACCACCGCCTGAATCAACATGATGTCGAACGTGACCGCCGAAGTAGATAAGCTAGCCTCATGCACTGTAAATTATGAGGTTATAGGCTTGGGTACTACTTGGAACGTCATGAATTCTACCGCTGTGCGACCACCCGTGACACGATGGCGGTGCGTTCCAACGAATACTTGGCTCTCAAGATGTTTGTACCTAGGATCACCACACTATAGGAATCAGTAGCAGACTCGTTGTAGTTTGGCAGCTTATGTACCTTAATTGAAAGCGAGCCAGCCGAAGTGCCATACTGGGTGGTCGCAGCTTCCGCACTTTGCTGAACGACTAGCGAGTCTCCAGGCGTCATTTCACCCACCCCAGTGATTGAGATGGTAAAATTCTATGTCCGTAGGGGTTAGATTCTTCATACTCAACGAGTACTGCTTGTGATGCACTTGGGACGTACCACTCCTTCTTCAGTTCTGTGGAAGTCGATTTCATATGATCAGCAACGGAAAATATAAAGATGTAAGGAAAGACTTACTTCAACAAAGCCCTCACATCCCATCGTATGTGCTTTCCATCTGGGTCGATATGAAGAAAGTCACCGCCATGTACAAAATCGGCCTTAATTGCGGGCTCGAATCCAGGCTCTGACTTCATAGTTCCGCCAGTCGCCGCAATTTGCTTCGAAATTTAAGGCTGCGGTTAGTGTATTCCTAGTAAATAATGGAGATTCGAGGTGCGCCAATACAGCGTAAGAGTGAGATCCGCCCATCGATAACTCGCCTGTTTAGTCCAACATAAGACAAGACATATGAGATGAATCTATCGAAAGTGTGCATGTATGACGCCTACCGACGTTAGTGATAGACTCCACTGGAGCCTAGCATCAGAGTTAGTAAAAGTTTGTGCCCTGGAAACAACTTGCACAGTACTGGACAGGCATACCAAGATTGTGAACGCAGGCTTTAAGGTAAGTGGGAAGTCCATCTTTAATTGGCGATGAGTGATATCACTCGTTTCAACGAAAATGACTAAGATCTACTATTCTGTTAGTAGAATCACTTTCTGGCATGCAGTGGTATGTACGTACCTTATCGACTTGTGCGTTCCAAACCAGAGGTACTGAGGTCTGCGTATGCTATTATTCACATGAGGCGAAGCACGTACCTATTTAAGCAGAACTTATTGGTCTGGGAGTGCACACATAAGTTTCTCTGTAGGAAATGTGCGTGTTGTGTTCCAGAATCTTGTTTAAACGTCTGTACCTTCTGCTGGACGTTGCATTCATAGATAGCTATGCTGGATATCTGTGTGTCTACCATACAGTCTAGTTGGTGTCGTATCAAAACCATCATGCAGTCATACAACAAGTCGAGGCCGATCTAGTGTTATTTCAAGATCCTGTTGTTTGGATCATGCATAAACTTCCACCATAAAACAAGGTGGTACTACTTAGTGTATGAAGGGGGTAAAATATGCATTGCGAAGGATATCAGCGAGCTGACGGCACAAAAGAGCAGCTCAGGAAGCGTTTGGCAACCGCCGGGAAGATTGATTTCACAATGTAAGAGAATTTTGCGAAGTGAGGTCTTTTGCCAGACTACAAGGTGAAAAGGTTGCGCTTTTGCGACAATCCCTGAAGATTGCATGAAAGAAGGACTGGTAGGTTTTATTATGGAACGACAGGTCTCCGCATGCAAAGTTCCCAAACAACAACTAGCCCCCACTCATCCTAAAAAGAAAAACAAGCAACAGGAAGCAGAAAAATCACGCAGGGTTTTTTGCTTTCTATGCGTGTTGATATCTCGAGCAGTGAATGTTACGATATGGAAGTTGGAGAGAACCGTGTGCGTGTATTCTGCGGTACAGAGAAAGAGAGAAGGAGAAAGACTCGAGATATATACAGAGAATTATGAGAGAAAACTTTGACGCTTTGCCACTCGCCACTCGCCACTCTGAGTCACTTGCCACCGGATATGTAACAGTGAAGATGATGGTGTAAAGCGGGTGACGAGTGGTGAGCGTGAGCGGGGAGAGTTCACCTTTCGACATCGAACATGACGAACAATCTCTGCCGAAAAATTCGAAGTCGAGACAAACCGTAAAGTCTAATACAATCAATGTATACAGCGTGTAAGTACTCTTACGTCCTGTTAAATTCCAGCCACGCGCACCTAGCTAAATCTGGTTGCTAAATGCACCCTGACTCCGGATCTGGTATTATCGTGATTTATATATTTATTCGATATCTGAGAAGACATAATTCTTTGAAGATTCTGATGGTATGTGCTCAGTCGCTCGCCAGAATGTGCTCATGCGATGGTGGAGAAAGCTAAGTGATGGTTGGACATTGGGACTTCCGACACAGCCTGCCACTTTGTTTAGTTCCTTGCTCTCCTCCTGTCCATCGAAACCGCGAAAGCTTCAGCTTCCCCAACATCCCTTTCAATGGGTTGAAAAATGATGACATCAGCGTTTTAGAAACGATGCTTAGTCTTTAGATATATGAAGATCTAGAGACGGAGAAAGAGTATATACAATGAAAGTTCTCAATGAATTATGGCTAGTATTCTTGAGAATTTCAGTTGCTTGAATGACCCGTTGCGTCGCGTCTCAGACCCTCGATCTCTGCATCTCCCTCAAGCAGTCCCTCAGTTTCCTTGCAATTGGGCAGGTCGGGCACGACAAACGTTATAAACCAACAACCCCTGCCCGACCGGATAGATCAAACTTTTACTCGGTTCTGTAAATTCAGCAGAGGAGGATGTAGACCAAGTATTGTGTATCCTTTTATGTCAATGACAAGTAACTCCGTGACTCGTATATGCATGTGTTGGGCTCCTAGGCGTAGTGAATGTTCTTGCCCAATCATTGACTTTTTGTGGCTCTCTTTGACTCTGGGGTTGCTCAAGGCTGGTGCTGAGTTGGCACTTTGTCTCGATAGATATCTGCTGGCTTGAATCTAGCTGACGAGTATAAGTACATGTGTACAGTTGCATACGAAACTGAGCCTTGCCTTCGGGGCGTATTTAGCAAAGACTCAAGAGCTGAGCTAGAAATCAATTTCCAGATCACTGAGGTCTCTCAAATTCTCTCCACACAACTTTTTTAAGTGCGCAAGCCGGATCCTGTCTAGATTTGCTATCAAGGATAATAAGTAACTGGTACTCTTTCTCGCTCGTCCTTCAAGTCTTGTCTAATATAATCACAAAGTTACTGTCTCCAACACTCGCGATCGATCGCCAGCAAAGGGCTAGGAGCTGAATATATTAATTATTATCAAGTTCTTGCATCTCTATGAAATGTTGCTTTCCACTGTGATTTTCACATTGCTGCCGCATACCTTGACGTCTGCGGCACCTACGAACAACACATATGTCGGCTGGACAGCCGAGCCTGTTGGACGGGGGACTCTTGGGATCTTAATACCGTGCACAATCGCGCTCGGCTTATGTATCTGGACTGCTCTGCACCTCAATGTCGAACCAGTCAGTGTAGACATGGGGATGTCCTCACCGGCTACATTCAGATTTCTCGGAAAAATGTCTCTGGGCGTTTACCGCTCTGGTTGTGCCAGAGCTAGCGCTGTCCATTGCTTTGCACCAATTTCTCGTTGCTCGAAGGTATTACAAGTTGGTGAATGCGACGCCCGGTAGGAAGATGCCGGTTGCTACAGCATTCTATGTCGTCATGAGAGGCTTTGCCTACGGAATAAACGGGACAGCCATTCGAACGATGAGGCTGCTAGATATTGTGAAGCCCGAGGTTATCGATCACATACGGACGTTTTCCATCAACGACATCAGAGACAAAAGCAAGCGGATGGCATTGTAATACTATTGGCTTGTGTCCAAGCCGGTTGGGTGTTATACAATGTCTAGCACGAGGAATACAGGGACTTCCAATCACCCCTTTGGAATTGAATACAATGGTTCACGTTTTGAACGCTGTGGTAATGTAAAGCCTAAGGTGGGAAAAATCAGTGGACGTTGCTCGACCATCCATTTGGGGGACACCAGGCCTCAGCAGTACCACTCGAACAGAAAACTACGCCAATACTACTCGATACACTGCGGTGCCAACCACTCAGTGAGACGCTGGTTGAGTTGCTTCCCGAATTGCTACCAGAGCTACTCCCCGAACTACAACACCTTGTCGAAGACAGGAATCTTCCAAATGGAGCGGAACTTTTCTAACGCACGCAGAAAGGTTATTTTGGTAAATCGCTTGTTGCATGGATTACTTGGTGTTTGCCCTATCATGGCAATTGTTTTCCTACTTAGGGCGGACAACCTGGTCGCTAGAGTTATTATAACTGCTCTCGGGCTTGCCTTTGCTGTTAGTGGAACATTCTTATCATGGAGTCCTTCATAAGCCTCAGAGCCCTTCCAGCGAGTGCATACAAAACTGTCAGATGGCTAGATGGTTGGCCGTATATAGGGTAGTTTTCTCCAATGGGCTTTGTGAGGGTCACATCGGCGAGACGGGGAACGCTGTATTCTGTTAGTTTGCTAAGCCAGTAAGTATTTTGGCGTTGATCGTGGGTCTTTTTGGGAATAGTACTCCTTTTCATTAGGGGTTTAAATCGTAGTTAGGGATATTATTGTGTTTTAATTGCATAGGGTACCCACTAAGCACAGACCAAGTGGTAGCACGTTACTACAGAAGAGAGATCGGACAATGTTGTCAATGAACTATTTATCATAAATAGGTTAGATGGAAAGCAAAACTACTTCATCCAACGACCCTTTGCTTTATTCATAAGCCTAACTGCGGGTGGTGCTAGCTCCCGCTTTGAAGCCACATGGCCGCCCAATTCTGTGTTAGGTTTTTGTAGTAACTGGCTGGCTTTCTGTTAGCTTGACTATAGCGTAGTTTCCTGATAAGATATAGAAGACGATAATTATGTATTTGATAGCAGAAGATAGCCGAACTTGTTACACAAGAGAGTTGTTGTGGTTCAGAAAAAGGGAGGGACAAGCTGTGTGCCCGACTCTTATATGCTGTTGGGAGTCACATTGTGGTGCTGGTCAACCGATTATTGTGAGTGGGATCAATTTGCGGCTCTTAAGTATGGTTGGGTCGCAGTTCAAACAGAAGTGTCGGTGCCTCTACCACTGGAAAAGCCACATCTCTAGCGCGTTTTGCTTTTTCCTTTCTGGAGTTGCTTCGACCCTCCTTTACAACTTCCTACAGCAGAGGCTACTCTCGTGCTCAGACTTTTTTCACCTCGCTCGTAGTGTTAGACTGCTTACTGGCGTAGCAAGCGGTTCGAGACTACCTCGCTCGGCTTTGTTAGACGGCTAGTTTTGGAGACGACTCGGGACTAAGTGTTTGTCCGGGAGACCCGGAACAACTTGCCAAGGCGGGAGCCGGAAGACGCCACCGCATCTCAACCTCGGAAAGCTCCCACCCAACCATGACATAGACCACAACTCACAACCCACCTCACAACTCCCAGCCACAACAATGAACCTTCTTTTCCTGCACGGATACACGCAATCCGGCCCCTCCTTCTCCGCCAAAACAAAAGCCGTCCAAAAATCCCTCGTCAAAGCTCTTGGTCCCACCACAACCCTACACTTCCCCACCGGTCCCATCCGTCTCTCCCACTCCGACATCCCGGACTCTGGCCCGCGCGACCCCACCCTCGCCGAAGAATCCGAAGAACTCGAAGAATCCTTCGCGTGGTGGCGCCGCTCCGACGCGACGGGGGAGTATGTCGGTCTCCCCGAGACGCTGAAGTTCCTTTCGCAGTACCTCGACGCTCACGGGCCGTTCGCGGGGGTGATCGGGTTCTCGCAGGGCGCGGCGCTGGCGGCGATACTGGCGTCGGTTTTGGAGCGCGGGGAGAGGCCCGAGGGGTTCGCGACGGGTCATGGCGGTTTGAGGTTCGCGGTGTGTTATAGCGGGTTTCGGGCGCCAGAGAGGTATGAGCAGTGGTATACGCCGAGGATTAGGACGAAGGTGCTGAATGTTATTGGGAGTCTTGATACGGTTGTGGAGGAGGAGCGGACGCTGGCGTTGGTCAAGGCGTGTGAGGGCGGGGAGGAGAGGGTGGTGTATCATCCCGGAGGTCATTATTTGCCGGCGACGAAGAGTATGGTGGGGGTTTTGGTCGGGTTTATTAGAAGCTGCACTGAGGAGAAAGAGGAGGAGGAAGAGGAAGAGGAGGAGACTGATGTGGCTTTGGTGCTTTGAGTGTTAGATTGATGGGCTGGGCGTGGAGATTATAGAATTGTGTGAGATTGGCTATAGAGAATATCTACATGTTTCTTGTTGGGTATACACCATTTAGACTGTTTTCCCGTTGTAGACTTGATGAGGGATCATTCCAAGCTATTTTACTGATGACAGCGGATCGTAATTAGAATAGAAGATCGCCTCTAGCACCTTTATCGTTAAAGACCCTTTAAACTTGATCAATGCATGTCGACGTTCCCTGCAACGAGATGTCCAGTGATAACTTCAGTCTGAAACAACTATATCCTGCCTCAATGGGTAGGTTTTATGGAGTGACGTGATTTGAGCTCCTAGCCTGCCACAACGATAACGAGTTCAAAAGCACTATCAGGAGTTGATGGGTGGAGCGTTTTAACTCGGGCAGAGCATGGCTACTGAACAAAGGAATATGGACATGGATTCAACCAGAACCCATAACTCATGCGAAGATGTCCCAACATAGCGCCAAACACGACAAACACCCCCACTACCCCACTTCGTGAAATGTGAACAGTGATAAACTGTGAGTGACGATTTTAGGCAGAATGGATCAACGCTCCTGTTCTGGCGGCCTTATCTACGGGGTGGCGATATACCGGTAGCGTCAGCTTATTGTCAACAAAAGCGACAACGGGAGCGCGCACTGACCTGAAGTCCGCGAAATCCTGCAGATCCTTACGCGAGAATCTAATGGGAACCCAACCCACGCGCACTCTCCCGCGCTCCGCACATTCCCTTCCACGTATAGTGTTGTGCTACAATGACATCAGGCGTTCCAACCTCCATCCAACTGCAACGCCCCCAAGTCCCAGCCCGGTCACAACAGATCAAGCGATCCGGATCCACCACCATGACACCACCATCCCCTGTCCTCGTGCAATCCCGTCTTCTGTGCCCCCCCAACCATGAACGATTCGGGCCTCGCAAAACCTCTCGAACAGACCGACGAGGTGGTCGAGCGTACTTTAAAGCGGCATCTGGAATCACAATCTTCCTCTGACCGTGTGGCCGGAGAGTCTCCGAGTGCTGCCGCATTCCGTCACGAGTTGGATAAGGCAGAGGAGCACCATAGAAGCGATGCGTATTTCCAGCCGAAACGCTGGTGGTTTACTGCCACCGCGTGTCCGCTGGTCGCGGGAACGTTTGGGCCGGTGGCGAGCTTGATGAGTGTGTGCGCGTTGGTGCAGAGTTGGAGGCTGAAGATCCCGCCGGGGGGATCGGAGACGGCGGCCGAGAGGGTGCCGGATCCTACGTGGTGGGCTGGTCTGTTGAGGTTGTGAATGAAGGGACTGATAGCTGATAAACAATAGGTTGCTCGCGGTTAATGCTGTGTCGTTGGTATTTGCTATTGTCGCGAATCTGCTGCTGCTTCTTAACTTTGCACACCGACTGAGGTATGCGGTTGCGCAGCCGTTGACGATAATATTTTGGTAGGACAGCCTAGTGAGAAGCATCCATACAATTTGTCCTAACCGTGACAGGTATATCTCCTCCCTTCTCCTCGTCTCTCTCGCGGTAGCAGCACACAAGCATCTTCGTCTCCCCGCTAGAGACCACGCATTCTCACAGTCGTACTACTACGGGATTATCTCCGCTGGGGTCTACTTCATCATCTCCACGCTACTCTTCTGGAACCTCCTTGGCGCCTATGTCTTCAAACAGTACCCGCCATCGTTCACCTCACTTACGATGTCCCAGCGCACCCTGATGCTGCAAACAATCTCCTACTCCCTATACCTCTCCCTCGGTGCTGGGATCTTTGCCTCAATCGAAGGATGGTCATTCGTTGATGGCGTCTACTGGGCGGATTACACCCTCCTGACAATCGGATTAGGCTCCGACTTTCCGCTCAAGAAGACGCTTTCAAAGGGTCTACTGATCCCCTACACCGCCATCGGCATTATTATGATTGGTCTCGTGGTAGACTCTGTCCGCGTGCTGCTGCTGGAACGGGAGAAGGTGCATCGGCGTGCAATTGAGAAGGAGCGGCAAAAGCTTCTCAAAAAGCTCGATCTGTCTGACTACGACTGCAAGCATGAATTCGAGCTTATGCGCAAAGTGCAGGACGAGGCGGAAAAGCGCCGGCGGTGGTGGGGACTAGGGAGTTCGTTCACCGCGTTCCTGGTCGTGTGGCTCGGTGGGGCTATGGTGTTTATGCTCTCCGAGAAACCGCAGAGTTGGGGTTTCTTCGAGGCGCTGTATTTTACGTACATCAGTCTCTTGACGATTGGGTACGGAGATTATTACCCCCAGAGTAATTTTGGGAAGCCATTTTTTGTCATCTGGAGTTTGATCGCAATCCCGACTGTCACGATTCTTATCAGTACTATGGGTAGTACTGTGGTGGAATGGGTTAAGGAGGGAACACTGTGGTTGGGTCGGAAAACGATTCTTCCAGAGCGGCACGGCAAGGCTTCAGGCTTCCTGTCTCCGGCGACGGTGCGGGAGGAGGCGACGGAGGAAGAAGGGGAGGAGCAGGAGCAGGAGCAGGACGTCGAGGAGCTGGGGGTCAAGGAGGATATGGAGCAGTTAGGCCATGTTGTTCAAGCACAAGCGGGCGAGAAGGTGGAAGAGGATCATGGACACCACCACCCTCATCTTGGAGCACTAATCGCAAGGGAGATCTCGTGCCTGTCAAAGGATATTGGAAGGAAGCCGCCAAAGAAATATGAGTGGGATGCGTGGAAGAGGTTTTTGGAGCTGCTTGGAGAGTGGGAGGAGGAGCATGATAATAAGTGGAGGTGGCTGGGGCATAGTGGCCCGCTGCTCAGTGGGGTTACAGAGACGGAGTGGATACTCGAGAAGATGTGTGAACGCCTTGAGGAGGTACTGGTCAAGAAGAAGGATAGCTAGGGGGAAAAGGTGGGGGCAGGGAAGATAGGAACTGGTATGGAGTGCTGTTGTGTTCGCTGAAGTATGGTGCTCTCGGGTTGAATTTGACCTACGCAAGCAGGGTTGACATTCTCGAGCCCTTTTGGAACATGATAGTAGTTTGTTGTGATATGATGCACATTTGATGGGCGTTTGATAGCGTTTGATTCTTTATCGGGGAATGGTATACGACGATACGCATGTGATGGGTTATAGTTTTTGTTTGCTGGTGGTTTTTATAGGTGTTTTATTTGTAAACGGATCAAGTAGTTTTGATAGGTACATATAATGTTAGAGGCCGCCTGTTATCCTCGGAAGGAGACATGAAGTGTGTGATTCCGCTGTCCATCTCACGCCACGAACCACACGCTCGTTTGCACATGAAAATAATATAAGTACTGCCGCGAAGCACCAAGGGTTGAAACACTGCCCAAAATCGAAATACCAAACATGTATTCCATCGTTCCTCCGCAACGAAACAGGACCGAACTCATCACAAGACCAATTCCAGCAGTGAAAAGTGCTTTTTACACCACGGTATATATCACCACCTAACAGCTCGGCTCTCGTTGCCGAGCTTGCACGCTCGCTCAGCGCGAAGCCTTAATATAACGCATATACAACATCAGTCCATATCCCCTATACTAAAACTTATTCATAAACCCCTCCCTCGGCACCCTCGGTCCCTCATCCTCATCCTCCTCACCCTCCCAGAGACTCCGCCCATTCATCAAATCCACCGCTCTCTGCCAGAACTCACTCACCTCCTCCTCTGCCGTCCCCCATTCCTTGCCATCCCGCATCTCCCGCACGCGAGCTGCAGCCGGGAATGTCGGGGGATTACTGAAATCGGGGATCGGCTTCCTGTGCTGCGCGGGAGGGGAGGGGGAGGTGGGAGGGACGGGTTGTAGCTCGATTTCGGTATACTGCTGTCGCCGTCGGAGGGATTTCGGGAGGTATATTTTAACGTACACTAGCACGGAGATGATGGTGAGGACGAAGAGACATGCGATGCCGATGCCGAGCCAGACGGATGGGGGGAAGCTGAAAGGCGGGGAGGGGGTGGGGGAGACGGTGGGGGTAGGGGAGGTGAGGTGGGGTATGGGATTTGTGCTGTAGGTGCGGTCTTTGCTATGGGACTGGGATTTGGTGAGGGTTGGCGATTTGGTGGGCCGGGTTGGGGATTTGGTCGATGTGGTTGAGGATTTGCGGGGTTTTGTGCTAGTTGTGGTTGTTTCCTGGAGGATGGCGCTGAAGGATGGCAGTGGAATGGTTTCTGTCCTTCTTGGGGGCGTTGGAGAGTCGGTTTCAGAAGTGGGAGGGAGGAGACGCATGGTGTTGCAGTGCGAGTGAGAAGCTGTGGATGACTGAGTTGTGGGTGAGAAGATCGCAGTGGAGAGAATGGGTTGGTGGTCGTTCTTAACGTGGGAGTCGAGCCATTGAATGGACTTGGGATGGGATTCAAGGCATTAAACGGTTTTTGGTGCCTCGGCGAGCGTTCTATGGCTATTCTCAGGCATTTCGCACCATAAAACCAACATGTTCACTCCTAATCCTCAACGCATCAACCTCCGACCAATTCATCCTGAAGCTTTCTACATTTCCCTCAGATTTCTTCTAAATTCGATCTTCCTGTCATCAAAGGATCAATCAACATTTGCCTCAGATCTCTCAAGAATTCGACTCAGGTCCATTCGCCACAAATCTCTTCAGCATTACACCGGATCCTTCAAGCATTCGCCTCAGACTAATTCATCCAGAGGCTTTCAGCATCTGCTTCAGATCTCTCAAGAGTTCGTTCAACATATCAAGAGATACCCCAACAACAGACGATGTCTTCGTCTCACGATCTTCGGCGCCTCCAGCGAGCATCTCGCGAGCGCCGTACACCCAATCCAGAGCCAATTGCTGCTGAGATGGTGGTGACAATGACAATTGGCTTCACCACTGTCACCCACAGTGATACAACAATGACCCACCTCCTCGAGACCACGATGACACACGTCGTGGAGGATGGTGCAGTACCACCAACCCAAATGCCGCCAGCCCCAACTTCAACCAGTCAACCGGTCTCGGAGAGGCCCAGCTACATTATCTCCACCGTTACCGCAACTCCAACAGAGAAGCCACAGGCGACTCCTACTGCCACGTCTGCTCTTGCCCCACCGGGCCGCATCGTCCTTGGAACCGCCGCGACCATTGGACTGGCATGCGGCATCATGCTGGCACTGGCAATAATCGTGGGTGCGCTTTGGTGGTGCTGGCAGAAGCGACGGAAGGCACGGAGGACGCAGCAGGCAATTGAGCTGCAGGCCGGGAATCTGTCCCAGAGTCACTACAACACTGCCTCAAGTAGACAGAGGCCTCAGCAGGTTCCTCTGGGATACGATAGCCTTGCGAGCGGACAGACCCATCCGCAATACCAATCCCACCACAGCGAAGGAAGCAGCTCTCATCCGGAGCCATGGGGACCATACAACCCCGCCATGAGCCCTCCTCCACACACAATCCGCGCAAGCCCGCCAATCCAGGACCCCCGATACCCGTACCCGCAGGAGTCCCGGTACCCCTCACCACCAATGGACCACCGCCGCTACCCCTCCCCTCCCCAGCACCCTCCGCCCCGCCCAGAAACCCCGCGCTTCCCTCCACCACCGGAGCACCTCCCTCTCGCCCCGCCGCCTCTGCGAATCCCACAGAAGCCGGTTCCACCAGCACACTTCGCCCCAACAAGGGAATACAGCGCCTACCGCCAGCGCGGCGAGGCGCCGAGCGAGATCGCAATGCGCCGGGCCGCATTGTCCCCCATCCCGGATCCATACGCGGACTCGACGGTGTACAGTGCCGACACCAGCGTTGTTGGCAAGGGTGGGAGCAGCTATTTGGGTCCCGGAGCGAGCACGGATCAGGGCGGAAGCAGCTTCCGGGCGGGAGAGAGCACGTACACCGATATGAGGGTGGATGAGTACCGCCGCATTCGGGGGCTGCCGCCGTGGACGGAGTCGGAGCTGGAGCTGGGCATGGGGAGGGCGACGCCGGAGGATGTTAGTGAGTTGGGACCGGTGGGTGCGGTGGAGAGTGAGTTTGGGGATTTCGATGGGGGAAGCGCCGTGACCAGTGGGAGTAGTCCGGTGTCTGGTGGGGAGGGGGTGAGGGAGAGAAGGAGCTGGGAGGATAAGGAGGAGGATGAGGCGGGGCAGAGATTGAGGCGGGCGGCGGGGGCGTTGGAGAATGTATTAGAGCAAAGAAGGTAGAGGGAGTCGGGGACTGGATGGGATATGTGCGGGCGATACGGGGAATAGGTTGGGACATACAGTAAGTGCACCACGGGATGTATCGGGGGAAGAAGGCACTTGGTAGGGGGAGTTCGGGATATCGACTAACGGATGTTTTGGGGGGGATTTGGAAGAAGGTACTTAGTAGAGGGATTTCGGATTATATGTGTATTAAGTATTTCTGTGGGCAATGATTAGAAGTAGAGTAATCGGACAGTACGGTATTAGCAACCGCTGGAGCACTTCTAGAGATACTCGATTTCTTAACTTTGATGCTACTCATACATCACTTGCTCAGTTTATGAGACAGAAGCGCTTGCGAGCGAGGAGGAAAAGTCTGATGGATAGTACACCAAGAATGAAAAAGGACCCGAGGCGCCCAAACCCCATTGTCCTCTGACGTTCTGTCTCGGTGTATGATGCGAACTCACTAGGATATCTTCTGGGCCGATCACTGAGCCCACGAAGCCATGCAAAAGAAGCGACAAAAGGATAACCGCCGGTTTCTAGCCTTTGGCCATGGTGTTTATAGCACTTATTGAGCACTACAAGTTTCGAACTCGTATCCTGGTTTTTCTAGCACCACTCTCAGCCTGATAAGCTCAGAGATCGCTTCCTGTGGACTCGATGATTTTAGCCATAACCATGCAAAACTCATAGCGTTTATCAGCTGGCTAAGTACTTACTCGAGTACTTATGACCTTGATCATGGACCATCAATTACAGACTTGAGTCTTCTGAGTGTTACATATGTACAAGGACTTGATACGAGTTGACTCTAAGCGAGACTGATGGTAAGGCATAAGGCACACAACTCGTTTGTATATATCTCAAGTCTTTCTCTTTCTTTTCTCTCTGTACCTTAAGTCTATACACGCACACGATTCTCCACTTCATATTCGCAACACTGAGATAAGTCTGACGGAGGGAGTCGAGTGATGACGTCCTACCATGTAGTCATATTGTCTCGGGTACAAGGCGGTTAGGAAACCAACGGGAATTCGCAGCCCGAATTCGGGACAGTTTTTTTTCAAGGCGAGTAATTAATATAAATAAAGTGAATCATACCAAGAGAGACGTCACGTAACCACATCATAGGTTAAGAAGATGAAAGACCATTAGTAATACATGATGATGTAGTTAGGTAGGGGTGATACCAGCCTGGGTGTTATGTGTAGCATTGGCGGAGGCAGTGAAATTCTCAAATTTCTTCTGCACCTCAGTCTTGAAATCGTCAAAAGTTGCAACGGTGACGAGACGTCCACAGGCTTCCAGTTTGCTGAAGACGTCTTAAACGGCTGAATCATTGAGTGCGTTCAGCTCGTGGGAGAAACCTTGGGGACTGCTTTGTGAGAAATTAATGCACCAAAGATGTAAAATCGCGGGAAAGTTCCGCGGGAGTGAAGATGATGTAATCGCCCAGCAGAACTTCATGATTCTATCCAAACGGTGCCAGTCGCCGGGAGTCTTCCTTGTGTTGTACTCAATCGCTCTGATACAGGTAGATACGGGGATCTTATGGACAAAGAAGATCACTATGCTAATCTTGGACATACTGTGCCGAGCACGATGGTTCGGACGAGATTTTTATTGCCAGATTTTTTAGTACCGAATACCCAAAAATAGGTGGAATCCTCAAAAGGATCTTTTCGAACGGGGCTTCTGTAACGCGTGACGTCCAAACCATTGTACTCGTATAATACGGTTAATAAAGTCCTTCAACAGTCCTAAAAATCGTCGAAGTAGGAATCGAGGCTTTTAAGCTACCGCAGCAAGCTTGGCAGATTACACGACATTTTGAAGGCATCCAGCAGCTTGTCAGGATCACCACTAAGCTGAGACCTGAACTAGTCCGATCAGTCAGAGAACCGTAATGAAGGGGATATTTAGACATGCCATGGTGTATATTACGCAAATCACCAGCTGCATGGTCTCCTTCTCCAACGCAGTGACAATATGTCAAAGTCTAAATGCCGTCAAAACACCAACTTCGGTGGCCTCGAGGGTTTCTCTAGTGAATGTAGAAGGTAAAATTTCCAATATATTCATATGCACTTCACTATCGAGACCCGTTCAAGAATTAGATAGTGCATCACAGCCTCATCGCTAGCGCTTTGCAAATGGGGTAAACCCTAACGCTGTCAGCCGGGGTGCACCAACCGACAGGAGCACCATCCGGAAGGCCCGGTATGGCACAGCGGGTAGTTTCGGTATTTGTTTGCAGCAGCACATTAGCTGTATTTTGGTTGGGAAATTGTTGCAAACAGTCTTGTTATAGTCATTATTTTACTGAAATACTTGTCTCGCCCCAGAAACCCTGGGGCGTCAAGGTAGCGAACCAAATGGAGTAGATGCCTACATACGCGAAAAGTAACATTTTTTCCCTCCGCCCCGTCCAAAATTACACTCGTTAGAGAGCACGTACCCTAGAGTACTTACCTAAGGTAGGTATTCGAATGTGTATACTACACAAATGCCAAGACTAGATTTGTTATGATTTTAATCCTGAGGTGTATTTCCAAATACAACCACAGATATACCAAATGCCCACTGTCATTTTTTGGTCAAACGAATACTCCAGAGAGCTAAAAAGATCTATATATTCAACCTATATCTGTCCCGGCGGGAAGAAATATATTTCCCAAGATTCAATTCGGACATCCGAACGGACCCTAATATGCCCGCTCCCACATGCACATCTGCGCCTAGTTTTGCGAACCCCACTATCTCGTTTTTACGCAGGGAAAAAAATGGTATCCATTTTTGACTCGGATTAAGCTCGGTCCTGGCCGTCGCACGTCAGATAGGCTATCGTGAACTCGGATTCATTTCGATGTTTCAGGCAGGCCTTTCACAAGGCATTGCTGCAATCTAGCCCATGGGACCAGCAACTCGATCTTGCTTGAACGTCGATGTCTGCACCTAACAACAACTTCTAGATCTAACGTCATGGAGATCCCAACTCCGAGAGAAGAGTGACTACTTCACTCCTGTATCGCCAGTAGCACTGCCTGGCTTACCACTCTGCGCCAAGTATCCCAAAATAACCGCCTATGGCTGTATTCCGGAACCGCGGAGTACCAAACAGCGATGAATTCAATCGCATGTAGGACAAAATTGAGTGGACACGCGACAAATTTATGACTTTGGCAACGGCCATCTAATTGACTAACTAGTATACATGCCATTTTTGCCCGACAAAGCACGCTGGTGCGATCTCCCAAATGCCACTCCGTACACAGGCATTTGCTATGTAATTCATTTTATCGTGTCCACTTAGTTCTGTCCCGTAACTGAATCCACACATACAAAACCAGCTGCTGTGTTGCTGGCGCGCACATCCGTCCATCATGCATACAGGCAAATCGGAGAGCTTAGCGAGAGTGGCCTGCTGCTTACTTTTACATCACTACTGGAATTTTCTTATCGCCTTCCTCCGAGAAGCCCGGGGACAGCTGATATCATGATCATTCGCGTGTCTTCAGCAGACCGGAGTTCGCCAAGTACTGTCCCGAGCACCTAAAACATGTCTCTCAATCAAGATGACGGATCTGGAGATTGGACAAAGCTGCCAAATAACAGGATCGTGTCTCCAGATACGAGATTTTATTTCTTGCGTACGGTATGTTCCGTCTATCCATTAACGATCCGGCCAATTACCATACCAGATATTTATTTCCCCTTTCTTTGTCTTGGTAGAAGCTGAGGTGGCCAAGCCGAGGACAGCCCATACAAATAAATACCGCCATGGAGAATTCTGTCAGGTGTTCACTGGTAGTTATATCTCACATCAGAAATAGAATGGGAAAAACACGAACGAACGAACGGAAGGGGTTTATAGATGTTGCACAAGGTGCGCCACCGTAGAAAATCTCCGAGGTACCGGTGTAACCATGGGAGCCACAACCTTATTTTCTTGCTTCTGATTTGTACGCTAAAATGATTTACGATTTCCCCATACGGGGTGGAACTCGCAATTTATTCTGATTCAGGCTCATACCAATGGGAGCACTTGAGGAGGAGAATGTATGCCCTTCTCCTATTTATTGTTGTAGGCGAAGAATGTTGATATCCTCAACTTCGATTTAAAGCTGCGATGTCGTACAAGGCGGTGTAGTTAGCTCCTGGGCGTGCGTGCACTACAGCGCCCACAAGGATGGGTGTTGGTAGGCAATCCGAGATTGTTCGGAATATCAAACATAGAGAGTCAGGCTACAATGAGAAAAGCCCACTCTATGCCGCTGTCATACTTAGGTTCCGAGGATGCCTTGCACAGTATCCACCTATCCATTAGGTGATCCAGTGCTATTTTCAGCAACAAAAGTACCTGCATTCTCTACTTGGCGTGTGAGTGAGTTAGGCGGCTTTCTGGCGGTTCTCGTCTGATAAATATTACTTCCTGTGGAAAACCTTGGAAAGTCTCAACATGTACTATTGTTGGCGCGTATTACGGAGAGGCGATTCGGATACGAATGCAAGGCTCCCTAATGACAGTTGTCACTCGCTAAATACAACACGGACACAGCTTACCGGTGCTGGATGCCCAGCCCTGCCCAGCCCTGCCCAGCCCTGCCCTATCCGACCTTCTTATTGTGGGCAGAGGGATGATTTGATGATTCGATACTCTCACCAGATGAGTCGTAGCTCATTGGTCTAGGGAATAGCACATCAGCTCTCACAATAAAATTTGTCGCTCCACTCCGGTACGACATGGAACCGAATTGCATCGCCTTGAAGAACAGGGTTGATTGCGGGATGGTTGTACATATGTGATGGATACAATATAAGGGATCCCAAATTCCCACCGATGAAGTCCTTTATTCCAGCAGTATCAATTCCATTCATTCTTTAGTACTCGCAATGGTTTCTGCATCCTATCTTTTCGCCGCAGTTGTGGCATTACTTCCTCTCGTTTCTGCACAGTTGCCACGAAAGTCCCCAGTGTATCCGGATGAGTTCGAACATAATCTTCCTATTCCACCGGTCAAGAGGCCATTGACGTGAGTTCTTCCCGATTTAACTTACAGAGAGTTTCGAATACTAAGGTTCCGTTTTGTACAGCTCATACACGGACCGGAGAACCGGTAAAACCATTGATTTCTACGAGGTTAAAATCAGAAAGTTCAAGAAGCAGCTCTTCCCCGGTCTTGGGGAGGCTACGCTTGTTGGATATGATGGGATGGCCCCTGGCCCTACCTTCAAGGTGAAGAAGGGACGGGAAGCTGTGGTCCGTTTCGTGAATGAGTACGACAGACCCTCAGCAATACATCTCCACGGTTCTTATAGTCGAGCTCGTATGTCACCATTGAACTATTTGATTCGATGATTATTCTAACATTCATGTAGCGTTCGATGGCTGGGCGGAAGATACTATTGAACCTGGCTACTACAAGGATTACTACTACCCGAACAAACAGTCCGGTCGGTCACTTTGGTACCATGACCACGCAGTTGGGATCACTGCTCTCAATGCCTACGCTGGTCAAGCCGGTTTCTACCTCATCGAAGAACCGGAGGTCGAAAGACGTCTCGGTCTCCCCCAGGGAAAGTACGACATCCCTCTCATGTTCCAGTCGCGCTTCTACACTGCCGACGGTGACATTTCGGACATCTCAACGGAAACAACGAGCACCTACGGAGATACCTTCAGCGTCAACGGGCAGATCCTCCCACGCCTTTCGGTCGAACCTCGCAAATACCGCTTCCGCCTGTTGAACGCTGCAGCGTCACGGACATTCAACTTCACCCTGAGTGGGCAGGATAATGACCACATCCCCTTCTGGGTTGTTGGCTCGGATTCAGGGTTTTTGTCTCATCCCGTTGAGACGACAAGTTTGGTCCAGGCTATGGCGGAGCGCTGGGAAATCGTCATTGATTTTTCTAAGTTTGAGGGTCAAAATCTGGTTCTCAAGAGTGCAAAGACGTTTGTGGATGAGGACTATGCGGGGACTGGGAATGTGATGCAGTTCAGAGTCGGACGAAAGGTTACTAGCCGCGCTGGAAATGGCCCGCTTCCGGGAACACTAGTGGACTTGGACCTCCCGACGGCTCAGGATGGCATGGTTGTTCAGCAGTTTAACTTTACCCGCCGAGGGCCGTACGTATACCATATCCCTTTCGCTCTATCAAGTACTAACCCGCAAATCAGAACCGGACCTTGGACTATCAACAATAGAACTTTCGGCGACCCAGCCAACAGGCTCGTCCACAACGTTCCATTGGGAACCACCGAGAAGTGGATTCTGCACGGTGGTGGAGACTGGTCACACCGTTGGTTCCCCAAGCCCTTGAATTGGATTTGAACCCTAAGCTAACAACCGCATCTAGCAATCCATATCCACCTTGTCGACTTCCAAATCTTAGAGCGCATTCCCATCGAGCCCCGAAGACCCGGAACTTTGCCCGGACGCAACTATGTCACCCCTTATGAAGCAGCCGCTCTCAAGGATGTTGCCGATCTCGGTCAGAACGAAGAGGTCACGGTGTTGGCAAAATACGCCCCCTGGGATGGTCTTTACATGTTCCACTGCCACAATTTGATACACGAGGACCATGAGATGGTACATACTATCCCGCATTCCCGTCTTGAGCATATACTAACTGATGATAGATGGCCGCATTCAATGTCACCGCATTATCAGATAAGGGATACTCTAGCAACGGCAGGTTCTCGAATCCGATGACGCAGGAATTCAGGGCAAAGCCGTACTCGGTTAGCGTCACTGATATCAGGAGGGTGAGAAATGAGTTGAAGAAGTTTGCAGAGATGAATGCATATAACCACAAGAATTAAACTTGGAAGTTCCCAGCATGGATGGATGGCTTTTAATAGATGGCGTTTCGGTTTTTTTTGTTGCATTGAATGGCGATGGCGAGGTAAAGAGATAATAATATTCTAGATAATAATAATATACCTGATATTTGTTGTAAATTCGTTCCGTTGGCTCTTGTACTGTGTTTTTTATGGTTCAATCAAGTTGCTGGGTTTCTACATGGAGCTTTTGTTTGATGATTGATTCAAGTGGAGTTGATACTTTTAACAGACTTGAGAGGATATCGATGTAGAGTGCACAAGCGGGATAGAGAAACATGCTATTTTATAGAAGTATTCGAAGAAGCACCGTTACGACCCTACCATGACAATTTTTTTCCAGCCCAAAGACTCGCCTAATCTACCACCAAAACCCAACCCAAACTGAAAAAAGGCGTATACCCACAAAATAAGAGCCTAGACCGTTCTCGAGTTCTGCAGAGATGGCGTCGGGACATTGCAGATCGACTCAAACGAATGCCTCCCAGCCCTAGCCCTAACAGCTCTTTCCATATCAGCCTCTTCAGACCAGGAACTATCTCCAACGTCATCACTGCTGTTCATGTCCCTAAACGGATTCTGGCTATTCTGGCTATCGCGGTTCCCAGCATCCCCCTTCACCACCGCGACCCGCGGATGCTGCATCCTCGCCACCGCAACTGTCTTCAGCGACGAGTGCGAAGACTGCGGCCTGTACACTGTCTCCCACGTATCTGCTCTTTCAGGCGTCTGGGCCGGCGCAGCAGGTAAAAAGGCCTTCTTTATTGGCGCCATCACATATTTCCTGATCGGGTTGAGAACCCCCCTCTGGAACCCGGGGCTGGCCCACAACTTACGCCGCAGAACGCGGTACGCGGGGAACGAGACAGAGACGAGGAGTGATGCCATTTCGAACATTGATGCCAGCGCAACTGTACTCTGTGGCGAGGTGTGCACGATGTCTTGTACGTCCAGATACTGTACGACGAGGTAGAAGCGGTAGGTTGCTGCCATGGCCGGCCATATTCCCGTGGTGATCACCATGGCCAGGTAAAACAGCTTGCGGCGGGGTGGGAGGTGCATTCCGAGAATGGCGATTATCGGGTAGGCTAGAACTGGAGGACGTTAGAAATTGCTTATATAGGGGGGGAGGAGAGACAAACTCATGAGATCCAGAGTAACGTTCATGTATGTAAACGGGATCATCGTTTGAAGGTCCGAGAATGCGTTGCAGCTATCAGTCTCTCCGGGGGCCCTAGGATATAGTCAGCGGGGTACGATATGTAATGAGCACCAAGAGTGGGCCAAACCAAACGCGATCAACTGGCACACAAAAAAACGCTGTGGCACCCACCGTTCCTAGGAAGCCAATGATACTCATTGCCACGGTGGCCCACAACAGCATCTGCAGCCTCTGCGAAGCAACATAAGAGAGTGCGATGTAATGGGAGATAAATCCGACTTTCATGACATAGATGAATACGCTGTAAAGAACCCGGGAAGCGTACAGCGACTATTCACATCTACGTCAGCTCTAGAACAAAAATTACTTAACATCTCAGCGACTCCTCTCACCTTCAAAACATAGATATGCGCCTCCACCGAGTCGTCAGGTGTATTTCCACTATGCACCTTGTCGGCAGTCATATCCAGCAGCTTGAATTGCATGACAATGACGGTGAAAAATATTATGAAGGAGAAGACGACGGAAACGTCACCCATCCAACGCAATCGTGGGATTTCGCTCATGTATTTGCTGTCCCCCTTGTAGGACCAGAAGCGTGCGACTACGGCGAGGAGGCAGAAGATTATGATGATGATATAGCTTAGCCTCTGGCCGCACGCTGAGAGTCCTAGTGGCCCATCGCTTTGAGTCAGAGACGTCATCTTGTGGTGATAATGGTGGTAATGATTGTCGGTTATCCGCCAAACGGGGTGGATAGGTGGAAGAGTGGAAGAGACAATATCAGTCGCTGGGAGAAGGAAGCTTAGAAGAGAAGAAAGAGCGATGTCATTGCGTTGGGGACCTTTCTGTCTTGCTTGACCCTACAATGTAGGTGTCATTCCTTCCTGGGATTGTGTCTTTTTGATATCACTCGTTCGTGATTTACCTAACTGGCTATTACCCGAGTTCGCGAAGTTACGATATCGATAGACAAAATTCGATATCACAATGCGGGCTATTCCTCAATAGATAGGACTTCGGGTATAGGTTCCACTTCATCTTTATACGACTCATCACTCCTGCCTAGACATGCGATGTTCCACCACAGGCAATAGGAGAGCAAAAGAATGAGTACTACAGGTTTTGAACCTCGGTCGGACTAGAGTACCTAGAAACACGGGTGAGGGTATGGTCGTGGTTATACCAATTTTGATTTCTAGTGAAGTCATACTTGTGGGGTCCCCCAACCTCGCAAGCTGAGTGTGAGCAGTTCATTTATCTAGTAGAACGAGACGAACAAAAGAAAGCAAAAGAATGAGCACAACAGGTTTCGAACCTTGGGTGTTTTCAGCACCAGACGTTTACAGTAATTGAGCTGGCGTTTACAACAACAGCTAGACTAAGCACCATCTGTTATTGTTTTATTGGAGGATTCGGACCCTAGTGCATGAAAATCGATTTGTCCAGTCTGTCCAACAGTGTACTCGCATCACTCAGACATCTAAGCTTAGAATCACCTCTTATTTACTACTCCCAACAAACAGTTCAGTCAGTTCAACGATAAAAACCAGTCGCATCTGTAACTATGCCCATGTAACTTGGCGGCAGTGATAGCGGAGGGGAGAATACATCCGCCTTCTGCGTGTTTTAGTGGACAGAAGAGAGCAAAAGTATGAGTACGGTGTTTATAGCACCAAGGACTGCCACCTAGCTAAGTTAGGCGTCTGTTCTTGCTCACTTACTCTAATCGCTCTATAGCAACCAGCCCGGCTATACCAGGGCTCTGACCACATCAATTCTAGTAACGTTCTGTAGAGGATGCTAAAACTATCGCATAAACAACTGATCGCTTGGCTTAGCTGATGCAATAAACACTAGGTGCTGTAAACACCGGGGTTCGAAACCTCATGGCGCTTGAAAATATCAGTCAATGGAACCAGTCCGCGGGCTCAAAACCCGCTCAGGTTTTTCTTTTAGGAAACCTACCTTACAATCTGTACAAGATTGCAGAAATCAATTCATATACAACAACTAACCGCTTAGCTTAGCTAGTGTTATAAACGCCAGGTGCTGTAAATACCGGGGTTTGAAACCTTAAGACGCTACAAATATCGGTCACGGAAAGGGTTGAAACCTCCAACTGCAGGCTAAAAACTGCAGTTATCACTTTTTGCTGTTTGCTTTACATAGTCTCGGCTTGTCCGTAGAATTTGGGAGGCATTACGAGATATTTAAACTTCCCCTGATCGGTGTCCCTCGCTTCTCTCGTTTGTAATCAATCCTGTACTCGCTCGATTGACAAGAAGCGATCACATAGCTTGACTGGTGCTAAAAACACCGGGTGACCAGAATGCGGGTTCGAAACCTGCAGTGATCAATTAAGTGTTATCAACACCGAGACCCCAGGCTTGAAACCTATTCATACAAATAATGAGTTGGTGCTATAACCACCAAATCCCCAGGCTGAAAACCTTCGGTTTCCACTTTTTGCTCTTCCTTCAATACGTGTGCTTCCACCGGCAGTCGTCTCTGGGTGTCTAAAACCTATAAAGAAGAACGGATTCACAAGAAACGATCTTGTAGCTTAATTAAATAGCTGGTTGGTGCTAGAAACACCAGATGGCAGGTTCGAAGCCTGTACTGTTCAATGGTGTTATAAACACCAAGCCCCAGGCTGCCATGATTAATTGCTTGTGCTAAAAATGCCCAAGTTCCAGGCTTAAAACCTGTAATTATCACATTTTTCATTTATCCAACTCTCGGACTACTTGCCGCCGCCGCACCTAGAGAGGATAAGGAGTATGATGTGCCGGGAGACCCTATTCATACCCTCTGCAACGAGTGAGTTACAGAAAGATCACCGCAACAAGAAAACAGGACAAAAGAAAGGCCCAATGGGTTTTGAAACAGCGCGGTGTTTACAGCACCTGGTGTTTATATCGCTATTGGGTTTTGAACCTTGGTGTTTTCAGGACATGGTGTTTGTAACGCCATTCTTTACCTGCTAAGACAATCTGTTCTTGTTACTGGAATCTGATGTAGGTCTACAATGTTGTTTCGATGGGCAAAGAACCCGCCGAAACACCGCATAATCCTTTCCACGGCATCAAAATACCCGAATCTATGTTTCACCACGTTATAGGACTAGAGAGGTGGTGGTAAATATCTATAAAATCACCCCGTACTTATAGCGGTGTGATTGTTTGTGAATCGCAGCATTGCGCCCTAGCGTTCAGAATGGGGTCGTCGGAGGCATGGGGTGTTGAGAAGAATTTGCAGAATATCTCCTCGGATTGGGGGAAGGGTTGATAAGTGATGGACGAGCGATGAGTGGTGTTGGTGGACTTGGACCTTCGATGGCATTCACTCAGCACGGGATGATGTAGTTAAATACTCCGATTATAATCCATCAACTTTGCAGTGGTGGATCTCTAAGTCCGCCCAGTTATCAGCGCATAAAACCGGTTCTCAGACAGGGCATCCATTACTACCACCCATCATCAACAGTACTTAGAATATCCATGAGAGCCAGCAAATCTACACATCACATTCGTAATTCACAAGATTCCGCCAACATAAATAACCAAACACCCAGGTCCAGATCAAAAAGCAAACGCAAAAGAAAAGAAACAGATGTACTCCATTACACCAGCCCCACTAATACACTGACGATCCAGCTAACAGCCGCTTCAGCACAATCGCCGCCAACACCACAGCTAACAACGCAATAAGCCGGTCCAGCCAGAACGTCTCCTCTCGCCTTGGCTGCGGTGGTTGCGGTGGCTGCGGTGGCTGCGGTTGCGGCACCGGCGCAAACCTCGGGTCCAGATACGGTGGTAACGGACCCTGCAGATGCGCCGGGATACCATTCACAGTCTGTCCAATCTGGGGAACTACATTCGCAGCAACCGACCGTGCCGGAGCCGGAGCCGGAGCCGGAGCCGGAGCCGGGGGCGGTGGTGTCGTAGTCGTCGTCGCCGTCGTTGCCGCCGCCGCAGAGCCCTCAGTACTCTCCTCATTCTTAACCTTAAACCCAATCTTCAACTCCTTCGGCGTCTCCTCATCCACCCGTTTCGCCACCCCCATCTCCCTTGCCGCTTCTTCACTCTCTTTTAAAATCCCCACACTCGTCTTCCCACACGTCTCACACCTCCACTCCCGGCTCTGCAGCGCAATCTTCTTCCTCTGCTCCTCGCTACACTCCAGCGCTCCCACCTGCCCGCCTGGCTCACTCTCCATAAACCCCCGCAATGCAACCACCGCTGTCCTCACCCCCCACGCCGGCTGCCATGTGTCTTCGTGGTGGTCGGAAATGCTGAGACATATCTCCCGATTTACCTCGAACCGTCCGCTGGGGCTCAGGAAGCGGAAGGAAGGCGGCCGCATCGGGTATGTGGGAGGGAGGTTGATGCGCCCGTGGTAGATCCCCTGGGCGTATGGCGTCTCGGGAGGTCCGCGCATCGTGAAGTGCCATTCGAAGAGGTTTGTTTCGAGTGGGGCGGCATGGTAGTCGGGGGATGGGGCGGAGGCGAGTTCGGCGGCTTCGCGGACTGCGGATGGGGGAGTCAGTGGAGTTGGGGAGGGAGGGGTGGAAGGCGTACGGATGCGTTTTATGGTAGGGGATTTTTTGTTGTAGGTCGGCGGCGCGTCTGAGCTTGCCATAGCTGCAGTGGTAAGCTTTAGCTAGTGGTGGTGCTAAGAGGTTGACTAAGTTTCTTGGTTGGTCGAATTTAGAGTCGCAGAGATAAGAGAAGAGAAATCGGCGACGGGCGGTGAGAGGAAGGAGGACAATGTAGGATGTAAGAATGGTGTATGGAAGGATGAAACAAACTGGATGTTTGATTTTGGCAACGGTGGTCAATTCGTCCCTAGCTATCTTGGAAATTAGAGGAAGTTACCGGGTAATCGGTGGTAGATAAGATAAGAGATTCTCCGTCTCGCACTGTCACTCGGCGCAGTGCATAGTCAATCACTCGGGTTTTGCGTTCGCAATAAAAGCGCCTGTCACTGGCTTGTTACGGGAGATGCGCCCCTTTGTACTATGAATACAGTCATATATTATGTTCTTCATGTGAGGCTGGCCATCACCCAATCAGAATTCGCACGTCCGCTGCTGAGTGAGAGTTCTAAAGAATATGGACAGACGATGGAAACTTACAAAAATTTGCACTCTCTACGTCCAAAACTACATGCCCGGAAATATGTGGGATTATTCACCAGCGAATGCAACCCACCGAACTATTCCCATAAGAAAAGGAGCGAAATCACCATCACAGCAACATCTATCATCACCGTCGTTAAAGCAATAAAGATCACTTCATTGTCTCAAACCATATGAAAGAACTTATCATTGCCAACCTAAAAAATAAAGTAAAAAACAGAACACTTCAGAATCCCTAAAACTTCTCTCTAACAAAAAACCCTCCATACTTGCATGCCATAATAAAAAATATATATGTCGAAAACCGTCCAAGTAGTCAAACGTTCAAACGTGTCAAGAAGTGAAGAAGCCGGCTGGGTGAAAAAGAATTGAAGGAAAGTATTTCTTGAATCGAGAGACCATAGAAGAAGGAAAGAGCGTTGGATGTCGAGAGGAGAGTCGGTGTATGTCCAAAGAAGAAAAGAGTGAGAGTAAAGAGAAGGTTTCATCGGAAACACCGTTGATCCACATTGGACTAGCATATCGTGCACATGTAATCTGCTCCCTTAGTCAACCCAATTCCAAACCAAGGTGCCAGTAGAAAGAGGGAAACGTACAAGTTTGTCCCCGCCCTTCGTCCACAGGCTCGCTATCCTCCTGCGGAGCTGCGGAAACGACCGCCTTCACAACGTTGACTGTGGGTTGCATCTTTCAGAAATACTGAAGCTAGGAAGCTGTTCGTTTGGTCGAATATTCTAAGCGTGCGGGAACAGGAGATTTCGGTGAGGTGAGGACGTAGAAGAGGAGACATCAATCGAGTCGGACTTGGAGGAGGAGATGGAGGGGGAGGCATCTTTATTCTAGGCTGAGGCCGATCTTTTGACATTTTGGTTGTAGCGGTGATTGTGATATACCTAATGGTCAGGCTCAATCGCATGAACTCGGAGGATTTACCGACACAAAATGTAATAAGTGTATATGTTGCTTGCAATTGTTCCTGCCTCCAATATTAACAGCGGCCTCTTTGAAAATATTTCCTTCGGGGTTTGTTGCCGTCTGTGTCAGGAATAATCGCAAGCTCAATCAAGTTGTCCCCAACATCAAATCGCAAGCTAAAGTCCTACACTCGATCATGGTCTCTCACACACCTCACTAGCCACCAGAAAGACCTCGGCGGTCACCATCAGCACAGCATACGCCAAAGTAACGGCATAAAAAGCCATATCCAGTTATGCGGTGTTGACGAGGTTAGGGTTGCGGAGAGGGGGAGAACAATAACAAGACCACTCGCTCCCCGCTCCACAGCCGTGCTTTCGCTTAGCTGCACGGTTAACGCCAACCGAGGGACCGAGTCTTGGTATTGTGCATCCATTTTAGGAACGACCAAGCTTCGCCTTGGTATTGTTCTTCGGTGCTCGGTCCTGGCCAATGATGATCAACGGTTTCTGGCTGCCGATGATGATCTACGGTCACTATGCATAAGTCGAAGCATTGGAGATCTTCACTGTCATATAATCTCCGAGAGTAGAAAGGTTGATGATAGGATGTGATCTGCGAGCTGGAAGATGAAGCTCTTAACTCGCGATGATCTGTCTCTTGTCTTCTCTTTCTCTTCAAACTCCTCTATTAGTAGTGATAATGTAATGGAAAGTTAGTAATATTTAGTCGTCCATATTTATAGCATTAGTTTAGAGTATACTTTTTCATCCTTTCTATCTTTCAGTTTTGTATTGTCTGGGTGGAGAAATGAATTCAACCCATTGGTCTATTGATGAATAAGCTGGAGTTTGTGACCACAGACTGCAGTAATGTGCTCTTCTACTCTATGGTATACTGCCGTCTAGCAAGATTTATCCCGAATAAAGCCCCTCTAGCGCCATAAAACACTTCTAAACCTCAAGCTCCTCCTCATCTTCTCGCAACCACGTCCCATCCCAATTTTCCTCCTCTCCCTGACTCTCATCATAGTCTCGTACCTCAATATCCTTCGTTGGCCCAAAAAACCTAACCCGCAACAACTTTTCACCCTCCACCTTTTCTTCTAATGGTAGACACAAAGTCCCCTCCATCCCCTCGGGCCGAGGTGGTAACGCAAATCTTGCTAGTTCTGGATCAGAGTGGGAAACCCACTCGATGACGGTATTGAACTCCACATCGCCATCGTCCATAGATCCGGCTTCGGAGTAGATATCCCACTGGTATTCCTCATTATCGGAGTAGTAGTATTCCTGCTCCTCGTCTGCTGGTTCGAGCTCGTCATGCTCAAACTCATCATACCCATTTTCGACATACATTACCCGTTCATCTTGTTCCTGGTGCACGGGTTTCTTTTTCGCGGGAAAAGTAGCCGTAACGATCGACTCGCCCTGTTGGATCTGGGTTTCGACCTTTAAGGAAGCTATATCGATGATAGTTTCTGGTGCTTTAGATGTCAGTAAGTGCAAAAAGGGAAAGTGATGGATCGAATGCACCCTCTGTGGCTTTGATCCCGTTGAGGACGTCCAGGAATACTTCGTAGCGGTAGTGGCAGGCTCTTTGCAGTGCATAAGTTTCCTCCCATAGCCTCTGGGCGTCGATAGCTACCTCGACGGTGTTTATTGCCCATAGCTTGCCACCCAACTTAGCGGAAAGCTGTAGGGAGACGTCGTCGAGCTCTCGCCAGTTCTGACCATCCTCCGGCCAACCATGTTGCTCACGGTACCGTGCATCTTTAAGGTGTTCATCGCCCTTAAGCCACTCTTCGATAATGAGTTCCGGGACGAAACGGAGGAGACGACCACCGATCATCAACGGCTCCAGAACTGCTCGAAGGGAGGGAGGAAACTCTTCCTTTTGGAATGAATGGTTATGTATATGAACCAGCCTCAGCGTCTCACCTTCAGCATGCCGCGGCTGCACCTCCTCCTCGCCCCCAGGCTTGATCACGAACACTGCGACCTGCGAGCAGTCGCCAAACGCGCGGAGCACGGGGTGTTGACCCGCATCGTTATCGTCAACGGGACAAATAATCCCCTTCATCTCCCCCCACTCCGACGAACCGGATGGTATTTCGTCCACACTCCCACACGTCTCCGCTGCCTCCCTTAGCACCGCATCAACATTCTCCCCCTCCACCATCATCCCCCGTCCCAGTCCTCCAGCACCAGTAAACTCAACGTCATACCCAAACTTCTCTGCCGCCTCCCGTGCCCAAAGCCGGAATTCTCGCCGCGTCCACTCGAAGCGATGGTCGTGGTGCCGCATTCGGTATGGCACTTCGGGCCTGCGGAAGCCTTCGAACTTCTCCACCGCGGGATCCAAGGCTTCTAGATAATCGAACAGGGCGTTGAAGTCTCTATTAGGCGTGGTGACGATGCAGACACGCGGTTTCATCCTACCCAGCAGCACCGGAGCAAACGCGGAGAGAGGCCCAGGATCGAGGTGTTCAATAACTACACTTCGTTAGGAAAATTCCACGCGCGTGCGAGGTGACTACCTTCGGCAGAAACGATGACATCGTGACACCCTACGTCATGGATTTGCAGGTCCTCAAAGCTCCCAAGAAACAAGTTTATATCCAGCCCATACCAGCGATCTTCTTCCTCTCTGGGATTTTGTCTCAGCGATGGCCAGGTGGGACTCTGACAGATATCGATGCCGGTCATTTTAGATAGCGGGAGGAGGTCGTCGCATGGGATGAGACGCCGGAGCAAAGTTGCGTCACCGCAGCCGGCATCGAGGAGACGGGTGAGTTTGTTGGAGAAGCGCGGGGTTTGGGAGAGGTGTTTGGTGGTTTCGTGGATGGTGAATTGGCGTTGGAATTGGAGGGGGGGTTCGAAGGTGAGCTGGGGGGTTGTGGGTAAGGTTGGTTCTGGTTCTAGTTCTGTTGAAGGAGCTGGTGGTGGGGAAGCCATGGCCGTTGGATGGTGGGGTGGTAGTGGGATGGTGGGGTAGTGGGGGTGGTGTGTCCAGGTCAACGCGTCAACGAGCAAACAAATCTTGCAGTTCGTCCTACAACCAGCGATTTTTTAGGCTGGATGCACGAACGCGGCTCCTGCATGCAAATTACCTACCTAGGTAGGTAGGCAGCAAACATGCATTCTAACCCTACATGGCGGAATAGCATTCCGATACACGGATCCTTACATTGACACGTGATCGTGGACGAGTTAGAAACCATGACGCGCCGCAACAATTCGCAACACCACGCGGAGAGCTATTGCGTTCTCAATGATTTTTTATTCTGCAATTTGGTATAACAAATCCCCCAGCCATGACCCCAGAACTCTTCACAGCTAGACGGTTAAGCGCAGCACTTATAATCTATCACTCGTCAGTACCCTCCCAACCCTCCATGGGACAAACCTACTACTCGGACCCTACGCACGTTAGCCCACCTGCTCCACCCCCCTCTCGGAAAACTCACCGGACAATACCCTTTCTTCCAAGACCCATTAATACAACTCGCCTTATTGACATCCCCGCAGTCATTATTCGTATACTACCCCGTCAGCACCTCCTCCCTCCTGCAAGCAATGGGTCATACCGGAGCTCTACACTTCGAGCGAACACAGCAGATATTGTATGCCCCGCCGGGACAGTAGCCTGCAACCTGCTTCTGTCAGATGCTGCCGTGGGGAGGTGGTGGGGGAAGGGAAGAACAGTGTAGCCTTTGTAGTCGCAAGAGGACGGGAGACCGCAGATGCCTGTGTAGGTGTAGGCGGAGCCGATGGGGTAGCAAGGTTCACCCGTGCGCGCTTCTAGAGTGCGGGCTTGGATGATGGTGGGGGGAGGGCCGCGGCCAGGGATGGCGAGGGTTAGGGTGAGAAGGAGGAAGAGAACGGTGAGGTGCATTTTGGTTTGATGAGTTGTGTGGGAGAGGGGGAGATGGGGTTATATAGGCCAGTGGATGTGCCTTGTTCCTGGAGGGGTAGAAATGTGGCAATTCGGTTCTCTGCATCGAGACCAGAGAAACAGGCAGGGCTGATACGGAGTCGGTTACTAGCAGCTACGTAGAGTATTATCCTTGGATTCGGGTGGCGTTCTGTGTACGTCTCCGTAGTGTCTAGAGATATCAATAACAGAAGTGACATCGAATTGACCTCGCGTAGTTGCATCCATTGCGATAAAAGGCTGTTCACAAAGACTGGTGGTGACTGGTTGTAGGAGTTCTGTACATTATACCCAGCATTATTTGCGTTACTATGATGTTAAAATTTGTGATAAATATATATTGCAACAAGTTTTCTTATAAATCTAGTGAATCGATGAATCCTTCCACGATCACTCTAAAGATAACCAGCTCTCGGTAGAAATATTGAGATCGTGACTGGCAACTGGGCACGATGGGGTTTTGCAGCAGTACTGCGAATGTACTTCTATGGTAGAGCTATAATCATTTGCAAGTAGCAAAGAAAGACTCAATACCATGCTCTTCGCCTGTAGCTTTATTGTCTTAGTTATTATCATGAGCAAGACAGCGGAACACGAGCCGTAGACCCAAGGTTACCGGGTCAACCACCAGATCTCACCACTGTGCGACAGCTAAGCAGCTAAGACACTCTTTTCCTAAGCTGCATCACTTCTATAATAACATAATGATATTAGAGGTATCATATTATCTGAAAGCTTGCTGTGTCTCAAGCCGAGAAGAGATAATCCCTCGAGAGGCTTTGATACATGCCTTCGCCTCCTACACAAGATTCCAGGTTTACGGTGTAACGCCGAACTACTGACCCAAGCGTACACGTGCGATTACAGCCTTTCCGAACTTAGGTAGGACGTTGAGACTCCAGCAGATTCGAGCTAATCTCGCTCTCGTTCGACCTAAACCGTAAAACCATCTCTATTTTGGAGACACATTCTCTTTCATCCCTCTTCATCTCATCCATCCTCTTCATCTCATCTTATAACCCAGCATCAACTGCTCTCAACGTACCGCTATTTTCTCCTTCTAAACCAAACGTCGTCAGAAACGACGACGCCAACCATGGCTCACGCACGACGACCTGTGGAGTATTCACTTCGCTACAGTGTTAGTACATTCAATATGGCTATCAACTTGGATAAGCATTAATAACGACTAGAGTATAGGCACCGACCTTCAAGCTGCCATGTGGTATCTACAGGTTATCTTGCAGTGATCTACTAGCGACAATGGTTGGCTATTATAGTTTTCAGTAGTCTCATCATCTCCCTTGTATTTGAATCGTATCCGGGGATGTTTCGAAATTAATCTCACTACTCCCATTCGAAGTCGGATGATGGCCCGTGGAGTAGCAGCTTTTCTACAGTTAGTACTCGTACATTGCCGGCAGCAATAACGATCGAGATACGTACTATGCGGCATGGAAGCCTAGATTTTACAACACCCAGTGGAATTCTCAAAAGATCAAAGCCCTCTGAGCCTGTCCAGTGATCGACATAGCCACTGTATCAAGGATCATCTCGGACCCGATTTCGTCACCGGGTCCTCCGCGCCTATGGTTCTGGATCGAGGAACATTGCAAAGGTCTTTAAACTACTCTACTTCTGGGTTAGACCCCCAGGTGGTTTGACCCAACGGCCGGTTAGTTATGAAGCCGGACGGTCTGGCTGCTTAGGAACATCGGTATTCGATGGTACTACAGAGGACGGGAACCTCGCTTGTCACGCTTTTTAAGGGTCGCAGGATTACGCACAATGAGGGGGGCTGGGGTCCGAGTTCGGTTTCAAACTGGAGGTGTACAATGGGTGATCATATTTTCCTTTTTCAGGAGTCAATATTCAGCGAAGAGGCTGTTAGTTTCATTGGGTCCCACTACGCCACACAGAAGCTCACAGCATCAACACTAACCGACAAAAACACTGCTGTGACAGTCAAGAAATTTGGGTCTATGGATCAAGGGATGAAGCTGGAAGTGACCGAGAATTCTAATAGCTATCTGCATCTTCGTACCTGCGGAATCGATGGAGCTGATATTCCATGTCATCCATAGGCGACACTCTCGCCGGTCCGTTCCATTGGTTGATAATTTGGCGAGCCGAGTACAAGACATCACCGTTACTATGCTCAATCTCTACTCGTTGCACCTGTAGATGTAAGAAGAAAGGAGGGGTGAAGGTTGTGTTGCCGCATAGGCAAAATGGAATGTTTTCATGACAATTATCTGGTCTTAAGAATTAAATTACCCGGTTTTGCAATGGATTTTCTAGTAGCAGAGACCCTAAGGCTCAGCCAGTGTTCCTAAGCGGCCGGCCGGCTGCCGGGCTTTTTAGATATCTGCAGGTCGGCCACCTGTAACGCAGGCCTGGCCAGGCCGCCATTTCAAAAGCCTACACTGCAAAAAGCCTGCAGTTTTTAAATATCTGAGGCTGCCCATAGATCCGGCCGGCCTGGCCTCAATTTTGGAGGCCTACTTTGGCGGAGGCCAGATCCGATTTCATGCAGGCCGGCTGGGCAGGGCCGCTGGGATCAGCTTTGAGTCAAGAGTCTGGGATTAGTCCATTTCGACACTAACACCCGGACAGTCCGCTCATCCGAAAACCACATCAGAGGAAACTGTCAAAGTGAGAGATAGTCCCCAGGAGAAAATTCCTCGAAAGTTCTTCGGTGCTGGGGTAACTGAATGAGAGGGTGTCTTTGCGTCCACTTTGAATTGCAACCTTCTCTTCAACCGCAATTCTGAGAACATAACCAACCAATTAGACCCACCAGCGCAACTCGCAGATGGCACCTGCAATATGCTTGCGACCAAGGTGTCGTCACCGTGTTTAAGGACGAAAAGGACAAGAGGATTAAAAACGAGACTCCTTGAAAGTTGCTACGGTAACTCCGTGTAGTCCATCAGACTGCTAGGCATATTACACGAGCAGTCAATATGAGGGTGTATATCAAAGAATTGCTGTGTACTAAAGGCCGTACACGAAAAAGCGGCAGGGAAACCGATTCCAGATTTTGTTGAGCTGATTGGGAGTACGGCAATATGCCATGCCAAGCACTATGATGTAAGTTACCTTTTGTAGTTAGTATCCTTAGTCATCGCTCGACCTTATTTCGACGCGATGTATCTTGTTACACGACACAATAGACACGACCTTCACATACGCATGCATACCACTCACTACACGCGCACCTGCTACGGTACAAGGTACAACATTTGACAGACGATGGCGGGAGTGAGAGCATGAAGGCGGCAGGAAGTAACTATGGGGAATCCCGTTGTTGCAGCGCATTGCCAAAAATTCATTAAGCTAGAGAGTCAAATGGTGGGCGGAATGACAGTATTATGGGGCTATAGGGTGGTAGCTATGCTAAGGTACTCTGAAATGGAAATATTCACCGCGAGAGCGCAACATGGTTTCACCTCTGACATCTAATCTAAGGCGGGAGGGACAAGTGAAATGGTTCTCAGAGGAAAAACGGTTGGCAGTTTGACTCTAGGGCCCCTTGTGTAACATTACTGGCTACGGACTTGAACAGTCGGTTCTAGAGAACTGAAAATGCGTTCATGGTCCGCAATCAACAGTTTATTGCTTCTGTAGAACTTATTTTTAGTGGTAGGTAGACTATTTTTAGTAGAGGATGTGCTATTTTAGTGGTATACTATTTGGAGTAGACATTAGCATTAGTATGGGCGCCCGGGCCCACTCAGAAAGCCTGACTGCGAGAAAGAGGCCGCCCGGTATCGATGCTGTTCCACCTGTTAGCCTGGATTCTCCCGGTAACAATGAACCCACGGGTGTGGCATAGAAAATAATACTGTTGGGTGGTAGGGCAAGACGATACATAGTTTTTATCCCCTTCCGAGCTCTAGAGTCCAGACTACGTGTTTCTCTCCGCAAGAGCTTTTAATAGTTAGTTCAGATGCAGAACTTGCCTGCTTAGGCGAAGCTCTGAGTTCAAAGGGCGGGTGAGTGAGTGAGTATTGCTGATCGTTCCCCGCATCTGTAGTCAGAATAGCAGATTTTAATGCTGGATTCGGGGAAGCTTCTGGCGAGTATCACAACTGCTAGGTTGTAGGTGGTCATACATTGCTATCCGCAGCTCTGGGTGCATCTAGTGGCCACAGCACCTGATTAAGTTTCCTTTTTCTAATTTCTCAACAGCAGAATGAACAGTAACATGGTCCAACTTATTTGGTGCAGGCGGGGTATTGAAGTCTCCGGTTGGCAGGTGACTCACGAGATAAATGAGGGATATCACCTTTCTAAGCTGGTTTGTATACGTACACATTCGCACTTTACCTTCACCCATCAGGAAGCGATTCAAACATTGAGCCATAGTTCGAGATATCAGGTATAAATATAACCATACGCTTACAAAGATTTGAAATTAACACTTTATCATCCTCTTCTAACATTAAGTCATCTATAACTCGTCATGATCGTCTGACTTGCTACCGTCTTTCTGGTCTGTAAATATGTTAGTAAAGAACATCAGAATGGGAATTAAGACACGTACAAAGCTTCGATGTAATGGACGAAACAAACGTAGTTAGCTCGCCTGATTTTTCCTCGATGGACTCTATTGAAGCATCCTTGTCCAAACTCCTATCAAGTCCCAGTTAGAGCCAGGATTCATGGTACTGTGTTGGACTTAACATACCTGAGCCACGCAACTGTTTCATCAGCCGCTTTAGTAAGAGCCTTCTTATCCTCGGAAGACAGCTTGGTAGCGAGATCATCCCCAAGTCTTCGGATCGAGTTTACTTGCGACTAAAGGGAGGTAATTAGAATCAGTGGAACCCACGATCCCCTGATGTAGCTCCAAACTAACCTCAAGATTACTCTTTGCCTCGGCGCGCTTCCTAAACTCCTCATCCTTGGCGGCGTATTTTTCAGCGTCCTTAACCATGCGTGCGATCTCCTCTGCTGATAGGCGATTCTCCTGGTTTGTGATCTTTGCGGATTCGGTCCGTCCGGACGCCATGTCTCGGGCACTCACTTGAAGCATTCCGTTGGCGTCGATCTCGAAAGTGACCTCGATTTGTGGGACACCAGCACGGGCTGGCGGGATGCCGGTCAAGTCGAAGGAGCCCAGAACATTGTTCGCATCAGCCATTGCCCGCTCACCTAGTTTCGTCAAATTAGTACATTTATCAAGAAAGGAAGGAAATCGTCTACCTTCAAAAACCTTGATCTCAACTCTGTCTTGGTTGTCGTGCGTTGTTGAGAATATCTCCGATTTCCTGGTCGGAATAACGGTGTGTCTCTTGATTATTGGAACCATTATGCCACCGTTTGCCTCAATACCGAGCGTGAGAGGGCTAATATCGATCAAACCAAGTTCATCCAAGGTGGGATCCGCACCATTCAAGATGGCGCCTTGAATAGCTGCTCCCTGAGCAACTGCCTCGTCGGGATTGATTTCTTTGTTGATCTTCTTCCCCGAGAAATAAGAAGCTAACATCTCTTGGATTTTGGGGATACGGGTGGATCCTCCGACGAGTACGACGTCCGAAACACCAAACTTATCGGTCTTTCCGTCCTTGAGTACGGCTTCAACGGTTTCGAGGGTTTTTAGGAAGAGATCGCGGTTGAGTTCTTCAAACTTGGCTCGACTCAGCGTCTCGGAGAAGTCCTTGCCGTCGTAGAACGAGTCTATCTCGATCTGAGTGGATTTTTGAGACGAAAGAACCATCTTTGCTTTCTCAACCTCACGCTTCAACTTGGACATTGCCTTCTTATCCTTGGATACATCGCTTTTTGGGTGCTGCGTGTTCCAGCGCTTGGTGAAATGCTCAATGACGCGGTTATCGAAGTCCTCTCCACCAAGGTGCGTATCACCTCTAGCGACAAGAGTTTAGTTAAATGCCCTAACAGGGTCGATAGAAAAAGTGCATACCCGGTGGCAATAACTTCGAAGACTCCATTATCAATCTCCAATAAACTGACATCAAAAGTCCCTCCTCCGAGATCGTACACAATAACTTTCTTATCACCTGTTTTGTTGATACCATAGGCCATGGCAGCCGCAGTGGGCTCGTTGACAAGACGCAGCACCTCCAGGCCTGCCAGCGTACCGGCGTCCTTTGTCGCTTGACGCTGTGCATCGTTGAAGTATGCTGGGACTGTGATGACGGCGTACGTAATTTTCTTGCCCATATAGGCCTCGGCGCTCGCTTTAATATCGGAAAGTATTTGTGCTGAGATTTGCTCGGGTGTGAATATCTCGGAGTTAATTTTTACAATTGGTTTCCCGGCTTTACTCTTCAGTTCGAACGGGAAGTGCTTGATATCGGCTTGAAGCGATGGATCCTTGAATTGTCGCCCAAGCACTCGCCTTTATCTTCTAATTAGCATGCTTCATAAATCATACAGTGGGGATAGGGGGAAGGGAAAGGTAGCTGTACTTGATGTCGAAAATTGTATTCCCAGGGTTCAAGGCAGCCTGATTCTTTGCCCCCGCGCCAACGAGCCGTTGTCCGTCCTTTGTAAACGCAACGTACGACGGTGTTGTTCTGTCCCCCTGTTGGTTCGGAATAATCTCCGCCTTTCCTCCCCGATAGACGCTCGCACATGAGTAAGTGGTTCCGAGATCGATTCCAAGCACTTCCCCGGTTGTTAGCTCTACAAGGGAGAGGGATTGGCTCGTGGTGATGTACCGATTCCATATTCCCCTTCCTCTTTAGGTTTGAGAACTTGTTCATCGGCATTGACCGGTACAGCGCAGAATAGGATTGGGAAGATAACACAAAAGAGGACGATGAGCCATGTTGTAGTGTTTGTAGAAGGCCGCCATTGGCGTTGTCTTCGCGGCGGTGATGGGCGACGGTTTGCCATGGTTGAGATCTCTCTGGTGACTGACCCTTTGAGATGAAGTCGCGATTGCGCGATGAGACGTGCAAAATCCTTGCACAGAAATGGGTTGTATAAACGCGCGTAAACTAGCGCCTGAAAAAGAAAGAAAGGGGTATGTTATTGGTGCTGAATATCGCGAAATTCCTATCGCCTTATACCCGGCATTCTAGAAACGACACAGTGTTCACTAACAATGTATGACTAGTTCCCCTCTCTAATTCACTTATCATATTACGCCGTGACTCAGTGATGAAACGAAACGTATCTCATGGAATGACTGTGGTAGGTGGAAAGTTGCTGCATGATGCTTCTGAGGACACATATGCCAATTGTTGTATGATTTGTTTTTCTGACATTCGTTAAGACATGTCACATGTGAGTCATCGGTTTAGGTTTCCATCATGATGCAGCATTCGGAAAATACTGTACAGAAGTTGAAACGTTCCTTCCAAATGATGAATTTATTCATGAACCTCAGTGAAACGATGATACTAGTAGATGAATTAGTATAAAACGGCAGGGCTCTATTTGAAAGCAAATTGTCAAAAATCACCTAGTGGTTAGAAGATTGACAAAAAGTTACACTCAGCGGAATTATCAACGACCTACCACACGGCACGCTATCACGCAGTTGGATGACATGGCGACCGAAAAATCACGTTGTCCCGAGACTACACCTTTCATTTTTAAACAAAAACGGCCGAAGACCGATAATGATCCAACCTAGCAGGGGAAGTCTGTATTTACTGTTGATTGGTTTGTCAATGGTTAATGGATGTCAACGAGTTTTCTCGTGTCTAGACTTCTTCCGCTCGCAAGCTCGCGTGAGGATTTTAATTTGTCAGTCTGGGCACGAGAAAAGTCAACGAGTAGGTTCTGGACTTCAACCAGATGTTTAGGAAATTAATCTCGATTCCGAACCGTCCGTCAATAGAGCAAGGCAACGCCCGAGTGAGTATACTTTCATACAAAGGTAAGTACTTAAGTTACGACAGCTTCTCAAAGCGGACACAGTCACGTCCAGTCATCATGATCGCTCAATGACATACTCGATCGACCAAGATAGCTGGTTGATGGAACCCATAACCCGTACACACTTTGCCATCTGTGTTAAGGTCAAGATGGGCGTATAGAGTCCAACAAGGGCAAAAAATGATCACATTGCATTATTACCAGATAAATTTAGATATAGAACTGCTATAACATTACATCAGTGAGATTTACATTGCTGCGCAAAACGGACTTTAACAGGAACGGTTGGCCGTTTGTTATGACTATAGTACCTCTAGACTTTGGAGAAGGTTCAAGAGAAGGCGCACTAAGTACGTTAATTATTTTAGCTGTGGAATCGGTTGACAAAGATGAGCTGTCGTCATGATACGACCGAACTATCAATCATCTCTTATCATTCGACTTCTCTAGAAGTAGTGAGTGCTACAGCAAGAAACACATCCTGTCATTAGCAATTTCACTTGCTGTATATAGGTGATCATTTACGAAACCCCAACCTGCAATTTCCCTGCCTTGCGCTCTGGAGGGGGAAAGAGCTCTTTTCCGAAGTTTACTGTAAAGTGTTCTATTACCGCTCGTCAAACCCATCATTACTCAAATACACGCTCGTACCACAGGGCTCACTAGTTCATCGTTCATGCTATCAGCTGCTGTGACAGTACAACATGTAATGCGGTTGGGTGTAGCTTTCAAGTGCATGCTCATTGTCGTACAATCGGATATATAATCACGCACTGCATAACTATAATGGGTTTTACTGAGTTAATGGCGCATTGCTTCAAGCTGAGATCTAGGTGGTTAATCCGTGTCGTCAATTCTCAGATCATATGTCAGATTTCTACGGGGGGTCACTGACACAGTGCAGATATCGGAACATCCATGATCCACAGTCCGTTTGATAGATTCGAGGATGTGCTGCTGCAAACTGCACATAGAATCCGAAACACTGGGTCGACAATATATTGAATATCGTGCAGCTGCGTGTGGTCTAGATCTACTTAGTGAATTATCATGTACGCGTAACGTCCTCCAGAGACAGATAGATATATTAATATCATCCAACAAAATGCAGCTTCATTTCCAATGCGAAAAAAGCTGCGAAACAAATTCCAAGCTTGTCAACCCTCCCACAGCTGCTAACAAGGTCTGGTGCCAGCAGAATAGGTCCCAGAAACCTTATCTTGGTTTCATCGTAAAAAGGGTGCATGTATACAGGTGCATGTACTTTGCCTCGTCAGCCCCCATCCAAGTGCTACTCCAGCCGGCCGAGTTAGCTTGTTTCTCCACCCCTTGGAACTCAAATATACAGTTAGTGATCTATAGTTGCTCCAACCTAAGATGTAGCCTAGTTCCTTGGAGTTCAGCTTCTGCGTTGGCGCCCTATCTACGCAACAACATTCTAGGACTCGATCCACGAAGTCTGCAACATGCATCGTTAGAGATAAAATGCTGATGACAAGCAATAATCCCCGATCTAGTTCATGGGCCCATGGTATGGTGGATATTCTTGGGTGCATCGAGGCACGCATCGTAGCTCCACGCTTACAATTGCAAATCTGAGATTCTGTCATCAGAATGCTTGGAAGCAATGCAGAATCTCAATGGCCAGTTGGTCTTTGCTATTGCAGATCTAAAAATTTCTAGGTCTTCAGCTGGGAGCCTATCCGCTTCTTCGCTCTCGGTCACAAAAAAGCACTTCATTTTTCTGAAGTATGTTTATACAAACCGTAAGAAAAGCAGGTGACAGCTCAGAACGAATTGTTTAGTTCCATGAACAAAACTGTTTCAAAAATTGTACGTACACTGTCCAGTACCATCATCACGAACGGGTGTCAGATGTACATAATCGTGCTCCCAAACAGAAGAATGCTGACTCCTCATGCATTTCCCCGCCCACTGAAGAGCAGATAATCGTTATATAGCCAAGCTCCGGATTATTTGTAAGCGTTTGTATCGATACTTAGCACTGATACCATAATATCGATAAGGCTGTATATGTACCACCAAACAGCTTACTCCTTCCTATTTACAGTCTCTCGTGCCCCTGTTTATTCGTCGATGCTCTGTCGTATCTAAATTATTCGAGACCTATTCGACAAGACGAGACGAATCTCTGATTACTATCTAAAAGATTGTCGTTTATGGTTGACCGCATGTATATGAATAGAATGACATAGTTCCGGACGGAATAGTCTTGAACGGGCGAAGTACTGTTCAGAAAAAAGGAACGGATTAGCGTTTACATGTATGTACAGTTCGGAATGATATAAACGGATGATATGCATCATATGCATGAGCGTGATAGGTTATTCGCTATGCAGGAACACAGTTGATGCCTCTCAGTGTCTGAGACTACAGTTGATACCCAACTTACTACGCCAGGTCACAATAGAAGCATAAGCCCACTCACACGCCCCATCCTTCCAGAAGGTTTCCAGAACCTTTTCATGTTCTCCACAAGTCAGTCTTACATGGTATTTCCGCTCGTTTCCGATTTTTTCAAACCTTCGCACAGGTGCATGAAAAACCCCATATTTGAAATTATGGGATAATCGTTTATGCACAGATGGCCGAGCGAGGCTCGTGTGGCGCAGTCCGACGTCGGCTCTAGTTAACACTTCAGGAGTTTCAGGTATAAATGGGCCAATAGTTGAGCCACAACCTATATAGCACACGGCTTATAACGGAGGTGGCTGCGGAAATCAAAAAAGCAAAAGCAAAAATCTTGATATGTAGGCTGGCCGCACTTCCGCACATATGTACCTGGCCGAGCCGTGAAGTCTCGATCGAATCTATCAGTAGGGCAGTAGGGCTGAAGGAAGCGTAACCATGACTGGATAAGAATTCAGTGCTTATTGTATGTAAGCATCGCGTGGAGTCTAACCAAAGACTCTAAGATCAATATTTGGAAGGAAAATATCCCATAAGATATCGATGCAAGTACTTGCATAGAGCGGGATACCTAATTCCATGATAAGTACGGACCTGCCACATTCAATGCACCAATACTCCATCGAAGTAAGCATTAAGTAACGATTCCCTGAAGATCGCGGCTTCTTTGATTGATTTGTGATGTTGAGAAAGCAAGCGAGTAACGGCAGTTACTCCGAATCTCCAAGAAAGTCGTTGGCCATGCAAACCATGGGCTCCTGCTGCTAATTGCTTACGCACTAAGTATTTCCCCACCTAATCTACAAGCTGATACCTTGGCGGCTGCCTCTATCATCCAGTAGTAGCGGCCTGCACTGGACTGCGCGGATATGCAATGCACTGGGCAATGTCTTCGTGCAACGCCACACAAAATACCCGACATCACAAAACTCACTAATCCATAACGACGACAACAGAGGATGTCGATTGATAGAGAATTGTAGGAGTCAATAACGGAACCGTTACTTCCGAAGGTATTAACCAAATCTGCCGTGCTTGAGTCCATAAGGTGGTTCACATGTCCTATGCCATGAATTGTCCGAAGCGTTCTCCCGGGCCTAGACGACTTTATCCTTTCATGAACGATCGAAGATATCTTCACAGCGCCACCATCTAAAGCGGCGATTCTTTGCACCGAGCTACCGAAAATCTTTGGCAAAAAGTCTTCACAAAGAGCTTTAAGCTCCCAACAATTTAAAAATATCTTTGTTGACTATGTAGGAAGTGTCCAGTCATTTTTGAGTCAATCTCTTCAGGCCTCCAAAATTTGTGCACGTGTTCCTCGGTTCTATGACATTAGAGAACATTGGGCGTTCATTCCATGGTCCGGGAAAAGTGGTCCCGAAGACTGTTGTAGGGCTCCTGAGCTCGATTCACCACTACTTTACGAGCTCGAGAATCTGTAAGTCCATGTAGATGTATCTGATGGGAGGAGTCATACGCGCCAATGACTGCAGTGGCTGATTCCCTGTCCCACCACTAACAACCCAATCGGCATTCTGCAGCGTCTACCTGTAGATTACAGCCCTATGTACTGCTGTTAGTACAGTTCACACTCGCTCACATATGGCCAACGAAGCCGCTAGAATCCCGTGAACTACTTTGATCGTGGCAGCACGCAACTCACTTCAAGGCCCCCAGGATTGACTCTGTGCGGCTGATATCGATAGTAGGTATTGGAACTGATGATGTGTGCGGTATTTTATGCGTACTGCAGAACTAGCGATCAACCAACATCAATCGCGGATACTCTACTCTAGCCCTGCGGAAGAGACGTGCCAGAATAGGACAAGTACCCGGTGATTGGCCCAGGAGAGCAAGCACAAAACAACAGATACTGGTGTTGGATATCGATATATCAAATCATCGTTGTGTAACGGTAACGGGTGGTATTAATTATTCACTTGCCTTTCTGGAATTTCTCCCAACAAGATCAAAGATACTGTCGATGAAGTGCAATTGGGCAGCCCGTTTCGCCAGCGGATACATTGGCACGTCGAGTTTTGGAAGAGGTTACATGTGTGTGTTTCACGGCGTGACACATGTTGCCCTGCAGGCCTGGTCGGCGCCGTCATTCTAGAAGCTCTATTCACAACATAGATCGTGCATGCTGGCTTCAGAATGGCGATTTGAACGAAGTTGAAAGTAGAGCTCCTTGCAAAAACAGACAGCGCAATGTTATCGCCTACTGTCCTTTCATACCACATGTGAAACTTCCTCATGGAAGGACACATCAGATGGCGATAGATGGGGACGAAACAAGGGCAGACGAGGCAGATGTGCCATCTCATTACAGGATTCCAATAATCTGCGACGAGAGCATCAGTAAAGGTAGGTCGATATCCACGTGAAACAACACACTTACACGATCGCGTAAACAGTGAAAGCAGCCGAAAGCCATCTATGCATTGATTGTATGACAGTACCTTTGTAATAGACCCAAGGGTTTAGCCAAAGGCTTAGAAAATGATTCGACGTTTGGACTGGGACCGGGACCAGTACAGCGGTTTACAAAAGTGTTCGGCATCCCTCCTCTCAACTAGGTAGCGCGGTATGCTCGGAATTATTACCCAAGCTCGAACCGGAACCATTGCCGGTACCAGGCTAAAGCCTAAGGTGTCACTGAAGTGCACAATCCAAGTCCAGATTCAGTAGGTAAATTGTTGCGTTTTCCCTATTTGGAATTCCATGTGGCTTCGACAATCTAGTTTCGAAATTTCATCAAGGATCGCGACATCGGGTGAATTACAGGGCTTGAATCCCTTCTCGACCCAGCGTCCCGTTCTGCCTCCCCTCATGCCTTGCAATATATACTTGGACACTTATCTATAGACTTAGAAGATGTCAGTGGTGTTGGTACCCTTTTCGAGACAATCTCTTTGTCCACACAGCCCACGGCGGCGGTTATTCTGACTATGGGCATGTATCATTACGCTTGGACCAACACTACTATACGGATGGCAGGTTGCGCTAATTGGTTTACTTGCTACAAAGTGCCAACAGACGCTGCACTTACCCCATTGCGGCAATGAATAGTGCAGTACTTCTTTCCTGCTCTCCGAAAATAGTAATCTGTGGCCGTGCATGCAAAGCACATCACGAGCATCGCCCGCTTTTGCTACTAAATGTGTACTTGACAAGTACCTCCGTTGTACTCCTACTTGATACTTGCTTACTCGGGATGTCGGTGGATGTTTTGATAGACAGGTTTTGTTGAAATAAACTGGTGGCAGTCTCGTAGAATTGGATTAGCGGGAGCGCATCGCATACAACGAAACAGAGTCACCCTTGCGAGACCTAACCCATTCCAAAAGAATCGAGGTGTTTTGGATTTTCTCAGCTATCGGCGGTGGTTCCTGGGCAGCTGGTCAGCGAGACTTCGGGGACATTGTACCTCTTGTGTGCAGCATAATACTAATCGGGAACATTTTCGTCACTCATCCAATTATTACCCCCCACTGCAAACACCTGCTTAGGACTACTATCGATCAACCCTAACTGCCTCCTTTGGATCGAAATTGCGATTAATTAATCAACTGTGCTCGCGTTCGTCATCGCTGGTACTGTACCATATTGATGTGGGGTGCGCGGTGGATAAGACTAGCGTAAGGTACCAACTATTGGGCATGATACAGTCGGGTTGTACGAGGGTATCAACAATTCCATCCGGATGCTAGGGTCACCTCGAACCACGAATCCATGGCCAGCTAAGTGTATGGGTCACAACCCGCCTTGGAACCCCTACTTAGCAACTAGGCGTACTCACAACAATCCACCACCCTGCAGCGTGACAGCCCACACCCACCCTTCCCCATTGTAGATCGTTTCATCGATCCTCACGGACCTGCAAAGCATCTAGCTGTTTTGCTATTCGCGCTTCTTGGGAGCTGTCCACTGACTCCCGCCGCATGCGGCTATGCGAATCTAAGTGAACACAAGTCCATCAACCTAGTCTCTGGCATGAAGGCGGCTATAACTGGGCCATATCCAGTAAGTAAGCCTTCGAGAAGTTTTTTTATATCTCTACCTCATAGTCCACCTACAAAACCCAACGAAGAGGCACATCACTGTCAGGCACAATGTTACAATCACTCCTCGTCGAACAGCCCTCACTCTTCTACTTCGAAAACAACAACAATTGGACCTTAGGACGCTCGAAAATGAGTGGAAAAGACAATCACCAGCATCACCGGCGTTTGCCAGTATCTTATGTGACACCCCCATCTTCTCTGGGAGAGGACTCGCCAGCGGCGGCGGTGGTGGTGGAAGCCCATCATGAATTCGAACACACGATACCTCGCACCTATTCGCACTCCCCATCAACATTGCCGCCATCGACACTGCCATCAGCGACCACCGCTGAGCTCCAGCCCTGGTTCTTTACATCGTTTCCCGAGCCTTTCCCAGAGACACCCGCATATACCGCCGTAGTAGATGGCCAATATGTTCCCTCCGCAGATGGTTTACTGTATGAGCAGGCGGTCTCATCAAGAACGCCCACTATACATGCATACGACGAAAGACTTCACTTCGGTGAGCATAAGCCCGTTTTATTTTCTCCTTCCAGTTGTGGCGGTGGTCATACATATGACCCATCCACCTTTGTCATCTGCTTGCGGGATATGCAATGTGATTACCTGAAGACTAGAAGCTAACGTACTGGTTAGGCTCACTCCCGACAGATCAGCCTTTTTATGAACCATATGATGGAGCTCGCTCCCTCCACGAACTTGACAGGTATTATCACCGTCCGCTCCTGCGCACCTTTTTTTTTTATTCCCCACAAGGATTCCGCTAAACATGATCCAAATCAATAGAGATACCAAGGGGATGCGGTTGTCGCCATTTTCAGAATATGATTCCAGCTCATCCGAGTGCGATCAAAGAGACTGGCAAGCTACGCAATCCGACTATTCGAAGTCACCACAGCTTTCCAGCCGTTCCCGCGGTAGCACTCCGCGATCGAGCCCCAATATTGGAGCATACTCACCGGATCTCAGCGCCGGGGGTCGCCAGAGGCAGAGAAGCAATACCGTTGCCAGTGGATATTCACATACACGTCTAGGAGCTTCATTCCCAGCTCCGGTACGCAGCAAGGTCAGAAAAGTCCGGAGAAAGCTTGAACCAAAGGAGCGCGAGCAGGTTCACCAGCTCCGGAAGATTGGGGCTTGCACCAAATGCTGGGGACTCAAGATGAAGGTTAGTTCGCCATCGGTCTTGTGCAGGGGAATATCGCGCTAATAGCGGTTGTAGTGCGACGATGGAAGCCCATGCAAAAGATGTGATAAGACCGGTGTAGGTGCACAGTGCGTTCGTGTCCACTTTGTAGATCTCGATGTTTTTTCAAAGTGTAAGTTCGCTATTTCACTTTCCCGGTACCCAGGCTTACATATTTGAAAGGGTTGGTGGATTCGTATTCGAGGTCAATGATGCATCATACCCTTCGATTCACTAACACACTACCACGAGCCGTCGTTATCTCCCATGAGAAGTCACTGGGAGTAACCTTGCAGCTTCATGCCTATGAGTTCTTTCCGGAAACCACTGAACAGCTTCAGTACTGGTACAAGGACGCTGCTGGGTGGCAATCGATACCCACTACTCCTTTCGCAATGAAGCGGGGAATAAACACTGAGATTCTGGAGAAGTACATCCAAGATCACACATACTACTTTTTGGAGACTGCATTCAGCGGCAATCACATTATGGCGGAGATTTTTATGGCGGCGTTCAAGTACGCTGGCGCGGAGGAGAACTTTTTGATTCGGGATACTCTTCAGCTTTGGACGGCGATCCAACTTCTGATTAAAGGGGCATCGCTGCACCCATCCTCCGACAACCTCGGGATGTTACCCATTCCCAGCCCTTCATCGCCCCAGACAAGCCAGGTTCCGCTTCCTCGCGTTCTCGCAGACCAGATCGAGCACCTCCTCGAGCGGCGAATCTGGCAGCTCGAGAAACAAATTCTCACCGAACTTCAGAAGCGGATCTTTGGGAGAAAGCGCGAAGATTGGCTCAAGATCTTCTTCACCACCGTTGTCCTGATGAACGCACTCGAGCGGGATTCATGGAGATTGTACTACTGGATGTTCCACATGGAGGACGGCAACGCGTGGCAACACCCAACCACCCCAAAGCGGTTGATTGAGAAGAACGACGCGTTAGCTGAGTCTCTCGCTGCACATTTTGCGGCAATTTCTAAGGGGATTACCCCTTTTGCATTGGACTGGAGCCGGGAGCAGTCAGTCAGCTTAATTGGCAATTGCGAGGACCCGCATGGTGTTTTGGGGGCTATCGAAAGAATTGGACGTGGGTTGAGGAATCCTGGTATGTTTCGATATCCAATCCCCTCTCTTGATAGGACATCTCCACTGACCCGAAACCCACTCAGACCACATATTATACACAAGCAATATCCTCTCGCATTACCGCCAGGACGATGAAAAGAGCTTGGACCTTCTTTACTCCTCTAAAGTTATGATCGTCTGAGACTTCCACCCAATCCCAAGCTGTGGGAGTCGAACACTTGGCAACCTTGCACGGCATAGATATGATATGATCCGGGTTACCACAAATCATGGTGTTCTTATTTTTCCCTTGCTTTTATTTCCTTTGGGTATCAGGTATGCATGGATCGGAGTACTGTGCCTTAATTTTTCTTTTTTTGCATGGTGGTTGCTTTGGTGACGGTCATTTGTTTTGTTTTTCATACCATTACTTGCGTAATGCTTTTTAGAGATGGGGCAGATTTTTTGTCTATTACTCGCATACTTTTACATACTGTACTTTTACTATGTGTGTGTCTGGCGTTTGCTGGGTTTGTTTTGAATGTTTTTTAGATTTATGATCCTGTATCTACTACCGCTTGAGGACTGGGCTCTCCTCTACTGAGAAATTATAAATGCAGGCCAATTACGATCTGATCATGATTTGATTGGGGAATGAATTTAACGTTACTTTAGAGTAGTGTGCATATGGGAAGAGAAACTGACACCTTGCATGGCGTGTGCATCTTGCATTTGTTCACCGGAGGGCGGCTAGTTAGCACACCACCATGCTTAGATTGCATTTTTTTCGTTCGACGTTCGACTGACTAAGACGGCTTCTTCTTTGCAAGTGGAGAATGAGGATACCATTACCGAACCGTGGGTGTGAAACATGCAACCACCCCGAATTCTTGGGATTTGGTAGCGGGGAGAGGAGACGGGGCCGATCGATCCAGAAAGTTTCCAGAGTTTTGTGATGAGAATATTTGAGCATATGTACAAGCACAGTCAGGAACATGATGCAAGAGTACGTACGTAGGTTCGAGATGGAGCTTATCTAGTCCTACCGCGAACGTGCGCGGGGAGTGACTCATGCTGTACATACAGTATGCGTAGGGCTATATACTTTGTTATGCTCAGTACCAACTGGGGAAGACCAGGCGGTCTGTATTAGTGGGGTATGTAATTGATTCCGTGGAGAGAGATGGGATGACATTGAGGATCCAGCAACATGGTGGCCGGAGTTTTGTCTCGTCTCTTCCCCAGAGTACCGAGGCTAGGGACGTGACAAGAGCCGTTGGGGGCCAACAGAAGAGCCGAAGTTCATGGAAATCCGTTGACAGCCACCCGGGATTCCTAACGTATGTAATCGACGAACTGGGTAGGGGGTTTGGTCGAGATGGTCAATTGAACTATTCAATGGGGAACCTTGGCAGAGAGAGGGAGCGCCCCGTACTACTTACTGACTTTAGAATCAGTCGAGTCGGGCAGCCGTATTATGTGTTATCGCCTCCCGCGCGTTCTGCTTGGCCGCCGGGGGGTTTGGGCGGCCGGGCTCGACGGGCAACCGCGAAATACTTTATACCCCATTAATTTGCAAGGGATAACTGTACTACCTGCTGGGCCATAGGTACGCAGAATGTAGATAAGAAATTGGTATAAAATCATGAAAAAACCCGCATAATCAATTAGGATAATACCCGGATTTTGTTTTGGCCGAAATGTGCCCTCGGTCGATCGCAGAGAAGGTGCTAGTCTGCAGACGGATTTTTTTCCGTTGGCGCAGGTGGATTTTTATTTTTTTCTTTCGGCCACCCACCAAACTCGCTCTTTTTTTGGAGGCGAAAGAAGCCCACAAATCAAATTGAATAGATATTTAATTCTATGGAGTTATTGGCAAAAAAAATTTCGAGGTTGCAGTGTTGAGATGTCGACGCTGCTCGACGTTGCTGCCGTCGCATTGCATGTTGAAATAGAACACGCTTTCCTGCCAATATGGGTATAAGAAAGGTTGACCCCTGCATAATTTGATGAACGTTCCTTCCAAGACCACCACGAGCTTCCACTCAAAGGTCAGCACTAAGAATGGCCATAGCTTTGTTTGCTATTATCCTTGGCAGCTGCTTTTTGATTCGACCCACATCTTTTTTTTCTCCTTCGTTTGGAGCGCTTGCTGTTGAAACACCAACACCAACATTCATCCCCACATTGCTCAAGTAGTGGCTGGTGGGATCTCGGCGCCATCTTGGGGGTGGCCATGTCGTGAGAGGGTGATCATGAGTGAGCTCGGCTTTGTGAGGTACCGAGCTTAGTTAGCTTGCAGAAGGAGGTACAGGCTCTACATATGAAGAAAACAAAGTTGTGTGAGGGCGAGTGATACTAGCTCTGTTTAGTGATCCGTATATGTGCAGTAGCATAGCATAACTTTGGGCATATCATATCATACAATTCTAAACAACAGAGGTTTAATATGGCGATATGTCCTGATATGTCCTGAAATGGAATCCCAACCCTCGCCATCATCACTAGTATCGCTTCATAGACGCTACGTGTTCCGTGTCTGTATCGTTCGGCATAACGGAGGCCGAAACCCAGCTTTCGCGAGAAACCGGGATGCGGATGATTGCTCTCTGCTGCCTTGCGCCTTGCGCCTTGTCCGGGAATTCAAGAACGAATACCAGCTTACGAACCCCCATAGCAAATCTTCACAAATCATAATGTAATCACTTCCCGGGAACTTTGAACGGACGTGAGCTGTGGAGTAATCGTAAATCTGCACTAGACAAATCCCAAACCAAAAAAACAAATGCAAGTCAGCCTTCCTACGTATAAGGAAGTTAAGGGATCAGCCCTAGAATTCCCCGCAATGTCATGCGAGGATTTTCTATATTTTGGGAGCTCGGGTCGTCGGATTATTGGGGCGGTGTTATCCCCCGTTTCAAAACTGTAGCTAATTTTAGGTGGTGTGTTGGGGGCTAGGGGCCAATAGACTTGTTCACAGGGGCTCACTCGATCCTGTGCCGACGGAGTACTTACGTGCAGCTGGACTGCAGGTAGTGATAGTGGCGGAGCTAGTACCAGTTCCGCGGTATACCGCCAGAGCGTTTTGACTTACAACTAGTGGTACCATAGAGCGTCGTTCGTCATATATTTGAAATATTAGCTTGCTGCGGCACACATGCACATACCATGGAAACCCTTTATCATATCTGCATAAACGCTCTGTATGAATCACACGGCTCTAGTAAACGACGAATCTGCTGTTCCGCCGCTTCCTTCGATTCCGCGCGGTTACAATCATGATTCGCGATGCGGCCAGCGCGGCAAATAAAAGCTCATTCCGTCTGTCTCATGCCCACCGAACGCCTCCTCCGTGCTGGGCCATTTGCCTTGCATATGCGAGATCCTGTCACCAGGATGCACGTTGGAGGAATATACTTTTACATATCACCAACTCCGACTGGTGGCTTGTCTTCTCAACCATCGAGCCAGTGGATACTGTTGATGGCGTCGGTCTTGTGCGTGTTCTTCAGGAGATATCGTCACCCATCGGTGATACTTGCTTCACCAAACTCCTCCCCCTCATTCTTCTCATCTATAGTGCGTCTCGTTTTGCATTTCTACATCACACTGCATACCGGCACCACAGAACGGCGTCATCTAGCGACATGAAGATTATGAACTGATCGGAAGCCGTAGTTTGAAATCTCCCAGACGCAGTGCTAGAGGTCTAGAGGTTGCGCTTACACCTCAAGGTCCTGGGAAGACGAAGCAGCATAGTGTCCCAACGCCTTGTGCGTCTACTCATGTGAGCTCCGAAACAAAACTCGGATCTTAGCTTTGAGCCAACACATCTAGACGCTACATACGACATTTACTCGCAAAAGATTGACTTTTTAGGCCGAATACCGATACTAGAATGTGCAACCCTGTGTGAGCAATCAGTGAGGCCTATACTGTTAGCATCACCAATACCCTCCGAAGCAAACCCTGTATGTAGGTAGTAAACTTCGCGGTCGAGTCATGGCATTTCTCACGTTCCCAGGTTTGTTAGTCGCGTGCTCGCCTCGCAGTCGGCCGGATTGCCGCCATTAGGCACGAGAGAAACATAGTATCCTCATTCATCCCAGCGATAGTCAATATCGAAATCAATGCAAAAACGGCGATACTTTAAAACCCCACCTCGAAACGAAAAGCATAAGTTTCATCGCCGCCAACTACTGCGGTCACACTTCTTGAATACACCGGTGAATTAAACGGGTGAGGCGTTGTTGTGGTGGCGGTGTAACCGTTACATATTGGTATAATCCGCCTACCAGCGGCAAGTGTAATTCCAAACGTCTGGAACTTGGGTTTTTGACTTACAGGCAGGAACGCCGTCTGCCCCCATAACGCAATGTAGCGGCAATGCTTCAAAAGCAAACACCACACCTAATGATCGGCGAAATTATAATCCGAGATCATTCAATACTGAAGTACCTAGGTACTGCATTGAAATTACTCTCAAGTCGCACAATAGCCTTACAACAGATCACGGAGTCACGTGAATCATCCCCCGGTCACAATCCTATCCAAAAACTACTATAGTCCGGTATATTGGTATATCTTGAGAATCAATATTAGCATGGCTTCGCCACAAGGTATGCCTGACTTACTAGAATAGGATCCCTGGATCCCTAATTGCGGACGACCTCCGTTGTTTGCGGTTGGGTTGGGTCGAATATTAAGCAACATTTTCAGCTCATGGTCACAGTATGCTAGCAATTGTGTATCGTGATCGTAAGACCCGGTTTATGGTGGTCCACAACCGTCCCAAAGGTCACTGTAAGAAGGGGCCGGGCTTTTCCCCCTCAAGTCCGTGACCATCGCTAACCGATAGATATTGAGCAGCATAATGACCTTACTGCGTTTCATGATTCCTTGTCTTTGCAATCATACAAAGCGGAGATACGTCTCAAGCAGACCGAGGACGGCAGATACAGAGAAGGTTTGAGGCTGGACCACAGGCTTATCGGTGCCCCAGACACAATGCTATGCCGGACAGAGTTTCGATGATCGTCTGGTTCTTCTGAGAGCTCGGGGTTTCCCGGATCCGGCACCTAAATCTACTTCTATGATCATGTGGGCAATTATACGCCAATCTCCACGTGAGTTTCTGCAGGAAACGGGTTTCTGATTGGAACGGTACCAACGAGGCACAGCTTCTTCCTGTGGTCAACTGCCGTGTAACAGATGCTCATGTATTATCTGGGGATATCTTCCGTCACGTTTCTGCACCACCAGAAGATATTTGCTCGACTCCTCCTTGGCGTGATCTTCATGCTCCGTCTCGCAAAGACCAGAGGCTATCCATGTTACGCTTTTGGAGCATACTGGAACTTATCATGCCACTTTGACCGGGATAAAGCATGGACAGATGGATGGATGGATGGATGGATGGATGGATGGATGGATGGGTGGGTGGATGATAGATTTATAAGTGCCAGTCATCCTTGGGGACCAAAATTAAGGTTATACATCCAAGTTGATGTTCTGGACATAGGCAATTCACTGATATTTACGAGACTCCCTCTCCCATGATGAGTCTTTATTGCGAGAAGTGAGGGCGATATATACGCGCGGAGAGTGCATATTCCTGCAGAAGTATGTTGCCGCAATCCCACAGAATGTGAAGTAGATCCGAGATCGTGAGGGGAAACGACAATGGCTTCAGCTGCAGATGTAGCTCAAACTTTGGCTGGTTCCCTGTCAAGCCCAATGGGATATTCCGCTCTGTGTGTGGCAGCAGTAGAACCAACAGGTCCAGACCAATTGTTCAAGGAACTGTGTGACTCCTAGAGAACTAGCTTGACCTTGCGGGACGAATGATATGAAACCTCGACACCCATCCCCTCCAAAACCTGTTTTCTGGCCATAGGTTATCTCAAGATGATCGTGGGTGGAGCGCTTATCGCAGATCTTGGTTTGGACGACACGGAGGTACTTCAGAGTTATACGGCCCAGCATATACGACTAGTCGCAATCATTTTGTTGGAGGTTGAGTGACCACATATCCCTCTCAGAGATTTTGCGTCATTAGGCATGCAACAACAGCCTCGTCCATTCCAGAGGTAGTTGCAACTGCTGCAGTGTTTTTACCTCGCATGAAAGATATATAGGTATCACGAGCAATGCTAGTTGAGATCGTTATTTTGAGACGAAGGCTGTGCGGTGTGGTGGGGGCGGAGGCAGCACCATGTACATCACTCGTGACTTGGCTGCAATGCTCCCCGAGAATTGCTATCTGGTGTTATAGCTGGTGAGTTTATCATACTTTGATAGATCCTATTACTATCTAGACAGCTCATCACCTGAGGTATCCAACATCCGGCAATGATCAAGCAGCATGCCTGTTTCTGCAGCCGTGAAGCTTAGGGAAATTGAAACCCTCAGTATCTGCTATGTATATGCCACTGTAGATCCGACTTGCTAGGAAGAATCAAGTGATCAAGTATGTGCTAGTATTGCGTGAAATTTCACATGTAGAGTGCCAGAATTGATGAAGTGGAAAAGCAAAACAATAAAATTTCCTGCCTTCTTGATAGACCACCAAATCCACGGGTATTCTGCCCAGTATCCATCCACAAGCTGAACTGCAATAATAAGTTAGTTCTAACGTGTAAGACAATAGAAACGGACAATGCTGAGGTTCAATATTATCCCATATACTCTCGACCGAGTGATCGCAGAAAAACGTACGAATGAGTGACTCTCGTAATAGTGATAAAGCATATGTACACCAAGATATCCAGCTGCAGTTTGCTGGCCCACATATCGGCTCATTCCTCATTGTGATCAGGGTATCATGAAATCACATGGTCAGATATACGCCCATACGGTATAACCCTAGCACTATAACTACCTGTTAAAACTAGTACCCACAAAAGTTCTCTAGCACGGAGTCAACTATGATCATCGAGAATTTGTCTTCCAGATCCCTCGCCCAACAGCTAAACTTGGGCGTCGTTAAGTGGATGTCAGTTTCTCCCGCTAAATGTGCTGCCAACTTTAGACCGGCGGTTATTGGCAGATTAAAGTCCCAGCGGATAGTTTTGATTGATTTGGGGTGGTTGGTATCAACAATCGCGGCAAAAGAAAATATACCTGCATACGCGCTGCGCTTGCGTGTGTGGTTTGTTTTTATGAGCCAAAGAAATGAATCACCGATCAACCCGATGGAGTGTTTGCTTGCTCACTTTGGACTTAAGTAGACGGTTTGCTCAATGATTGAAGGAATTTTGTTGCGAGATAACGCGGGGCTCCGCGAGTTCGACCAAACCTCGCCACAATGTCGCTTCAAAACTTGCAGACAAGCGGTTTCGGTTGGTTTCGTGAGGCGCTGAGGGGATTCAGCTCTTTGTATAACAGCTATCGGGGCTGGAGAAAGACAACGTGCGCCACATCTTCGACGGGGTGTATGAGTGAATGGGGTCTAACAAAATCGCCAGTTTTCCAGCCAACTAGAGAGACTTTAGTGAAGTCCTTCTTGCATCGTGTGGATATTCTGCTGTCGATAGAAGAAGGAAGTTCAGCTAAGGTAGTCCATTGTAGTTACGCAGAGGAATTCCTATAGGTTGAGGACGCACGCCGCACATCTGTCGATGAGCTAGCACGGCCTACAAGCACATCGACAGACACAGTGAAGCTAATCGGGGGGCTCGCCCTTGAGTGCCTTGATCGGGATTGTCATAGCCAATCTCGCATCACTGTCAACTGCTGCAGACGACCTTGTGTGCCCATCTTCCTTAGGATTCGATTTCATCACACTATGACTAGGGGTGAGGCGGCAATGTAGTGAGTACTGTACCAAGCACGATGCTTTAGACATCGCGTACCACAAAAGCTGAAGAGATTTTATTAGAGTTTTCGCCTGCTCTTGGGCATTCGGTAATGAAAAACATCTGCCGCAGCCAAGACTCTTCCCGAACTATCGCGCTCGCTACAGTAACTTCCCCCCTACTACCTGCAATCCTTGCCTATTCCTTTAGGGCAATAATACAGATAAAGTACGATCCCTTGGCCATGGAGGTTGGGGATTAAAGTGGGTGAGAACGAATGATGCACTGCCCTAACCCACTTAATGCTTCACATTCTACATCATTCGCCTTACGACACAAGTCTGACTGGTAACTTTCTCACTTTTCGACCAGCTGTACTCGCATGAGCCTACTCGACTCCAAGGCCTGCAAAAGTGTCGTGTGGTTTATGGCTTCGTTCATTCTGAAGAACCCTGTAGTTAGTGTTAGTCTGTTGAGCACAATACTACCTTTATATCAGTTCACATCTAGCTATAGAAACTAAAAAATCCATAAGCGTCGCTATCATACACACCTCCTACATATATATAATCGGTCTCATGATAGACTACTTAGCACGAATCTAATTGTGGGAGTATTTTGAAGTCGAAAAGCTACATACTATAGTCCAATGAACGATTGACATTAGTCATGGGTGACCTAGTGGTGAGCCGGCTGGACAGTTGCCATGAGCCTGCAGGTAGAAGTCAAAACCTATACAAGGGTGATACAAGTCTGGTGCTGCATTCCTCGTCTAATCATCCGCGCACAAAGGGTTTTTTTCTGGTACGCAGTTCTTGTAGCCAAGCTGGAGGTAGAATGATGGCAGCGCACGAAACATTAGGAAACCGAAGCGCTTTTCCATAAACCCAAACTAACAATATAACAAAGTTATAATGTTGGAATTCATCCCAGAAAAGAGTGGGATGTGGGGGACTCACTTCCTAATTGTCTTCTCTCATGATATATAGTTGTAGTGAGCGGAAACTCGCCACAGTCCTCTTCCATTTATATCGGCTCACACCTAACCACCTCCACACAAAGATGGTATCTTTTTTTCTCGTTGTGTAGTTCTTGTAGAAATAAGGGAGAACGGCAGCAGACCCAAAATAGACTCGAAATCCAAAGCGCCTTGAACTAATAATATAGCAAAGTTAGAATGTTGCAATCCGTCTCAAGAGACAGTGGGAATTGGGAAACACACTTGTTTTTTTCCTTCATGGTATCGTTGAGTAGAACAATGTTCGGGCATTTGTCATAGGCCGTTTCTAAAATGACCCGTATCCCACCTCAAAAATAGCACTAAACGAGGTGGGCAGTGATAGAAAAGACGAAAAGTCGACCATTCGAAATCTGGGCCTTCCTCTCTGCATGGCAGGGCTAGATTTGGTGGTATGGTCTATAGTGGCGGAGTTTCCGGTATACTCTTAGTTCCGCCAGGTGGGCCTCCAAACCATTCTAGACACAATTTAAGAAAATAAAGAACGGAAAGAGGACTCATTGGAAAAGCTGGTAGAAGATACCAAAACATTGGCTTTGTTGAGCCGGATAGTAACCTAGAGCAGTCATCAGCCTCAGTCATTAAGGAATAATGAAAAGTTTGCACTTGATACTTTTAATACTGCGGACAGCAACTTGCTTGAAGGGACACCGACTCTCCTGGACAGTTTCATCTCCATGGAATGGGTTCATGCAATATCCGGACCATAGATTTCTGTCGACCCTCTGAAACCGGTTGGTAAAGACGAAGCCCTAGAGGAAGCAACCAACAATCCTCAAATGTAGATACCTCTGCTGGAGTAGCTGAGCGTGGTTGTTTGTCGAAAATGGGATGTGAAGAAGACGTGATTGGAGCTGTGCTTCTCTTGAACCTTTCGTACAAGGAGAGGGAGGATAACATATAGAGCCTGAAAATAGATTTGGAATCCGGAACGCTGTAATTCTCTCCCATTCGCGCTTCACATTAGGAAGAAAGTAAGATCTCTAGTATTCAAACCCAGCCCCAGCCCGGGTGAAAGTAGAAGGAATCTATGCATTCGTCATCTGTAGGTTGGCTTGACTGGAATCCTATCATAATCAGCATAGCATCCATCCTGGCAGGTATCAACATCATATCTCGATTCAGCATGAATTAAAAGGATCATCTATTATCTTCTGAGTGATCGTGAATCTGGTACCAGCAGAAGCTATCCAGAATATTAATCTACCAGCAGTCAACAAAGATCAAAAGCAGTAGAAGAATAATAGAAATCCACATAGTCAACTGTCCCTGGAGCATAGAAACCAACTATGTCCGAGGAGAACCGGATTCTAGCTATTCCTTAGTGACATTGAAGGTGGTTGGAAAGTGTTGACGATCAAACTTGCTTTGTGAAACCCACAAACGCAAAGGAATGGGAGAAAGAGATAATGTACAGTTAAGATGAAGAACGAGACTAAGAACGAAGGAAGGGAGGAAGGAACTGAGAAGGAAAGAACGAGTGAATTAACGAAGAAAGGAAGGGAGGAAGGAGGTTAAGGTATACCACACTCCGAGACTAGTTAAGGGACTTAAAAATAATATTAAGCCGTTACACAATCATATTTTCATTCGAAGTCAAGAACTTCAACACCGATTGTTCTCTTATATCAGACGTTCTTTTTTCACCGAACGAGGTGGAAACCTAGCAAACGAGAGCAAACACCGATCACTTTCCGTTGGGCCGTCAATTGAATATCACAACAAATATTAGTCAGTGAAGAGGAAGCTTTTTTCGCCAGATATCACTTCGAATCACTCACACCAGCCCGCAACATCAGCATCAATACATGCCCATTGCAGCACTTTCATACATTACGTAGCCCAGACTTATCCATTTTCACATCAGACATCCATTCATAATCAAAATCAAAAACGGTACCAAAAAAAACGCCATCAAAGCACTCATCAGCCAACAACGGATCTGACCTTTTTCCTACAACACAACACTCTAGGTATTCACAGGCTTTTGTCTAGCCCAACCAAAAAAGTCATACACACAATATTCAAAACAATGGGCCCTCCAGTTTGCGATTATCCATAATCGTTATCCATTTTCACTTCGTCTCCTTAGCGCCCGCCTTCTTAGACTTTAGCACTTCCTTGATGATTTTCTCTACCTCCTGTTCACCATTATTAGCTATCATCATTTATGAGCTATGTGGGTGCTGCGGGGGACTTACATCAACATCATTCGTTGGGACTTTTGTCATCGTCACTCCAAAATATTGCTGAATGATACTCAACTCCTGCCAACTCTTCTTGTCATGGACAAAACTGATGCTGACACCGACACGTCCGAATCTTCCAGTTCTTCCAATTCTGTGCAGATAGGTCTGCGGATCCGGTTGTCCATTTGAGTCAAGCGGGATATCATAGTTGATAACCATAGAAACGGTGGCAACATCGATTCCTCGGGCTAAGACGTTGGTGGTAATCAGCACTTTTGCTCTACCGGTTGTGAAATCGTCCATGACTCTGTCTCTGTCAGTGGCATCGAGGGCACCGTGAAGTGCGGCAACCTTGTGACCGTCTGCCTCCATTCGCCTTTGAATTTCGGTTGCCGAATCTCGGCGTTTGACAAATATGACAGAGGAGCCGACGGTGAGGATGTGGTAGAGTTCGACGAGAATACGGTATTTATCCTCCTCATTGTTGCAGTCCATGTAGAGCTGCTTGATACCATCGACAGTAAGCTCCTCCTGCTTTAGGGTGATCTGATTTGCGTTTGGCGCGAAACCGTTGGCGTACTCGACGACCTGGTCAGGGAAGGTTGCAGAGAATAGGACAATCTGTGTTGTTTTTGGGACAGTCAACTTCACGCGGATACATTGGTCTCCCAGACCCTGTTGGTCCAACATGTTGTCCGCCTCGTCAAGGACAAAGACACGCAAATTCTCAACCGGTAATTGCTTCCGTCGGATCATGTCGAGGACTGTTCCCGGAGTACCAACGACGATGTGGGCGCTGATCTTCTGCCCCCGAGGGATTGCGTTTTGAATCGCGAACTGTGTCTTAACACTGGTGAACTGGCCCATAGTTTCGACAACCGACATAATCTGTCTGGCAAGCTCGCGAGACGGCGCAAGGCAGAGCGCCTGCACAGTGGGTTGGGTGACGTCAACTCGAGTCAACATGGTGAGGACGAAAGCCGCGGTCTTTCCGGTTCCCGACTGCGACTGTCCGATCATGTTCGTTGGGGGGTCGCTGAGGAGTAGTGGCAAAGCTCGCTCCTGAATCTTGGAGGGCTTCTTGAAGTTCATGAGGTAGATACCATCCAGGAGCTCTTTGGAACTGGGGAAAGTTTAGTGCTAAATTCGCTGAGGCGGAATCGAGGCGGAAACGCACAGTCCCAGATCTTCAAATCGTCTAACCGAATACAAGGGACTATTTGGATCTCCTTGCATGTCGGCAAGCTTGACCGCAACTTCATATTGGCTCTCCAGCAGTTGCGTGACATCTGCAACTTCTGTGGCTTCTGCAGCTCCTGTGGCTTCTGCAGCTCCTGTGATTTCTGCAGCTCCTGCAGCTTCTTCTTCTTCTGCGTCTTCTGCCCACGAGGTAGAGGATGGGGCGGGCACAGCGGGGGCTCCGGGCTTCCAGACGGGAGCATCCCCACGGAGAGGACCCATACGGGATGCGAGGGAAGGGGGTGCAGACATAAGTGGTGTTGATGTGGATGACACGGCTCAAGAGTGAGAGCTGACAATTCCTTAATAGATAACTTTATGGATGAGCAGCGCTGAGGCGGGGTTGGGCCGTACCTTCTTCACTGGTGAGTGTTCGTCCAATAATATAAGTACTTCAGGTGTTGATGAGAAGAGAAGAGATGCTTGAACAACTCGCTTACTTTGGCGGGGTTGCGGCTCAAACTTTCTTTAGCGCAGCCTTCTGCAAATCATTGAAAACCACGCCATAATTGAAAGTTCCAATATGTCGGGAGAAAGTAGAGTAAACTCTCATCTCTTTGGGAGTCACTCGGATGAGATGACTCGACGTTAAACATGACTCTTTGCACATTTTGAATCAGGAGTAGTGTCGAGTGATACAGAGCTATGCCAAGCCATATTCAGCCCCACCATCCTTCTCAATCCTCCCCACCTCACTTCATCTGCTGTGTCAACGCCAATTCATAGCAATCACAATGTCCTCTTCCGAGCCTCCAACAGAGAATATCGCCACTCTCTCCGTCAAGGATGAAACAGAGGCCCCCCTCGGGTGAGCTTGGCTCCTACCCATTCATTCAAACACTCATAACAAAATCTAGACCTGACGGCAAACCCCTCTCCAAGTCAGCCCTCAAAAAACTCCAGAAAGAGAAAGAGAAAGCCGAAAAAGCTGCCGCCCGAAAAGCCCAAGAAGATGCTGCTAAAGCTGCCCGCGAAGCTGCCAATGTCGACCATGCCAAAGAGTTCTATGGAAAGGCACCGCTTAATAACTCTGCCTCCCGCCCCAACCTCACCTACGCTCAGATTTCCGAGCTCTCCGCCGCCGACGATGGTAAGGAAATTATCTTCCGCGCACGCGTCCAGAATACTCGCGCTCAAGGCGCAAAAATGGCGTTTCTGGTGTTGCGACAAGGAATGGACACTATCCAGGCATTGGTACAAGTTGCCGGTGACGGTACTGTAAGCAAGCAGATGGTGAAGTGGGCCGCGAGCATCAATATGGAGTCGATTGTGTTAGTCCATGGCACCGTGAAAAAGGTGGAGGAAGAGATTAAGTCTGCGAGTGTTTCCGACGCTGAGGTCCATATCACTAAGATTTACCTTACTTCTGAAGCACCTGCACAACCTGCCTTGCTTTTCGAGGATGCCAGCCGCTCTATGCAGGAGGTGGAATCAGGAGAGGGAAAGTACCCCACTGTTCAATTGGTGACTAGACTCGACAACCGAGTCATTGACCTTCGTGTCCTTTCCAACCAGGCTATCTTCCGCATCTCATCGGGAGTTGGTCAATTATTCAGAGACTACCTGTTCAAACTTGGCTTCGTCGAGTTCCACACGCCCAAGCTTATCGCCGCCGCCAGTGAGGGTGGAGCCAACGTATTCAAAGTCACCTACTTCAAAACAGACGCCTTCCTCGCCCAATCTCCTCAGCTCTACAAGCAAATGCTCGTCGTCGGCGGTTTCGAACGAGTCATGGAGATTGGCCCTGTTTTTCGCGCCGAGAACTCGCAGACTCATCGTCATATGACAGAGTTCACAGGTCTCGATATGGAAATGGCATTCAATGAACACTACCACGAGGTCATGGAAGTTCTTGCCGACATGCTTGTAAACGTGTTCAAGGGCCTTCGCACACTCTTTGCCAAAGAGATTGCTATCGTTCGCGATCAGTACCCTATCGAGGAATTCAAATTCCCCGAGAAAGGTAGTGACGTACTAGTCCTGACCTTCAAGGAAGGTGTAGCAATGCTGCACGAAGCTGGACACACTGAAGTCTCCAACCTCGAGGATCTGAACACAGAGATGGAGCGGACGCTTGGAAAGCTCGTCAGAGACAAATATGATACCGACTTTTACATTCTCGACAAGTTTCCTAGCTCTGCTAGACCGTTCTATACTATGCCGGATCCTACCGATGACAAATACTCCAACTCTTATGGTACGTCCGAAGATGCCTTCTCGCTTATTGGAAACAGTTAACAAGTGTAGATTTCTTCATGCGCGGTGAAGAGATCCTTTCCGGCGCCCAACGTATCCACGATTCCAACTTCCTCGGCAAGCGAATGAAGGCGTTTGGAGTTGACCCCGACTCTCCAGGTCTCGAAGACTATGTTCAAAGTTTTAAGAATGGAGCTCCCCCGCATGCCGGTGGTGGTATCGGTCTGGAGCGTGTGGTCTTCTTGTTCTTGGGGTTGGGTAATATTCGTAGGGCTAGCGCATTCCCTAGAGATCCAATGAGATTGAGGCCGTAGATGATAAACAAGGATTATTGTTGTGAGGTGTTATGGGTGGCGGCGTTACATTTTAGGATGGGTTTCGCTGCGATGGATGTGGGATATCTAGATGTATCCAGCGGAAAACATGGAAACTACATAATCTCTGCGATCAAAACTCAAGAAGCGACAGGTGATGAGAGATGGATGGCCACGAAACTCCGCCTGTTCATATCAACATCTAGAGTACACTCACTTGTATAATTGGCCAGTAAATGCACCATCTCATGAGGTAGTTGTGCGAAGGCTACATACCTCTGCCACCACAGAAATATCGTCCGCCTGCAGAATGGAATTGAATCTGGCAGGTGATGTCACAGATCTCAGCTAATGGAATGTCAAACCATAGGCTCATCAATTTGCCTTCACCTCCAAGTCAGTCAGCAATACCTATTCCTCTCTAGACCGGGTCGTTTCAGAAATCATCGATTCACAAAGGGGAAGAAAGGTAGAGGAAGGAGAGGGGACGACGGGCACTATCATACTCTAGTTAGATCTAGAGTGAATACAGTATGATTAAGTAACAACAACCCTGCCGGCACAATCGCAGCTCCTGCCCTTTGCTTCGAGCATATGGGACGAGAGGGATATCTAGTTTGGGTTCGGTAACAACCGCTGGATATTCGGGTGTTCCATGGCCAACCCTCTAAGTAGAGGTCTCTGCTCGGTGGGCGTTTGGTGTAAAGTTGGGGGATGTTCTCCACGTCCAGTGGAGGCTCCACGTTTATGCTATTCTCAGTTTACCACCCCCGGTGGTCCATGATGGTACCGATGACGGCGGGTTCTGGGATCGTGTGTCCTCTCGTCTTCAAAAATGCAGAATATCTTGGCCCTACGACGATGTTCGTCTTAACCTTCAGGGTTAGGTTTTCGGACAACGGCATTCTTGTAGGATTCTGATATCGGGCCCGCGTCCATAAGTTCGAGGCCTTTCTGTGTTAATGGTGTCAAGCACTAATATGTCTGCTTTCGGGATCTTGTTTGGGCTTGTACTCGAAATGGCAACCACCCCAAATGTCACTTCTCCCTGTTTGGTGAGGGGCAAACACCGGAACTGGCAACTGGATTCTTAATTGAAATGGCAATCTGATATACCTACTGGCATAATCCCAGTTTCTGGAGTCATGTGTCAGTTCCAGATTGAATACTGTCATAATCCTTAAAATGCCCGGCGTTACGCAGAGCTGAGTCAACTTGAGTCTGCCTATAGAACCCGCCAGACTCACCAGGAGCTGGAGGTCTATTTACTCTACCTAACGGTGTCTCGACAAAATTGGCCTCGTTTTTGGTAACTTAGCCCCATAATTCGGTCTGTTACCTCCCGAGTATAGGTTTTCTGGAAATTTACCGGTTATCGCCATTCCACGCGGATGCTCAACCCTCACGGCTGTGGATCCCGTACGAGGGGTTGATCCCGACGGGTTCCTGGTTTCTGTAACCCTCGCTGATGCTGCTTGCTGACGCAGCCCAGCTCCCCCGATTTCGGAATCCCGTACGGGTCTCTCACCCCACTAAGCCCTCGCTAGCAGGAAGTCTTCAAATACTGTCTTTGTCTGAACCCGTTTGAGCGAATCTCCGAATCAACGCCGAAAAACTAAAGGAAAACATGAACTATTCCCAAACGCTAACCAGAGCCTTCGTACAGTGAAAGAGGTTTGCGAGGTCACGGTCAGCCAAACCCCTCTCCTCGCATATAATACTGTAACCCTCCACCCTAGACGGACACTTAGTTTCCCGCAACCCACAAGCCTACCCCTCCCCTTTAATTATAAATTTTTATCGTTTAAGAAATAATAATTTTCTAGTGTACTTAAAGATGGTATAACTAATAAAACCCTCCCGGAGAACTCACACTTCTGCCAAGTTAAAAGTGTCCACTGTCTGTAGGACGGAGTTCTTGACCACGACTTGCCGAAAGTTCGATTCGAAGATGACATGAAAGAGCTTAGGATGCACTAGACGAAAACTGAGCCTAATCCGTGGTCAACAACAGGTCTAGACTTACTGGGATGTTGGTCTCTCGGTTGTGTTAGTCGAAAATCAAGCATGATGTAATCAACCATATCGCCCGCGTCTATCCATTTCTTGTATCCAAAAATCTACTAGCGTGCCCTTGAATGTTGGATCCATCACGGAGGTATTCAATGCTGAATTTGTACGCAGGGATGTACAGGTCTATCCAGCCTTTGCTAGCCTCGGGGTTGGAACTACCGAACTCCGGACTTGGATAGCAGTGCCCTTCCAAAACCTTATGTGCTGCGCAAAAGAATTCTTGGCCGTAGAGGACTTCGGAGGGCATTCTACAGGTTTCGGACGACCGGATCGAGGGGAGAGTGGTGCGTCAAACAGGCTCGACGGAACGAATCGGAGTAGGATTTCGAGTGAGCTGAAGGGGTGTCCTTTTTGGAGGGTTAGTTGAATGCGCGCGGGGAATTAGATGCCTTGCGACAATCCTAAAGAGAATTCAGTATACTGGATAGCCATTGACGAATCTTACGCACCATTTATGAAGTGGTGACGGAAAGATATAACCCCGTATTTCATCGCCTAGTAGGTCGGTACCAAGGACAGCCTCGTGAAACCCATCCCATTGAATAACATATGTCTAATGTATTGTTTCTTGGACTGACGGTACGTATCCAAAGGGTGCGCGGAGGAGTTGGTTCAACGCTGATGCGTAACGATCATCCGTAAAGCAACTCCTGGGAGGAAGGTCGCGACCAAACGGAGACTCTCAAAGCAGATCGTAGAACCTGTTGCCCGAAATGTCACGGAATAAATATTGTTCGCAAGTGCTGGTTATTTCTAGTCCCTTGAGAATGTAATGTCTTCTGATGTCCTGTAACAGTCTCGTGAGTACATTCCTTGGCCCAAGGCAACGCATAGTTATGATACATACTCGATGCTTCGTCACCTCTCCAATGAGGTTGGCCAAGGCCCCAGCATGTCCGGATGTAACAGTATACACGTAATCCCGAAAGTCAACGCCTAAATAGGCCAATCATGGTGATAAGAAGTCATTTTATCGAATATTTCATCAGCTTCTTTCGAGAGAGGTACAATCCCACTGCTTGATCCTTATCGGTCCCGTACCACTGGAGCTTAACGCGTTGGATACGGCTCAGAACAGGTAGTGTGATGGAGGGGATTTCGACTGGGTTTGATCCAGCACTACCGTAGGCGGCAAATAAGCAAACTAGGAGAGGCATGTCACTCGGCTGAACCATGAGCTTTAGGAACGTATTCCAAAAGTATTTGTCGCCTTTCGTTGTCTGTGCCTCGTCCACGAGAATAACTGTCGGTGGAACCATGGCGAGTTTCGATAGTGAACACCCCAAAAGCCGCTCTAGATAGCTTCGACTCTGAAGTTCGTTCATTGCTTCTGGCCACGTAGTGATCGAGATTATCCTCAAGGTTGGGCATTGTACGCGGAGTTGTTGATGCAACAGGTTCAGCAACACTGACTTGCCACTTGCGGGAGTTCCCCTAACGTAGAGTATCTGGTAAACGACGAAGAAGTTCGGAGGTGACCGTTGTCCGCATCGACCAATCTAGCAGAGTTAGTGGGTTATCTAATTAAATCATAATTGAAAGAACCTACTGCTGTTGATAACAGGTTCCTGAGGCGTTGAGTAAGTTTCCCTGTCTGTGCCATGCTGGGAGAATTCGTGCTTGCAGTGGGTGCAAGGGGTATCTTCAATGGATCCTCCAGCTGAAGAGAACCATCCCTGCGGGCAGCTGCAAAAGTCCGCATTGCAGCGACCGTGGGTAATCATAACGGTTGTTTGCGGACTGTTGACTGGCGAAGAGACGGCTGGCGGGGAAACAGAGGTGGTCGATGAAGACGGAGAAGGGACTAGTGAGACAGGGCAGCGGGCAGGTGGAGGAGCAGGACTTCTCCATGGCCAGACGACATGCCAAAGTCGCTGCATCGTGGTGGAAACGAGGTGCTATGCACTCGTTGTATGCTCCTGATTTGTGAATAGCCTTGCAAATAGCCCCCTGAGCTGTTTGTCTTCGAGGGTGGTGTATGCTCTGAAGTTTACTTCAGAGATAGCAGGAGACAGATTTGGTGTGCGAAGCTACTATGGAGGGTGGTATGGTGACGTAGGGAGGGCATGGTGTGAAACGTGAATTGCGGCTCTGCTCTTCCAGCGCGCAGGCGCAGAACTAGTTACACAGTACCTGCGTAGGTGACGGATGTCAGCCTAGCGTGATACGGTATTATAATGTTTATCTCGTGCCTAGCTGCGCCTTAGTCAACAAGTTGACACAAGGAAAATGTGTGACGATTTTTTAGTGTGGTGTGAGACACGACTATGAATGACTAAGCACAACCATTTCCCGTCTGGCTCAAGACATGTGAGCTTCGCTGGGCTCAGGAATTAATATGAAGATTTGGTTAGCACTCTTGAGCGGTCGACAAAGTTTCACTTCCAGCTCTCCCTCTAACTGTCATTTCCATCTAGCTGTCATTTTCTTTCTCCAGCGCCCTTGCCATCTCTCGTCCACTCACTCTCTCATTCACTCCCTCCATCACTCTTTCTTCCCCGCAAATGCGTAACTACTTTATTATTGCCAGTCAATGTTCCCTGCTCCCAGTCTCCGGTCTACAGGCTCCTGTACAGGCTCCTGAATTTCACTCAAAGATAGCACTCTAATCCTTGGCGCTATGCTTGGCGGTGCTTTGTAATCAATTCTGTGTTGCTAGATATGAAAATCTTCATATCAACCGAAACAGCATCATTAAGTGATATTAGCTAGCTATGCCTCTGAGCTTATGGGAACCTGGTGTTTCGTAGTCTATAGGAGAGTGGGAGATTCTTAGATATGAACTTGGCATATTCTCGAAGCGAATGATGGTGTATTTATGCTTTGAAATCCCTACTATATGACACGAGGACACGAAATTTCACGTAAATTTACCCGGCCGGGTGAGATATGGCGAGCTTGCAAGCAACACACGCCCGAAGGAGCCGGAGGCGAGTTCAGGCCAACTTTGAGAGAGAACTAGCTGAAGTATGGAATCATTTTTCGGGGTACCGTGTGGTTTCCACACGCGTGTTCCCTGGTCGTGTAAAGATCATACGCCAGATTTTCCTACACCGATCTGATAAGATAATGCAAGACTCATGCAGTTCAAATCACATCATCATCCTTGAGATGCCATCCATCGAAGTTCCCCACCAGGGACAGAATCTTCAAATTCCTAACCATGGCTACCGCAACTTTTTCCCCGGAACTCGGAGAAAATATGGCTCAGCGTCAGCGTGTGGGGCTAAGACCAATTGCGAATCCACCTCTGTGAGCACGCAATCCGCACAACGGCGGGCCCTGATACTTAAATAGTCGAACCCAAACTAAAACCGCCATCTCCCGCCGGAGTTCCCCCACTTGGAAACTTAGAACGTCTACTCCTACTTATATACGCTAAATTATTCTTTTTTTCCCCTCTACCGAAGGCTGCCCCACCTTATGTAGGGATAGTTAAGGGTTGGTTTAGATATCCTCGTCGTCGTCAGGCACTGTCTCTCTTTCTTTCACAGTTTCTCTACATTTCTTCAAAGTTGTGATACCCCCTTCTTTGCTGTTCATACCAATTCAATATCATGTCATCTCTTCCGCAACCTCATGGTGGTGTCCTCAAGGACTTGATCGCACGGGATCAGCCTCGACGAGCAGAACTCTTGGGGGAATCGGAGAAGCTCCCGGCTTTAGTCTTGACGGAGCGGCAATTGTGTGATCTGGAGCTGATTCTCAACGGAGGATTCTCTCCGTTGGAGGGGTTCATGAATGAGCAGGATTACAATGGGTATATAATCTGCCTCGCTGGTGTGCAACAAGTTACACATTTACTAAACATATTCCAGAGTTGTTGAGAATTTCCGCCTTGCCAATGGTGTTCTGTTCTCCATCCCAATTACTCTCGATGTCTCCCAGCGGCAGATCGACGAGCTAAGCATCAAGCCCGGCGCACGCATCACTCTCCGTGACTTCCGTGATGACCGCAACTTGGCCATTATCACTGTTGACGACGTCTACAAGCCAAACAAGTATGCATTCTCCGCGCTTGCATGAGATGAGTATTAATGTGGGAAAACAGGGACAAGGAAGCTAAGGAAGTTTTGGGAGGTGACCCAGAGCACCCCGCCATCAAGTACCTCTTCAGCACGGTGAAGGAGTTCTACGTTGGAGGAAGGCTCGATGCCATTAACAAGCTTGACCACTACGACTATGTTGGGCTGAGATGTAGGCCCTGGCGCTTCTTCTGGGGGGAATGTGGCTAACAGTGGGACAGATACCCCAGCGGAATTGAGGTTACACTTTGAGAAGCTTGGATGGACCAAGATTGTCGCCTTCCAGACCAGAAACCCCATGCACCGCGCACACAGAGAGCTGACCGTCCGCGCTGCCCGTGATCGTCAGGCCAACGTCCTGATCCACCCTGTCGTCGGTTTAACTAAGCCTGGCGACATTGACCACTTCACCCGTGTCCGCGTCTACCAGGCGCTGCTCCCTCGCTACCCCAACGGAATGGCTGCCCTTGGTCTCCTTCCCCTGGCCATGCGTATGGGAGGTCCCCGTGAAGCCATCTGGCACGCCATCATCCGCAAGAACCACGGAGCCACCCACTTCATCATTGGCCGTGACCACGCCGGTCCTGGTAGCAACTCCAAGGGAAAGGAATTCTACGGCCCTTATGATGCCCAGCACGCCGTTGAGAAATACAAGAGCGAGCTCGGCATTGAAGTCGTTCCCTTCCAAATGATGACCTACCTCCCGGATACCGACGAGTACGCTCCTGTTGACCAGGTCAAGCCCGATGTAAAGACGCTCAACATCTCCGGCACCGACCTTCGCCGTCGTTTGCGCACCGGCGCCACAATTCCAGAGTGGTTCTCATACCCCGAGGTTGTCAAGGTTCTCCGCGAGTCCCACCCTCCCCGTGCAAAGCAGGGCTTCACAATTCTCCTCACTGGATACACCAACTGCGGCAAGGACGCCATTGCCCGCGCCCTCCAGGTCACGCTTAACCAGCAAGCTGGCCGCTCAACAACCCTCCTGCTCGGTGAGCAGGTGCGCCATGAACTGTCTTCGGAACTCGGTTTCTCGAAGGAGGATCGCCACAAGAACCTACAGCGCATTGCATTCGTTGCGGCCGAGCTCGCGCGCGCCGGTGCCGCCGTCATCGCCGCCCCCATCGCGCCGTTCGAGGAGTCGAGAAAGGTGGCCAAGGCAACCATGGAAGCGTCTGGAAGCGCGTACCTGATTCACGTCGCCACCCCACTCGAGTACTGCGAGAAGACGGATAAGCGCGGCGTATACGCCAGAGCACGACGTGGCGAGGTCAAGGGATTCACGGGTGTCGATGACCCCTACGAGGTTCCATCGAACCCAGATTTGACGGTGGATGTGAGCAAGCAGAGCATCAGGAATATTGTCCACGAGATTGTGTTACTGCTTGAGAGCCAGGGATTGTTGGATAACGGACACTAGAGAATGAGAGGAGGGGGTGTTTTTGATACAGTAGCGGTGGGCGTCAGGCGGATCTACGTAACCTAGAGGTAGTGTTTTTTTTTCGGTTCTTTGCTTTTTTGGAAGGGAGTTTTGGGTAGTGTATAGTTCCTTCACGGAAGCCATCCATCGTGAGATGATGATGGGATGGAATGGAAAAATTAGGGTTTCTTTGGCCAAATCCAATCTTGTCCAAGTCGTAAGCCACTGCCAAAACTTACGGCTCAGCCGTGACGACGCATGGCTGTGCCACAGTTCCAGTACAATGGCCCTAGTTCTCCAGCCAATGCATAGGGTTTGTGATTCCCTAGTGAAATTCACGATTCTCCAAACCGAGATGGCATGATAGTGGTATATTCTACTTTAATTATATTAATCTCTATAGCTTAAGCTAGAGCCCAAACTCAGCCTTTGATACAAGAGTCCAAAGTCAGCTAACCCTCATCCCCCAGGGAATTGCCGTCGGCATTGCAGTTGGGATGACTGTTACACAGACGGGCACATATTTAGCGGCTTAAAATAGGTACTTGGAGCAGACGGTTGGAAGTTGTAAAGTGTCCTTTCAGCGCGCCTCGCCATTGGCTGAAGCCCTCAACAACCGCATCCCCTCAAGAAGCGTATCCAACAAATCCTCTCGCAGATTGGCTTTGCGTGTCCTTTTCCTTTTCCTTCGTCTTTCGTTTTCTCTCGCTTTTTGACATCTTCAAGTTTCACGAACCGAACGAATTGCGCATGCGGGCAGAGGACACTTCTCTTCACAACCCCTGACCTTGCTCAACTTTGGTTCAGCTTCAGATCCGTACACCCTACCTCTCACACCCGAATATTTCCTTCACACAGCAACTAAAACAGCAACAACAGCACCTGAGCTGCCATCATGGCTCAGAAAGACCGTCTCGACGTCGTTGACGTCGAGCCCTCCCGATCAAGACAACGGAGCAAGAGTCCCTCGTCCTCGCAAAAGAAAAAGGATCGGAGCACAAGCAGGAATGCTAAACCCTCTCCCAAGGCTCTACCACTCTCTTATCAGGAACCGCAGAAGACCCAGAAAGTTGCAGCGCAGGATGTAGATACTGGTGTGAAGGATAATGACATCTTCATGTTGCCGTCGTCCGACTACACCATACTCATTGGGTTGACGATCGTGGCAGTGGTGGTGCGGTTATTCAGGATTTATCAGCCATCGAGCGTTGTGTTCGATGAGGTCCAGTAAGTTACTCGAGGTATTGGGGGAATTTAGTGCGGGGAGCTGACGCCGGGACGTGCACAATAGCTTCGGCGGCTTCGCGACAAAGTACATCAAGGGTAAATTCTTCATGGATGTACACCCCCCATTGGCAAAGCTTCTGATTACATTGGCGGGTTGGATGGCCGGATTCAATGGAAACTTTGATTTCAAAGAGATCGGAAAGGATTATCTCGAACCGGGTGTGCCGTATGTTGCAATGCGAATGCTCCCGGCGATCTGTGGTATTGCGGTTGTCCCGACTATTTTCCTTACGTTGAAGGCGGCGGGTTGCTCCACAGCTTCTGCGACACTTGCGGCTGGGTTGATTATCTTCGGTAAGCTACATTGAGCAATTGAATAGAATGGAATGGCAGCTGATTGCGCGGACTCAGACAATGCATTGGCTACCCAATCCCGTCTTATCCTTCTCGATGCGCCTCTTGTTATCTTTACCGCTATCACTGGACTTACCTGGACAAGTTTTCTCAATGTGCATGAGCAGGGCTATTCTCAAGCGTTCTCTCCCAATTGGTGGTTCTGGCTTGCATGCACAGGTCTGGGACTCGGAGCTACAGCGAGCGTGAAATGGGTTGGCCTGTTTACCATCGCCTGGGTGGGAAGCTTGACAATTCTGCAGCTGTGGGTATTGCTTGGTGATACCAAGAATGTTACTCCCAGCCTCTGGTTCAAGCACTTCTTTGCACGCGCTTGGTGCCTAATTGGTATCCCGGTTACCTTCTACATGGCCATGTTTGCGATCCACTTTACCTGTCTTCGCAACCCTGGTGATGGTGATGGATTCATGTCGTCCGAGTTCCAGTCGACTCTTAGCTCCAAAGGGATGAAGGATGTTCCCGCTGACGTTGCATTCGGCTCTCGCATCTCTATCAGGCATTACAATACTCAGGGTGGATACCTCCACTCCCATGCAAGCATGTACCCCACAGGATCCAAGCAGCAGCAAATTACTTTGTACCCCCACAAAGATGAGAACAACGTTTGGTTCTTGGAGAATCAAACATATCCCGAGGGTGGTGTCGGCATCAGTGGCTTTGATGAAATGGATCCTCTCTGGGTTCAGAATGGAGCAATCATTAAGCTCTACCACATCGCTACCGATCGCAGACTTCATTCCCATGATCACCGACCACCGGTTACTGAAGCGGATTGGCAAAACGAGGTTTCTGCCTATGGTTACAAGGGATTTGACGGCGATTCCAATGATATGTTCCGTGTTGAGATTATTAAGAAGCTGTCAGATGGTCCAGTAGCCAAGGAGCGCCTACGAACCATCCAGACCAAATTCAGGCTTATTCACACCATGACCGGATGTGTTCTTTTCTCCCACAAGGTGAAACTTCCATCCTGGGGTTTCGAACAGCAGGAAGTCACTTGCGCCAAGGGTGGGACTCTACCGAACAGCATCTGGTACATCGAATCCAACGAACACCCCAAGCTGAACGAAACCGCCGAGCGGGTCAACTACAGGAAGCCAGGTTTCTTCGGCAAGTTCTGGGAACTCCAGAAAGTCATGTGGAAGACCAATGCCGGCCTTGTCGAGTCTCACGCCTGGGATTCTCGCCCCGGATCATGGCCCATCCTTCGCCGCGGTATTAACTTCTGGGGCAAAGACCACCGCCAGATCTATCTTATCGGCAACCCTCTTATTTGGTGGACCTCCACGGCCGCGATTGCGTTGTATGTGATCTTCAAGGGCCTTGCCGTCTTACGCTGGCAACGAGGATACAGAGATTACACCGTCACCAACTTCCGCCGTTTCGACTACGAGGTCGGTGTAGCAGTTCTCGCGTGGGCATTCCACTACTTCCCCTTCTTCCTGATGCAGCGCCAGCTTTTCCTTCATCACTACCTGCCCGCACTCTACTTTGCGGTCATCGCGCTTGCCCAGATATTCGACTTCGTCGCTTTCCGCGTCAAGGCGATCGGACTCAGGAAGCTTCCTATTGTTGGATGGACTCTCGCTGTTGTCTTCCTTGCTTTCAGCGCGGTGGCGTTCGGTCTTTACAGTCCTCTTGTCTATGGAAATGCATGGACCAAGAATTCCTGCCGACAGGTGAAGCTGATGGATACCTGGGATTGGGACTGCAACACCTTCTTGGAGAAGTACTCCGACTACAATAACCTCGCATCGCAGCCAACACCAGTCGCCTCCACTACAGCGGCCGTCTCTCCTGCCCCCGTTGATGAGGTCAAGCAAGCCGAGGCTCCTCCTCCAGCCCAACAGGAACAGCAGCAGGAACAGGAACAGCAACAACAGCCACTAAAACCAGCTGTTCTACCACCAGCTGAAAAGCAACCTGAACCAGTCGTTCCAGCACCGGACTCTCTCATTACACCAGAGGCTAAACAGCGGGATAGCGTAGTCGTGGGTACGGAGGAACACGTCGAATACCGCGATCAGGATGGCAACATCTTGGACGAGGAACAAGTCAAGGAGCTGGAAGGAAAGGTAGAGTTCGAAACCAAATACGAGACCAGGTACAAAATGCTGGATGACGATGGAAAACCCATCGATAACGTTCCGCAAAACCCCGAGGCTGTAGAACCGGGCACGGAGCAAATTGTGGTTCTGGTTGATGAGGACGGAAACCCAACCAACGAGCAACAACAACCTGAAGTAAGCACTGTGTATGTAGACGTCCCCGAGGGCTCACCACAACCGGAAGCGGAGGCGGCGGCGCCTGGCACTGGGTAGGCATCTTTTTTTCCTTAACTTAACAGCCCTGCAAGTAAGCCGCTAACAAGTACCCACAGAAACACCCCCGCCGACTTCAACCCAGATAAACACGAGATCGTGCACAAAAAGCGAGTCGTGTACGTCGACGAGGACGGAAACCCACTCCCAGACGACCAGCAGGAACCGGAAGAAGAGCAGCTAGAGGTAGTGAACAAACAAAGAACAGTGTATGTCGACGAGTACGGCGTCCCCCTACCGGATAGTGAGCAAGACGACTACGAAGAGCCACAGGGCACCGGGATTCCAGAAGGCGAAGAGCTGGTGGCAGGAACTATCAAGGAGGCGGAAGCACAGACGACGGATTAATGGTGAGCAGAGGTTAATGGTGAAGGGAATATGATGGGTCATGAATGAAACATGTAGCGGCGGGAGTTTTTCTTGTGTATTTTTTTTTTCATTTTTTACTTTAGTGATGTGGGTTCTTTAGGCAAATGGGATGGAATGGCTTTGGGGCAGAGAAAAAGTGTGCAGGAGTATGAGTGTGAGGAGTAATAATATCGCACATTACGGAGTAACAAAACGTGCGCGGATACGTGATATGCTGCCATTAAGCTGAGCTTCAACCGCCAACTTGGACAAAATTCAGCCTTTTACTTGCAGCACTGCTAGATTAGAACTCAAACGAAACAGACTGACTGAATAGGGCTGGCAAACATTCTGAATAAAGGGTTCCACCCACTTCCCAACGAATATCGACGCTGTTTTTTCACTTCCTTATCCATCAGAATGCCGATATATAGTAATGGGACAGTGACTGCATCCACAAGGTTTAATCAACCTGCAAGTACCCAGTGCCTAGAAAGATTAGAGCACAGAGTGACATTTGAATTCCTAATGTAACCACAGAGCAAGTTTGCAAGGGAACCTATCATCCAAGGTAGGCACACGGTGGGTAGACCGAAATAGACGAGACACATTGTACAGACGGATCAGAGTGGAAGAATTAGGCTACTAGAATCCAGTGCGTGGTGGTAGTTATGGCGCTCAAAAATACGCAATTCCATCCCAGTGCTGGGGCATCGACACTAAGAGAAATCATCGAAGGGACAAGATCTGTAGGGTATCGATGTAAAGGAAACATCTCAAGTGCCTTGAAATGTCAGTAGAAACGTTTTTGATTCAATACTTACCCCCCCCCCCAAAACACATCTCGAAATCCATCTAACTCTAAACAGCCTACTATGTCATAGAATCTTGCATCTAGAAGCATGGAGTATCGACATCACGACAGGATTAGCACTCAGTCATTGTATATCACTCACAACCCTCTTAGGGGTAAATGGAGATATTTAAGGGGGTAACTCTGGGTGTGCAAGGAAGATAGCGAGGGTAGTTATAATTGGAAGTGGCAGGACATTGCTTTTGAATTCATCGAGGGGTTTATGTAGCATTTGATATTAGACTTTATGTGGTCATGGTCACAAGGTATAACCCACTAGAAAAACAGCTTCTTAAGGACCCTTACGTATAGCAATCATAAGGAGACAATGACTGCACCAAGCCCAATATGGAACCAGCGCATAGCAACGTACTTCTACGGACGTTTGCGTACGTACACATATACAGGCATATATCAACAAGTGATATACCATGAACTAGTGATCGCAAGTCATCTCTTTTATCCAATTTTCCCTGCCTTATCTACAAATTCCGAAGATAGGACGGATGGACGGCATAACAGATACCCACAGTTGTCACTCGACACTCGACAGGGGATCTTTTTTAGCAACTACGCAAGCAAGCCAACCAACAAAAAAACTGCACGCACATAACGACGTTAAACAAAGACAAAGGTGGCACATCTAGCAGTTTTATACCCACATTACGCTCATCCTCTTTCCATAGCTTGTCTCACTGTCTAGACAATAATATAGTTATCCGCCACACTCTTAACCTCCTTCTTGTAGTCAACACTCTCCCCCAGATCCACAAGCGAGATATCATTAACCTGTGTTTCATTAGCTTTATCACCACCCACCCACAATTCATCAGGAAAAAAACTTACGTCAACACTAACCACGGGTCTCTCCATCCTAAATGCCACCTTCATGGGGAAAAATTCACTCTCGTCCTCCGCTTCGGCCTCAAACTCGAACGCACCAGTCGGGTTTTCCTCGCCGACAACCGAGAGTGTCCAATCCAGCGAGTCACCGGCAACTTCATAGGTCTCATCCATGCTGGAAACGGACGGCTCGCTGCGCTGGAACGGGATCGACACGACCACGTCGCGGAGTGTGTCAGTTTCGTTAGCGAGTTCGTATTCCACCGTAACTGTGTACCTCCCGATGCTGGCGTGAACTACCCATATCGTGAATGCGATTGGGGCCGTGCCTGAGGTTTGTTGCCAGCGGAGGAGGGCGAACTGGTTGTTGACTGGGAAATCGCGCGAGGTGTCTTTGAGCTGCAGCATGCCGGAGGAAGTGAAGGCGACGCGGTCGACGTTGGGATGCGTACGGAACTGTGCGCCGCTGGAGGTGTCGGCGGAGACGTTGAGTTTGATCTTTGTGAGCGACTGGTCGGAAATGCGGAGCATCAGATTGCCCTTGACTTCGAATGATTTGAGGTTTCCATCGCGTGCTAGCTCCGCCGAGAGCTGCTCCGAGATGGTGATGGAGATACCGTGCGTGTCTGATAGTGCGGAGAAAGAGCTTTGGCGTGGGGAAGCGACCTCCTGCGAGGGAGTTGAGCCAACCAGCGGTGCACGCTCGTCTGCATTCCCACCCATATCGCCACGAATCTTTTCGAACATGTCGGTGGTCTTGCTCTTGCGGCCAAGCTGCATTCCCTTCCCCTTTGGCGCAGTGGAGAAGGTCGACTTCTTCTTCTCGGCCTCGTACGAATCGTAGGTATCCGGTGTTTTCTGTGGGTTGTACGACGATTGAAACTTTGGGGTGCTCCTGCTAGAACTTCCCATACTTCCCGCCATACCTCCTCCCATGCCACCCTGATTGCTCCGCGACATTTCCTTTTTCTGCAGCTCCAGCTGTTTCGCTTTCCGCTTCCGCTCCTCGCTGGCCTCAAACTCCTTGTTGCGCGAGATGATCTCCTGAATGCGCTCCTCGTGACTCTCCATCTCGAGGAACGTGCGAATCTGCTGGAGGCTGAGGTTCTCGCGGTAGCCCAGCGCTACTACTTCATCGAAGGCTGAGAGCAGCTCGAACGAGTTGCGGAGTATCTCACGCTCATCAAGGGACTTGCAGATTGACGATACAACCTGTGCGAACAGGTGGAGGGAGTCGATGTCTTGCAGGATGTTGGAAGCGCGGTTGGTAATGAGGACCATGTAAAGCTCGTCCTATCCCACCCACCATCAGTATTCCTCCTCTTCTAGTTGTTTGGAGTAAGAGGGGGAAGTAGGGAGAGGACGAACTAAAGGCTGGTAAACATAGCGCACGTTCTCTGTCTCAATCGTAGTATGTTGAGTCCCCGCATCTGTGAGCTTCGGGAAGCTCGCGAGCAATCCCTCGATTCGTGACCGGGGCATTCTGTCCATCCCCACATCAGCTATCTCCACTTTCCACACATTTTACAAAACCTACTCTCGAAACTGTCTCGACAGCACTGCTTTCCCCCCACGGGTACAGATAGATGCAGCAAGAACGACCTAGGTGGTCAGCCCCTCAACTCCTCCTCCAATTCCAATTGGCGTTTCCGTACCATGGTATAGGTATTTTATTGGATATCCAGTGGTGTTCCGGGAGATAGGGTACCGTCGGAAATAGTACGGAGTATCGATCGTTGAATCGTTGAATTCGCCAAGGGGTCGGAGGTGTGGAGTTGCTTGCGGCTCAGAAACTCATGAAGCTTGAATGTGGCCTCAACGGTGAGTTTGTGTCACGTGCATTAGAGAGACCTATGAGCGCCGCACTGTGCCTGGATATGCAGTGTCTCTGCAGATAGGATGATTTCCCTACATTTAACAGGATAATAGATTTCCCAGCTTCTACAAGTACACTGTTATTCGCTCGTGAAATCACATCCTATATCCTAGAAGAGCCTTCCATCCATAGATAAACCGACCCAGAACCATTGCATGCATCCCCGATATCTAAAAGCATCCCAAAACCCCTAGATCAAATTTTTTTCTACCCCCTCGCTCAAAAGAACTTAAGTCAAACAGATCTAAGCTGCCTTTACAGCGCCCCTGACACCTTGTTGTGTTCCCACCACCCTTGCCGTAACATTCAGTACACTATCGGCCGTCACTTGAACTGTCACCTCAATTTTCTTCCCCTTCTCGACACCCTTCAACAGAGCCTCTGCAAGGAGCTTCTCAACCTTCATGTGCTTTGTCTTGATCTCCTCCTCTTCATCATCTTCACCATCCTCGTCACTATCCTCCGCATCGCCATTGGCCCCTTTGGGCGCCTTCTCAGGGATGTGTTTGTGGATCTCGCTGGCACCCTCGACAAACTTAACAACGACATCACCGCCCTCGGTAGGAGCCAGGAACTCTGACGCTCTACGTGCAGGAATCGCGGTCTGTGCGGGGAGAAGGGCCTGGAAGTGTTCTTGACCATCGGCACCAACAATTACAACTCCAATGTCTTTGCTGAGGTGAGGAGCAACAGTGACCATGGGGTGTGTAGATTGCTCGATGTCTTCGACATCGAATTCAGACACGAGGGAGGCTTGGATTGCAGCACCACGGGCAGCGAGTTCTGAAGGGTTAAGAGCAGTGGATTCAACGGAAGGAGCGTGGATTGGAGTAGTCTGAGGGAAGAGCTGTGAGAATCGCTGCGCAATCTTGGGGGTGTGGGAGGAACCTCCGGCGAGGATAACCTACGCATGTTAGCATGATGGGGCGCAAGAGGGAAAAAGGTAAGTACTTCGTCGATATCCAAAAGGTCGAGCTCAGCCTTCTCAACAACATGTTCAGTAAGCTTAATGATCTGGTCAAAGACCTTCCTGCCCAACATTTCGTATCGCAGTCTATTGATGCTAGAGTGGAAATCCACGCCGTCGCACAGTGAGTCGACAGCAATGCTCGCGGTGGTAGCGATAGAAAGGGTCCTTTTAACGCTCTCAGACTCCAACTTCAGCTTTGCCAATCCACGCTCGTTCTCCCGAGGATCGTTCTTGTGTTTCTTCACATACTCCTTTGCGAAGTGATCCACCAAGGCCTGGTCGAGATGCACACCACCAAGCTCGTAGTCGTGGGCAGTGGCAAGGATTGTGTACATGCCACCACGGACGGCGATAACGGTAGCATCAGATCGGGTTCCACCGATATCAACTACGAGTAAAGTCTTATCGTGAGGTTGGAGGTTCTCCCTTGCGGCATATGAAAGAGCCTCAGCAACAGGCTCCTGAACAACCTGCAGAGCCTGAAGATCCGCGCCCTTTGCAGCGGCGACCAAAGCTGCCCGTTGACCTTCAGTGAAATCAGTAGGAACAGAGATGACAGCGCCAGTAACAGGCTTTCCGAGAAAGTCGACGGCTGACTGTCGGAGACGTCTCAAGTGCCGGGTGGTGATCTCGTCAACGCTAACGCTGGTAGCCTTCTGTCCTGACTTTTCTACAATGCTAAAAGAAACTGCGCCGTCGACGTCTATGGGGTGGGACGAGTTGTGAGAGTTTGTGGGGTCAATCTCAGAGTATCTACCTCGAATTAGAATTTCTTCACAGCCTTGAACGGAAAACACATACTTCTTCCCCAAGAAATCGCGGAAGTAGGCGATAGTGTTTTTGGCATTGCGAACCAACTGTGCTTTTGCCTCACCACCGTGGAACTCGTCGGAATCAAGGTAAGAGAGAACGGTAGGAATTTGTCGGTCTACCTATTATCAGCACAGAACTTTATTGGGACCATGGATCGTCAACATACCTCCCTCCTCATTTGCAATAACCTCAGCCTTTCCGTCCTATATTCGTATGTATTCGTTAGTTATCTTGTCTCATGTATCTGTATTTACATCCTCTGGCGCGGGGGCATACAGCAGATGTGTATGCTATCGAACTGGTAGTATTTCCGAATGCAATTCCAATAACCACCCCTGCCTCAGTCTCATTAGGAGAATCCGAAGTGTCGCTCATTATGCCGATCTGTAAGATGTATTATAAGGCGGTTTTTTGTGAGCTATGTGAAGTTGTAGGTAGGTTGAGGTGGGTGTTGAGGGAGGCGGTGTTGTACGGGATGTGGGGGTTGTGCGGGGAGTTGAAGTTGAGCTGGCTTCAAACTTTTTTAACTTCTGCGCTAGTCAGACCTCAGCCCCACTAGTCACTAGATATCACTCGAACCAATGAATTCATATACGTACCCGCGAATAAGGTTGGGATAGCACCGTCTACTGACAGGAAATTTTCAATGGGATACCGCTTGCTGACGGTTTTTCCATTAATGGACAACTATGAGAGATAGAAAATGACTGGCGATGTGTGATCTAGCTCAGCGGCACTCAGGCCTGGGGCCATCCTGCTTATGGTACCGCCCCCTATTCATCATATTGCATGTATATAAGGGCGGACCGACAGGAAGACCATGTACAGTACATCTTCAAGTTCGATGAAATTCACTGCCGACAATTTTAGATCTGGGACAGCAAATTCTGACGCTGACAGAACCACTTTTTTTTGTGGGACAGGCACCTTGTGTTGATTGCTGATGTCCCAACCTTATCCGCGGGTACAGTAGCATCCCGAATGACAGTAAAACGATGGTAAATCACCATCAACTTCGCCTCAATAGCTACTACACAGTAAGTACCTGGGTACTTCTTATATCCGCAAATATTCCCAAATGAATGCACTGAGTTTAGGTACGTGTAAAGAAAGAAAAACCCCAAGCACCAAACTCCGTATCTTTCAACCCTGAATTACCGATGGAAAGGAGAAATAAGGCCAAATAACAAAACCACCTGAACACTCTAATGGTAACAACAATATTACCAATAATATCAAACTTATCCTTATATGCCTCCCCTCGCGTCGCAACAGAACAGGCTAATGTGGTTATCACCTGCCCCAGAGCACGCCATCATCATCCGATGCGGGTGGAATGCGAGTCCAGTAACGGGGCTCGATCGATTCTGTTGGAGGAAATTTGTATGCGGTTTCACGGTCGTAAGTGGCGCCGTGAAATCATTAGCGTTAATATTCCATAACTTGACATCATGGTAGGTCGAACCCCTAGAATTGAGTCAGTCTCTTCGTCTCCACAAAGGGGGTAGAGGGCATACGTTGCTATAACGGGTGCATGCTCATGCACGCTCAAATTCCGCATGCCCTTGGTATGTGCGAGAAAGCTCTTCACTGGGGAGTCCATCCTTATATCCCATAGCTTCACCTCGCCGGTGGCGCTACCGCTCACCAGCTCTCGCATACCTCCACGCTGCATGTGGACTTTGACGATCCAGGATCTATGGTCCTTCCACACCTTCACCATGCTGTCCCTCGGTTGTATCCGACGATCATAAACTCGCACTGCTCCATCGCCAAAGCCCGCGACAAAAATATTACCAGCAACTTGTTCCGATGTCAAACTGGTGATGCATGAACCTGACCGGGCGGGAATATCCTAATCAAATGTTAGTAGAGCGAGGTTGAAATGAATTCGAAGGGGCTTACACTCATACACATCTCCCTTGGAGCATCCCACACCCTGATAACCTTCATATCACCACCTACTAACATAGTTCCTCGTCCTTGCTGCCAATCCGCAACTAAACCCGAGCTCCGTTGTGAAGGTAGAAGATCTGTCAACGCTCGCCAGCTAGAAACAAGTTCGACATCTTTCTCGCTCTCATAGTTGCGGTAGATTTTAACCACACCGTCACCGCTTCCGGTCATAAGCAACGCAACATCATCTTCGTTCAGGAATTTAATCTCTGTTATTCTGGTGCCAACAGGATTCCCGTTCGAAAACCGAGACATTTGTCTTTCTCCGTCCCAATCCCAGACAGATACGCTATCCTTGTCGTCTACCGCCACAAGATAGCTCTCAAACTGATGGAACAATAGCCGTGTCGGTTGACATAGATTGTTGAACAATGCTTTGGGATAATCCCATCGGGAGGTTATTGCTCGTTCTTTCTGGGCCTGGGTATCGATGATTATCTTGTCATTCCTTGTTCGGCGCCAAAGTCGTTGGTTGTAGTCTACACTGCCGGGTTCATCTGCTTCATTGGGCTTCATTTGAGGCTCTCGGAAGTACTAGGCGTCCTTTATTAGCTATATGCAGTCATCAGAGTACAGAATAATACCTCGATTGACCAATCCATGAATTTACTTGGTATTGAAATAGTAATTGGGTCGTTCGGGTCCCTTGGATGGAAGTTCTTGCTTACAGGTTCCTTGGCGGAATGATAGTTGGTAGTGGTGTTAGTGTAATCGTTGACATCCGGAGGTCGATTCCAGTCCGGGTCTTTGTCAGTCGCAAACCTGCTTGGCTTTGGTGATACAGGTTCCGCCGTACGCTGAGTATTGGGATTAGAATAACCGAGTGCAAGGTTCTTTAAGCTCGCCGCAATACTGGCCGATCTCCGCAACGAACTGGTGAAATAACCCTCCCGGGTTGCAGATACACCTGGGGATTCAGGTCGTGATTTCTCAATGGACGCGGGCTCTGACTGTAGTTTGAGGTTGAAAGATTTAAGACTTGCTCGCACAATGTCATCAATCAGTCCTTGCGCGCTAGAACCCAATGGGCTTTCCAAAAGTGTGTTGTGAATGTAGTCAATAACAATTCTGGCCGATTGCGCCGTCTCCGGAAATGGATCGACAGAGATCATGAGTAGAGCCTGCCAGATAGCAGCAAAGATTGTACCTTCAGAGCGTCTTGGTGCGGAATCCTTATTTCTGCCAGGGCTCCGGAATTGTGTGCCCCCTCCTCCTAGTACTCCAGGGTTAGTTAATGACCTAGTCAATCCGGTGGGCATTCCATTCGCGTTGGGGGTTTTTGATGCGTCCCCATTCGCCCTCGAACTACCGCCATTGTAAATGAATTCCCTCTCATGTACCATCTGCTCGTAGGCAGTAACCAAGAACTTGGACTCGTTCCTCTTGACAAAGTGACTGAAGAACACAACTAGCTCTTTCCGCACCATGCTGCTTCCATCGGTAGTCATGAACAAGACATTGCTTGCCACAGTCTGTTCAATCTTCATCACCTCTTCACTCATCTCCGGAATTCCTAGGAAAGTGGTGAGGGCGAACAGCATTGCAGCTCTAACTTCCGGAACATTATCTACGACCAATTCGCAAAGTCTCAAGTGTGCGCCCTCGCGGATACCCTGCCACTTTGCCTCCGGATAGCTATCCCATAGTTGCGAGATACACAAACAAGCCCATTGTCTCAGCAATGGATTTTCATCACCAAGATGAGCTAGACATGCGTTCATGACTCCCGGAGGAGCGCAGACAGCACGTCCCTGACTAAATCCGCGGCAGAACATAGCAAGGATGAATGCACACATTGCTCGGTGCTCACTCGCATTTCCAACGGGGATACCTGATGTGGGGCTTAAAATTTGAACAAAATAGCTATAGCCATTGTCTTTCAATAAGTCGGCTTGGCAACTGGAATCAACTGCGAGAATGCGCGCCCAGATGAATACCATCACGGGCTTTAGCTCTTGTGCGGCTGATTGCAGAAGCTTCAGAACGTAAGGGAAGATTCCAATGCTCAATGCTAGGTTGACGGCCCATGGCCCAAGGTCCAGAAACTTGCTAAGTAATATCAACGCTCGGAGTCGGTGAACCTGGCTCAAAAGCACTTGCAAGACGATGGGTAGTTGATCTGGGGGGTGTCTGTCTACAGCACCTTGCGAGAGGTACACCTCGAAAGCGGTGAGTTGCTCGGTGAAGAATGTTGAATGTTGATATTCGTATGGGGGGCCGCCTTTTTCGCAGGCTTTGAGAGCCGGAAGCTGTGCCAACACCATTTCAACCGCGAGATCCCATGATTGCCAGAGGGGATGATGATGTGTTTCGGGGAGCGCCGGTGAGGATATAGGATGACAATGGTGGACCCTCATGATTCTCTGACTGAGCAGGAAATTCCTGAACAATGCGGCGACCATCAGGTCTTGCCTAAATAGTTTCTTAAAGAGAGGGCGCGGCAGGGTGTTCCATGCGATTGTGTCTGTGATAGCAGTGAAGATCCAATTCAATTCCCCCAGGGGTGTCCTACGCTCCTGTAGGCGTCCTGGGATCTTCATCGCCATTTCCATTGGCAAAGTTGATGGTAGAGGGTTTTGCAACACAAAGAATCGCACGGCTATTTCGATTGGGGTAGTCAAGCAGCAAGTGAATAAGTCGGCTGGAAGCTCGGGATTCATCGGTAGCGTCTCCTTGCTACTACACGCCGCGAGTTGTATACAGTCCGCATACGATGAGCTATTTAACGCCAACGGATCCCGAGCTCTTTGTTCCATCGCTTCTTGTTCGTGTTTCTCGATGAAACGGTTGAAGTTGGTAATGATGTTTCCGGCATCACTACAATCGTATACAAATAGACTGGGAGCTCCAAGCCAGCTCTGTAAGTCGTACAGCGATATTGGGATGTATTGAGTGAAGTTCTTATTGAAGACCCAGATTTCTCCACTTGAGGTGGGTTTCGGCACTCCATGGCCGTTATAGTGGAACAGAATCCGCTCGTCTTTCGCGTTCCGCCGCAAGGAACAGCAAAACTTTTTAGTATCTTCCACGAAAGGGTCCAGGTACTGCTTATATCGTGTTCGAATGCTCAGAGTCTCGTATTGCTGTTGGAGGTTCTTTCCGATCATTTCAAGCGCTTTGGCCGCAGGATGAGCAAGGGTGTCAATCCAACACTCTAGCTTTGCGCACGGGTTCGTCTTCACAACGTCTACAACACGATGAGATTCAATCAATGGAACTTGAAAAGTGTCTAAGACATACCTGGTGGGTCTACACCGATGTTCAAACATAAGACAAGGGCCGCGGAAACGGTCTTCAGCCTGTCGCGCATTCGCCATTCTTGGAGAGGAAAATTCTGCGTCTCCGCCTTCGGGTTTCCGCCAGTTTCATGTCGTTTGTCTGTGTAGTACATATAAAAAACCTGTGCACCCGCCATTAGATTCATGCGGCCGTCGCAAATAGAAAGCCCGTACCTGCTCCAGAACTGCCAAATAGTCTTCCGAATTGTACTCGTCTTCGAATCCGTGTCTCATCCGGGGGGTATCTAGTCCTCCATCATCGTGTCGGGGGCCTTCTCCTTCGGAATTCTCAGCCGATCCGTTCGGCGTGTAGATAGTCCTTGGTGTCGCCGGCGTGGAAGAGTTTCGCCTCCGCGAACTCGATCTACTGTTGGGGCGTGAATTCGGAGCGGATTGTAGCGTCTGCCGAAGTAACTCTGCGGGCTCGCCCATAGGAGCGGCAATCATGTTGCTCAATGTCGCGGTATTCTGTCGGGTGACCATGGTCGTAGGGGCGGTAGTGGTTTTGGTTGGGTACGTCGGGTGCTGGAGGTGGTGAGTTGAGCTTGCTGCAGCTCTTAGAACGCCATTCGGGCCGTGCTGTCCACCAACGTCGTTTACCATCATCGGTTTCTGCGCCTGTCCATTCGCACTCATGGTGGGGAGTTGTTGCGGAGGCGACGGAGGATGCCGAACTTGTAGTTGTGTTTGATCTTGAGACTGCGGCACGTGGTGGACGGGCGGCTGCTGCTGGGAGAACGAGGGCTTAGAGGGTAATGGACGGTCGGGGTTTGATCTTATAGCGACCATGACTGCCACGACCCACGGAGATCGAAAAAGATCGCGAACGGCGGGTGAATGCTCGCAGTGTTGTTTGGAGACTTAATTGTAATCGGATCGGGTACGGAAGACAAGCGAAAAGGGAAGCGCAGGCGACGAGATGAGCAAGCCTATCACAAGAGCATGTCGACCGTAGATGCTAGATGTTGAACGTGGCTATATATGACTCCTATATGGGATACTGAAGTACGCCGACGAAAGAGCAGAAGTTTGGAAGTGCTCAAGTGGTAAGAAGTGACGACGCCAACTATGGCGGCTGCCTAGATGCACCCCCGATTCGTGTAACCATGATGTCTACTCCATAGAAAAGGTGTTGTGAAAACCGCTCATCATGAAGACTCAATTGGTAAGTTCGTTTCATCGAGTTATGACTTGAGCTTGCACAGCGTCAGTGCAACAAATCTTTCGAACTGGCATTGAGGCAATTCACAAACATTGGCGACGTATATATCCTACAGGACCATTGAAGAGACGCTGTTTCCCTAGTTCTTCCTTTTGTCTTCCTTACTTGTAACTCGATTGTATCTATTACACGTTTATATAAGACCTTTAAGACAACTGAGGCTTCAAACATGTAACTATTTGGAGAGATGAATTCACTGATCTTGTTTAAGAATGCTTCTGATGATTCTCGCAAACATTTAGTAATGAGACTAATTTTGATATCATAGCCTGACCCGATCTTCAAAGGTATCATTTTGAAGATAGCTGTCTGTTCATTTAGTATCAGGATGATGAAACAATTGATGCCTTCATCTCCTCCGACTTCTTAAGCCTAAATCAGCTTAAAGAAAGCTAACAAAAGAAGTTGAAAGGTAAATTTTATGCTTCAAGAGACAGTACTGCGTTATCGCAATCGTTAGGGTTGTATGTATAGTAATCTAGTAGACTACTAGTTCAGTGACCACTATGTCAAGGACACCTATGCGATATGCAAGTATTACTCTACTTCTGTTCCTTGAAACTAAGCCAACCCATTCGAACGAAGTACGAAACCTTTGAAGGTGGTGATTAAGTATTTTCGTTTTTATCGCCAAGTATATGGGAATAGAGTAGTCGCAAAATTTCGAATATAAATGATCCGCCTGCGAAGGATAGGGCTGCATAAAGGCGTTGAGAACATAGACTTGACCTCGATCACATAGTACCACTCGACTTGTGTTGGGACGAGTGCTCTGCCATGACACGTTACCGAGTGGGAAGTCATGCAATATTTCTGAATCATTATTTGATTGGCGCTCTGACTTGTAAAGCTGATACATGGGGGAAAAAACTGTTGATCGTACCTAGGGTAGAGTATCGGTCGAGGATGATCGCTCACATTCCTATGAATTTCATGCTAGTGTAGCGTTTGAGGGAAAAGATAGCCGTCGGATATCCTGATATGGATGTGAAAACCTCTCGTCCTTCCATTATCAGACTGGTGATACTCCGTCCCGGTGGTCTGGGACCTAGATGTCGATCGCGGCAAAAACAGTGTGCTTGTACTCTATGTATCGATGTGCACTGATGATAAAAGAACTTCGAAACTACGCATACAGCGTATGCGTGTGTGCGTGGGAAGGCGGTAAAGTCACAAAGTGCAAGTGCATTTTGTGCATCACGCAGTGAGTGATATCGGATGACGGTGATGTCACGGGAAGTCGAAACGTGGAAGGATCGTTGCTACCCAATGGAGCAGCTGCAAGGAGGAATATCCTGGAAGTATCTAAGAATGGGTAGATGCATCCACCGTCGTCGTCATTGTGAGGGCACGAAGCGCTTAGGCGTGAGTTCATGTTCGAAATGTATCCTCGCAAAAGAAGAGCGTTGGATAAAACGGACGGGTATCGGACAAGTCGAAGTTCGTGATGTGTCGATGTCTGCCATGCGGCCCCCATGCACCCGATCTATCGGAGAGGCGGGCAGCGGTAAACTATGACGCGACGCCGCAGTTCCATTTGCCCAAGATAGATCTGCTGGGGTGAAACGTGAGGAATTCTCTGATGCAGAAGGTAGGGCTCCAGCTATCCGCAGCATTCCGTGAGGAGCAGGTAATGGGCTACAACAACGGTTGCTGATCCTAAGCTTGTGTCGCCGAATTGAATGGGAGTTTCTCGGTATAATGCACGCAACTTGCGGCGAAGCGTAGTAAGAAGTTGAGCGCGACCACACCAAGGCAAGCTGAGCAAGCCCCCCTTTTCGCTAGTCGACTTACTGGATTGCGGCAACCAATCCCAAGGATGCTAGTGGGACCCTGAAACACGCTGGCGATAGAAGTTGAGTAAAGCCCACCAACCGCTCTTCCGCCGCCTCTGGTTGTGGTGGCTGCTGTGTTGGGTGATGTGAGATGTGAGAAACAATTTTCAGTTCGCGACATCGACTGTGCCTCCACGAGCCTCACATCGCTGTAGCGAGTCTCCAGATAGGCACAGAAATAAACGCCTTACCTACCATCTTAGTACCTCATCTCTCATCTGTATACATTCGGCCCCAAGGGGGTTCATCTGCGCGACAGGGTTGCAAAAAGAGACCAAGTCCATGAAAGTAGAAGTTGACAGGTCTACATACATGTACCTGCCTGCTTGCACCTACCACCACCAACGAGGAAGTACCAGCACCACAAGCACACGAAGGGGGCTCCGATTTCGATTCGATTTTGCTGGGTTTCAAAACTGTCCATCATTTCACTGCTATCTTCTTCCCGTCGGTTTTTACCCCCTTGTCACTTCACGATACGATCGATTATCACAAGTCTCGTCTCTTTTTCCTTTCTTCCGTCTTTTCTTTTCTTCCCTCGTCGGGACATTCCACAAGGGGCCGGGCCAGGAGCAGCAGGTTACTTAGTTGCAGGACGTAGTTCTCCACCAGCCACTGTGCGCTCTACTTATCCCGTTCAGAAGCCGAACAGCTACTTCTCAATTTTGGAGACGAGTGAGTGATACCAACCAACTCTCACGACATCATACCTTCCTCCCTCGACCTTGCCACAGCAACACCATCAAATTCGCTGCAGTGCTGGGGGTGGACAAAACTGGTCTTCTAGATCGGTCAGAGCTTTAGACGATGGCATTCCTCTTCGGCAAGAAAAAGGGGACACATCGTGAAGGAACTCCAACAGGTGCAACTGGCACAACACCACCCAGCTCCCAGAACAACTCCCTCAGCAACCTTCCCACAGGCGCTGGCGATACAGGGTCACCTCATACACGTTCTGCAGCTCCGAACCCGGGATTACGAACTCACCAGGCGCAAAGTTCTGATGGCGCGACGCCCAGCCCGAATCAAGGACGAGTGTTACAGGTATGAAGCTTAAGCATCCTTAGTTCACTTTACCCTCTTTTCTCCACAGTCAAGATGTGAGTGAACTCATTATTGAGCTAATGTAGAAACAGCAGTCACCGCCGGCGCAACAGCTTTCGAACAATGCATCATTATACCCTTGGTCACAGCGTCGGTTAACGCTGAATTCGTCGCATCCTTCCCCTTTCCCGCGGTATGGACATGCCGCCAATGCCGTTTCCAGCAAGGATGGAGATATCTATATCATGGGAGGATTGATACGGTCGCAGAATGTGCGAGGGGATCTGTGGATGATCGAGGGTGACAGCGAGCGGCTGGGGTCGTATCCAGTGATGACTACGAGCGAAGGACCGGGTCCTAGAGTTGGACACGCAAGCTTGCTGGTCGGAAATGCGTTCATTGGTTGGTCTTGCCAATCGTCTTTACTGCATCGTGGAGAGCGTTGCTGACGGGGTGGGCTGCAGTTTTTGGTGGTGATACCAAGTTAGACGAGAGGGATGTCCTGGATGAAACCTTATATCTTCTGAACACATGTAATAATTGTCTAGCCCTGGATATTCGATGCGCTCGCTGACGTCTTCACAGCAACACGACAGTGGTCTCGTGCTAGTCCCCACGGCCACCGGCCATCCGGGCGATACGGCCATACATTAAATATTCTGGGCTCTAAACTTTACATTTTTGGAGGACAAGTCGATACAGTTTTTTTCAATGATCTTGTGGCCTTTGACCTCAACACACTCCAACATGTCGGTTCAAAATGGGAAGTTCTAGTTCCGGCGGCTGAGGGTAGTACGGATGTGCCGGCAAGCAGAACGAATCACACGATTGTAACATGGAAAGATAAACTTTTCCTGTGGGTCACATCGGATGCGCATGAAAGGGAAAGGACTGACGCGTGGTATCAGATTCGGTGGAACGAATGGTGTAGAGTGGTTCAACGATGTGTGGTCCTATGATCCTCAGACGAACCAATGGACTCAGTTGGATTGCATAGGCTTCATTCCATCACCGCGGGAAGGACATGCAGCTGCGTTGGTCAATGATGTGATGTACATCTTTGGAGGGCGATCATCGGAAGGATCGGATTTGGGCGACCTTGCAGCATTCCGGATATCGTCGCGTAGGTGGTATACGTTTCAAAACATGGGGCCCTCTCCATCGCCGCGATCTGGGCACACAATGACCACTGTTGGGACAAAGGTTATAGTACTTGGTGGGGAGCCCAGTGTTCCGGCAAGGTCGCAGGAGGAGCTCCAACTAGTTTATGTCCTCGAAACGGCCAAGATTCGATATCCTAGCGATAATCCTTCGCACCCCTCACCTACCGACCGGAATCGACCTGGCGGACAACCTAGGGCGCAGGGTATGAGGAATGGGTCTCTTGACGGGATAGCTCCTGACCCAAGGAGACTCCAAAAGCCAGGTCCCATCCAAAATCCCGCCATAGGTCCCGGTCCCGCCCCAGCAGGTAGCAATCCATTGGCCAGTAACAACACTTCTGGAACCGGACCTGGGGGATCCCGATTGCCACGCGCATCAGTAACAAATCAGCCATCTGGTCCACCACCAACCCAGCAGGTAGCGCCTCCTCCTCGAGCCAATGGAGCACCGCCCGTTGCAGGATCGAGAAGCAAAACCCCCACTGGCCCCGGTGTCGCTAGGGGGAAGGAAAATGTCTCCCCTACACAACCAAAAGAAAACTCGCCGGTAACAGTAGCCAACGGACCCACGCCTCAGGCCCAAGTCCAGAGAAAAGACTCAAAAGATGGAGGGGTTACTCAAGAGCGATCGAGATCTCGACAGCACGTTCAGCAACAGAGCTTTGATAGTATGAATGGGCCCATATTAGAAGACCCCGAACCTGAAAGCCCACGAAACCAGCAACAGCCGCAGCAGCCACCCCAATTGCATCAGACTCCCCAGCGACCCACAATCGGCGTTCGCGCGCCTGAAGATCAACCCAGATTTGATGCTTCTACTGCTAGTCCTGAGACAACACAACCTCCCCCAAATAGCCTGAACGCTGCAGTATCACGCGATATGGATAGCCGCCCTGTAGTTGATTCACAAGAAGTTGAAAAGCTGAAACGCATCAATGATTGGTATGTTTCGGAGTTAGCACTTGCTAGAAGAGCGGGCTATACTCCACAGACCAGCCACGCTGCTCTTTTTGAAGACCGGGGACGGGAGTTACTTGTTGAAGACGACCGACCTTTTGTGGAAGCCATGCTTGCGCTGAAAGGGGAACTTTCCAATGTTCAATCCGAGCTTGAGTCGCAATCAGCTTTGGCTGTCAAACGCATGCAAGATGTTGAACGCCAAAGGGATGTTGCGGTTCAGGAGGCAGTATATGCGAAAGCGAAACTCGCAGCCCTCGGAGGTCCTGTAACTCCTACCCCAGGATCTGATTCAGCCTCAATGGATGCGGAAAAGATGACCGACATGAGCCGAAAACTCGCGGCGTCATTGTCAGCACAGGCCGACCTGAGCGCTCAAACCCAGGCACTGACACAAGAAATCGCGGCGGAAAGGAAGGCAAGACATTTGGCTGATGAAACGGCTTCCTCTGCTCAGCGCAGGATTACAGAGCTCGACGAGTACCGCAATTGGGCGGCATCGGAAATTGAAACCCTTCGTGCTGAACTGTTGGATGCTGGGAGGGCTTACAGAGACGAAGCTGCGCTGGGTCAGGAAGCAGCTGTGAATGTGAAGATGCTACAAATTGATCAAGCCGAACTTACAGCCAGATTGGAGGAAGTTATGGAGGAGAATAAGAACTACCAGACATCACTAGAAAAACTCAACAAGGCAATGCAGTTCACGAATCAAAAGAGCAGTACTCTTGAACGACAGCTGGAGGAGGAGCGAATTGTAAAGGAGTCATTGGAAAGAAAGCTGGCACAACTTCGGAGCGAATACGAGGAGAAGACAGCGGATCTACAGAGCGTAAACCAACGACTAAAGGATGCAGAAGAGCTGATGGGAACATATGCGGAAGAAGCAAAGGCTGCTAATGCTGTTTTGATCGCTGGACTAGACAAGGTAGCGGCACGAGAGTCACCGACCATGCTCACAGAAGAGCGAGTGCGGGTGCTTCAAGAGCAGGTCGAAAACACTCAGGTTCTTCTCGCAAAAAGCAAGGCGCAGGCCGACGAGACTGGCGAAAAGCTAGCCGAAGCTATGCAACGGATCGCTGGCCTAGAGTTTCAACAGGGACAATCCAGCAAAGATTCCATCGCCCTTCGAAGACGCATGGCGGACGTGGGTGATGAAGCTCGCCGTTTGAAGAAGGAGAACGTGGAACTGCTTAACAGATTAAACCAAAGGCAATTGGAAGTTGATGCCGTTACCGCGAAGCATAATGCTCTCAAAGAGATTCTACACGAAAGATCAGCCCAGGGAGGTTTCGATAAGCGTCGGTCACTCACTCTGCAGAATTCTCCTGAATCTGGTACTGCAACGCCAGAGCAACTAAACCGTTTACGAGAACTCGAAGCTCGCCTTGAAGATAGTCTACGTGCCCACCGGGAAACCAAGAATACTGCAGAGATGCAGGCTCAAGAGGTTGAGAAGCATTTCCGCGAGAAATTGGAGCAACTCGAGAATGACTACCAGTCTGCCGTTCACTACGTCAAGGGAACCGAAAAAATGCTGAAGCGTATGAAAGACGAGCTCACGAAGCATAAGACGCAGAATGCCCGGCTACAAATTGAGCTTGAGGAAGCACAACGGAAATCGGGCGACCATGAGAAGGGTCGGGAATCGAGCAGCGAAACGGACTGGGAACAGGAACGTGAGCTCCTCAATAAGGAAATCGATGATCTCCGCACAAAGGTTCGCGAGTCTGCAATGGCGTTGGATAAACAGATCAGGGAAACCAAGACCCAACTCGATTCACTCCGAGAAGAGCGTGATCGCTTCAAGCTACAACACAGCCAGATGCAAGTCCAGATCATGGATATCACACAGCAACACAGTGAAACGAAAGCTCTCGTTGACAAGCTGGAGAGTGAAAACGCCTTACTGGAGAGTCGGGCGCAGAGCGCAGAACAAAAGGTTTCGATGCTTTTGGATCAGGTCGAAAACTCAGTCGATGCTTACCGACGGAGTACGAGGTTCGAAAACGCCAACGGCGAGAGTGGTTCTGCACGCAGCAGTTTCTACGGCCCGGATAATCGCACCAGTGTTGCGCTCGACTCACTTGCCACGGAACTCGATGCGTTGAGGAACCATTGGGAAAGTACCAACAAGACTTACCGGCTTAGCAATACGTTCGACTTCGAGAAGACGCCGACGACGCCACAGACCGAATTCTCGAGCAACATTGCGCAGTGGAGACAGAAGCTTGCTCAAGAAGAGGAGGTAGCATCGAGAAGCGCCAATAACAGTAGGCAGGGAATGGCTGCATCTGCAAGTCCGGTCAAGCCTGCAGGAGACTCGAGGAATGGCTTCCACACACCACAACCTACGGCGGCTACAGTGCGGGCAGGTGGAGGAGTAATATAGTAGTGCTTTTCTTATTCTTTCATGACGGGGTTTTGTACTTTGTTGTTTCATTTATTCTTGCTTATACTACCTGCTGTTGTCTGAGATACTCGCTGTGTTTTGGGAATGCGATAACGGGATGGATAATGATTGTGCTTATATACTTACTATTACTGGGTTGGATGGACTCCAAAAAATTATTTGGTGTTGAGCGTATATCAAGATGTTTCGTTTGGTTTTGTTGGTGCAGGTCCCTTCTCTAGCTTCCCTTTAACTATTTCTCTTCTTCCTTTGGGCGGGGCCGTGAATGAGGGTTTTTGAGTTACTTTTGTCCTGATTTTTGTTGCAACTGCTATCGTACTCACTCTAGTACCATGTTTTCAATTTGTGTCTAATCTATTTTCCTGTTCCTTTCGTTCTGAGGATGAAGATGGAAGTGGTGGTAACTTTACTCTGAGGAGAGGGAATGGAACTTCTATCCATTCCTGATTGCTTCGTTTGCCTGATCAGTGAAAATATCTCGACTACAATACCGTCATTTGAGGTTCGACTTTTGCTCCCTGACGTCTCGATCTGTCACTCATCTTAACATGGTCTGAGCGTCCACACTAAATGCAGCCCTACACTAGCCTCCGTCAAGAGCCTCACCATAACTCAACCTCCTACCTCACTCCTATCAACACAAACAACATCTCCTACATTACCAATGGCGAAACGCAAGAAGAACAAGCAATCCCAATCGCAGGCGCAGCAGAATGGCGGTCAACACCAAGCTAAACGCGCACGCCCGAATAGCTACAACGATGGCGGCGATGACTCGCAGGGCAACAAGTTCGATGCGTCACGCGGATACGTCGATCCCTCCACTGGACAGCGCGGTGCGTTTCCTGGCCTCGAGAACTGCGATGAGGACTTCTTTGGCCCGCCACAGCATGGCCTGGATTATTTGAGGATGGTTAGGTATGTCGCCTTGGGTCTTGTGGAGCGTGGAAAAGCGAGAGGAAGTTAATAGGGCTCATAGATCTGAAGCAAAGGGGGTTCCGTCATTACTACTATCCGCAGCTGCCACTGCAAATGCTCCGCCACCACCTCGAGAGCGACCTCCCCCTCCACCACCTCGACAGCGACCAGTTGTCAATCCGGACGACGTGGTGCTAGATTACGACGACCCCCTTTCCACTTCTATCCCAGAACCACCGGAGTCCGAATACTCCCCCTCCGAACCAACACCCAAACCAGAAGACCCCCACTACTACTTCACCGAATCCACCTACATCTCTCTGCACCCCTCACCCCTTCCTCGCCCTCCTCCCCCACACCACGCCTCAACCCTCACCCGCTTCACCACACTCCGCAATAAACTCGGCGTGAAACCACCACGCCCTTCGAACCCTGGCTTCCCAAAATGGAGGGACAACAAGGCCTGGCGCGACTTTGTGTCCATGACGATGCCCCGTCAAGAGTGGCTATGGGCTATGCAGCAGTGGGAGGTCGTCCGGTTGGTGAAGGAGTTTACGGCGTGGATAGGCTGGCGGACCCGCGTTAGGAACGCGGCGAAAAAGGGAGTTGCCAAGGGGTGGGGCGTGTGGATTTGGGGGCTGCTTGTGAGATGTGAGATTGTCATGGTTGCGGAGGATGTTAGTGTGCTTAGGGAGCTGGGGAAGATTGCGTTGACGGCGTGGAAAGTGTTGGGGGAGTTTAGGGAGGAAGAGGAGGGAGGGGGAAAGAATTGGGATGACACCGCTGCTCCTGTTGAACCTGTAGCGGATGGAGGGCAGGAGGTAACAAAATCTGAGGAAACAAGCGCCGTTATTGGGGAAACCCCCGAGGATTACAGGCGACAAGATATTGACCCCGTTGGAGCTGAGGATTGTGCCGCCAGGAAGCCGGAAGAGCCTAGAGAAGGCACTACAAAAGAACAGGAGCCCCAGGAACTCGAGGAAGGAGAAGAACCGGAAGCCCCTCCACCAAAAATTGAGTACTACAATCTGGAAGATACCATGGGAATGATGGATATGATCGTGTCCATTATTGGGGATTTCTTTGGACAAAGGGATCTGATGGAGGAACGGGCAGCGCTGGGGTAAGCAGGGGCTTGTCTGGTAGGACGCGTACGGGATTTAATGGGGTAGGTTAACATTGAAGGTAAATTGTACAGTACGCATTATCGGGTGGGTATTTTGTATTTCGTTCGGCCGAGTGACAGACTGACAGCACAATATACGAGCCGTGGTGTATTCGGCCTCTCTATCCCTGATCTATCGTACGTACCCGTGAAAGTGATGAATTCACTTCACCTCATTCTCAGCCGCCTTCTCCCACTCCTCCATCTCCACCTCATTCAACACGTCTCCCGCCTGCGCCTCCACCACTCCCACCTCCAATCGCTCCGCAACACACTCAGCCCATTTCCTCCCCACCTCCTCCACTCCCACCCCCGTCACCCCCTCCCGCACAAAACTCGTCGCCTCCTTACCCTCAAGCCCACATGCAACAATCCTATCAAACCACCACAAATCGGTATCCACATTCAGCCCGACCCCGTAGCTGGTGACGTTCCGCCTCATGTGCACACCAACGGCACAGATCTTCTTCGTACCGCTCGTCCACACCCCTGGATCCTCAGTTGTGAACCCGATAATCCCGTAGCGCCCCAACATGCCGATGACACTGTCCTCCAACAGCCGGATGTAGCACCGCGGCGTGAGCCGCTGCGTCTTCAGGTCCATCACCAAGTACCCCGTCACCTGCCCAGGCCCATGGAACGTTGTCTGTCCCCCGCGCTGCGTCGACACAATCGCGGCTCGCCCATCGGTGCGTAGATGCTTCAGCTGCTCCGCGGAGAGCACGCGCTCGCGCCGACCAAGCGTGTACGTTGGCGGGAAGATGGAGGTTATTACGGTCGGCGGCGGGGGCGGCGGGGGTGTAGGCAAGGATTTTGACGCGAGGAAGCGCGAGACAAGGAGTGATTGCAGTGCTGACGCACGGGCAAAGGGCGTGGAACCGAGGTGGATGTGATGCACCTTGGACGACATTGTGCGGAGTTCCCCGATACACGATGGTGAATACGATTCATATCCTCGGCGCGGGAAATATTGGATGCCACCTCGCCTTTGCGCTTCGGAATCTTCGTCCACACCCACCACAGGTCACGCTGCTGCTGAGGAAGAATACGATACCGACGTTTAAGGGGAATATCATATGCACACATAAGGGAGTTACGGAGAACGTTGAGGGCGTTGAGGCGGAGGAGTCAGAGGGGCGGGATAAGGGGTGGATTGAAAACCTTGTTATCGCTACAAAAACTTATCAGCTCCTCTCTGCGCTGCAGCCGCTGAGAGAAAGACTCGATGCGCGCTCTACGGTGCTACTGATGATGAATGGAATCCCCCCGCCTACCGCCACGCTCTTCCCGGATCCAGAATCGAGACCGAGGTGTTTGAGCACAGTCACAACGCACGGCATCTTCTCCACTGAGCGCTTTTGCATCACGCTCGCAGGTGTGGGGGAACTGCACTTCGGCCCCTCTTCAGAGTTGGCGGGATGGTTTGACGAGCAGCTGCAGCGCACCGGCGGGATCATGGTAACTGGCGAAGAGCTACGAAGGAGACAGGTTGAGAAGCTTGCAGTAAATGCAGCTATCAACCCTGTGTCTGCGCTCTGGGGAGTGAAGAATGGAGAGACAATGGGGATCCCGGAGGCGGTGGGGGTGATGAGAGGGGTTGTGAAGGAAGTTGCGGAGGTAGAGGAATTAGATGAAACTCAGCTATGGAGGAGGGTGGAGGAGGTTGCGAAGATGACGAAGGATAATTGGAGCAGTATGTGTCAAGACCTCAGGGCTGGAAGGCGGACGGAGGTAGGGGAGATTAATGGGTGGATTGTGAACAGGGCTAAGGAGATGGGGAAGAAGTGCAAGGTGAATGAGGCATTGGTTGAGAGGGTTAGGGAGGGTGAGAAGATGGGGGGGAGGTAGTCGGGGTTCTGCTTGGAATTACGAAGGGCAGCGGACTTGGAGCCATCCATCTGGCGGCGCATCTCCCTCACTATCACCCCAAGACTTTTGCCCCGTCAAGTGCTCCCTCCCATACAATCACTAGACGAAAGTTGCAGTTCACCATAACTACATCAGTTGCATTCGCAGACTCATACTCCATGGCAGGCCACTCACAAGTCTCTTACAGACCCCTGGCCCGATTACCGCGGAAGTCATTTTCCACCCAGTTTCCTCTAGGTCTTGAAGACTGAAGATCGAATGAAAGTCGTACTTGTTATCCTGGCTACCTACGGTTTGCAAATACCAGAGAGGCCTTTTTTGGACTGGCAAATCAGCCCGATTCATAGCTGAACATTCTTATAAACCCTCACTCGCATGATCCTGTCATAGGTGTCACTGTAGTCATCGTGGATTCTGTAGCGTTTTTAAGGCGATACTCCCCGCCACAAAACTCCCACCGCAGTCCTCCCACCGTTATACTGTAGCTACTCTACAAGAAAAATAACACAAAAGCCATAACTAAGGGTATTTGCGTAAGGGCAAGATATCCAAGCTGCCGCGTTTGTCTGCAGCTGAATTCTGTAAGAGATAGTGAGGGTGATACTGTGCCAAGCGATAGAGATACAGCGTTGTTTTGACCTAACAGTCTATGACAAAAGCTTTTGAAGATACGCTGTACAGATGGCTGGTTCTTTCGTGAGATAGCCCGGCTATGACCGCTTTCCGGGTATATACTGACATTAACCGGTTGATGCAACTCTTTTCCTACATTCCCACTTCCAGCGCCACCGTACCATGTCTATAACTACTGGCAGAACTACTTACTACTAGATAAATACTACTAATGCCCTCCTGACGAGTTCAGGCTGGATACACATTCGTTCTTACTCTTGCAATCGAGTACATACGAACACCTCGTCTTACATCTTACGTTGTATCCTCACCGCCCGGTACAGTACTGGAAGTGATAGTCCGAAGCGAGTCGTTCATCTGAGATTTCGCGCCAGTACCACAGGGACTCTCCACAGAAACATGAAATGAAGAAATCTCTCAGCCAAACTCACCAGTTATTACACAGCTAAAAAACCAGCAAGACATGCCTATACTGCTCAGGAGATTCGCCGAGTGATTCAATATGCCAAACCCCTACCCTACCCCTTACTGCTAATTGTATGCGCCCTCGAACCCTCGGCATCTCCACGTGTTCATATCCGATCATGGCAGCTTGCAGAGACGAGACTAATGATTAAAACCCCCGTTCAGCTGTGAGCAGCAGGTGGTGGTCTCATGGTGCTGATTCTGACAGGCCCTGGCATACCCCTTCGTCTATAAAAGACCTACTCGTACGCGGCTCGATATCACGGAGAGATTTGCTGTTAAGTTGATTTGATGTTCATTGCCGCTGTCTAATGAATCATCTCAAGAGTGACGTAACTACCAACGATGAGATAGGCGCGGCCCGGCCGGGTACGACAGTGAAGGGATCTAGGGTGGTTGAATAGAACCGATCCCCCTGAAGGATACAACGTGGTTGATTGAAACTGGAGTTCTATGTGAGAGCCTTGAACACATTGTACATAGTTTGCATCATACTGGAGCTCCTACATAGATGAACTGCTCCAGAGCTATGCCCACATGCCTACATGCTCATCTCACAATTCTACCTATGGAGATGGTCATAGGGTTAGGTATCACACGTCCGGCGGAACGATTGGCAATCGACATCGCGTCGTGGAGAGAGGATTGGTGTCGGTTGTACGTGAATCAGTTCACTAACCGCACTCTCTATACTTCTTACTACTGTTACTGGAGTCTTCGACGAGTGACAATCAGAGATGTGCCACGTTCCAGTATGCCAGAGGGAATCATAGAAACAGCTGGCACTGTTCCTCTAGCACACCCATCTCCTACTCACGTAAGCTATGCAGGACTCCGCCCCGCACCCCGTAGAACACAAACTTATCCTCTTTTTCAAACATTAAAATCAAATAATACACTTTCTCGTAAGTAGCATCGAATTCTATCGCCATACAACCGAAACGCCAGAGAAAAAGAAAGAGAAAACAGTCACTGCACAGCTCAAACTCCATCCTTTCTCCGGCCCTTGGACCACTCATAATCTCACCAACCATATCTGAGCCAGGCGGAAATTCACTCCCGAAGACTAGTTCTCCAGCTCCCTCGTGTTAGCCAACACTGCCTACCTGAAATGCCAACGCAGAAGCTGATCCACAGGCCGCCGGTAGTCCTGAAGCTCTTGAGCGAGATGTCGTCCCGACACGCCAAGTCTATCGCCATCGAAACTAACGATTTTGTGGTTATCCTAGTAGAACATTAACGCTGGTCATTATGCTCTTCATAAAATACTAGGAAGCCTACATCAGGGTTTATTAACAAATCGTACGTATCAAAAAGCGCATGAACGTCCGCCCTTAGTAACAACCATTCTAAACAGAGTTGATAGATCTTCCTGCAGCCGACTGAATTGTTATCCAGCAACCGTAGTTGGCAACCCAATGTCCTTCATGTGCTAACGGAAAGACGTGTGTAGCCTCGAATCCTGTCCATTCACCTCGAACATTAACTGCCTGTTGCCCCGTTATAGCACATCGTCGATCTCTCTCACGAACAGCATCACGGAACGCTGCGACACGGTTTCCACTAGACACTGAAATCGTACGAACTAGCCAAGACTCATTATAGACATTGATGGAACCTAGATGCTCAGACTCAGTAACGGCTTCATCATGTAGTCGTACTTGTATAAGCCTACCATTCGTGACAATGTAGTAATTCCCTGGCTGAAGCGGATGGTTATCCCTCTGAACCGTGGTACCACCTTCGTCTCACAGGAAGTAGTCCTGATTGAAGATAAAGATGATCTCTACCGTCGAATAGAAGTAAGTTGTATGAAGTAGGGGAACCTCATTAGTGACGGTGATGGAACCTATTCGGACCGATTAGCCGTCAACGATAAAGCGTGCGATAAACCTACCACTGGTATGAATGTAGTAATTCCCTGGCTGGAGTGTATGCTCATCCCTCTGGATCTCCAGTCCGCTGTCATCTCGTAGAAAGAAATTGGTATCGAAAATGCAGATAATCTCCACCATCGAATAGAGGTTGGCGTTACTCACACCGTTCGTGAGGATGAAACCTCCGAGCACTGTAGCGGGATCATTCGCATGTAAATGTGGACGTCACGTCCGGCGGAACGATTGGCAACCGACATCGCGTAGGATCGGTGTCGGTTGTACTCTACAGTCACGCCCAAAAAGTGACGAAGACGCGTGAACAGATTTTGGAAAGTCGCCCCGCCGATCCCACATCACAAAACCCGCTGGCGCGTCTTATCACTTTTTGGGCGCGACTGTCCGTGAATCGGATCACTAACTTAAGCGAGAACGATGAGGCGTCAGCAGGGTAACGCTATCCACCGTTCGTTATCACGTCACAGTACATCACCCCATTTGTGTAACTGTGCAAGTGCTTGGTGTTACATGTGCCAGGCGAGTGACAACAGTTGATTTAGCGCCCTGCTCCGGGCAGCTCTTACAAATAAAGTACAAGCTCCGCCATACTTTTTACTACTGCTACTGGAGTCTTCGACGAGTGACAATCAGAGATGTGCCGCGTTCCAGTGTGCCAGAGGTTTCAGGAACCTTAGAGGTGGATCACGGAAATGTCAAACATATATCGGAGTTTCATGGTTGACGATCTAGGCCAATTTATTCATAGTTCGTTGCATATCCAGGGGTTAGCCGATCCTCAACAATACCGTAAAGTTACTCTACAACCTTCCACCAATAGGTACCGTGAATAGGAACCTCCTGCTCGGTGAAATTTGAACAATTTACGATTGATGCACTTACATTCACCTACACGACATTCACACATAACCAACATTGTACATATCATGTCCGAAGCCGAACTTCCGCTATTCGGACAATTTACCGTCTTGAGCGATTGTTCTCCGTTTGGAGTGGTGATGATGGGAACCAGCAATTTTTGTCTCCTTTTCCAGGCCCTTGGATACGGGATGGTGTATTTATATCAGATGGTTTTCTCAGCGATGAGGGGGAAGTTAAGAGTCTGATCGATCCAGCCAGCAGCAAGATCTATCTTGGGGATACTTTTCCCTTTCCCTTCCTTTACCTTCCTTTTTCTTCCTTTTTCTTCCTTTTCATCTACATCCGTCTGTCTTTTCTGCATACGATGCGTTTTTGGGGCTTGTTATCACTCGTTGCGGGTGCAGTTGCGGTTCCACTGGCCACGAGATCGGTGAATAACAGGGTGCGTGGTGATGCAGTGGTGGAGGCGTTTAGACATTCGTGGGATGGGTACAGGACGTACGCGTGGGGCCACGACGAATTGTTATCGGTAACGAATGAGGGGGGGGATTCACGGTACGTTGTGTGTAGATAAATAATCCCTCGGTGATACTGATGGGAGATAGGAATGGATGGGGTGCGTCGATTGCGGATGCGTTGAGTACTGCGATCCTGATGGGGCTCGATGATGTGGTCTTGCAGGCGTTGGAGTATCTGTCCACGGTGGATTTTACAAAAACGGATGCGGAAGTGAGCTTATTTGAGACTACGGTGAGTTTAAGATGCCTCTCTCAATGTGGATAGAGGGCTGATGATGGGGTAGATTCGGTATTTGGGTGGTTTGCTCTCGGGATATGATTTATTGAAAGGCCCTTATGCTGGGGCCGTGTCCAGAGTATGCTTGCCTTCCACACATGAATTACTACTGATTTGGTTTTGCCTCAGCATGATGAATACCTTGTAGACGCTCTCCTATCTCAGGCCGTCAGACTCGCAGATCGTATGGCATTTGCATTCAACACACCCACGGGCATCCCTTACAACCACCTTGACTTCGCCACCAACAGCTCTCAGGACACCTATGCCAGCATAGCTACCAGCGGGACGCTTGTGCTTGAGTGGACGCGGCTCTCGGATCTCACCGGCAACCAAACCTACGGCGAGCTCGCGCAGCGCGCAGAAGAGTACCTTCTGAACCCCAAATCGGAGCTCGGTGAACCTTTCCCGGGACTCCTCGGCACAGACATCCACATCGACACGGGGAACTTCGCCAATTCATATGGTGGGTGGGGTGGCGGAACAGACTCATTCTATGAATACCTGCTGAAGATGTGGATCTACTCCCCGTCACGGTTCCGGAAGTATGCAGACCACTGGCTTATGGCGGTCGGCAGCACGCTGGAGCATCTCATCCAGCACCCGAAGAAAGACGTGACGTTTGTGGCTGAATACTGGAACAGCTCCTCGCTGAGGTTGGCCGAGGGACATCTCACCTGTTTTATGGGAGGCAACTTGATCCTTGGCGGCGAGCTCCTCGACCGCAGGGATATCAAAGACACCGGGTTGGCGTTGACGGCGGGGTGCCATCATGCGTATGACTCCACGCCATCTGGAATTGCGCCTGAGCGCTGGTCCTGGGATTCGGCGGCGGTGTCCCAGGACAATATGTCGTTCTTCAACACTGCCGGCTTCTACCCAACTACGCCAGGGTACTTTCTTCGCCCCGAGGTTATTGAGAGCTACTATCATGGCTGGAAGTTGACGGGTGATGAGATGTATCGCGAATGGGCGTGGGATGCGTTTGTGGCCATCAATGCGAGCACCAGGACGCCAAGCGGGTATAGTAGCATCGAAGATGTGATGGCGGCGGATGGTGGGACCAAGTTAGACTTCCAAGAGAGCTTTTGGTTCGCCGAGGTACTGAAGTATTTGTATTTGATTTTTGTAGGCGATGAGACGGAGGTCCACGTCGGCGTGCAAAGTGGAGGGAATAAGTGGGTTTTTAATACCGAGGCACATCCGATTAGGGTTGCACAAGAATAGGCGGGTGTGTGCGATAGAGGTAATGAATAGCACTTACAGGTACACTTGCTGCGAGTGCAAGCAGATGAATATAGCAATCATGCCGTGCCATTGAGAAGAGAAGAATCCCGTAACACCTAAACAAAGCTGACCTTAGCAATTTCGGCATCCTTTACAGCCTTGACCGCGTCAACCTCGAACTTTTTCCACCTATACTCCTCCACCAGCCTCTCCGCCTCCTTAAGCGTCTCCTCTCTCTTCCCCGCGCTACCCCGCCAAAACCAAAACCCCCCTTTCCCCTCTGCCCCCTCCTTCTCTATATCCAACTTCATCAGCTCTCCCATCTTTACCAAATTCCCCGCTACAACACCCGCACACTCTTTACACGCTTGCCGAAAATCTACTAGCTTGAACGCCTTCTCAAACGCATCCTCGCTCCACCTCACCCCTTCCTCGGGCTTCCCCAACGCAAACAGGAGCTCGCCCACCACTGCCTCAGTCGCGGCAATCTTACACGGATCCCCAATACTGCGTGTAAACCTCTTCGGATCCACGACCTCCCCGCTCGCGGCCTTACGCAGCACCAACACCTCCGTAGCCATCTCGAGCGCCTTCGCAACCTCCCCATGTCGTGCAAGAAACACGGCGAGCTCAAACAACGCATTCACCCTCTCTGTCCCCTTTGCCGCCTCCAACCCTCTGTACAGCACTTCAAGCGCCCCCTCCTCCTCGCCACGCCATTCAAGGATCTTTGCCAGCCTCCCCGCAGCAAAAACAACACTCTCCCCACTCTCCCCTCCTTCTAGCGCGGCGGAATACTCCTCCCGTGCATCATCGAAGCGTAGCATCTTCTCCGCGAGCTCTCCACGCTCCGCATGCAACTGCGCTACCCCAGACTCCTTCCCTTTCAAGTGCGAAAGACACCGGTCGAGATATCGCTGCGTAACCTCATCGCTCTTTTCCGTGCCGAAGGGGTTCCATGCGTTCGGTAGCCGTGCTAGGCGGAGATTATAGCGTGCAAGAAGCGGCCACGAAGCGGGCGTCGGTCGCGAGTGTTCGGAGAGTTGCTGTAGCGTTAGGTGTACCCCGAGTTGTAGGCTTAGAATCCCGGCGTTGATAAAGAGCGCGAGTTTTAAAGCTGTGCGGTATTGCCGTATCACGGTTTGCCAGAACTCGTGCGAGCGGAGACGTGTGGCGATGGTGGAGGAGCTGATGGTGCGGAGGGGAGGCCATGTGCGGAAAGTTGGCGCAAGGCGAGGGAGGGTCGCGGAGCGCAGGAAGAGCCGGAGAGGCGACATTGTGGGTGTGGTGCGGTGGAGATGATGTGCATGGATTGAGGCGGGGAGGCCGGGTGACGTATGTACATACAAGGGTGACATCAGCACTGGCGTTCGTTTGATCCGATATGAAAAACTACTTGGTTCTTCTTGCACGGTGAGTTTAACCGCAAAGACGTTTCAACTGGGGTTTTTAGGGCGGAAGGTTTACCGAATATGAGTGGCTTCTTTAATATCTTGGAGGCTCCATCTAGGTCTCAGAGGAGGACATGAACCCTAAGATGAAAGAGAAGTGTACGACTGGAAGTGAACATTGTCTTCCGCGAAGCAGTTGCGGATAAATTCCCCCTATTGAAGTAAGCCCTCGCTAGGAGTAGAGCATCTAGGAGTAGATGATTATAAACAACGCCTCTGGCGTCAAAGAAGAGTGTACCACACTCCGAGACTACAATAAAGGCCTGGCTGAAATTGATGTTGGGCTGGCGGCTATGGCATATATACCATTATGCATCAGAACGACCTCACCATCCTAGATGCAAGATCATCAGACACCCCGCCTGATGATGACTCGAGTCGAGTCAGGTTGTGTGAAATGGAGTTCTGAGGAACGAACAAACCCCTTTTATCAACAAACCAACTGGGGACGGGTCTTCCAGAAGCGACCATTTCACTTCCCCATCGCCACGAGTATATAGCTATTATTACCTATTACCCTCGAATAAAGCTAGCTGCCGCAGTCCGCGCTCTGCAATCAAGCCACACAAAACTGCATGCAACCAGTACTTCCACAACCAATCACTCGCACTCCATCCATCCGTCCACCGTCCTTCGTCGTCGTCGTCCCCAAGGTAATTAGAGCAAACTAGGTAAGTAGGCACCCCCATAATGTACTCAACAAAAACCAAACTATATTACATTGAATCAAAAGAAACTAACCGCCGTCCCATCTCCCATTCCCCAGGTCCCCCAAATCAAAAAGTCGCCATTGTATAGTAAGATGGTAACAAAAAAGACCCATAATTTCAAAATCCCAGAAGAAAAAACACCACACACTTCTACATACGTACTTAGAGCGGATGAGGAAGGCATGCTGGGCGGGGAAAATAAATAAGGAAAAAAGTAGTACAAATCTCCCTTACCAACACACAAGGAAAAATAAGAAAAAAGCGCTAGATACAAATGCATTCCTAAATCATTTCCCCATGCCCAGCCCTACCCAAACTAGAAAGTAAAAGTAGCAACACCTGTAGTAGCAAAAATACTTGAACATCACAAATAGCATACGTTAAAACCCTGCTAGACATTTATCATCCTAATCTGAACAGACTAGAAAACTATCGTACCAGAATCGTTTCCGCCGAAAAAATGCTCATGGTTCATGTACATGTAGTTGCGGTTTACGCTACGGTAATCTCGGTTCTAGATGCTATAGCCATATCGGCGGAATGGAGCTCATCGACAGGGACGATTATGCTCTGAGCGAAAATCTCTTCGACCGTAGAGATAGGGGTAACAGATGTGTCCTCTGTCGTAGTTATAGTGATATTAGTAGACATACGGGCCTTGTTAGAAACTGACTTGGCAGTCTCTTCTCCAGTGGGCGAAGCGAGAACCAGCTCAAGTGCCGAATTCCTGGCTGCCAAAACAGCATTCTTGCTGGTCACGGGCTTCAAGACACTCGACTTGGCGATAGTCTTGTTGCCCTTGTAAGTCTTCATGACTCGGTTTCTAGGGCGGAGAGACTTCAGGATATGCTTCGGGGAAGGGACCTTGGGAACGGGGGTTGCCATCTCAATGTCGGACAAGCCGGAATCGTCATCAGAAGTCTGAGCTAGTGGTTCGAATTCCGGAGTTGCAGATTTGGATGGTGGAGGGGGTGAAGGGGGTCGACGTTCTCGTGGTGGCTTGCGCTTTGGCTTCACCGGGCCAATGATGACAGACTTTTGGATCCGCTCAACAGTCGACTTCTTGTACTTCTTGTACTTCTTGACAGCCTTAGCTTTCAGCTTTAGCTTCTTTGGTGGAGTGGTGCCCTTCCGGTCACTACGCTTCCCTAAGACGCCACGGCACTTTTCAGATCCGCATTTGCACTTAGTCTGGGTAACACCCTTAAACCAGCTAGATTCGAACGTCGTCAGTGCGCTGAATACGAGGTCATATTTAATCACTCGGTGCTTACGTGAAGTTGTAATCATAGGTCAGTTCGTCGCCAGCTTCGATACCAACCTCACCGGCAAAAAGAGCCATACGAGGTCTTCCCTCAACAACCCTATAAAAGTATATATTAGCTGTCACGATGTACCTGAAACCAGTGGGAAACTTACCATTTCTCCATTGTGCAGTTGGGTTCACAAGAATCTAAAAATAAACATCATATCAAAACCTGCCAGGCTTACGTGTTTCGAACGAAATGCAAAAACTCACGGTTAACAAAGCGTGCGACCGATCCTCTGGTGGCATCGAGAATCATGTTCTGGTCAAAGAGCATCAGGTAATAGTTCTATTACATATTGTTAGCGTCGTTCCGCCGCATATAAACATGAGGTGGTGAATGATACCTTATTATCCTTATAGACTTCCTCCAATCTGCGCTCACTCTCTTCTTGAGTGATAATCTCTCCTGTATATTCCACAATAATCTGCCCTGCCTCAAACGACCTGGTAGCCCTCAAACCATAACCCCGGTCAGAGGTCTATCCGGTTAGCTAACAAGTCCAGTTTGGCGGAGTACATTGATATGCGTACCAAAGCCACCTCAACGCCTGTTGCAAACCTAGTCTCTGTCTTGACTCGATCGATTAGGTCTGCAAAAGATCTATTCTTACACTTACGGCCGAGATTGCAGGTATTATCGGTACATTCCACCCATGTGCAGCGATTGAGGCATTGTTCACTGCAGTCGACTGTACATACACACTTCACGGTGGATGGCTTTTCCTTCCTCCAAATCTGCTGGGCGTCACCAATCAATTGGTCTGCGTAGTGTACGTGTAAGTTCCTATTCAATGCAGCAACGGACCGAGAATGCCTACTGTGATTAAGCTTCCTCCAATCTTGAGGATGTGGGCACTTGTAAGCACTCGGCGCAAAGACGGCATGGGGTAGCTTAAAGTCCCGCTGTGCCTCCATAATCTCCCTCCCGCGGAAGAGTGGAAGCGGCAATAGGGGTAGCCTGTTGCCCTTCTTCCCTTTACTCTTCTTTCCCTTCGTCGCGGGACGCAACTTCAGATCGCAGTCTTCTTGGCCCACATACAATCCCTGGTCGAGCCAGACTTTTTTCCTCCTCACTCTAGGCACCGTAGGTTCATCAGAAACAGATGACGGAGCTTCGGAAAACCTCGTCGAAAGCGCCCCGTCCGCCTCTTTGTCCTCCTCCAATTTGAGCTTCTTAGTAGCACCTGCGCTCTTGGAGCCTTCTTCCATGATATCGTGGGCGCGTTTACTAGAACTTCCATTAGGCGTTTGGATCGACTTAAATAGGGAATTGATTGCCGAAATCCGCTTGCTGGTCCTGCGCGTAGGTTCGGGTTCTTTTGAAGGCTCGGGTTCTTTCGAAGGCTGGGGTTCTTTCGAAGGCTCGGGTTCTTTCGAAGGCGAAGGTATTCTCGACGGCTCAGGGTCATTCGCGTGTTGCGGTTTCAGTTCTTTCGTTGGCTCTGGTAGTGGCGTTGCTCTGGATGAGTCGGTTTCCGGTTCTTCTTTCGGCTTTCTAAGCGAGGAGCGAAGACTTCGTGTCGTGATGGTAGCATCTGAAGAGGTTGTCGGAGTGTCTTGTGGCACTTTCGATCGCGGATGCGGGGTGATGGGCGGCTCAGTTGTTGTAATGGGTGCGGCGGCGGCGGCAGTGGTGGCTGGTTGAGTCCCTTTAGATTTGATTCGCATACTGCGGCGACGCGTCGTTGAGGTGGTTTGTTCATTATCGGCGGCACCCGTGTTCTGTACCTGGGCGGCCTCGGACTCAATTTGCTTCGAGACTTGAGCTGTCACCTCATCCTGAAGTTTTGTCAAGTCTTCTTCGGTATCTCCATTCTCGGGGGTGGTGCGCAGAGAGCTGCTAGACTCTTCTCCGGTTGTTAAGGTTGCGGTGGACGACATTGCAAGGGTGGTTGTGGATGCGGCATCCGAAGAAGTCAAGTCGTTCGAAACATCGCTGAACGTCCTTGGAGGCGACGACGAGTTGCGTAGCGGTGGTGAAGCCCACTTCTCTACTTGTATGGACTCTGGCCCCATTTCAGAGGGTCGAGTTGCTCACCTAGAAGGGAGAACACCCCTGCTCGTTAGTGGACGAGACGGTGGTGTAAAAAGGTTAAGATAGAGGCAGGTGGAAGGTGGTGGTGATGGTGGTGGAGAATGAATGTGGTAATATTAAGGAGCGAAGGTGAATGGTGGATGTTGTGTGAATGAGAAGGAAGGAGGCTGGTGCGCAACAAACGGTACCAACGGAAGGAAGCAGCGCAGCGCCAGTGGCTTTGATGGGGGTAGGGGTTGTTGGTTGGCTGCTGGCGCGAAGAGCAAAGGAGAGGTGAAGCAAGTCAATGTTTACATACCGTATTGAATGCAAGAAAGCTTCGTGATGAATCACCGTTTCACAGTGAGCAGTATTGAGTGATAACTGTCAACCAGAACTGAACTGTCAAACGTGGTGGTGGCAGGAGGAGGGGTGTAGGGGGAAGATGTGGTGATGGTTGGGAATGCGGATGTGATGTGGGAAGAAGCAGGAGGGCGAAAGCAGACAAGGAGAAAAAGAAAAGAAGATTTGCCGGGGAAAGAAGAGGAATAGTTGAGGGGACAGGTGTGGCCGGAATGCAAGAGAGAATAGAGCAGAAGCGGTGATGCGCAAGGGCGCCTGAGATGTGAGCTGCGGGTGAAAGAGGAAGTTTGGGAGGAGTTGTGTGAGTTGTGGAGAAGGAAGTTAATAAATGGCCACAGGCAGAGACGGCCTCTATCTCCTAGCCATTTGGTGTGTGTGAGCTTCTTTCAGCTTTGGCCGACCCCAGCGCCCAAAAGCGGCGAAGACTGAATCACAATTCATGCTTCTTCTATCTTTGACAGTTTTGTTTATGCCTCACTGTATGGAACAAAACGTCCTTCTCTGATCAAAGTGAAGATGAAGCATCCGGGTTCCGTCTGGCCATGCCGAACGAATACTGGTGGATGTAGACACAGTCTTCGTTTCATGACGTTTGAACAGCCATTGAACCTTCTTCGCATAATGCAGACCATATACTCAGGCATTTCCAGCAATATTATCTGGCCCAAATTCAGGATTTTGGTGAATTCTTTTGATGGTGATATCTCAAGACCGCCTCGTTGACGATTTTCTTGAGAATCACCACCTTTTGACGAACGGCTAGTTGAATTGAACTTTCTAAGCACCCACAAAGCTGGAGAAACAACCCAAGCAACGAAAAAGTCGAAATCGAAAATCTTCCGCCGGTGACGGAAAGATCCTGGAGAATGTGAGGCTTCAACCGTTATCGTCAACTTGTGTAACTTTGAAACATGCCCAATAGCTATAAAATCGTGTTGAAGCGTCACCAAAAGATTTCCCAATCTTTGAAAACAATTCATGAACAAACCCTAGCCTTATATTCGTCATTTTCTCACTTTGTTGAGTTTTGCGGGTTCATCGTCACGGGCCGCCACCTGCCTTAACATTGGTACACACCTGGAGCACCTACAAAACCTCGACCACACGAACTTCTTAAACACCACACAATATCACCACACGCTTCAGATGAGAATAGGAAGGATTGTGTGGCAATATTGCCACACAATCCCCCAGCCGCGATGAAACCGTTATGATTCTTGCACTGCCTGACTACGCAACAACAGTCCAGTGGGGATCATTTGGTGGCGTTGATTTCAATTACATTACTCTTTATCTCAGGTCAATTCAATCCGCTTGTTGTCTCCTGAGTCTCATGCTAAAAGCTTCCAATGCCTACCTAGTCATGAGGCTGTTGAGCGGCGGCTTTTGAACCGAAGACAACCAAAGCCAGAACAGCCGAATGGCAAATACCTCACCAGAAAGACGCGACTTGAACTGTACCACCAGTATTACCATTTACGCCGCTCAAAGGGCAATAAATCATCATTGTCGTCACGGTTCAACCGGATTCCATAAATCACGCCTGGCTCTTTGCTTTCCTGCGGACCCCCCACAGTGAGCCAACGATATTGCTTCGCATCTCACACAATATACACTCGGGTGTCCGGGGCGATTTGAAAACTGTGGGGACCAGTAGCTTCCATAGTCATCTCCGTCATCAGTGGGAAGGTCATGAATTCGGGCTCTTCGTCGCGCAGTAATAAGGACGGCCAACCCCGTTCACCCTGGTACCAGCATGAGAGCTACCAAAGCGCTTCTTCATCTAACCCATTGCCTTTCTGGACCTGAAGAAGCTTGGAAAGAAATAATGAATAGAGCGACTAGAAAAAATACATATCTGCAAGATTCACAACTCATCACTCGGCCACCTAGATCCGGCGATCTCGCTTGCTGTAGGAAGTAGATCAAACGACGATTGAAGCTCTTAGCATTTAAACATTTCCTTAGAGACTTTTAGTAGAATATCATTATTCTGCGAGCACCACAGGTGTATTGTCTTCGAAAGCAAGTACTCGCGACAATATTTGAATCTTCGGAACTTGATCTTTCAATTTGTGCGTATTGGGGACACATTGGGCTAATGGGAAAGCCATAACTGCGGGAATCGCTGCATACTACTTGATGTGTCACATTCGTGGGAAGACACTGCGTCAATCACCGGAGCTCCGGATCAGCCATTAGCAGAGTATCTGAGTTTCTCAGTTATGAGAGATTATTGGGCAAAATTGGGCAAACTCAAACCGAGACTTCTCCACCACAACTGGCTCAGGTTAAAATCACGTGCATTGACTTCAAGAGATATCACGTGGCAGGGAGAAAAAGATACCTCGAGTGACGATCGGTGCAGGAGGAAGATCCTCATTCATGGACAGTCACTCATGCCACCTTCCCTTTTCATTGTTCAGATGTGCCTTGCCAATTCCTAAAATTCTGGGATCCTAAGTTCCAGAGTTCCATTAGAGCCCTTTAATGAAAAAGAATGGACGGCTGGTTGCAGGCACAACATTTTTTAGAATGCATCTTTTGTCTAAAAAAAGCCGCCAGTAGAGGGCTTGTATGCATGCACTGGAAGCAAAACGTGACGTTTCTTCCACCGTCAGCACTCGGCCGTGTGCAACCAGAAAGTACTTTGATTTGATTTGTATAGTTTTGTAGTTGTACTTTCCTAGCATTTTAGGGTGATTCACTAGCATCAATTATTTCCCGCCGACCTTGTGATCGAATGATATCGGCTTGGGGTGAGGTTACCTGCTGGAAAATCCCACCGTTGTTTGTAGTCTCGTTGGGACTTTTAACACATCTTCTTGTGCCAACGCACTCCGAAGTGTTGTTCTCTCGGGTATACTGCAATAGGAAGCCTGAAAGGGTGTGCATTCTTCCCCTGCAGTGCATCAACCATATTTTATTCTCCGTTTAGACATTGACACCCGTGTCTTTCTGAAGTTTCGGACAATGTCACATGCATAGGAGGATACGTCATGTAATTATTTTCACCAGCTGAGCCTCGGGGTTTTACCTGTCTGGCAAACATCTTCCGCGGACGTTTTTTTTTAACTCTTTGCACTAGGTGGGCATCTCGAGGCAATCTTTGCTGTTATTGATCTGGTCAATCTGAACGAAGGAGTGTTCGTACAGAGGGGGTATTGAGGGTTGGTGGGGTCATGAATCACGGGTGACCTAATGTGCTAGAGGCAAGACGTTCAGTAGTAGTGAGACGGTTATCTGAAGACTGCGGCCGTTTTAGCAATAGCATAATCAAGACGCAGGGTTAAAAGAGCAGGTATAAGGTGAATGGAGATGGACGAAGAAAAGCCCTTTGGAGGAGAGAAGTTAGGAAACCACGCTCTAATTCCGTCAGTCTCGCCATTGAAAAGAAAGCGCTAGAAACCACCTTATGTGTCAGGACCAAATTTGGCAACTCTTGAAATGTCCTGAAACACTATCACGATGCTACAGGTGTAGGAAGGAGGCGACTGCGAATGTGGCCGTCCATCGCAATCTCGTGTCCCCCCTTCCTGCGTAATGAATCTATGGCGATCACCACGAGGTGCAAGCTTACGGTAACTCCGACATGACCTTGCCGTTAATTCTCGTCCCAATCAACACTCTCCCGGTGAAGTCGTTTGGGGTACCTAGTTTGAAGGTTGTTCTTATTTGTCGGTTCTGGAGGTTATTGCGGGTCGATCAGGCGGGGGTTGCAGTGAAGTTCGCTGGGAGATGTAGTGGTGTTAGGTCGTTGTGGGTTCTTGCAGTATAGAAATGCATAAGCTGTCAATGCAAAACAGCTCTACTACATCTTTACATCCATTTGCTTTACCATTCATTTTCTAATATCCATCTTATTAGACTAACCCTTATTAATGCGTTATACTCGACCGAGTGAGTTTCGTGATTCTATCATGCTCTACAGATTGGGATTAGCGGCGCTGCTCGCTTACTTCGGTTGGGGACAGCGACGGAACGCAACTCCTTAGTTCACCGTCACGACTACCTCCACGAAAAACCATCACCATCACTACTGAAGAGAGGAACTCCAGTCGACAAGGCGAATAAAGACGTCCATGACTCGTGCTGTTCGATCTTCCTACCAAGCCCGATGCCTTCGCACACTCTAACGGTGCGAACGCCCATCTCGCCCACCTCGCCTGACGGGGGACGTCCCCTCCCTATCCACGAAGAAGAATCGAATGGCCACCGCAACAGCAGTAATCTTGGAGGAGGAGGAGGAGGGAGAAGGCGCAGTAGTGTCATATCGAGCCCGATGTCCGAATTCAGCGACAATGCAAGCGACATTATGGGACTCGCTGAAGCGCAGCATTCGCAATCACAAAGTCAGGCCTCACCACGCTCGTCCATCGCAGGCCGTCCGACTGCGACCACCCGTGTCTCGGTCGGTGAAATGATGGATTCCTTCTCTACGCGCCCTAGCACAGCTATGTCGTCATCCACCACAAACCCTGGGCCGAGGAATTGGCCTAGCACTTCGACGAACCCGAGGGGTTTGTCGTCGGTGGGAACAGGAAGTCTTCGGGGACGTCCCACATCATCTGCATCACGGACTCATGCCCCCGGCGTTGCAAATCAGGCTTTCTACCGTCCTATGAGCTCTACGAAACTGCAGGCACAGCGAGGGAAAGTCACAGAGGAGGATGAAGCCGAACAGAACCGGATACGTGGTTTTGCGCAGGCATCGAGAGGGCTGGCACAGCTACCAATGATTCACCACAATCCACACCGGGGTGCATCTGCAGGAGTGGAATATCCTCGAGAAACTTCCGTATCGACAATCGACCACACAATCCGAACAGCACCTTCACTCAACTCTACCTCCCCCCTCCGAGACTCCGCAGGCGCTCGGGGAACAGCTGATCACCCTCCTTCTTCCGGTGTTGTCCGTATGCCGCAAAGATCTGGTACTCGGGGTGACAACTCCAGTACCGGTTCACGTTCTAGTATGACTGCAAAGCAAAAGCATCAGCAACGTCAAAATCAGAATTTGGGTAAAAACTACGAATACTTCCCGGGAAACATGCGTTTTTGTTTAGGTGGGCGCTGGCAAACCGCGAGAGATTTCCCCATAAATATTCTCACCGGGATCTTGGTGACCCTGCCCGCTACTTTATTCTTCATCTACTCGTATGTCTCCTTGCTACCTCTAGATACAATAGCTAACAGTCGGGTTTAGAGCTGAATGGCTATGGCACAATATCTCCCCCGCTCTTCCCATAACCTTTGCATACATCTTTGCCCTCACCGTCGCCAGTTTCATCAAAGCCTCCGTCTCAGACCCAGGGGTACTTGTTCTCCCCCAATTCAATCTATATACCCCTAACCCTGATAACCGCAGACCTACCCCCGCAATCTACACCCATCATCCAGGCCTTCGTCTAATTTAGACGCTCTTGCCACGCCACCGCAAAACGCATGGGCCCTGATTCGACCACCAGCAGCAACTACTCTCCACCTCGAAGTTCCGATTAAGTACTGCCGCACTTGCAACATCTGGCGACCTCCCCGCTGCCACCACTGTAAAGTCTGCGACTCGTGTATTGAAACGCAGGATCATCACTGTGTATGGCTTAACAACTGCGTGGGCAGAAGAAATTACCGTTACTTCTTCGTGTTTGTTAGCAGCGCGACGATCTTGGCCCTGTATCTCATCATCCTGAGCCTTCTGCATCTGCTGAAGATAAACCCGTCTTTTCGGGCCGCAATTGATAAGGAGAAAGTCCCCTTTGCCATGCTTATCTATGGCGCTCTCGCTGCTCCATATCCAGCTGCTTTATGTGGATATCACGTGTTTTTGATGGCTCGAGGGGAAACAACAAGAGAGTACCTTCAAGGACACAAGTTTCCCCGAAATGAACGACACCGCCCGTTTTCTCAGGGAAGCTGGTGGAAGAATTTTGTCGTGGTGCTTTGTCGGCCTCGAGGACCGAGCTATCTGGAGTTTAAGCGACCGTACAGGAAGGGTGATACTCGGCTTTCGGTGATTAAGATGAAGGAAGTTGAGAGGCAAGGGATTCGTCGTCGATCCGGGGAGATGGCCGAGTAGGATGGTGCACAGAATATGGGGAGAGTAATGACTAGTTGGGAGGAAACTGAAGGGATAACGGATGCTATATTGCTGCTGACCGTCTTTTTTTCTTTTAGGTCTTATGGATGGAGTTGATGAAAATATTTGTCCGCTTTTTTAGTTTTTCGATATCCTCATACGTCTACTAAGTAGTATATTTTCCTCTACCCGCCTTTCTTTTTCGTTTCCGTGTGTAATATCTTTAGGCTCCCTTACCCCTTACCTTACCTTTCCTTTTCACTCTCCTCCGTTACTCGGGGACGACTTGTTTTAGTGTATATTTCACTCACTGTCTGTTGATGGCTTCGTTTTCTTTTTTGTATTAGATGCTGCTGGATACTTGCTTACCTACCTTAACCCCCCCCCCGAGAGGATGCTGGAATAATTTCGTTATCTGACTGTTAGTTTTTGGGATTTGATATTGATTGGAAGCGTGCAGCATGGAAGGGCGGTTGGCGGTAGATGATGGTGTATCAAATCGAAGATAGATCAAATACCTCATGCGCGGTGAGATCTGCGAAATCCCCAGAGTATTCCCAAAGTACCGGTAAGTACTAAGTATTTTGGAGACTGAGTAGATACATCTTACTGCTGTGTTATGATATATTGGGCATTGTGTGATATTACCCCACAGCATTGACCCCGCGTGGGCGTCACTGCTGCAGCACACTGCATGGCTAGAATCGAACCCATGTCAAAGACGCGACACCTCAACATCTTGATTCGTTGGCGATAAACATTTTCGTTTTCCACCTGACGTGCTGCTGCTAGGGTTGGGGAAACAACTCAGCGTGCGTTTCTTGATGCCATTTTGTCATCTAAACGCTACGTAATTGGTGATGGCGCCTGCGAATCCCGTGCGCATGTGTCATGGGTTGTGTGTGGGCTTTGTGTTGCACAAGGCCGGGAACGGGCCGGTGGTTCTCGCCAGGCCTGTCAATGGCCGAGTCCGAGCTACCTTTGTCAGCCTATTGATAGAAATGTTCTCTCTTTGAGGATGGGTTAGGGTTGGGGATTGGAAACGCTCGTGGGTCAAGCATGTAACCTGGGGTAGGGAAAACTTCTGAGTGGCTGAGACTAGGCGCCGAGTAACCGCCAGATAGCGTTACTATAGCCGTCCGGCATGAACAGCCGGTAGCCGCGGTAGGAGCAGTTCATCTCGGGCCCTTCCCTGCGCGGCAGGCATCAAGCGCTCTCCTTTAATATTCTGGAAGCCGCAGGCGTTTGGGGCGTCCCGACACGGCATAGTTAGCAATGCTGAAGTACCCACGAGCTGTGGGGACTGTCAAAAGGTGCTTGACATTGACGCCGCATTGATAGAGCGTGCGTACCCTTGAGTAACGTGGAGATCTAGACGTAAGAAGCCGCCTCATGCATGAGAATTGTGTACGATCCCATTGTGCGGCGAGCAGCATCCGTGCGCTATGAATCTTTCAACGCGAATGGGAGCATGGTGTTCGAGTGCGTGAGGTATTTGTCTACGTCGCGCTTCTTTGTCGTGATGGTGATGAAGAATGTCTGTTCTTGTGGGGTGTGCTGTGGAAGCTGGAATAATCCCACCCCGCATAAACTAAACTGCAAATGGAGAGCTTAGCGACTCCAAAAGCGTGTTTAGAGGCAATCCAGGAGAATTGTCAAAAGCAACCTCAACAACACAATACGACACAACAAATTCAAACTCATTCCATCCCTCCCTTCCTTTACAGACCCTAAAATACCTCGGCACCCGACGACGCTTTCCCAGAAATCTGATGTGATCTTTAGTATCTCTGAGGCAGCGGGATTTAGGAACATTATGGCTTAGCAGGGTTCGAACTATAGATGATGTTCCAGATATAGTGATTTGGGGCGAGCGTGGAACGCACACCGTCGAAGACTCCTTCAGAGGTTGGATTTCTCGCTCAGCAGTGTGCTTCTTCCCGAGAATATAGCACCTTTTTTTTTTCCTCTTCGCCCAAATGCACTCCGTGTCCTTGGTTTCAGGGTCTAAATTGTTTGGTATCAATGACGTCTCGAGATGGTGAACACAGTTCCAGAACACTGTCATGGTGCAATTAGTGTCCTAGCGGAGCCTAAAAAAACCATCGTCAGGCATTCCATTGCCTCCGCGTTCCTGCCTGCTTCTTATATGTTAGATAGTATCGTCAGTGGTGTTGGACGGTCAATTAACGATGCGTAGCAAGGGTTGGGGGTGGTGCAGGGGGCTGTTTCACAACTGCTGTGCGAGACGGCCGGACAGAGCTCCGACCCCTCCTTTCGCTGCAACGAAGATTCAGCAGGCGATGATAGAATAATTGTTGCACTCACGGTAATAAGGGGGGAGGGAGACGAGACGAGCATCGAAATGGTGGCATCGTCTGTTTTCTGCAGCTGTTCTCTCTTATGTAGTTTCTTCGACCACGCGATACTTGTACAGATTAACCATCAACATCCCTTAGGTTCGGGTTTCTGTCAAACAATTAATATAAAGACGTGCAAGTACTGTCAATTTCAACAACAGCACGGAAACGCCGTCCATCTGACTGATACACGTCTCAATTTGAACGAGGCTATCGACAGAAGGAAAGAAAGGCTGGGTGTTGTTTATTTTGGGACAGCCCAGAAAGGATCGAAATAACACTAAGTAGTCCTGGTTTACTGTCATCCTCTCATCTCTTCCCTTTCCTTTCTCTCTACCCGCCCATCCCGTGTCCCGCGAGATTCTCCTGGACTGGTTGTCATTCTTTTGTTGTGCGAGTCTCTCCTTTACTTCAGGTGTTTCGTTAGGTATTAATGACTGGCTTATCGGGTGTGCAATTGTTGGAAACGGAATCGCTAATCTCGCGGATCGTTTATGCTCCAGCTATTCACGACCCAATGAGCCATCGTATTGCGGGGATATTTATCGACTAAACGCTATGCAATTGCGGCCAATACAGCGACACTTATCTCCTGGACTCATTATTCGACTCCATCCACTCATTTGCCAGCATCTGCTCTGCATTTTTTTTACCATCATCACAGCCCCTCGAACCAGCATCTTCTTGTGTTGATTCGCTTTTTTTTTTCAGCTTGAAGAAACAGCGTTTCTTGGGATTTTTTTCCAACAGGATTGAGTGTTTGGCCTGTTGTCATTAAGTCACGAATCATCAACGGGGGATCACAGGTACCCAGCTGAAGTTCAGCAAAAGGATATTAACTTTTTTGATCCCAGTTGCCACAAGCTTGTGGATCTGGAACTGGGGGGATTCACCAACCGCTGAGCGGTTAAAGAAACAACATTACGTGGTGCCAGGTCCACCTCACACAACAACAAACAGCATCCTTTATCACCCTAGCCATACCCAGCCATTGCTGCGGGGAATATTTTGTAGAATATTGGTTTTTCTCTGATTCTTTTCATCAGCGTTCTGCGAGACAGAATGAGTTGGCAACGCGGCCACAGTGACCGCTTTGGTAGTGACAACAGAGGCCCCAGTGATCGTTATGGTGGTGGCGGCAACAGAGGATATAGTAACAGAGGACACGGTGATAACAGAGGATATGGAAACCCCAGGATAAGGCCAGAGGCAGCTGGTACGCATCAATACAGCGATGATTATGCGGAGGAAATTAGTATTTTTGGAGGGTATGCTGAAGAAGCTGATGATGGGGGCTGGCATACACCACCACGAAACTTTGCATATCCGTTGCGTTCGGCTCCCCAACAACGAAGACCTACTGGTCCAGCACCCGAGAGACCTATCCGTGGTGACGGTCGTGGAGGTGGTGCGTACCGAGGAGCCCCTCGTGTGCCATACGTTCCTGGAAATAGCGATCGTATTGGTGGTCTTCCCAGAAACCCAAGGCCCAGATATGATTATGATCCCTCAGCCCAGGGGCCGCCAGAACCTGAAACGTATACGCAGCCTCGTGCCGGTCAACAACCTCTGAGACCAACACCGCAATACTTTCCGGCGGACCGGGGCGACCCCACGTTTCGACCGTCAGTGCAAAGCGATAGGAGTATATACATTGGTTTTGATCCTTCAGCGGAATCCCGGGGCAATGCCCCAAGTAGTGCGACCCAGAACGCTCCTGTCCAAGGCTACAATCAGCAACGTCGTCCAGTAGCCAACGTTCCTCCCCCACCTTCATCGCGCCGGGTAGCTCCTTCATATTATCCACAGCAAACCATGCAGGTCTCTCCGATTCCAGAGGAATCTAGCCTCTCTCGACATGACTCGTATGCATCTAGTGCTGCCATTCCAACGACTTGGGGTCCAGACGAATTTTACAGCTCTAGCTCCGGCCATTCCGACAACAGGCACCCAATTGAAGGTGAGGGAGAACATGGCCCAGGGCTGGTTCGACAGGCGAGTGTCGGTCGCAAGACGAGACCGCTCTTGACGGAAATCAAGAGCATTGACAGATCAAAAAGCCGTCGCGGATCGGCATCTGCAGAAGCTGACTTGAGCCCAAATACTTCTCCCGTTGTGTCACGAATGGCCTCCCCAGTCCTTCAGATCCCGCAAACTACAACGTCACCCGGATCAAATCCCGGACTGTCCCCGACACGGGATCACTCCCTAGGGCCTCCGAGATCGCCGAGATCACCAAACATTCCTTCACCTCTATCTCGGCCTCCAACAAGTACCGATGATCACCCTTTTTCGGAAAAACCGCCGTTTTATCGCAATCAATCGGATAACAAGCAGCCTTCGGCAACAGCAAAAGAGCTCGGAATTCTAGTCGGCGAAGATGATGTATTAGGTAGCAATCAGAGAACTTCTACCTTTGGTGGTACCCAGAGAGCTTCTACAATGGGTGACGGCCAGAGAGCTTCTACCAGTTCCCGGATTCCAGGACGAAGATTGCCGCCACGGTTAAACATGGACGCAGTACGAGACGCAGAGGCGAGAGGAAGCTTGACAAGTCTGCCGGACCTCATCCGAAGGGCTACAAAGCTTGCGGCAGTGTTGGAAACAGGGAGACCAGGAAGTAGTATGACTTGGGGCCGAAGAAATAGCATGCTCGGGCCCGGTGGTATGATCACCCCTTGATATGGTGCGTTATGAATGTTAATCATTGGCTGTCATCAGGTCGTGGCTTAAGAGAGACTGGGTCGATCTCCGATATGCTGTCTTCGTTTCCCCCACCCGGATCCCGGAACGCAAACTCGCGAACGATGTCCCAATGGTTTTTACCAGATGATTATGATCGTGGTGGCGGTGATAATGGCCAGGTGCGGCAACTAAAAAATGGACGACGAATCTGTGGACTTCCGCTTTGGGCGTTCATCGTTATGGTTATTTTCGGTTTGGTGCTTATAACTGCCGCTGTGGTTGTTCCATTGCAGCTCGTAAGCATGTCGAAAGCTAACAACAACAACGATAACTATTTTGCTCAATGCAAAAAATCGAATCCCTGCCAAAACGGTGGTGAAAATATCGCAACAAACGACTTCTGTGGATGTGTTTGTACGAATGGCTTCACTGGGTCCACATGTACTCTCAAGGATGCGGATACGAGTTGTACTAGCTTTGACTTTAAGGACCGGCAGACTGCAAGTGGGGTTATCCAGGGGATCAAGAATGCAACGATAGGATCTGCGCTTCCGAGATTGTTTGACAAAGGCAACAATACTTACAATATTGAGCTGGATCCATCACTCCTTCTCGGCGTCTTCAGTAAAGGAAATCTTTCCTGCACGCTGCAAAACGCACTCGTCAACTTCACAGGGAGAACACAGCCGGAATCGCAGTCGCAATCGAGGTTCAAGAGAGAACTTGGTGCTGTTGATAGGCGGCGTCAGATTCTTACAGATCCCTCTATTATCACAGACCCTGCCACTTCCCCAACGCCCACGAGTAGAGCACATGCCACGCCTACGGCATCTAGGAATTCGAACTTGGATCAGGATACGGTTGATTTTGCGAGGGTTGCGGTGCTGTATCTGGCGCAGACGGAGAACTTGGGAACTGCTGAACAAGCTCATCAGAATCTTGATACGACGTTTAGAGGGGGAACAGACAAGGGGAATGTCACTTCTAGTGGTGTCACGTTTGAGCTGGAAAAGAGGAGTATTGTGCTGAGGAATGGGACTATTGTGGGGGGGACGAATCAAACATAGCTCGCATAGACAGGCTGGTTTTGGTGATGGAGGGGGTGTTTCTGCAGCTATAGGGATGGGTTGTACAAAGGTTCCGGAGCAATCTTGAAGCACGTGGGATGGGAGATTTACTTTTTTCATTTCGCTGTAGATACTTTTTTTCTTGCTTTTTTTTCTATTTTTGTATCTTTGTTTGCCCTTGATTGTTGACAGGTACTCACTTACAGACCCCGGCAAGCATAATTTCTGGTAGTGATTTTTTGAGAGTGAGAGGGGATGGTTATGTTACTACGTTTTGGGCGGGGCCTGCGATTTCAGCTACATATATCTGCGATGTTTGGAATTTGGTTGGGTGCTTGATGATTAAAATTTCTTTGGGCTGGGATTGTTGTGCCAACTCAGCTCTGGCGTAACTTCTTTATTCATACTTAAGTAGGTACTTGTGGTAGTAGGGAATGCCAATTACTTTGACCTTGCGAGGGTTGATGAGGGAGGCTGGTGACGTGCCGATATCTTGGATGAATTGAGCCGGGCTGGATACGGGTGATGTGAAACACCACCCGCCCGCTGGTAGGTATGATATACAGTGGACGGGGATGAATTGAGGCAAACTGCGGTTTATCCGGGGTCTCCAGCTAGCAGACGATGACGTGTAATTTCCGGAAGCAAGAGCAAGCTGAGGAAGAGCGGATACTGGAGTCGGGGGTGGGTTTGGTTTGGCTTGGATGCTTGATCTTTTTCTTAGCTGATTTAGCTGTGGGAGTGTTGATTCCTGGATAAAACCCTCTGCCACTCAATGAAGTAGTTGTTAAAGATTTAAAGAATTACTGGCATAGTTTACAAGGTCTTCGGAGGTCGTTTATTCTGTTGCGAACACGGTTTACTGTTCACAGCGCGTTTAACAAGATTTTGCACCCGTGTAAATGACTGCTAGATGGCTGTTCGGGTGTAGGGTAGTTCACTTCTTAAAACCCACCAAACGCTACTGCCAACAGATAAACTTTCAACGTGATTTTTTGTGATTTTTCTTTCGTTTATAGAAAGTCGGATAAACGATGTAGCACCTCTTTTAAAGGCGGTACGAACTACAATGTTTATTGAGAACCGAATATCATCATCCGGAACTCGGGCATTTTCAGAAGTGAACTACCGTAATATCCCGTACAATAGCCAGAAGTGGCCAAACGATTTCTGTTGAGCACCGCCGCTGCTGCAGCACATGGCGATTCTGCGGCTTCTATGTACACTCTGCATATTTGGTGTTTCAGCGGTGGAGGTAAGCCAGGAATGGATGATAGTTTAATCAGAGCCGTGGACGGCATCATTTGGCATGTTAGGTACTCCATCTAGCTCCGAAGTTTGGGGTTGTTGGAGAGTTCGTCTTCTTATGTACCGTTAATGAAAATCCATGACTAGAAAATCGGCAGAACCGATTTTGTCTCGAATTTGGTGCCGGCCGAGTGATCTTGCTAAGGAACGGTCCAGCGTGTATTTTAGATGACAGTGTTTTCAACCCTTGGTTCTTTCACAACTGTGCTTTTCTTCATCACGTTTCACTTCCTATGCGGGGGAATGGATCTGGTATCTACTTACTGATGTTTGCTCCATGTGCGTGATCGTTAAAGATAATAGGTTTGGATAGCACCACATATATATATCTGTCGAAGTCAAACATCTCGTCACACAATCGATCGTATTGTGAACCCACCTAATTTCCACATGTGCATAGTTTCCTACTGTAGCTTCCGGCGTCACTTATATTTGGGTGTTACCGCCAGCCTGGAGCGGCACGGCTGGCCGCAGGTACTGAAACGGGGCTGGATATAAAAGACAAAGAAAAATTCGTTCATTTCGGCTGCTGGGGTAGTAAGGCGGACAACACAGACTGGTGGAAACATGGAGGTGTCTCGGAAGGAACTGCTGGAATCATAATGGAGGGATGAATGTGATCGATATCTGGAGGCGTAGATGCAGAGATCCTCGCCTACCCTTCCCTCACATGTACACGTCGCCAGGGAGACTAAGGCAGCCTTCCGTCAAGAACCTATTTATTTTTTTTGCCTGAGATTTTGGGAAGCATGCTAGCAGCATGTTCAACTAGGTAAACGCCACTATGGTGAGCGATGGTATCTTCCACCTCCTGCTTGGATCAGAGGGTGGATGGGCAAGGTATAAAGAGGGACGCCGAGGAACACGTTGGTCTGATGTCTTGCGTAATCCTCCGCGTTGAAGATCCATTATCACCAACCCCAACCCTCGGTTCATCCCTTTCCTCCCTTCCTCCCTTCGTCTCTATCTCCCGTCTTCCCGTGGGCTGAGACGAATGTGGACGCCGACAGAAAGTGATCTATCACCTCTCACCACCATCACCGAAGACAAAGCCATGTCTCATCCATTCTTTAACCAATCCACCACGCTACTCCCTCCCTCCCCTGCCCTCACGGCAATCGAATCCGACGAAGACGGGCCGCTCATCCTTCTCTCCTCTTCACCTGCATCTTCCTCCCTGCCTCCAGAGTCGTTCTGCTCACCCGCCCCATCGCCGATCTTGCTTCCTGCGTCAGCGTTCTCGTCGTGGACCACCGGATCAACGGTTGTAACTGAAGGCCCGTTTGTGTACGATAATGATGAGGGGTGTAGGGTTGCGGAGGTTTATAGGGGGAGGGAGAGTTTTGAGACGGGGGAGATTGGGGTTGTGGGGGGGATGGAAGAGATTGGGAGTATAGGGGAGGTGGAAGAAATTGGGGTTGTGGAGGAGGTGGTGGAGGAGAAGATGGTGTGTGTGAGGGGACGGGTTGGGAGGGTTTTGAGGGGGGTTTGGAGAAGGATTCTGAAGCTGCTGGGGGTTGGGGGGAGTAGTTTCGGAGTGTGATACAAGGGAGGAATAGTCGTGGTGACGATGGGACGATGTTATGGGTTATGGTTATGATTTATGTGAAAAAGTATGTGAGCGAATGGGATATCGAAGGTGCTAAATCATGTGATGTCACTCGTGGGTGACGTACTCAGTAGATTACGAATCGGCGAAAATTGAAGAGTAATTCCACTATAAATGACGCACGGTGTTCGCTTAGTAACTGTATAGCCTTGCTTCTTGTGGTATTTTGTTGAGGCGAAGTTTCCTAACGTTTCCTAGGGGATAAGTTAGACAAATATTGGTAGTAATATGCTCTCGCATACCAGGTTTGCTCCGAGCGAGGCGAAAAAGTCTAGGCACAAAAGCAGTGGAAATATTAAATGCCACTAGGCTTCGTATGTTACTTGTCAGCGAAAATTGAAGAGTAGCCCCTTCCAAAGAAGCACGGTGTCTAGCTTTGGTTCTTGTAATATCCAACTGAGGTGAGATTTCTGGGGATAAGTTGAATTACTGCTGGTGAGGAGTATTCATAGTCTGTAGACGGCTTTTAGTCGCTGGCACTAGCCAAAAATCCTACCAAGACTAGAGTCTGCCATCTGGCTGGGGGCTACACTAGCGACTAAGAGCCGTCTACGACTAGAGTATCCACCGCTCCTCGTTCGACACGGCAACTGTCAGGTTAATGTTCACTCACCGTTCCTCGTTCGAAATGACCCCGTCAAGTTGGAAATTCTTTAACCCCCCAATTCCTCCCTTTGTCTTCTACTCTTTAGCCTCTCACACTCGTTTGATTCCGGCTGCCCAGGTTCGTTTGGGTTGGTCGGGAGTTTCTTCTTCTGTGTTACCTTTGTTGTTCTATCGCGCGCTTTTCAGGTACCACGGTTTTTGGTCACGGGCTCCTTCGAGTTGAGATTATTCAAAAGTCAACATCCTCTGGTATTTATCCTCTCAAAAAGTCTTCCAACTATTTGTGCGTTCTTTGAGATTGATCGAAAATAGGTACATTCATCTTGCACGATCCTCATACTTAGCCCTTCCGGTATTCTTCTCAAATACATCGAGTCTCCTGGTTTAATTCCATCAGAGGGACACTTCGGGCCTGTAACCTCCAAGTATCCAAGTTGCAAGTTGCAACTGGCCCTGAAAAAAACAATTGTCTCACCATGCCATCAAAAACACCTTCACGCACTCATGGCCCTAGACACAATTACACCCGCCTCTACGACGTTGGACATGGCACCGCAGCTTCGATCTTCAAAAAGCTCCTTGGCAATCTAGCTTACTGCACATTTGATGCGTTGTGAGATTCTGATATTCCAAGGGCGTTTGACCTGTGTATACGTTACTATTCTCTCATCAGGATCTACAACAGTGCCTCAAGAGAGTATCATCATGGATGGTTGGGAGTAGGAAGAGATTCCTATATCCTGGCTATTCTTGAAGGTTCTACGTGGGCATTGTATGAACTGGACTTGGTCGAGCTTTACCAGATGGACGAGCCGTCCGTTGAAACCGGCATGGAAGGCATAAGAGAAGAGCTGTTGAAAGTTATGAAAGAAATTCGGGAGGAGATGGTGGAGAAGGCTTTGCTCGATGATTGGGCTGAAGTCGTTAATGAGGTGAGGTTTGCTGCTGAGACTTCCCGCAATGCCGCTAGTGTAAAACGGAAGGTTAGGGAGCTTTTTGGGGAGAGGTTGGAGGAGGTCGAGGCAGGAGAGAGGAAGATTTGGGAGGGACTTCAGGGGAGAGTTGTAGAGGGGTTGAAGGATTTCTAGGCTCTGCATGAGGGGAATGGGTGGGAGTGTGCTTCTAGGCCTACGAGAATTGGAGAGGTTTCGGCAGAGGACCACGCTAATCTCTTGGGATATTTGGGTTGCTGCAGGTAGAAGTTTTGTGAATGTCGCTATGCAGGTCACTCGCTCGATTACTCGTGGAGGGGGATAGCAATAATATATCTGGTGAACTCGGCACGCCTCCGACCTATATCTGGATGTAGCATTGAATGTATGAGAGTTATACTATAGGGAATGAGTAATTTCCCTGACAAAATAAAATAAAAGAATGAGCCCTCGGGTTTCGAACTTTGGTGTTTACTGCACCTAGCGTTTATAAGCACCATGAATTGCCAAATCTGTAGTTGTTCATTGGAAGGTTCGGGCCTTGATCATGTTATTAGCAATTCATCTGATGGATCTGACGGTAACAATCGGTTGTATTTACTTTGGCTCAAGTCCTCTCCAAAGACGCCTATACTACTCAGAAACATACCTCCCTCACCCTTCCAGCAGCCGACACGGGCGACAGTTAATGGTTTACTGTCACGTGACCGAAGCGCTGGTTACCCTGCTGTTGCTATGTGTTTATTTTTGTCCTGATATTTGGTGTAACAAAAACATTGCACCACAACAAACCATCCGTTTCAGTTTCATCCGAGGTGCAGATAGACGCACGCAAACCCGATCCCCTTTCCGTTTTCGCTTGTACCGTAGGGTCTACTGAATTGCTACTGTATGCTCCAATTTCTCCTCTTCTGTTAAACATCCCTTCTGACGATCTCTATCGCCACGGTAGATGTCCACCCCTTTGACCCCTCTCTCCGCGAATAGCCACAAGATGCCTACTACTGCTGCCTCTCCAACAAAGCCGACGCCATCATGCGCAGGCTCGCCTTCTCGCCTTCCTCAGAAGACCCCGGCGCAATCTTCTCCTTCGAAGCTGAAGCAAGGTGCAGTTGACGCTCCGGCCCAATCTTCCCCTTTGAAATTGCACCAAGCTGCGACCGACGCTCCCGCGCCCTCGTCGCCCTTCATGAGCTTTTCTCCCGTTGTTCAGTCGGCTAGGGGCTCCAGGCTCAATTCTCCGGCAAAATTGAACTCCTCGACGAAACTCAGCTTCGACGACGAGTTTGATCCGTTTAATGACGCTGGAGACGAGAGCGTTTGCTCGAACTTCTCAGATGTCACCGCCGGCGCGTATAACACCGCGTCGCAGGGCTATGAGAAGGTTTTGCAGGAAACTACTGCTAGTGCGAGGAAGAGTCCCGTCAAGGTATGTACCCCAGATAACGCGGGGTCGGTGCGCTGTACTGACCAATGCGTTAGTCGCGGCCTCAGACCCCAATTCGTCGGTCCCCAACTAAAGCCGGTACTGCAACCCCCCAAACTGCCCGGCCCGCTACGCGTGCCGCTCGCTCGCCCTCGCCATCCAGATCTGCGGGGCTTCTCTCCGAGCCGTGTACCCCTAAGGCTGCTGCAAATCAGACTGGCAACCTCCTGCTCGATTTCACGCAACAATTCGATGCCGCCTCTCGTCACAACCGCTGGACACCCTCCCACCGAAGAACAAAGTCTGCGTCCCCCAGAAAGGGCTCGCCGTCAAAAGTTGCTCTTCCTCCAGCCACCCCAACGGAATCGAGATTCTTCAATCTTCTAGACTTTTCTCCTAGCCCCACAGTAACCCCGAGATCTATACCCTCCATCACCCCGCGCGAGGTGGAGGAGCTGAAAGCCGGACTCAATTCCCAAATTAGTCTGCTTAATGCACAACTTGGTGGACGTGAAGTCGAGGTTACTGGTCTCCGCACTGCCGTTGAGGAAACCGAGGCTCGCTGTGCAGATCTTTCGAACACCATTAAGGAACAGCAGACTCGATTTGAGGGCGAAAAAGGCGAATGGCAAAAGATCAAGGTCGAACTAGGGGAGCTTTTTGAAGCGGAAAAGACAGAGAAGGAATCAATATCCACTATCCTTATCGAGAAAGAGCAGGTGGTCGAAAACCTACACTCGGAACTCGAAAGTAAAAATGTAGAGGTCAAGAACCTTAAGAAGCGTCTTCGAGATTCAGAAGACGAACTGGAGAGAACTAGAGAGGAAGTCCTTCGTGCCCGCACGGAAGCCTCTGACGCAGTAGCTGCTGCTGCTGCCGCAGCCGCAGCCGCAGAAGCACCTGCATTTGCACCTGCACCTGCACCTTCAGCCGACGAGGCGGCAAAGAAAACACAAGAGGAAGTCGAACGCGTTGCCCGTGAACTCCACACCCTCTACAAAGCCAAACACGAGACCAAAGTTGCAGCACTCAAGAAATCCTACGAAAGCAGATGGGAGAAGAAAGTCAACAACCTCCAGCAACGAGTCGAAGAGCTCACGCGTAAAAACGAAGAACTCAAGCGTGACGCTGAGGAAAAGAAAGCGGAGGAACTGACGGCAGATATGTCGTTCTCCGTTGCTCCTGGTTCTGACGAAGACCTGCGGAGGGAATTGCAGAGGCTCCAGAAGGAACTGCAGAATGAGAAGCAGGAGAAGGAGGGGATCGTTGCGCTCGTCGAGGAGTTGCTGGCTATTCAGTCTTCTTCGGAACCCGCCGAGAAGGTCGAAGAGAAGATAAGGGGTAGTGTCAGGAGAGCTAGCGGCATGGGGCTCGTCGGGAAAGCCGGCGGGTTGAGGAGTGGGATCGAGAAAATGGGTATGGGAGTTAAGAGGGCGGAAAGAGAGTTGAAGGAGTGATGTGTAATGTGTAACGGTGTATTATAGTTCTTACATTGGTTTTGGTTGGTCTTTTGTGTTGTATTTGTACTTGGTTTTGGTCTTTGTACTTGTACTTGTGTTTTCTTTACGTTTACTATGTCTTTTGCGTTGAGGGATTTGGGCGGATGGTTGATACCCCGTATGACAATGGATGATGTTTAAACCAAGCTGTCAATTATACATACTCCATACATGATGATGCGTTGTTCTTAGGGGAGTACGAATTGGTGTTTGCGCTGTTGAATAAACGCGCTAGCCGCCGTATTGTAGTTCGTATGCCTTGACCGCAGTCTGGTCTTATGCCGTGGGCTTTTTTTACTTGGGGTTTTCCTTCATCATCTGTTCAGTCGGTTTGGCGATACACTACCGTTAGTAATTGTATGGACATCGTCTATTTGTCGACCTGGCCGCGCGTATTACAGATGACCACTGTCGAGCAATGCAACCCCAAAGACCTCGCATACAATCACTTGAGAATATACCATCTACATTACTTCTAATATCATCTCATCCACTGGCTATCTGCTAGCTAATATTTATCCCACAATGACGCCGAACTCAAGTCTCCCTATGAAGCAAAATACGCGAAAAAGAAATCCATTCGGGTATCCCAACACCAAACAATTATTACAAATCCAGTCATAACTCATACCGTCTCGCCGTATTAATGATTGACTACCCTCAAGCTCCTCCTCGGGCTCAGAAGCACACCCCAAAACGTGGGTTCTCCTTGCATCTCATTCAAGTCCGTGCTGCTTCCATTATTATCTCTGTGCTGGCGATGTATTGCATCTCCTGGCAGCTCCGCAATCGTGTCATGTCTGTTATCAGCCATCAACCCAACCTCCCCGCCCTTTTTGTACCCACCCGCTGCTGGGCCAACCCTCCCCGCACTTGCTCGAAGCTCCCGGATTTTCCGCTTGTAGAGCCAAAATGCGCCGCCCAACAATATGAGAACAACGATCACAATCCCACCAATAACACCGCCGATAATAGCACCGATATTCGGTCCTCCTCCGCCATTGCTATCGGGATTTGGCGTGACAGTGCTGGTGGTAACGGTGCCGTCTGGAGCCGTAGAGACGGCAATGGTAGGTCCAGAAATGTAGGTGGTATACTTGTAGTCATGGGCATCTGCGGTAACTATGGGGGAGTCTGGATCAGCCTGCTTCATAGGCTTCGTAATCGTAGCACCACCATCCCCATTTCCACCCACAACATCGATAACAGCTTGTGGGACTCTGTAGGTATTCATGCCCCCTTTCTTATTACTATTTTTCGAGCCATAACCACCAGCTTCAGCGGAGTAGCTTGTCGTCCATTGGAGTTTACTGGCATCAAAGACGTAGAATCCCGGAGCATCACATGAGAGTTCTTGGCCCGTGTATCCGCCGATAACAATTAGCTGCGAGCCCACAATGTCGCAGGTATGTCCTGCTCGTGCTGGAGGAACCGCCTGGTCCTTCATATCGACCTTTATCCATTTGAACGCCGGTATGGTCAGGATATACATATCGTCGTACTGCAGCTGCTGTGCATAAGGAACGAGATTTTGTCCGCCGAAGAAGTAGACATTGTGCGAGGATCCATCGGGTGCTGAAGCTACAACAGCGCAAGGATTGACGCGATATTTTGGAGTAGGTCCATCCGTAGATTGTTTTGTCCACTTTTTGGAGCCGAGATCGTAGATGTCGATAACGTTCATCTGGGAGAACGTCTCGTTCGTACCGCCTCCAATAGCAAGAAGAACACCTTCATTGCCCCATGGAACCTAGTCTTATCAGATCCAAATTCAGAGAAAACCAACCTCATATCAAGACTCACAAAGACCAAAACACCATCAGCTCTCTCCGGCACTCCCGCCTTCTCCAGTCCATTCTTGGTGATATTCCGAAACTGTTTCTTATCCAAATCAAATTCAAGCAAGCTCTTCAGATACACTCTAGGGACGCTTTGGCTCCAACCCTGGGTCGTGTACCCATCTAGATGGCCACCAAAATAGAACCCCAACGACCGTCCCGGAACGCTAACACCTGCGCCTTCCGCAGCCCGCTGAATCTCACTCGATCCCGAGTCTCCCGCTACCGAAGTGTCGGCTTCAGACCACTTACTAGACGCGATATCGTATTCCCACAACGCAAACGCAGGCGGAGAAGTAACCGGGTCGACATCCGAAAACAGCCCACCGTAAAGAAAGATCTTGTCGTAGTTGTGCCACAAATACCTATCCCACCGTCAGCATCATCGCAAAATCCAACCATGACAAGCATACCCATTAGCGACTGGCGGTGGTCCATCCGGTATTGGCAACCCCTTCAGCTTCGGCGAGCTCGTGCTCCAATCCTCCCCCACCGACAAGGTCAGGAAGTTGTTATTCCACGTTTTGGTTTCTTGGCTTGCCTGTGTCTTTGCCTGACCGCCGTAGATGTATATGGTTCCGTCCACCACCGCCGCTATCCAATCAGCACGGATCCTACTTCAGGCGCATACCATTCGAGGTAAACTCACTCTGATGGCTCCACCTCGCACATACATCCGTAGGACTGTCCTCTCTCCTCTCCAACCTAACCCCTTCTGCTGGCCCCAGCACCTGTAGCAGCAACAATATCACCAACGCAATCCTCCGAAACATCGAGAACGACCGGTATGCCATCAAGAAACGAACGTCGTGGTGAGCAGGTAACAGAAGAAAATAAATTCAAAGAACCCTGGATCACAGCCGCACTTTTAACCAACGTCCCGATCGTCGGTCGCCTTGAGTAACAGCAACAGTAGCAACACGCGCTCCTTTTCCAAAAATACAATGCTTCCGCCGCGAGCCGAATAATAGAATGGTTGGGATGGGACGGGAGAATTTTTTTGTCTCGGGTCCCGTGAGTGGTGGTGTGAGGTGTTGTGGTCTCAGAGCTCACAAAAAACAAATATAAGTGTACGAGTTTCGTTTCGAATAATTAATGCGAGCTGGATAATTTTGAGATAGCAGACTCTCTCAAGAGAAGAAGAACTCAGTAGGATGAACTCGATTTTACGGACGAGACGTTCGAGTTGAGCATTCTTGCTCAACAGATACGCCCAGCACACAGGTATAGAATGACCTCACTAGTACCACACACTGCAGCTAAAGTCATCCCTCATGCACCTCATCGAAGCCTGCTAGTTTAGGCTCACCACCGCACATTATGATAGGCCAGCGAGCTTCCCAATACGACTCGGTTAAAAAGTGATGGACAGGAGGTCCAGATAAGCACCGTCACGCTTGATTCTGTCGGAAATCTGGTTCTTGACTTTTTCAGGGATTGGGAGAGCCAAGGGTCGCGCTGCCCAGAAGCCCATAATTCAGCTGTTTACGAAGGTTAGGGTTGTATTTTCTACAGCGTCTGACGGCCATGACCGATGTATTGTATGCCTCTCCTGCAAGACGTTTGTGATATCTCTCGCTACCAGATTTGGGGAATCTTGTGGCTGCTGCATGCCGAACATTGTGGGTTGCAGAACGCATGTTTACATGTCTGCATGATTCTACAGTTAGAACGCACTCAAAGAGGCGAAATCCGAAACCTTAGAGTCGGCTGGGAGCACAACAACCATAACCAAAATTTTATATTTCCATCTCCACGGCCACGCTGTCGCCACCGTTGCTGCCGCCGCAACCGCATTCCAGCCCCATATGTGTCCCCTAGTTTCGTGCACTCTTGATCCAACACAGGAACTGCTGTTACATCGTGACTGAGTCCCTTATTATAGAGCCGGTCAAAACTCAGCTCCAAGTTCATGGGCGTCACTCGTGACTGGAGTTTAAACAAGTCAACGCCCTGGCACTCTCACCCTTAAACTTAAACAAACCCACACAGGAGAACCGCCATGAAACCTCCTCTAAACGTTCGTGGTCTCGGAACTTGAACTTCTCTCACGTGACTAGTAGCTATACGCGGCTCCTGCGTGACGTCTCGCGTCTCGCTTCGGCTAGCTATCCGAGAGCATAGCTATCCGAGAGCACGTCCACCTCCGCCGTCCTTCCAATGTCCTCCAAACTCCTTCTCCCTGGTGTTCTCATTAGCGTTGGTAAACACTGCCCTTAATTCCCCTCCTCCCCAGTCACTCACTAACTTCAACCCCAGCTTTAATAGCCATTCTCACCCCTTTCCTCCTCAGCTGCAACAAGATCTTCCATATCTACCACGACTGGAGCCCGTACACCTCTCGCCTCGCTTCTCTCACCCCAAAATGCACCTTCCAGCACCCATCCGAGCTTCTCGGCTGCGAGGATATGCACCTCCTCAACAGCAACATCTACACCGCCTGTGTAACCACATTGCAGAACCGCCGTAAATACTGGCCGGAATACCGCACAAAAGAGCGCAGCTTCAGCGGCGATAAGCTATTCCGCTGGGATCTTGACACCGATCGCGTGGTTGATCTCGAGCTACGGGGGTTCCCCGGCGGCTCAGACGCCGGGAACCGGTCCTTCCACGGTATGGACGTAAGCCTTCTCTCTGACGGCACCGTGAGCATCTACGTCATCAACCACCTCCGCAACGGCTCCGTGATCGATAAGTTCCACCACGACCCAGCCACAACCTACGCAACGCACGTGCTCCGCGTCCCCACCACCCACGCCGAAGCGGCGGTGCATCCAAACGACATCTTTGCGCTACCGGAGCTCGACGGGGAGTCGGCAATGTTTGTCACCAACGACCACTACTACGCATCGGGGTGGGCACGGTATATCGAAGAGGCTGGACGGCATCCGTGGACATGGGTATCCTACTACTCTTCCTCGACAGGGTGGAAGAAGGTGTTGGTGGGTCTGGCCTGCGCCAACGGGATCACGGGGGATAAAACCGTCGAGAAGCGGAAGATCTACATCTCAGAGACCCTGAACGGGGTGATCCACGTTTTCACTCCTGGCTCTGCCGGGGGCGAGCTAAAAGAAGTGCAAAAAATTCCGATTGCAATGCTGGGCGACAATATTGGCCGGTACGGCGACGACCTGTATATTGCCGGCCCTGCGAGGGGATTGCCTATTGTTAAGTACATGCATGATCCCGCCACTGCAAGCGGTCCGGGGATGCTGGTGAAGCGTGTTAATACTAACCAGCTTGGAGGTGACTTTTTTGGTGGTGGGTACACGGCGGATCCGATTGTGGAGGAGCTTATTGTTGATGGACAGGGGGGAATGGCGAATATGAGCACTACTGCGCTGTTTAGACCGTATGTTGTTGAGGCTGCGGCTAGAAAAGGAGGTGCTGAGGAGGACGACGAGGAGGGTGAAGATTTTGAGGCGGAAGGTCCGGAGCCCGTGGGGAAGCCGAAGGGGGATCTCTTCGTGACTGGACTGACATTTAAAGGTAAACTTCATCTCCTATACTAAAAGGTATAAAAACTCACAGGCTCTACAGGAATCTTGAAATGTACAAACATAGAGTGAAATATTTCTATATAATACGCCAATGTCGCGAATATAGCTTACAATGCGTCATTAAAGAGCGAGTGGTTGGGTGTAGGGAGAGATTATCCGGTACAGCTCCCTTGAAGTGCTCCAAGCTGCTATCCTCATGAATAGGTGAGGGATGGACACTAGAATAGCTATGAGGAGTATGCTAAATCCTTGGCAGCACTTGTGCTTGAATACGAGCCCAAGATTGCGCGTATGTATCCTCATTCATCTAGTTGTACTTCTTGGCCAAGGCAAGTAACTCAGATTCGTGGCGAGGACAAGGACCATACAGCCATCGATTCAAGTGCCCCTTTACTCTAGCATCGTTCTGCGTGTCTACCTCTTCCATTCAAAGTACTACGACAATAATCCAACCCATTGCTGGGGCACAGTGGGAAATCGATGAATATATTTGCAAGTAGATACCGTGACAGATGCAGATAACAGATGCCAGACAGCACATAACGCCCCTAATTCAATGTGCACATTCCTTTTCGCTGTCCTGAACCCTGAACCCAACCATCGCGCCCTGGAATCAAAGCAGGATGAGAAAAAATTCTGGCCAACTTCGCGCCAATAACTTCTTTGGAATGGCTGCCTCTTCCTGGACAGCCAGTGGCCGGATCTTGGACTGCTTAACCCACGGGCAACTTGATATCTGCAATCGAATAGCTCGGAACGTCAACTTGTGAAATACCTACATGGTAGAACTAGTAAGCCTTCCCCAGGTGCACCAAACGAAATCTCCCAGCATACCCACAGCTTGTATCTTTAGACCACATCATTGGACTACAGCATATCGTAAATAGCCTATATTATGGAACTTTCCGAAATCTTCTACTACCAATTCGGCCTACACTCAGGAATACAGTTTGCCGAATCCACTCCCCGGCAAAGATCAGACACAAAGTGCTGATTCGCCATGGTGCACCCTGCCAAGAGCCAGAATACGCTGTGTTTGGATTCTCAATTGTTCTGTTTCCAATGGTATCGTATGATGCTCGTATAATGCAATATATCGTGCACTTAAGCGGCCGTACACGTTTTAACCTCGTTGAATAAACACCACCCAATGCCATCTTCCAACAAGGTGTGGAAATTGCCGCGGCCTTTCAGCTGCTACCCACCTCCGCATACTATACACAATCTTCCTTTGTTCAGTCGATGCGAGCCAAGATTCTGGGCATTCAGGTACGAGTGCAGGTGCCTACAAAACTCGGTAAAAGAAACACGCAATTTATATGATCTTCCTATCAAACGACACTTCTGGGATCTGTGTGACGTTGTGGAACTAACGATCGTGTAACACAAAGGGCGCAGCAACCTTATTCCTCTGATTTCTCTGTGACACAAGGCTTGGGGCACGTTTTCGACGGAGGGGTGTTTTTCGCCATGTGGTCGTGCAGGTGGGGGATGTAAGGCGTCTGTTCTCGCGAGCAGATCTCGAGGGGGACTTGCAGAGTGCATCGTCATCGGGAGTATGCATGAGTATATACATTCGAGGGCTAGGGGACAGAGGCAACCCGGGACCTCGAAAGAGCTACTGTATACTCTCTACATCGCCAGATGGGTAATGTGCGTGTTCAAGGATTTCCACTTGCTCGGCGGACACGGAGACAATGACTGGCTGGCTGCCCTTCTCCTGCTGTTGTATGTACGGCTGACCTGTGAGGTATTATTAGTTGACGATGCCCAGCAATGCCTCACGGTTTGAAATGAAGTTTCTTGGGTCTCACGCCCAGCCGGAGTTTTCCCTGGCTGCCTGGCCAGAAACGTCCTTCGTCGATTCGATAGTCTGGATGGAACACCTTTAGGCCTCATGATAGGCCTGAGGACGGGTATATAAACCCCCTCCAAGTCCATCTTCCTCCCTCTTCTTCCCCAGCACCATTTGCAGCTCCAGCATCCACTCATTTACCAATCCAACACCACAATCTTTACCAACCCCACACTCCTTCCACAATGGTTTCCCCTAGCACCCTCCTCCTCCTAGCCAGTAGCGCCCTCACCGCCAGCGCCTGGCGCATCCGCATGTACGACGGCTCCGCGGCAAGTACTCGCATCGTGAACCGCGCCCAGCACAACGTGGACACGGACCAGTGCTATGGTATCCCCGGGAACGCCAACAACCAGGCGACATACTACGAGTGGATCTCGGCCAAGTCCGGCGTCAAGGGCTCCTACCCCACCTGCCGCATCCGTGTCTATGATAACGCTGGGTGCGATGGCTCGCCGTTCATCGATACCTGGCAGGATGTGGAGTTTCGGAGGATTAATTCCCCGGTATGTATACCCGGTGAAGGAGAGGAAGTAGGCTGATGGGAGGGTAGAATAATAATGTTGCGAGCTCGTATTATATCGATTGCGTTCCGAAGCTTGGGTAGGTGGTGAGTTAGAGGGGGAGTGATGGGTGAGGTTAGAGTTCGGGACGATTTGGGCGGAGGGTTTTGTAATCCGTTTCTTTGTCAATGGCTCCAGCGGGGCATTTAGTAATTTTTTGCAGAAAACTTGGGGGTATCTGGGTTCTTGGTTCAATGAATCTGGGTTTTCCCACATTTGATATTAATTTGGATAGTTCGAAGATTTATTAATTAACTTATCTCGAGAGCCCAAGGCCCCTATATATACAGACTTGACTCCTATATCCATATCCACATCCATGTCCATATCCATATCCGTTTGCATAACCGTTTGCACTGATATGAGCCGCTTTCCTTGATACAAACTATGCATATTCTCATACGAAACACCAACTGCTTACGAGCCTGCAAACAGGCCTGAGACTGCAGACAGAGCTGGGACTCACGATGCAGGTACTCATGCAACATTTGATGGAATGAATGGATCGAGTGACCGCCTGTGCTGTGCTTCCGTCGTCTGAAAACCAAAAGGCCAAGTATCCAGGTGGGTCGAGACACACTATGAGTCCCAAAGGCACGAGATTGTTATCCAAATGGATTTACCAATCGATGTCCTCTTAAGTTGGGTGGTACTGAGTAGTGGTGGGATCTCGATAGTTGTTTTACCTCCCGAGGTCGACAGGTACTCTATGTACCTCGACTAGCGCTCTACCTATATACATAAATAATGATATTAGCGGGTAAGTCGGGGACTACATTATTTGAGGCTCTTGCTGCCTTCTGTCCGAGGGAACATGCCTCGAGACTCTCCTCCTTTCCTTCCTAACCCTACCTCCCACCCTTCCTATATTTAGATACCTCATCTTCCTCCTTCCTGCAATTGCATAAGGGGCTTTTTTCACTCCTTAACCCACTATCGCCTTTCATCAAATAGTTATTTACGATTGCTTTGATGGTCATCTCTTTCTCACTCCCTTTTCCTTTTATCCTATAATTACATCACATCCCTTTTCCACTCCTTGGTGTGAGGAAGTTGACAGCATCAACATCACCATCACCATTATCATTCGACGATGTTGTTTATCGTTGTTTCGATGGTTGATGACGTCTGAAGGATAAACTGTAAGTTCATGCATGCTCCTTCGCATCCGTTATTGACGATGGAGTTTACTAATAATGAAATTGTAGTGAGTTTAGGGAGCTAAAGAATCACAAGAGGAGGAGGCTTCGGATAAGGATCTGCGAGCTTGGTGCGGGTGTTTTCAACGAGTTGGATGGTTACTACGGATCCTACTCGAGTCTTTAATGTAGGTTTACTGCATCCTCCTCCTCCTCCTCCTCCTCCTCATGTGGATGGTTCGTTGGTTGCTGATTTGATGATTTGGTGATGCAGGATTATTGATCCTATTGTGACGTTTCCACATCGTCTTCATGTATGGAGATAACTTGGACCGGCGGATACAAAGGAAGTTGAAAAGGTAAGGACATTCTTATCTTGTGCGTTTATCTGGAAAAGAACATAAATTGACAGGAATAGGATGCACTTGATGCAGTACTTAGTATCTCTTACGTCTTTGGTCCCGTATGATGAGATAAGCTATGAGTCTGTCTTACAATTGAACCGTATCGACCCCAAAGGCCCCCAAAATCCAGATGCATTCGATGTTTCCTGGTTCGGATAACCCTTTTAACGCATAAATTAGTCTTGGGATGTCCCTGACGTTACACAGGTCCATTCGAAACATTGGATAGACCGGTTGGTGGAGGAGAGGGGATGCCCCCTTAATGGAGGAGAGGGGTTTTCCGCTTGAAAGGTGCCGGCTCACCGCATCTGCCATCGGTGAGGACTGTTCCGCCCCCCACCGGACTAATGAGCAGTGTATTTTCACTAACTATAGACCTCCAAGATCAACGCTTTTTCCTGCATAGTAATGAGTCGAGGTGGGCGGCCGTTACGGAGGAGTCGCTGTAGTGGGCGGTTGACCGGAAGCTGGGTTACGAGTGCGAGTAGGATGAAAACGGGAAGCTCGCTGAGAAGGGGATGGGCGTGCAAAATGAGATGGTGTGCAAGTAGAGGATGGTGTTGGCGGCCAGGGTGAGGGAGAAGGTCATGCGGGGGTGGTTTGTGGGGGGTTGTGGGTGATGGGCATATGGCGGGAGGCGGAGAATCTGGAGGAGCCTGAAATTGTGGGGAATGGCGATGGTGGGGAGAGGGTTGTGTATTTAGCTCGATGATGCGTAGCAAAACAATGATGAGGTGTCGGTAACACGGTTTAGAGTCGCGGCATCAAAGGGCCTATCAAGCTAAGGAGATATGTTTTATTTAATAGTGCACCAATTCCCCTTTCCCTGTGTATAAAGTCTGGGACCGATCATGGAATATGATGTTCTTGATGCAGTGCTTAATGCCTCTCACCCACCGTTTTATTGTCGCTCCGTTACTATATGAGCCTAAGGACGCCCTCTCTTCAGTGGGAGAGGAGGGCTTTCGGCCTGAACATGCGGCGAGTGATATGTTTGTGCACCGAGCGATTGGATTTCAAATGCTAAAAATCAACTCGCACTCCTTGCTCCGGTCTTCAATCAGGCTCGAAAACTGGAGGGGGAACAAACTTGGGATCCTCGAGGGCGGTGTTGATCTGGATTCTTCGAACAGAAATGTCACGGAGTTAAGGATTTGGGGGTGTAAATGACTGAAGGAATTTCGTCCCAGCAAACGGATCCGAAGAACGACGACAAGTTCCTCCCTGTGCCACAAATCGAGCCCAACTCGCAGACCACCTTATACTAGCTGTTTCTGATGGGGAAGCTCGGTGATGTTTGGAGGGGGATTGTAATATCCTGCCCGGTTTTCCCGGGAGGGGGGGATAATCAAGGTTCGGCCCAACAGCACAAAAATCTCCCGCATTCCGATACGATCAGCCGCCGTTCGAGCCCAGCCGTGTTCCCAGGTACAACCGAGGGGGGTTGTCCAACATATTCCCGGTATGGCCAGGCTATCGTAGGGGTATGTTTGAATTCGACAGCAGGAGTCGAGGTATACGTCCCTTTCCCCTAAAGAGACAGGGACGTCGTGACCGTGGTATCATTGCGATATTGGTTTTTCCCACCGGGATTGCGGAACTTGTCCTACGTACTGGGATGAGTCCGTAACGCTGTCTGGGGGCCGGATGTGTGGTAGGACGGTTAAGGAGGAGAGGGGGGAGGGAGATTGTGGCGTGACCGCGACGGGATGCAAAATCGGGTGATATTTCATGAATCGCCAGCAACCTCCTCCTACTTTTACATGACTACATCATTTCAGCCCACTTTGTCGCTGAATGACAAAACACAAACAAACATGTATCCAACCAGAATGCATTGATATCTGCGTAAAAAAAGGGGAGTTCTCATGCATCCATTTCCGATTAATATACAAGTTATCTCAGAGTTTCACAGCCGTCTATTTTCCCTTTCCCTTGCTCTTAACCTTTGGCGCGATATTTGCCATCATTTCCTCCTATTCCAATGTCAGCATTTGGTCGATAATCACGGGAGATTATGAGGGGCGATATATACCTTGGTAATGAGATGATCGACTCTCTCCAATAATCCCAACAAGCTCTTCATATTTCCGCTCCATTCGTTCAATACATCGTCCGCGTCTCTGGACTGTCCAAAGGTGATTATCCTTGCTGGGCGGTCGATCTTTGCGTTCACCGTCTTCTCACACACCAGCTTGGAGAGGTACGTCTCTGTCTCGTCCTCGTCCAGGTCTAGTAGCATCTTCAGCCGGTCCATCGAGATCCTGGTGTAGTACTTGGCAACGACACGAACATTGTGTTCAATGACACGTCGGCGGAGGTCTTCCCAGCGTGCCGGACCCTTAGGATCGTCGACGCCAAAGACTTCGGTTGCGCGGAGCACCTTCTCGAATCGCTTGGCAACACGGGACCACGGCATTAGCTCGATGATGGTGAATAGCTTCAAGAGTGCCTCCTGTTGCGGGATCAATTTGAGAATGTTGGGATCTGTCTGGATGCGGTGGAGGAGGTCGGATTGTTCGTTGTCGTAGGGAGCTAGGATAACGTAGTAGACAATTCTCTCCAGAGTCTTCTTGAGTTTCTCCTCATCCTTTTCGATGCTCGACGTGTCCAGGATGGCCCGATAGTGTTTGCAAGTGTCAAGGTACTTGCTGTCTTGTTTCGAGAGATGAATCTGTTGCTCGTAGAAACGCAGCTTTAGATCCATAATCTCGTCATCTTTCTTGCTGGCTTCTGTCGTGAACCATTTGGTTGTGATCTTTCGGGATAAAATCAAGGCTTGCGCAAAGTCACCCTGCTCGATACAAAGCCCGACTTGCTGGAGAATAAAATCCGTTTTCTCCTTTCGATCCATGGAGCCAAAGGTCTCGACTTGAAGCTCGCAGAGGACCGCTTTGGCTTCCGCGAGGTTGCCTTGTGATTTCTTGATGTTGGATAGCTCTCGGGTGATACGGGCTCGCTCAACTTCCACAAAGATCTATTCAACACTTAGCTCTTGCTCTGGGGTCCTGTAGGTACTTATGGTATCGACCTTTCCCTCCGTCACTGTCCGCAACGTGTCGATGACCGACAGCTTAGCCTCGATATTGGGAGTCTCGGGCAGAAATTTCATCACAAGCTGAACCATCTTCGTAATAGCAATCTTCAGCTGTCCATGCTTCTTGGATAGGACCTGGACATTCTCGTTCATGAGATCCCAGTCGCCGGATTCTTTGCATAATGTAACTATTGTCTCGAGTATTCGGGTTGTGGAGGGTAGATCGGAGGCCTGTAGGACGTATCAGTAGACGCCGAGAATGGCATAGGTGGTAATGTCGAACCTGGCGGGTTTGTTTCTCGAGCGCCATAAGTTTTTCGATGGCTTGGGGAAGGTTGAGGTCGCTGTTTGACTATACAACCAACTATTAGGAGTTTGATTTTGAACAATGGCTGGAATAATGGTACCTTAGCAAGAGATATGATTTCCGGAAGCTCCTTGTCCAGCTGCTCCGTAACTATGCCGGACAAGAGATTAGCTCTCTCTCACTCCACTATTGCGATACCCCGCGACATACAATCCTTCTCCGCCTTGAGCACCTCTCTTTCCGCTCCGGTCTCGGCCATGGTGGATGGATGTGGTTATCAAGGGGCTAGTTAATTGATAAATGGATTTCGTGAATGGCCAAACGAGGGATGACAGATGGAGATGATGGAATGGTTGATGAAAATGAGCAGTGGTTGTTGGTGCAAGGTATGTAGCTTGACCCGTGTGGCTGGACCGTCACCTAAGAGAGCCTCATCTGTGGCGTTACTGTGGAACTGTGGCGGCCAATGATACTTTCACTAGCAATGCATTACTCAGGTGCTGAAAAGTACGCCTCGCTCTAACATCGGCTGTGGGCCATCTTCCTCACTTTCCCGGAACTCCAATCAATAACTTTCACATCCTCCTCTCCCCTCTCCCTCATTGCTGTCATAATGGCCGCCGCTCGTGTCGCCCGCAACACATTGTCTGCTTCGTTGCGACGAAATGCCTTCACGAGAAAATTCCCTTCTACCTTGACTCGGTCACTGGCCACGCCGGCAGCCGCCCACAGCATCACCAGATCGACAACCCTCAAGAATGGACTGACGGTACGGAATTGTATGGGATGAATCTGGAGGAATTGTGTGCTGATGGGAGGGCTGCAGATTGCTACCGAGCATTCGCCATATGCGCAGACCGCCACTGTTGGTGTCTTCATTGATGCCGGAAGCAGATCTGAGACTGATGCCACGAATGGAACCGCACACTTTTTGGAACACTTGGCATTCAAGGTGAGAGACTATACACTGTATGATATTGGGGGTGAAACTAGAGGGGCAGGGGCGGGGCGGGGATCTCGCAGGGTAGTGTTAACGCGATATGGGTGTATAGGGTACCAACAAGCGGACCCAGCAGCAATTGGAACTTGAGATTGAGAACATGGGCGGTCACTTGAACGCATACACATCGGTATGTGATCTGAGAGCAGCAGTGGTGTTACAGGATTGACGAGGTATCAGCGAGAGAACACCGTTTACTACGCAAAGTCCTTCAAGGATGACGTCGGCAAATCTGTCGAGATCCTTTCCGATATCCTTCAGAACTCCAAGCTCGAGGAATCTGCCATTGAGCGGGAGCGCGACGTCATTCTCCGGGAACAGGAGGAGGTTGACAAGCAGCTTGAGGAAGTTGTCTTTGACCACCTCCATGCCACCGCATTCCAGGGTCAGGCTTTGGGACGTACCATTCTTGGACCTAAGGAGAACATTCTTTCCATTAAGAAGTCCGACCTTCAGAGCTACATCTCCACCAACTACAAGGCTGACCGCATGGTCCTTGTCGGCGCTGGTGGTATCCCTCACGAACAGCTCGTCGAGTTGGCCGAGAAGCACTTCGCCGGCCTTAAGTCTTCTGACTCTCCCATTACCATCGGTGCCTCCCGTGGCCCCAAGCCCGAATTCGTCGGTTCTGAGGTCCGCATGCGTGACGACACCATCCCCACCGCCCACATCGCCATCGCCGTTGAGGGTGTTAGCTGGAAGGACCCCGAATACTTTACTGCTCTTGTTGCCCAGGCTATCATCGGAAACTTCGACCGTGCCATGGGCAATGCACCCCACTTGGGCAGCAGGCTCTCCTCGATATTGCACAAGCACCACCTTGCCAACTCATTCATGAGCTTCAGCACTTCATACTCCGATACCGGTCTCTGGGGAGCATACATGGTTACTGACAACCTCACCAACATTGACGACCTTGTCCACTTCACCCTCCGCGAGTGGAACCGCATGGCGCAGACCGTAACAGAGTCTGAGGTTGAGCGTGCCAAGGCTCAGCTTAAGGCTTCCCTACTTTTGAGCTTGGATGGAACTACTGCTGTTGCGGAGGATATTGGACGACAGATCGTCACCACTGGCCGAAGAATGAGCCCGGCTGAGATTGAGCGAGTGGTTGGTGCCATCACCGAGAAAGATGTGATTGCGTTTGCAAAGAATAGAATCTGGGACCAGGATGTTGCCGTCAGCGCAGTTGGAAGCATCGAGGGTGTAAGTTTTGAAGTCTTGGGTTCCCTTCTGGTTACAGATAGCTAATATGTGTGTATAGCTGCTTGACTACCAGCGTATCCGTAACGACACGAGCCGAAACTTTTAAGGGTGTCAGGGCGTTGGGGGGAAGGTTGGGTGTATAGATGATGGTGTATTGGTTTGTTTCAAAAGGATTAGGCCATCTTTTTTCTTTCGTATGTTTAAGACAATGTTCAATGGTGTACACTACCTATATCCTCGCGCATTAACATGCTGTCAAACTACGTAGTAGATGTTTTTGTTTTCTTGTATTTTATGTGGAGTAGTTTCGTCAAATATCATACCAACAGCCGGGTAATGCCAAGTAAAGCGGACAAATACGTTCGCGTCTCGGGATCAGGATTACTCTTAGCCTGCCGTCCGTTAGACAGCATCCATCACACATCTCCGAAACCAGCCTCCCAATCGAGACCTCACTTAACCATACACGTCACCAACAGCTCCCAGAATATCTGCCTTCCACCAGGTTCTCTATCACTTCACTTCTTCGTCTAAATTACAACAGTCTGACTAAACTTTATTCGCAATGTCTTCTGAACTTTGGTGAGCTTCACACCTCCGGCGCCCCTTGCACGGCAAGAGATGTCAACTGCTGGTAGAGCTTTGCAACGCTCAAAAAGCGATAAAGGGCGATGGAGGGAGTATTATCTGAATTATAGGCTGATTCTGTGTCGTCGTTTCCAGTCCCGTCTATGCGGTACGTTATCCCTGTCGGTCGCTGCCTCGGACGTGACGGAGGAATAGCTGGTCTCTAGATACCGGGGGGCTAATACCGTCCTGCACTTTGACGATAACCTTTATTTTTCTGCCGATGTGTCCGAGAGCAGCTTTCGACCAGCACCTCAAAATCCGAAGTCTATTTTCAGCCACTGACATGTTATACAGCCATTTTTCGGTGCCATGGGCTGCACTGCAGCCATCGTCTTTACCTGCTTCGGCGCCTCTTACGGTACCGCAAAGTCCGGTGTCGGTATCTGTTCGATGGGTGTTCTCCGACCGGATCTGGTCGTCAGGAGTACGATAACCCAAGCTCTCTAGCTTAGCTGGGAGGGGGAAATGCTGACGGGAGTTGGACAGGCATTGTTCCCGTTATTATGGCGGGTATCATTGCAATCTACGGGCTGGTCGTCTCGGTGCTTGTCTCTTCTGGCTTGAAGCAACAGCTTCCTCTCTACACTGGTTTCATTCAGTTGGGGGCTGGTCTGTCTGTCGGTTTGGCTGGTTTGGCTGCTGGTAGGATCTCTTTTGCTCTGGAGCCTATGATAAACGTTTTTGTAACTAACACACGCCAGGATTCGCCATCGGAATTGTCGGTGATGCTGGTGTCCGTGGTACTGCTCAACAGCCCAGACTCTTCGTCGGAATGATCTTGATCCTCATTTTCGCCGAAGTCTTGGGTCTTTACGGTCTGATTGTTGCTCTTCTCATGAATTCCAAGTCGGCCACCGATGTCTCCTGCTAGAAGGCATTGAAGGGTATTGGAGAAGACCTTGCTGGTAATGGTTCTTTACGTACTACGAGTTTCTTTGGCAGCTCAAGTTACGTCCAGGCAGGGAAAAAATTGATAGGAGCCGATTGTATTTTGTCGGAATGGGAGTATACCATGATGAGCTAAGCTGAGCTGGATGGACACGCGCGATGGGTTTCTTACTATGTATCTTAGTCTTTTTCCATTGCATTAGGGCTCGTTCGGGGTAGTGAGTGATTGGGTGGTGGATGGTAGAGAGTGATTTTCAATTTGTATTTCAGTCTCTTATATTCGAGCAACGTTTGATTTCACGAAGCCCAGTTCCTGCAATAGTCGAGTGGCAGTAATCACATCACATCACATCATTACTCCCGCCACAATATATCCGCGCCAACAGCCAAGCCAGAGGCACAAAGATCAGCAAAAAGTACTTTAGAGTAGCACATTCCCACCACACCTCACACAGATCTGCAACAATGGCCGTCAAAAAATCTAATGATCGGCTTATATCTGCGCTGGAAACCACCATGTCGGGTCTCTCATTCAATAAAGATGACATTAGTGGCCTGGTACGCATCGAAGATGAGAACGGCAAGTTGATTGGAGCCGAGCAGACCTCGATCCTAGAGCTCACACCGCCACCAACGCCGAAAAGAGATGGACAGAGAGGTCCTGCGAACTATCTACCAATGGAGATATTATGTCTCGTCCTCGAGTTCGTGGGTGCTGGACAACAGGACGTGTATGCGAGTACTAGCAAGGTCTCACGCTTATGGTATCATGCTTCGCAACCATTTCTGTATGTTCTTATTCCGCCCTGCCAGGCAGGGAAGAGAGCTAGCTAACGGGGGTTTGTGAGCGTAGATATCGGTATCCAAAAATTACCGGGAAGAGCTATGGCAAGTTCGTGGCCACCATCTCGCCGAGCAGTACAAACATTAAACCCTGCCCGCTCGGTTCCCTCGTAAAGCGCCTCGACCTCTCTGCCCTCGTTCACGAAGGACGTCCCTCACACAATGCACGGCTTCTCCGCCGTGTGCAGAACAGCGTGGAGGAGTTTATCGCACCGCAAAGCTCTTTTGGTTACAACTGCATCGTGGCGCTCGGGCACTGCCAGAGGCTCCGTGTTCTAGACCTCTCGCTCATCAGCCAGTCAGTGAACCTTGACGACCTCTTCCGCCATATTTGCGATCTCCCACACCTGAGAACGCTCAACTTCCCGCGCTCTTCGGTGCTGGCGCGTCCCCAGACAAAATTCCTGTGGCCAAAGAAGCTAGAGAAATTTTCGCTCAGCGGCGCGATCCTGGACTACTTCCTCCAAGAAACGGGACTTCCGGAGAGTCTTCACTCGCTTCATATCTCCCACTGCCCGTTCACTAAGCAGATCAGCATCCTCCGCTTGCTGTCAAGCCTCTCCGCGCAGCTCACGACGCTAAGTATTAGCTACCCCATGCCCTGTTTGCCGTTCAACGCTATGGATAACGTCCTCAACCTCTGCCCGAACTTGACGTATCTCCTCGTCGCAGTGGATTACATCTCAAACCACCTCTTCGACGAAGGGAGTAATCCCCCCAGACACCCATTACGCCGACTAGTTCTCGATTCCTCAGGGAATCCGGGGGTGGAGCACAAAGTGGGTCCGAACGATGTGTTCATCGCCCTGGCAGAAGACCGATTACCAGCGCTAAGAGTCGTCCGGGTTTCGAAACGCTTGAAGTGGGTCAGCAGGGAACGGAGGGATGTCGAAGACCTTGTGGAAATGCTGGAGGCGAAAGCGATGGAGGCTGGCGAGGATAATCAGCCAGCTGGGGTTTGGGAATATGGAGAGAACGGGAGGAATGGGTGAGTCTGCAGTGCACTTTCCACTACCCCCTCCTTTTACTTTTTTTCTTTTGTTTTCGCTCTGGATGATTATTATCTTTGGAGAGAGAGCGAGGGGCGGTTTATGGCGGCGAGGTTGGTGAAAGACCTTTTTTTGTGGAATGTGAAGTGAAGAGGGCGGGAGTTGATTTTGTACAGGTTTGGTGGCGCGCTCTCTAGGAGAATGTGGAATTGGGTCGAGGTGAACCATGACGCCGAGTGGGTGAATGGGCTGTTTTCCACATAAAGTGGGCGGTGGGCGGGCAGGTGGATGTGTATATGCGAGGGAGTTTGATACCACAGCACGCGATTGGGCTGACTGGCTAGAGGGTTTTGATTATGACTGATCAATGTTTACGATCGACGACGACGACGATATACGGAGAATATTGCTTGTGATTGTACCTTTATGATTGGGAGGGGAAGCTATTGGAGGATTGTGGATATAGTGGCTGATGAGTACATGTAATTGTCAATTATTTATATACAAGTATAATATACAATGTATTTGGTTTGCGTGGGTGGAGCGTATTATTTATTCCTTTCATCGGAATTGGATCTTGGAGGATGATATACTTGGGTCCGCGAATCATGGCCCATCACTTACCAACTCGATGATGACCAATGTTGAATTGTACAACGCTGATGATGTCTCTTAATATTTATACAGGTAGAATTCATGCATTATATACGAGAGCCGGAAATCCCGTCGGAGGTCAACGGAGTGACGATCGGAGTAGCGAGTAGAGTGGTAGGTGGTAAGAGTGAGAAATTATGTAAAGGTGTACCAGTGACTCCGAAAGACCTCTCTAGACCTCGTTCTAGGCCTTATAGCAACAACTGAGATGAGGATTCACTGTAACCTGTACCCTGGTGCGGCATTGTAATACAGTCGAACGGATTAAAACAAGACCAGACTGTCTAGCTTATCTGGCGAGGTGCTCTAACACGTGGTGCATCAAACACTCTCTAAACACAGGTTTGGAACCGGGAAAAAGTGCTTCAAAACGCAGGTATTCTAAACACCTGACTACAGGCACGAAATCTGTTCTGCTATAAACACCCAGTGCTCTAAACACTACTCAAAACACCAGTTCATCGGCTCGAAGCCTGAAGACCTCGTCATCCTTTTTGCTCGCAGGCTCCGGATCCTCTTAAGCTTATCCTCTAGTTTTTCGCAATGAAGAATATTATGCCAGGATCGGTGGATTACGAGTTTTAAGACAATATTATACTCGCAAGCAAAACTGCGAGAATGAGAGTTAAAGTCAGACAAGATTCTGTAAGCCCACACAACAAATTTAAACATGATCAGATCAGCTGGGTTAACCGGTGAGGTACTCTAAACACCAGTACGCAAGTTCGAAACCTGCAAACAGTGCTTTAAACGTTGGTGTTCTAAACACCTGGTCACAGGCTCAAAACTTGTCTTGTCATTTTTGCCGCTCTTAACCTCGCAATCATTCGGATTGTACAGTGTGCTAGGGTGGGTAAATTGCCTCGAGCTCATACCTAGTTGAACAAACCAAGACCCCGCTAGTCCATTGTATAACAAGAGTAGATCGTTTAGCTTAATGATGAGGTGGTTCAACACCCGGTACTCTAACTCCGGTGTACAGGTTCGAAACCTGCAGACCTTGTCATCCTTTTACTCTCCTCTCATCCTTGGATTCCTCGCTATAAAGTAATGTTATTTGTGCCTGAGCAGATGTCAACCCATGTAGTTGATCAAATCAATAAGCATACATATGAGACTGGCAATTTATTCCTGACGGAGGAGGTGTTGAGAGGCCAACTTTAGCGTTACCTTACTATTTACAAACGTTTCGAAAGGTGAGTTCAGTCCACACACGTCGGTCGGTGTTTGAAAGTCCAAACATTGATAGAACTGCGGTTAGTCCCATCCATTAGCAAAAGCCTAAACGGCCTTGCACTTTCCGAACAGTATCCCCGGATCGTAGAAGATCCTGCTCGCGATGCATCCGGACCCTATAAAATCGACACTCTGCATCAATCATTACAACCCCTTGATTAAATGAAAGTCTCAATTTATTCCAAGAAGGAGAATCGGAGAATTCATCTTATAGGGTTAAATCGATAGGGGTAGGGCAAAAAAATCAACAGTGGTTATGAGGGATGTCTGATTGGAAACGTGGGTGAGCCAAGGCATCTACCGGATAACCCAATTTTCGGTAACGAAGATCAGGAGGATTACTGCCAGAAGATTGAGACATTTAGCAAGATACTATTTTATGTATTCTACCATGATTATGCCATGGCCGAGCGACTTGGATCCGACGTTCCTTATGATGGTATCGCCAGCTGCGCAGGCACCGACTATTACCCAAACGCAGATACCATTTTTGGAAGCGTTGGCACACTGCTCAAGACGTTGCAACAATTCCAATTAGACTGACTACACCAGTCAATTCCTCGAATCTATATGGAAGTCCTCATGAAATACAACTAGCCAGAAACTGATGCTTTAGAATACTCAAGTGGGAACCACTAGGTGGTGATCGATGCGAAAACCTGCAGAAGCAACTCTATTCGCAACCTGTCTGGAGATCCAAAAGAAGCGGTTCCGAGGCCTTCATGTGAGGAGCCGACGAATACTGTATCCTCACATTAATCGACACTCTTCGCAATAATATTTAATTCATCTCGTCTATTAGAGTCGATCGATTGGAGGTATCCACATGATCAGAATGAGCAGTGAACACAGGTAAGGGACTTCATGTTCAGTTGAATTCGGAATTCAACAATTGAATGAGGTGGTTGATATTGCAAAACACTGGCACACCTACATGTTAGGCGCTGCCAGAATGACAATGCACATTATCCAAGACTCGAAGTCTCCGGGCAACGGAATGAGAGGTTGCCAGTTGTTTTTTTTTTTTTTTTGTTTAATTCATATTGTATTCACTCTACTTAGAGTATGACAAAGCTATCCATTTTTCCCCGATACTCCGCGGTGTGAGCCTGATGTGTCCACCAAGCCCTCCTCTCGGTCAAATGTACCATCCTTACCTCCTTCCCCCCACCGCCTTAAATTAATTGGCCCCCCTTTCCTAGATATAACCTGCACATCCCATTATCTGACGACCACCACTTACAAAATCCTCGCTCATGCTCAGTCCAGGGTCTCATTGATATTGTCGCAGTGGAATACCCCAACCGCTCTTGCGAGCTGAACTTTTTCGGAGGTCCGGAAATGAATACTCCCTAGGTCATACTGGGCGCACTGACCATTGTCGGGCTTGGCGGGAATGGGGGGGCGGAAGGGTGATGTTATCGTAAGGCCACTCTTGTAGTTCGTCCTCGTGGTGCCCGAGAAGCGGGTCTTGTCCATCGTAGTCGGTTCGAAGAGCTTGTACGGAGCGTGTATTTCAGCACTCACGGCGTCTCGCGGGGTTTTTTAGGCAGCCGTTTGACGGAACTTCACTGATACTGTGCTGATAGGCCATTTCCGGACCTCACGTACTGGTATATCCACAGGCATATCGTAGGCTTCGATAACTGGCGTAAAACGTCGAATGGCGAGTTGCTGGGTAAACTACCGGTCGATGTCGATGCTGAGTGGTAAAGAGAGCTTTAAAACGACGAGATACACTTGCAAAAGCAAAAGCAAGCGGACACAGACAAAAGGTATGGAGTGAAGCCAAAGTAAAACCCCGCTCCCCCCCAAAAAGGGGAAAGCTTGGCAAAACCAGGCGTTGAGTGTGGTTGTCGAAGGTGGGTTGCCAGTTGTTTTGGACCACATACTCACGAGAGGTCTCCCTTTCGCAGGAGATATTTTGAGCGAAAATACACTATCAATGCAGGAATTTTTCACTAGTTACACGTTGTAATCTAATATGCAATGAGGATATAAAATTCTAATTTAGCACTAGTATTGTTCTAATACACGGGCACTATCCATCTTCACAAATGCGTGTTTGTCAACGCGGCATTGTAAGGAAATACACATCGTGTTGTAATCTAGTGGTACTGTAGATATATATGCCCCCCAACGCTATAAGTAGTTATGTTTTTAGGTGATATGATTTAGGTCTGAGGGGATTTTCTACTTGATCTTTAGTGCTCATGACATGATGTCACTGATGGTACTGCTACCGTCTGTACCTATCTGTACTATTCTTAATGTTCATTTCTTCCCTTGTGTTAATGGCCGTGGAGGTACCAGTTGGGTGCTATAAAGTAGAGGTTCTTGAGAAAACTTATAACTAACTACGACGGGGTTTGGCCGAGCGAAGATTTCTGTGTATGTATTGATTTTCCCAACGGCTCTGACGCATCCACTCCACATTCGAATCTCGTTTACATCAATGCCTACAATATCTACCCCCTTCCCACACTTTCACGCAACCACTTCCTCAGCCGGGGGTTTCTGCTTAATCTCGCATCCAACTGCTCCCCCAAAAACCGCTTCAAAAAGAACCCGAGCAGCTTAAGTGCACCGACCAGCTCAAGATCGGGGGTTTTACACCCACAGGGTAGATAGTCGGGTCTGGGAAACCGGGGGGTGTGTTTCCAGATGTTGTTGTTTTCGATCCACTCCATGATGCAGTCGTTGTGGATCCAGTGCTTACACAACTTAAAATCAAAGCCATTGTGGGGGGATACGGGAAGGACGAGACTTTTGCATTGATGAAGGCAGGCACAGGGGAGGCTGAGAGATATGGTAGTGAGGGGCAGTGTCATTGTGGGTAGATTGGATGAGTGATTTGGGATATGGTTGAGGGGCGAGTTTATGGGGGAGTATAGAAGAAAACTTGAAGTGTAGTAAGTCAAGCCGAAGAAACAGGTGGCCAGCTGTCTAGAACATACGCACTGTCATGCGTCGCCACTCAAACTCAACCTGGATCCTCAATCGATGGAGAAACAAACGATGCTATGGACATCAAACGGATACATTCAAACCCCCTGAACCGTCCAAAATAAGCGATTGGACGAAAATTGATCTAATGTTGGGGCCCACCAACTTGAACCATAGCTCTCTATCTCATATCTCAGTATTAGTTTCCATTAGGCTAGTAGATATACCGTAGTCGTAATAGTAAATATCGTCGTGCTGTTTAACAATACCAAACCTAACCCTAGAAAGTTCGTCGCATTTGAGCTTCTCTCGTTCTTTGTACTCTATGGCAGTGTAAAGTGGTAAAAATACCATTTCACGACGTTGTACATGGAATTAGTGGAATTGGGTGGATTCATGTGCACCAACACCCAATTCCACCAATTCCATGCACAACATTGTGAATATCATAGCATGATGTTGTATATTGTTGACAATGTCATGCATGAACTTGTGGAATTTGGTGCTGATGCACATGAATAAGGACTTTTGGAACTTGATGCGTATTAAATACTGGATTTCCTAAATCATGCATCAAAAATAAATTGCAAAATCTAGTATCTGATGCACATCAAGTTCTAAAATCCTAATTCATGTGTATAAACACTGAATTCTGCTAGTTGGTACATGATGTGAAATAATGTTGACCACTACTCAAAGTCATACCACGATGTTGTACTAAGTTGATGTGGTGTATAACTACTGAAATTGGGTGTTGGTGTGCATGAAATGGTATTTGACTACTTTACTGTACCATAGCACTCTACCTCACATTAGCTTACGGTTTATCTTCAGCTCAACCCTTGCTAGGTATTATATACTTTAACAGCGAGGTCTCGACGAACCCCACAATTAGCGCCCTACAATCTCTTTAAAGGGTATACAGAGATCAGCTTTTGTTCAAACAGTCCTCTTGGGATTTCGTGATTTTAATTTGCAATGGGGGGCTGGATAACCTGTGTGGTGAGTGACAATGCGATTTGCAAGATGTACGTATCATACACTGCTGGCAATACTAAGCCTAACACTAAAGTAGGCGTAGTGGCGGAATTGCAAGGCGTGAGGGAAGTGATGTATTGTTTGCACTAAGTACCTTGAGAAACTAGTGGATATATTCAGCAGAACACGAGTAGATACATCGGAATACGGTAACAAAAAATGGGACCCGTACGTCACTTGTCATTTTCCATTATGGTACATTGCATGAAGGTTGTCATTTGGGCCGGCGGGCTAGGTACGGCCATCGCGCCACTCGGACTCTCCCAGCGGGGTATATCTTCAGGCCGCGGTGTTGACTCCATTCCACCTTCGCATCTTCCTCTTCCCCCTCGGGATTTTTAGTCATCTTGCTCTCTCACCCCTCGGTCCCGCTAAAAGATATCTCATCGTATCAAATATCATATATCCATAGCCACCGTCATTTTACCTTATTTCGCTAATTAAACAGCCGTTTAAAGTTATTCTGGTAATAAATCTGCTATTTCAGACGACGGTACGGACCCGTCTGTAAGGTAGTGAGTTTCGATAGAGGAGAGTGACTTTCTGTGGAAAAAACCCAAACCACCCAGATCGACCTCATCGAGGCCCTGATTCATTCGCCACTCCATAGCTTCTGTCCAAAAGATCATGCTGGAGTTAATGAGCATAATACAAAAGATTTGCAACATCCAAATCAAACTTTGCTTGTACGTAGATAGGAAGGAATTATATAGCTCAGTTCTGTGAGAATAAATAAACTATCATAAATAGCCCAAAGAGGGGATAGTTCTCTAAATGTTATAGCTAATACAATCCGTCTATTTTTGCGCTTACGTTCTCATACACTGGTGGAGGTGTCGGCACCACATCCCCCCACCACTACCTCTTCTTCTCATGCCCCAAGAGTTTCCTTCAACTCACAACGTATTAAACCCTCCTCCACACCTCGCACATTTCTCCGGTCTCTCGAGCAGCCCTGCATTCATTCTGTAAAGTGCGTCCAGCTTCATCTCTAGATTCACTATCACTCTGCCCACATCATCAGCCGCCGCCTGTATCAATTCCAACCTCCTTTTAAAACTTCCCTCGTCCTCCACCTTAACCCCCGCGCCCCTTCCACCCGTACCCCGAGTACCTCAATCCGTTTCGTAAATTTGCGGTACCAATGCTGTACCCCGATAAGCCCCGAATTATTCGCCGTATATACGCCGTAAAACACCGCAGCCGACTCGTAGTTGAACTGCAGACTCAGGTCTATGCGGCATGTATGGGTGTCGACCGCATGCAGCAGCTGTTGGAGTTCCGTGTTTTCCCGGCGGAAGCTGTTGAAGAGCCCTTGATGGGAGCGGGAGAGAGCAAGAGTGTCCACGCACTCGAGATCTTGGGAGAGCTGCATTGGGTTTGGAAAGTTACTCTGAAGGGGAGTGGAGCAGGGGCTTTATAGAGGCTGTGGTCATGATTCTGGTGAGGGTTGAGCTGTTGGAAGGTTGAACAGCCCGTTCTCACTGGTATTGGACCCCAAAAGTGGATTTTCTGATGACAATATGTCCTTCTTGTGGTACCGGCTGTCTTAAGCCTTCAATTTGAACCAGTATTTGAAGATTTTCCCATTAGCAATAATGTTGCTAAGCTATCAAGAGTTCCTGCCGCACATAATTGTGGAATTGGGCCAAAACATTGCTAATGCTCTGCAGTTATGCAAGAATTCTGGTTTATTACATACAATTATGAGCATGCACGAGCACGAACGACCTGGCTGATAACGACCATCGGATTATATCCAATCCACAAAGCCGCATTGATACCATGCCAATGAGGAGGCGGTACTTGTTCGCCTGTAGCCCCGTGTATCAAGGAACAATCTCAGTATAACCACACAAAAGCCACTCAATAAAAGTAATCTCGCGCCGTATCCATATAAGCCCGACTTCCGGTAGTCGTTATTGCATCCAAAACAATCCTAAGTCTGTCTTAATAGTCTCCATCTATTATCCTGACCTTCATCCTACACCTACAGGACCCCAGCTTCTCCCCTTCTCCGCAGAACCTTCAACCGTGCAGCAGCAAGTTTATAAAGCTTTGCGGTAGCTGTCGTGTGGATCTTTACGCAAGCGGGTTCACAATCCTTTCCCACCTTGTCAGTGTCTCTAAAAGCAGAGTGGTTTGCAACGGGATCAGGTGGGAGTTGAAGAGTAGAGATATAGAGCTTCAAAGCGCGACGATTGGTTGTCGGGATCTTTGCGCAAACGGATTTGCAGTCCTCTTCCAACCTTTCTGCAGCTCTAAAAGCAGGGTGGCTTGCAACGGGGTCAGGTGGGAGTTGGAGAGTAGAGATATAGAGCTTTAGAGCGCGGCTATAGTGTGGATGCATGGAGAAAGGTAGGCTGGGGTGGAGGAAGAGGGGGTTGGGGTAAGGGATCGGCTGGGTTCATGATGTGGGCATTCATGTCGTACGAAGTGTAATTCTCGGGTTGAACGGTGTGGAGAACAGAGCAAGGAGAGCGTACGTAGTATTTCGCCTTGAATACATACCCCATAAGCTTCCACTCTATCTCATGGAGATCGCAGTAATTGAGTCATAGACAGATATTTGACCAAAGATTAAATAGCATCTTATAAAAATTGTACCAACACCATTCCATCGTGAAGACCAGTCCCATACAGTATATACCTCAAGATGATGGGGCAAAGGGTGGACACCGTTGTCACACCTAAGAGTCATTGAAGACCCTTCTTCCATCTCCCGCTTTTGGCGATCCGATGGAATCAATGTTCCATAATTCGTTGTCTGTCAGCCCAAGAACAAACTGCGGCCATAAGGCTGGATCCATATCAGTACCGGTGTGCTTTCCCTCGGAAATACTTTGTCGCTTGTAAGTGTTGCTTATATTGGCTGGTACGACCAAGATAAGTGCAGGAGGAACCCGGCGGACTTCTTCAGGCAACGCTTCCCAAGCCTTAACTAACTCCGAAGCGCCCATCGGGTGCTTTCTAGACACCGTTAGTTGGAACAGGAAGGCACGAGGTTGTCCGAAGACATCTTTCGAAATCATTAACGCGTCGATAGCGCCCAAGTTGTTCTGGATAGGCCTGAAATAAACTCCATTGGCCAAATCGTTAAAGTACTGCGAGCCGGTGCTAGCGCGGGTTTGCTCACTGAATTCAGCAAGGTTCTGAAAGATCCACTTCACTTGCTCAGGACATCCCTTGAACTCAATCGACAATATACCAGTCTTTGCGGCCTTGAGATCAGCGTTCTTTGCCGAAGTGACGATATCCTCTTGGGCGCGAGAGATGGTTTTACTGGGAAGATATTTTCGATAGTTACTTTTCAGCTCATCCACCGGTGTCAACAGGCGGCACTCCCATCTGCCCGGCACGTGGAACACGCCATGACCACGCCCTTCAAACAGAGAGCTAGCTGCTGACGATCCCATAGAATTACTCTGGAGAAAGTGGAACAACTCTCCCCCTTTATAGTTCGCTCTATCCCCGGCTAAAAGCCCAATCTTCCACCCAATGTATGAAGTAACGATGCTAAGGTGTTTCTTGACACCAATACTGGTGTACTTGGAACCCGGCTCGATGAGAGGTTGGAGTAAGAGAACTGTGTGAGAGCTATCTGCGCTAAACTGGGAACCCGCGAAGACGCTTGGGTCCTGGCTTAGCAGGTTGACACACTTCAGATCCAGCTCCTGGTCGTAATCTGCGAGACGGTCCTCCAGATCCTTGGTATTTTGCGCCATCGATAGGTTACGCAGCTGCAAGCGCGCGATTGGGCCATATTTTTCGTACTGGCTCCACTGCTTTCGCAAACGCTCAGTGTCGCCCGCTGCGTGTCTAGAAAACTTGTTAGTGCGCAATTTCAGGCCTTCTAAGGGATGATCTATCACTGACAAGGCAGCTACTATCTCACACCAACTCCACGCTGACATAAGATACTTCAATGCGGAATGGTTCTTGACAAGCAACTTGTAATTTTCGTACTTAGGAGACGAGGTTACAATTTGCAACCATTGAATATCTTCGGCGTCCGCAATATCACCTTGTGGCTTCTGGTCAATCAGGGCCCAAACATCCGTATTTCCAAACACAGGATCAGAATCATTAAGCTCAGAAATGAAACGGACTCCGGCAGTGTCGAAAAGTAAGTGCTGGACAGCACCAGCGGAACCAACCTGGAGAATCGTCGGTTCGCTGCGAAGAAGCCGGTCGACAAGTACTAGGGATAAGAAGAAAGTTTTTCCGATGCCCGGATGCCCAGTGATGATAAATGCATACTCATCCTGTTGGCGTTTGCGCTTGGCACCCTCGAAGAAGCGAGATCTCTCGCCATCGGTTCTGGTAGAAGAGGATATGCTGCGTTCATACTCTCGAATCCGATGCAACATTTCAACATACGATGTACGAACCAGCAGAGTTGGCGAGTTGCAGGGTAGGAGGTTTGACCAGTCGCTTGGATTCAAATCAGCTTTATCACGGATAAAATCCCCAATTGCTAAGTCCAGCGACAGTTCCTTGTAGGTAAAGCTGCATTCATTGAAGGTACCATCCTCCATAAAGTTTGGAACCTTCACAGTCTTCTCCGTGAATATGACGTTTCGGAGGACTTCGTCTTCACCCCATAAGAGGCGGTGGAGACGTTCATACCTCTGTTTCCTCACACGGTTGTTGCGTCCGCCCATTGCCTCCTAGAGTCGGCGAATTTGTGAGTACACCGCGAGTAGAGTTTGCACAAATCAAAGATGGAGCTTACGTTGAGAGTCGTGAGATGGAACGAAGATTGATGATAGAAAGAAGAGTAGTGGTGATAGGACTTTGTGAGTTAGAGGAATTAATATTGGAATTCTGGCTGCAGTGAACCAAGAATCAATAGAAAGTGTGAAGTGATGTAAAGCGGGGATGCTGGGGTAGGTATGAGTAATGGTTAGAGAAGTGCGTTCATATGTAGCTAGTAGGTAGAAAAATCCTGCCAGGAATGATTGAAGATGAGATTGATCGAATCTGTGCACTCCTAAGTTACTTTGTTGAGCTCAGCCCCCCCAGAGATCGTCGTTGATCTCCGCACACTCCACACAGAATAACATTAACATTAACCTCCCGTCTCCGCCTGGGGTGGAGATAAGATTAACGCTTGGGAGACTACCCGCACTATATAACTCTCATCCTATCATCCCATCTTGCCGTCATCCCATCTGTCGAAACAACAACAATTATGAAGTCTCCCACAGAACCAGCACCGGAAGACGAGATAACCATCCTCGCCGGCGAGATATTCATCTTACGACAGCACATCACAGCCCTCGAGTGCGAACGAAACAATGGTATATTTGTTCTCCAAAGTGCATGGGGCGTGGTGTTATCTGACATGCGAATAGGTAGTGGAGAGACCTGGAAAGTCGTTGGGATGGTCATTTTCGGGGCGATTGGGTTCGTGATGATGATCTGGTATATGTGCGAAATGGAAGAAGAGCGGAAAGCTGCGTGGTTGAGAGAGTTTGGAGGGGAGGGGTTCCAACTGCTTAGGGACCGTAAGATTATGTGAATGCCTGTTGAAAATTATGATGTGGCGGAAGCTCATTAGCTTTTGATAGAAATGTGGGGGGTTTTTACACTTAATTGTGGTGGGTGGCATGTGGAAGAGTAACTTTCTCACTGGGCTGAGTTTAGTGATTTCTGTAGAGAACCTTATAGCTACAATTGATCACGCAGCTAGCTTGCTAAGCCACTTCACACAGATTCCTTCAAGAAACCTCAAATCATCGTGATACCGCAATAAGAGGTTAATGCTATTATCCCCTACATGCTCGGCTTCCTTAGATGTTGCAGTTTCAGCCTTGAAGGTTGATTTGTCAGATCAACGTCAGGCTGAACAGTTTGGTGTTCTGGTTGGTTGGTAGAACTGATCGGCATCCCGGCGGATAGGAAGTGCAATATATCTTACGAAACCGAGCGTGACAGGGATAGGGTATCCAAAATCGAGGACATTAACACTGTTCAGAAATATGAATCTATTGGAAATCTAAATAGTAAACTCAAGCTCCAATGAGAAAGAATGAAACAGTAGAATTAAAGACTAAAGAGAAGCACAGTAATAGTAGACACGCCTTGTCTCGTCCCCAGACTCGTTGGTGAGCGAGCTTGCGAGTGAAGGCAACGAGATAAACACCATAGGCTGGGCACGAGACAACCCAGGTAAATGTGCTCTCGTGCTCTACATGAGGGTAGCATTTTAAGGTTTGCTTCTCGGTCACTCACCTGATCAAGCGTCCACACGCCCCTCCTAAACCTGACCTGCTCCCGATCATTCCGCCACAGTGATTAGATTTAGATTAGATTAGATTGGGAGTGGGTCTCCCATCTGAGGTCACGAAACCTTCACTCACATGCAACCCACCCCGCATACCGCCTCCAAGACCTCCGTGACACAATTCAACCATCATGAATCAACAGTCCGCTGGACCGTGCAGTGGAAGCGGACCCCTTACCGGCACCGACGAGAGCAGAACAACGGAAACGGCCTGCGATGAAATCCAACGCTATTCGCAGCTGGAAGTGATGGCCTACTTGGAGGGGCGCGAGATACGCTGCTACAGTGAAGGAACATTTTTTCTAACAGACAATTACTGGGCGTCGGCTCCTGCGTTCGTGTTACCGACCATATTATCTGGCTGAATCGGTAGTGATAAGACCAATCAAGCACAAACAAAGAGGTTGAATTGTCTATCGTACAAAAGCTATCTAAGGGAAAACCTACGCCTTTATATACATAAGGAAAGCTTGGAGGTTCCGCGGAGATACTCAAAGTGGAGAGTGGCGGAGTGAAAATTTGTGAATGAATCTACATAAATGACTCAGTGCATTAGCAACCACTCTCCAGTCCTTCCTTTCAGCTTCGATACCCTTCTAGCAACTTACAGGCCCTTCGGGCTATATCCTGAGTCAACAGGTGGGTAGGGGCTTCGCTAGTGATCTTGCGGAGATTGTGGAGGGCATTTATGTTCCAGCTGGTATGCCTCTTTCTGCTGTCCCGTTTACGAATTGCTGATTCCATGCAGCCAGACCCATTCCTAGGCGACCGGTGATGCAACTCGATACTGACTGAGTCCTAGAAGTAAGTCTACATACTAGTCGAATATCTTCAAGAGAAGCTTACTTATTATTAAGGCAAGCACCTAGCACCAAGTCAGGCAACGAGAAAGTTTTCTTGCCTTCGATTTCCCCTGTGGAGCCACTTCTACACGATGTTCAACGCAGCATTAATGATTGGAACATGTGATGCTTTGGAATTATTGTTATGGTTATATTAATTAACTTTGTGGGTTGACTACACTTTAACATTTTACTCGACATGTACGCTTTAAGCTATGAAATTAGAGAAATAGGTTATTTAATCGATAATATGGCAATACGGTTAGAATGACAGATCGAAAAGGCTAATTTGATGATTAGGAACCAAGTTGAGCCAGATAACAGAGTTCTTACGCCACTATATCCGAAGGTTTCTACTCGCATGGACTCGCCTGACCTTGCCCTCCCGGGGTGCCGTGTGTCGTGCATACCAGTACCAAATAATGCCCCGGCCGGCCGCCAAATAGTTTGCAGACCGCCAAGTCTTATGCAGGCCTCGAAGTTATATGCAGGACTCAACAGGCCTCAAAGATATACGCAGGCCAGCCGCCGTATATTTACAGGCCAGCCCATTCATCTACAGGCCAGCCCAAGCTTCTACAGGCCTCGAAGATATACAGGCTTCAAAGATACGTAGGCCAGCCGGGCCGCTTAGGAACATTGCCTAAGACGCGGAGCCGAGCTTGTCGGTGGAGGAATTTAGATTAGGGGTGAGACCGGCGCTACTATCTGAGAGATAATGAATAGAGGGAAGGGGTTAGTTCGGCAGCATGATTAAAAGTGGTTAGGAGTACGGTGGATAAGGAGTTTGATCGGAAGAGGAAGGTTTGCGAGAGCAATAAGTTTACCGTTTTCTTTGCCGTATATGCTTCTCAAGACGCTGATCCTGATCGGACGGCGTTGGGCTCCTTTTAGGGTATTACGACAGAGCACTTATTCTTAAGGGCTGTTGGGATATGGGTGCAGGGATATAAAAGTGCTAGGATAAAAGTTTTTGTCCATACCGTAGATATTCATGAGCATCAACAGACGGATGCTATGGAGACGATCGGGGCGCGATTCAAGGACTTCAGTGGATAAGGAATATAGAAAATTAAAAACTTGAAGTTTAGGAGGTAGCGGAATGAAGTGGAGTGGAGTTTCCGGGTGATGGAGGCCGGAGTATCCCATTGTTAACGTCGTAGTGTATGTTTAGAGTGCGTGAGTGGCTGTGTTACAAGGACCTTCTCAAAGCCGCCCTTGACCTTCATATAAACTGACGCCCCACCCTCTTTGTGGATCCCAGGTATCACCTTCACAATGATAGTCTGTTAAACGAATATAAGTATAACAAGAGAGTGAATGGCACGATAGAATGTGGGTTTTGGAGTTTAATACATGTGAAAGCACTCGTGTGTGGCAGTGCATTGGGGCTTAGGGTATAGGGCTCAGAACTTGTCAGCTTGCCAAATTGCATCTTTTGGATTCTCTCTACCCACTTCTTTCGCCCTTGTCCATATGCAGCAAAATTCACCGCCCTCTTCTTACTTGAACGCTCTTCGTCTGAATCCCTGATATACTGTTGAAATTGGGTAGGGGCGTCCGGAAGCAATTCTGTTCCTTCCTATCTACTGATCGCTTTATACACACAAGACAAGAACTATTTTACCTCTTTTACAGTCACCGTACCCCAGGCTACTCGACGAGGTATCAAACAGATTCGAACAAATACCCGCACCTCCATACTACCTCCCGCCGCAATGTCGTATTTTGAGTCGAAGTACTACGCCGGAGTTTTGGCAATTAGATCCCAGACATACAAGACTCTGGTAAACTAATCGAAATCTTGCATAGCAATTTTAGGTACCAGCATAATTACAGAAGTTGCTATTATGTGGAATATTGCTGAGATGGTTGATTCCCACCCCTTACAAAGGGAGAAGAAGGATCGTAGCTGTCGTTCAATGTTCGAAGAGGGATGGGGCCATCAGCATAAGATAAGGGCCGAGCGGTAGAGTATACACCTACGGGGGTTAATATCAGGTGGTGGAGATGCGAGTTACAGGTGTGGTTGACCTTCAAGCATGTCCGCTCCGCCAAGGGCCTGTAAGGAAGGAAGGCAAGATTGGACAGCACTCCTGCTTCCGTCTAGCTCCGGCGGGCCAGCTTCCTGGATCTTAGACTGCTGTTTCAAGCTGTGCAGAGGCAGCATAGGCAGTCTCATTTGAGGTATTTACTTATTTGTACGCGACGTTTATGGTTTGTTTCTGGAATGATAAATACGATTGCTGATACACTTGCTTGTTGGATACCGGGTTTTTTACAATGTACCCGCACCTCTGCATTCTACCGACTCCTCTCGTTGACCGCTCTGACTCTTCGAAGCCTAATTCTGATAGAAGAGCGTATGAACTGATACCACACAAATCATCTACCGTCTGGGTTGACAATTGGAGAAAGGTGAAGAGATTATGTGAGGAATCAAGCTGTACTAGGTGCAGGGTTGAGCAGAATCCCAACACTACCTTGGGATAAATACTCCGTACGTGCCATCCGACTCGCACGCGATTTGAGAGAATAATGTCAGACTGCACATCGAATCGAGGAGGACAAGGGGCTCGAAAGTGGGGGAGGACGTCTCGCCGCAGTTTGAGGAAAAAACGGAGACAAAGTCGCGTACTTCTTCAAAAATAGATGATCCACATGCAAGAGGGTTCTCAGCTGTATCTCGTGCTCCGACAGTCCAGCACTTTGCACTCTACGTGAGGTTGGATGGCAGATCGATGCTCAAGCACGACCACTAATCTACCGTTTTGAGATATCGAGCAGAAATACACCGCGAATGCCATCCTAAGTTAACATGACACGTAGACGAGTACTTTGAAGGTTCAGCGCTTTACACCTCTACTCTGTACGAGGCGTTGGTGGATTGGTGTTCTAGGCTGCGTTCGATTCGAGTCTGCTAAAATTACTGGCTCTTTCTTAAGTTGTTATTGCTAATCACAGTCCTATAGTCTTGAGTCCTGTAGTCTTTGTCCCTGTCAGCCAAGTTCTTTCCTCAGATACTAGTTTCAATGCATGAGAATGTCCAGTACTCGGTCAGGGCACATAACCCCCACCTTTCCACGGAATAACAATCGGTTATCCGGTTTGGAATGTCCCAGAATGTCACAAATTAATGCAACCCGAAAGTCAATGCGATAAATACTTCTGTGCTGCTCGCTAGGGTCTATTGTGAAGGGCAAACAAATGAGACTCAATGTTGACGGCGTAGCGGCAACCGACCATCCAATCCAATCCAACAAAGCTAAACATCAATCACCTATGCCTACGCAATCAATGTGGATTAACCACGCATCGATATCGCATTCTGACGGAGATCTTCAATCTCCTTCACAAGACGGACACCTGGTCTATCAGCGGATGCCAACCGTTTCGGGCGTCATGGCTTCAATTTGGAGGCCAATTGCTGTTGGCGCTCATCGTACGCTGAAAGAAATGAATCGACAAGGTCAACCTACTTGGTTGTGAAGTCCAAATCTAATTGGATTTTTGTCAATGTCTTCAGCAGATTAAACTTGAATAGGTCAGTAATGAACAGTCAATGAAGGTCAATCGGTGACAGACAAGCTGCATTTTCTCTTTTAGATTTGATGGGGATACCTCACAATCGAGATCCATCATAATAGAGGAAGCTGGCGAAGGAGAGAGAGAGGCGGTTGAAGACGAGGTCGTAGAGAGTGACAGAGTGGCAGTCGGCGACCGGTTACAGAAGGGGGAAGAAGGAGCAGAGGGAAACCGAACCGGCGACAGCACAGGAGAAGATGAACGAGAGGCAGTAGGCATCTGTGTAGCTTTTGGTGACTGAGTAGGGGAAGGCTAACGAGAGACGGCGGGCATCTGGCTAGAGAATGGGTTTCACTTGGATGAAATTACTTTCCATATCTCAAGAGCCGAACACTCCAAACCAAAGGCGATGCTTGGATTGTTGTGTATGTCTTTCTCCAACGGGAATATATAGATACTAATAGGATGGTACGTAGGAGCATCGCTAAAATTCACAGCCACTACCCAGAACTATACCGAGGCGAAGGGTGGGAGACAAGGCTTTACAGGTGGCTTGATAGCCTAATCCGCATTGCGTTGTCAAGCAAAGCAGCAGGTTAAGAATATCGTGCGGCCCCGGAGGTGGGCAGATCGATGTCACCGTGGCATGGGAAATGCCCGGTAGCCAACAGCAGAAGCAGCACTACGGCAGCAACACTACTAGCAACACCCTAACCGTTCCGTATATCAGGGCCTAAATAGATCTCTTCAGATATAGTCCAAAAGTTACAAACTGGCTTGTGCGAGGTTTCCAAGGACGCGAAGCTCGTGAATGCAAAGCAAAAGTTATTTGCTCTTCAATCTTCTCTCTCTATCTACGATATTGTTCTGGTTCAACACTAACGTCAAACTACAATGCCCCGGAAGTAACAGCCAATTCGCGTCGTCCACAGTATCATTGACAAGGGTTATACAGACACGGTGGATGATAAATACCGGAGAGTAGCGTTCTCTCATTCCAAGTTTATCTAGCCATGTACAAGCTTACGAGCGCACGGCTAGCTAAATTCCTTTACGATTTCTACCTTTATAGCCAGGACTCTAGCCTCCCAGCTAGCTAGGTTTGTCCCTACTCTCGTTCCTAGATCTTCTCGTCGCTCGCAAGCGTTTGCCGGAGGCGAAAAGAAGCTGCTGGATTTCGAGCGTAGTTTATCTCCAGAACAGGCCCGCACCGCTAGACTTGCACTCCATGAGGCTTGTTCCTCAGTGGGCTGTGCGGCCTCATCATAAATTCTCAGTTCAGATGGTACAAGATAGCTCGGGAACCAACAGTTTTCGTCGATCAAAGAGTAGGAAGTCGAAAGAAGATATAAGAACAAAGACGCTAATGTACCTATAGGTAGTTACTCGCCCTCCCCAATGGGGATGTCGCTCAAGCCCTAGCGCTGTTCGAAAAAAGCAACAGACTAGTCGGCAGCCGTTGTTGAGAGGAGAGGGTAGATCCTGTGTCCAATCCACGATTAGAGTTGAGGAGTCGAGCAAGTATGCCTTCAACCAGAGTATGATGGTTAGACAAAGGGGCTAAAGCGCCACTAGGAATCTTTTCAATACAGAAATAACCTGAAAGTCTGTCATCTTGCTTTCCTAGAGATCAGCATATGAAAGGACATTAGAAAAGCGTCAAAATTGGAATTATTAAGCGTACTTTTGATATTCTGTTGTCGAATGCTTCCACGAACACGAGCCACCGTAACAGTAGATTTTTACTTCCCAATGACTTAACGGTAACATATATTCGTACTTCAATGCTCAGTACAATATGCGCTGGAAGGATAACACCAGAGATATAGACTATATCTTGCCTACCAGGCACTAAACAAACCAGTGCACATTATCCCATTTTCGGTATCAACTGAGCGTTAGGAGGCTGTAGATAACATTGTAGAGTACACAGACTGACAAAAGGTCACAGAACAGAAACAAAACGCGATCTACCAAACTCATCCATTGTACCAGTAAAACGTAGGCGGCAACCAACCAACCAACAAACGGAACCCATGAACCCACCACATCACCCCGCCAAATATCAAAAATATGATATGCTTGAATCCCTATAACCCCCTCCTAGCCCAACATTCACACCCCCTCAACCTTCGTCTCCTCAACAAGCGGAGGAGTAATCGTCTCCCCCGGCAACGCATGACTCGGCCCCTCGTCACTCTTCTGCGCCAAAGTCTTCACCTCCATCTCTTCCTCCACCTTCTCAATCTCCTTCGCCACGGGGTTCTCAGGCACAGCCTCCATCTTCGTAGCCGCATCAACACTCACATCCACATCCATCATCTCAACCTCATTTCCTGGTGTCCCCCCTACCACCCCCACCACCCCTACCACCCCCACCATCCCTACCATCCCTACCATCCCCTCCACCCTCTCCACCCCTTGCTGCTGCCCTTCAGCGAATGTAACCTGCTTCTTAAGCCCCGGCTTCCTTCCAGGCCGCTTATGTTTCTTTTTCGGCGGTGGCGGCGCGCGTCGCCGCGGGATCACACTCTCCCCCATCCCACCGTTAATGGGCATCTCCTCCCCCTTCTTCCCCGGCGCGTCGGGAACCTTGGCAAGATACACCAGCTCCGGCGGCTCCATGTCTTTTGCGATTCGCACCCAGCGCTTCGTGCGGAATAGTAGTTCTGGCTGCACGGGGTTCAGGGGCTTGGGGGTTTCGTCGCTTGTCGACCCGGCACGGGCGGCGGCAAGAAGGCCTTGCGAGGTCGAGGACATGAGGTGTGCATCTTTTGGCAGGGGGAGTTCGGGTTGAGGGGTCGAGACAGCGGCGGCTGGTTTGCCGACGGAGACCCAGTCGCGGTGCCAGCGGCGCACGGGGAGGCCTTCGAAGACGTCGTGGTCGTGGGCTTGACGGGCGGAGCGCCGGGATTGGCCGGTGGGACGGTACTGCAGGGGTTAGTAGAGAATAGAGGGGAGGGAAACAAACGTACGAAGGAGATTCGGGCAGGCATTGTGCGTTGTGTGATGCTGAGGTTGAGGCGCGGGAAGACGTGTGGTGTTAGGTTGAGTTAGCGCCGCTCCCCTTAACGTCGTGGTTTGCGATGAGTGTTACACAAGCACAGCCTTAGTGAATTGGGACATGGAAAATGGTTCGGTGGGTAGTATTGACAAACAATGAAAACCGAGATAATGAAGCTTTATTACGATAAAGATAGGTTATAAATGGGTTATAATGTTTTAGCCTAGCTTGCGGTGAAGTGAGCAGATGTAGGTGCTGAGATCCGTCAAACACGACCAACCCACCACCTCTTCACACCAACATGTCATCCTCCACGCTCACCCTAACTCCCTCCCAAAAACACGACTTCTTCTCTGGCACCGTTTGTCCCCCTCTCCCCACTCCCTCCCCACTAACCCGTGTAGATCGGCCTCTCCATCCCGCCCTCCCCCTCCACTCCCCCGCGCCGCCGCCGCTATATTCCACACCCCCTCCGCAACCCCGATTTCCTCGCCGCCATACTTGACGAATGCACACTCAGATCAATCCTACGCTTCAACTTCTCGTCTCTGCACCTCCTCGGAAGAAGAGAAATTGCGCTGCGACTTAGGGCGCTGGAAAGGGACCCCGAGTATGTGCTTGTGTACCTGGGCGATCGGGATTTGGTAGCTGTGTTGGCAGAGTTTTGGAATTGTTGGAGGGATGAGGGGGTGAGGATTGAAGCTGAGGTGGTGGAGGTTGGGGATGTGGGGGGACTTCTGAGGGTGGAGAGGGTGAAGGAGACTGTAGAGAAGGTGGGAAGGGTCAAGGGCGCGGTGGAGAGGATGGAGGAGGTCTTGGTCGGTACTGTTGCTGTGAGGGGGAGGAAGAGGGTTGTGGCGTGTGCGTTGCGGCTGGGTGTTTGAGTTGCGAGAGTGGGTGGGTGACTGTACGATAGAGGGTGGCGTTTATGGAATTGAAGCATTGAATTCTAGTGTACACAGCGAGCGCTGTTATTCAAGTTATCTTCCGCACCCGCTACAACTCGAATACACTTCGTATAGTATAAGGGTGCTATCCCTCCCCCTCCTCCTCCGCATATCATACAGACACAATGGTTACCCACTGCACCACCTGCAACAACGGCCGGTACCCATGGCCAGGAACTTTCATCAGCGAGGATTTCACTGCTACCTACGATACAACCGTTATTGTGGAATTGGAGTGTAACTGCTGTGGGCGAAAGATCGAGGGTGAGGAGTTGGAGGCGTTTTTGAGGAAGCTGTTTGGGTGATATACTTGTGGGATGAGGGAGGTTGAAACGATGACATGGTGGGATCGAATGGCTGCATATCTTGAAACCGGATCCCCTGTGGCTAGAATGAATAGTTTGTTATGAAACTCTAGCGACTGAAGAGCTGGTAGAGACGTTGATAGGGCCTGGAAGTTGATGAGTATAATGTATCGTATGGTCCTATTAGTGCAGTTATTGCCTTGGATAACTGTCTCAGAACTCATGCATGCGGAACTACTTAGAATATCCCAGTTAAGAAAGCGGGAAGCCATTTTATATTGCAGTAGGAACTCTATCCGAAACAGCTGGCCGAGGAGGAGACCGATTTCTTTCTGGCAGAGCATATGGAACATACCTTAGTCAATGAGCTTTTGTGGAAAGTAGCCAATATATTGGGAGGGGGAGGAGGAGAGTGAATCACATGGTGGTGGTAATGCTGGGCGTGATATGATTGATGTATGTAAGTATGAAAAATCAAAGGGTTGAAAACACACTGCCAGAACCGAAGTACCCAAATACACGCCGTGGCTACGTTCCGAGGCCGTTCCTCCTTAAGATCGGTACAAAGCATACACCGAATTCTAGTCAAATTCGGCTCTGGCGGTGGGTCAATACACACCGAATACGGGTTTTTCAACTGGGCTTTTTTTTACGACGATAGTGAAAGGAGTCGTTCACCCTCCAAGATTTGTGTCCAGTCCTTAGACCTTCTGACTTCCTCCGCAATCTCCCGTAGGAAATATTTCGAGCTGAGTCTGGTGTGACCATCAAAAACGTCTTCACGGTTGGAGCCCAAATAGCTGAGTGCTGTCTCACTTACGTCCAAAATTAGAAGTTCCAAAGCTGCGTCATCAGACTCTAGCGCCTTGCGCCCAGCCGGTCTTGTACCTCTCCCGAGATCTACCCCGCCATTCCACTAAAGACCACTTCTCCCTCACCATCGCAAAGCGCTTGCTCGATCACAGTCGTATTCACCCGGTCTTTACCATTGGCGCACTTCTGAACTCGGTCCACCATGAGCACCCCTCCTCCCGTCAACTTCGGCGAAGAGCTAAAGGTTTTGCGACTCTCGCCTCCCACCACAATCCGCCGCGCTGACCCTCAGGTACACTACAGGACGCCTTTAAACCCGTCAACGCATGGGTTCGACACCCACAATCCCTCCGTTCCTCTGCAATGCTGACATCGACGCGCAGGTCGCCAATGGCATCTCGTGGCTCGACGACATCCAGGCCTTCTACCGCGAACGCGCCGCAATCGAGAAGGAGTATGCCACAAAGATCAACGCGCTGTCGCGGAAATACTACGATAAGAAATCGAAAAAGAGCGCGTTTCTTTCAGTGGGCGACACGCCGCAGCTCACGCCGGGGTCACTGGAGAGGTATGTGCGCTACTACCTGGCAGGAGGAGCCGAGGCTTATGCGGGTGGGTTGTTAGCGCGAGTTTGACGACTTGGTCGACAATTTTGACAACGACTGAATCGCTGGCGGCGGAGCACGATGCGTTTTCGACTGCGCTTTCGACGCAGGTTGCGGATGTGCTGAAGAGTTTGGCGACCAGGTATGATGACTATAGGAAGCGCCATGAGTCGTTGTCGCAGAAGCTATTGGTGGAGAGGGACGGCGTGTATGGGGATTTGAAGAAGGCGAAGGGAGCCTACGATGCGGAGTGTAAGGAGGTGGAGGAGAAGCGGCAGAAGGTGGATAAGAGCTATGATGCAGGAAAGGTGAAGGCGCAGCGCTCATACCAGACCGAGCTGGTCGAGATGAACAATGTCAAGGTCGGTCTGAGCACGCTCGAAGAACATGAGGTCGGGAACTGATGATGGCGGCGGCTAGAATACCTACCTAGTCCAGATTGAAGTCACAAACGCGCACAAGAAAAGATACTTCCACGAGGACCTACCGGAAATAATCAACGTACCTCTCCGTTCCGCCTTTCTCCAGCTGCAACTAACCTCCGACAGTCCCTTCAAGACCTCAATGAAACTAGAGTTTCGAAGACCAATACTCTCTGGACATTGAGCACCAACATTGAAGCTACAATGCACCAGAACTCCATTACATACCTCAACACGCAGTTGTCGGAGATCGAGCGGAACATCCCGATTCTCGACTCTGGAATGTTTCTGAGGCACAACACTGCAAGCTGGACAGAACCGAATGATTTTGCTTTTGAGACTAGCCCGATATGGCATGACAACCCCGATATGGTGGCAGACGAGCCGGCACAAATTTACCTACGGAATATACTCCAGAAGAGTCGGAAAGGAATGGAAGGATTGAAGGCAGAGGTTGAGAAGCGGGGGAAGGAGATAGCGCAACTATCTGAGAACTGGAACAACGTAAAATTGGACGAAAACCAAGCGCAGAAGGAAGTCGATGTTGTGCGAGTACGTTCCCCTGACTACATGTACTAGTCAATTTTGACAGGCAATCCAGGCGCTTCTATTCTCACAAGAAGAAATCCTCCCCCACTCCTCCAAACTCCTCACCTGCCAAGTAGAAGCCGACACTATTATCGCTGCCGTCGGGGATGTCGCCCGCGGAACACAATCCCACAACTTTAAATCAACCACTTTCAAAATCCTCACCAACTGCGACCTCTGTTCAGAGCGTATCTGGGGCCTCACATCAAAAGGCTTCAAATGCACCGACTGCGGCTACGCCTGCCACTCCAAATGCGAAATGAAAGTCCCCGCCGCGTGTCCAGGGGTCCTCGACAAAGCGGCCAAGAAAGCCCTACGAGATGAGAAGAAAGTCGCGCTCAAAGCCAACGGCATTAGTGAAACGGTTCCCAACTTAGGCATAGAGTTCACAAGAACAAACACTGCAGCAAGCGCAACGGACCACAATTTAGGCATAGAGTACAAAAGAACAAACACTGCAGCAAGCACAACTTCAACTCTTCCCTCACGAGCCGGCACCAACCGTCTCGCCATATCCCCCTCCATCTCTCGCACCTCCACCACCTCAAATTCCTCTGACACCCCAACACCAGTAGCAGCAGCACCTACTCGCCGCATCGTAGCACCCCCGCCAGACCGCTACATCTCTGCCCCTGCCCCTGCCCCTGCCCCTGCCCCTGCCCCTGCCCCTGCCCCCTCACCCTCTCCACCCTCGACCCCCACCAGCTCTCACACCCACGAACCAAAGGGAACAGGGAAAATGCTATACACCTTCTCCCCCTCTAGCGCAGAAGAACTCAAGGTCGACCAAGGCGCTGTTATCACGATTCTCGACGATGATGGGGGGTGGATGACGGTGCGCCGCAGTGACGGGGAGGAGGGACTAGTACCGACATCGTATGTGGAGAAGATTGTGAAGGGGAAGCGGGGACCACCGCCACCCGTGAAGCCCAGGGGAGGCGTGAAGAAGAAGAGTGTTAGGGCGTTGTATGCGTATGAGCCCGTTGGTGACGATGAAGTGGGGATGAAGGAGGGGGAGGAGTTTGTGGTTGTTGAAAGAGATGTTGGGGGATGGGTGCGCGTCAAGACGAGTGCTGGAGAGGGGCTAGTGCCGGGGACTTATGTTGAGGATGTTTAGGGGGGAGGGTGTTGTATATGGTACCTTACCTTGCTGTGCGTGTTTTTCTCTTTCGAGCTTGAGCAGTCGAAGAGTTGCTTCTAAATGTATTTTTGCCCCACTTTATTACCTCTTGTTTTTCGTCTGGGAAGGTTTTGTTGCTCTGCTTGTTGGAATACCTGTTGCTGCTACTGCTTGCTTGTGTACTTCGTAAGAAATGTATGAGATTGGTCGAATTGATTGTATTATATCCACAAACAAACAGAAATGTTGACGGTAGGTGAAGTTGGGGGAAGGGTTGTACGTGCTTACTACTTATCATTCCTCTCTCTTGTCAACTTCGACTTCGACTTCCTGCCACCCGCAACCACACCTTCCTCCTATCATTTATCTCTTTCCCGACTACGAACCCGACTACCGAGAACCAAAAGCTCCCCTCCCTCTCTCGTCGATAGCACCGCCGGGCTTTTTAGTAGCCTGCAGATAGACCTTAGGCACAACTCATCCCAAAATACCTGCGCTGCAAAGGTCCGAATGGCTCCGAACACTTTCCTCTGGTCAGGCCGTTATCACCGCTACCTACAAAGGCAATCAAACAGACTGTCTCGATGCATATCGGGGATATATACCGGTCAGAGCAATAACATATAAACTCAACTTAGCATCACAGTCCACAGAAACAGACCGTCTTAATGATCATAGGCTAGTGTGTCGTTCGTGACTGCCCAGGCTGGCGGTGGTCGAACAGTACTTAGCCTCAATTTAACTGAGCACCACAGGCCACCTACGGAATCAGATGGTTTTGATGAACACGCAAATACACCACTCGGGACAAGTCTACCGGAAAAGTTCGCAGTGATAACTTCTGACTCGTCTGATTACATTTAGAACTTGATCGTGATATTCTTATCCGTCAGAACTGACCAGACGGATTATTAATACCTAAGATTCGAATTGACTATTAAACTCTAAGTTATGCCTAGTTTAGCTATAACTCCGAGTACTGTAAACCCCAGGTTCGAAACCCAAAGTTGGTGCCGTAAATACCTAAGTTTCAGTGCTGCAAACACTAAGGTTTAAAACCTGTAGCTCATTTTTTTGCATTCCTTTTTTATTTAGTGCTGGAAATGGAGCGGGCACCGAGAGAAGTCTAGAAGCGATATTTGTTGCTTTTCAGGATGGTCTTTGAACACAGGTCATCCATCACTCACAAATTGTGCCTTCTCGAGACGAGACCGACAGATTTGAGTCGTCCTGACGTGGCTACCTCCAGCCTTCCCAGTCTCGAGACGTAGTCCCAGGAAGGAGTCTAGCCAACTCATCTCGTGGTAATACTATCCCGCTGTGAATAGGACGCCTTCTAGCCCTTCTTTGGCAATAACTGTATCTGGTGATACTCCCTCATGATGTTAATATTGCCCCCAGCACGGAGTATGATTACCTTTTCAATCCATGGTAGGAAGATAAAAAATTCGAGTAATAAAGCTCATAGCGTTTGGCAGTACATGAGAAATGCCCGCACAAGGAGTCGAATCTAGGTCACCTGTAGACCTAGTAATTACGGCAGGGAGTGGGAGGAAGCGACCGCCACTTTAAAGTCTAAAGGCGACATAATGATGTCTTATTGATTTATCACTCACTATACGAAGTAGAGGTCCCTCACTATATATCATGGCTGCAGTCAACCTCAGGCGCATTACTGCAGGCCATCATTGATATGCACATTAAAGCTCTCCTGATTCCAGAACTATTATACCGATTGAAAGTATAGTACATCGTGATGACCACATCTTCTCCCTGTGATGATACCGATGGTCTTTCAAAGACAGTGAACCATATTATGAAGTTAGGACAAGGATGACAAGATCAACGCATTTCTTGATTAATCTTTTCAGGAGCTGCAGTCAACCAACTTACCGGTGATGCGTACAAAAAGGTGCACCCCATACGAGGAATCATCCTATCCACGGAATTTCATGGATGCGCTTCGTTCAAGAATGAGGCTGAACTGTAAGTTTTTGGGCTCAGCCCTACCTACCATGGATCAAGGAGAAGAACATGTGGGTGCTCCGATCTCCACATGCTGTGTAACCCCGCGTAAGACTTTATGAACCTACAACCTACCCCACAACCTACCCCACAACCTAAACCCCGCTCATCATTATTCACTGCGCATTCAACAGTATCATAAACAGCACTCCCCGTTGACTCGCTACTAGCCATGTCCGATCGTGAACCCAGGGTCGTACGCCTCGATATCTGCCCATATGGGGATATGAAGATTGCCCTAAAGACATCTACCGTCAACGTAACATATCACGTCTCCTCAATCCAACTACGTTGCGGTTCTCCCTATTTCAGAGCCATGCTGGGACCTCACTACGCCGAAGGAGGTAAACTCCGCCGCATGGCCGCTACTGCCGCCACCATGCCGTCAGGCTCCGAAGATTCACTCCTTGAAGTCACCGCCGAGGAAGAGTTCGACCCAGTTGCTCTAGCGACCGTTCTATATGTCCTTCATTCCAGACCGGAGAATGTTCCGCGCTCCATCACTTCGGAAAATCTCTTGGAGATCGCAATTATTTGCAATTTCTACGACTGTGCGGAGGCGATGCGGCCGTGGGATGAACTTTGGATAACACCGCTCAGAGACCTAGCTGCCAAGCCGGGGTACGAGTATTGGCTGTTTGTCTCATGGGTATTCAAAGAGGCCGGTTTATTTGAACAGTTGTCCAAGAAGTTTTCAACGAGTGGAGTTATCGTGGAGGGGAGTTTGGGGTAATGGTAGAGGAGCAGCTGGTTAGGATGGACTGTCACCTCCCACAAGGAATTATAGGTATGTATACTTTATACCCGCTTTTCGGAGCAGCATAATGGATATAGAATAACGGGGATAATATAGACACTATGGCAGATCAGCGTTCCACAATCGGTGAAGATTTTGTCCATGTTTGCAACGATATCTACAATAAGTATAACGACGATCGTGACACCTCAATAAAATGCCAATACTACCTTAAGCCCTGCGACAACGTTATATTTGCGGAGCTGCATAAAGGTTTTAGGTCCAGAAATTTACTTGTTACAGATTCGAAGCTTCAAGCCCACTTGACATTGGACAGTATCCTTAAGGATATTGAGAGTGTGTTGGGAGCAACATCGCAGTGCATCCAGAGTGTAAAGATCGGCTCATATCGTCATCACGATTGTTGTAAACTCAACGAAATTGTGCAAAGCTTACAACAGAAGGTGGCCAATATTGAATCACTCCATCTGGCGACTTTTTCGAGGCGGCCTGAGCGAACATACGGGTGTACATGGGACCAAATTCTTCAGAAGGCGGGTGCCTACCCCTCCATGCCCCGCGCTTCTTTCTTGTATATCTGTCCGTATGGAGACATGGATATTGTTCTAAAATCTCCTGTTATTGACGTTACATATCGAGTCTCTTCTCGACAACTGCGGGCTCGTTCTCCCGTTTTCTGCGACCTAATCTCACCACAGGCTGTCGCCCCAGCGCACACTGGCCAGCGTCATAAACTGGAGGTTAAGAACATCCATGATTGCACAGCCCTGGCGGTTGTCTTGTATATCCTACATGCACAAGTGGAGAAGCTTCCCGAAAGGATATTGTTCGACAATCTTATTGAGATCGCTGTTGTCTGCGATTATTACCGCTGTGTTTCTGCGTTGATGCCTTGGGATGAGAAGTGGATGAAGCATTGGACGCGTTATGCGGACACGTTCGCACCAGGGTATGAGGATGGCCTATTTGTTTGGTGGGTGTTTGAAGTAGAAGGCTGTTTTCGCCAAGCGACCAAGTTATTTGCTGGAAAAGGGTTTTTCCAAGATGACGAATTTATGGTTGCTGTGAACGACGAGCACAAAAACGCCAAGAAATTACACCCCTCAATCCCTCAGGCCATTATAGGTATGGTTACTTATTGAAAATTTGATGGACTGCATAATCATATATATACACAGATTCAATGATCCAGCAACGAACCACTGCTAGCAAAAAGATAGTCAAGGCGTGCCGCAAGGTTTATGAGAAGTACGAGAGCAATGCAACGGTGAAGTGTCTCTGCTCAAAATCACTCAGAAAAACACAATGTGATCATTTTGTATTTGCTGAACTCTATATGGGGTTCAAAGCAGCAGGGTTGTTGGCCAGAGATTGGAGCGACAAAATTCCTTCAAACGCTTCGGTCAGCATGACCGTGACGGATCTCACCAAATTGTTCAATGACATTTCAACTATCCTCACCGAGACCACCTTTGGGGGTGATAACTACCGTCACAATTGTTGCACGTCTATCACCAATGAGATCACAGCAATCAAAGACGCATTGCTTCATATCGATCCTCTTGAATTGGATTCGTTTAGCCAGAATCAGGTAGAGAAGACTGTAGTAACTTGGGAGACTATGGTAACTTGGGAGACTGTGGAGCAGGGCATACAATTAGTCTAGTAAATTCATTCGCTCTAATAAGGTCAATATTGTGGAAATCAAACCCATCAAAATTGTAAAGGGCGTGACAAATTTCATGCTCGCTATCCCTCCACAGGTATTAAGTACCCAATCCAGCTGCACCGCTGATTGACGGCGACGTTCAACTAGCAATCAAAGTTACCCTTAAGCTTAGTGCCATGTAGCCGCATTCAGTACTTATTACCGGTGCTCTATATCTGTATCTAACGGATCAATGCACTGCCAGCAGGGTGAGACTGCGGCCAGTTGTTTTTGACAGGATTTAAGTTTGAATTCCCTGACTTCCTTGTCTTCGCTTTTGTTACGTCGTTATAACTGCAATGGGGTTTTTTTTGTGAAGTATTAGATGATTTGGAGTTATGTCAGTACCAAAACCTAGTGCGACCCCATGGTCCAGTCAATTACCGCACTAACTCCGCACCGCTCCCTCTGGCGTATCCCCTACACACTCGCTATCGGCTAAAGCGGATTTGTTGCAGTTTGCCTCAAGGATCTGTTTGGTCTCTCCAATTGCAACCGTTAGCTGTAGATCAACGTTCCGTAACCAGTTCACCATGGCCAATGTAACTAATCAGCAAAATGTAACAAACCCGGCCCGGTTGTGTATGTAGGCAATAGGTGATAGATAATCATGAGAAGAGCAGCAAAAAACCGGTTGTCACTGGCACAGGTTTCGAATCTGTCCCTGTTATCAGTGTTTGAAGCACCCAATATTTTATACACAATACTCTGCTAGTTAAGCTAAGAAATCAGTTCTCGTATGTTCCGTGATACGATAGGTTCTTAATGGGGGTGAACTGGGACCGAGAAGATGATAAACCAGTACAAGGAATAGAAATTTACCTATCCAATCACAAAATGACAACCATATCCACTAAGAAAGCTATCCTATATGTCCTTCTTGCAAGCGTACTTTGAAGGAATATGGTGGGACCAAAGGACACAGCGAAACTTGCATAGTATACTCTAGCTCTACAGCGCGGCAAAAGAGGGATTATCACAGCCTGTGACTTCAGGTGTTCATAGCACCAACTAAGTTAAGCATCCGGCTTCTGTATACCTAGATATTAGCATTGTTTTACAGGGTCTTGCTTGCTATATACAAAACCACAACCGTACTGGACGGGCTGTCCTAGATTTAAACGAGTCTTACTAACCGTACATACATGTGTAGAAATCGTCCCCATAGCCGCCGTAAATCTTTCCGGACAAAAAACATGATAATATCATAAAGAAAAGATGCAAACAAACGTGGCAGAAACTGAAAAACACATCCGTCCAAGGTCCCAAAACTTCACCCTCATACCAGAAGAAAAGAAATTAAACCCCCTCCACCAACCCATTAAAGTCAAACTAAACAGCTAATGCTTCCATAAAAGATGCCAGAACAACGTCTCCATAGGCCCCATCTGGACTTCCCGGAAAGTACCCCAAATCCTCTGAGTCTTCAACTCCAATCCATGTTATATGCCTCCATCGTATACTCGATATCTGCCTCCTCGCCCATGTTCAGCAGAGCCAAGCTTGTTGAGGCTATAGGGCGACATAACCGATCGGCGAGCCAAAGCTCCGGGGGTACTTGATACGCGCGAAGTTCATCCAGGCCGCTTCATCTTTCAGTGGTGGTATATGACTGGACACCCCACATTAGCAAGCCCCAGTGTAAAGAAACCTGGTCATCAACGAACAACGTCCGCCAAAATCGCAGAATGTGCCCTCAAAGAGACGCACCTAAATGGCAGCATAAGCAAGGAACACAAAGCTAGCCTGCAGTTTGAACTACTGCTGCTGTGGCCAGGCCTTGGTCGGTGCTGATTTACCAAACCACTAGCGGTGGCATATTGCTAGACGTCCCGCATTAGCAAGACCAAACTGCAAAGGTATTCAAGGTCCAAGAATATGGCTTACAGTTCTCCTGATGATCCTTCTGTTATATCCTCAGTTGCCACGCAAACGACGACCACCATGAGGAATGGCATGCAGACGATATACCTCAATCATTTCTCATCATCGGCAGGCACCACCTGATGCCTCCTTTTATGCAGACGGCACTGACCCACTGTAAATACATCGTAGATTCGCCTGTGTGCTCGACCATCGCTGCTTCTAATTGCGCAAAAGGCCTGTCCTAGATAGAACGGTTAACACTCCCAGTTTTCGTCGACAGACTCAAAAGCCCGTTGTACTCCCAGTTCTCATCGGCCGACTCTAGTGCCCACTTGAGCCTTGCACGAGGCGTTCCAGTGAAATGATTCGCTTGGTGTAATTGAAGAGACGGACAGTTATCTTGAGTAATGCCTAGCAGAGAGACATCAACGTCTAATCAGAATAGACGCCCAATTTTGAGGCCAGTAACTGCGAATAGAATCGACGTAGCTCGAGATTGATCTGGGTGGTTCAATGATTTAGCTGCTATTCTCCAGCGTTGTAATTATCAACGTTTGTATTCCCGGTCACAATAATGTCCTCCCCAATGAACCTTTATTCTTTTCGCAGCCAGGAATCGATCTTAGCCAGTTCGTTGAGCCCTTCGTTGATGGAGGGGTCGATTTTAGCTAGTTCGTTGATACCTTCGTTGGTGAGGGATCCATAATTGCCAGCACGATTCCGGCTAGCTCGTTGATCCCTTCGTTGATAGAGCGATCGATTTTAGCTAGTTCGTTGATTCTCTCATTGATGGAGGAATCAAATTCGTGATCCCCATTTCGCTCTCCGACGCTGCTGGGGGCTATCATGGAACCCTAGTCAGGAAACACCACAAAAGAGCAGCGAGGATACATTGATTCCCTTGTGTGAGCTTGCGGCGGTGTTCCACCCCATATAAACCCATTTAGCGAAGGCGGGAGAAGTAGCGGCAGAGGGAAAAATCTCAATCTCCTGAGGGGAAGGGAGGAACAGGAGATAGGAATATCCGTAGCCCATATTCTCCATAGGGTAGCATTTGTCGCCTATCACTATCAGCCCAAATTCTCCCACTCATATTGCAGCGCTTACAGAAGAGACAGCATCAGACTTTCCTGGCTTATCAAATGCTTTACAAAACCTGGCCCATCCCACCCAGAGCGTCGTCCCGCCGCGCTGATGAGTACGCTCTCGGCGTTGATGCCGAGCTTGGCCCCAAAATATAACTACGCAGCTACTTTTTGCACTAAGTAGTGGCGGGTAGCCACGTGGAGTCGTCCCGCGTGTCCAGATCTAGTAGCACTTTGTTAACCCTAACCTTCTAGCCGGGTGCAGACTTCCATACCTCAATTCGGCATCCCGCAAGTTACCGCACCATTTCAAAAGAATGCAGGGGTTGTAGCAGTAGTTCAAAAGATTCTTCCCTCCAGATAGTACATTGCAGAAAAGCAGTGAGTACGGTTGTGCGGTCAAGGTGACAGCGGGGTAGCGGGAGCCAGGGGCTCATGGAGAAGTGTTCACGCTTAAAGAGATGTCAGCTTCAGCAGACGAAAGGTTTGATCAATTCAGATAAGGAGAGGCAAGAGTGAACTCACACTAACGAGTAGTTGTGCTCAAGTGAACATTGTAGACGAAAAAGTGGGTTTGTTTTATTAACATATTAGTGTTATCAACTGTCAGCAGGTCAGGAAATGGAAAATTTGGCAGTGTCGTTTCCAAGACTTGAAGAGGTGTCAGCTGCAGAAAATCCAAGAGTTTGATCAGTTCAAACAAGGAGAAGCGAGAACGAACCCACTTTAAGTGTGTGCTCTAGTGAGCTTTGTAGATGAAATGGTGAGGGTTTTAAACAGTTTTGACTAGTGTCGGTGCGAAGAAGAAGTGTAGGAAGAGGAATAGGAGAAGAAGATAAGAAGATGGAAGAGGAAGTTCAGGGCGACCAGCCTAACTCCACATACCCTCTCGGCCCTTCACAGCCCCATTTCTATATTCCACTACCCCAGCGATCGAGAAATCTTCATTCAGGTATCGGGTTGTACATAGAGAGAGCTTCTACTACCTGCAGGTCTTTAACAGGCGGTATTGTAAGAAAGGATAGGCAAGAGTTAATTCCGTAGAATCTAATGGACACGCGGAATTTATTCCCACAAGTCGAAAGCATTGTCCCCGATGATTATTGGGCATATAGCTAACGATCAAACATGAGCCCATAGAGAGTGCAGACCGAGGTAGACTCGATGATAGTTTGCCATGAATAGCTAGACTTTCATAAAAAGCTTGAAACTAAGAACGCCAAACACCAATAGAAATATGATGAAACCCCGAAAAAGAAGCATAAGAAACTAATCAACACCCCAAAGTACCATTCAGACCAATCTCCCTGCGATAAGAATTGATGACAGCCTCCACCTCATCCAGCCCCTCCTCATCGCAACCGCTCTGGATTCTCTTTCGCAATATCTGCCTGAGAACTGCAATTTCTTTCACCGCACAATAAGAGCATTCTCTTCTAACGAATTCTGGGCCACGAGAACCAGTGATAATTGAATCCACCTTTTCCATTTTGCACCAGAGGTACGGACCGTCTAGCACTTTCTCCGGGGGTCGGTGAGGCGGTGGTCGCCAGAGACTGACGCCGTCGGGAAGACGGGAGATCACCACGTCACCACAGCTGAAGAGGTAGATTGACATGCTGACTTCTAACAGCGATGTATGTTAGAACACGATAAATGCGGATGTTGAGAATGAAGATACTCACAAGGATTAGTGACAACAATGTGAGGGTGTGAAGGGAAGATAAACTGACTATATTAATATACCACACGTCAGCATGCCCACTTCAGATTGTCTTATAGTTGATTTGTTACAACCAAAAGTGGTTACTCAGAAGATCGATGGCAAGACGCTGGTGCTGTCTCGACTTCTGTTTAAGTAAAGTACTGAAGGCGTACGGCTTATAAGTACTTAAGTAGATAAAGTCAACGCCTTAATTTCAATTGAAAGTCAGGACTCGAAAACTTACAAAGTGGTAATGTTTGTCTTTTCTTCTTCTATCCTGTAGCGACTAAACCTCGGCGGGCATGCGATGCTGAGAGATGTGCGCCTCCCGACTGAATTTCCTAGCGTTGACTAGACGCCAGCAGGACGAACCTTGGTGGGAGCTGATGCAAAGAATTGATGGTGAGTAGACAGATGGTTTGGGGAGGAGGATTTAAGTTGCGGGGGCAAATATTTGTGGGGAATGAATATAGCTTCACAGAGAAATGAAAACCATTCCTCATAAGTAATTTTTGATCTGAGTGATGATTTGTGTATCAGTATGAAGGAAGCGTCCGGGACGACTTATACCTCAATAAATGACGTAGGTATATTCTGTAAACCAGCTGCAATAAATACGATGCAGCCCCGCCCTGGACAACCTAATCCAATTTGAAATACTGGCACAATGGCTTGCTTTGATTGCAGCGCTAGCAACAGTACGAGACCTTTATGGTACAAGCAATCCCCAAATCAAAAATTTAATAAGGGGATTGTTTTCAAGCATTAACAATTTCCAAAATAATTCACTTTGGTAATTCGCTTTGGTAATTCAATAACAATTACTAAAACATTTCGCAAAGAATTCTATGTTTGCATGCCATTTTTCGGGGATTGTAATTCTCGTTTTCAGTATTCTATCAATGCGCATATGTACATTCATACCCATCGACATTGCTTCAGATCGAAGCTTAATTCACACGCGTCGTGTCGTACCACAATCGCTGAATCAAAAGGTATACGTATGTGTATCAGAAACTTTGATGCACGAAGCTAGTTAGTAAAGGTACAATCGATCAACGACATTCAGAAGCAGTGACAGATGGATAGATATCGTTATACCGAAACCAAATTGCAAAGGAACATGAAATCAAACTGTAGACTAGACTATAATATCAGTAAGGCCGAGGCCGAGGGAAGTATGAATGATATCTAGATTAACATCATGATCGTATCAGTATAGTAGGGAGTAGGGACAGCACTGGTATGAAAGATTAAGACACTCACTGGTGTGACGGTGATGGCGATGGTGGATCTGGCCATTCAAAGTCTATTGGAGATGGATGGGAGAGAAGCAAGCCCTGAATGTGGGGTTCGGCTAAGTGCACGCGACGATCTCGCTAACCCAAAACCGTATAGCTTATAATAAGCGAGTGATCTAAGTATAGTACAGAACTAGCAGTGCTCAATATAAACGCATAATAGTATACAAGTGGCCCCCAATTCTACCCAGAGAATCACTACTAGACATGAATAACATGAATAACTGCGAAGCTAGAACCTTCAGTTGTAGTTTTTGTTGATCATCATCAGAACCAGGAATTTCTGGGATTGCAAGTCTGCCTTTTGGGACAGCTGCGGGATGCTGAATTCCATGTCATTGTTGTTCAAGCATTTCTCTGCACCTCTTGACGGCACGGTCAATGGAGTTTCGGATCGCGGAGACATAGATAGGGACGACATCCGTAGAATATAGAGCTTGATTAGCGGGACCAGGGTGGTTGTTGTAATCAGAACCGAACCAATCTGAATACGAGAGTGGTATCTGCGTAAAATTGCTGGTACCATCGTGGTAAGATCTCTATGATAGCTCGTTAGTGAGGGTATACCAGTAATATAATCAATACAAGACACATACATATCTTGTGCCCTCACGGTATGAAAAGACCCATTGCCCTCTTTGAGCATTCTGAAGCAGCTGATTCTTCTTGCGATTGACACCTTCAACACGTATGTCGGAGCCGATAGGAGGGTCTCTATGGCAAACGCCAGGATCCGTAATTGCGACAGCGAAATCATTCGTACGGCTTAGACAACGCCAAACTTCAATGAAGACTGTACTGTTCTGCAGCGCATCGTGTTCGTACTTCACGATCAACACTGCGCGAATGATACCTTGTGAAGAATGGAACCATCTCGCCATTTTCTCAATGACATGTTAATATGTCTCACTATTCGGGACTTCTATGACAATAAAAGGCCAGATTCCGCCGCAATAGTTATCGACAAGGACTTAACCGTCAGGAACCATTTCATCTCCATGTTGGCATAAGTACAATAGTGTATGCTAGTATCAGCACTGATCTTATGCACACGTAAGTACACATGCCACTTACTCTGGTTACCAAATTCCAATAAGTGACCCTCTTGGTGTGAGATCACACCAAGGGTGATAAAGAGCTCCGTATTTTCCTTGAGTATTCCAGGACTGGTGTCGTGGTGAGGCAAAGGTGACATCCGATATACGCAAGTGGCCGTTGTAGTACTGAACTTTTGCTTTCCCGAAGTCGTTGTAGTTCCGATCAACAAAAGATCAGTAAACTGTGTATGAGATGTTGATCGAGAGTTTATCGTCGTGGGAATGGTTCTCGATCTCTGACTTGTCCTCTACCTTGTGGCGCCAGGTTTCCTCGGCTTGCAGCTTAAACCACTCGAAGATACTCTCAACCTCTTGCAGCGTAAGAGGTTCAAAATCGACGTCCCTTTCGATTGGCGAACATAGCAGGTCGTCCTCAGGCTATTAAGCATGGGTATTCAGAGGTGCGGATCATCCCATGTGCACTTCCGAGTCTCCAAATATTGGTCTATTTACAATCTAACTTTAACAGCGTCAGTCTCGGAGCAGCGTTAAACCAACAGAGATGGAGTAATCACCGATAGCCAATTATTGTTTCATTCCATTATTCATCCAGTGTGCACTTCAGCTGCAGACCGCCCTCCCCAGGATTGCTGAGCTTTAGACCGGAAGTTCACCTTACTCGATCCACTCCCACTTCCCACCGTCAGAGCAACCGAAATTTCTTGGCCACTAACTTTCAATATCCTAATGAATTCAAAAAAGCCTTCTTCTGCTCAAATCAACTGTTGAAGCCCTCCTTCTTGCCAAGCAGGTCGTCCTAAAAAGAGCCGTTAAACAAATCTGACCCGGCGCAAAGATAGTCGAACTTTTCAAACCCCGTTGAACTGAAGAGGCAGATAAGAAAGACGGCCATCTGGTAGCCTATCTATTAGGCTGTATATTTTGATGTGAGATGAACTGAACGTGAGGCTATGTGCTGGAGTTCCTCTCTCTCAAGCTCCAACGGTGTAGAGGAAGCCTGTGAGCATAGTTTAAAATGAGGCTTCAATAACCGTATTGCAAGATGTAAATATGCACTCACCTATCTGCCACGGGCCCACGGCGAGGTGTCAGATTGTAACGTCGAGGCACTTATTCCGATCCTCTCTTCCTTATTAGATCGAGAAATATGTATCTAGCTGCTGTATTCAATTTCACCAGTTCTCTCTCGTCGCCGAGGCATATGAGGTGAACAACGGACAACTTACGCGAATGGCCGGTACGCATTCAAGCAGATTGGATTCAGGGAGGGGACATTGCGGGTTACTTTACGGGAAACGAATAAAAGAGAGTAGTAGAAGCTGTAGAATACAGGCGAAATTTTCTCGGCGCATTTGGTGGGCTCGTTTCTGGGAGAAGGCCGCGGTCACCTCTTGTCGCCACCTAGAATCACCCACCCTACTAACACTCCACTCAAATTCAACAATGAAATCGACTAATCACTCTAGCAGCTCACGGGAGCTACCTACTCTGAATACTATAAAATACGGCCTAGAGAGTTCTACCCATTTTGAGCCTCTCTTGTCTCATCCTCTTCCTTTCACACTGCTCAAGCATTTGAATTCTCAGTCTTTCTTACCACGTCATAATGGTGACTTCACCCCATGGTTTGTTCTCCTTTAATACTGCTAACGACTTGTCAAAACTGCAGACTAACGCTCTACAGTGCACTAAAAGCTGCCTCAACGAACTAGGCACATTGAAATCTCAAGAAACACGAAAGAACTTTAGCAGGCAAGACGAGATGGCCGAGCGCTGCGAATCTCGAGAAACTGGGGAGCACATATTGAGATAGGTTCAGGCGAGCCTATTTCTTTTATGGCCGCGTTGTTTCTTCCCCAATATTTGCTACCAATGCTATTGGAGAAACTGCAAAATGATTATGTGGAAATGGTTTGAATTGTACGTTTCATTATTCTCCCCACATCCTTCCATCTCTGCAATCGCAAGTTCGCAACAATTCACGTCTATGGCACTCTGTGTGATCAAAATTTCCTATTGCTTCGGGTTGGGTCCAAAAGTACTAACGTCAAATAGTGATTGCATCCCGACTGTTGGGATGTAACGAGGGCTGGAAATGCCAGCAAACAAAGTCAGGAGCCTGTTTCATAATAATCTGTAACCCGAGCAGCAGTTTCTAAAGCTCATGGAAATGGAAATAGTGCAGGAAGTAGGAAAGGGGATCGGGTTTTACTAACTAGTATGAGGAGCTCTGCCATTTTGGCTTCAAACAATATTCCTGTCCGGGAAGTGGAGGAGATTGCTCCTCAAGGGAAACCTGGTCTTACATGAGCCCTTCCAAAGTAAAACCGTTACTAGAAGCCGCTATAAAAATTGACGCTTACGAAGGAGGACAAGACGCCATATAATGCTCGGAACATTACAGCAAAGAAGAGTAACTGCAACCAGTCTCTAAGGAAGAACTTCCTCATGCTTTCAAGAGGTGGTTTCGACAGACGACGGTGGAATAGGTTCGAACCTGGTCTCATGTAGAGAAGGAACATCACTGGAGACCACAAAAAAATAATAAAGTCGATAAGGAAGAGTGTTCCTCTCTGCGTGGAGTGGAGCACTTGCGGATCACATTACTGGACGAGTTTATGTGGAAGATCCATAAGGACTTCCTTACTATCATTCAAACCATCGCTCCTTTATCCACAGCAAGATGAATCGCGTCACCAATCTTTTCGGAAGTTTCAAAAGCTGCCACAGGTTACAATGTTCCAACCTAAGACGGCGGAGGTAATTTTGCTGGTGGATGAAGCAATTCTCCCGGTTCTTCAACTGGAACGAAATAGAAAAGATTCAAAAGCCATTATGAATAGAGCATTTCAGAAGGTAGGCTTTTGAAACCACCTGCTAATTGTAATTCACCTCTAGCGAAGTTATTTAGCTAAATGGCTAATTTTGATACAGAAACTCTGGTGACGGGTGCAGTTCTAGAAGCTGGAGTATTTTTGCGGGTTTAGCTTCTACTTCTTAGCTACAGGGTCCAACACCCTTCTTCATTCTGATCTACGAACAGCCGCATTTCAACATATTACGAGTATCCTCCATCTGGTTTATATTTCCTCTGTTGACACGGGTCACATCTGCCAACTCACGTTCGAAAGGAGAAGAGGGGAGCTCGCCCACCTAGCCGGGCATCCGGAGGGGAAGGGGAAGTGGGCACTGCCATACTATAGATAGAGTGAATGCAGCATGATTAAAACAAAACAAAAATTCACGTTCGAACGGGATCGGCACGAATAAATCGAAGTACATCTTCGTAGTGAGATTCGCCATTTTACCAGCACTAAGAGATAGCCCCAACGAAGGAATTCACAGGGTAAGCTGGCGACCCAGTAGATGAAGAATTCGAAAGAAATAAATGAAATCCAGAGCCTCTCTCAAGTTGCAATCCAGGCTCGGGGATCATGGATAGAACTGCCTCTATTGCTCTTGGGTCCGGTTCACGAACCCGTCCCCAGCCAGCTTCTGCTCGATCTCGATATGTGGATGGATGTTTGCCAGAGCCAACTTATTGAATCGTTATTTCCGGTCTGAAGCTGGGGATGTGCATACGGCCATTATTGAACAAAGAGGCAGTCGATCCTTGCCCCGAACTAACCGCAAGCATCACAGATGATAGCAAAAGATCACTAGCCCTCCCCTCAGCGGACTCATGGAGGGCGGAAGCTCTGGAGGATAATACCAGCATAGCGACCACGAATATCTAGGATTACAGAACGCATATGTTAGTTCCTGCACAGGAAATGCATCCTGGTTGGCGCCTTCTTCTTCCATCGAAGACGCAACGCATAACCATTTAACAATGAAGAAGAGGCCAAAATTTCGCACAACAAGGTTGAGGCTTCGACGAGACATTTCAAGGTCTACGTCCACGGACAGCCGCTGTGTTCCTCTGACGGAAACGGCGGTATCGTCCCTAGAAGCAGAAGCGGCATATATTGACAGCACACCTGCAGGTTGACTTGAAGGATCCTACGCTGGTGATCCGTACAATCATGGCAACTTCCGTTTCGTTTAAAGTTGTTCTCGCTAGTGGATCTGAGGAAGTGGTTCGCATTGAACATTTCCGAGACGTGCCCAAGAATTGAGCAGCAGTTTTCTGACTTACGCTGGCAAGAATTCAAAAATCTTGGCCTGACCTCTGAAAAACCCTAGAAAAACTCTATTGCGATTCCTCACAAGTTATTTTCGGGTTTATTTTATCATTTAATGCAGGCGGACTACTATTTCGCAAATTGTCCTTGAAGTTTTGCTGGTGAGGTTTCAACGCTCGAATGTTGCTCGATTTGCCGTATTTGCCGCTGGAAGGTCCTTGGTTGAAGTACTTATTCTTGCGATTTAGTGGTTGCATCGGGTCTGAGCAATGGACATAATCAACCAGCCCCTACGTCGGAAGGATTTAAGAATCTCATCTTCAATCACTCAACCTTTGCATCAATTCCGCCATTATTGTGTTCTTTCTTTACAAGCTGATGGTCACATCGCCTAGTGAAACCGGTAATATCAACCAGCCTCTCGCGGGCCGGGGGGAGGTATACTGCGCCCTAAGAGCGACTGACTATTGCTAATGAATGTAGCCCGATAACGACTGTCCTTCCGCAGAGACAGTTGCGGGGGTGAGTCCAATTCTCCATATAACTAGTGCGCTGATGGATTGGTTAGAAAGGCAGAAGCATCACCAGATTAAGGAGTTGCGTGACACGCAGTGATATTTCGTTTAGTTGCTTTTTTTTTCGTGATTTGGGCTTTCTTTTTTCGAATACGATACCTCAGCAATTTAGAGGCTGCAGATATGTTACGTCTCCTGGAGCGAGAAGTGCAATAGGTACGCTTAACGATCATTACCCTCGTTTTCCTTGAAAGGTAGAAAGAAAGGAAGTGGTGGGGATGGCTACCATCAATAATTATTGCCTCGCGCCCCCGGAAAGGAGGCAGAAATGGTACGTCTCCGGGGTACGTCTCCGGGAACGAGACGCGTGGGCAATCGGACCTATCGATGGCTACCGTCCACGATTTCTCGTCAAGGCTGAAAAGATACGAAGAAGGGATGGGGACTATCGACAATTGCCTGCGATTCCCTGGAAGGCAGCTGGGTTGGTGTACGTGGGGGCGGTGTTTTCTGGATTTGGGGAAATAGTGTTGTAGTCTTATGATGGGTATATGCACCTTGCTTTTGCATTCGAAAAGCTTGTTCTTAAGCTCTTGAACCAGCCCCTAATTCGCGCGCTCAGGGAGGGCTAACCCTCTCTAAGAAATTAAAGTCGAAATTAGCTTGCTCTCATGTAAAACTTAACTTCGTGTCGTTCAAACGGAGAGGAAACTACGATGGGAATCTTTCACGGTGTAGGAAGATATCTTCATACTGTCGATATCGCTGCTTCTCTGCACGGGATTTAGGGTCACACTTTATACCCCTGGCGAAGAAGGGTAGGGAAATCCCCCACCTAGCCAGTCATCTGGGAAGGGTTAATGGGCACTGTCATACTCTAGATAGAGTAATACAGTATGATTAAACAACAACTTTATACTCTGAAGTCCCCGTACGCGCGCGTTCACTCTGCACCCGGCAACTTAGGATGGTTGCAGCTTCGAATGAGACATTGCATGGACCATCAACGATGCATGCAGTCAAGGATGATGTAGAGTACACAACTACAGAGGAGATCTACTTTATCTACACTACTCTATAATTCTAAGGAGGTCAGGGAGAAAGTATAAGTAGCAATCAACACAATCGCGCTCCCCGAAAACAAAATATACATGGGCGGTGGCGCCTGGGTAAATTACTCTACATAGTAATGCAGATTCTGCCGCCGTATCTTGCAGTTGCTGGATGCCCCTAGATATAGCGTTGTCTATGGGGGTTTATTGTTCACGGCAGTTAAGAGCATGAAGATATGGAACCTCCTCCCCCCTCACTACCAATGCAAACCCCAGCAGCGTATACCAGAATCACCGATTCGCACTCGATCCCGACCCTCTCCCCCGCTCTCCCCAGGATTCCAACAAGGTCATGTTTCAAAATGACCGCACGATAGATGCGAGTTAAAGCTAAAGCGGACGTCGTCACAAGTGATGTTCGATGCATTGCATGCACGTGCGAACGAACCACAAGTACCGGCACAGCCTAACTACTATACGCGCGCGCTCCGGTTTCGGCAAAAGGTAACCCCTTGCTTCTCTTTATCGGATGCCCAAAATCGGGCCGATTCCAGAACGCATACCGCAGCCCACCATCAACTCAGCATTCCGCCACATTTCCTTAGGCGAGTAGTGTTTCCAACGTACATAAGCGATCTCAATATGTAGGGTGCTATCCACCCAGTTTTCCCTTGCAGCAGAGGTGGTCGGGCCCCAAAATAACCACAGGAGTCATATGAGACACCCTTGACGGATAATTGTCCGCAAAAAGTTCTGAATGTGGTAAAGGCCACATGATTCGCTCCCTTTCATTTGCAATGGATACGAGTGCAACCCACACCACGGGAAGGCACAAAAAAGCAAATAGACTGTTGGAGTATATAACAACAACTTTTTTCGCTCTTTCCCACTCCCTTTTTTTATTTCATACCTGCTTTCTGCTTCCACACGCAAACCAAACACTACCGAATCCGAACGACCTTTACTCGAAATAGAAGATATGTCGCAGCCTCAAGATACCGCTGCCACCACCGCTCAGCCTGCACAGGTTTGTTTGCTTTGTCTCCTCGATCCCTGATGGAGGAGGTTGGGTTGGCTAACGTGATGAAAGAACGCAAACGCCCAGAATGTAGATAAGGCCAAGGCATTTGCTGAGAAACACGGACTGGTTGATAAGCTGTTTGTCCCTCCCTTGCTCCTTTCTGCGCTCCTCTCTTGGACGGTTCTGATACGCGCAATCTACAGGAAGAAGTTCATCAAGAAGAAGTTGGGCAGCGGCGGCCATTAAACGGACGGATTGCGAATTGCGAATTGCTTTGGGTTATTGTGCTTCTATGTTTTTTCCGGCAGCAGGCGAATGGATACACTACGATGCGATGTAATGGTTGAGGCGTGGACGTGGATACCCTGGGGGCAATAATATTTGGGATATCATGTTGTGATTATTTTATTGGATAACCTGTTACTACGTCTTATATTAGGAGGTGTGTGGCATGGGTTTAATAGGCCCTCCATTCCGTGACTTGGCCTTTGTGTAAGGTTGGTAGTGGGTGGTTGTTGGGTGCATGTTACTGGCTCCTTTCCGGCACAAACGGCATTCGGCGACACTTGAAACTTGACACCACGATCGGCGTGATCGGCTGCATCACCCCAAAGAACCCTTCTCAGGTGCTGCATGGAAGCACTTCCTATGATACCCAGAGGTTGCATGAGCATGATGATATCACTGCCCATTATAACCCATCGATCTATGTGCACACATGCACAAGCTCCGCCACAGGAATGACGCGCGCGATGGGACCACCGGCGTCAAGTTGCGTTCGGAATTTCGCGGTAGCCTTTCCTACGACACTAGGTTAAAATCTGGCTGAATTTGCACTATGTTGTCTGACATGTGGTCGCTATCAACCGGGACGAATAGATGCTATCTAGACGTAGGTTCAGCCAGGAGATTCTCATGATATCTCCGGTGATAGGTATCCAATCAACCCGGGACCCTTGTACTCTACTCTAGAGTATTCTACACGGTACTTACTGAGCACCTTCTAGACCGGTTGTTTTTCCTATGATATGATAGAAAATGAGCGGCGCGTTGGTGATTATTTTAGCTGCTTTCCAGAACTCGGAACCGAGCATCATCCTGGTAGTCATGGATTCCCGCCTACCGCCATCGGCCTGCGGAAATTAGCCCTCCCTCAGAGCATGTGATTTCAAGGGTAAGGGTATTTACACGACAAATTGCCATAGTGTAGAGTAGCGTGCTGTGGTGAAAATCCCCCCGTTATTAGCTGTGATAGTTAGTCTAGACGTCGCCTTCTTGGTAAGATGGGCTTCTTTGAAAACGTGAATCCGCGCCGCACGGAAGAGTTAATTGTTCCAGGGGTAGCTCTCGAAACGCATGAGGTGGCAGTATTTTTCTTGCAACACCTGCAACCAGGTACCACCGGCGTCGTCATCCCGAATCCCGAATCCCGGGATAGCCGTGCCGACCGGTTGACTCTCTGGGGTAGAACACTGGAATATATTAGAAATCATAGTGCGACTAGCATATGCATAGCGAGCTGGGCGTGGGCGATAAACCCTAACCACCTGCAACGGTTTAGGCTGAGAAGTTAGCATGTATGAGCTCATAAGCAAGCACAGGGGCATGATTTCGATGGGGTATTTGAGAATCTTATGGGTGTGTGGCAACCTCTTCACCATAACACGCGACCACATCGTGGCATGATGTAAGGTGTACGACCACTTCACCTTCGAATCTCCCTATTATCACCGCATCAGTGGCGTGTAGGTGTACCACCCTCTGGACAGATCTTGAAGCAGCCGGTGATCAAGAAAGCTGTCCTCCCTGGGATGAATGGACGTTGGAATTCCGGTCATTATTTTCGCGTCCTTCTGTCGAGTCATCTTGGGCAGGAGTCAAACCTATTTATGAGCCTTGTGTCACAGGAAGAAGTTTAGGGGCCTTGCAGTTGTAACGGGCACAAGAACTAGACGAAGGAGAATGGTCACTATATGTCACTCACTTCTTGTTGTTCACGCTTCAAGAAAGGTCGAGGATGCTACCAAACGGGCATGGCTATTGGAAGAATTAGTTGGGCACAGCCCTGAAGTCGGCGTGGTGAAATTTGTGGTCAAAGTAAGTTTGAGGTGAAGAGCATGATTTATGTCAAGGTAGGAGCAGAGACCGATTCGTGTGGTTGGTGGCACGTAGATGGATATTTAGTTTCACTGCCGTGCTAAAGAAAAGCAGTGCCCGGTTTCGTAATTCTGTTGAGCGGTATTAGCTTGGAAGAGCAACATGGTAGGTTATGAAGGTGTATACGCGGTGTGTGCGTTTCACAAAATGAGAAGAGCAAAAAGTGATAACTGCGGCTTCTAGCCTGGAGTTCGTGTTTATAGCACTGATTGAGCAGTGTAAGTTTCGATCCTGTATTTCTGGTGTTTCTAGCATCATGCTCGGCTAGCTAAGCTGGGAGGAAGATTGCATGTTAATTCGATGGTTTTAACCATGACCGTACCATAATTGCAGCCGTTTCCCAGTGCGGCTTTGTCATTCTATTGGAAAACAAAGTTTTGAAGCTGAAGAGCAAAAAGTGATAACTGCAGGTTTCGAACCTGTTTAGTGGTGTTTATAGTACCTTTTTCAGTCAGCTAACCTAAGAGATAGCTTGGTATCTCGATGATCTTAACCATGACTACCTGTAGCACGTTTTCCGGAGCGGGCTCGTCATACTGCACTGCCCACTGTGGTTCGGGCGCCGCCTGGATGCTGACAACGGATGCTATTGACGACTTGCAATAGCTAAGTAGACGTATCCGTAGATATTTAAAAGTGACACGGAGTGGAGGAGTGGCAGGGTGATATTGAAAGCGAGGACGCATGTTAAGAAAACGGCCTCTAGAATTGTAATATAAATATTGTAATATAAGTGGACTCATGCAACCTGCGAATGAGAACTATCTAGTGACGCTTGCGCGCGGCAAAAGTCTTAGACAAACGGCTTACGGGATTGAGTCATCGATGGAGTGTAGTTGGCCCTGTCAAATATTATCTGCCTCTGTTATATTAGTAACGAGATCATCTGGGCTTGTAGGGGTTAGAATTGCCGTATAATATTTGGGTTCAACTCTGTAATGTTGCTGGTTACTGTTTTGATTTGGGTTATGGTAATGGGAGGAGGATGAAGTTGCTTTGGGTTAGGAGTTTGTGGTACGTAACCTGAGACTAGGAGCCTAGAGTCGACCACAGTCGGGTGCTCAGGCGAATGGGTTCGAATGTGTTCGTGAGCGTGGAATAGATCTTAACCTGGGAGAGTGGGATCAGCGAGCAATCCGGGAGAGGGTAGAATCCGCGAGTAATCGTTAGACCATGGTGGTGATGGTGATGGATCCAACCATGCAAGGGAATATAGTAGTAGAGGGGTTATATGACTTATAGAACTCACAGTCAGGTGTGTACAGAAGGCCTCGGTGCATGTACATACTTGAGTAGATAGCTCCTGTACCTTGCATCTTAACCCCACCGGCAGGGCTGCCTTCGTTCCTTCTCCACCTGAACTCCCTCATTCAAGCAGACCACGGAATCGCTTATTCATCACCCCGGCTCCAATGGCTCCCCTTCCACTATTTCGAAATCATCTACACGGTTTCGACTCTTATCTTCTCGCTGGCTAATGTTATAAGCTATCAAGCGAGGGTTAGGGCTGTTATGCTCACCTCCATCATCTTCATACACATCCACTATCTTCATCAAACGCATTTCTTGCCGCTTCACGGAAGCTTCAGAACAACTCATTGGGCGAGTGTCTGATCGAGACTAACACAACTACAAACCCCTAACGGTCTTAGCCTTCCGAATTTCCTTTTTTCTCTTCTACCACACTCCACGATTCACTGGAGCCGTCACATCCAGCCCCAGTGCCGTCTATCTTCATTCCACGGGAAGGAACCACTAACTACTAAAGCCACAATATACTGTTGCGTAGGTTTTGTTCACTCAATCCTTGACCTCTTTCCGATCATGGCTCTGACATCCTTCGTAGTTAAGCTAGAAGAATAGCTAGGGGGTGGCGCTGAAACATCGTATGTTACTATATCTTTTATCTACAGCATTCTAAGCTGAGTATGGTGCTAGATTTTTACTACATTGATTGTTATGTTAATTCTGGGGGTTATTTTGATCACACTTGTCCTACTTGGTTGTTGCTGTCGTGTGTATCCTCTCCACCAGGCCCTTGCATCTCTAACTAATCTTTATAGGTTATCTGGAGTACTACTTGGGAATATTGCTGCTTCTTTATGTAGCATATATCTGTCATATTCCGTACTTTGGATGCAGATGTTTCTGCTGCCGCCGCCGCCGTTTAATTAATTGAAGAGATTTAGTAGGAACACATATGGGTACGCCCCTCTGTATTACTGAGTTTTGTTCCTGAGACGTCTTGTCCTGTGCCTATAACTAATTCTTTCTGAAGCAAGTTTTATATGTTTGTATATGCTAACTGAGGGTAGGTACAAACCCACGGAACGGGAGCTTCGTCTTTACTTGTAAGCTGGTCGTCATTCTTAAAGATCTTATGGATACACTATCCAAGGTTTCAGCCTTCCCTATAGTTGAGAAGCAGTTGTTTATCGTTTTAAACTTATTGCATTCGTTACCTGTCGTCTACTCCAGTGTTACATTAGTTACTGCAGATGGATACCCGATACATATCTAACTTTGCTGCTATCACAACAAACCCTAGAAAGCCAACTTATCTTAGGGGACATCCTAGTAGAAGTATTCAAGGAGATCAATACGAAGTGAACCAACAGCCAGGAATCATGGTTGAAACTTATGGCGACCGGTATTCGAGAATTAACGCTGAAAGAGAGGCTATTTGCATGTGAGACCAGACTGCAGTTCAGGCCCTGGATATCGAGCTTTTGTTTGTTTGTTTGTTTTAATTATACTGTATGCACTCTATCTAGAGTATTACAGTGTCCAATTTCCTTCATCCTCTACCCGTCATTAAGCTTTTATTTCGCAGGTTTAAGATTATGGCGTTAGTTCATCGTGACGATGATGATAGAGTTTGTCAAAGGCTAAGTCGATCTCGACTTCACAGGGGACTGAACCCCTCCTCACCTTCGTGGACCATTGACTACCAGTGCCTCTCACCTTGTACCAGTACCGCCAGCATACAACCTCCGAACCTCAAAGGTAGAAGGAGGAGAGCTCCCCACCTAGCCGGTCATCCGGAGGGGGAGGGGAATTGGGCACTGCCATACTCTAGTTAGAGTGAATGCAGAATAATTAAAACAAAACAAAACCTCCTTCCCCTTAAAACCAGAAGTGGCTACGGAAGCGAGTAGAATTTCCGTAGCAGAGGGACCTATGTTCTCTGACTCTACTGGGGGAGAGTGTGTTGTGCTTAATGTAGCTTGAACATAACACGAGGGGGGGGAGTGAAGGTGCAAAGGTGCAAGTGCATATGCGTTCATATGCATTCATAAACACCTGTATTCTACACATACGAGCACTAGAGGCAGCTTCACCGCCTTAAATAGAAGTTGAGATGACCTGGATAAACTGTCCCAGCCGGTGCCATGAATCAGAAGGCACAGTATCCCCATATATATATTGAGGCTATGGTTATGGTGTTTGTGAGGTGGGCTTAGGTAACTTGGGAGGAGCAGCCAGGTAGGTGGAAGAGCTATAAGAGTAACTACAATATTGCAATTATTTTAAGCAGCATGCCACCATTTTCTCCATCATCTAAAAGACTTATTTTTCAATTACAGCTCTCTCTATTGTGTGATTGTTGTGAATCACCATTTTCGTGTTCATGGGATGCTCGGTTACGGCTCTTTTCTACTACTATCACAAAGACGGGACTGTACAATTGATTTACCTGCACTTTGGTTCAACTGAGCACCTCGTTCATGACCTACGACATGAACCATAAGATCGAAGGGTAAAAACGATGCACTAAGAGTTTACAGCCCCTGTTAGACCGGGTTCAAGGGCCTGTCACTGCTATCAGAGAACGGGATCCAACAGTTCCCTTCAGGAAATTACGCGGAGACACTGGAATTCCTAACAACATGGGCATGGGAAAGCCTGGTACAAGTTCGCTCATTTCGGACGGATGGGGGAACAGCCCCGAGGGCACGCTTATGCTACACGTGTGTAACGTTACAGCACCATGCTTTTCTAGCTGGGCTAAGCGATATGCCCTTGTTTATTCATTTTATATTAACTGGAAGCATGATATGAGGCAAGAGGAGACCAGGGAATGGACTGTGAACTCAGCCACCAATACATATTGCCAAAATCCGTGAAGGGACACATGAGCAAATAACCATCTAAAGATATTCACAGATATAGTTATACGCCAAGGCAAATGTGGGCAGATGTCGAAGAGCCCTGCGGCTATGCGGATATTGCTGACATCGACAACCGCCTGTCTAGGTATGCCCGCCGGTGTCTTTCAGGTAGGCGAACAGATCTGACAGGTCGATCTGATTGTTCCCGAACATCAGTTCTGAGACATACAGGCATATATGTTCTGACCGATACACGAACTTTGCCCGTTCGCGAACTGGACGGACCAGTTCGCGAATTTTGACCGGTTCGCGAACTGAGGACCCAGTATGCGACCTTGCCAAGTTCGAGATTTAATCCCACCAGACAAAGGGAACCAAACAATAAACATAGTGTAAGACCTGTGATATGTATACTTGGTGTCCCAACTGCTCCAAGAATTTCGATGCTCAGTCTTCTATCATCACGGACTGTCATAACTGTCAGTTTAACAACCTTAAGCACCTCACAGTGCTGGAAATCTGCTTGACCCTGCACCTGGTAGAGAAATTTAGTCCTGACTTCATGCATATAGTGTCCAATAGATATTCATAATATAGGAACTATGACGAAGACTACATGAAGTAATACATAGATAGTGGCAGTGACTCGACAAGGACTTGGAGATTGCATCATGCTGAATTTGATGGAAGTTGTTGAGCCAGCTATAGTTATCTAGTATTGTGTCCATTCATGCAAATTGTAGTGTCTTTGAATTGGGCTTCCCAGCGCTTGAGACAATTAAATGGGTAGAATTCACATAAATCAACCAGTTCGCAAACCTCTTGTCCGGTTTGTGAACGGGACAAAATATTGCGAACCGGTAAGTCTAGTTCGCGAACTGGAGGGTTCGCTAATGGGTCGGAACATATATTCTGAGTAGTTTTCGCTATATTTCCAGGGACATTGAATTTCGCACGAAGGTACTCTACACATACATACATTAAGTATTCTTATTCGAGGCTAGCAGTCCTACCTGTCGAATTTTGGGCTTGTTTATATATTCAGACAGCGACATCGCTAAGCTGCCCGACTTGTTTGCCGATCCAAATCAAAAAAAACTTCCGTCGTCGCTACCCAAGATGCGGTTCGCAGGTTTCGAGACACTCTTTTGAGTCATTTCTAAGTCAGAGACCGACGTCTGCAGCCGAGTAGCAGCACAACCGATCCCACCTATATCCAGGTTTGACAAATGTTGAAATTCTGGCCCGAATCTTGAACCCGAGTACGGTATAAGAATCCCCCTTGCAGGGATTTGATCCACAATCAGTGTTAACAGCACTTATCTTGAAAGAGCAGGAATCTATTTTTCACATTACCATCTCGGTCGAAGCGCTGTCTCAGGTAACTAACTTCCAGTAGCGAGTAGGTATATATTCACCTGCGCTTATTCCCAGAAACCCTCATGCTACAAACATATAACTTGTATTCCTTATCTCTAGCACTCATAATGTCGGCATCACGCTCCTACCGCGTTCAGAACCGCGACGTCGAAAACCTGCCGATATTCCAGGCTGGGCTGAATAATACCAATGCAACAACTGCTGCTGCAAGTACGGAGGGCGAAGTACGCATGCTCATCCACCCGTGTGGGAGCAGACTGGAACTGACAAGGCCAGATACAAATACCTCCACCACCACCAGAAAATGCTCCCAAGCGGCCGCTGGGACAGAGATTGTTTGTACTATGCCCAGGGTGTAGTAGTCCAGTAAACTGACTGTACTGGTGGGTAGTATGCGATGGCTCAAGTACGGACCCATTGATTGAGTGGTGGAAAGAGCAAGAAAGGGAGACGGTGCAGGAATGGGTAAACGTTTTCTCAGAATAGAATGATGTCTTAGTGATTGTGAAAATAGAGTTAATTCGCATAGATAACTTTATCCACTGCTAATACATACCTCGTTACGTGTAACTAAGTCATAACGTTTGGAGTTTCACCCCTATCCTACTGCTCACGTTGTAGAACCTCAACTGAATGATGTGTCGTGTAGTAGCTTCCTGACTCCATCGACATCCTTATCGTTGTCGGTCAAGAGTTCCAAGAGCATTAGCAATACTCACATACACAAACAAGATGTCTACTGGATGGGCCAGAGCTGCGAGCCTGAGACTCGTTCTGGAGCTCGAAACCGAACTCATGACCATCCTTCGCAAAACAGCCGACTTATACGCATCCACTCGCCACAACGAAGAAAGGATTCGGAGGATGAGACATCCATTACACACCAGCCGTACTAGGATCTCGCTACCCACGCACTAGGAAACGGAAAGTATAAAGTCTTAAGAGGGTTTCTACGGTATAACTTACGGTTTCCCCCACTCCGAGTCGATCATGGGCAACAAGCCGATTATGCCGAGTTTGGAGGTTAGAGTCACAAAATGCTGTCAGGTTTATCGTTCGAAACCAACCCTAAAGCAACAGACTATGTTTGCGGTCAGATATTTAGCTTTGGTGAACACTTAGTCAATTCCTCCTGAGCTCATGTATGCCCTCCTGCTGTTTGATAATTCTTGCTAAACTGGCTTTCGAACAGTGCTCACAGAGAGCAAAAAACTAAGCCAAAACTGACAAGATTAGTAACCCTGCACAAGTCCCTATACCCACCGAGTCGGTCCGGGAACGCTTGGCGTTATTTCGTAAATCTGTTCGTCCCACGTCCCCATACAGATGACCAGATAACTCTAACATATCGTTGTCTGTTTCAGGTGATGTCGAGAGAGCCAGGAAACTGTGCAATTACTAGAGCATTGGATATGGGTGCAGCGGATGAGCCTCTCCTGGATGCAGTGTTCTTAAGCGGCCCGGCCAGCCGGCGGGCTTTTAAATATCTGTAGGCTGGGCCGCCATGTCAAAAACCTGCTTGCTTCAGATATCTGAGGCCGCTTACAAATCAGGCCGGCCCACTTGGAAACATTGACCATGGATGAAGAGCTCATAGGGGAAACGACGTGCAGCAAAGCGGCTTATATACTACCCCACGGAAGATGCCAGGCGGAGGCGGATGGTTCCTTGGGCAGTGGTGCACATCCCCATCCTAAATTTCACATTAGTGCTTATTAGTACCAGTCAGAGTCTAAGGAATACTTTTGGACACACTTAGGCATGTTCGCAGGGCAACTCGGATCTCTAGTTTTGGGCGTAGAAACTGACTAGCCCCACAACGTCGTCTTCCTCTCGGAGGATAGACACGCTGGCTTTGGAGGGTTTAAAGTGTGATTCGAAGTGATCGCAGTGAGTAGCCATTATCCAAAGGTCTCGATCTACTACACTATTTGTGTTTAGGAAAAGACTCCTATATCCGTTGTAAAACCAAACGACACCCTTGGTCAAGCGCAGCTTGGTGCAAGGTCAGATTTATTATCACCTTCTACTACCACACAGCAGATAGAACTGATTTTCCCCACCCTACCTTGCTGAGTATCCATGCCGCTTGGTGAAGGCAATCGAGTCAAGTGGGGCCAGGGAGTACGTGGATCAGATATTGAGGGATTCTGAGGAATTTACTACACTTTGTGAAAGTACTATTATTAAAATCTTTCTTTGCAATTCGTGGGCTTGTTGAGGCAGTAATATCTACAGCTGGGATTGATACGTACATATGATGGATGAACGTGGGAAAAATATACACAAATTCCTCGTTCTCGTCGAGTTCGGCGTGTAATCAATACTCGGTAAAGCTAATGACGCACCCGCTGAGAAGAGCGTTGAAGATATCCTTTGGGTAAAAGTAGATGGAAGCCGCGTATTTTCCCGCGTGGAAGTCCATGTCGGCAACAGAAAATGGAGGCTCCATTACGCCGTGGTTAGGATTTTCGTGGAGCAAGCAACCCAAGTTCTCTGAACTTTTATCGGGGCTGCTCTCGTTCCTAGAATTTTCGTCGCTCGCAAGCTCGCACCTCAAAAGAGCTTGCGAAGTCAGCTAACGAGTGGTTTTCGAGCGCATATTGGGGCATCAAATTTTAGTGTGAGTGATGGATTGTGTCTTGCGAGGCGACCCGCGGTTTTTTCTTCGGCCTCTTTCCCCGCGCCCGCTTTGTCTAAGGCTCGTTCAAAAGCGAGGTAAAGTTCGCTATAAGTTTCATTTATCAGAATATGAAGTGGTGCCCAGGTCGTTTTCGGGTGGCAGAAGGAGAAAGTTTGTGAAACTTTTTCTTTTTTTTTTGGGCAGAGGGTTCGGGCTTGTATCGTGCCTTCTGAATGATCCTCCCGCATATCTTGCGAGCTTGCCCAGCAAAAACTAGCCTGGCCTCAGGTACTCGGGTTTCTCGAAGAGTTCAGTCCAGCATATTCGCATCCTTCAGAGTGCTCCCAGCCTCCCACTTATTATTTCCCAACCCTCTTACTTGCGTCATAGGTCCATAGCTTCCGCTCGCTTTATCTCTCTATCGGAGAGTCTTATCAATCCCACTGCTCCATGCCCGCGCTCACTCCTGGTCCGCTCGGGTTTCGAAGAACCATCACCGAAGGAATCTATTGCAGCCAGGTCTCTAATTGTACGCGACAGCTTCTGTTCGTGGGGTAGGGTAGATGGGTGAGTTCCTAGCAGTTTGGTACTTAGAGTATTTAAGTAACTACGGGTAAACGTTCTAAATGATTGCGAAACCCCGTCTCGAGCAACGTATAGGAATGCTATTTTCTCTATTAAAAAAACACTTTCTAAAATTCTAAATAGAACATCTGGATATACAGGAGGGCGGGTATACCCGCTTCTATTCGATTCTTCTATTTCTGTTGAATAGGCGGAGTTGAGATTCTATTTGAGGTGTCTATTCGCGATCTAGGTCAATGTAACCACGGAAGATCTTCTGTAATCGTTTGAGGTGATCTCGCCTGCCATACCCTACGATTTGTGTAAACTCCGTAGATTGCGAGCGAGGCGAAAAAGTCTGGGCAGGAGAGCACGTTTGAGGCTATCCTTAATTAAACTCTTAATTAAATAGTGAAGTCTTTTCAACAAGTTACATTCAGTATTACAGATACTGTCTTAGGGGAGATATTATGATAAATGCTTAAGATTTTCTTTACAATGTTAGGACAGTATTTCCCAGATCTTTTCGAAATCCACACAAAAATCCACACAAAAATCCACACAATATTCCATATTCACTCTTTCATCAAACGGCTCTATGCATTTGTGAGTATGTGTGCTATGCGTATGACGACTATGTATGTGTACACCTACGTTTATACGAATGCTCATCTTTCTCAGAGTTAGGCAAAATCTCTATGTGCTTGTTTTTCAGTATCTACGAGATTTTAGTCCGTGCATTCACAGATGCCTCAACACCCCACCTTATTATATTCGTCGAGCCAGGTGAGGTAACGCTCCCTCGAGAATTTTCGCTCCGCTAATAGTTCTTTGGCGTTTCCTTTCTCCGGAATATTATAGCCTTGTGACGGCTTTAATGCGTAGCCCTTCGAGAAATTTCGATCCGTTAATGATTCATTGGCGCTTTTTTTCTCTGGAATATTATACCTTTGTGACGGGTTTAATGCGTAGCCTCTCGAGAAATTTCGATCCGCTAATGGTTCTTTGGCGTTTCCTCTCTTCGGAACATTATAGCCTTGTGACGGCATTAATGGGTAGTCGTAAGCCGCCACGATCCTAGGAATACTATAGGACGTAAAAGGCACACCCATGATTTGCATCCTAGAAATCGTGGTCATCAGACCGTCGACAACCTTGGTATACGGAAGCAAGTGTTTGGCTACAAATTTGACCATCGATGTATGGTCCGCATTTACTGGGATCCGCTCTTCTGCTCCGTCAAAATTTAACAGCGCGGATCTCGAGCTGACGGCGACATAGTAGTCCCCCGTCCTTCGGAAGCGGCCATCAGCACCCTATTCAGTAAGTTCTCCATACGCTCTCGCTTGACCGGTCGAAGCACAATACCTTCTCCAACTTGCGGGTCTTGAGCTGTTCGTAAAAGCTATAGATCTTGAGGTTGAGGTATCGTGCGACTCTGAGGAATTCATCCACGGGGCCTTTCCCGATTGATTCCACGAGAGTCGCCCGCTCCCCGTGGTTGTGTTTGTCGATAGCGTTGAGGATATCGTCTGGTAGTAATAAGCCACGATGGGGTGTCCCAAAGAAGAATACCGCTTTTGTGGCTAAACAGATGGAGTGCTGGGCGCTATACCTGTCAGCCTCCATTGACCTCACTAGGCTCTGCGCCCGAGTAATTAGCGACATTGTCATTGGAAGGGAAAGACGGTCATTACTTGAGCTATTATTATTCCCCCAAAACTATGGCCTATGAAAATGAGCGGTCTCGCCATCTCCTGGATATATGCATCCGCTTCAGCTCCCCCGGTAAAGATATCACGGTTGTGATTTGCTCACCTCTGGTGTCGCCCGCGCCATCACTAACTCCGCCAAAAAACTTCGCCTGTAATCGATGATCTGGTGAATCCCCGGGCTCTCTAACCACGAGTTATACCCATAGATCATGGTTCTGCAATTGGGGAAGTCTTCGGCCAGGAAGTTGCGCAGCCACATCTTAGGGGAGTCACCCGCGGCCTTCCACGAACCATATGCATGTCCCGCAATCCCCGTGACAGCAACGATGCTATCAGCGTCAGCCATTTGGGGGGGGGTATAAAACTGCGCATGATTACTTTGCAACAATCTTTTCTCCAGGCGGCGTGGCGTACAGTTGCGTAAGGCCGTACATGTTCATATCAATCACAAGTGCGCCGTAGCCCGCCACCACCGTGTAAAGAGTAAAAATATCGGTGATGCCATTTGAGAGGGGTTCGAGATACGTAGGTGGGTGTGGAGTGAAGGATACCAGTGCCGTGTTTGTGAATTTGGAGTCACAGGAGGGGACGATGTCAACCTTGATCTGGATGTAATCCTCACCTTTGGACGGGAGATGCTCAGAGAGTGCAGCCTTGAGAGTTTCAGTAGTGATCGTTAATGGGATACCGGTTACTCTGTATGTTTTCGGACGTTTCGGAGAGGCCATGACCACTCGCCGACATGGGGGTTGAATATGAAGAATGCTCCGATATTTAGATATTCCCCGCACTTCTCCAGCTGAATTCTGGTGGTGACTTGCTGTTGGTGACACAGGGTGCGCCTTATGGGAGGAGACCCATAAGGCGACGCAAGCCTCATACAGAGTTCATGTAAGGTTATGATGTATTACTAGGATGCCACTCGCGGGTAGATGTAAATCTATGGCCAATGCAAGACCGCTAGCCTTTCTGATTTGATTGCGGATTTCTCCAGCATAGAATAGCAAGCACCCAAAATATAGCCACAGGTGCCTTAAATCTGGGATCCACCTCTATTCCCAGAACTACCTCCTGCTGTTCTTGTGATTTTAGTGTGAGCGTGAGGATTGCAACCGTACAGTATTTGTAGTCACATTGGCGATGGTCAAACACAAGCCCAGCTGGCAGAGACAAGACAAACTTTAGCTGGTGACGGGGCGGCAGTCGTTGCGGGGATGATCTTAACAATCCGACGAACCTGACAGACAGACATGATGCTGTTCGGTCTCCATGATCCTCACAAGAAGGTGATTAACTCTCGATGCTCACATAGAGGTATCCACTCAATTTCTGTGGCAGGTTTGAGAGTTTCCATCTTGACCCATTCATCTAGCTTGCCAGCCTTGCAGCGGAATGCGGGGATGTCGAGTGATAACGTGCGGTTAGGGATTCTGTAAGCAATAGATTCTCACGATCAGTATTTGAAGATTCCTGTGTAGTCCTATGAATATGTATCAAGAACTGCCCACTTTAATAACGGAATACGGTATTACGCATGTGAAGGGCTGTCCTACTTGTGTTTTCGGAATTGGATCCTGCTACGATTACTTGTATGTATGGGTGGCTGGCTACTGTAGAGTAGAAGTCAATGTGGTGATGGTGATGTGGGTAGTGAGTGATGTGCTGATAGTCTCGAACGATGGTAAGCAGCGTCTTGACGCGGCCATTGATAGTGGGGAGACGGCCTTGTGAGTTACCATTATTTGCTCAAGTAGGCTATACATAATGTAACCAACTAAGACTCTCTAACAGCTACCGTTACGATATGTAAAATCAACGATTGAAAATAGATATCCAGAACTGGAGGCCTGTACCGTGATCTGATAGATATCTGCATGTCTCTCGAGCACTTTGCTGGCATGGAACTGCGATTTCCACTCCCAAACATTGGTAGTATGTCGGGTCTTCCCCACTGAACGACCTGACGTTTTTTTCCTTGACACACAGCTGTTCTGTCCCTGAAATTTGGAGATACAAACGGGTCGCCTGACATTTAACATTGCATACGCAAAGGTTGAGGAAGGTATGGAAATGTATGTGCCTAGACCGTTCCTCGGTACGAGACCAACCAATTCACTTGGAACATGGATTTTCCAACGATGCTTTTGTATAGTACAACAGTATCACTTCACAACCTGCCGAAAGGCTCGCTTGTAAAGTATGTGGTATTTCCAGCTAAAAATACGGAACAAGAACACACACAAATACAATGCTACAGATACAGACCCGCAATTAATCAAGAACCGAACCGAACCCATTCGCCCAGAAGATAGACAGACAGACCAGACACACAGCCACTAGCTAACCGGGCTCCAAGGCAGAGGGACAAGAATCCGACTCTCCATCCTCTGAATCAATGGCACAGTCTTGTGTACAGTCCCACTCCACCCCTTCTCGCCCCAACTCTTCTCGCGTGCAACCTGGCGCTCCCGCAAATCCTGGAACTGCCATAGATAGTGCACGTTATTCAGCGCACCCACCTGCGTGAACCACGCGCCGACGCCCTCCATGACGTTCCGTCTCGCCGCAAGCCCAGCGCGCCAGTGTGTCTCCCATTCCAGAAGATTTCCCGGATGCAAGGTGTAGGAACGCAGCTCGAAGATACCACCGAGGGAACGTGGCGGCGACGTGGGCCAAAAGGAGAACTCCTGCATAAGGTCCGTGCGCCGGGCGTTTAGCAGCGGGGGAAGAGACTCGGTGAAGGCCCTGTGCACGGGGGATTGTGTGAGGCGGTGCAAGGTGTTGTGATACCCCGCATAGCCTTGGTATTCCCAGATATGTACTTCATCATTGTCAACAATTACACGCAAGATTGAGGGAAAGATGTGGAGGGGTGGTTACCGAAAGTATCTGGATCTCCAATCTCGGTTTTCCAGCTGCCAACAAGGTGGCAATTATTCTCCTTATCCGCCGCTACCTCGGGATACACAGAACCGACAAGCTTTACGTACTCCTGCTGTGCTTCGGGCTTGACGTTGTGGATCTCGATCGCGTGCACGTATTTCCCCCTTGCGAGGACTTTGGAGTAGCTCTGCTCCATCTCTGCTTCCTCGCGCTGCCCTTTCTCGGAGCCGTAGAGAATTGACTTTACAATGCCGCCCTTTGGGGCGTCGCCGGATGCGCCGGTGGTACCGCCGGCCGTGGCAGCATAGGCGGAGCTGGGCTGTGAGGCAGCTTTCTTTTGGTCGGCGAGGGATTGGCGGAAGGATTGGAGACGCGACTTGAAGGCAGCGGAGTTCGCCGGGGTATGTGTGATGTCGCCGAGGGCTGGGAGCTTATTTGAGCGGGCGGGTGTGGTGGAGAGGGCACGTCCCCCCGCCAGACGCAGGGGGTGACGTGCGGTGGATGCGAACATGGTGGAGCTTAGGAGCTTGGGATTGAGGTGGGTGTAAACAACGAACAGCAAAACAATGGAACGGATTGACTAGTTCAGCGGTGAATTTGGAGAGGGAGGTGTTGAGGGAGGAAGAGTGAAGAGAAGAGATGTCGTGTATTATGCGGTGGTACTCATGTGAGATGTCGAAAGCTGCGGGGAACAGGAGAGCTGCCTTGTTAGTTGTCACGGGCGAGCCAGGAACAGAACAAGGTTCCGCCTTGGCGCACAGCAACCCCGCGCCCCCCACGTCATCTACGCCTTCATCTCGCCACTAACTAACCATCACTGTGTCAATTCGATTTCCAGACACCCCCCACTCTCATCACAAAACACCATGGCATCGCCGGCTCCCGACCACCAACTTCCTCCTGAGGTCGAAGTCTGCGTCAAGAATGCTCGCTACGTGTGTTTCTCGTCCGTCTACACCATATTTATAGCTAACTTCCACAGCTGCATCTCGCCACCTCCGGCGGTCTCTGGCCCCATGTCTCCCTCATGAACTACACTTACCTCGCTTCAAATCCGTTCGCACTCCCCACACCAGGGCGGCCCGTGATAATCCTTACCGTTCAACCCTCCACCAAAAAAACCGTCAACCTCCTCGCGAATCCACGGGTCTCCTTGCTCGTCCATGATTGGATTTCCCACCGTGCCTCCTTCTCCGCAGAGGCGCCTCCACAACCACAGCAATCTTCCCTCGCGTCGCTGCTCAGTAACCTCAACTCCGCCGAGCTCTCGTCCATCTCTGCAACGCTGTTTGGGTATGCACATTTGGTAGAAAGCGGGACGGAGGAGGAAGAGTACTATCGCAAAGTGCATACGGAGAATTGCACTGCAGCTGGAGAGAGTATGTGCTACCTGGAAGGGGAAAATACGAGGATTGCCGTAGTTACCATCTCGTGGACGAGGGTGGCAGATCACAAGGGATTGGTTAAGGACTGGGTTGCTCCCGGAGAGGAGGAGGCTTGGAAGGAGTTTGAGGAGGGGACTGGGCAGGTTAATGGTAGTCGATGAATGGCGGTGCTATCTACTGGTTATTTGGTCTTCCTGGGAGGCAATGCTTTGGGCGGCTTTCTGATTGCAGTTTTTTTCTAGTTGTTGGTGCCCATACGGAACTCGGGCGATGTCCCTTTTGTAACCGTTCAAGCAATTAATGGTATATTGATATGTTGATATGTTGATATCGGTGTGAAGGTACTCTACTGAAGTGGATGAGCTCCGAAGAGCCTCCGCCAAGATGCGCTTGACACATTCCGAATCCGAAGAACCAAACTCACCACAACTGACCACAGCTTCAGCTCACCTGCAATTCACCTCAATCAATCAATCATGGGCGAGCCAAAATCAAAGGTGCCTCTTATAGCTCCCCCATGCACCTCACCACTGACTTCCCCCAGAAACGAAAGTCCACCCACTGCACTACCGAGTCCACCACAACCACCGACTCCACCATCACCGGAATCGACACCTCCAAGCCCACCGCCGTCTTCATCCCCACTACCGCCTCACGACCCTATACCCTCTCGCTCGCGCTCCCCTCCTCAATCCTAACCAACGCGCAATCCCACGACCTCCGCACTCACCTCGTCGGAACCATCGCACGATGTGCCGCCGTCTTCTGCGTCGACGAGATCGTAGTCTTCAACGATGGCGGAGCCAGATCCTCCCAATCGACAGAAATGCTAGTACACATCCTCAGCTACCTCGAAACGCCGCAATACCTCCGCCGCCATCTATTCTCAATCCACCCCAACCTCAAGAGCGCCGGCGTCCTACCGCCGCTCGACATCCCGAGCCATTACCGCGCGGAGGAGGGCGGGCTCTACCGCGAGGGTGTCGCAGTGGAAGCGAGCGAAAAGGGAACATTAGTAGACGCGGGGTTGAAGCGAAAGGTGTTTGTAGATGCGGTGGTGCCCGAGGGCACGCGGCTCACGTTGCGCTTCCGTAATACCGAGGAGGGCGCGGGGAGGGGAGCAAAGGGCGCTGAGCATATCTATGCGGATGCGGTGTCGCCAGACGCGCCCAGACTTGAGGCGGGTTTCTACTGGGGATATAATGTCAGGACTGCAGCGAGCCTGAGCGCGGTGTTTACGGAGGCGCCGTTTGAGGGCGGGTATGATGTTTCGTTTGGGACTTCGGAGCGAGGGGAGGATATTGTAGGCTTGCAGAAGAGAGCACTGGAGTTTAGGCATATGCTGGTAGCCTTTGGAGGGCTAGCAGGGTTAGAACAGGCGCTCAAGGCGGATGAGGAGTTGCAGAAGGCTGGGGTCAAGGAGGTGAGGGAGGTATTTGATTTTTGGGTGGATGTTTGTCCGGGGCAGGGGAGTAGGACAATTCGTACGGAGGAGGCGGTGTGGATTGCGCTGAGTCGGTTGAAGGAGACTATAGAAGCGAATGGGGCGAAGAAGTAGAGTGTTTGGAATACCATTTGGATTGTGGCCTGTCACTGTGATTGAGTATGTCGGGGCCAGTCGGGCCGAGTGAGAAGCAATTACATCACTCCCGTATTTAGCTCGTCCGGAGCCCCGGAGTAGGAGCGGGTGGATAATAAGCCGATCGCCATTAGAGATCGTCTCTCCGGGTCGTAATTGATCTCTCCTAGTTAGGATGCAGAAGGTAAACCCGTAAATGCGGTCAAGCTATAGCCCAAGACCCCCTTCCATGGCGAGGCTCTGCAGATTTTACCACAATTGACTGGACCGGAGATTGGTGATTCCGTTTCGCAGCCACAGTGACTTGCTTACACGAACAAGCTATCCCTACACGCTGTCCTCCTTGAACCGTGTCAAGCATTTTCAAAAATTTGCGATACCATTTCTTCATCTACACACGATACAACAAACACGATCACGCTCCTCGCAACTGAACCGTTACGCTCCTTTCTCTTTCGGGTTCGTCACTGTCGCCTGCCGTCGTCGTTGTATCTGGCCAACCTCATCTACGCGATCCAGTCAAAGTACACTTCACTTCACTTCAATCAACTTTTCAGAGCTCTCCATACGACCCTTACTCGAGTAATCGCGAGACATCCTGTCCTGCAGATCCCTCGGCACCGGCACCGGAATATCCCTGGCGACAGGAGCAGCAGTCATCGCAAATCTACCCCTCCTTCCCAGATAACAGCAACTGCACCCTTATTTCGACACTAACCCCTCTCTAACGACTTGTATATTTTGACAACTTACCTTAACTTCTCATGGCTACTTCAAAGTCTAACGGCCGACCGAAGGAGGCTGAAACTGATGTTGGAAATATCTTCCTCTTCATCCCAAACTTGATCGGTATTGCGCTTCCGAGCTGCTTATTTCGTATGTCCTCACATACTGACAATGCGTCCCATTCATCAGGCTACTCACGCGTGGTGCTCGCCGGAGCTTCTCTCTATTTCATGTCGTACCATCCCAACTACTGCACGATACTCTATTCGCTGTCGTGCTTGCTAGATGCCCTGGACGGATGGGCGGCCAGGAAATTCAATCAGTCGACAAAGTTCGGCGCGGTCCTGGACATGGTTACGGATCGGTGTACGACGAGCTGCTTGCTCGTATTCTTGAGCGCTGCTTACACGAATTATGCCGTCCTGTTCCAGGTGCTGATTTCGTTGGATTTGGCGAGTCACTACATGCACATGTATGCGTCCTTTTACCCTTGGTGCTGGTGGTGACTGGAGGGATGTGCTGACGCAAAGATTCCCGGTTAGGTACGCATCATTGGACTCGGGAGCAACTTCTCACAAGAAGGTTGAGAAGAAACGCAGCAAGATCCTGAACCTTTACTACTCTAACAACGTTTGCAACCCCCTACTCATCGTTATGCAACTAGATGCGCGCTGACACACAATACAGAAAGTCCTCTTCACCTTTTGCGCCGCTAACGAGATCTTCTTCCTTGCCATCTACCTCCTGAGCTTCCCCGATTTCGCGCAGAACCACACGTGGCCGTGGGTTGTTGCCGGCGCCACTCTCCCAATCTGCGCCGCCAAGCAGTGGATCAATGTTGTGCAGATGGTGAAGGCTGCGATCACTTTGGCCGAGGGTGATGTTGAGGTAAGGCGAAGGGCGAAGAACTTGTAGGCGGAATTGGATGGGAAAGTTGCGATTGCGGGGATGACATGGCTTTACTTGTGTGGGTATAATGAGACGAGTGATTGGGAGAGGAACACTGGGAAACAACATTTATAGACGGAATTGCGCTGGTGGTTATATACTGTGGAGGTTTAGTCGCGGGGCGGCGGCGTTTGCATTGGTAGGTTTACTGTGAACGAAGTTGGATTGTATAGGGATTATTACTCTTTTATTCTTGTACCTTTCTCTTATTCTTCTGCTTCTATTTTCTTGTCAATTCTTTTATTATTATTTTTGGTTTCTTTTTCCTTTGTGACGTCTATCCGTTCGCTTTCTTTTCTTTGTACTTTCTCCCTGGAGGGCTATCACATGTAGGGTGGGAGATCAATGGCTGTCTCAGTTTCCAGTAAATTTTGATAGTCGCTACCTGACTTTCGGATTGTGACGTCGGCACGCCAAGCAAGATACCACTTTTCTTCCAGCAACTGCCCAGCCTTTTGCTCCTCACTCCCCAATCCACCACGAGTGATCGTGAACCTCCACCGAATCTCCCCCAGTAGCAGCAATCATGTACATTCGCCAATCGAAGCTACGGCATCTCCGCGAGTATCAGTACTCGGGGGTGGATCACTCGCTGGTCTCTCGCTACATCCTGAAGCCGTTCTACACCAACATCTTCATCCACGTATTCCCCATGTCGATGGCGTTTGTTTCCCCTTCCTAGTCACCTCCTGCTCTACTAACCGTTGGTAGACCAAACCTCATCACACTCACCGGCTTCGCCTTCGTTGTTATCAATTTCCTTACCCTTCTCTGGTACAACCCCACACTTGACACAAATTGTCCCGACTGGGTGTACGCATCCTTCGGCATTGGCTTGTTCCTCTACCAAACATTTGATGCGTGTGACGGGACGCAGGCGAGGCGTACAGGGCAGAGCGGTCCGTTAGGAGAGCTATTCGACCATGGTGTGGACGCTATCAATACCACCCTTGGAGTCATAATCTTTTCTGGCGCGGTCAACCTCGGGCAGTCATGGGCGACGCTGGTGACCGCATTCGCGAGCCTGTGTGCGTTCTATCTCACGACGTGGGAGGAGTATCACACAGGAACGCTGTACCTGGGTTTGGTCTCGGGACCTGTTGAAGGCGTGTTGACGCTGTGCGCAGTATACCTTTTTACTGCGGTGAAGGGCGGTTCGTATTGGCAGAGGCCTGCACTGGAGGAGCTCGGGTTGAGGAGGGAGTGGATGCCGGAGTGGATGGGAGAGATGAGTTTTGCGATTTGGTGGCTGGTGTATGGTGGTGTTATGTTGAGCTTTAACGTCGTACAGAGGTTTGTTCCCCACCTCACCCTACATGCATTACCGCTGACATCTCTAGCTCTCTCAACGTGATCCGCGCCCGCCACGCCAAGGGTCTCTCCGCGGCCCCCGCGCTCTTCGGTCTTGCACCCTTCTTCGTAACCTGGGCGTGCATTCCCGCCTGGCTCGCGTTGCGCCCAGAGATCCTAACCCAACACCTGGTGCCGTTCCTATTTTTTATCGGGCTTGCATTCGCATACCAAGTTGGGCTGATAATCACTGCACATCTCACCAAGTCGCCGTTCCCATTCATGAACGTTTTGTTACTGCCGATTGTGTTTGGCCTGTTAGACGCTGCGGGACCGTTGTTTATGCACTACACCGAGTTCGGATGGAATAGTGTGCTTGGGGAGGGATATTATGAGGTTGCGTACGTGTTTGCGTGTCTTGGCCTCGCTCTGGGAGTCCATGGAAGCTTTGTCTTCGATGTAATCACGAATATCTGCGATTATTTGGACATTTGGTGCTTGACGATTAAGCATCCGAAGGGTGAGGCGGGGAAGGGTGAGACGGAGTTGAAGAAGAGAAGCTAGGTTGGGGAAGGGTGGAGTGGAAGGGTGGAGTGGAAGGGTGGAGTGGAAGGGTGGAGTGGAAGGGTGGATTTCTTGATATCTCGGGCGAAAAAATGATGGAGGAAAAGTAATGATTGGATGATATGGTGGGATATGGCTATTCTTTTCTTTTTTTGACCGGGATGCGGGTTTTGGGAGATGTCGGCGCATAGAAGGTGGTTATTGGCACAATATACCCATGCTGCTTTCATCATCGCCGTTTTCTGTAAGTTTTGGTTATATCTACTTTCGATAAAACGAAGCGGCACTGCGGTTTTTGGTGATACCACGAACATTCAACACAGGGTGAGATCTGGTGATTAAACTCATGAAGAAGTGAGACTTCTTCTATCCTCCCACACCACTACAACACACAAATACCCTTACCCACCCCATAAATCATGGCATCCGAGTACCTACTTGACATTGACGAGAAACTGGCTAGATCGATCCTCAAGCTTGTCGCTCAAGGTATCGCACCCAACTTACTACCTATGAGGTAATGTCTATTCTTGCTGCGGATGCCGACCCAACACCATCGGACCTATAGGATCGCAACCTTGGTAGCATGCAAAGAGGAAAAATCTTGTCGCCTTCGTCATGAGCGGAAGTGCTAAGGAAGAGCGTTATAGGGTGGTAAGTAACCCAGGATAGTCCGGTTCAATGATCAAGAACTTCTAAGATAGCATCAGATCAATGATGACGTTCCTTTTGACCAGATCCGCTTCTTGGCTGGAATAGAGCAAGGAAAGGCTTCCTGGTATGCTAATGACTTCCAGCTTTTTTAACCGGTTAGCCGGGTAAGTATTGACGGCAAAGGTCCCGGTCATGCCAAGGGTGGCTTTAGAAATCACATCTGGCCAGTCTATTGATCTACCGTTATAAATCTGATCGGTCTGTAGATATCTGCAGACTGCAGTGCTGGGTTTTTCATTGAATAGCCGCTCCTTGTGTGAAGCTTTTTAGACGTCAGAAAGTATCAGCAGTACCGAACTCATTCCAGCAGTATTTTCCGCTCACACTTCCTAGATAATCGCCAGATATCTTCGCCAAGGCAGATATCTAGGCTTTTGACGCCCGATCTGACCGGTCTATTCCAAGGACGGCTTTCTACAGCCCGGCCGGATCTGTCCGGACTAAAGATTTGTAGATTGCCTGGCGGTCGATCTGAATAGTTGGGACTACGCCGAGTCTGGCAATGGTTCAAGACTTGTGAGGTGCTAGTCTACTTTAATGCAGGAACGGGTTTCGAGGAGCGAATCAACTTTGAAGGTGTTTTGCGTGTTTCTACAATTTCTACCTAGTCGTTTAATGCTAAACTTTCTTGTTTTATGCCCCAGTAAGACCACTTAGCCGTCAACTCTAGCACACTTTTCAGATAACGCTATCTTCACGAAGTTGAGATTATTGACCCATGCAGACTGGTTACACGTCAACAGGATACATGCTTTGTGTTGGGGCGACATCACGCAAAGATATGGCTCTGGCGTCATTTTCGTTAGCAGAAACCGATGTTATTGCGTCTTTTGGTTGGGGAGGTCCCGCAATGGAATATAACTGGTTAATGACGGTTTCTGAAGGATAGCATTCAGGCTTTGTCCAAAGTCGAACTCCCGTTTCACTATGTCTATCACTCGGACAATACCAGTGCTTATCAGTGCATACCACTACAAATTGACATCATACTAGCATCCAGTCTGATCAAACAAACAAAAACACCTACTCTAGGGGATACTTAACCTTAAGAAGAGTCGAAGAGGCAAAGGCGGCAGTTCGTCACGACAGGCAAGAAACGAGGTGCCGCAAATCCAGAGAAGCAGTAAGTCAGCGTCTTGCAAACAGCTACAGGACTTCTAAACGTACAAAACAAGGGAAGGGTGCAGGCAAAGTCCCTGCGATTGCAACAAGCGATGGGGAGAAGATATGGGGGAATCTGGGGGCGAGGAAATCGAGATTGATTGAAGAACCGTTGGTATATATAAACAATCTGCTGGTGTAAAACATGAAGAGAACAAGAACGTGGGATTGGGTAGCAACCCCCGGTGCCTGGCAGGCGGTGAAGACGGGTCGTCTGGGTCAATAAGGTGGTCGGTTCTGTGTCATGGTCTGGCATCTGGCAAAGATACAGACAGATGAGGTTCGGGCGCTATCTGTGTTCCGATACGAATTTAAAAACTGCCATTTGCCATTTGATGCCTGCGCGAGAATCACCTTGTCATACCAAAACTTGCTGATACTCCCGAGACTTAGGGAGTGCCTGGTGGCTTGAAATAGCTGGTTCCGCTATATATACAGTAAGTATTTCCCCAACTGTCCCGCTTTGAGACTCTGCCCTCCTCGCCACTCGTCCACAATTGATGCCATTTAGCTTCGTTTGGTTGCGGAAGTTGTCATATTAACCAGTCCGAAAATAAAATCTGTCATTTTGAAGCCTCGTACGGAGCTCATCTGTCGATATAGTACCATTTCGAAGGGCCATGGACTATCGGATCTAATGGTGTGTGGTCATATCTAAGGGTGAGAAAAATGTAGCCCCATGACAAGGCACTGATGGTACGATTGTTCGTCTGTGGGTTCACGCACCGGCCATGTGAGGAACGGAGGCCATATGCAAGCTCCCTTGATAGGTAATCATTAATGGCATGTCGTTGTTTCCGGGATATAAGTACAGCTTTTCGACAACCAGTGACGTTATGACTGTGCCACAAACTAGCTTCACCCCATCTCACCCACTCACCGAAATCCAACTGGCGAGTCAATGGATCTCGATTCGCGAACGGGAGCTAGCCACCTTGAAACTTGTTAGCGAGGGAGCTATCAGTGACGTGATATTCTTACACGCTCCGAGAATGTTTTCTACATGCCCGTCGCAGCATTCCGCGGCGCTTTCAACTTGCGTTCCAGTTCCGTCTTGTCCCGCAGTATCAATTGTTTGGCTAGATTTCCGCGGCTTCCGTACTGGTATGTCTGGATGGGATGACGGGCGAGACCGCCACGGACTTTTAGCGCTCTTGGGACGGGTTGTCTGGACCGGAAATCAGCACGCGACCCGAAACAAAGGAAGTGCTGAAAGAACAAAGGCGCACACCCTAGGAGAATTTCTTGTGGCGGAGAGGCTGGTCGCCGACTAGAGTAGCACACGTGGGAGTTCTAGTGTTTGAAAACCCCAAGCCATCGATGGGGTGTTTCGATAGCAAAGAGCTTCAACGCAACAATGGCGAGCCGTCGTACGTTTCGCTGCTTTGCTTAGGTTCACTCTAGGACCACCTGTTGCTCGCTTGCCGGAAGCAAAAGGAAGCGGCTGGGTTATCCCCCGGCCCTCATTAACCCTTTAATGCCGCGGTTCGGCCTCGCGGTGCCGAGCGTAGTACAGCCGGCCTGTTTGGGAACTAGCTTTGTCAGCCGCACCGCGCCAGCCCGCTTTTCCTTCTGCATCCTTCCTCCTTCGCAGTGGGGGCAGATGTATTGTACCTGTCTCTGTTTCGGACACACGGAATTCCCCGTGGAGGAATACTGGGCAAGTACACTCCCGAGTGATGCACAACGTCATCCTCAATTTCTTTCGGAAACCCTAGACGTGGCAGTGCTCGTTGATGCACAATATTCTCAGCTGGGGAGCTCTGGATGGGAGCGGATTACTCCGCCGGCAACGGAGTCGGCTCGTTATCGGCGTTTGCCGTCATTTTGCCGGAGTGGTGTTCGAGAGAACATGCGGCTGTCGTGCGAGCCATTACTCAACTCTGTCTGCAGCACCATTGTCTGTTCGTCCCTTGAACTAAGCACTCACCAATCAGTTTTGCTTAGAGTTGAGAAATCGATACAAATAGACACGCTGCTGCCTCTGCTGCCGTTTTCGGTGGCTTGTGCGAGCAAGAGGGCGCTTAGATGGATCTATTCAAGGCGGCTGCGGGTTTCAACTCTACCTCTGCCTGCAGATTGCAAGAACTTGTTCGTGTGTCGTGGAGCAGGCCAGAATAAACAAGCAAGCACCGGGCGCACTCTCCCCAAGCGAGTGATCCGTACGGCAGACGTGATGTGTAACACGGTGATAAGATGCGGTGCACGTGGGGGTCCGGTCAGATGCAGCGGCCTGCTATGCACAGATGTCTCGCAAATAAATTTTACAGACACGAAAAGTCTCTTCGCGACCGACGAGGCGACCAGCTAATACATATAGCGAGCAGGAGTTGCTTTTGACGGGTCCACTCGGCATCTTCTTTGCTTCTCCGCGTCACCCACTCGCTTCCCTGTTCGGCGCTGTGTCCCATTCTCCTCCTCCACGGATCTGCGTGTCTCAATTCGTGCCGCGATTGTGTCTTGCTGACTTCGGTGTTGTCTCTCTTTCAGTTTTTTCGCCGTTGGTTTCCGCGTCATTCGGTCTTGTCGCTCGCTCGTTTCCAAGGTCGTCACTCAGTCAACTCAAGTCGCTCGCTCGTCCGCTTTCTTGCTTGAGGACCATCCATCCGTCCGTTGCAGCGGCCATCTAATCGTACAGTACAAGTCAAGTCAAGCTACTTAACAACACGCAGCATATCACTCTGCTCGAGCCCAACGCACTTGACTCGACTCACACGCTCCCTCACCCGCACGCGCCTTCGTTAAATCCGGTTCTATCTGTTCGACGCTTCCTTCTTTTGTGCGCTTGAGCTTTTTATCCTTCTTAACCTTCTGAGTATTACAACATTGTTCTTCGTCTTCATCACATTGTCGTCAGCCTCTTCTTCCTTGCGGCACCATCCCCCCCTCCCCCCCCCCCGCTTTCCTGCTTCCGTGACATTATCCTGTGACGCTGTGGTGTCGTGAGCTACAACTCGTACGCAACTCCAGAACACCGCAAAGCTGGCTGAGTGAGTCTCCCCGCCTTCCACCCCCCCGGCCTGACGGCGGACAGATTAAAAAGAAATCCCTAGGCGTGGGAGTTGTTGACATTTAAGCAGATTCGTTTATCTCGTTCACTCTGCCCCTCATGACTCCTTTCCGGCATCGCCGCCGAAACCACCCCCTCTCAGACCACTATCGCCACCCAGCCTGAAGCCGCGTCCGCTTTCGGTCACGTCGCCCGGCTTCTCCACAATGTCCGCTAACCGTCCGGTTCTGGGGAAGTCGGCTAGCGACAGTAACTTGAAGGGCGATGGGGGTGCGAATGATGAAAATGCGGGCTCGGACGGCTCTGATCTGAATAAGGAGGTTGCCGCTCTTAGCGAAAAGCTCATCCACGCTATTAATCACCAAACGAAGCTGGATCATGAACTCGAAGTGTCAAAGCTACGGATACAGCAACTAGAGGAAGTGGCTCGGGAGCATGCCGACAAGATGGCCAAGGAAAGCATGCAGAGGGGACAGGCAGAGAAGGACAAGAGGCACATTGAGCAGGAGTTGGAGAACCTCACTACAGCCTTGTTCGATGAAGCAAACAAGGTAGTCCGATCCTACACAGCTTTTGGGTAGGTGGCCTTTTCATTAACGGGGTTTGGGTTTAGATGGTTTCAGCCGCAAGAAAGGAACGAGATGCAGTGGATCGCAAAAACGAGCAATTGAGAGCCCAGCTCGCAGATACTGAGTCGTTGCTCGCCTCTCACCAGGAACAGCTCGCAGAACTCAAGGCGGTTATGGCGCAAATGACCAAGGAGCGAGAAGAGAGCGAAGGTGGCATGTCTACAGGGACCCCAAATACGCCTCTCCTGGCCAAACGACATAGCAAGGAATCACTTGCTCGGATTTGCGAGGCCCTCAACCTGATGCCAAACTCGTCGAATATTGAGGATGTACCACCCTGTCCTCCGACAGCACTGATTAACCTGGTCCATCCAGTTTTGAGGCACGATATTGCATCGTATCGAGACTTTTGTGAGGTTTTAACCCAACCCAAACCTAATGAGGTCAAGAGTTCCCCGGCGGGTCGTTTATCTGGTGGGTCCTTTACGTCGATTCAAGTTATGGGCATGGGCTTATCGATGCCTTCTCCGAGTCAAGGTGCTTCTTCGATAGGCAGTAGCTTGTTTGGGATGAAACGGCGAGTCGACTCGGGTTCTACAACTCACTCTCCCTCCGGATCGGCTAGCAGCACGATGGATACGCAAGCACACCTGGCAGCTCTGAAAGAGTCCAAGTTTTTTAAGCGGGTTATGATGGAGGATGTCGAACCAACTCTGAGGCTCGACTCTGCACCGGGGCTTTCATGGCTTGCCCGGCGGAATGTTTTGTCCGCAGTCACGGAGGGATCACTAGTCATCGATCCAATGCCATCATCACCGAAAGTCACCATCTTTGCGTGTGCGCTTTGCGGAGAGAGTAAAGCAGACGAACAACACGCCAGGACCCATAGGATGCGTACTAGCGATAGTCCGAATGCTCAACGGTACCCGCTTTGCTGGTACTGTACTAGCAGGCTAAGGAGCGTCTGCGATTTCATGGCTTTCCTGAGGACTCTTAAGGAGGGTCTCTGGAAGTGTGAAGGCGAGGGAGACCAAAAGCATGCCTGGGAAGAGAGTGTGAAGCTGAGAGAGGCAATGTTTTGGGCACGCATCGGAGGGGGCGTTATTTTCTCGGTCCACAGTCAAGCCTTCAGGGAATTCCGAGACCGATCAATGGCAAATGGACAGACCGAGACACCACCTCGAACGCCTGTGCTGGCGGGTATGCTCGACGACGGAAAGCTGAACATACCAAAGAAACGGAGGAGTCAGGTCAACAACCCTTTTCTCACTCCCGAAAAACAGAACAGTCTGAGGATACCGTCACCGCTCAATCTTTCGGGCTCTTCCATTTCGGATGACTCTTCAGTCGACGAGGAAATTTTGCACTCCGCTATGGAAGACAGAGTAAGAGGGCTGGCGAAGCAACAAGAGAATGAAAAGGTGGTGGTCGAGGTCGAGATTGAGAAACAACCAGAAGCCCTAGCTGTCTTGGCTGGGTCTGTACCTGCAGCACAACCCCTCCCGAGCGAAATCCCTCTACCTAGCTCTCCAAAGCTGATGGTTCGGCGGCCCACGAGCGAAACGCTGTCTCTTGCGTCTCTAAAACTTACAAACGAGCAACCAATCACCGACTCTACACCCGAAGCGCCCAAACCATCCGTTAACAAGGCGCCTACATCTACATCACATACAGTTCCAGGAGGTTGGTGATGACGATTAAATGTGCTTCTATATGCCCTGATGCTTTTTTCTTTTAATGGACTTTTTTTTTCTTTCCTTTTCCTTTGTCTATGCTTTACATATATATAATTTTAGTGCTTATATATCGGGGGTTATGGTTTTGCTACTTGCTTGTAGTTTAGGTATGCATCGATGGAGGTGTCCTTATATCTGTATTATATTGCTTCGTGGAGGATGGATGGGGTGATGATTTTCATTTGTATTGACTGACGGATGGATGATGCTTGATGTCCGTATGGAGTTGTGTCTCTGGAGTAGTCAATTCAAAAATGATTGTGACTTTGGAGAAATTGATAGCCTCATGAACCACCACCTGGCAGTCCAAGATCCATACGTTATCCTCATAGGTTTGTACAATCGTCGAGGATATAACACGCCCCTCGCCAAGCCCCACTAAAATTTGGGATGATTCCACATGGCTCCCGACCTGCGCAACCAACGCTCACCCCGCCACTACCTCCCCACACGGCACCACTCACTCACTCACTCCTACACACCACCTCACTAACCCGCATCTCAATAGCCAGCACACACACACACAATGCCCCCGGTAACCCAGGTCCCAAGCAGCCACCACGGTGGCCCGCCGAGCACATTCGACAAGAGTACGTCACCACCACCCGTAACCACCCACCAACCACGCGGTCTGACAAGACATATCTGCAAACAGTGAAGATGGGCGCGCTGATGGGCTGCACTGTCGGGCTCGCCATGGGCTTCGTCTTTGGCAGCTACGCTATCATCAAGCAGGGTCCCGGCCCCAACGGCGTTATTAGGAGCCTCGGACAGTATATGGGCGGCTCCGCGGCTACGTTTGGGTATGTACATGTGCGGGGCGGAGGGTAAGTGGGGAGCTGATGTGGGGGTTAGGTTCTTTATGTCGATTGGGTCTGCTATCAGGACTGAGGGCCCGCCCGGGTCTATGGACGCTTTTGCGAGGGCTAGGGCGGCGCCGGTTTTGATGGCTGTGAAGAAGAGGGGGGAGGGCCGGTGATGATGGCCCGGGTGGGTGTGTTTAGGAGGGTGATGGGGTCTAACTCCGAGGGATGTATTTTATGCGCCGGGGGTGAGAGAATGATGTACGTTGAACTATTGTTCCTAGCTCGAGAGTGAGTGTATCTTATGTGCTAGAATGGTGAGAATGATGTACGTTGAACTATTGCTCCCAGCTCGAGAGTGAGTGTATCTTATGTGCCAGAATGGTGAGAGAATGATGTACGTTGAATTACTACTTCCAAACCCGAGCAGCCTGGTCTATATAAACTCCCAATGCAAAACCCAACAAGCAACAAAAGAATCCGAGAATGTACAACCCAGTGTTGAATCCATCTAATAGTCAACACACGCTACTCAGCCCTCTTCTCAGCACCCAATCCCACCTCCACCGCCTCCGCGATAGCCGCAGTATTTGTTGCAGCCGCCCGCTTCTTGAGAACGTTCTCGATAAATGCCTCCCCCGCTTTGTAGCTGCTCCGTACCAGTGGCCCGCTGGCAACATACATGAACCCCATCTCGAGCGCCTTCACCCGCCATTTCTCGAATGCCTCGGGTGTGATGTACTCCACCACCTTCATGTGTCGCTTCGTGGGTCGCATGTACTGTCCAAACGTTACGACATCGACATCGACCTTTCTCAGCTCTATTTTGCATATCAGCCAGCGCTCTCCTTCATGAGTGACGATTGCACATACCCTTCAACGCATCAACCAGCTGCTCCTCCGTCTCCCCCAGCCCCAACATAATCGAAGTCTTCGTGATCAGCCCCTCCTTACTCTCCTTCGCCCTCTTCAGCACCGCCAAAGACTGCCGGAACGTCGCCCGTCGATCCCTCACAAACGGCGTCAACTCCTCAACAGTCTCAACATTATGCGCAAACACATCCAACCCACTCGTTGCCACGCGCCGCACACACTCCAAATCCCCCATAAAATCCCCCGTCAGCGCCTCAACAAGTATCTTCGGCGCCTTGCGCTTTATCCGCACAACCGTCTCGGCGAAATGCGCGCTCCCGCCGTCCGCCAGGTCGTCGCGGTCCACACTCGTGAGCACGACATACCCGAGCCCCCACCGCGACAGCGCCTCGGCCGTGTGCTCGGGCTCGTGCACGTCCAGCGGCGGCGGACGCCGGCTGGTCTTGACGCTGCAGAAGCGGCAGCCCCGCGTGCACGTGTCGCCCATCAACATGATTGTGGCGGTGGCGGCGGCCCTGTCGGACCCGCCCCAGCACTCGCCGATGTTGGGGCACCGCGCCTCCTCGCACACCGTGTGCAGGTTCAGCCCGCGCAGGTCCGCCTGGATCTTGTGGAAGTTCTGTCCCATCGGGATCGTGGTCTTGAGCCACGACGGCAGCCGCACGAGTTCTTGCCCTTTTGCGTTTGTGACGGTGCGGATTGCGGGGGAGGGGGTGATGAAGTCGGTGAGGGTGGGGCCTGTGTTGAGCCGGTTGGTGAAGGATGTCGGTGGACGTTTGGTTATCCCGGCGCCTGGGGTTGCGGTTGCCAGTGTGCGGGTCAGGTTTGGGAGGGAATTGAGGCGGAGGGTTGGGGGTGGCATGGTGGTTGTGGTGTGGTGGTGGGGGAATGAGGTTGGAGATGGTCCGGGTTTGTTTGGGTAGGTTCGGTGGCGAGATTGATAAGATAAGCTTGAGCCCCCGATGATTGCCGAGATCGGGTCGCGGGAGGGAGGTCTATGGCGGGTTTTGGTAATCTGGTAGACGGGAATTTTTGCTGGCGTTGGTTTGGAGGGATGTTTATTGGAAAACTTGTTTTTGATGTGGAATTATGGTTTGGACGTCGGGTTGACGTATAGTGACAGCCTGTGAAGTAAGGCGGGCTGAGGCTGTCAAAACAGGCTCTTGGACCGCAGAGCCCACCGCCCGGCAGTAGATTCCTAGTAAATTACTAATAAGGCGTTCACTTCTAGCGGACGCCTAAAACTGACTAACGAATGCCAATAACTCTATAATACACACGGGATTTGTATGTAAATCTCCTTGAGAATTGAGCGTTTCAATCCCATAGCCGCTTCCGAGGTTAAAAGCTTCACCCCGACGCAGCTACCTGAATGTGATCCGTTCCATGGTGGACCCTGGCTCAATAAATTCAGGGATAAGACTATCGATGAAATTCTTCCTTGTTCACTCAGATCTAGTCAACGAAATTGGGAGTGTTTTAGCGTAAGATCTAGACGTTGGTTATGAGTGGCGAAGAAAACCGGACCTCGCGGCTTTCATATCGACATTCAACACACTTCCCCGCTGGAATACAAAAACCCTGCATTCCCGGTTTCGTTGGTCATATCCGAGTACTCCATCTCCGACATAAAGGTGACCCTTGAAACCCAACTGTCGATTGGCCGTGATGACGAAGCCGTCGGTAATGTCCGCGGAGAAGTGATCGTGACCGACATCCTCGATGATGGAAAACTTCGTATTCGCTACTCGGACCTCGGTTTGACGTGCTTATTACAAATCTTGTACTCGAGTAGAGGCCCAGAGGGAATGCCCTCCCCTGCAGCGGGTATTATGTCCGAATACCCCCCGTCATGGTAGGATCCGTAACTAGCTGCACCGGTGATGGGTTCTCTGGGGTCGGCCGTGTGCCTGTTTGGAATCTTCGGGTCCGATGTCCAGACCTCCGGGTCAGCTATTTGGAGGATATTAAGCTGTAGTCTGAAGCTCACTCGGAGTATCAGAACAAAGTTTTGGGCTGTTTCTTTATGTTACTTTACGATCGGCAACCCAACGTGGATATGTAGACAAGACCGTGGCAATGGATAGATCTCAGTGCAACAGCCAGAAGAAGAAACCGTGCCCCGAGCAGTCAACAGTAAGTAAATTGCAACCTGCCTCAGCTTTAGGGTTTTGGTCATGGCTGGAATGCATATATAACAAAGCAACATGTGGCCCGTATACAGAGATAGCAGTTTAGAACTCCGTAGGGCCGTTTCTTGTTTTTGAGGTTTGATAGAGTCTGTGTCACGGTTAGTCGGATATAAACCACGTGACAGTGTTGGGCGAGGTTGTCCGCTCTAAAGCCTTTCCCTGTCCAGCTATCTTACCTTTCCCCCCAATACAAGCATTGGATATCCTACTACACATTGCTACCCCATTCTTAGAACTTCCTGGTCATGGTTTATCAACCGATCTTTTGGTAAATTTTGGTGGTTACCTGTCAATGAAACATGAAACATGACTCGGCTTGGCGCCAGACCTCCTGTTACATATACTATACCATCACTATAGTTCAGATGTCAGTAGTCAGACGGGGGTGTCCGTCCGACATTTTTTTCGTCTCGGTCAGCATCAGTTTGATGCCGTCCGAGTTGCAAAAGTTGCCAGCATCCAGCTTGCAATTTATAAAAGTCAGTTGATGAGTTGGTTTTTGTACACTTATAAAAACGAAATTCTCAACTTGAAGTATTCTACCCTATTCTGGCCAAAATGGTCTGAGCACCATCGCCCACTGTCCCCCAAATACTTGTATTCTCATAGTCAGCACCAGAGTGACCGGCCATTCCAAAGTTGTCAACATTGGTTGTCCGAAGCAATATTTGCCGTCAGCACCGGACAGCGTCCAAACCATAGTGATCGGAACAGTATCATGATATCAGTACCACTGATCTATATGCCATTCCCAAGGAAATCTGCCAACTTCCTGGCTGAGCGCCTCCGAATAGTTACAGATCGTAAGTTCCGTTGCAAGTCGTCCATCCAGGATTGTGGGTTATTCCCGATGTCGGCTAATTTTCTTTAAAGGGAGTTTAGACCTAGTTCAGAAACACTAGAATTCACAGGGGAACGAGCAACCGTTCAGGGCGCGGCGAGCAAAAGAATGAGCGCTATAGGTTTCGAACCTTAATGTTTATAGCATTCGGCGTTTATAGCACCTGGCATTTATAGTACCATACACTGCGAGCTAAGCTAGGCACCATGATCAGTTCTTGTGGAAGATTCAGATCCTGATCATGTAAAACAAGGATCTCCGATAGTAACTGGATGCTGGTCTACCGGCGATTTTGCCGAGGAACCCAACCGGCCTGCAGGCCGAACTAGTTGCGGCGGCCTCAACTCTGCATGCACGCATCATATGTAAGTTTAGTATGGGGTTATGCGGATACTCCTCATCCTATAAAACCCGCAGTTTGGCGACACTTTACAAACTTTGAGACCCCGGCTCTAATTGCATAGTTTCCATACTCTGTTCCTTCTCGTCTCCGAACCGCCGTCTCTAGCTCTCAATGCCACAAAATAAAAAATATTCCCGTTGGCCAACCAGTTGGCCAACAGGAAGACTTGGTGTATGAGTTAACCTACCGGCAAGCGCTCGACCAGTGCACCAAGTTCACAATATCAAATCCTAATGGGCTCCCTTCTACTAAAGTGAACATTAAAAACTACATCTCAACTGCTATCGCAGGACGATTTATTCCTCTTAGTCCTGCCCCTGACAAGAGCCCTTCATTAATACTGTCCCCATCATCGAGGATAGTACACTGCTGGCAGCTGACGACCTTTTTTTTAGTACAGCCGGATCCTGACATGTATTTTTGACGGTACAGATACGTTATGACATATAATAGAAATAGGATAGGTGATGAGCTGACCCGTTAGACTAGAATTTATCTCAGTTGGTGGTGGGGTTTGGAGCTAGAAATCGAATGGAGAGTAGTTCTTGCCTTCTGTATGTACTTTTCTTAGTAGATCTACATCTCCAACATGGCCACCCTCTTTGCCCTCGCGTTTAGTGCTTTCCAGTGCAAAACACTTTATCGCGGCATGTTGCATATATCCTGGATCACCTGTATGTGCCTTGTATGAGACTTGGTTGAACTTGTATTAGGATACAAGGTGACGTATAGGTGTATATGTAAAACCATACATATACGGGCCTTTTTGCCTCGAATAATAGACAATCAATCTTCACTTCACATTTTAACACGTTGCCTTATCAACTTCTTAGTTTTTCACTATATATACGGAAACCTGAGTGGGAGCATGCCAAAGACAGTGGAGGAAGCCCCAGCGAGGATGAAGTGAAAGTTCAATGGGGAACCTTAAGGCATGCGGCCTGTACTGGAGTCAAAAAAGGTCCCGCTGGAAAGCCACCTGCAAAAAATTAGATAGAAAATGCAAAATTGTGCCTTCTCCTGACATATCCCCTCCCAAGTACAGAGCTACTGTGACATAATTTATCTAGTACAATGCCCATCTGACACTGACCGATATCTGATATGTTCAAGTACGTACATCTGTCCTGATGGCTGACGTACTATTCTCGATGACGGGGACAGTATGCGCAGTCGAGGCAGAACTGGTAGCTGAAGCCAAGGTGGTGGTGAGAACCACTTGGGTGATGGTAGCAGTGGCGGTGGCAGAAGGGAAGCAGTGACCGCGGTACTAGTAGACATAATTGTAGTTGACGGACGAAATTTAGAGCAGAGTTGGAGGCACAGGATAGTCACAGTGGTGTAGGGGTTCGATAGTTGAGAGGGAAAAAAATCGTGCTTTGCAGCAAACTTTTATAGGCCATCCCAATTCCCAGCCCCTCAACTTCTTATTTGGCGTATAGGTCGACCTGTTCACCAAAGGGACGAGTTGTCATATGAGTCGACCTATTGGCCAACGGGCATATTGGTGTACGGGTCGGAACAGATACTTTATCAAAGGTGATGAGCAACTGGTTTAAATGTTTTAGAAGTTGGGATAATGACTTTACATTTCTCCATCTCTGCTGGGAGGAAGACATAAATGAGGGCGAATGATGAGTTCTTAACCGCTTGCTCACCCGCTGTGGTCATTGAATCGTCTACGCGGCTATGTCAACTCTCAAAGTTAATATCGTAAGGGATTTGGTCTAACCATGGCGGGGTCGGTCTTCACGAAGTAGCGATCTGGCGTCTTTGGATCAAAATTTGACGAACCTAGGTGATTTATGATATTCTGACATAACTAGCATCTTTGCGCAGCAATTTATGTTACAGCCTTATGGATCTCGTGGATGAGGTTAGGGCCCTTCGCCTTTAAACTAAATGCAAGTAGGCGGAGACGACAGATATTTGCGGTCTGACGACTCATTCTATACGGAATTCCTCTCCTGATGAGTATGCTGTAACTTATCTAGCCGCAACCACCCATCTCTCGTTCTTGTGGTAAGGTCGTTCTGTTAGACCCCACTCTACTGGAGTACTATGCAGCCTTAAGCATTACTAATTACCTGCATTTATTAGCATTGTTGCTGATTATATTACCGAAAGTTACTCTACTGTGTGAAGGGCTGGTATCCTTGCGGTACCCTGTTTGGTAGAACACCTGGCTATCCGCACCTGGGCCGAATCTTTCACCTTGTTAGCACACCGCCTCCATCCGCATATGTCAACCTCTGCAGCACCGAGGGAGGGTTGTGGGTATGAAGATGGTTCTAGTTCTAATGAATAACACATATCCATGATCTGTCAACAACTGACGAACCTGGAGAACCCCTGATTCGAGGGGCAGCTGAGCTAGTTTGTCACGTCTTCATGGGTGAAGTTCCTGGTTCCCCTACACTTGGCCTAGCCAGGGTCTCCCGGTGACATTTACATATATATTCATTGCCAGAGCTTGTCTTCGAGCTATCCTGGACGTTTTTATCCAAGTATCTAACAGCTCCCACTGCGGCGGCCTTGGAATGACTGCGACGAATCTCGGCTGATTGCAGACCATCAATATCCCGGAGCAACAGTCGATTAACCTGGAACAGTAGAACTTCAATTTTCAGACGCAAGAAACCATACTGTATTGCATCAGCCATTTAACTGACCAAACAGTTGGGCGAGGGGCGCAGGGCGCGACTGTTCCACCTCTCATCACTCGCGTGATTATTCATTTTGTTTTTGGGTCGGAGACCCGGAGCCCCACTCTCCGCTCCCCGCCCCGCTCCCCGCCCCCCCAGTCACCCACTCTTTGTTCTTCGTGCTATATAGCTCCGCCCGGGAGTCGAGGTTTCCGAAACATCCATGGAATGGTGCGTGTTTCTAGGGCTGCAATAATCACGGGGGTGAAGATCTAATTACCTTGTCTGCTGCGGAATTATAAGTTATATACGGCCCGTTCGAGGCTGGCTAGATACAGGGTGGGGCAGTTATTCTGGTGGAAAGTTTTAATTGTATCATTCATGGCTACAAGCGTTGGTACGCAATTTGATTAAAACAAACAAATCATGTGGGTGGAAGGGATATAATGAGGCTAACGATGCAAAGGTGGCCTGAAGTCTTAGTTCTTTGTGTTTTAACCAGTTTTCCGTGGAGGTCTGTGTCTGTGTAAATCTATCATTTTATGGGATGTAGAAGGGAACCTAACGCTTGTGTGGGGATAATTACCCTTGTCATTAATCTCGGTTGTACTTATCTTTGCCATTTGTTTCGACGGTTTTCATAACCATAATACCATGATGAGATCGTGCAAGGTCTGCCTCTTCCTCGTCGTGGGCAGAGTTGAACGACGGGATATATACTCATATTCCTACATCGGAGGTTTCCTCCCCAGTACCTTCAACGTATGCGCGTAAGGCAAGCCCTGGTACCAACTGCAACAAAGTGCATAGACAGTTATAAGTTATAACGTTATCTCTCCTAGATTGGCATCGCATGTCATCCGATCCTACTAGCTCGTTACGATTGAAATCGTCGAAGCTATGCCTGTTCATGATGTCACTAGGATAGACGATATATTGACGCTATAATTTGGATCCTTATCCATACTTCTGGACATCCTCCATCTTATGCAATTAATCAAGGCCAATGATCATGGGGTACGAGTACTACTGTCCTTCAGCGTCGTTATCCATGGATCTAATCTAATGTAGACCCCGCCGTGCCACCACCCTGCATGCGCAAGAATTGATTATCGTGTGGAATATATTCATGATATCATCTCAAAGGGCCTCAAAAACGGCCTTGCATATAGTATGTGTATATGCCCCTAGTCCATATTTTAATATTGTTGAGAAGAGAGGGAGAAGAGGGCGGTATTCTGTAGACCACGAGCTCAAGAGGTCGATATTTTTTAATCCAGTAATCTGGGTGTATTCTGCATATTCTGCATATATCAAGAGAAACTCGAGAGAAATACTAATATATGTTCAACATTTCACATCAGTTGATGTCGTACGTTACAGATTTTGATCAATCAAAGCAATCGCACTGCTCGTCGGACTTTCAAGTAATAGTAAACCAGGGCCAGGGTATTGGGTGGCCTAAAACTTCAAAACCTGACGAGTATACCAGATGAACTGAGGAATCATGGACGTCCGGACCTTGTAAAAAAACTTATCTCCCAATCCCGCCCCCGCCCTAATGAGAACTTTTATGATAGGCACGAGCCACAAGACGGCTTGAGACACAGTGTTCGGACCAGCCTCATGTGCCCAATAGACAGTCAACGGCTGGAAAATACCCGGTATCTGCTCACAAGGAGATTGCAACTTATCGATCGGTCATTTTGACGGGATCTAAGTATATCTATTCCAAATAGCATTGATAACCACAAGGATAGTGCTTGGGGCTGCAAAAAGAAGCCAGGAAACCAGTTAATAGCACCAACTTCGACATAATTAAGCAGTCTTAGCTATAGCAGAGAACGCTATGTCTAAGATTTTGAGAGAGAAGTTGATGCATTGCAAGCTCGTTCAGCTCAATTCTTACCCGCCTCATTAAGAATTAGAGAAGTAGCGATGTCGACCTTGGCCACCCTAAATTGATGATATGATATATGTACAAAGACTACTATTTCCCTCAATACAAACGTTCAACGCCAGTCATTGCGCAATTCCCCCACCCCATACTGCATAAAACATTACTGGGCACAGGTAGTACGCACTCCCGAGGAAACCCGAGTATCGACCCCCCTACCCTTCTCCGCCACATAGGCATTTTCATTGTCGCATTTCCAACTAATCTCACCCACATCTATCATCGCCACATCTCTATAGCTCAAGCGAAGGCCATAAGGCCACTCGCCACCAAAATTAATTGAGCCTCGGCCTCGGTCCACACAAGCCTCTCGTGCGTATATGAATGCGTATGTGGGGCCGGAAAAAAAAAGGGTTCCGCCGTTATGGCGACAACACTACTGGCTTTTGACCCGGAATGTATTGAGACCCTCTTTAGGCATGCCGCGCTTTCGCCGGAGCTCTTCCCAGTCTTTTGAACCGCTTCCTCGTTCGGCTGCTGGTGGTGACTGAGGTTGATCTTTCTTTCTTTTTTGCTCTGGAAAGTTCAGGATCAGCTGTGAATATCATCTGTAGGGTAAGGAATAACGTACTTGAGCTGTCTCCGGAGGCACTGGGTGCAGGGTTTAGGATCTTGCTGATATCCATTGTGAAAGAGCCCCGTATGACTGTTTCGAAGTCGTGAGATGATTTCGGGTTTAGCTTAAAGGATACGTGACCTGGAGGGTGGTTGGTAGATATTGAAAGTTGTTGTTGTGGTGGTGGTACGATGATGATGATGTGTGTTGTGGTGAGAATCCTGTCTGTTGGTCTGAGGGATTCGAAAGCGGTTGAAGGCTCGACTTTAAAGTAGAACTCTAGACGTCTAGAGGAACCCGGTGTCCTAGCCGTCCCGGCTCATGTGTAGGTATGCAACGTTGCGTGCATGTTTTTGAAACGCAGCCGAAGAAAATGTCGCGTCCTCCCTTCCTCCTCCATTCCTCCCCCCACTTACCTATCCGTACCGCGAGTGGCGTCTCTCATCTGGAAAGTGGATCCACTTTCCTCACCCGCTCTGTATACTGGGAATACCAGATTAAACGAGCTTCCAGTAGTGTTGCCCTAGTAGAGTTACATTTTTTACCGTGGTCAGTTCAGCGGAATTTACCACCACTCCAAGAACCGTGTACCCTACTGCACAATCCACGAGAAAGACATGCAGCGTTTCATGTATGGAGATCTTCCGCTCGCTTATATAGTCGGGGAGAATGGAATACCGGCTGTATCGGATGCCCACGTGCTATCTTTGTTGCATATTAGGATTAAAACAGTTATTTCGAATTTGGAACAAAGGGTTATTGCGTAGTCTGTACCTGAAGCTAGGATGTCTATCGGAAGGATAGTTACCCGGGCCGGGGTGGCAAGAGACAAAGGCTAGAGCTTCTCTTCTCCGAAGATCTTTGAAGAAGAGATACTCTATAGAGTCCTCGGGAAAATAATTAGGTGCTTACTGAGGCACAGCATGCGTCGTGGTACCATCAGCGTTCTGGCATTTTCGGTTGAATTGACAAGGCTGAAGATGTGATATATCGATACTGAGCTGAGCGATGGCATATCCGCATAGCACATGCTCTAGAAATGTTCTATTCAATTACATATATTATTCCACCCGTTTTCGTCATATATCGTAAGCCGTTTTTTCTCGAACACAGGCAGTTTTGAAATAGAAATCCAGGAAATCAGGGGTATTTGCAAGGAATGTTAAACCTCTTCAGGTTGGATTTCCGCCATGAAGTCTTGCGCTCTACCAGATCGCTCGAACTTGAGTAACCTCAGCTGGTTTTCCACCCATTAAACAGTTTGTGTCATGGCCAACCAGTTCATGGAATCCCTGTTCCTTTCATATACTCGCTGGGTAATATGGCAAAATACGCAGGTTGTTGGCACTAGATGCGCGTCATCGATGCATCTTTGTTAGAAGACGGAGTTAAGTCAACGTTTAAAGGTTCTTCCGGCAGTACTCCAGGATTCCACCTACAATATTTATTATCACCCATTGGGGGCCAGGGGCCGCAATTGCTTATATCCAAAACTTTCTACACGGAAAGTATGATTTTTATTTTCAAGGACTATAATCAGGGGCACCAGCTGTGTTGCTACAGTAGGTAATTCGAGGATGAATGGCCCCTCAAGCAAAGCCGAGCTCGGGGACCATGTCTTCACATACTCTCACTCGTGTTAGTCTGTAAACTTCAGTCTTAGAACCCCGCCCCATATCTGACGGGGCCTTTTTTTAGGCTTCTAGAAGTTTCTCTGAACTGTCAGCCGTTGGTGGCCGTGATTGTGGGGTAGGGATGGAACGATCGAATGCAGGGCCCTGAAGAAACGGCGGTGGCAAATTTAGTAACTCGCACTTAACTATGCCAGACTGGGACGGTCCGAGCTCCCACTCCGGCTACCTGGGTACCCCCAATTCACTACCCCTCCCCCCTTCTGGAACTAGCCCTCATAGGCACCTGAACCTGGGTCTGTCTATATTGAGTTCCTGAGCTTAATTTTGGCGCAGAGAATATTGGACCTTCTCTCGAAACAAATGCAGAATTGAAGGGCAACCCATATTGCATCAGTTACGGATTTCTCTGGACCTGACACGTATGCCCGTTGTGGCTGCGAAAACGAGAGCGAAAAATGCAGATTGGATGAACAGCGCGAAGAATAAGCTTACATGATCAAGTAGGAAGATAAAGAACTAGATGTATGAGCCACGAAGAAATACACAACGAATCACTCGGTGTATCCTCGGAACCTGACAGGCACTTCGAGACTACACCATTGCGCGGCAATCTTATGATATTCGGTTTCTATTCTCGCTTTCTGGCCGGGAAGCAGCGGTTACCGTGTTCTTGTTCCAGAAGATCCCACTATCTCCCAGATTTCCCCCCCTCGTTCACGAACTATGGAAAAAATGTCCGGGGACGAGAGGATCACTATCATTACCACCGCAGAGTTATAACCTGGATGTGCCATGTGATCCTCCACTTCAGTTGGTAACCAAGAAAGTTCAGTCCCCGACTCCCGACTTACCAAGCATCACCAGTCAGCAGGTTGGCCCAGACGCAACCCAATCAGCCCTCTGAAACCGAGGGGATTCGAACTTCCATCATCGTGGAAAGAATTAAATACTCAAAGAGTTGTTACAGCCGTTGCATGCCCTACGCCTTACAGATCGTCCCCGGAAACAATGAATCAAGCATGCGCAGCAAGGATGATATTCCGACCAACTGCCAGCCACCACTAGGTGCACATCGACCCCTACCACTCCTATATCTCCGCCGTTGCCCTGTAAAACGAGTAATTGGAGATGCCAACACGTTTCCTAGCTTCGGAATTCCACTCACAACCCGCTGTCCATCATTCAGGATAAGTGGAGTGGCCGACCAGCCATCGAGCACGGACAGGGAGCAGCCGGAGAGCCAATCATGACATGCTCTTAGACTTCTGGTTCGCTTCTGCCAGCCTTCAAGGCTGTTTATGTCTTTGACGAAAACCCGCCTGGTGGTGGCCTTTCCGGAGGGCGTATCATGCAAGTGACGTAGGGATTTACCATAATATCGCCCTTCAAACGAAGGTGCTCGAATACTACCATTGAATTCTCCGGATTCCCTTGGTATGCCACCCCAGGTGTCGATTGCGAGCTCTCCCCGGAATTTGTAATTCAACAAAAGCCTGTCTCCGATAAGCTTTACTGTCCCCGCTCACGAGCTCAACTTTGTTCTATTCCACTTACAGTTACAATTGAGCGGCGAGGTTGCTGAGCGTTTTCGGAATCCGTGCTTCCGGCAATGAATTACCACCACCCGGGCCGACCGGTGTTATCCTCTTCGCCCACGTTTTCCATCAATCTGATTGCGGAAGTTCAATGCTCCCCCGGATGAGGAAAGCTACTAGAAGGATTAATCCCTGTACAGCCACGGTACGACCCAGCATACCTAGTGCATGCACATTCAAATTAACGTGCATTCTGGAACGATTTACTTGGTGAATCGTGGAGGGATGCAGCAGGAGTTTCGGGCACATTCGGATATTTCACGAATGAGGAGGATTCTCGGACTTCAAAGGTCCCTTCCAGAAGAAAACTACGTTTTGGTGGAACGGAGATCCGTTCGGCAGTCGAAAACAAAGTTTCACCTAACCGATCATTGGCCCCTTCAAACTCTGTTCAGAAAGTGGTTTGACGTTTTACAAAAACACTTTTTACTTTACGCTAACACTATGCCTTGCTGTACTGGCAATTAATGATGATCTAACACGTTACGACATCTGAATGGACGATAATGCACTGGGGTGGTACTGCGTGGCCTGAGAGCTGACGTATCGTCCTCATAATCAATTGCCGGCACAACAGCCCACAGAGGCTTCTCCCATGCTGAAAAATAATGTCTCCAAGTTTGGAATAACTACACAAAAGCTTACGAAAAGCGTCGAAAGAATGGCGGAGATTGAGTGCGGCAGTTAGTGGAATGTTGATACCCAGACCTTGCACCGAACAGATGGTTTTTGGGTCAAACATTGCGTTTGAGTCAGCATGCCAAATGGATCTATGATATTGAGAATTCTCCAGGATTTCTGTTTGCGATAGAGATATAAATAACCGTTATCGTCCTTAAACGGAGTTTGTTGTAACTACGGGTTTAAGGTCTAGGCCTGTTTGGCAAGATTGGGAACGGCTGGTTGGCCGTTGAGCGAATGGATTCGAAACCGCTGTTTGACATGGACATTGCTTACTGGTTCCTAGTAGTCAAATCGATCGTTAATGAAGTAGGTCTTTCCGATTGTTCGAAGTGTTTTGGGTTAAAACCTATCATTATCGCAATGATTCATGCTTAGAGTAGACTTCTTGCTGTTGGGCTCAACTTGGACCCCCACGAAGTAAGCCTGCTAGTGAAATCAACGACTACGGCCAGCCATTTGCCAAAACAAATGCAAAAAATTGATTGCCTATTTTTTGCATCGGACTGTCTACAAATTTGACCGGCCGCTCAACGGAACGGTAGTTTTGACTACTGTTCTATCCGAACGCAGCCTCAAGAAACGTCTCTTTCCGGTCGGTAGTTCCAAAAGCTCCAGGAGTTCTTGTCCGTAGCCGAAAAGATAATTACCACTCTAGTCAGTGATGGCATGCACGGAAAATTCCCCGGAATAATCAGGTAACTTGCTAGGGATAAGTGTTGACATGCACCGGAAGCAACAGAAGGATCTTAATACATGGGCGCATCGCATCGATCCATATGATGGGACTAACATAATACATCATCATAACAAGCAGCCTAGAGCGCTCTTGTCAACCAGACCTTACCCTTGAATTTTTGAGAGGCTCTGCCGGCAAATTCCGGTAAAAATGTCTGCACAATTCTGTTAGCATTCTTTCATAAGAGTACTAGACTCTGCCTGTTCAGCCTATCCGCCTCATTGGATTAAGCGATAATGTTGACTAAACAGTTAAAACCTTCAGCGTCCTGAACTACAACTTTAATGTCCTCTCCATCTAGCTACTTAATTATAGCATAGATCTATTGACAGAAACTCTTCTCTTTTCGGGACTTTCGCAAGAGTGCCGCAATGTGGTCTCAGGGCACCCGGAACCTTAGTCACGCCGTGTCCCTAGAGTATACTGTTATTTACCGAAAACACTTACCCAGGGCTAAGGAGATAGTTACGGCACTTGATACGTTGGTGTTATTGGCGGATTGGACTTCGCCACGGTCTGCGGAGCGCGCGCGAGTCGGTTCCACAATCTTGTCGTGTATAGAAGTATTGAGTATTCGGGGCATATGCAGTGGAAGGGGTGATTAACTCTGAATGGTAAGTTTACCGAGGATATCCTCTTCTCTGACCTGTCGTTGGCCACGTTGACGAGAAGTAATCTCCCTCATGTTACCAGATATCAAGAGCAGTGATTCTCATGCGAAACTATCTACGTACTGTAGCAAACGTAAGAACAGACATAACATCCACCCACCCCTGATATCAGATAGTCATGATAGAGTTAGTCCGACACCCAAGACTTACCCAGTCATATGCTGTCAAAGGTCATATAAAAAAAACTGTACTGTGACTTTGCGGGCCTCCCTAAGTTTGCTGTTGTACTGCAGGATTGAATGGAGCAATGGATAGGATGGTGAATTACGAACTTTGAAGTATAATGCTAGGAGAATGGACTAAAGAGTCGTAGTGTAATGTTTTCACACTGTTTCGGATCCAAATACTGTCCGTTATGATCGTCATTAGACATCGGCCCAGCTTCTAAAGTCATAGTTCCGACCTCATCGGTACCTACATAAACTCGGTCATATAAGGACCACAGCTCCCGCTATAGTATTAGGCTTGCCACCACAGATGCGAAACCTACCTCCGAATGGAGTTTACAGCAAGTGTGTCCAGGAAGATACTCATCACTAGTGAGATTGCCCGGTCTCAGTTGGGGTCTGAGTCCCGGTCTCGGCTAATGCGTTTTTCATGGTTGCGTCTCTCGGTGTTATAGACGTACCGGGAAGAGACGTTTCTAGGATTGTTCGGGCTGAGGTAGTGTTTAAGAGGTCGAGATGAAGGGCATATCTGGTGTTCCAATGTGTCTGCTGAGTCGAAGAATTCGTCGTCTGTTTGAAGTTATCTTAATATCGAAAGGATGCTAGAACAACACGGTAGAATTGACCGAAGGAAATTATATCCAACTCACCCGACCCCACCATGGCTGTCATCACGATTTACTGATCCTGAGTAAGCACCGATCCTGAGGGTTAGGTGTCATATCACCATCACATTTCTCATCAGTGCTCCTCTTCCTGCCTCAATTTGTACATAAATCTCAATAGCTTCGCCTATAAGTTTTAGCTAAGATCAATCATTATTTATTGGTTTACTCCAATATCCTACATCAATACGTTATATTGTCAGCTATGGTCATAGAATGCGAAAAAGTGTTGCACATGATGTTGTGACGATTGAAGTACCAACTCACTTTCCATAAGGACCGGAAGCCTCCAAATCTCAGACCCGAGAGTTCGCAAACCATTGAGTAATCTTAGGTCTTAGATCTGGGAGAGTGTTGGTATCCAACTCCTTGATCATCGTCCCAGAATCTTAGATTCTAAAAATTATTTTTTGTTCGTGCTGTTTATTGTCGTCGCACAGGCTGAAGCTGGGCCCATATTTTTACGGGAAATACACCATTGGGAGTCTGAAGCCTAAGAAGAGTGGTCGTCGTGCCTAATGTTTAAAAATGAAAACTTCAACCACCGAGGAACTACTCAAATGGCAGTCAGCCTGCACGCGGACATAAAGAATGCACTCGTTATCTAGTTTTCAGAAGTATGCTACTAAACGATTGATTCTACCTGAGAGCCACTGCAAGATGCAACGGTATCTTCCCCGTATGGTGCGTCGCACTCGGATCCGTTTAGACACAGTGCAACTTCATGGCTAAGAAGTATGCTTCGACGTGAGAATGCACAGTTCTAGTAAAACTATTTTAACTTCAATAGAAGTTTAAGTAGTGTGAAATAAATGAAGTGTGGATGTTGAGGCTGGTGGTTCGTAATTGACACGTGCCTATTGCTGTTGGTGTCATCACCTCCAAGAAAGCTGACGATGCCGGCAGGAAATAGTACGACAAACAGAAAAATGCTTGTCTAATCGGGTTTGTTAAAGTTCTATGAAGTTTTATGACGAATATCAACCTTAGCTCTTCAGCAATAATTTAAGATTAGATTCTACTCGCGGCTAGGAAGGTAAGTTTAGAAATTTGCATTTACAATAAGCGGTATGAAATAGCAACATTCTGGTAAATGTCATGGCTACGACAACTACGACAATTGTTGTGTTGTGGTGGGATTATTATTGTGAGGTGAGGCTGCACTGGCGTCTGGAGGAGCTTTGAGAGGATGTACAGTACTGTATGAAAAATTGAGGGATTTTAGGACAGTTATAAGCACATTATTTTGCGAAAACCGTTTTGGAACCATTTTCAGATCGTTCAGAAAATTCGGGAATGATAGTCGAACTGTCGCAAGACCGTTACTCCCTTATAAACCGTCTTAAAAACCACCCTTTTTCATATAGACTATGATGTCGGTGGAGAAGTTAAGTATCTTTGTGCTGTTCATGCTATTTAAATTTATTATACTGTTCCAGGTGGTTGAACTGGCAAGGGCTAGCCCTAATTACGAGAAACCAAAAGCGACGATTGATCACGTATAGTATAGGATAGTATTTACCTACCTTAATTAAATAAGTACTAACTTAAGCAAGTACATGAATGTTCCGTACGATCGGTGACCCTAACAGTCGCAAACTGCAGAGACCGGTTCGCAACGTCTGAAGTCCAGTTCATGAACCGGCGAGCGTTTGTAAATGTGCGATCTCTAGCACTAATCTCTGCTATATACAAAACCCTTCCCCAATCTCTTCAAGCATCTGTAGTATTGTATATCACACGCCTCTGGCAGCAATATTATACACCGACCTTGTTGCGCAATCTTGCAGATACCTGTACTGTTATATGATACAAGGTGATTTTGTTTCCTGTTTTGATTAGCGAAATGGAGTCGCCCTCCAGTTTCCGAGGTATAAACCAGTACCGAGAGATGCGGGAAGAATTGAAGTGGCTGCAGCTGAGCTTCCCAAACACAAACGGACCCTAGGCTGCATTAGATCCCCGGTCGCCCACAGTACGGAACATGAATCTACTTAAGTATATAGTGTCATTCACAGGTGCTAGTGACAACAGCAACGATAGAATTGAGGGTATGCACAGTGAGGAGCAACCCATCACTGTACACTGGAAGACGAGCTCCGTGTATGTGTTGTACGGCAGTCATCATAATCTGTGCGAAGTTGTACAGTACAAGCAACATAACTAATAATCATATTAGATGAATGCATACTCTGGGATACTTTCAGGAGGTAGAGAGCTTCAATCCAGACCGCTAGCCAGAATCTTTTGTAACACATTCCGAATTGCCTTAAGGCTGTCCCTTGCTGTTGCCAAAGCACGGGTTTGAATATTGAGAGACAAACGGCTATTGATACAATACGAACACCGCATTTTTGGGGGATACTTGATTGGATGATAGTCTCGGAAACAAACCTTGGCACCGCACTCCGACAATAATTGGATGGCATCCTATAGCAATTTAGCACAAGTTTAGTAGGGATTTGTGTTGATTTGGGCCTCAAAATCTGGAAATCGGCGTCGTCCCAACAGTGTCAGTCGAGAACTCGGCGAAGGCGGATTCAGCGTCGAACAGCTCGTTCACCGACGTGAATTGTTTGAGGAAGTTAACTTTGAATCTCACTATGCTAGGTGGTAGAGATTTAGGCCGCTACCATGACGCTCTTGAACCACAGCGCGTGATGATAAGTTAAGATTTGGGGGTGGTAGGTTTCTTGGATGTGTATGTACTTAAGTGCTAGTCCTTTGTTGTTGAACCTCTTGTCATAACTTCATATAAATAGCCCACTAGAAACCGACCAACATTATCAACGCCTGAGGAACCGAAATGTGAACTCGCTAAGCTCTTACGGATAGCCAACAATGGTGCACTAAACAAGTTATCCCCGCATCGCCTAAAACCCACAAACCAAACACCGCCGATTCAATAGAGTACAGCAATCGCACTAAGTCTCTCAGGGCATGCGCATACGGAATTTTCTGGATCCCAACAGTTATTATCACTAACCCTAACTACTCTCTAACCGCAATCTTTATCCCGAGCCTCCAATCTATGCCACCCTAAGGAGCGGAATTGAGAGATTCAGAAGCAGTTGTGGTTCTCACAATCTATAGAGTGAGAGGGTTGAGTGCGTCGCTACCTGCTGGGAGACACTATGCGAGAGATAGGTCATGTGCGGCACGCTGAGGCTGTAGTCCAAATCGAAGTGGCATGCTGGGCGAAATTTAGCACAATTCAGTTTAAAAAACTGATAAGATCGTCAGCGTTTTGGTTTGTGATCACCACCAAACATCAACCATGGTTGATTATCCTTGCGCATTCAAGCTTAGCCATTTCAACATAATGTTGACGGTATTATCAGACAGCGGTTTGCAACAATGTATCGATTCTTTGGATTGCATCAACTTCAAAGATCACTCTAATACAATCACTCTAACTTACCGATGAGGTATCGGCAAGTCGTCTACCGTGAGAGATATCTGTTTATTGATGGAAAATGCAGTTTTTCATCAATATAGGAACTAAATTATGGGATGACGCCAAAGTTTTGACAATTCAAGGTCCTAGATAACAACGCGGCAGAGGCAAGAGGCATTACTTCGGCGAGTTCATAGACATAATACATCATTTCTGGGTATTAAGATGCCGTATACGTCATGTCGATTAAAGATGAGGAAGCTCGCCACGCATATAAGGATCTGTCCCGCTTTGTAGGTAGACATAAGTTAGCGCTCTCTCCCTCAACATCATATCTAACGGTATCCTGCAGAAGCAGTCTATTCTATTGGGGTGAGCATTATTTCCGACCTTTGAGGTTCCGTGATCCCCTTTCCTTGTCCCATCAGTTTCTAATACGATCTAATAGGAAGGTTGTTACTCTGCTCCCTTCCTTGTTTCTTCTTGTCGTTCTTCTTGTCACCACAATGGCGAAGGGCGTGTTCAGGTACATTGAGTAACTTGGGCTAGTTAGGCTGAGGCTAGCTGATAAGGAATACGAGGAAAGACAAGGCTGGAACTGTCATTGAGCCACTCATAACATTCAATGTAGTTGGGGGGCCCCACCGTCTGGGTATTACCGGTGTCGGCGTAACAATCCATTTCGGATATCTGTATTGCTTCACGTAATTTATCAACTAGTCTAGCTAGGTTTATTACTAAGGAGGGAAAGTTACTACAGTAGCTATCATAAGCTAGTACTACCCTTATCTGGGACTATCCTATCCCTTGTTGCCGGTGCGCCTGTAGGTACTCTGTTTGTGTGCCAGATAGCAGGTGGTTCATCCCTTCACTTTGACTCCCAGACATGAAAAGCAGTAAGTTTCATCCAGATCGTTTTTTTTCAGCCAATACACATTGACTTGTTCCCCCATATTCGACTTTGCTCAGAGTCTGCTGCCGCTGTCCTTCCGCTTCTCTGCTTCCCGCTGATTAAACACTCTTGTTCATTTAACGTGGCAACGGTCACAATTGTAAACCCATGCGTCCATCAGGATTACGAAGTATGTTTAATAAATCGATGAGAAATCTTAGGTCATTCTCAGGTTTCGCTGTGTTTTGCTTAATAGATTTGCATAGCGTTTTCAGGGCAGATCGATCCTCTCTGATCGCGGGTGTAGAGCCGGCTCTCGGTTGTCCCCATGAAATCGTTCATTCTTTCGGAGCTGTAGTAGTAGTTGTACATGCGGTGACTCAGTACGCATGCTCAATGCCCCGATGGCTTTCCAAGATCGTTCAAAGTCTCGGATATCTTCAAAACGTTTTAAAAATATGCACCGCCCTGTTCCTGGCAAGAAAGTGGTGAAACTGCTACTGCATCCTCTTCCTCATCACTGAAGATCACTCGTGGAGTTCCAGGTTGTCCCCGAATATCTCGTCCCATGGTACGTAATATCAATGATCTCCTCAGTCCCGGGAGATTTTGTATCGTGGAGACCACTAGACGATAATCACGGCAAAATATACCACGAACTGTCGTGACGTTCGCCACTACGACTTTTGAACCAATTTTGGTTAAGGTGGATTAGCTCACATCATTTCTGGGGCTATATCCAGTGTCTTCCACCATGGAAGGGACACCCCGAGATTCACTTCTAACTGCTCAACCAAGAGCGAGGAGTTGCAAAATCATCAAAACTCACCAGTTCACAAACGTCAGTGGATGGCTTGCGATAATTCTTCTTACCTACGATTGGGGGAATATTACCCTGGCGCGGAAGGTGGGCATGATTCGTAATTGTAAGCGACGCTATCTTAAGGCGGACGGATATGTGACAGATGGCTAACGGTGGTGGTAGTTGCTTCGAATGTAGTAACTTAACATGTAAGTCATTGAAATTGCTGTATTAAACAGGGCTTTCACTATACATATCGGATCTTGGAAAATATCGCCGCAATACCAAGGCGGATTTTGGTACTTTTACTTCCTGATTTGCTTGTGGTTACGTGTGATTCGAACATTTCTCACTGTGATTGTGTTACAACTAAGGTGCACCGGTAGGCTTGAGGATCGCCCTATAATGTGACTACCCATTGATATCATCATGATTGAACTGGCCTCAGAATCTCATCTCGACATCTTTCTGGTCACGGGGCATTTTGTATGTTCCCACAAAACACCAATTACAGAGGAACTGTTATCTCGTACCCAGACTGCGAAAATAAAATTTGCAGCCGACCTTGCGAGCTACGCTAGAAATCTGGGCACGAGAGAAGAGGAACTGGATACTCCTGCTCTAAATTCAGTCTCGGTTCATCTGTTTCCCAAGGTCGTTTTCTTCGTCTTTGGCTTCTTTAGTATCTTGTACCCGCCTTCGAGAACATAATGTCCGCCGGAAGAGCAACGAGCACAAGCTAATCGCTGTAGGTATTTCAGGATTGCAGGTATAACAGAGGGACTTAGGTTTGCGAACAGCCACGCAAAAGTCCTATAAACCGTGGGATTCCGTGGGGACTAGGAAAACTCTTTGCGCAACAATCTTTGGAGCCTGGGTGCACGTGAATGTGGAATGATTTGGTCACCGGTGATGGGATGTACTACCTGCATACTATGGGCTCTGGGAACTCCAGAGTTCATCGCCCAGCAAAAGTGCATTTCGCGATAGCCAAGGCCTATGGAGCGTGGAGATAAAAGCCTGCTACAAGAGTGTGGAGCGCCAGAGGCCATCACCATAACGGGATGATGTCCCCACTTTTCAAACATTGAATAGGTGCAATTTGGAGATAATGCAGACCTGGAATGCTTCGACGTCATCCTGCCGAGGAGGGGTACTCTAAATAATTCAGTGCTCGATATATCACTCGGTTCCTGCAGCCACAGATTGGGTGAAGATTACAAGGCTGGCGGATACGAGATTCATGCACCCAAACCGTTCGCCCCCCATGACTACATAACTGATAGCTCGAAAGACTAGATGATTTTGATATCAAAGCTCTCACTATCTCGAAAGGATGGCCCCTATGTTTGATTCTTGAATATCTGTAATTCCTCAATCTCACTCTCTTGTATTTACTTAAGTACAAATTACTAAGTAATAGGTACAGTATGTACCTGCAACCTGCAGCGCTGATCGTATATCGCGAAGCTCCGCCACCATCGGGATCACGACATCACACGCCAAGTCCCCTCACATGAAGTCCTCTACTCTAAATAAACCCTACTCCAACTTAAGTACAACAGATGACTTTAATAGATTCTCCTCCGTTAACCAAGCGATTTTTAATTCCCTTAGCACGTATGTACGTTCTTAGACTGTTCAACATACCCATCTCATTTTCCCGGTCCATCGCTGCTCTCTCGCGTGCGTGCCGTGGACTTGGAAACCGCTCTTCGGGAATTATTCTGCACTACCATTTTCGGGAAGCAAATGAACTACAAGAAAAGTTTTCGAGAATACCAAACTCAGTGCCATGGAAGCCTAAGACTGGAAAAGTAAGATTTGCCTGTACAGACGTTATGGATCGACCATAATCTATTCGACACATCTACTACATGGTTTTTCCAGGGGTAGGGAGATTCATGTGCCAGCTTCTTATTCACCAATTATTTTAGCTCTTTAAGGCGACGGTTGAAACAACTAAGAAGGTACACCATCTCGATGTGTCGCAGACCCGCTGTTCGTCAGCATCGTTATCACATATTTCAAAAACAGACCTGGCACCAAACATTACCCTGTTTATTTCTGCCGTTTGATCACATCAGCTCTCAGGATACTCATATCTATTCATTTATTAAAGGATAGGGTCTGTATGCCCCATCGAAAAACTAATCCTTATAGTCGCCGGTATACTGGTGGGGAAGGGGTGGGTGGTGGCGGACTACTGTTCGCCAGTGCGTGTTTACGTGGGGATTACATCCTCCATTTCTGAATAGAAGAAAGCGATCCAGCCGCGGGGCTGACAAAACTCACCCGCACGATTGTACACTGGGAACCGGAGAAATTCATTTTCCGAGCTGATAGAGCCTCATGATCAGCCTAAGGACAACGGAAACGATCCTCGGATACCGACCAATCTCCTCCATCTTCACCAACCAATCCCGCCAGATTTCGGCATGAAAGCCCCGCACCACTACCGCATCCTTCACGAAATCGCGATTCTGGTAGGGCGATACGAGAAGCCGTGCGTTACGCATTTCAAACTGACGGACTGGCCGGAAACACCAATCCCGCCGCACACCAGTCCACACACCTCTCCATGCTATATTAGAACTTGCCGCGGGATCCACAATCAATATTAGCTGTTCAAAAGTTTTTTTGCACATATTCTCTTTCCCCTCTTTCACTCACTGTGCTTCCATGGCCTTGAGATCGCAGGTTGTAGGTAATCTTGCTATTTTTCGGCACTTAGGCACTAAGGTTATATACTAAATCGTGCGATCTTGTACCTAACCTTGAACCTAATCGCGATTTCGGTATTTCACTCCGCAGACCCCATCAACTCCTCATGTATAATAGACTGCCTAGGCGGTTACCATCGAAGCTAGGAACAATCTCGGCCGGAAAAAGAAATATAGGCCGCATCTTCACCGGCTTCGGGGGAGGGGAAGAGCAGAAAATACATTATGGACTGCATAGGCCGGGACTGCATTGTGGCTGAGAAACTAGAGCCTCCGCAGTATCGAGAATGAAAGTAGCATTCCAGAATATGTATGGAGGTATTTATGAACCAGTCTCAGCCCTGCTGCTATGATTAGCTTTTTCCCTGCTGCACAGGGTATTGGTCTCGTCGGAACAACCGCCAACATTGCAAGCCCTAAGTTTCACCCTGTTCATGCAACTTGCGTAAATTTTTTTTGATTCTTTTTTTCGCCTTTGAAACCGGAAACCGAACGGAGAGATCAACGAACAGCTGGAATGTTATATTGGATAATTGCGTTTTGTGGGTTGGTTTGGTTGGTTGATGCATATTGGTTCAAACTCCGGATCCCTCTTGGTAACGTGTCGATCTTCGTGGACAAACGAACACTTTCCACACACGCACACACACATTGATCTGCAGCGCAGCGGGCGGCTGGGACTGTAGGCGAGCTTTCATTGTGTGTGTGTATGTGTAGTACATAATCCTGATCTAATGATGGTCCTCAGGGTCAACTATATATCGATGGGGCGAGTGAGGATCTGTGAGATGGTGCAGACATAAAGTAAAATACAGATACCGATACATCTACACATCTGCGTTGTGGAAAAAGAAGCTTAAAGATTACATCTCCTCGTGTTCAACCTACAGTAGTTTTTCCCACACCACTCTGCGGCGGGTATAGTCGGCTGCAATTGGCGTGAACCAAAAGTCGCATGTCTAGTCCGGAATACAATTAGCCAACGCCCCAAAATCTTCGATGATGAATGACGATGATGGTGGGCGGTGATGATGAGAGCTAGTGAGTGTTGTTCTGCTATTCTCGGGGGTGCTTGTGTGGGGTTTCTAATTTGCTCTTTGGCGTTGCCCAGATGTGGCTCTACGGTGCCAACACGCACTTGCATCAAGCAGCCGCGCTGCTGCCTTTGCTTCCGAACCCAGGACATGTCACCACGTCTTTTTGGGCAGACCGGTTTAAGTGTTGTTGTCACATAAAATAATCACGAACATGTTCGAAGGAGAAAGGCTATGTAGAGGGATTATTGGTGAAAGCGGAATTCATTTATCAGTCCTCGCCGTTCCGGTTTCTTTGCTCCGATCTTTTTTTCCTGCTTTCTCTTTATTCCCCTCCCGATATATTATCCTTTCATCTTGCCTCGTGCGAACATTCATCTCGAGGTTTGCGAATTTGTTTTACCACTGTTCTGTTTCCATCACGAAGCCGGTTGAGCAATCAAAGAAAGGGCTATATATACTGAGTCGTTAAGCGGGTTTAATTTTTGTTTTTTTGCTTTCGGCCATACAATACACATACAACGAGCGAAGATCCGGATAATACACAAACAATGTCTACTACTTCTACTACTTCCACAACTACCATTAGAGGTCTTAAATCCTTCCTATCTTTTGCGCTGGACGTCGTTTTTTATCCCATTCCGGGGTTGACATCTTCCGATACAGATGGCACCCTATTTATTGCGCCTTTGGCATACCTCGCGGCTACTCTCATTACCGCTCTTTATTTCAGCCAAATCTGGTTGTTTACCATGTCGGCCTTTGGTGTCGTGTGGCTGGATACGCAGATGGCATGGCGGGCTCAACAGGTACATGCTGGTGATATAAACTTTATGGATGCAACGAGTTAACGGAGGCCCTTGTAGATCGGAAAGGCACAGATGGAGCAGTATGTTGCGGAACAAGCCCAGAGCCCTCCCACCTTGCCAAACAAAGGTACCGTTGAACCAACCGTCGAACCAACTGTCGAACCAACTGTCGAACCAACCGTCGAACCAACTGTTGAAGCGCCCGTGGAAGAGGTACCTGAGAAGCCTGTACAAATTGAAGAGGTAATATCAGCCTCTATTATTATCTATTGTTTGGTTAGCATTGTTGACAGGGATAGGTAAACGCACCCTTGAAGGGAAGCAACATGAAGGATATGTCATCCTTCTTAGCCTCTCACATCACCACTGCAACCCTTTGTGTCCTACCTGCCCAAGTGATGGAGACGCATTTTACACCGGAACAATCCGAGCGTCTGCAGGCCGAGATTGAGTCGTCCCTTGCAATGCAACATCAACAGCAACAGCAACAGCAACAACAGTTCTTCAACCAACCTCTATCACACCATGAAGTATTGCAAACCGTCCTGGAAGAGGAAGAGATCTCCAGTGGAGACAAGCATTTCACCCTCATGTCTGATATGGAGGCCGTCCACAGAGAGTTGAAACGAGTCCTTAGTGTCCAAAGTCAATCCCGACCTCAATTGAACGAGGAACAATCTGATGATAGCCCCTCTCTTGCCGAAGTTCTCCAAAGCCGAGGACCACCTCCCGAGATCCCACCCAGGCCCCGAGCTCCGCTCTCACCCGTGATGGTAGAGAATGCTCCGGCACTCCCAGCGATTGAAGATGAGGATCTTAACATCTTTAGCATGGAGGAGCTTGAGGAGCCAGTCTCATCCGGATCCTCAATCAGGTCTTTCGGAGATTTCGTTGAAGCACCACCAAGCAGTTCCGGAGCCGGTCAGGATTTCTCAAGGCCCTCTACAAGCCATGGCAAGAAGGAAGTACCACACTTTCCCATCATCGATGATGTTCTATCTGAATACGAGGCCTCCTTGCACTCGGTTGACCGCGAACGAAGAATTGAGTATCTTGACGAACACGAGGGATTGACTAGTGGCGACGAGTCTCGCAATGGGTTCTCCGATGAGAGCAGATGCGACTCTCCTGCGACTAGCGTTAGCAGCACCAACGAGGAGGATATCGATGCGCAGTCTTTGGATACCGGTAAGGAGGTCCAGCAGGTTGACCCTGGCTTGGTTATGGAAATGGGTTCCAAGAGCAGTGAGTCTGTCTGCAGCAACACACGACCCAAGCGGCCGATCGCAGTCCGTGGAAGCTCTTCACGTTCATCCACCTCCAGACGAGCACCAAAGAAGAACAATGGTTGGAAGCGTGTACCAAAGAAGGCGCGGCTGTCACCTGGAGAGAAGAAGAGGTTCGTTAGTCGTGCATTCTGGTGACTTCTGAAGACTCTTGGACGGCAGGACAAACCGGTCATCATTGCTTAGGTAGTGTCTGTTGAGCTGTCCTTTTTTGTTTGGGTGGTGTTGATACTGGGAAAAAGCATATCTAGTGAGGAGTAGACTTTAGGGTATAGCTTCTGGGGAACTATCGCTCGCTTCATTCATGTTCTTTCTTTTGTGGTTTTTGGTGTTTGCATTTTTGGTGTCCGTTTGAATTGTTATGGGACGGCGTAATTGTTAGCGTTTTTCGTGCTTCTGGTTTTTGGTATCATTACGACTGACCCGACGATCTTTCCTTTGTCTCCTTTGCTGTTTGGTGTTTGATTGGCTGTATAAATGAGGAGTTATTGATGTGGGATATCCTCATTGGATACGGTAGTAATACGAGCCGCATACATATTACTCAAGTACTTTCAATGATCCAAGTGTCTCCTCCAGTGATATGATGTTGCAGATGGGTGGATTGAGCTGATATGAAATGAGGATAATTTAGCACTACACTGGTGCTTTGTGAAAAGAAGCTTGTTTATGTTGATGTTCCCGTTCTCGTCGCCTTCGAACTAAGTGGTTCGGTCTTCGATATGCACTGTTCTTTCAGAAACTACAGTAAGGAAAAATGAATATAGAAGTGAGGAAAATCGGTTAGGGGATCCTTCTGAATCTATCAATGAGTGCTCGTTGTGACGTGCTTTTTTTTCCTTACCGTCACCTCCACTCATTCGTTACACAACACGACTTCCAACCTTCCTCCTCCCCCCCTCACCTCTTCTTCTCCCCCCATCCTCTTCTTTCTGCCCTATCACCCGTGTGTTTTAACCCCGGTTTTTCTCATTGATGGAATTTATTGGTCGGCATTAATTCCAATTCATCAACAATGGATATCTGCGTCGACAACGTCAGCAAAGCAGACCCTCAGCTCCTCGAGAAGGCCAACGAGGATTCAGCTATGGCTCCTCTGGTCGGTATCATGTCTGATACCGGTATCCCTAAAACTTTCTTTCTCCCAGTCGGAATTCCTCGTCCAACCATGCCTACTGGAGATGTCAAGGTTGGCAATGCAATCATGCTGTCTCGTAAGTGTTCCCTCCAATCGGGACCGGTTACCACACATGCACTCAACGCACTTACTGATTCCAGAATAGCAATTCGTAAAGTCCGCACGCCTGCTGCCTTAAAAATCCATTGTACTACCCCCAAGTCTGCTAGACCATACAGACTTCGAGACGTCAGCATTGGCAAGAGGCATCTAACCAACCGGAAGCGTGATGCTAGCGGCGAGCGAGTGCGCACGCTGGGGTCGCCAACTAGATCTGATACAATGAGCTCGTCGGAGGATCTGCTCCAAACGCCCTCTAGGGTTGGTATGTGTTTCCCGACTTCCAGTGATGGAAACATCATAAGCTAACCAACATTCATCGACAGGTAAACGAGAAAAGATCCACCCCAAGTCGGTTATCTTTAGCAAGCGTCGCAAGATTTCTAGGAAGGATGGAGGATCTCCGGGTCCTACTCCAGTTCTCAACTTCGAGATCTTCCAGGACGAGTGCGACAAACTCCCCGATACCACACCCGACCCATGGGCATTAGATGAGAGAAGCCTGGACGCTTCTGTCAACATGACAAAACGTCAAGGCAATCCGAGAACTCCGGTACGTGACGTTATGGCTATCATCACCCCGCCTAGTCGTAAGATGTCGATATGTCCTTACGGTCTTGCTCCAATCCGAAGTTCGTCGGACTTCTCAGTTAGTCCCACGAGTTTTGCTCTGTCGTCTGAGAATAGTCCTTCCATGAACGGACTTGTTGATCGGGCTGTCAAGGACTGGTTCAAGGATACTGACAAGGATGAGCTGTTCGGTCTGCGTATTATGGCGCAGCCGTCTCCGGTACCCCGTGTCCTGGAACACCCAGACAGCCCTGGATCACCTCTTCCCATGAGCAATCAACGGCGGCTTGTTACTCCAGATGACGACGAAATGTTATTTAGAGGCGACGACTCCGGGCTTCCTACTCGGCAGGGTGCGATCAGCACCGTCAGAAACTTTCATCCACATCTTCCTATAGACAGCTCCTACGGCAGCAGGGCTACACCACCTCTTGTCAGGTTTTTGAAGCGACCCTTGGCTGAACTTTCCAACGCGACTAGCTCCCACGGGTACCTCGGAAATGTTCCCGTCCAAACCGCTTTCAAGCCGGGCGATGATGACAATGATCTTAAGCCATTGAGTCCGTATGTTTCTATCCTTCGCGGAAGCGGTACCCCTAAAATCCGCGGCGCCTCCGCTGGTTCCATCCCTTCTGGTGAGAGTTCCGAGGCTTGGAAAGAGCAACATGCTGCGAACAATGCGAGGGCTGGGTCTTACTCTTCCCAGAAAGTCAGCAGGGCTCCCCATGTGGCAAGGAAATCTGTCTTCCGTGAAGAGTTCGACATCGAATATTGTGAAAACCTTGAAAAACATCCCTTCGACAATCTCGAGGATGATAACGAAATGCTTTTTTGAAGTAACGTTTTAGGTGTACGGTGCCCCACTTGGATTTGGGATTTTAATACCGTCATAACCATCTTGAAGGCGATAAAGTGTAAAGTAGGGCTCGTTGTGCAGATTTCCATTGTCGATACCTTCTGTTGTGTTATCGCCTGTTTTTTTGGTTGATAGGGTTAGCTAGTCCTTGTACTTGTACCCACTTCATACCGAAAGCGAGGGGAAAAATAGCACCCGAATAAAGTCTGTTCTTCTGTTTTGATATGTCTATGACTGTTCGAATGGTGGTTGTTGTGAAAGGGCAAAGTTGCGAGTTCTATGCTTGTCGGAGAGGTTTAGGGCAGTCCCCTCCCTCACGTTTACTTCATATAGTCCCTCACCTACAGACAGCCACAATGCCTGCCCAAGGATTCTGTATCACGGCGGTTTGTTAGTTTGTCGGATTGTCAGATTGTAATTTGGCGCTCATACACTCACACACCCACGTGTCTAGGGATGATCGTGGCTCATCGCTTGCAAACAGATCTCGTGGACTTAAGACATCGATTACATACTGTATGAATTGTTTTGGTGGCTGCACTGTTGATTGTAGTGCTCAGTATGATGTTAGAAATGTACCACACAGCAAGAGGGGCTTGCTCCTTCTATATCATAGGATATGACCCATAGGGTCAGTCAGAGGGGAGAACCATGTGTGTATCCTATGGTACAGAGAGAAGAGAGAAAAAATCGAGATATATACAGAGAATCTTCGGGTATGTCGGTACTACCCTTTGCCACTCTTTGCCATTCTTGCTACCATATATGCAACAGAATACACTACATACATACTTATAGGAGGGATCAGAAAGGTAAATATCAATGTTGTGTGACAGCAGGGAGAATCTGGAACCTGGAAATATGGTTCGTGATCGAATTGCAGCCGTTATCGAAGTGCCGGACAATAGCATTAATATCTATCCACGCATGATAGGACTTTGAGCATCAGGCATTGATAGCCGTCTTCTGCAGTTAAGGTTGCGGCTCCTAGGTAGGAAGCATGGCTTGAAATGATCACTAGACCGAGTCTTATCGACCGACAAAACTCTGGGCACAAGAAGCCTCATTTTGAGAATCGTAAGCAAAATAATGATGAGGCCTACAGGTTTGAATCTGTGTAGCAGTGTTTAGAGCACAGAGTGTTTATAGTACTCACCATTTAAACTAGGCCATCTGATCATGCTTTTTGTATGAGCTTAGCTGTCTTGTCTCAGAACCGATCCTCTCTTCATTATGAAACCTGAGGATAAGAGCAGCAAATGAAACACGAGGCCTGCAGGTTTCGAACCCGTTTAAAGCACAGGAGTGTTTTGAGTATTGGGTGTTTGTAGCACCGGATGTTTGTAACACCGGGTACTTAATCTATAGCACTTCACCATCTAAGCTAGGCGATTTGGTCTTGTTTGTTAGATAAACAAATGGGAGCTTGTCTCTCACCGATCCTCGCTTCGGAAAGTTAGAGGATAAGAGGAGGAGAACCAAAAACTAGGCCCCTAGGTTTCGAACCTGCGCAATGGTGTTTAGAGCATCGGGTCTTTGGAGTATTGAATGCTTAGAGCACTGGGTGTTTATAACACCTTACCTACCGGCTAAGCTAGGCAATCTAGACAAACTTGTAGGATATTCCCTCTGGGGTTCTAGTAAGTGCAGTTACTTATACATAAGTGAAGAGGAAGATTTCGATTCTGAACTTGAGATTAAATGACGGATAAAAACTACAGTACCAAGGATTCCCGCATGGTCACCCACTGCAGTACTAACCTGGCGATATCGTGCTTGAATATGGCTGAGCGGACGGGAAGCCTTATGTTCACGATTCTATGACCGTAGCTGATGACTATAGTGTAATGCCGAATTTGTCCAGAATGGCTTTTTTAATATCCTGAGCAATGAGTTTTCCGAAGAGCCCCAGATATTGCTGCACTGTACGGCCGTGTAGTACACAAGGTATCACCCACAATACAAATCTCGAGATTCCGCGTGCACCAGTGGCCCGAGAACCGAAGCTCGAGACTAAGTCTGGGATGTCTACAAAATTTAATCATAATGTACAGCATAATGTCTAAGTAAAACATTTCTTTCCATTGGTGTACGTACGCAACGTTGAAGAAACCATTAACGCCTTATATGAAATCTTCTAATCAGTCTATGTATTGCTGCCTCCCTACTCCTCACTAGCGTGGTTCTTGGTATGGATATTGGAATCAAAACTGTCTACGGTTACGATTTGTACCGATTGTTGTTAATATGTGGGAGTATCTCTTTGACAATATGTAGTCACTTGTAAAGTGGGCCGAACACCCTTCTGTAGCAATGCTAGTGTTGCATATGGAACGAGCTGTCTCGAGACTTCGTCTCAGGATCAAAGCCCAGGCCTGACAAGGCCTTAGAACCCACATGACAAAATATCTCGGGCCTGATTTTAGTCTTAAATTTATTAAAGACTAAGCACAACTGATTCAGGGCGAAAGATAGCGGCTTGGCGCCAAGTCGAGTGATGCCTCATACTTAATGGGCAGGCATAGGGTATGCCAAGACTTCGAGTGATACACCGTGACTGCCGTTAATTCTCTGCCTCAATATGTGAATGATGGATTATGATCGTCCCCGGTTCGTTGATGCGTAAGGAGATCCAATGCTTGTATTTGGGGGAGGGAGAGGAGGACGGGTGAGTGAGGAGGGGTGGGTTGGGAGAGGGAGAGCTTTTGGAGGAGGTGTGGAGATGGGGAGCCTTTGGAGGAGGGATATCAGCCATAGTGCAGTGAGCAAAGTTCAGCAAGCAGAGAACTCACAATAGATGGGTGGTCCCCATATCGGCGTTGCGGCTCATATCAGTGCAGAGCGGCTCATATCAGTGCAAACGGATATGCAAACGAATATAGATATGGATACGGATATAGACACGGATATGGATATGGATATAGGAGTTTAGTCTGTATATATACGGGCCTTCCGGCCTCGAGAAGATCAGTCAATCAACAAGCCAAAAAAGCATCCAAAGTAACAGGCGCTCTTGAGACTCCGTGAGTGATATGTGATGACCTATAGCTGAGTGCGCTGGGTATACTACTAGCCGAAACCTCGCGCTGGGGAGGCTATCGTAACCCGTCTCTTCATACCTAATGGCCATAATGTTATTGACAACCTCCCAAGGCACCGTGACTTTGGGGACAATATGTAAGGGCATGGACAGTTTCTCGGACCGTGTAGTGTTTTTTTAGGCAATGTTTAGAGCCGTTGGGCGCTTTATTCGAGGTTAGGCTCAAGCCGCCCCGGAATCTCGAGCTATTTCTCGGGCCCACGGGCCTTTATGGCATACAGGACAAGACGGGTTTAGCTGCAAACTCGTCTCGTCCCCTCCGGTGTGCAACACTATTCCTAACCCACACGAGACATCGCCACATTAAACACGCTATTGCTGGTTTAGTGCTGTAGTCGGGAATCTCTGATACTGTAGTTTTGTAGTTTTTAATTTTTACGTTTCGCTTCCGTGTCTTGCAAAGAAAACGTTTTTCATATTTCAGTAGTGTATACTGTCGGAGCTTTGCTCTGCCATGAGATCTGTTGTGGACTGTGACAGTTATCGCAAGTGTTCCTTACTTGCAATTTGAAAACGATTAAAGATAGTCGTGACACAGCTGAAACGTCTTTCTATTACCAACACTCTTGATACTTCGGATAGACGAAAGTGTCTCCGGATATCGATTAGCTGCTTTGTCGATTGTCGATTCTGGAGGCCGTAGAAAGGTTTTTTGAGACATTAACGTAAGACTATCTTATGTAAGGAGAACAGCATCTGGTGAGTTCGGTCTAGGTGCTACGGAAGCTAATGGATAGTCAATTGACGATCTACACGGCAACTGACTCATCATGCTAAGGAGAGAATGTAGTCTTATGGCAAACAAGAGGTGGCAAGTTCGAGTCTCAAGGCTGCTGACGAGATCCTATGAAACAAACAAAATACAATCCCTTTTAAATGTGACGGTTCGGTCACTGAGACTTTCGCTGGCTGTGGGTTCTCAGACTTTTGGTTCACGGGAAGATCTTTGGTACTCCAGTATCGCAGAATGTGAGGTTATCAGCCCCATACTTGAAGTAATCCAACTAGTTGAGAGTTAACTGGAAGTTCTACGACTTTAGGGCTCAAAGGCTAGAGATCTTAGCATTCTAGCTCTACTCGTGCGCCATCCTTCACTCTGATACACTAGAAACATATTAGGCACGTAGAGCAGTACGTTGGTACCAGGTATTTGGTTCTTGACCTGAGGTGTGGTTTGTGCGTACTTTAAGGTTTAACACTGGCATGAATGTCGCACACCTCTTGTAAATTGCATACCTACTGTACCAAAAATGCCCCGTTCATTGATGCCGAGTTAATGCTGTATTAATGTTGAATTCTTTATAAATGTATACATTGGCTGAACTTGTGGGGTATTTCAGGATTTGCAACAATATCAATTGTTTTGAATGTGGGATCAATTCACAATAATGTAGCACAGAAGACCACATTAGATGGTACATTGATGCCACATTGATGCTGGATTGCTGTCATATTCAAAATAATGTGCATTGAGTTAAATAGTAGAGTTATACTACATTACTTCTACATGTGTATATTTTGCACATGCTTGCACATGCCCACACATGCCCGATGGCTTGCCTTCAGGACCAATGCTGCTAGTAGTACCTCTCTAGCTGACTGACGTATGGTAAAAAATATCTCTGGCATGGTTAGAACCTGTTTCAGTGGGTATTTTACACACCCACTAACCACTATACTATGTACATAGTTTGCTGAACATAACATCATGTTAGGGCTATTTGTAGGTATACTAGTTTATTACTGTCACATCATTGCAGCAAGAATGTGGAATACCTACCACATCTATGCAAATGCTCAATGCTGCTCAATTGACCAATATTATCCCATTCAACTAAATACTCAATCATTTACAATGTCATATTTGCTGGTATCTTGCATTACTGTGGTATTTTGAGCTATTCCCCAGTAATTGGAATGTTAAATTTAGTAATATGCTACACTCACTGGACTCTGGGAGTCATGCTGCACTCGGGTAAATGTGGCACTGCAGTCACATCAATAAACGGGGATTTTTTGGCATAGTAGGTATAGAGCACGCGGTTTTGGACCGACAAGTCGGACGCTACGTCCCACCAAAAATAGTCTTTGCGTGGTTCTGAGTTTTCAAGTTCTTGAAACTTTTGTTGTTCTTGCTGTACTGCTGTAATAATACAGAGCAAGGTAAGCTTTATAAACTTACAGAGCGGTACTATCTGCAAAGCGGTGTCGAATTCTGTGATGCTAATTGTGCATTTGGAACAGAGTTTGAATGGAGTTTAAGTTTAAGCTTGGACCATTCGGGTTGCTATGTAAGTTTTAACCGAAGCTACCCCTTCTCGTAATGTGTACAGAGCTGCTTAAGGCTTAAGGTTATGAATGAAGCCTTAGAGTCAGTTAAACTCTCGCTTATCCATAAGTACTGGTTGCGCACACAAAGAATAGTAGAGGCCTACCGAACTGGTGCAAAGTTTGGAGATGAAGAGTAAAAGCAAAAGGTCTACACCAGTCATCGGAGAGTACGGATTGCAGAGGCTGAAGGGGACGTGGAATGGCCCAGGGCCAGTGTAATCTAATTAAACTCAAACTCAAACTCAAGCTTTACTTTGACAGCTAGCATTGACCAGATGGTGGTTGATCCGCTGTCCCGTCCAAAATCTCCGACTTGCAGGTCTAAGGCCGCGTGCTCCATAGCTGAGCAATGTTCGGGATTACTGCAATTAAAATAATCCCCTTTGGGAAGTTTTATGATGTCCCGAGTTTCCAAATAACCCTCGCCTTCACCCCAGGTTCCGATGTAGTTTACCCATCAGGAATCAAAACTTTGGCACGTACGAGAGAGTACCTGCAACATGAATTCTCAATAGACTTATTGGAGACAGTGTTCGAAACGGGCCGGGCCGGGCCGGCTTTGACTTCTTCAGGCCCGGCCCTCAGGCTTTAGAGAAAGCCCGGCCGGCCGCCCTTAGCGCGGGCTTTGGAAGCAGAAGCCCGGCCGGCCGCAGGAAGCCCGCGGGCCGAGTTATGAGACATGACTGCCCTAAATTTGTTACAGAACGCTAATAATTGCGATTGTTTTCCTCGCACCACTGAAAATAATGAATTATATCATCGTCCAATGAAGTTTTTAACCTGTTTTTCATGTTTCAGATATGCAGGGTGGCCCACAGGCTTTGGTAAGGCCTGTGCGCTTTTGATTTAAAAGCCCAGCTAGCCCGGGCGTTGCTATTAGAGGGCCTGGCCCTCACAAAGCCCGATAAAAAGCCCTCAGGCCAGCAGGGCCCGTTTTGAACACTGGTCTAAGCTACATAATGATATAGGCTGTATAGTAATACGACCACTCTTTTCACCTCAACCACTTATAATTGCTTCCATGTCACCCATTTAGCTCAAAACTGCTTCGTCTGACTCCTTTTCTGAAGAAAGCCCATACAGCCTGCGGGCTTTTAATTAAAAAGCCCTCGGGCTGGCCGGGCCCGTTTCGAACACTGATTGGAGAAGAATCTGAAAAAACTTGGATGTATGGGAGAAGGACTACATCGTGCACGCACGAACGTCCTGTTCAGAGACCTGACTCTGAGCGGAAGAACATATCTGGAGGGGTGTGAACCCGGGTTAATTACACGCCGAAAGTTTTTTTACCAAATTCCCAAGAGGCTTTAGGGCAGTCATAAGTGTGGCCCGATAATCACACATTACATACCGCACAATAATGATGGAATCCAAACTATCACCGTACGCTTATCATACGGTATACTATATGACAACTCTACAACCACCACCACATGACCACATCGTGCAATTGAACTAAAGCCTTTGAATCACAATCTTCCGGAAAATGATACGTGCACCCTTAACTCCGCTTATACAGCAATATGAGCCTTCACAATCGATAAAATCTGCGCTAACTTGTCTCTGTATTCTGAGATAAAACGTTGTCCACCTCTTCGCTTTGTCGTATCGTCAACCACCCTCTGGGGTGGGTGTTCATGCAGGGAAGTGACAAATTCCGGAAGTGAGGTCCCCTTTGCTGGAAAAACCGCACGTGCACCCCAGCCCAAAAATATCTCCACATAATTCGGCACGCCAAGCTGAATCGCCAATCCTAAAGGAGTGATGCCATTGTAATCTTCTACCTCCAGTAGCTGTCTTTGCTGGACTATTGGGTGATCAAGAACATTCTGAAGCAGCAAGCGGAGCTCCAGAAGCTTTCTTGGATATCCGTATGCAACCGTATGGGAGGCTCTTTCAACCAGCAGATGGAGAATGGTACTGCGATGACCACCACTCAGCCCAATCTCCGTACTGGCTTCGCGGTCGAGAAACAGCTCTGCTATTTCCCAAACACCATCCGAGATAGCGTGGGCCAATGGTGTATGACAACACGTCATCTCACCCCACTCTGGTCTGTGGTTGGTTTCAACATTGAGATCTGCCCCCAAACCCACTAAGGCTAAAACCGCTTCTGTATCCTCAGAAATTGCAGCTAGTCGATGAAGCGGTGTCTCTCCCCGTTCTTTCTCGTGTAACTTTTCGGGGGCCCAGCTTGCAATAAGCTTAATTACCTCTGCTGGCACCCTTTCTTCGCAAGCATAGCTGAGAGGGTTTGTTGCGCGGGTACGGTGGTAAGGATGCCCTGCAGGCAAACCTTCGTCCAAGTCCAGGGCGGCACCATTCTGCAAGAGAAACTCGACCATGCTAATGACCAAGGTAGGAGCAGGGAGCTGCGATGCGTTGCATGCTTTCAGCGCCCAGTGCAAGGGAGTCCATCTAATATCGGATAGTCGTTCATTGATATCTGCACCTCTTTTGATAAGTTGCTTCGCGAGCGGAAGATTTAAACCAACTGTGGCTCTACACAGTGGGCTTAACCGACGTCCACCAGTCAGGGATGCATTGGAAGGGTTCGGCAAGATAATCCTGTGGCGTGAAAGGGTATCCATGACTGCTGAATGTGCTTCTTTGTATGTCTCGCCGTGAACAATCCATCTTTGAAATCCTCTGAAGAACCCCCCACCAACTTCAGTGAACAATTCCTCCGCCTGCTCCTCCGAAAACGTTTGAAAGTCTTCTACTTTTGAAAGCAACGTGTCGACAATGTCGGCAGCAGCGATTGAGAGCGCAGCCTCCAGCTGGAACTGCTTCCCCACGGCACCACACGCCAGCAAAGTTGTAACAGCAGCTGAGTTTCGGCAACAACAGGCCCATAGCAAAGGTGTATCGTGTAAGACAAGTCCAAGGCAATCGAACACTTCAGCTGATACCTTCCTCGTTTTTGAGTTGATATTTGCACCGTTCTGAATCAACAGCTGGGCAATGTCACTCATTTCTGAGGCAGGTAGAAGGACGAGCCAATGGATCGGGGAGATGTTGCCGTGGTCATTGGTTGACGCGTCTGCACTATGTGAAAGCAACAAGCGAATAAGGTCCAAATGAGCACATCGACACGCTATATGAAGCGGTGTTCTGCCTTCAAAGCGCGCGTTATTGATAGCTGCACCGTGAGCGAGAAGAAACTTCGTTGCATCCGTACTGCCTAGTACTACTGCGCGGTGTAACAAGAGATCTTTATCCACAATAGCTATGAAATCGTTCGAAGTCATTGTGTTTGACATTTCGCGAATCCTTTCAAGAAACATCTCAGGGACTTCTAGCTTTGAGTGTAGCGATCTTAGGGCCGAGTTACGCAAATCTTTGGTCCAGAAGATCCGCACTGCATTCGAAAAATACTCTTCCGAGGTTAAACTGTCCAAAAAAATCAAGTCATCCTCTAAGCCCGGGCAGTCCGGAATAATGGTAAGCGACGGAGGAATTGCCACCTTATTCGCCTGAAAAACTCTTTTGCCGGCAATAAAGGCATCTATGTGGCCACAAGATGCTGAATGCTCAAGCCACTTGAGTGCATCATCTGGATTCGCAAATGATACGTACCGAGTGGCATGGCAAATCGACAATTCGAACGCGGCTTTTCCTTGCTCCTGCTTTGTAACAGCACTTTTGGCAATGAACTCAAGCTGAGCTCCCATTTGGTCTGGGATATCCTCGCTGCTGGGACTCACATGAGTCACGAATGGCAATATCTATGCGTAAATTCAAGACTTATTAGTGCAAATATGAGGCTCTCGGTCCTATGTTTCGCTTACAGAGAAGGAGGTCACGGCTTCTCTAACAGGTGTGGAGAAGGAGGGTTCAACAGTACGATCTGTCGAGACGCTAGAACATGTTTCTTAGATGTATGAATGATAAGGATTCTATTAAACTTACGATTCAACGCCCGCAAGAATTGCTGTAATAGTTTGCCATCCCCCACTCAACCGCTGGTTTGGGATACTCAAGAGTGTATGCCGAAAGACCTCTCGACAAATACCCATGATTGTATGAGGGAAGAGTGCAACTTCTTCCAGAAAAGCTAGGGCAAGTTCTAATATATCCCGTCTTTCTGCTGTCAATTAGTTAGTGCAATCACTTTTATTTCTCTTCAATAGCACATACCTGCGGCTGAACTGCTGAGCGCAAGCCTAAACGGTTCGCATTCCTTAAAATCCACATACTGTCTACCATCGCAAAACGCCTCAAATACCAAGAGCCCAAACGAAAACACATCACATAACTGAAGTTCCACTACCGGTATAGGATCCGTGTCTTGTCTGTGAACTTCCGGAGCATTGTAGATCCGCGTTCCACCGTAACGCGGGACAACATCGTCAAGCAAAGCATGCTCAAAATCCGACAGTTTTGCGGTAAACCTCCTTTCTGCCGCCGGATTGGTGAAGACGAGAACATTTTCCAGCTTTACATCGCCATGGACAATCATACTCGAATGCACTGCATCGAGTCCATCGGCTATATCGGCGCAGAACAACCGTTTTTCTTCCCATGATAAATCTCTTACTCTACCGAAAAAAGCCCGAGCATCACCAAATTGTGCAAATTCCACAACGAGCACTGGAGCGTATCCTGTCGCGTTCTCATCCCAGGAATACCCCAATAGCCGAGCAATGTTGGGATGATTCTTTAAAGGCGGATGGGAAAGAGTTTTGATTTCCAGCAGTACGGACCTGAGGCGACTGTAAAGCTCTTCTGCACCCGCACCAATAAGGACTTGATTTCTGGTCTTCGGAAAACGAAATTTTGTTCGCTTAACTGCAACAAACTCTGTATCTTTTCGGATTGTCGCCTTCTCTACCTGGTAAGTTGTACCCTCCCCTATTACTAAGCCGGTGCTATCCGGCAAGCTTATCGCATCAAGCTCAGAAGACAGGCTAACGTTTAGAAATTGTGACAACAGAGAAAGGTTTGATGGCAACGATGACTGTTCACCCGGAAGGTGCGGTGTCAAAACAGACGATACAGTTCTGAGCCAGCTATCGGAAGTCAAAACAGACATGATTCGTTTGTTTGTAGTGATGGATTACTGTGAAGGGTGGCGGTAAAAGAGACCTTTGTTTCCTTTTAAACAGATATCATTTACTTTACCAGCAATGTCGCGACGTACTTGACGTGGCATTGCAGGGCTGTCGACATGCATGTCGGGTTTCTATTAAGCCGAAAAGCGCAACAGCACGTCCCAATCTGCAGCGCAAATACTAACAGAACCTATACAGTCATCATGAATGCAGGACAGAGAGCCGCGTTAATCATGATGAGGACGAGCAAAAGATTCTATGATATCACAAAACATTTTGCTTCCCCAGAATATTAACCGTAGCATTTACTAGGATACTGCAGTCCGACTCTACGTTACACGGTCACACCGACGCTGTGGAGCATCAGGTTTCTTGAAGCCTTGGTCCTCTCCAATCCGTCTTATCTCAGCTCACCGATACTCTAGAATATAGAACTCCCATTTTAAGGCCAACTACTTATATCTAGACTTTCGGCGTACGGCAGTGTCGATTTCGAATAGTCCGGGTTTGGCTACGCTCCCAAAACCACCCGCCCACGATTGTGATAAAGCCCAATGCTGTGCTAAGTGCCACAAAAATCCATGTCTCTCTTCGGATTGTGAATCCCAGTGTTCCGGACCCCAACTGCACAAGGCCAGTGCTAAAAAACGCCTGAAGGATATTAGTTCCAGGCGGCGATGACACCAAGCGCTGCCACAGACTTGAGCTTACCGCGACAAAGTTTGCGGGCAAAAATAGCAGCGTGATGATAGCAAACACTCTCATAGCTCGGGCATCAATAGTAGTTGCCTGAGTCAGTTGGAGCGCCACTAGACTATCCGAAGACGCTGCACTTGCCAGCTCCTTGAGCGAATTGCCGTTATCGTGCAATATTTTGTCATTGCGGAAGTCAAGCAGCTTGCAGAGCTTATGACCATTAGCTATAGCCCAATCTAAGGAAATTTGTGGGGTACCAATTGACCCGTGCTATCCGTCAACTTCAATAGCATCTTGACCTGGTGCTCGTGTCCTTGCAATAAAGAGATCTGTTGTTGGTTCAGAAGCTGGAATTCTGGAAGTAAAATATCTCCTTGACCCTCGAGCCGATAGGCATGGCTGGAGAGGGCATGGACTACGTGTAAATTTGATCTGAGAATTGCAAGAGTTTTCTCCAATTTCCACCGCAGCTTTTCCAACTTTTGACATGCGGAGAAATCCGTCGGATAGTCCCTTCGGCCCGCCGAACATGCTATGTTCGAGAAACAGGCTGCATTTGACTGGGAAATACGACAATCGAGGTATCAGCATACGCAGCCAAAATGATAAATGCCATCAGCAATGCTGAACGATGAGACCCACTAGTTCTGAGAGTTGTTCGCCCAAATAGTTGATGTACCACCGCCAGTTGCGCCCACATGCGGTTATATAGTGGAGATGCCAAGTCATAGGATTGAACTTGGAATCAGAATTGCCGGTTGAAATCACATGCTCTAAATGCTGCTGAATCGCCTCTGGTAACCTTACCAAAATCCAGACCGAGGATTTACTCGAAAAGCAATAACGGTGATAAACAGCGAAGTTTCGAAAGGACCATGGGTCTTTGGTGTTCCTCCCATGAATTTCGACATGCCGCATATTATAACAGATTTCTAATTTCTGATGTTACAACAGGAATCCCGTATTCGATATTATGTCTGCTTACCATAACCATCCGCCTGGTGAACCAGTGGGCGTGTCGCATCAGATAAGTTGAATCGGCTGAAGCATGCGGTAAAATGACTGTCCGTATTCGCCGTCTTGTATCCGAAACTGTTGATGAACTCAAGGAACGCGGGAGTAACCTTGTAAAAATGACAGAGCATACAAAACATCTCGAATGTCAATTTTAAACGACTCCAAGTAGTCAACTGGGATATCATGCTACGAAGAATTAACAATCAAACGAACGTTAACTTAATCGTTCTTGATTTTACAAATATGTTGATCGGCTCTTGTTTGGTATATTATCCTATATATGCGAAACTTGCAACGTCAGACTATGCTTTGCTAGGTATATAAGAACACGTTATCTGATCTAATTCGCGCAACCTAGTACCAGCCACCCGAACTATTGGAACCTCAAGTGGTTGGTAGCCCCGCTACTGCCAGTAGTTTGTAGCTGGTAAAGCCAACGGCAGAGGCGGGTATGTCAGATCTGCAGCGAGCAAGGGTTGCTGAAATGTTTGAAAGAAGCTTGAATCACCTTCAAAAACGTGCCCAAGCTCTCAACTGATGAATGGACTACTTTAAACCCTGCGATATGTTCAGTGAAACTTTGTATATTCGCTAGGTACATATGATGGGTTGGATTCGAGCGTAATACCATTAGATGTACTTTCAGTCGGTGTAACCCAAGTTTCAAGCCGTATTTTACATGGATCAGCTACGAACAGTGCCCCTCGGTTTTGCTCGAGCTGTTGCCGTGAATAATGAAGATCGTCCTGGACCGAGATTGGAACAGAATCTAGTGGGTAATTCTTCCACTTCTCCGATTGCAATTCTCCCCAATCCATGGCTCAAAGACTTGATGCTTGATGAAGCTCTCTCCTTCAAGAATGGTTCGTTTGGGGTGTTTGTTTCTGCTGTAATGGTTTTCGAATTCGTGGTCGCAATCGGTTCCAGCTTGTGGAGTCGAAGTTGAGTAAATATTTAAGTGGACAGTGCTTGTTACCCGGCTGTATGGAATCATACTGGGCTGAGTGAACACATTTCCCATCAGCACTCTTGAGTCGCCAGTGATGCCTAGCTTCGCCACTTAATCCCTCAAGGCGGCTGCACACAATGCTTTGAATTTACACTACTGGTGCGCTGCATCGGACCAGCACCGGTATCCGCTGCGTCATGTTAGTGTATCCCGAACAAGGTAAGTACTTAACATTGGAACTTCTATTTTCCTAACGTTATATCACGGTTCTAATTGTCCTCGGAAAATTCCCGGAATCGTAATTCCAAAAGAGAGAGAAGTATTGCCCCTTACATCCCCAGTAAAAGCGTTAGAACAATTGGAACGGTTAAAACAGCGTTCCATAGATCCATAATCTAGGGCATCAGTTGTAAGAGCAGTTGCATGCCACCCGATAACAGGAAGAAAAAGAACATCCACCGCACCACCAAGTGACGGGTGTTGTTCAACTTCTTTTCGTGCAGAATAGACTTTTGATAACATTTGCATAAATATATTATCAAACTATAGCTGCGGCTCCTATCATACCAGCTAGTAGAGTACATCAATTGCAGGCAACCATCAATGGATGTGCATGCACATGCATATCGATATACCCTAGCATATCGTCACAAGACGAACCCCACATTTCAACCTACCAACCCTGGTTTTGAAGCCTACAGCGCTATAATATACCAGTTGCTACTCGGCTAGGGCGCGAGAAATACAACTCAGAAATACACTTAGAACTCATCAGTAGAATTTCTCTCATAGCTGCTAAGATCTACACCACCCTATTCAAACGCAGAACGGCCACTGTCCCGAACTCCAGCTCCCGACTTCAAAAAATATGGCGAACGTCGTCTTCAGTATTGAGAATCGTTATATAAAGCGCAAGGAGCTTAATGCGCTCCTGGAGAAACTATTTGCAGATGATTTTGACGTTGAAGTGGGTAGCTTAGATTAATTGTACCTGGTGGTACACGCATGAATCCACTGACAGAATCACCAAAATAGGAAAAGCAGGGTAGTCTGGTGATTGCAGCTCCACGAAAGCTCACAGCTGTAAGTCGCGACTTCGCATTATTCGATGCAGTTATGTTTTGTTGACGGCAGAAGGAGGAGATTGAATCTGTCTCGTGGGGCGAGTAGCTACATAGCAGATGTTGTATATACAAACATAACTTCAAATAGTGGATATTCCAATATCCTGCTTTTCAAGTCGTTGGAGCATATAAAATGTTCATTCACAGAAGCACTTCACAATTAGAGTACTCTACCAATGATAATCTACTTAGTGTTTTTTAGTCCGCATCCACTGCTTGATATGATCGATGAGGTGCACATATGACGGAGACTTCCGTGGCGACGTCTGACTGGTACGGATGCCAAAGGGTCCCATCGGTACATCGAAGAATGCATACTCAAGAATATTTGTCATCTTCTCCTCTCGCACAGATCCGGCAAACCTGCACATCAAGTCTAATTTTTTGATAACAATCGCGACAGCTCCATTGACGACGAACACTTCTTGAGCCTATTCCATATTCCCAAAGCCTTATACTCCCGAATCGGAAGCCATGAATTCGAAACCTAGTACAGACAGGTTTCGTAAAACCCTTGCTTCCATCCGGCATGAATCAGCAGGCGGAAGATACTTCATCTCTCCATATGACCTCAAAGAGCAGGTGACCAAGGACCTTATCTTCGATACTGTTTCCGAATGCCCGTTTGCAGTGCAGCATTATCACCTCATTACTCAAAGAATTTTAGAGAGAGGCCTCAAACTGTTCTCAATTCTTGTCTGGATGGGTCAGGAAGACCATATGGTTCCATTCATTGAACATGATGAATTGGATTCCAGATTGCCTATGGGAGAAGAGCAGGTTTTGCGCATTGCGCCGAGGCTCGAAAAGCGGTTTTGGGAGGAGGTACAATGGGAATTTCTTCCGCATATGTTCGTAAAAGGCGACTATCACAGGCGAATCCACGATAAAGGTGTCCTGCCATTTCTTGAGGAACTCTCAAGAGCGGAAGGTAGCTACGGGGAAATTTTGGAGAGTCGCATAACTCCTTCGCAGCAAACGTTCTTCCCCGACAAGGTTTGTACTTCGCTCCAGATCGATATTCAATTGTTTCTAACTCTAGACGGAACAGACGGAGCCAGTATTAGTGATCAGAAAGCGAATCAAGATGAGAAAACGCGAGGAGGCGGCTACCGAAACTTTTAAGCGAGAAGTGGAGTGCCTTGAACTGTTACGTTGTCTTTCTCATCCAAACATCGTTGAGCTGCTTTGCTCTTATACCTATAAAGGCCAGCACAACCTTCTGTTCCCCGTTTTTCCGATGGATCTCGATCTCTTCCTGAAGCAACCGGATAGGTTTGGAGAGTTTCGACAAAACACTACATTTTACAGCGCCCTGCAAGGACTCGCTTCCGCCATCGATGCTGTTCATAACCTCAGCCTGAATAAACAATCTCACCATGTTCAACTATCGCGGATTGGATACCATCACGACATTCGACCGAAAAACATTCTTGTCAGTCCAACCACTTTTCTCCTTGCTGATTTTGGCCTGGCCCGCCTGAAACCGGATGACGAAGACTCTCGGACAGGCTGGAAGTCTGGTGCCGGTGATTACATTGCTCCGGAATGTATGGATGAGGACTTCACTCACCAGAAGGTTGGCCGATCCATTGATATATGGTCATTCGGATGCATGGTTATCGACATTGCTACTTACATTGAGCGCGGACCAGACGGTGTAAGCGAATTTCACGAACAACGGCTTACGCCATCCTCAAAGGGGAAGTGGAAAAACCATCGCTTTTTTGAAGATGAGGATATCAAGCATGCAGTCATCGAATGGCTGAAGGTCCTCTTAGCAAGACCGGTTGACAAAGGGGTTCGAGGATTGGTTAGGTTAGCCCGACAGATGCTTCAAGTTACATGGTCGCAACGACCAAATGCTCCGCAAGTTTCTCGGATTCTCTCGCATTTGAGCATCAAGGCCATGTTTCAAGCCACAGAGCATGCACTGGAGCAATATATCAAGAATTCACAACACGGTGAAAGTACACAGTTTGGGAATATGATGGATATATGGTTCGAAAACGAAAGGCTTAAAGCATGGGGGGTTGTTCTTGGGATACAGACCGACCAGAAAGACTCTATGATATTTGAAGAGCTACTGAAGTCCTCGCCGGATATATACACGTCATTCCTATCTACCCTCAAAAGCATTTACGATATGTTAGAAACGCCCATATCCTACCAAAATCGCCCTCCGTCTATGGAAGCTATGGAAGTATCTGAGATTGTTTCCACCCCCTCCCCTCTTGGTGATGGAATCCGAAAGCTTGTGCAAAGTCTTTGGGATCTCGTTCCTTCTAGCTCCCAAAAGCGGATGGAGCAGGCGTGGCGGCAGTCATCACTCGATACAGATGATTTCGACATACTGAGAAATGTTGAAGGTGTCACACGTACGATGGAAACACCATACTCGGATATTGGTGCCCTTGCAGCTATGAAAAGGTTGCAGCTAGCTCTTGAATGTGAAATTGATACCGGCAGTCCCGAGAAGAAGCGGCTTCTTTTGACAACATCAAAGTTTCAAAGCACTGGCTATCTGAACCAATTTGAAATCGGCTGGTACCAAATACCGAATGTCAATTACCAAACAACCCCCGAAGGAAATCCCAGGTTTACACCGAATTCGCGCCAGCAAGTATTGGTGGAATGGGTGCTCTATTCAGCAGCGTGGGATGGACAGTCAGACCACGAAAAAATCACGAAGATTGGAGCGCTCGCAGAGTTACTTCATCAGCCGAAGCCGAGCAGTGTCCGTGTTCTGGATTGTTTAGGAATCTTCCCACCCACTCCTGGATCGGGCCATCAGGGTTTTGGGTTTGTGTATGTCTTTCCGCCTACAAACCGCCCAGACGCAGTAAACCAGCCAAAAACATTGCGGAAACTCTTCTCAGAAGAACCGTTGCTAGGAGACAAGTTTGCCATTGCGCAGTCACTTGTGCTCAGTCTGTATGAGTTGCACATTGCCGGCTGGTTACACAAGAGTATCCATTCTGGCAACGTGTTATTTTTCCAGTATAGCGACAAGATCGCCCCCGAAACTCTAGGAGCGCCCTATTTGGTCGGCTTTCGCCATAGCCGACCTAACGGTAAAGCCTGGTATACTGAGGGACCTGCGGAAGTCCGTACGGGATATGAACATCCCGACTACCACTCCCGATCCGATGGTCAGGAGGTTCGATTTCAACGAGCATATGACTACTACAGCATCGGCCTGGTTTTACTTGAAATTGGGTTTTGGAAGCCTTTGTCTTCTTTCAGAGACCGACATCCCAAGGAAATAGAAGAAAAGTTTCGAGACATTCTCATCCGGAAATATGTTCCAAAGCTAGGGCCAAAAATGGGCTCAATCTATAGAGATGCCGTTGCTGCATGTTTACAAGGGGTTTTTCCTACCATCGAGGAAGGTTATTTGGTAGATAGTCTGGAGGGTTTCTATTGGGCTGTGGTGACGGAGTTAGGGAAGTGCAATGTGGGGGTGTAGGCTACCTGAGAAGTATATTGCTTTGTAGCAAATCAAGTTCTACCTGCTAATATAACCTCGAAAAGCTGCGAGGACATAAGATTATTTTGCAGTCGACACGAACCACCGATATAAGCAATCGAAATCAGACCCTCATTACCAAGACGCTGTGATGGATTCATTTTATTCTTTATTTAAATTTCTGCGTTGATTCTTACTGGAAAGTGGTGAAGATATACGTACGGGGGAGTATGTAGGGGTTTATTGTTGGAGGTGGCAAAAAACTTGCATTGTAGTGAAGTGTCACGAGTTTTTTCGCTGTGAAATTCGGTTACTGTACTCTCACACTCGCCCCGCGCCACCAACAACCGAGTTGTACAAGTATACAGAGAGTACAAATAGACAGGCAGATGACAATATTATCCAGCCGTGCCCCCGGTACCAAGCCGATGGCGGTATTTTACGCACAAACTGACAAGACTCATTTCACGAGGCAACCACTACCACATAAAGTATGACGAAGTGCCACAGAACTGAAAATAATTACACCTACATTTTATGCACAAGAATTTAACATTCCTCAGTAAAAGACTACTATATTTCTATATTTTAACTATATGGTAGAATCTCTTTATTAGTTATTGGTCACTGTACTCAGACCACTGGGAAAAATGACCTTGTACAGCGTGTAGCTCATCACAAACTGTTTTTCGGATGGTATTCCATAGGAAATTTGACGTGTGGCACTATGAAGTTGTATGTACCTGCACATAGACATGGATAGTATGATATCAATTGTAAGGGATGATTATGGAGCGCGGACACGCGGGGAATGGTGAAACGCCTGTGGAGTTGTGGACTCTTGTTAAACGTCAAATGATCTACCCGATGTTCTCTGAATGTCACGCTCTCAGATTGTTAATCCGCCGCGCTATTCTCGAGCAGCGGCAAATTTTGTGTTTTTAGAGCGGGTTAGATCTTAGAGCATGCAGTCGAGTGCAATTGGGAGCATAGAGACGAGTGCACTTAGATACACAGACCAGCGGAGTAACGGATGGGGAGTGGCATCTGGCGGGTGGCCAAAATCATGATGACGGTCGATCCGAGTCAAACTATCGGTATGAGCCTTCTCTTCAGATGCTGCCAGCACTCTGCTGGATCTCACGATGTCTCACGATCATGGTGTTGACAATTTCAGCCATCTCTCCTTAGCAACAGTGAAAAATTAGATCTTAGGGAGAGTAGATCTCCGACCCAATTTTTCTAGCGGAATCTGCATTCCAATTTCCATCGATTTTGGACGTATTATAGACTTCTATATGTCCACGCGTGGATATCTATAGACCCACTATAGGCTGCGAGTCGCCCAGGGGTTTACAGGAAGCTTACTATGAGCTGCGCGTAGCGCAGGCTATAGTCGATTTGCCGCTGCTATATAAGCCAAATTATAAATATGTTCCGGCCTCGTTGTCAAGTAGTTTACTTTGTCAAGAGGCCGACCCACTTACCAAGTGGCCCGTCTCTTGACCAAGGGCCCACTTTGTAACTGGGTTGACCTATTTGTGAAGTAGAAGAGTCCAGTTATCAAGCAGTGTACTTGGTGACTGGACCTGACCAGTTGTCAAGTGCATGTCAATCAGCAAAATTAATGACTCCTATTACCCCAGCACTCCCAACTGGGATCATCTGTTGCAGTATAGTCTACCAATCTGATTCCAGCCCATCCTATTTGGGATTGGGCTGTCTAAACACTTACTTCCACCCATTATTCCGAAAGGGCCTGGCTGGCCGTTGGGCTTCGATGGCCTTTTTAGACACCCGGCCCATTCGGAATCTACCTCGACCCCCTTTAATACTGGTCTTGTAAACTATATTAGAAGACTACTCAGTGTTCCTAAGCGGCCCGGCAGGCCGGGCAGTCATGGCCACCCACAGATCAGGCCGGCCGGGCCTGGCCGCTTAAGATCACTGAGACTGCTCAACCCAGTATTTGTTACTCGAGTTAGGTAGCCGATAACTCTAAACCGGCCAATTTGTTCTCGTCATTGTGTATAGAGAGACTGATAAGCAATCAGAAAACACTATCGCTTCTGGACTTTACTCTCAGCTCCCACTGCTTCCAACAAACTTCTCATTTTTTATTACCTTGGTAGGAACCCAAGTTGATTCAAGTAGCAATTATAGATCTTTATAACTGGGCCAGCTTAAAAGTGGCCCTGTCACCAAGTTCTCCACTTGGTCAATGGACTGGGCCCGCTTGTCAAATAGGCTGACCCAGTTGCAAAGCGGGCCCCTTGCTAAGTGGGCCGGCTACTTGACAAAGTAAATTACTTGACAACGGGGTCGGAACAAATACAACTGTCATACAATTTTGGACATGGTATTTTTCAACTGACAAGAATAACGTCACAGACAAGAATAATGTTACAGACGTCATCAAAAGATAATAAATGTTAGCAATGTCTTTCCTAAAAGGTGCTTTCTACAGCTTACAAGAGGGGAGATGTAATTGACATTTGAAATAACATCAAAAATTGCAAAACGTCACTTATCCATTTGAAAAACGCTATCAACGTTATGTTTGTATGATGGGGTGGGCTATCTACCAAACAAGTTACCACAAACTTCGTCACGCTCAAATACACTTCGTACAACCAGAGGATCTACCAGCTTGACTGAGTGTACTGTGTTGGGATGATGGGAATTAACGAAATGTAGTATTTTATAGAGAGAGACCAACAAGAGATGGTTCATTCTTTGTATGTAGCACAAATGTTGAAACTTTGACGCGGGTGCTGAAATTCACAAGTGATGTTATTTGCATGGGATGGATGAACACTAGCAAGAAAAAAGTGAGTCGTGAATGGGAGGCTGTTTGCAAATGCTTGCCCGTTCGTAAGATGGACTGTAAATTTTGCGAACCGGTCTCTACAGTTTGCGACCTGCTGGGGTCGCCGATGGCTTAGAATATATACATGGGAGGAAGCGCAAGTAGCCCGGAGATAGCAATCCAATACCGAGCAATAAGAGCTAACAATAGAACATGTCGACAAGGCTCTCTAGCTTGGCTATCCAGAATCACGCTCGACCGGAGTACTTGCAGCAAACTAAGAATTAAGCTTGGGGTATTATTGTGAACATAAAGAGACCACTATAAATCCGCCCAGGTTATCTTGCAAACGTCTCGGGCGATTCCTCTTGTTGACGCAACCGCTCTTCGAGCCTTCTTTCCTCCTCTCTAATCCTGTTTTCCTCACTTTGCATCCTAGCCTCTGCCTCCCGCAGGCTCCGGAGGTCTTGTAAAGCTTGCGTGCGCTCCCGCGCTTTCCGCTCTTCCTCCTCAATCCACTCAAGCTCCTCCGAGGGACTTTCCGGACGCTGCACCGCTGGCGGCGACCGATCCACGATCGTGTCGTAACGCTGCGGAGTGGCCATAACGGCGGTAGTCTCCCCTAGGAATTCTTGCGGTAGCTCAGTTCTAGTAAGCTCCGGAGGAATATTTGGAGGAGCGGCCACAGGGGTATACGTCTCGACTGGATGGTAGTGACCCGGGATGGTTTCGTCGGTATCCACTTGCTTCTCTGCTCCCGTCCAAGCAATTGCTATAGGATCTGAACGATTATTCGATTCTAGCTCCTCGCTACCAGAGGGTTGTGCTCGTCGGTGTCGACGCCAGCAGAAGAATATGAAGGCGAGAGCAAGCAGAACTACAACGCCGACCACTGGGCCAATGATTTTGGGCAGAGTGGAAGACTGCGCAAAGGTCGCCTGAGCGGAAGCAGAAGCAGAAGCAGACGCCGATAGATTGGAGGTAGCCCGCTCGGACGCGGCAGACACCGATGGACCCGAGGTAGTCCGCCCAGACCCGGTAGATGTGGGTATTGTAGTAGCTGCCACACTTAGGATAGAGGTTATCGAAGTGTGTGGTAATTGTGGGATTCGGAGAACCAATGAGGTCGCCCGCAGCGCGGATGTGCACCCGTTAGGTCGACTAGATGGACAGCACTGTGTTGACGAGCTTGTGACCGTACATGGTCCAAATTGGCAGTAGTATCCAGATGTGCAGCAAAAGTTTCCTTGAGGGATACAATAACCGTTACATTCGTCATATACTGGGGCATATTAGCACAGTTTGGGCAGCAGGGACAGGTGACGGACAGCCATTACAAAGTAGGGATTGACGGCGGAAAACTTTAAGCTCCCAAGGGCTGGTGGTGAGTGCGGTTGTGGGCTGAGGTTGCATACTTTTCCGAAAGGCTTCATTCACTGTGGATAAATCAGCCCAACTCTTCGGATGAACATGTTGGTGCTTAAATCGTTTTCATTCCTCCCAAAAGCAAACAAAAACCAGTTCTAGACCAGTGGATCTTCCAGAAAGCGTTTACAATTTGTAGACAGGTGGTAGTACAACATCTTTAAGGCTGTCAAAAGTAGCGTGTGGACGCGAAAAGTGAGGCTGATCAGAGGGTTTCCATCCATAAATATGTGCATGCATGCATGCACATATTCTTCGGCTGCTCTTGTTATTAGTTGAGAATCCTCACTATAGGGTGTGAGACGGGGTTTTCAATTCGTCACGATCTTCATTTGGTCACACAAACTTGCCACCGAAACCTGTACAACCATAAATCCCCTCCAATGCAGCCATATTTGGAGTAATGCCCGCATCTGCAGCTATGCAAGAGAATTCCTGTGAATGCGCGATCTTGTTGAAGAGTAAATCTTGGCAATTGGATATGTGGACGTCCGGGTCACTTCCGCGCTTTGAATATTACACGCACATGAGCACTGGGGTGGAGATCTGAAGCTTAATTCCTAGCAGTGCTGAAGCGCAAGGTTCCGGGCTTCGCTAGAGTTACTTTAGAGCCCATTGAGCAATGGGGGTCATTACTCTAGAGGCGAGTGCGCCACCGTGGGAGGACCGGAGAACGGCGAGAGAATCAGCGGCGCTAGATCAACATAGGTGGTGGGGTACAGCTTCTTAAGTACTTAAGTAACTATTATGGTGGAATTGGATCCAATACTAGATGCCAAGGAATCCAGAATCAGACACCCAGAGAGCCAGTTTCAGAAACTTTTCCACCACGCTAAAATGTCACATTTGATCTCTTTCCCGGTCTGCAATCTAGATTGTCTCGCTACGTCGCGAAAAGATAATTTTTCACGGGAACCGCAAAAACAAAATTCGAGATCCAAATTCAAAGCTGAAGTGAATGGAGTAGGAGAGTTGCTTTAAGAAATCCTTGATAACTCTGGTATTGCACACTGTAGAGTTGAAGTAGAAGAATATTCACATCAGAGTTCATGAATGCAAGAATGAGCGGAAGTAGGTATAATTGTGAAGGTTACATGTGCCACTACTATCCATCGGAGTAGATAAAGCTCGAGCAGTGCCTGCTAAATGTTCTTAGATGCAGAAAGAATGACGGTTGGCTTCTACCCATTGTCCTTAGAGTCTCCATCTTTATATAAAAATCATGCGGAAGCGGCTTCAGGTCTTTTTACTGAAATCGATGCTGTGTTTTTTACGCTAGTGATTCGTCAGATTTAACGAGTAGTTTAGGTACGTAGCCGGTAATCTTGTATTCCTTCGTAGTACTTCCTTCAGAGTATTAGTAGAGTATACTGGGATAGCAGTAGCACTGACAGGATCGATAGAACGAGTTTACACAACGAGTACCGGCGGCAGTCTACCCGGGTCACCAGTCCCAATAATCGCCTCACACTTCTTGAACAGCAGCACAGGGCGTTCGCGAAAGCTGGACAGCGACTCCCCTAACCAGGTGCACATATTCCATCTTATACCTACATGCGATCCTACAATCCACTTCGGTGCTATGGTTAGGGATCCCGCAAGCTTGCTTGGGTCACGTGATGAGGGCCTGCAGCCCTACCAAAAAAGTCCAAACAAGAAAAACTGTTACATGCTTCTTTTAAGTGTTCTCTACAACTTGACAACCCAATTACTTTTCTTAGCTGTGGTTGTAGAGAAAAGGGATTTAAAAAGTTGAGTTTTTTCCTATTTTGTATGGGGACTCTGGCAATGTCAAAAAAATGCCCCTAAAATAAGTACATAAAATAAATAAATAAAAACTTGTCAAATAATTACTGTAAAGGGCAATTTCCAGGGGCTCAGAACGAATTTCATAATCTCATTATGATTAGGAGTTCTTAATCTTATAAGGGGTGTGAATCGATGCATACGCGGTTTTCGGCCGATACGGACTCCCGGAAGAACAGTGCACCCCCTTGGGAAAATGGCTGCCTAAGAATTCCTAATTTAAGCATGTTGCACGACTTCAAAGCGCATATACCATTCGACAGGATTGGTCGCATTAACGCGTTACATCTGTTAAGATTTTATAAGTGTGGCTATCTCCAAGTCCAATGGACACAGGAGGGTAATACTTAGGAATGGGAAGCCCGGGAGCCAGAAAACGTGGCAGCAGGGTCGATTAAGTGGCTGGGTTGCTCTTTTTTGCCCAATCGGGGTACCCACAAACTCAATCATTTCCCGCGCGTCTACCGTCCGCAATATTGCATTGGTACACTAATTTCAATGACAAACTTTATGTAAGATATGCGTAGAAACATAGCCAAAGCGAAAGGGGTTTATACGCACAGAATTTCCGGGTTAGGTAAGGGAGGGCAATCCGGCCGCTTGTGCATGTATAAGAGGCTGATGACAAAAGAACTCGGTCAGTCGTGCGATGTGCCCACTTCATCCGAGGCATCCAGACTGCCCTCCGTATTCAGCAGTCAGGAGAAATACAGATGAGTAGACGAGCAAGATTGATCCTGTCGTTCGTCTTCGCCAGGTCAGATTGCGAAGACTGGTACATTTTCATGTACTCTTCTGCCTTGTCGGGAAGCACCAACTATGTCAGATCTCCCTTAAACGCGTAACGAGCGTATTTATTTGTGAGGATCACCATCCGAATAAATAATTTTTTCTTGATAGTTACAGATGAGGAAGTATCTAGAAAAATGAGATCAACTAGAGCAGTTTATCTCGCAGTGATGTGCCTTTAATGCCTCTTTGGGCTCCTCTTCTCCAGCATCCTCACCAGCATCCTCTTCAGCCTCCCGAGCATGCTAAGACGCCATACCGAGGAATTCCGCCGCGTGCTGGGCCAGAAGTTTAATTACCGGCTTGCCCGTCCTTTTCTGCTGACGCTTGCACTCGATGGAGAGCCTTCTCTTCTCAGGCTCATTCACCTAAATCTTCTGTGTAGTAGTACCTTTGACTTTGATCAGCGCACAACTGCCATCGATAGTCGTGAACGCTCTATGTTCGTGCTGAACCTTTGCAGTGTTACCAATCGGTCCAGCCAACCGGCTGGCACTTGAAGGCATGCCTGAGGGCCAGGCCGGATCTTGAATTGTCAATATCTATACAGGCCCGGCCTAACAAATACTCAGCCGCCAGGCATATATGCACCGCCAGGTACCGGTGGGGACTGCATGAACTTGTATAAGACTCGTGTGTTTTGCTCTTTTCAACACTAAAATCCGTATTCATTGTCGGGAGGTACCCGAAGTACCTGCAAGCATTCTCGCAGGTACCGCCGTTGGCACAGTTCGGCCCGGTACTTCCTCCCAAAGCTATAGTCCGGTCCAGTGGAATCCAAATCCTGACCGGACTGACCGCTTGGGAACACTGAACCTTTGTCGACAAATGGCACTCCGGTGACGGTGACTGCCTTGTTGGTCTCCGGAGTGCCCCCTAAGGCAGTCACTAGCGAGCAATATGCCGCGATGAGCATTTGAGTTGCTACCTCGGGAATGATTCATTCGTCGGCATCGTCTTCTTCATCGATATCTGTAGCTAGCGTGTAGATATCGTACTGTGAACCTTCGGACGAGCTGAGTTCCAAAGTGTCTTCTTCTTCTTTCTCCTCCTCGTCGCCGGATATCTGCTCTGGAGCACCTTTGCCAGCCCCAGTCCTCCTCAGTCTGTCGTATGTGAGTCCTGCATCAGATGCGTCGTGTGGCCGCATCACTTCTGAGAGTAGACCCCAAAAGCTGTCTAACGATCGTGCTTTCTAGGCAATCTCAAACCGTGACTGTCCAAGGAGCTCTGTACGGGTGTTGAATAGACGCAGCTCGCGCTCCAGCTTCTCTGGTATCTGTGGTGCACAGCAGACTGATAATAACTTCCGAGCGAAGTCCGGTGCATGCCCCAGATTGCTATCCGCTTGTAACACTCGAAAAATCATGAACTGACGCTGGCCCCATTTGCTGCCCCGTAGTACAAGGTCGTCTGTAGTTACGTCGGCGTATGATTCTTCATCGGAGGAGTCGTCGGTTGTGTTAGCGTTCACTTTAGGGTTAAATCGGTCGACAAACAGCTAGACGGTCTTTGGCCACTTATCGAGCTTGGCCTTGGTCCATTTCTGACGTTTACCGGAAACCTCCATAGCGAAGACGAATGGCTCGGGTGCCACAAGACTTCCGTTAACATCCTTCTTCAACCGCGGCCATCTCATATGAGTGGTTCAGACATCTCAATGGTCCGGGCGACTACAGTCATTCAGGACCCGACATCGCGGCCCCGTCCCGGGGGTCATTTCTGGGACCTGATCCGTCCAGGGCTGAAGAATTCAGCCCTAGGGCCCCGTACGGGTACCTATAAGAGCCGGCGGCTACCGGAGGTGTGCTTTCGGTAGTGACGCCGGTAGTAGGCTTTAAAATTAGCACCGGTGCGGTGATAAGCCTTGAATTTCCCCTATCAAGCCCTGAAAATAACGGTGATAGGCCTTAAAACAAGCGGCTGAGGGTGGTTTGTGATGTTGAGGAGGATAACCTGAATACGAAAATAGTATAAATAACATGATTTCCACCGCTTCTCACAGTTCAATCTGTATTTCGCGGAGACTACGGGCCCTATAGGGGTCTAGTCTGAGAAAAATTTGCCCTGGTCTCAAACGGTCCAGAATTCTGTGCCCCGAAATTACAGTCCTGTCTCGGGCAGATCCTTGCCCGGACGGAACGGACTATTGAAATGCCTGGTGTGGTTCTTTGGACTCTTTTCTAAACTCCATCTAAAGGCTACAGGTAAATTAGCCAGGTAACAGAACTTCGCGATATTCAAAACCCAGCTTAAGTGCCCTTAGCTTTTGCCGATTTTTCACATGTACCAAGATGACGGACAGGCGACGCCTGTCGAGCGAGGCATTTATATCACCGGTATACAGCGGAATTAAGAGACCCTAGTGATCCTGCATTGGCTCTATTGCAGTGCTGCAGTCTGTCTGAGCAAACCCAGCACGACTACGCTGATTTTTTTCCAGTTTGGTACTCGTACATGTAAAATAGATGAAATTTCGCCATCCATGATGAAAATCCTCATTCCACCTGGGAAGGAGATGTGGGTTGTGTGCACGAACTGGTCGGTTCAATTTAGCTTCATTTAAGTGCGCGCTGAGGAGCCCAGTTTCTAAAAGCGTAACGAGGAACGCAATGGCGCAAAAAAGGATGTGAAACGAAACGAGATGTTGGGAGCATTAAAGGTACTGACCGCCAAATAATCGCATGCCAAAACACAGATGATACGTGCAAGCACTCCACCTTTGACTCCCTTGCTCACAAGACCCTAGTGTTCCCAAGCGGTCAGATCGACCGCCCAGTGATCTATAGATCCATTGACCGGTCTGGTCCGCGAAGCCGCCCTTGGCATAGACCGGTTAGATCAACTATCGGGCGAGCCTGGATGTCTATAGATATCTATCTTGGCATAGACATTTGATGATATCAATGGTATCTGCAAATGTCTACAGATGCCTAGCGCTTAGTAGAAAGCGGTGGATATTTATAGTTATCTACCATATCTGGGAAATGCAGATCCAAAGCATAAACTATAAAGTGCAGGATTCTCACACTCAATTCTCATCCAAAAATTATTCCTGACCTGTGCCATCTGTAGATATCTATATACTGGCTAGATCGATGTCCGTAGATCTATAAACTGGTCAGATCACAATTTTCAAAGTTGTCCTTGGCAAAGACCGGTCCGGTCGAAGGCAATATCTGACCGGACTGACCGTTTGGGAATACTGTAAAACTCCGCCCGAGCAATTCTTTAGACAAAGCCCTGAGGCATACGACCCAATTGCTCGTTCCCGCCAATTCTCGGTCTGACAGTACTAGGAGGCTTGCAGCCGCGTCGGCCACCTGCTTCTATGGGACTCTAGAAATTGTACTCAAGTATTTTCCCCATACTAAATGGTGCCCGGAAAATGCTAGGCCACAATTACCTTGTATAAACTTGATATTTCCCCATAGTACCTAGGTGATTTCTTCCAATTGCCGTGTATTTTCCCACACAAACTTCAGTTTCCTGCGATTTCCCCCCCAATTCCCCTCCTATGTGCAACATCTAATTGTGTGTAAATACATTAGAAATTATTGGTTATATAGGAAAATACATGCTAATTGTTTGGAAAATGCATGAGAAAATGTGGTGATGTTTATAGACCAGTGAGTCATGGTGTTGAGGTTTTCATTTGGTTCTGGAGACCATATTTTTACTTCTCGGACTTACAATTTGGATAAAAGTCATTTGATGCAGTTTCCGGTGTTTCCAGCTGTGTGTGTTGCCGTATTACAGTAGTGACCGCAGTGGTGGCTGCAGTGATGGTGATGATGGCAGTGATGGCAGTGGTGCACGTGGTGGAGGCGGTGATGCGATGACAATAATATAACGATGGCAATGGTGACACGTACGAGCCCAATTTGCCCCAATTCCTTCATACCGTGTCCATGTCATTTCCATCTGGCAATTGGGAGGATACTGACTGGTAAATACTCGTTTCTATGGCGGGAAAGTGTATATTCCATAAATAAAATTTCCTACAATTTCCCGGACCCGATAGAGTACGGTTCCGAAGGTGTAGCGGCCTTCACCATGCCAGAGAGCTGATCGACCGCTAGAAGCAGCCGTAAGTGACTGTCTACCGTAGTACGCGCTAACTCAGCACCCAATTCGTTTTGGCATGGGTCCAACGACACCCTAGATGCAATTGCCGCGACATAATTAGAACCACGAGGCCTGAACCTGCTATTTCCACCTAACAGCTTAAAAATTGCGAACCTCTGCAACTCACGATAAGATGCTGAGAAGTAGAGCCGCCATAATGGTTGACCATATATAGTTTGGTGGTCCACGGTCGTGAATTCGTTCCTGGTGCGATATATAGCTTCAACATTGAGCTCAAAACTGAGAAATGGGTATTCTTTCATTAGGTCACTGGACACGAGGCGCGCAGAATTTCATCTTCCTCAATCTGACTATCTGTAGCCATGAAACTGTCCACAATAAGAACTTATATGCACCACGAAGGACGCGCCTAAGAGCACTATGCTGCAAGTCGACTCGCCGGTCGACATACAAATCCGCAGCTTCGTTGAATACAAGCAGTAGGGTAGGCAAGGCAGTGTAATGATCAAGTATCAGCTTTATAAGCGCACTCAAAGGTTGTTATAGGATTTGGATATGCGCCTTCGAATTCTTATAGTTCTGTTTAAAAAATGAGCAAAACAGGATGTAATAATGAGTAGCAGAGGGACATATAAAGGTGTGTTCCTAATCCTACTCAGGCTCTATGGACTGGATTTCCCTCATCCAATTAATTGCATATTGAACGACTTGCTGGCAGAGACACTCGCGCTGGTGCGTGGGGATTCGTAGACGCCGATTGGATGATTGGAGGATGCTATGTTGGCGATATTTCTGCGTCCCATTCCCACGGCAAGATCTCAGCTTCTTGCTCCCACTTTTTAACAGTGAGGTCAGTGGGTTCGATGAAGGAGAGAGCCGGGACCAGGTAGGGTCGTCATGGCGCTCAGCGGATTAGCAACGGCTCGACAGTAAGTAAGTAGATAGCTAGATACTAATTCGTTAAATTGAGGTAGTGATGGAGCGAGGTCCCAAATGAAGTAGATACTGATAGGATAGTAGGGGTGAAAGGAGAGGAACGAAATGTGGGAGGTAGGTTAAGCGATTCAGCTATTGTAGATCAATACCCTTTTCGGTTTGCTGGACTCGATGCTGGACGTAGAATAGTCTCTCTGCACCTGAGCAGTAGTACGAGACTATACCGAACGAACCCTATTTACATGTAACAGGGTAGAGAAACTATCTTCCTTTCCCCTCTCCTCAACTCACTTAAAAAAAAATAGCCTATCAGCTATTCCTTTTTTTCCCCGTCAACTTCCTCTTCTCCCTTATCCACAATCCACAATGTCTCCATGATGCCCTATCCTACGGCAAAAAGAGAATCTACTATCTAGAAGCAACTATACAGAGCTTGCCTGTAAATATTCCCAGGAACATCATGCGATGCGCATCTGTAAACAATGATTTCAACTGCGGACCGATGTGGGATTCTGATAGACTGTTGCCGCACTGCTCTGACGGTGCAGATTATGTGCAGGGTTAGGTGTATTTTGAAGGTTAGAACCAAATCAGGCGAAAATAGACAACCTCGTCTTGAAAATAGCCAAAAACGTGTGTCAATATTGGATCTGGGCTTTTTGTGCCGCTTTATAACTCTGAATAGCTACAGGTGAATACACAGCCAAATTTTGATAGTTTCTTATACTGAACCCATGGCATGGGAACGGACATCCAAAGCAAGCAGTCCGGTGAAGGACTTCTCAGTGTAAATAACAGCCACGGTTGACGAACCAGATGTGCTGATGGATCTTAAAATCCGGAAGTGCAGGTCGTACTAATGAAGCATACTCGCGTCTGGGGGTAAAGGATCGGACGCTCCCGTTCTGGCAAACAACCACACAGAAACAGTAAAACTGAGGGTGTCCACACATAGTTTTAAGTAAAGTGCAATCTGAATAATGGCAAAAACGGTAAAGCTGGAGAGTGCACTGACTTCCACCTCAGATTTCCCCCTGTTGACACCCTTGACTAACAGCAAAATTTAATACCAGAACAGGAGCGTCCGATCCTTTACCCCCAGACGCAAGTACTATCTGGTACAGGGACAACCGTGGTTCGGAACCCGGAATTCGGATATATTGGAAATATTGGGGAGATCCATTATCAAGGTTCCGGGGTCTCGTATTCTACGTACTTAGAGTAAATCAGCCCCTGCTAGCACTGTTGTCAGAGGCAACGCTAGTGATGGGAGTATAGCTTGTGAATAAGTTTAAAAGAGGGTCCACGCTCCGGTCGCAGGCTTTTCAGCCATCACTCCTACACTTCACTCCACCCCGAACGAGCAGAAAGCGACGAGGAATGAAAAATAAAAGGGCGATATTTACTGAGGGGAACTCATGGATAGCCCTTTGATGGTTGAGGCAGAGGATGGATATAAAGTTGTTTTGAGCACACGAAGTATTCCTTTTCCAGTGCTTAAATTCATCGAGTTCATCGCTGTGCTTTCTTTCCACTAGCTAGTTATCTACTAAAAGTATAGATAGTTAAGTAAAGGAGAAGAAATATATAACATTTAGTATGGAGGCGGCTTCGCCGCCTTAGGGAGAGGTGAAATGGCCCGGATAGACTGTCTCCAGTGAGCTCCCGGCTAGTCCAAAGTCATCGTAACCAGCTGACTCCAAGCCTGCTGAGAGTTTGCATACCTAGGCTGCTTCTCGTGAGTTCATCTCTATCGTCTCCAGTCTCCTCCCAGCTAGCCCTGAGTCACCATTTCCAGCCAGCTTCCAGTGAGCCTATCACTACCGTCTCCAGTGATCTCCTAGACAACTCTAAATTGCTATCTCAAGCTAACTTCTAGCGTGTTTATATCAACCGTTGGCAGTAAGCCCCCAGCCATTAGTAGCCGAGAGTCACTATTCATATGGGGTCTAATAACTCGTACGAACTCGTTGACTCGGCGGAGAAAGAAGTCTATTCGCGTGTGTAAACAGGTATATGATGTCTATCTACTGGAACGCTTCCATATCCCCTCTCCACTCCGTCTCCCCATGCCCCTGCGCTCCGAAGTGCGCTTCGCAAGTGTGCTGCTTCCCATACCTTCCAAATGTGCTTCCCAAGTGCACTCCCTAGTACGTTCCCTAAGTGCGCTTCCTGCTAGTGGTGGCGGCGAGAAATGGATATGCCCACTACACCGGTGATTTCATGCCGGCCAGCTCAGTCATCATCTCCAGTCAGCTTACGATGAGTCTATCTCTACTGCCTTCAGACAGCTCTCGGTCAGTCCAGGGTCATCATTTCTAGCCAGCCAAGAGTTATTGTCCTCTTCCTGCTTTCCGTAAGTCTATCCCTACCGTTTCAATCCAGCTCGGTCTCCAGCCTCAAATACATACTGATTCCAGTTTTTCAATGAATATTTGTCATATTATGAATCTGAGACTGGGGAAGTAGGTATAGTTATGTAAATTTCATGTATAGAACACTTTCAGTACCAACCCCATGAAACCCAAACGTTCAAACTCAATTAAGTCCACCAGTTTCACTCCGATCACAAGTAGTAGGTACGTACCGCCAGTCAACCAATGAGGGTACTTCGTGAACTTGGCGCAGAACCAAGTATATACAATTGAATTTCACGTCGGTGACCAAGGGTATTCAAGAGTTGGATTGTCACTTTGGGCCAGAGAGGAAGAGGAGTTTAGCAGATTGAGTAACAAACCGTGTACTAAAACTCTCCAGGAGCAGCCAAAGCTGCTTCAGGGCGGCCAAATTCCGTTCAATTCAGCGGGTGGCAAAACTGCTTAGGTAGCTAGAGTTTCGAAGCTGCCTTAGGCTGTCCCAAGAGCGAACTGAGAAAAACTTTGATAAACGTATGCGTATTTCAAGGTTCACTGATTTATCTCATACACAGTAGATCGTTTTCATCAGAATCGCCGAGGACAAACGATCTACTCTAGTCTCGACTGTGGTGGGTGCCTTGAGCTACCATCACGCGAGCCAGGTAGGTGGCGGTCTGTATGTCGAGTAAAGGCTCAGCTTGCATGCTGCAGCCTTATGTGTCTTCAGCACACTTGGCTCATATACATTTAGTAGTAAGAACTACAGCCAAGAACTTAGAGGTTTTTATTGGTGCGATAAGGGTAGCTCCAGATCTCCTCTTGTAGGTAGCGGTTGGCTCCCTGATCTCCGTCATGATTTTCAGTGGCGTGGTGGCGACCCTTAAGAACGTGTGGACAAAAGGCGAGAATCGAATCGTCGTCTTTCCCAAACAACAAGTGGGAGGGAGGTTGACTGTACTCTGCATCGTTTAATTAAGCTGTAGGCCGTAGGGCTGTTTAGTGTCGCGCATAAGCCTGCCGAGCCCAAACACAGACAAGGATCCCCCTGCGAGGACGCACCCCACCCAATAATTAGCATCCGTGGATTTGGGATAGGCTAGGGGAAGATGTGTCCTACAAACCGATATTATGCTTGTTACCTTGAGAATCTCTTGCATTGATAAACATGTATGAGAAACTTTCACACGCACCTATCCCTGGCGTTTTTGAGCGAAGGTCTGGGGAATACAAGCAACAACCGACGATCTATACGTCTTGTCGATGGGAACAAAGCAAAAAAAACATGTGTATCACCAAGTATCATTCAGTAATCTATAACGAATCCGTTCAGCTTGTCTTGAGGCAGCCAACTTTGACAGTCAAATCGCGACGACAGTCACCTTTCCAGCGGCGCTAGAATTCTTTAATTACCCATGACGTTCAACTAACCAGGTTACTAAAGGTAGTTACTGAGCATCGCTCTAGGAGTAAGCTTATCACAGAGGTCAGTTAAACCTTTCATACCCAGAGAGATAGTAACTGCGATGTGGAATGTTAGAAATCTACTTAACCGCTCACCTGCGGCTGTTGGGCGGCCGGTTCAGACTGAGAGGCCATATAGCTCCCGCCTGTGAATATAACTGTAGACCATAACAGAATGTATCGCATCTAAACTTCTCTTAGTATCCGCTTTACTACAACAGTCCTTTCAACATCGATGGACCAGTATGAGATAGAGTGAATACGAGAGGCAGTAAAAGTGTGGCAAAGAACCAAAACCAGGGAGAGAAAACCCGAATGGGGCCCAGACCATCATGATGGCGACGTCCGTGAGTCCAAGCTGCCAACAATATACGAGTTATGACTATTAAAATGGGAATAGAAATTGGCGCAGGCATATATACTACCCAGAAATAATTCCAGTGACAGGCACAGCTATGAATATCGCAATTTTAACCAGCAAACCGAGTTCTTAAGTAATTTTAGCTCCGCCGGAAAGTTGACTGTCGCCGCGATTTAACTATCAAAGTTGACTGCCCTGAGATGAACTAGAATCCGTTGCATTGGACCTTGCGAACTATTCATTCCACTATCCATCCAAGACATTTTGCCGCAGTGAAGCGCGGCTGTTTATTTTGACCAACTATGAAAATGCAACAAATTAGATGCTGTGTATTTCATTAAGATAACTGAGACTGTCGTGATGCTTTCCATATAGTGTCCGATACGCAGATTACGAAACTACATGCGCGATTCATCCATTTCTCAATTTCTATGAAGAGTACGACCAGATTACGGTCTACCGCAAATCGCAATTTGAGTACGTATCTCTATGTTGCAGGTCGAGCAACTCAAACATTTACAGATCTCTATCAACCAGATCATACCATCAATTATGCAAGACATGAAACGTGGCGGTGGTCTGATTTGTAGGCATCGAGTGATTCGGCTACGAGCTCCAAGTACATGACCACCCCTCGGATTGCTGTGATAGTCCAGGCAGGGCGAAGCGAGCATAAGTTCCCAATTGAGATTCTACTATCACCCCCGCAGAGGAATTGGGTTCCGAACTATGAGAAACTGGCGGAGTTATTGCGATGGAGGAAAAAAAGTACCATTCTATTGAGCGAAAAGTGGGGGAACAGCATATATGTCCATATAAATATACTAGGCCAGATGTGTGGGATACCGCTGGCCCTAATGTGAGCACATACAGGCAAGTGCGGTAGGTGGGGAAGTTCCCTACGACGCCTAACTGAGGCTCTTCTTCTTCTCTCGTTCTTTCTTTCTCTCTCTGGCTTTCGTTTTTCATCCTTTCCTTTGTGCTGAGTAGTACAAATGGAACCTGTCCGCTAGGCATCGGCTTGTCCAAAAGCTTAGCCATTGTTTGTTTTGCTTTTTATTTCTTGGCCCGATAAGCGTTTTACTTTGCTTAGGCCAGCCTAGATCGTCCTTAAAACCCCATTTACTTCCCAACCTCCGTGTCTTCCTTGGATATTCATCAAATCGATTGCTTTCTGTACAACACAAGGCCCGGCGAAAAGAACTTTCTTCTTGATATTCCGGGCCCGAACTCTCAGCGAGCAATACTCGGAAACCTGGTCATCAATCGGTCTCGTGCACACGAACAAACCACACATCTGTGTAACACCAAACTTTGTTCAGCTGCCTACGGATATCTCCGGACCATTCAGCTAGACTTCAGCCAAAGTCAAGCCCTATGGCTGACACCGCATCAATCACTTAATCGTGCAACCTTTTGGCGAGAAAACCCAACACATCTTTCTTCAATCAATTGCCCCCATCCCCGCTATCGTATCGTGCATACCCACTTGAGCAGGTACTTATATCATGAGCCACCACTACCCTTTTGGTCGTAGCCCTCATCGGTATCGTTCCTCCGCCTACATCCCACTTGCAGATATGGGTTCTCCGGCGCAAACCTTCTCCCCGCCGCAGTCGTATCCCCTCAATCCTACCGATGACGAGCTATCTCCTTCAATCGGCCTTGCCTCTCCAGACTTCAACAAAGGCCCAAAAGCGTTCGATGACGACGCCAGAGTGAGCCGCCAGGGGCAGTATACAATATCGGGGACGCCAGCCAGGTCGAGATCGACCTCTCACAGTCGATGGGTATGGTGGTTTGAGATGCTGTCTTTGGTTGCCTCTGCGGTCGCCATCGTGGTAACTGCAGCGCTGCTGAAGATATTTGAAGGGAAAGAGATCCCCGGATGGGCTACGGCTAGGAATGGGTTGTCGTTGAACTCGATCTTTTCCTTGCTTTCGACGCTCTCGAGGAGTAGTATGTTGATACCCCTCGACGACGCGCTGGGGCAGTTGATGTGGTTGGCGTTTGCAGATGGCCCGAAACGGTTGGCGGATGCAGAACTGTACAATCAAGCTGGGAGGGGTCCCCTGGGAGCGTTGAGATTGATGTGGAGACGGGGATTTGCGTCAGTATTGATCAACAATCTATGGTTTTGTTCAAGTTGCATGCTGAATTAATCACGGCTAGTTTATCTTCTCTGGCAGCTGTGTTGATGGTCCTGTCATTAGGACTTGGATTTACACGTATGGGATCCCGATCACTGGTTCGGTTTATATCACTGATATTCGTGGCGTACCAGAGCAGCAACTTATCTCCTATCCTACCCACGTTGAGCCCCACGCGGACCTCGAAAACCTGACGAAAGTCAGCACCTCCGAACGAATGTATGATGATTATCAAGAATCCGGCAACAGTTCAGACCCCAACAACCCCACGTCCCCTATTGTCGAGTTCCGCGTCGAGGCTGGGCTTTTCGACTCATTGAACCATTATGTCGTTCACGACCCGGTTTACCGCTGCGACTCAGGAAACTGCAAATACCCCATCTTTACAACGCTCGGTATTTGCTCGCAATGCAAAAACGCCACGCAAGATGAAATCGTTCAATCCTGCGATGATACAAACGACTGGTGCAGTGCGACCTACAAATCGCTTACCTCAAAAGCCTGGCGGGACTCGCAGTCGAACTCGCAGATTTTCTCAACAATTGTCAACCAGACAGCCAATGCCAATACTACTGACTCTATTGTAGACACCTGGACGTTGAGTGTGAACAGTACCATCTGGCCACCAGTTTACCTCGCGTATACTTGCAAAGTCATGTGGTGCGTGAGAACCGTCAACGCCTCGGTCATAAACTCCACCTACAACGAGGTTGAACTCACCATGACTTCTTCTGCGTCACTGGAGCCCGATGGAACCGCGGTCATCACGCATGGGAACGGAACCGATATGATCCCCTTCCGTGTCACCAAGAATGCACAAATAGCCTTTAAGACGCTGGGCGCCACTCTCACCGGGTGGTCGATTCGCTCCCAATTAAACCCGAAAGTAATTCGCAACAGTTCGCCGCTTTTTAGCGGCATGGCGTCATTCACTACCGCGGACATGACGGTAGGCGGGAAACATATGCATCGGCACAAGACGACTCCTGTTGAGGTTATGGCCGATGGTATGTCGCACGCGATCAGGAACCAAATGACAGTCGTTGGAGAAAATGTGGTAACGCGCACGGTGGTGAAGGTAAGATGGTGGTGGATGCTGTATCCCATTGTGAGCTGGGTTCTGTGCGCCATCTTCCTTGTGGGGGTGATGTGGAAGACTCACACCCAGAGTTCTGTGGGTGCCTGGGGATGCAGTAGTATTGCGCTGTTGATGTGGGGTGTTGAGGAAAGTGTTAGGCAGCGGGTTGGAGCTTGGAGTTGGGAAGGGCTGGAGAAGAACGCTATGAAGGTGAAGGTGAAGTTGGAGAAAGAAGGGAATGGGTGGAGGTTGAAAGAGATACCGGTTGACGGGGTGCGAGTGTGAACGTTGGGTTTTAATGATAATGAAGTTACGGACATCGAGAAACGAGCAAATAGTGATCTCAATAGCCTAGCCGGGGTAGTAGCCGAGCAGCCGCGCACAGTTCAGCCTGGTGACAGCAGATTTTTGACATGTGGTGAAACCCTTAGCCCGATCTGAACTAGAATACTAAAGTTCCAGGCGATGTGTGATTGGAATGTAGTCGAATATGTTCCATTGGTTCCCATCTACTTTGTGGCTCTGAAGTCGTCTTGGTATCAACTGCTACAGTCCTCTTGAGAGTAGCTAATCCATCTCTGCCAGCTATCAGGTTCTTGGCTGCTCCACGTCCACGAGCTGTTGAAGTACCACGTCCCCCGGGCCCACGGCCACGGCCACGGCCCCGACCACGACTAGGTGTAGGATCGACTTCACTAGCCTCCATAAAGCCAGTAAGGTCAAGTTTCTTGCTGGTTTCGGGGACTGGAAGGTTGACGATAATCTCGAGGTCAGTCTCTAGCTCTGTAGTTGGCGACACGGAGTCTTCTCGAACACCACCCGGTAACTAGAATGTGCCGCTATCAGCGAGCGAAGTAATCTTGTTGACTGACCACGATATCTCCAGAGCAGCTCAAAGAGCCAATGCGGCTATGAAAGCAATGTTATTTGAATTACTTTACTGCCGACCAACAAACCTAACACACAACCATCTAATCAACCAAATTCAAAAGTAAGATCAACAATAGATTAGCTACCTTCATCAAGTATGCTTGTAGCCGCGACGAACAAACATCGTGTTTCGGCTAAGTCCAGTTCATGTTTGTTGATCCTAACGATCACTTGAGATTTTGCATTCGCTCTAAAGGTTTCTAGCGATCAGACTAACAGGATCTTTGTCTTGAAGTTTTGATCGGGAAATTCAGGTCTTTTTGGGCCTCAAGAGATTATTGACGCTACTAGGCATGCTCACTGATGGGAATCATCAACCGTAGTACACAATCTGAGAAATGCGCTTCCCGCGCATTGTTTATGTAGTGCATATATATCCAATTGTGCAAAGCGCAATTAACGTGAACGTCAAATAATAGAATGCGTAAAATGATTATTAGTAAATTTTAAATATACTTTCGCGCATCACAACTTCATGTGGTTATAGGTTCGCGCATTTCGTGTATCTAGGGGCAACCACTTCTCCGTGGATAACATCGCATCGACATCTTTGTCTGGGTTTACTTGGACACATCAGACTTTGTATCTCAGACTAATCACAAATAGCGTACCGTAATACTTCAATGAGGGTGTGTTAGTCTCCAACGGTCTCCTCTGGCCAAAATTTGAATTAAGTATCCGAGTATTTGTGTCCAAATTCAGCCTATTGGGATTGCCATCTATCAGCCATGATTAACAAAGCTATGATTCCCACAGCTAGGGATGAGCGTAGGAATTATGGATAACTTCTATTTTTTTTGGTGGTGTAGCATTGATCGTTTCGCTAGCTGCCAAACTAAGCCCTGGCTACTAGCTACCCACGCATTTACACTTAGCGAAAAGCCGAACTCATCAGAGTTTCACTTCGCCAATACGATGTTCGGTTGGTCGATGAATATGTATCATTGGGTGAGAAGCAGATAAGAGATAGAGTAATAGCATGACAAACTGCTCAGGCAGTTCCTGGCAGTACGACATTCACGGAGTCACTACTTAGCTACCAATTGTCGGTAGCTCCTGATGATCTTGATCGGCTCCTAATCCTCTTTGCCGTCCTCCTCTACCTAGCTTGAGAGCTGAATTATCCCGTGCCCCACGCAACGCTCGTTTGCGAACCTCAACCCGACTTCCAACGATTACTATAGGAAGCATATCTTGACCTTAGATCTCGATTGGCCATGTCAGCTACACGTTCTTTTTGTCTCCCCAGCAAGCTGCGGTTTTTGGATAATTTCAAGCTTTCGGCATGCTTGTACCGCTGATTATCACGATAACATAGTGTATTTGTCACGCCACTTGTGTAATTAAACTACGGTTACATATACCTTGGGTACGGTGCGACTCATAGTCAGTAGTCTAAGCATAGAGCTCTCTTATATTCGAACCAATTAAGCAACGGCTTGCTAACAACAGTGCAGCTGATGCTGTGTAGAGGCCAGACAGCTGCTTAGACTAGCTAGACTGAAAAATCAGCGATCCATAGGTAGGCCCCGAATGTTCAAGAATACTCGCCAATTAGGTAACTTTGATCGACTGTAGATCTACCAGTAGCTGCCCAGTAACGAGTGAGAATTCTCACCTAGATTTGTCCGGGCCCACAGCCTCTACTATTAGTAGTAGATATTCACCCCAACGCAAATGGCAATTGGTCGAACTCCCCTCTCTAGAGTAGAGTCTGTAGTGTTCTTAAGCGGTCAGATCGAACTCCCGGTGATCTATAGATTCATAGACCAGCTCGGCCTGACTACTCTTAGCGAAGCTGTTTTTGGTATAGATCGGCCAGATCAACGGTCGAAAGTATCTGGGAAATGTGGATTTAAAGCATAAACTATAAAGTAAAGGCTTCTCGCACTCAATTCTCATCCGGAAATTATTGCTGGCCCGTGCCATCTGTAGATATCTATAGATCGGTCAGATCACAATTTTCAAAGCTGCCCTTGGCATAGACCGGCCCGGTTGAAGGCCATACCTGACCGGACTGACCGCTTGAGAACACTGCAATCAACCTAGATCTAGAGACTGTCGTCCATGGAGAAGCCTTTGGATGCACCATCAAAAGGCAGGAGCAAAAATGTTGGTCAAATTTTGAGATGGCTAGCCTCGCTATCTCTACGTATACACCCTCAAATATATAGTAATAACGAAGGTTCGGTATCCTCCCATGATAATTTTAGCCCACACAACTGCAATGTCCCGCTAAACCTCAACCTTCTCCACCCTCTCCCCCAGTTTATTATACCAGTCTTCTTCCGTACCCCTCAACCCATAAAGCTTATCTAAGAACACCTGTTGCCAAGTTCCCGGCCCAGACACCTCAGCACTCTCAGCCGCCGCCCTAGCAGCAGCATTATACGCACTCACAGCGGCCAACACCGCCATTAACTTCATCCCTCTATTACCTGCGACATAAGCCGCAATAACACTAGCAAGTGAGCATCCAGTCCCCGTGACATTCCCCTGGAAGTAGTGACCATCTCTCAGGGCAAAAGTGTGTTCACCGTCAGAAACGTAATCCACCACGCCAGTCATAACGATGATGTTGCGTTCACGCCTCGCAAGGGCTTTAACAAGGCGGGGATTTTCAAGGGGGTCTTCGGAGAAAGAGCTGGAAGAGTCAACGCCTCGCTGCTGAACTGAATCGTCGCCGAAGACAGTGCGGATCTCAGATTCGTTGCCCTTGATAATGTCACAGTAGCCAGAGCTGATGATGAGTCGGGTGGTTTCTCTACGAAGTGTGGTTGCACCGGCGCCTACGGGGTCGAAGATGACTGGATTACCGCGGGCATTGGAGGCTGTGACTGCGGAGAGTAAAAGTGGTCGAGCGCCTTTCCCCATAGTACCCATATTGAGGACCAGGGCGCCGTTGTATTCTGCTAGCTCTGAGAGTTCAGACAGGTCTTCTGACATGATGGGGGAAGCGCCAATAGCGAGAGTAACGTTTGCGGAGAAGTTCTTGACGACATTGTTGGTGATGTGGTGGATCATTGGCTTCTCCTGGGCAACTTTGGTGGAGATGCGTTTGAATTCTGCATTAAAATCGTCGAATTTACTTGGAGACGACTGCTGGGGCGCAAATACCGGGTCATGTCGGCATTCGTGAAGCTTAATAAACTTTTTGCAAACCGCTTCGGGAGTTGGGGATGCGATGATTGCTGATATTACTGCAACACCATTGAGTTGCTTATGCTGTTCTGCTGACTGGCTTTGATACATCACCCGCGAGATATTGTCGAGGCTGATTCCTCCTATTGCGACAGTGGGCACCTTACGCCCCCAGGTACCTGTTGGACCAGGGAGTGTTGAGATGTATTCTAGCAACGAACGGAGACCCGGAACCTCTAGAGCGGGACTATGATCTGGTTTTGTGCTGGTTGCGAAAACAGGACCGGCTCCAACATAGTCGCAACCCGTCGCAGCTGCTTTCTCAGCTTGTGGATTGTCAGATACTGAAAGACCAATAACTTTATCCTCGCCGAGAAGTCGGCGTGCATCTTTGTATTCCACATCATCCCAGCCGATGTGAACACCTTCACACCCCACAGCCAACGCAACATCGATACGGTCGTTAATGAGTAACGGAACCTTATACTTCTGGGTGAGTTTGTGAAGTTCTCGCGCGAGCTCGATGAATGCGCGGGTACCCAGGTTCTTTTCTCGTAGCTGGACGATGGTTACCCCACCACGGAGTGCATCCTCGACGTGTTGGACGAGAGTACGGCCTGGTGGAAGGAGTTCCGAATTGGTGACAAGGTAGAGGGAGAGATCTAACGTTGGCTTTGGCATTGGGTGGGTGTAGATTGGCGTGTGAACTGGGTGTTTGATTTCGATTCGCCGTTAGTGCAAGAGCAATGCGGGTGTGGTACGGGTGCGGGTGCGGGTGTGGGTGCGGGTATGGGTGCGGATGTGGGTCTGTCCCACTAAAAACCCTGAGGACGCAAAAGCTTTGAAAACCTCGTCATTTCAAAGTGTACTTAATCCGCTTTTAGAACAACCGAGTGATACACCCAGACTTCCTCTTGATCTTCCTATTGGCTCATAATCTCACATCGAGTCATCATTCTAAAAGAGCCAGCCGTAACCGAAGAGCAGAGATTATCGATATACCGGCGCCAGACCGCTATTTTAAACTTGAGATTCTCCCTTACCATAAGTTACATTTGTTTTACAAACTAAAAAGATCTCGTATAATAAAGGGCGCATATAGCTAAGTCTGACAATAGCCTTCTGAGCTTCCCATTTACCTATTTATCGTATCGTACTCAAGCATTCAGCCCACATCATCTAGACAATGCCTTTCCGAGCACAAGCGCCTTAGCATATCAAACCGCAACAATCACTCTGGTTCCCCGACCCCTCAGAAAGGTGGCCTCGAATCAGGCTCTCAATTGCACTAAGATGAAAATGGAAGTGACAAAAAGGGAATAGTGTTACAAGGGAATGAAATTGTAAGAGAGCCTGCAGACATCGCTCCTCACAAAGTTCATAGGTCAACCCAGTGAAAATTTCAACACCATAGGTTTGAGCTGAGTTTGCATGGAAAATAGAGTTTAGGGTAAAGGAAATACAGTTTATATGGGGCACTAAGCAAGTCAGGCAAATTTTTGGTGTAAAGTGAGCGAGAGTGATCGGGTCAAGCTGACAATGATCCGGATCAGCTTCGGGTTAAGGCTGCAGTGAGTGGAATTCTTTAAAAAAAGCTCGGCATTAATTCAAGTAGGTGTAAACTAATACCCCCCAAAAGCTCAGCTCTCTAGAGGTAATTTGAATTTTTGGTGGAGTGATGTCTCCAGGCCCTTTCACCTCACTTTTTTTCACAATTTCAATTTGGATCAGACTCACCATTTCGGTTAGTGTGAAATCACGTGAGATCCAAGGCCGGGGTACGAGGCCAGGAACGAGACTACTGATTTGCTCCTCGTCATCGACGCATTAGTCTTACTCGAGCTGGGAACACGTCCGCTATCGAAAATGGTGGCGCCGAGACTTCACACATGAGGAAGTGCACTTCAAAAAAGCAGAAAAGACGGAAAAATAGTGTCATGCCATACTTAATTAAGTCAAGCAAATAAACCACCACCACTTAAATCACTTCTCTAGGGCTATTTCTTTGGAGCGTCCAGAGAAATGGGCACAACCTCAGCTCGATGTGTCATATCCTTCTCTCCTAGCTGCAAGTGCATAGCTTCGGCTGCCCTCTATGGAATTTGTATTTCCTTTACTCGGTACAGGCCTTTTAGAGTGTCAACAGCGCTAATGCTGCAATTGTGCATATTTGACAAAAGTGTAACACTGGTGAAGTACACTTTTGAGCCTCTGATGCGCGATGCAACATGATCTGCAGCTGAATTGTGATCATGTAACACTTGAATACTACTGTACAAATTACGGTGGCCTGAGCGGTTGTCAACCCAACCTGCCAACTTACGATTGCCTCAGCAATGGTTTAACAACCAAGGACTTCTCTCGCGTTGCAACCCAACGCATAATTTGCCTGCAGGTGGCGCCTGCATTGCGACTCCAAAGACCTGTACTGAGTACAATCATTTACCACATTTCAGGCTTAAATATTTATAGGCAAAAATGCGGGAGAAAAAAAAAGCGTTAATCGTCAGCACTTGTTTCTCTACACAGTATATGTCGGATATCGTTGTATCGAACAGGGCAGCTATTGAGTAAAGAATATACAGTCTTGCTAACCTATTCTTCTTATGTTCGTCCCACTCTGACCACCATTCCAGGTAGTTCTGATAATGAAGGTGACATGAGATGGCGAACCGGCCCGGTAATCTCTTAGAAATATCCTCCCACTTCTCCCCCTTCCCTCAAAGTTCTATTATCAAAGCATCTTCCTCAGAAGTCCATTTAATTTATTTCTTAGTAGGTGAGCGCGTTGCCTTCGGGCTAGAAGTCGCTTCAAGAAGGACAAGGGTAAGAAGGGTCCAGGGCCCAATAAGGCGACAATGTTTTACATGTCCGGAAAGTCTCTGAGGTGGAGACCAGTATAATCCAGTCCAGCGGGGAGGTCGGTGAGAAAATTGGACGGCGGTGGAGGTAATGATGGGTACGACGACTCATTGTACGAAGTCATTGGTGTTTGTTAAACGTTAGGTGAGGAGTCGGTGCTGAAAATACGAGATTCAAGGCATTACTAAGATAGCAGGCGAACAGAACAGTCTACTTATATATGTGGCTGTAGTACAAACCTACTCTTTCTACATTAGACATTAGCAGTAGATCCCCAGCATCATTGACCACAACAAAGCATGCTCCGGAAACATCAAGCTCATTCTTCGATATATCAACCACTAATACCCATCTGACAAACGATTCAACCCTATATGGTAGACCCTTGTTTGTCTATCAGCCATAGCCGGGGAGGTTGGGTATCCAGGGTGAGGTTGAGGGACGAAGTACTACTGGCGCATTGCACAACCTCTGGATGATTTCGCAACGGCTTATCAACTTCTGAACATATTTATTCTCTGGGACTTGCTCAAAACTAAATACAAAAAGTTAGTAAGATCTCACATGCATATGATTACAAGACGAGATTGCCATACAGATAATGTAAAAATTTCTGCCCTGAAACCGCCAATGTTCCAACGCCAATGCAGATAATAGTTGTTACCATCACTCTCTGGCCCGTAGTCGATACTTAAGCCTTCTTTCTTTGTTAGTAGTTCTCTTTCGGTTCATACTGCTCGTATATATCGCGAAGCATGTTGTCTATTGCAGTTTCCTGTATTCCCAGGGTTTCTCCCAGGTTTTTGTATATTGTGGACAGCATATAAAATGAAAATCTTCGGAAAAACCCTGCAACAGCATTATGCTCTGTGACTTTGGTGTTATGGTGGATATGTTGGATATGTTGGGCAATTTCGACTGGGAGTACGGTATAACTGTCGAAACTGAAATCTAACACTGCGCGTTTGACTATATTATAGTAGCTCTTAAAGAGGCTTATAAGTTCTCCAACCTCACTATTTTAAAGCAGTTCTTCCCATGAGTACTCGCCGATGCTAGTAACATCTGGGTGAGGAAACTGCCCGCAAAGATGCTAGAGATACGGCTCCCTTGGGAAAAGGTTGTCTAGTGGGGTAGAATCGCTATCCTGGTATCTTGCGATAACACTATTAGGAATGAGTAGTGGCTAAATTTAATTCTTTGACTTGCTATTGGGTGAATAGTACATCTATCGTGACTACCTGGTATGGATCTTGTGTTTTGGAAGGGTTTAGATCTCTTGCATATTTATCCCTTTGTAGGACGTCTTCTGGTGACTTAAAAAACAGCGTTCCTTCAAAGTGGTGTGGACGCGCTTTGGAATGGCAAAAACCCCCATAATGCATTAATCCCATAAAGATAACCCGATGACCGTACGTTGACCCACTCGATAGCGTCCATATCCCACGAACTCTAGCATCAAACTCCTAGACATGAAAGCTAGCTGCCTACCGATGGATGCATGAAATAGCAATACCTTGTAACGCAAATGGGGTCGGTTGGTAATAACATAACGTATACTTCATAACAGCCGCTTGAGAAATTATATAGTCATTTTTTTATGATCCTGCAGACGGACAACATTGGATGGGTGTTTCTGCCGGATACCCAGATACTCCTCAGTCGTAACTACTTAATTACTTTGCACTTAGGAACTTAGCTTTACCGTACTGGTAAATGACCTTACTCGACGCACAGCCCATTGCAGCGGTTTTCGAACAGTATTCCATAAGATATTTTGCGCGTGGGTATTATGAAGTCCTACGGATTGGCGCGTGGAGGTGGGCTGTATGATATCAATTGCACGAGGTGACTATGGAGCGTGGGCGCGCAGGGAAAAAAACGAAATGCCTGTGAAGTCGCGATAGTTCGTCCAATGGAACTACGCTAGATACATACACGGCGCTGGATACTATGCTCCATTCTCCCAGGCGTACTCGACTCCATGCTCCCAAGTGCGCTCGACTCTGTGTTCCCAAGTGCACTCGACTCCAAGACTCGACTACATATGTACTTACGGATCCAGCCGCTCTAAAAACATAAAATTGGCCGCCACTCAAGAACGGCTGGGCGGATTCACGATCCGAGGGCCCGACCACTTAGAGAGCATCGAGTAGATCATTTGAGGTCGAACAAGCGCTTTAATCAAACTGCAATCGATGGAGTTGACATGGTGTAGTGGATAGTTATACGGGGGGGATTCCATCAACTCCACCATCCACCCATGCCAACTCCATGAATATTTCTCCAATTGATTCTTTTTTTGTCAAATGATCTACTCGATACCCTCTAAATGGTCGCCTTCGCAGATCATGAATTAGTCCAGCTGTTCTCTAGCGGCAGTCAATTTTGTATTTTTGGAGCGGGAAAACTCCCGAGAGCGCGGAGATGAGTGTACTTGGAAGCGTGCAATAAAGTGTACCTAGGAGTATGGTGTCGAGTGCACCTGGATGCATAGACGAGCGGAATGGCAGGTGGCCGAAATCATGACGTCGGTCTGAGTCTATTAGCATATACCCTATCTTCAGATACTGCCAGCCAGCACTCTGATGGGATCCCACGATATCTCACGGTCATAGTATTGGCAATTTCAGCTATCTCTCCTTCGGCCATGGTAACAATCAATTCTTGGGGAGAGCAGATCTCCGGCCCAGTTTTTCTAGCAGAATCTGCAGTCCAATTCCCATCGAATTTGGACGCCTGTATATATACGCACACTGGTACATTCAGACTGCTCATGCCGGTCAACCCTTTTGTACCATGGTGATGCCAGTGGTGATAGTGATCACAGTGCTTGCTAATATTGGACAGCAAGACATTGCCTATGGTTTCTGGTATGTTTTGCGGGTCAGGAAGAGGAAGGAATACCCGGCTGGCGGGATGTGGAGGGTAATGCTAGTAGCAATAGAATCTTCGGCGAAGAGGCCGTTTTTGACACTTTTTCACCCAGTACCCACCCTGGGATATCTTGTCTTGTGGCCAACATCGCAACAATGTTGTCCAGACGGCCTAAATCCTTCCAAAACCTTGCTCCACCATCTAGAAATGCCCAATATTATTCTATACTAGCTATCATCACTAGAAATTAGACTTCATCTACCCGTGCATTCGGTCTTAATGATACCTTGACGTCGTTCCGTGATTTCACTCCATCAGTGGCTGCAAAATATTAACCATATATCCAATTATGAGATATTGAATCATTTCCCTAGGGCATACTAGTTGTCTACTTCACTTTCCCTATACTGTCGTGCGGGTATCTTCCGCGCAGCCGTCAGGATGTATCAACCTCGCCGGGCACTATAAGCTGTTAGGGTAAGCCGTTTAACTAGGGTGGGAACCTTTTTTCTTCTTTCACTACCAATCTGCGACACACGGCGAATATATATGCGTCTAATTCTATAACGCGCAAAGATCTAGCTGGAATACATGTTGTGGTTCTGAAGATGTGTACTTATGTAGCCAATGGAGCGGGTATGAACTTGTGGGTGTAATCACAATGCCTTCTTCCCCACCTCGTCTTTCTATCTCTATATCCAACCTACATTCACATTCACTCAGGCCAAAAAATGTAACTGATCGAAACTACATTTATTCCCAGCCAACCAAGTCACTCGCAGCACGAAAAAAACACCCCCACCCTCCCCGCTATCTACACAAACACCCCACAATTCCCCGATTCCATCGTATACTTCCAGCGTAGCGGGCAAGAAACGAATAAAAAAAACCACACATTGAAAAGAAGAAAGTTTTCAAAACGCCCAAAAAGCCCCCCACAAGGAAGAAAGTTAACAATTCAAAAGAAGAACGAAGCAGTATAAGATAAAAAGTAAACGGTATTGTAGTGTAGTTGTAGTCGAAGCTGTAGTTGTAGTGTTAATAAGAGAAGAGGGTTTGACAGGGATGTCTCAGTATCGAGAGGGAGGGAGATAAAGAAAAAACCAATGCATGGTAGGTTGATAATTGTTGGTGACGATGATGACGATGGCGATGATGCATAAAGAAAGAAATTCGTTCCATAAAAACAGTTCCCAAACTTCCGTGATTCTTTTTTTTGTACTTCACGCCGAAAACTCCCCTGCCAACCAGCAGCCCAACAACATCAACAAGCAAAAGCCTTTCCAAATGCAATGACACCAAGAACAGCAGCAACAACGCAGTTGGAGAAGATAATAATAGCAAGAAAGGATGGAAGGGTACTAACGGTCCCCTCTCTGCCAGGTATTAATCGCCACCATCAGACCCACGCCGATTATGACAACCCCTAACACGGCGCCGTATGGAGCACCGCTCTGTTTCCTCAGCAGCAGCGCCTGCTCTTTACTGAGCCCCGACACGGATGCCAGGCCAGAGTCTGCACGTAAGATTCCCGAAGGTTGCGGAATACTTGCTCTTCGACCCTCGAGAGCAACCTGTACCCCCTCATCAGAGGTGGTGATGTTGTCCGTCTGAGAGCCGCGCTCCTGTGCACGCTGAGCACGTTCATCTTCGTCTTTTCTAATAGATCTAATCGTGTCGAGTAGCGTTTTCTTGTGCGTATCGCGGTCTTGTTCCGCGGCTTCGGCGCGGAGTTTATACGCCTGCAGTTCGCTCTTTGCTACTTCTAGTTCGGCGAGAATTTCTTCCATGCGACGTTGTAGTGCATTTGCGGATTTGGTAGCGGCGAGAGCGGCAGAGTCGATGATGCGCTCAGGATGCTCCTTATCGTCGTTATTGATTTCTTCTAGAGAATGTGAGCTAACAACTTCCTCAAAGCTACTATGTTCTCTGGTGAGAGATGACTCACGGAATTTGCCTCCATGTAGCATTCGAGATGAATTCTCCAGTTGCACAGCCCTATCTTCCGCTTCCTCGCGGGCCTGCTTTTCTCTTTTCAAGGCCTCTTCAAGGCCTTGGATGCGCACTGAGTTCGTTTGCACCTCTTGTTTTGCGCGGTCGAGTTCACCTACCAGCGACAGCATCTGTTGGGGTGAGTCTAAATTTTTGGTGGATCGGCCGTCGGAGGGTACATCAGGAGAGTCAAACCGCGATAATTCGGTAGTAGGTTGCACCTGGAGTATCGTGAACGAGGGTCTTGACGACTCGTGGACTCCATTTGTAAGTGGAATATCGTTAGACACAGGTTTGTCTTCAGGCTTGTGCTCCGCAGATGATACAGCAGAAAGAAGGATATCAAACGTTTCTGCGGTTCGTTGGAGATCTTGCGACTGCTGTTTCGCGGCGTATAGTTCATGCTGCATTGCTGTTAATTAGCTCCCCTGACGACTAGTGTGGCAATGATTCATACATTCAGTCTTTTGACTACCATTTCCATTGACACTGGCGCCATCATGATTGGTTGCTGACGATGACCGGGTCCTGCAGCCCCATTGCCATTCGTCACCGATCCCCGAGAGCTTTGAGAACCGTTCCGCCCTCGTGCACTATTCTGCGCAGAGCCATGACCATTTGGAGGCCCTATAAGCGGACCGTTAATCAAGGGATCGATGTCACCGAAATTGAGCTCGAAGTTTCCTACATGCGCCCCCGCATGCTCTACCCGTGCTGCCACCTTGTGATGCACGATCGTCTTGTTGTCCTCCCCAACAATATCTATCCCCAACTCCAGCACATCCTCCGTCCGCAACTCATGTGCTTCGCTCTCCTGATTCTCCTGTGAGAGTCTTTGACCGTTGACAAAAGTTCCATTTGAAGATTTGACATCGCGGATCCAAACTTTACCGGTAATCTTATCGGCCCAAACTTCTGCATGTTGCCGTGAGAGCACTTTTGAGTCAAAAAATCCGTTCATTTGTGTCGGTATTGTTTTGGTATTTGTTTGCCGGCCGATTCGAAGAGTCTCCGGGAGGAAGGGTAGCGGTATCTGTTTCCGTTCGAAGGTCCCATTGAGGGGTAGTAACATCAAAAAGGATTGCTGGGGCTGCCCATTTTGAGTCAACGGGCCACTCATCAAATGTTGCGAAGGAAGAATAGGCCCTGGCTGGTGAATCCCATTGACAGGGCTGGGTGTCTGAGACGTAATAGATCCAACCCCGTTCGTTCTAGCGTGATTCATGTCTGTCTTCGGCCAACCCACGGTACCATTCCCATTCGCTGTACCACCAGCGCGGGAAGTTCCCTTCTTTTTTCCGCCCATTCCACCCAAAGAAGTCACCCATCCGCCGTTAGCCATGCTGCTGCTGTTGTTTTCCAACGACGACACCGACGACGACGCAGACTGCGAGTTGTATCGTTGCGATCCCTTGCTCCGTGGTATAAAAATCTCGGAATCGAGGCTGCCCTGTCCGCTCCAAGATCTCGGGCCGGAATGTACATTTGGGGGAGGCGCAACGGCAGTCATGGATTGGCCACGGGACTACTCCGGAGATTGAGAAAATAGGAGTCCTGGAAAACTGCAGCCGGGAGGTTTCACACTATGGTGAAGGTCGGTTAGCATTGAAGTGAGAGGTTGACGATTCGCGTGTTGTTTTCCGATCGTCGACAGAAAAAAACAGAGGCACGTGACTAAACGAACGACGAACCTAGCAGCTGAAGAGACCAGGAGACAAGCCGATCGGGACCCTATCTGCGGCGGTAATCAAGGCTGCGCAACAAGTATGTCGTCTTAATCAAAGCTGCGATGGTCGGAGGAGTATTTGCGAGAGTGTTTGCGAGAGCGCACGCGTCGGGGGGCAAGAAAAGGAGGTGTCGCGGAGCCGAGCGATGGGGCGATGGGGCGATGGGCGCAGTGCGATAGATGAGCGAGAGCCCTGGGTGTTCTCTCGAGCGTAGAACGTGCTTGCTGCCGAAAATAGAGACAAGTTGTGGGCCCTTGGTGTTGTGGCGGGTGTTGATTTTTTTGTCGTTTGCGGACTGTCTGTAGAAGGATTTGTGCGGTTCGATGGATAAGGAGAGTGGCCGCCGAATTGATTATGCCGAGCCACCCGCCGGCACTTGTGGTGCCCGCACCTTCTCCCTCATCCCTGCCGCCGCATGAAAATACGGGGTGTCGAGCAACCACAACCGCAGCCATCGCCTTCATCAAGACGCTGTATGCGGGACCGTATCTCTTCTCGCATTACATGTATGGGTGTCTTTAGAGGGCTGGGGGAGCTCGGTTCTGCAGGGAGAGGGGCTCTTGAATGCATACGTATTGGTCGCATTTGTTTGTTTCGGTGATTTTCATTCAGCCTTTGACGATCCAACCAACACGAGTCTAGTCTAGACGTCTTTCTTGCTCCGCTTTCTATCGTATTGTACTCTGCAGCACGTACCAAGTGAATCTCTCTGCACGATGCTTGTGAGTGGCCACCAGACTACCAGTAACGCTTTTAGCACCAAGCTCAAGGCTACAGTGCTTGATGCTAAGCTACAAGCAAACAATGGCCAATGACGTTTATGCTTGGAAAGAGCTGTGCAAACGAACAATGATGATGAATGACGGTTTCGTCTGATATTCGCCTGTGATTTTCAATTCAGTGCCAAATTCCAAGTACGGCATTCTAGACATCTGCATCATGGCATCGCTTTTCTCTCCGTCTTAAAATCTGGCTGTTCGTTACATCACCTGGTAGGGGGGCAGAAACACCACCTGACAGCTCTGCGGCTCTTTCATTCATCCATTCATTGATCAATCCAAAACACTCCCTCCAAACCATGCTGAGATCTGTCAACAGTCAACCATCGACATCTAGTTGAAATTGCTATGCCCGACATAACCACCCTACTCCTCGTCTACATTCTGGGAGGCCTCACTTTTATCCCAGTTACAGTCTGCCTGTTCTTCCTCTATGCCTATTTCGTCTTTCCAGAAATCCTTCGTGACCCGCTGGAGCCGCCATTGGAGCGAGATGGCGACGATGATGTCTTCAAGACCGAGGACGAAAACCTGGTGAGGAGGTTGGCGAACTCGGTGGATGTCGCAGCCGGCTACTTCCTAGTTACCAGGGAGTTCGTACCCGGTGGAGTCAATGGAAAGCCCCCAGAGAGAGCTTCACCGGCTGGAAGCTCTACACCGAAGGAGAGCTCTGCTTCGGTGTACCAATCTATGTATCGTACTCTATTCGATAGGAAGTCCAGTTTTGGCGTCGCAGATAATGGTAATGGCCAGAAAGGTCGGGGGAAACGGGCAATGAACGAGTTCTTTGTGGTTCTTCGGTATTGATGCCGTAGTCTCAACAACCCACCCCTTGGTTGCTAACACCGTTGGCAGACATGGTCACCTTATGCTGTACGATGACGAGCAACAAACGGAGGTTCGCCATGTCGTATCGCTCGCGCTCTACGCCGTCAGCATCTATGGCGGCGGCGAGGAGATCCCAGAGGGCGAGCTCTACATTCGACGGAATGCAATCTGCCTGAGACGACGTCCGGGCTCTATTGATCCATCGCTTGACGAGAATTCCGCGTTGCCGTTTTTCATGTTCTCGGAGAACTGCTCCAACAAGGAAGATTTCTATTTGGCTCTTGTCAAACACCAAGAAAGGTCGCCCGAAGACCCGACCATACCGCCTAGGCCTCTCAAGTATCGTCAGAAGGATGTGATTTCGTTGGTTCAGCGCCTACACTCATCGGAGGACCAACTACAGATGAATTGGGTCAACGGATTAACTGGCCGGATATTCTTGTCGATCTACAGGACCCCAGCGGTCGAACATTTCATTCGCTCCAAAATCACCAAGAAGATATCTCGAGTTGCAAAACCCAGCTTCCTGTCTGACATCAAACTGCAGCGCATTCACGTTGGCGACTCTGTCCCCTACATTACCAATCCTAGACTTAAAGAGATGACTGCAGAAGGCGACTTTTGTTGCGAGTTTGATATAAGCTATAGTGGGAACTTTAGACTGGTATGTACTTCCTAAGGCATAGGAAAGAATGCTAAAGTCAGTCAGGAAATTGCCACCAAAGCGACAATGAACCTTGGAGCTCGATTTAAAGCCCGAGAGGTTAATTTGCTTCTTGCAGTTTTACTGAAGCGTCTGGATGGCCACGGTGTTATCAGGATCAAACCTCCACCCAGCAACAGGTTGTGGTTTTCCTTCGAGAGGATGCCCAAGATGGAGCTGGCGATTGAGCCCATCGTTGGATCTAGACAAGTGGCATGGGGGCCTATATTACGCATCATCGAAAGTAGGATCAGAGAGGTTATCGAAGAATCCGTTGTTCTTCCATACTATGATGATATTCCTTTTACAGACACGATAGATCAAAAATTCCGAGGAGGCATCTGGCATACGCACAAAAAGACTCCACCATCCGCCGTCCCTAAAGTTGCCCCCGCTACCGCCACCGCCGCTGCTGCGGATATAACAGGGGACTCGGCCGACGTCGAAGACAGTGAGGCAGTGGCTGAGATGGAGGCCGACGAATCACTACTATCAATGAGCGGACCCAAGTCTCAAAGCACACCGGTGCTTCCAACTTCTCCCGCTCCCGCAACAGGAGAGGACAAAGCTGCATCTATTGTAGGACTGGTGGATACCGACGACGTCACAGCCCCAGCTACCAGAACAGCATCTGTTAAATCTAGAGATTCTTCTTCAAGTGAGCGAAAATCAAAGGCCCATCGACCCCACCCTTTCACTTCAATAACACCTACTCCTCCAGCACCCTCAATTGGGACAGACACAATCAACGTGACGGCAATACGCGAGAAAACCGATTCAGTGGACGCAAGCTCAGCAATGAATTCCATTAGATCCCATTCCTCATCGAGTCCTCAGTCTCCATCGCCAATGTCAACTGGTAATATTGGACCCAAGAAGAGCTCCAGCGTCAAAGCGATACCTGAAGGCTTAACAGATACGGGCGATGCAGACGATGCATTTTCGCATTCGATGGGTAGTAGTATCTCTGGCGGTTCCGCGCAGGCATTTGGTTCAAACTTCTCTCAACCTAACCTCCTAGGTCCAGGCTCTCGGTCGTCGACAACCTCCACAACCTCTACTGTCCCAAAAGGGCCCCTGGAGTCCATAGCAGCCATCGGGACGGCTACAGCCGCGGTAAAGAAATGGTATGCAACCCGCAAAAACAACACCGCCCCCAACGACAACACCAGCACCCCCACCCCCACTCTCCCTGCTCGGCATCTCCCACCTGCTACCATCCCCCCTCCACCACCAAAGAAATCTACCGCCCCTATCGCCGTACCAAAGCGGAACAAGCTCCCGCCACCACTTCTCCCCGCCCGCAAAAACAGAAATGTCTCTGCACCGCCATTACCACCACAAAAAAACGCAAACGGTAGCGAGCTATTAGTAGTTGCGGCGCCAGACTCGGAACCAAATACTCCAGAAGTGGAGGATAGCGGATTTGATGCACCTGGAGGACTAAGCTTTGATTCGGAGTCGTCGAGTTCAAGGGGCGGAGGAGGCAGTAGCTGGGAACGTGGACCAATTAAGGAGCGTGCGCAGGAAGAGAGTGAGCTTTGGCATCCGGCGGAAGAGACCGAGATGAGGACAAGGGTGCCGTGGGAGGCTAATGAGATGTGATTACTAGCATGGAAATGGAGAAGGGGGTGCATAAGAGCTTTGACTATATTGTATACTATTGCAGGGGGGAGGGGGGAGGACGTGGCATGTTTATGTTTTGAGTCTGTTTTGCAGCTAAAGTTAGGATTAACTATAGGAGTATGGCATTGGGTTGGTGAATGTATGGTAGGAAAACGCGGAGATGAGTATGGAGAACCAAATGATATTGCATTGTAGCATCTGGGATCACATGGATAAGTGACGAACAGGAACACAACAAGCACAGCATAACACTGATTCGCCTTCAAATATATGGCCAGTTTGGTCAGCTCTGGTTCTGCTGCAAACAAAACAATCGAAACACTCATGAAGGGAACGAATGATATATGCAAAGCCAAACACGCATTCGTAACAGAAACCACAAAATTCGATCCTCCTCCTTAACCACAGCTGCCCCCCTGGCATCCTCCTCCACCCCTAACACTATCCACGCTCCCAAGCTTCCTCCCAGGCGGCGGCGGGCCTCCTCCACCCGCTCCTCCACCCGCTCCCTCACCAACCGCATACCCACTCTTCTCGGCACTCCCGAGCGCATCAATCGAGAACAAACTAATCAAATACAGGGCAATAAATGTTATGAGGGTATCAAGCCACCCGGAGACCCTACGTCCTACAGGGACATTCGCAGAAACAGTGCCATTCCTTATATACGCAGGTGCTGCCGCCGCAGGAGCGCCGAGCTTGTGGCCAGCGCCGGAGTACGACGGTTTCGCGTTACGCACGTGGCGCTCGACGGCGGAGGTCAGTGAGCTGCGATCAGCGCCCTGGATGCGATCTACTTCTGTGCCTGAAGCGAGGATGATGAAAGTCGGCATACTTTATGCGGTCAGCTGTGGGGAAGGAAGAAAAGGAAGGTGGGAGAGGGATACGCTCGAACACCGTATTTTGCCGCTACGGCTTGCGCAGCATCTACATCGCATTTTACGAAGGCGACTTTTCCGGGGGAGGCATGTTTTGTGGCCAGTGCTTCGAAGACGGGGGCGATGATTTTGCAGGGGCCGCACCAAGTTGCGTGGACTTGGGAGTGTTAGTGAGGGAGAGAGGGAGGTGGGAGGAGGGAGGAGGAGAGGGGGTGAAGGTACAATCGATTACGACGACGGAGTTCTTGCTTGCAAGCCCCGAGAGTTGATTGGGTGTTGTTACAATGGAGTAGCGGGCTGCCATTGTTGTGTGGTGGTTGTTTGTCGGGGAGGGGAGATAAGGAGGTGAGGTGAGGTGGTCAGTTTGGCAGCTGTGGCTGCTAACTGCTGCGTCATGTACGTACATATGCCCCATGAATTTTGAGCCACCACAAGCCCTTCACGTCTCCCTCCATAACCTCCTCCACCAACCACAACAATGACCGACGCCTCCTTCGACCTCCTCGACCTGGTCGATGACCGCATCGACGACCTCTCCACTGCACTGCAACCACTGCTATCACAGACGATCCTGGACCATGCCAATAAGCTACCAGTCGCAGACAAGGCGCGTCTCTATGTACTCACCACATATGCCATCGAATCGCTACTATTCTGTACATTCCCCCTTTTTCCCCGCCTCTGCCCCCGCTGACACTCAAAAGCCTACCTCCGCCTAACTGGCGTCTCGGCCAAATCCCATCCCGTAATGCGCGAACTAACCCGCGTGCGACAATACGTGAACAAAATTAAGAGCGCCGCGCCGGCCGTGCAGCCAATAGTCCTCGACAAGGCGGCTGCAAACCGGTTCATCAAGGCGGCGCTGGCAGGGAATGATCAGTATGATACTGAGCGGGCGGAGAGGGAGGCGCGGGAGCGGGCGGGCGCGGAGGCGAAGCTTGCAGCACTTGGGCCGAGGGAGGAGGAGGAGATTGTGGTAAGGAAGCCGGAGGTGGAGGAGGAAGAGGAGGAGAAGGAGCTGGAGATTATTGATGAGGAAGGAGGAAAACGGAAACAGAAAAGGGGAGGTGAGAGGAAACGGCCCAAGCGGAGTGTGGAGGAGAAGGAGAGGCGGCGGGCTGAGAGGAAAGGTTTGTTCCCACTTCCCATGGTTGTGGGTGATGCTGACATATGGGGTTTTGCAGAAACAAGGAAGGATGTGAGGAAGAAGAATAAGGCTGCTGTTGCGTAGGCGATTTTGCATGGTTCTTGCATTGTACGATAGTCTTATGGGTTGTTCACCAACAAAGCGTTGCATGGAATAGAACATTGATATGGGGAAAATATGGTATTGCAGCTCATCTATCTCTGTGGTCTACTATACTTCATCTCTCTTGCTTTCTCAAGTGGTAACCATGGATCATACAAGCCCAGCCATTACCGCCAATCCAGCACCCACTTTAATGGCCTATTCCTATAGGATATAGAGCAGTGATATCCTTTGCATGTCTCCTAACACCAACAGCAAGCCAACAGATTATGTAGCCTTCAAAGCCTCACGCGTCGCCTTTTCGACCTTTGCCTTCGCTCTCAGCTTTGCTCTCGTTTTCCTTAAACTACGCTACATGTCAGTCCTTTCCTTTCTCTCATTCACACAGCATCTCCGGGGGGAGGGTATACTCAGGCGGCTTCTCAATTCCAACCCTCTTCCTCAACGCATCTACATCTGTCTCTAGCTCCTCCTCCCAATAAATATTAATCACATCTTTTGCCTTTAATCCATTCCTGATAGCCCAAGGAAAATACGTCTCCCGTATCCGTCTTCTCTCGTCCCGCTTCAGCGTCAGCGCCGCAAACATACTCAACCCCGTCATTGGGATCAGGGTGTTTGCAAACTCGAACGCCTTTAGCGCCACCTCCCCCTCGCGCACTACCGGTAGTCCCGTCAGCGCGTGGTAGAAGTCGTGGCATTCCCGGTACCGCTGCATCACATACGCGCACTCGGGGTCGTCGATGTATCGTACCTGCGCTTTCTCAGCATGTGTGAAAGGAGGAGGTGGGTACTACTACCGATGTACGAGTATCCGGAGATACACCCTCCCGGTCCAGCCAGCCGATGTACTCCCGCCCCACTGTGTTTTCGGGGAGCTTCCGGAGACGCTCGAGGTTTAGAGAGGTCGAGGTGATGCGTGGACGGTCTTTTAGGATGCGGCGACCGGTAGGGTCCGAGAGCATGGCGTCGCGGAGCCGGTAGATGAAGTATGGAACTGCAGTTGTTTCTCCGCATATGGCGATCATGTCTGATTTATTAGTACAGGCAGCTGAAATATGCTGGTGAGCTTCATACCTGCACGGCGGGGGTTGAAGAAGCAGACAATGGCGGAACTGGCGCCCAGAAAGATGCGCTCCGGAACTGTCAAGGGAACATGGCCCGGGTAGTTTGGCGGCGGCCGAGAGAGGGATGAGAATGTGCGGGTTGTTGTTGCATGGAAGGCGGCAATTTGGGTGTAGTTTGTAGATAGGAGCTGTTGTGTAGCTCTACGAGCGAGTGGTGGACTCATGGGGTGTTGTTACAGATTTACAGATTGAACATTGGTAGGTGATATCTCGTGTTGCATGATGTCAGGCGGCTAAAACACGACTACCAACCAACCTTCTTCACACCATGACCATCGACGAAGAAAAGGCATCCGCAGTACGCACGTCCACTTTACCTCGCAAGCTGGAACAAAGGACTGACATCCAGCCTCTCTTAGTCACGCGAACTTGAATGGCTCCTATCCTCACTCGGCGAAACCATCGGCGCACTTCACTCAGGCCTAGAGGAATGCCTTTCCCTACTTGACCCCAATGGACCAGGTTCAACACTTGCACTCTCCACCTCGCGTTCCGAAGCTCTTAAGGGCATCATTACTCGGGTCGGAAGCCGTGTGACTCGCGGTGACATGCGCGTAAAGATGTTCGGACTCCCGTACACCAAGGGACTTCAGGCCTACAAGCTCACACTCGCCGCGCCGACACACGACCACACCTTGATCCTCGAACAGCTGGTGGACGTGAATAATTATGTCGTTGAATCACTGGAGCTACTACAATTACATGCAGACGGCAAGTCTTTCATGGCGTCGATGGATGCAAAAAATGTTATGGAAAAGCTGTGTTCGTTGCAGTCGAATATGATGGCAGCCAGAACGGCATTGAAAGGAGCTCCGTCACACAGACTGTTTCCATTCCATGCCACTGACCCAAAGGTACCTACCGCTACGCAGTTTCCGAGGGTAATAAAGGCTGAGTGTATAGGTGTTTGATCCTCCCTTGCCGTCGTTCGTTGCATTCGATCTCTACATTTCAGAAGCCGCGATTATAACGGAGCTACGGACGTTGAATTCTCTGGTTTCACCAGAAGCTGATAAACACTCCTTCTTATCACTCGATACCATATCACCATTTGGATTCCGCGAACGCTTCGCCGCAGCGGTTGGTATCCACCACGGCGCTTCCAGGCAAGCACATGGTGTGGGAATCAACCCGGACGAAGTGTTCACCTACAATGGCGTGGAGGTTAAGGTGAGGGAGTTGGTGCGAGTGGAATCTCAGGATCCGAGCTTGATGGCCGCATGGGCGAAGCTGGGAGGGCTGGAGCATGTTTTGGGTATGACCATTAAGTCACTTAAGCTTGTTATGACGGCAGCAGGAATCGAATGAAACTCTGCCGGGTGGTTGTTCAGAGTCTGCGTGATCCGCAAAGAACTATACATTGTGCAATTGAATATATAAATAGGTAACCGCAAAAATCCCGACGCCAGAACTAGTTCCCAAGGCATGTAAAGCAAAATCTCCCGTACATATAACCCGACTATCGAGCGCCGTAATTCAAGCTCATCCGGAGCTGTCTTTCCTGCACGCAAAATCAGCATCGTAGTAACATCGCAAGAATTCCCAATACCTTATGGCTTGCCTGCAGCGACAGTCTCTCCAGCGTATGCTCCAACCTCTCCCTCTTATTCCGCAACAACCTCAACCTCTCAGCGCGAGCCTCATTTCCACCCTCAACCGCGGGAATTGTGGGTCGCCGTGGCTGGTTCTGGTGTATCCTCCCTTCGATCAGTTCCGATCGTGATATCAGGCCCTTTTCCCGCCGCTCCAGCTTTGCAAGATGTTCTTCGACTCGCCGTAAGAGATGCTCAACTTCGGGCCCGATTTCGTCAGCGAGGGCGTTTTGTGCGGCGAATAGTGCTGGCTCTGAGATTAACTCAAAGTGCTAAGAAGCGTTAGAGGCACTGGAGATGTGCGGAGGAGGGTGGTGCGCCGAACTCGTGAGATCTGCATTACTCGTTGTGTCCTTGGGAGGTCGCGCACACCTGAGTGGAGGATGGAGATTGAGGAGTCGAGGAGACGACTGCTGCCCTGAAGCGAGGCGACGCAACCGGCCAGCGAGTTGTTTACGCTTGAAGCCGACATTGTGTTGTTCGTGTGAAGGAGGTGGTGTTGTGATGGTGGGGTTTCGCGAATTGTTTATGTCGAATGTGACATCATGATAGAAGGGAGAAATGCATCAAAGTCTCCTAGTGTCAAAAACACCGTACAAAAGCTTTCAAGAAGTACATTATGCAGTTAATTATCTCTATTTTACCGATTTTTATTCATTCTGTATTGCACGATGATAATCAACGGTGAGTCTCAGACCAGCAGCAACATCTCACAACCGACTTTCATATCTACAACTCCGTTCCGCCGCCTCTCCGACACCGCACCCCGTCTTTAACGCACCACCGTTCACTCCACCCAACCTCAAAATGTCGATCTTGGAGAACCTTTTCGGGAAGAAATTCAACACTCCCATCAGTGCGTTCTTCACCATCTGTTCTCCTCGGGATTGTGCTGACTCATCGAATAGTGAGGCCGATGGCGCCCTTCTTCGTTGCCGGTATGTCCTAGATCAACACATGATACATCTGTAAACCCGGGTAGTGTGACTGATGAGCAATTGCTCAATTGCAGGAGTTGTCGTCTTCTACGGAATCAACAGTTTTGCCAAAGTTCTTGCGAACAGTATGGCTCTCCGGCATCATTATCGTTGGACCGACGAACCCCTCGCTAACCTTTTCGTAGCCGACGAGTTCAAGAACGACCCTCGCAACCCCGCCGCAAAGAAGAATGTGGGCCATTAAATCGACAACCCTGTGATGAGACTGTATAGGAAGAGAAGGCGCGGGGGAGAGGAGGATATTGTATATCACTACTGCTACTACTCTGCAAGGCAAAAATTCGATAGATTTGGCGTTGTACTCTATACATAGCAATGAGAGCGGGCTCATTGGTTCCGTTGTGCTAGGTTCTTCGCAATGTTGGGTTTCTGTGATTCTGCTGTTACCGCCCCACCGTGGCGCCGAAATCTTTCGATCCGAGGCGGGCGGCATGAATTCACGATTTTAGAAACAACGTAGAGGAACAAAGCGCTTTACATAAAAGCACAAGATTATATGTTTCTGAAAGAGCAAGCATGGATGTATGTGTGTTTATGGTGGCAAAGTCGAGTCATTGTGCGGCTCACCACCGCAAATCAGGCGGCTGCTCTAGTTGCCCCCTTGTTTTCCTGAGCCTTTAAAAGCCCTGCCCATGGTTGATGCCACGCCCCAACCCACCAAGCTCGCTACCACACTCATACTCAACAACTCCATCGCTTCACCACCTCCCTTAGCAAAACAGGAATCCTCCTTCGAACTTACTGTCCTTCGTCTTCGTACTCTCCCAGACCTACCCCTCGAATCCGTAGTTTATGTCCATCGAAAATCTCAAGGTTAATGGTGAGTTTCGTACTTCCGCTCTCTGCTGCTGTCATTTCCCCGCCACCCTCAGGGGTGCTACCGAGCTCACACTCTCAGCCTTACCCCCACGATATCGTGAAGCGAGAACATCTTTACTAACTCAAGCTCTTGTTCACATTTAGACCCTTTCGCCGACGACGTTGGTGATACGCAACCCAAGAATTACGTTCACATCCGTATCCAGCGTATGTATCTTGCTTCCTGCTTCTCTTCCGTTCGCGCTGAGCCTCCACTAACTTCTTGCAGAGCGCAACGGTCGCAAGACGTTGACGACTGTTCAAGGCCTGTCCAAGGACTACAACCCCAAAGCTCTCCTTAAGGCCTTCAAGAAGGAATATGGTTGTACCCCTCCGTTCCCTCACATTAACTAGACCTGAAGCTGATATGAGGAATAGCTTGCAATGGCACCATCATCCAGGACAAGGACATGGGTGAGGTGATCCAGCTCCAGGGGGATCATCGCACCAAAGTGATGGACTTTCTCACCGACACCGATAAGACCAAGCTGGGCAAATATGCGCTCCAGAAGGATCACATCAAGATCCATGGATTCTAGCGCACGCACGCGAGCTATGAGACCGCGAATCCCCACCTAGTCGCTAGCCTCATCATCATCATTCATCATTATCGGAAGTGTTTGATGGGGTTTGCTTTTGTTTCTTTTTTTCTTTCGATGCCGTGTGGTAGATTATAGTCTTCTGTGTAATACATAACATAAACTTCTTATCGCCCACGGGATGCGAAACAAAAAACAGGGGAGGGAATTACTACTACTTGTTTCTGTCGCGTGTTTTTATTCACTCGTTTGTAATGGAAAGAAGCGCTTATTATTTGATTGCGGGCGTTCAGTTTATGTGTAATGAAACAAATGGAAGGGAAGTGAGCGTATCGCTTTGCTTCCTTAACTTCTTTGCCGCCCAAACGTAAAAACTCGCTCATAATCGTCAGCCCGGTTTGCTCTGAGTGCATATGCTATAACTACTATGATCTCCAACATCTGGGGCTGAACGAGCGATCCAAGATTTCAAGCTACTTTTCCTTTTTTTTGTGGTGGTGGGGGGGATTATGACGTTTTGTGGATCATACAGGCACGAGACGTGGACGTTCGACCTGGAGACAGTGTGGCTGTATTTGAGAGAGGAGAATCACCCAGAGGTTTATCAGATTTCGCTATTACCAATAGCCTGAGACGTTTCGCTCACGTTGCTCGGCGGGCTTGATATTGTTTCGTTCGATGAATGGTGGGTGTCGGAGTGCGCCGTTCGCAGGAAGGTGTTTCAAGCGCAAACAGGCGGTGGTGGCGCTGCATACGGATCATCACGGATTCCTACGCGTTCTGCAATGAGTCGAGAATTGTATCCACATCTGTCATCGTACCGGTAGTCTAGACTCCAGGCTATACATGTAGGTCGGACGCAGGGAAACTGTCCGGAACTTTCGATATATTGACTGTCAGGGGTTGAGGAATCTGCAGAGGTGCGGGAATCGAAATTGGGGTTTTTGTTGATGTGGGAAACTTAGAATGCAAAATGGTGGGTGTGGTGGGAGTCAACGAGTGACACGTGAAGTGAGTGAGTCTGGCTTGGCATGAGTCGCGATCCTTGAGTTGAGCCTCCGGAGGCAACAAACTATACACACTACCCCAACCACCTTTCAGCTCCTCTCGCATACAGCAACCTCACAATGGGTGGCGTACGTATCTCCCTCCTTCTTGCTTCCTAAAACACCAGCTAACTCCCACTTAGGATCTCAACCTCAAAAAATCCTGGCACCCCCAGCTCCTAAAGAACCAAGAGCGCGTCTGGCAAGAAGAAAAGAAAGCTCTCGAAGAACGCAAGCGTCTCGAGCAATGGAAGAAAGAGCGGGAAGAAGAGCGGCAGCTCCTCGAGCTGCGACAGATCCAAGAAGCCGCGGGAGGCAAGAAGGTTCTTGACCGCGTTGACTTTTTGTACTCGGGTCCCGTACAGGGAATGGATAGGACTACAGAAGAGAATGAGGCTTATTTACTCGGAAAACGACGTATTGATTCACTGCTCAAAGGAAACGATAACGAGAAGCTTAAGAAGGATGGCGGGGAACAGGCTTTCTTGCAGACACAGAATGCGAATACGCTCAGGGATACGATGGCGAAGGTCCGGGATGATCCCCTGCTGGCGATTAAGAAGCAGGAACAGATGGCGTATGAAAGCTATATGAAGGATCCGATGAAACGACGGAAGCTGCAGGAGGCGATTGGGGGGAAGGAGAGGAAACGGAAACATAGGCGGGATGAGGGGCATAAGAGTAGTCGGCGACATCGGTCAAGGTCACGGTCACGGAGACATAGGACGAGGTCGAGCTCGCCGAGGAGGGAGCGGGATAGCAAGTCGTCGTATCGGCATAGGTCGCGGTCACGATCTCCGCAACGCCGTGAACGGAGAGATTCTTCGTCTTCACCCCCGAGGAGAAGAGATCACCGTCACCGCCGAGATTCTCGCTCCAGATCCCGCGACCGACGACAAGACCACGAATCTTCTGGTCCCTGCCGCGAGCGTCCCTACGAGCGCCGCCCTTCACCTCCCCGCCGCCCCTCACCTCTCCGCCGCCCCTCACCCCCACGCCACTGCCGTCCCTCCCCAAGATACTCCGCCCCTCCTCGCCACCGCGAAAAAGCCACCAGCAAAACGGCCGAAGACGAGGAAGCGGAGCGCGCGCGGAAGCTGGCAGAAATGCAAGCCAACGCCTCCGAGCTAGAAGCAGACCGTACCAAGCGGCTGGCTGAGCTGGAGAAGAAGGAAAAGGCAGATGCGGAAGCTGAAGAGCGGGCTAGGCTACGCAACCACAGATTGAGTGGGAGAGCCGGTTTTCTAAACCAGGCGAATCGAAAAGTTTCGGAGATGGATCTCGGGGAGAGGATTAGTCGGGGACGGCAGGGGTTGGTGAGAGATCGTGACGAGGATTAATGAATGGCATTTTGGTTTGCTTTTGGGGGTTTGGGACGGTAGTTAATGCGGAGAGGCTCCGCGGAATTGGGGGATCGTTCGGCAATATTGGGATCTCGGGTGGGCTTTTCTTTCGATGCGGTACATGTTATCTATAGCAAAAATTGATATGGCAGTTTGAGGGTTTAGCTATCTAAGCGCAGATCAGGAGTTAACTTCCGCGGATACATATCCCCCCACCCCGCCATCCCTGGCTGGCAGCGATTGCGCCACCGCACATGTTTATCCACCCCACCTATCGCGACTAACAGCAAAAATTTCAGGAAACACGAAAAAAATACCCGTCCGCCTAACTCTGGAGCGCGGAGATACCGTAAGCAATGCCATGCTCAAGTAGAACTAAAACGTCCGATTCTGCCTGTACGTCTCAATTCACATCTTCACAAACAATAATGCCCGGAGTACCACCAACGTCTGCAATAGCTTCACAAGCACTCCTTACATCGACAAATTGTCATGGACATGTACACCTGGTTGTAGGCTGTAACCCGCTTGCAGCAGCACGGGTGCAGAAATCGAGAGAGGCTGGCGCAGTGGTAAGGCTTGTTGCGCCTGAGGGGGAGGAGCTGCCGTATGGGCTGCAAAAACGCATCGAGGAGGGGGAGATCGAGTGGGTCCGGAGAGGGTTTGAGATGGCGGACTTGGAGACGCTGGGGAGAGAGGAGGTTGGTGGGGTTGTGGATTTGGTGTGGATTACTTCAGAGGTGAGGGGAGATGGTGAGTTTATTCCCACCCCCAATGGAGCTTGTGGGCTGACACACATTCAGCCGTCCGTATCTCGACCCGCTGTCGTCGCCTGCGTATTCCCGTCAATGTCGTCGACGTACCAGAGTTATGCACCTTCACACTGCTAGCCACACACACCTCGGGCCCGCTCCAGATTGGCGTCACAACTTCCGGGAACGGGTGTAAGCTTGCCTCACGGATACGACGGGAGATTGTGGCGACGTTGCCGGAGGACCTAGGGCGTGCGTGTGAACGCATCGGTACACTGCGGCGACGGTTAATCGACGAAGCTGGGGGGTCGCCATTCGACGACGATGAGAGCACAGATCAGAACAGCGCTTTCAATACACTGATCACTGTGGCGGACGAGAAGACACGACGGATCCGATGGCTGTCGCAGATCTGCGAATACTGGCCGCTGGAGCGGTTATGCGCCCTCGATGTGTCGGAGGTGTTTGATACGTTCCCTGCTGCTGCTGCTGATGCAGAGTGTTTCCCGACGGCAAAACAGGGGAAGATCCTACTCGTCGGCTCGGGGCCAGGACACCCGGACCTCCTCACTACTGCTTCTCTCCGCGCACTCGAAACCGCAGACCTTATCCTCGCAGATAAACTCGTCCCCTCTGCCGTCCTTGCGCTGATCCCACGTCGCACCCCCGTCTTCATCGCAAAGAAGTTCCCGGGAAACGCAGAGGCGGCGCAAGAAGAGCTTCTCACTCGCGGCCTCACAGCGCTGCAGCGCGGAGAAACCGTGGTGAGACTAAAACAGGGCGATCCGTACATCTATGGCCGTGGTGGGGAGGAGTTCTCATTCTTTTCCGCGCACGGCTTCGATCCCATTGTTCTGCCCGGAATTACCAGCGCGCTCTCTGCCCCGCTGTTTGCGGATATCCCCGCGACACACAGGGGGGTGAGTGATCAAGTACTGATCTGTACTGGCACTGGCCGGAAGGGAGCGCCACCGAACCCCCCGGAGTGGGTGGAGACTAGGACGACGGTGTTTTTGATGGCGCTGCATAGGCTTAATGCACTGGTTGAGGAGCTAGCGGGGAAGGGATGGCCGAGAGATACGCCCGTTGCCGTGGTGGAACGGGCGAGTTGTAGGGACCAGCGGGTGGTGAGGAGTACGCTTGGTGTTGTGGGACGGGCGATTGAGGAGGTGGGAAGTCGGCCGCCGGGGTTGTTGGTGGTTGGACGGGCGTGTGGGGTACTGAAGGGAGGGGGAGAGAAAGGGTGGGTTGTTGAGGAGGGGTTTTCTGGGTTTTGAGATCTTTTGGAGTACTCTAGGTTATAGGATAAGGATTTGGGTCGTTTTGGTTTTTATTGTATGTACTTATTTACTGCTTTGAGCTGGAGAGGAGTGTATACCAGTTTTAATGTTAAGGCCTTGGTTGGAAGTGTATCGTGTGACACTTGAGTTATGTGTATTGGTGATGCACCCCACAAATCACAAACTTTACGCAGGGTTCCTCCGGCGGCAATTAACGACAGGCGGCGGCCATGACCCCGCAATACTGCGATCATAACAAACCTTTCTCACCACAACCCATCCACTCAATCCTTCACCATGGCCTCCCGAACGAACGAAGAATGGCACACCTTCCTCTCCTCACGCACCCCCGAAATCCTCAGCTCCCTCACCACCTCCCCACCACCGCCCCTCCCCATCCCCTCCTCATTCGCACAAACCATCGACCACACCCTCCTCAAACCCTCCGCAACCCCCGCCGAAATCACAACCCTATGCACCGAAGCAATAACCCACAACTTTCGCTCCGTCTGCGTCAACGGCCTCTACACCCCCCTGGTCTCCCGCCTCCTCTCCGACACCCCCGTCCTCACCTGCATCGTAACCGGGTTCCCCCTCGGCGCCACATCCTCCGCATCAAAAGCATTTGAAACCACCACTGCCGTCGCCCAGGGCGCGCAGGAAATCGATACCGTCCTCCCCGTTGGCCTTCTCAAGGGCCAAGACTATGCCGGTGTGTATGATGACCTAAGGGGCGTGGTACAGGCGGCCGGAGAGGCAAATGTGAAGGTAATAATTGAAACTGCGCTGCTGGAGAGGGAAGAGAAGGTTTGTGCGTGCCTAATCGCAGCGGAGGCGGGGGCAAAGTGGGTGAAGACGTGTACCGGCTTCAGTGGGGGAGGGGCAACGGTGGAGGATGTACGATTGATGAGGAGGGCGGTGGAGGGGTATGAGGGAGTGAAGGTGAAGGCGAGTGGCGGGGTGAGGACATGGGAACAATGTAGGGAGATGTTGGAGGGGGGGGCGGAGAGGGTGGGGACTAGTGGGGGGGTTGGGATTGTGCGGGGTGGAACTGAAGCGGGGACAGGGTACTGAGGGGAAGGCGGTAGATAGATACGCTGAGAAGTACTAAAAGATACCACCTGCAGTATGTAGAGCGGGTAGAGGAATCATGTGATACGCCATGGCTTGATGCCGCTTTTGCAGGTTTGTTGAGGAACCTTAGGTTTCTTTATCAACAGTTGCTAAATAGACCTACAAAATCACAGGTGAATCATCTCTACCACTTGCATGACTTCTCCTATATATCCCACGGTTCCTCCAATCTGAATGGGCTGTGAGGGGTGGCGGCATTTAAGCATCTAAAGTCTGCCGGTGAGACCTCCTCCGTCCGCATAGTACCGTCCACTAACACCTATAACAACAGGAAACCTGACCCACCAATACCTTACGATGCCCAATGTCCGTGCGTACAGTAACTATCTTCTTAATCCCAGATGTCCCCACATAGTACATGCAGGGCGTCAACAGTAACTTTTGTTCGCCTGGACTCTGGAGCCCAGAACCGGACGAATAGAAGCACCGGGTTTGGTCATGCACGTACATACTGGCACAGTTTCATCTTGACATCTTGATGGTGCTGGGTCTCCTGAATACCTACAGATGTCTCGAGACAAATGCCGCCATATGAGTATTGCCGAATCTTGCGCCCAATCACAAGACATCCTCTGCTGTGTTTCAAGACTTTAGAGGGCGAACGAAACCCCCCAGATTCCATCACTGAAGTTTGCGAAGCCAATAGAGTATACGATACCAGAAACTTTATCCCGACACCTTGTGGGTGGGTGGGTTTGATGGTATTGGATCTCTTTTCGCGATTGGGTGCCCGGTATATCCTCCAGAGCAGACAGGCCCAGTGCTTCATCTTGACATCTTGATGGTACTGGGTCTCCTTGCGATTGGACAAAATACTTGCCGGTACATGCGTGTAGAGTACGTACTTCCCAGGGCGCTATTTGTCAGACATCTTTGCGTAAAGTACCCGGACGTCCCCACGCTCCATAGGTATACACATATAGACATATAGTATCGAACCACAACTTGCTATGGCCAGTAAGCAGTCCGAGACTGCAAGCCCATCCCGATGACTGGGCCTCCAATAGGATACAGCTCATCCCGACATATGGCGATTTGGCGATGCGTGTACTCCAGGGCGGCATTTTTTCCATCCAGTAAGTACGACGATACATCTTCGTCTTCGCTTTTCTATACACCCCGCTGGCTAGCCCTGGGGTCGATTGCTATCGGCGCGGTTTCGTTGGAGACACATCTTCGAGACACAGAACATTCCGTTGGCCTAGGTATTCACTCGTGTGCGCACCCTTCGAGACACAGAGCATTCCGTTGGCTTTGGGAACGACACATCCTTCGAGGCACGCGCTTCCGTGGGGTGGCTGGAAGGGATTTTCCGGACCCAGGGTGCGCTCGTGGACGGGATGGCGGAATGATTGGGTTGGCACATGGCTGGCTCTGGGATGGTTGGTGCGTGGCTTTCGCAGGTCGTCCATTGGTGATGTTTGGTTTCGTGGTTTCGGGTGAGACTGTGATCGGCGATACATTACTTAAGTCCTAGGTATATGCCAGGTTGCAACTCGGAGTGAGGCGGCTTACTTCTCCGGAAAAAAAAACGTGCGGGCCGCTCCGGAAGGCGAAGGCTTTGGGCTTTTTGGACGCTTAGAGCGGTGTGAGGTGATACTCGGGATGAACATGCTCAGAGGTTGGAAACGTCCGAAGAGAAGAGCGCAGTGAGCAATGTACACTTGTTTCCCTCTACAGCTTTTGCCGCCCGTTCATCGCTCGATCAGTCACGGGGGGTCACTCGCTGCATGCCATTGCATGGCGCTGTTGGAATCTGGGTCTGTCTGTCCCATAACTGTCCCATAATTATGCGCAAATCCTGAGAGCGGTGGAAATCGGCCGTCTGGGACATCCCAGGGTCACGGTGTTTGACTCCGTGACATTGAGAGGGCATTAATTTTCGTATGCAGCGTCCATCCATGGGCCATCACCTCACCACCCACGGCGGTGGTGGTCATCGAGCAACGGTTTGCGCGGTGGAGTGCTAAAAATCCACCCACGATTCACCAACTTCGCCTACGATCCGCATAGCCCCACCGCCCCACTTCCATTCTCCACGGGTCTAGTAAGAAGGCAAAGAAGTAAAAAAAAAAAACTCACATCCCCATATCTATGTTTGTTTCACGCCATCTTTTTTCCGTGGTCGACAGTTCGTCCCAGGTTGTCCCGCTGACCATCGCCATCCACCTGGCTTTCATCCCATCGGCTGAAAATGGTAAATAAAAAGTAATTATTTTCTGTTATTTAAAAGCTTGATGGGCACACACACCGGTTGCTTCTTCCCGTGCGTGCAACCACCACAGGAAAAAGGTCTTTTTTTTTTCTGCGGTCGCGATAGGAATTTCGAGGATGCCGCCTGGGTGGATCCATAGCAACTCGCGAGTCGTAGCCGCCTGCGAAGTGAACTTCTCTTTTTCTCGGTACCAAGCTTGATGCTTCGTTTGTGGGCGATCCTGCAAAAAAGCAAAGATGGGATAGGTACGTTACAAACGAAACCGGCATATTCCTTCGGAGGACGCGACTATCCCCACTACGGAGTACTTTCTGTGACGGTGACTTTTCCTGTAACTGACGACACTCCTGCCCCTTCTGGTAATATTTCCTTCCGTGGGGATTGACGGAGAAACATCAGCTTCATTGACTTTGTCCCCACGTCTCCAGCTTACCTTGTGCTTATGCAGCATTCGTGGCGGCTTAGAGGGGTAGTTCCTTCCTCCCGCCCAGGGGTTGCGAAGTCGGGATGTGGATATCACATGCATGAAACGGAAAGTTGGAGGTGGTGGATGTAGACGAAGTTTCGGGATGGGGTTTTCTCGGATTTGGTAAGGCGATACGAGATCTACTTTACTTGGGTTCTTCAACGCAGCTGCAGCGTTGTGTTATGTGGGTACTTAAGTACTTCGTATACAGCGGTGCCGTGATGTTCCCAAGCACCTCCGCCACGTATCATTTTCCTCCCAGCCACCGCACCGTCGCCAGGTTCCGGCCGTCCCATCTGCAAACCGTTCAGATGAAGCTTGAACAAGCCACCCTTAGCATATCGGACTCCAAAAGTCTAGACCGGACAGACTGCTTGAGACACCACGCTCTTTTCATGTGATCACGTGATGCCACAAACGGAGGCTTAAGCTTCACTGTGTTGCCGTTCCCGTACCTGTGCCTGAGGAGATTATTGACAGAGCCGAGCGGACACATTGTGGTGTTTCTGCAGATGACGAAGCAGAAACGCCCACTGATATGCTTGGCACACGGTGTGTAAAATCATATCTCTCTCAATTGACTTTCCGACACTCACTCCTCCAGCACCACCGGTTGTCATCGTTCACGGAGCCCGCTGCGTCCTGAAAATTGTGCCGGAATATTTCGTCCCGCTACTGCAGATGTCTTGTCCTGCACGGGACATCTCGACACGATACGACTTGTATTGACCGCCTACATGTTTCCGTTCTGACGGCAAATCCGAGCTCACTATGTATGTCGGAATCACTGCCCTCTTTCTGCAGTGCTTACATTAAAAAGTCAACGACAACAAGTATGCTTTTACGGAGACGACTAACGATCTTGACTTCTTGCGGATTGTGGGCGGTTCTGGGTGTTCGGAATATCGAAGATTGTCCGGTTGAGGGTGTTTTTTTGTGTTTGCTGCCCGCTGATGGAGGCTGCAATGCTGGGGAAGAAGGGCTCCACGGAGGCTCCGCTGGAATGCCGGCGAGGATACGGGTAGGAAGAGGCAGTGCCGACGAAGCTATGATTGCGGATATCACAGATCTGGTACGTGTACTCGGCATTTCTCGTATAAGCGATACTAATATTGGTGCAGACGAGCCTAGCCGGAGAAGAGAGGACAAGTTCTCTCCCACCGTCGGGAGCAGGTTGTAGAGCTTTTCCCGTGACGGGGAGGGCGAGTGGTCGCCGGAATTTGGTGCATTTATATGCTGAACGGGCAATCTTTTCTCTGGCCGTTCCTTCGGTCCAATGTTGCATCACATGTTAAAGTTCCTCCGAGGCGTTTTTTAGAGGATGTCTACGCTGGGCTGTCCCGGGCAGATCGTGACCCGCCTGCTCTGGGGTCGGAGTTTGAATTCAATACTCTGGGTGGCTATGGTCTTATGCGTATGTGTGATGGGTGCGCTTCCTTCACTTACAGACAACGGAGCTTTGGCTCTCCTATGGTATAGTACGGTGTGGGACACGGCTATGGCGGCCCCCGGCGCTATTTCTAGAAGGTACTGTAGGTGTCAGGAGGGCGAAGAGAATACGCTATAGCTCTACCCGGGTGAAAGGTGAATCCATGGAGAAGGTAAATAATTGCCAAGAGACTTCCAGGAGAAAGCATCGGCTCTGCACATAGCGAGCCAGGCCTTGACCCAGTAATTCTGGAAGCAGCAATTTAATCGGAATTTACCCTGTGCCAAGAATACTTAAGTACCTAACTTGCCGCTGCTTTAACTCGCTCTATCAGTGCCAGGCTAGGTACTCTGCCTGGCTCCCAACACACCGTACCTATTCGTCGCGGGTCTTCGCTTAGGTCCCGGAAGCGAAGTCTCTGTCTCTCGTGTTAGACAGCGCTGCTGCTGGGGTCACGGCGCAAGTGCTATCTATCAGTGGGCTGGCAGCGAAGTGAAACTGCAATATATACTCCCCGCTCGTTCTCCAGTTAGCGCAGGTATTTAGTAGTTGGGGGCAGCAGATGCGAGTGTTTTTCTGCTATCTGGCTCCTCTTTCTTTCGCTCTTTCGTTCTGCTCGCTGCTGCTGCTGCACTTCGCTGCACGTCCTGCGAAGTTACATCGAGTGCTACATGCCTCGCACTGCCGCTCGCTGCCAACCCTAACTACCAGCAAACACCTCGTCGATCTGCCCTACATAATAAGTACATACGCTTAGGACACCACTACCACCGCCGACCTGCGTGCACACCTCTCTAAGTACCCACCTGCCTACTGCCTACTACCCACTTCCGCGCTCCACCCTCCACGCCAGCCAGCCAGCCCACTGCCCGTCCAATCAGCAACGCCGCCAGCTCTGCACAGGCAGCGAAGGTTTACAGCGAGAGCGCTGCCTCTGCCCTCCTGCCTTCGCAACCTCGCCCACCTGGCCCGGCCTAGGAGCAGCCATCCCACACCCCAACTGAGCCGTCTGCTGCTGCTGTCAATTCCTGTTCCTGTCTGTTCCTGAATCTGTCTTTCTACACTTTGGCACCCACTCCCGCTGTCATCGATCGAACTGCCTTTCCACGCTTCGCTTTTCTGTCGTTTTCGCCGTCGTCATCTCGTTTCCTGCAATTATGGATGGCTCTACTCTCAATGGAAACACGCGTGCCACGCCGGGAGCTAGCTTCGTGGACGCTGCTGCTGCTGTGAATGGGTGGGCCCACCACCACCACCATCAGCAAGACTTCATCAAACCGGAACAGCAGCAGCAGCAGCAGATACAGCAGCAGCAGCAATTGGCCTCCTACGAGTCTCCTCCGGCGATCGGTTATGTAGCGGTCACTTCAGGACCCGCCGACAACGAGGTCAAGCCAAGTCTGATCGATCCCCAGCAGGCGGAGAGCTTTGCCGAGCTGCAGCGGCTGTCGCAGGAATATACACCGGACGTTCAGGTATGTTCAGAATTCCTCCGTTTGTTAGGTGGGGCGTAAACTGGCGACGGCGAGGCTGAAGAAATTAATTGCAGGGTCCCCTCGTCGGGGAACTCAAGTCCAGCAAAGCGCTCGCAATCGAATACGCAAACGCGGATCCTACTTTCGTCAGGAAAACTACGGTGGAGCCCCACTCTCTCCTGTGTTTGCTCCGAGAAAGGATCGTACTGATTGAGATGGCAGAGTCTCTCGCACAAATATGATTCTTACCGGACAATTCGCGGGGACGGCAACTGCGGATGGAGAGGTACGGTGCTACTACTGGATTTTACATGTGGAGAATGCCGAAATGCTGATTATTGTGGGTAGCCGTTGCGTTCGGATTCTTTGAGCTACTATTGAGGAGCGGTGATCAAAATCGAATTGGAATGGAGCACGCACGGATTACGTCCCTTAATGGCCTGATGGATTCCGTCGGTATCCAGTCGTACATATATGAGGATATGGCGGAAGAAACATTCAATGTGTTCAGAACCCTGAGTTCCGGGACAATCAGCCTAACCAATGATTCCGCGCTTGTCACCATATTTAATGATCCAAATGTTTCCGACTCTATAGTAACGCACTTTAAGGTTGAATTCCATCTCTCCGGCGTTGTTATTGAAAAAATTCTTACTGATGATTCTAGTTCTTGACAAGCGCTTGGATGAAGAGTAGTCCTGAACATTATGAGCCCTTTTTGGATAGAACAGTTGTAGAGCACTGTGGGAGCAGTATCATGCCACATGGCGTAGAGATTGATCATGTTGGGCTTATGGCTCTGATTGATTGCTTGATACTGCCTGCTGGCATGGCCGTTGAGATTATCTACCTTGACCGGAGCGCCGGAGACGAAGTGAATGTTCACCGTTTCGAGAAGCTCGAAGGCGAGGGAGTTTTGACTCCTCCTGATGCACCAGTGCTGAGACTGCTCTATCGACCGTATGTCTCGTGCAACCCAGCTCACCCTTTGGAACTTTCAACTAACCAATAACTCCTTAGTGGCCACTACGACATTGTATATAAAGTCGAAGATTTACCAGTTGCGGTTCCGGCATTCTCACCAGTTGCACCTGTTCAACCTGTACAGGTGTCATTTATTTCTGCACTTCCGGAACAGACTTTCATGCCGACTCCCGCGTCTAATGCATATCATGATTTCTTTGCCCCGTACGATGTTGCGTACGAGTCACACCAACCTTCGAGTCCAGGTCCGGGCAACTTTCGACAGTCGATGCTCTCGATTCCAGAATTCCAGCCGTCCCCGTTCCAGCCGTTGCCTTTTCAAACCACGACCTTTCGAAACTCGCCGTTCAATCCCAGTCACTTTCAGAGCGAAAACTTTCAGCCTGAGATATACCAACCTCCAACCTCGCCGACTTCGTCGACTCACTCCAAGAAACTCGACAGGCATTCCGATTCAGCATAACCGTGTGACAGGATTCGGAAAGTAGTAAATATTTATAGGCGAAGTAGCAGTGGCTCTCCTTTGGTCTTTATGGCGTAATTATATGGCTGGTATTGCTTTTTCGTCCACGATCACACACGATGTTATGGCAATGGTTTTTTTGTTTTGTTCTGGCATTCATTTTTTTTTCTCTTAAGGTAGTTCTTGGGGTTTTGGGTTCTTATTCTTACTATAGCCTTTATTTTTTTATATCATGCCTGTGATGCATATGACGTGTGTGTTGGGGGTTCGTGGTATCGAAATCAAAAAAATTGGGTTCAGGTTCCTACATTTGACTGGCCAGTGATCTGCCAAACGTTTGTCCCTAGGCCGTGTGATGGTGACCTTCATCATAGTTCTCACAGACCACACAGTTGCGTTCGACCAGCGTCATGCATTGATCATGTTTTATATGGCACCTAGGAACCTACCACATCAGCCCAGTGATTCCCTCCTCTCCCTCTTTCTCTTTTCCATTCCCAGGACACAATTATACCTACATTGAACCTGTTAACCACAACTCCTCCGAAATGGGTTCAGCAACCCGTACACCCCCCCCGCCCTCCCTTCCTCTCCTAGCTAATCCCCCACAGGCGTGGCACTGGCCCTAACCTCTCTCCTCTGCCTCAGCGGCGCAATAGTCCTCCTCTTCCTCCTAATCCTTGCCGGCTCCCGCGACAGAAACCCCCTAAACCGTATCTTCTTCCTCCAAGCAGACACCAGCGGCATCCCCGACGCTCCCGACGGAATATGCCACTGGACACTATATAATGTCACCCTCTCCCCCTCCCTTCCGCACTCTGCAGCTAACGGAAGGTAGTTCTGCGCCGCCACATCTGATGGCCGCAACACGGACTGCCGCCCAAAATCGGCGGCCTACCCGTTCGATCCGGCGCGGAACTTTGGGACGCACGAGAACATCCCGACGGGGTTCCTGCGCAGTCCGAGGAAGTACTTCTACCTCTCCCGGTTCCTGTATAGCTTCTACGTCATAGACCTGTTCTTCTGCCTCGCCTCCCTGCTGCTGGGACTGTGGGCGCTGGTGGGACGGTACGGAGGGTACTCGGCTGCGGCTGTGGCAGGCGTGGCGTGGTTCTGTACCGCTTTCACTGCCGCTATCATGACGGCTTGCTTCTCGATGGCGCAGAATGAGTGGAGGCGCGCTGGGAGGTATGCCAGGATTGGTGTGAAGGCGACGGCGTTTACGTGGACGGTTTTTGTGTTAGTTGGATTGGCGATGGTGGGGTTTGTGATGGCTGCGGTGAAGGGGAGGGGCGGGAGGAGGGAGAGGGAGAGGGAGAGGGGGTTTAGGAGGCTTGGTGGGGTGAGGGGAGGGGATAGGGAGAAGGGGGAGGAGGAGAGGAGGTTAAGGGAGGAAGTGACGACGTAATAGGGGGGTGTTTAGTTATTTGTATGAAATTTATGCTTGATGAACTGTGCCCATTAGCTGCGAAGATCACTGATTATCACGCGTGCCACCACATCCGCCTGAATAGCAATGTACATACTTTGAGATGCCTAACTTTCTATCTACAGGTGTGCAGAAAGGGCAGGGATGTAATTCCTCGTTGAAGTGCAATAATTTCAATGCTCTATTGCGACTGAGTTTAACAAGATTACCCAGACCTTCGGCTAAAGTGGTCTGTCAGTCCTAGAACACTATCTAAGGACATCACAGACCTGTTATTTCCATCGACTTGAAATCCGATATTCCCTCTAAGAAGCCGACGACCCACGGAAGCGTACACATCCCATCATAAACCACAACCATCATAGATCTCCTACCACTCCTCCCTCCACCCCGCATCGACAATCTCCTTTACCTGCATCCACCTCGTCCTCAAAACCTCCTTCACGACCCCCTCCTCCATCATCTCCACCGCACCCCCCCTCTCCCCGATCTCCTCCCGCACCATCTCCAAAACCCCCCGCAAATACCCCCGTTTGCCAACCACTCTCGCCGCCGTCTGTGCCCGGTAACAAAACCCCTCTCTATCCAGCACATAGCGTCCCCAGTACCCCATCCCCTGCAGCCGCTCCTCCTGCTCCACCGTAAACTCCATCCACGCATCCACCTGGACATAATCCCGCTCATTCCCCTCCGGTACGAAGCCATATTCAATCAGGCAGAAATCCCCGCTGTGGGACCCGTACGTTACAAATACCTCCTCCCCTTCTGTGATGTCCGTGGTGGTGGTGACGGTGTACCCCCGTGGCGTTAGCGCGACGGAACATGCCCGCGACGAGGGGGAGTGGTTGAAGTAGTCTATGAACGGACACAGCGTCATTCCGCCAACGGGGAAGTGGAGGGAGCGCGTATTGACGGCTAGCCAGGCGGTTATGAATGCATCCGAATCGACGGGGCCGAGGTTACGTGCTGCAGTAAGGTCGGTAGTGAAGCGGAAGTGTTGGTCTGAGAGGAGATGGTGGGCGGAGGAGGGGAGGAGGGATTGTTGCTCTGATGTCCAGAGGAGGGGGGTTGTTGGGAAGGATGTGGGGAACGTGGAGATCCATGGGTGGGAACTTGAGGAGAGGATACCGAGGGTGAGGAGGGCGTGGGCACTGGGTCTTTGGGTGGAGGTTGCGGGGATGGTTAGGGTGGGGACGAAGGTGCGGAGTGTACTGAGGTTTAGAAGGGAGCGGCGCGGGACGAAGGCGATTTTGGTTTGTGCTGGGATTGGGGAGGTGGCGAGGATACCGATGCCGGCGTTTGGGATTGGTGCGGGGACGATGGAGGTGGTGGTGATTTGGAGTGCGGGGAGGGTGGAGAGGAAGTGCGTGTGGGCGGTTGGGAGGGACATGGTGTTACGGTGATGAGGCTTAAGTTATGGTGGGGGAAAATTGTGGCGAGTGATGTCGGGTGTATAAAACTACAGCTATAGTGTCAATTCTGCAGTCAAAACAATTGTTATGTGAGTATGTGAATTCTTATTCATTCCTTCGTTGTTTTTCATCATACTTTACACTTCGTAACGGTCGTCACCAACCCTTCTCCCAGTCCCTGCCTACCACGGTTTCCTGGCAATGACAAACACACTATTTCCCCATTAGCAACGACTCATTCACTTACAACAGGAATCCTACCTAGGCCCCTCCTTCCTTTCACTCCCGCATCCGCCATCCCCTCCTCCTATCCTTAACACGAACCTCAGCAACATCCCCAGCCTCTGCCACGGCGAACACCAACTCGTCGTCGCCGTCGCGCGATCCTCAACCTCGACAAACCCCGCCGACAACAGCTGGTGCTTTATACGCGGACGCGGCGTGTGCGTGTGCGAGGACTCCACAACCTCTATCCACCCGCCGGGTTTTGTCTGTCTGTCCCCCATCAGTCGGGTCAGTGGATAGGGAGGGGGGAGTTGGTACTCAAACGCAACGCGCCACTCCCGCGGCGTGATCTTATTGCTTCGGTAGCGGATGTGTATGAAGTCGAACTGCGTTGTGTCATGATTCGACGATCCACTGTTACATCTACCCATCAGCCCATCTCCACATTCTCACACCCACACTCACACACACATACTCGGCCTCGGGACTGATGGCTACATCGGTGGAGATGCATTTGCTTTTTCATGATAAAGTTATATCTCCGGTCAGCGGAGAACGTAGGGATTGCGATGAGGATGGTGGGGGAGGGCTAACTCGGTTATCCCCAGCGCCCAGATCCCAGTTTCAATGTCTGGGTCCAGGAGATGCTGCGCCGCCGGAAACCGTTAGTTAGTGCCGCTGACCAAGGCACCGGAATCGGAGTTCCCACGTACCGCGGCTTCGGTCTCACTGTCTGCTGATTTCTCTAGTTCTCGATGATGTGTTGCTATTGTGTTGGCCATGGAGCCGGAGGTTGAAGTAGGAAGGGAATAACAAAAAAAGACTTTGGGCAAGAACAAGAGGAATGAGATGGGAGGGGGGGGGATGCCAGCGCATAATTATAAGCCGTCGTAGTGTCCCCCCCCCCCCCCCTCCGCTGGATCGCCGCCACCACCGCGCACCGTGAATGTTGTGTTTGTGAACCATGTTCCATGATAGAAACAGAAGCAACAGCAGCAGATGCCAATTGCTGCTGCTGCATATGCTACACGCATACGCAAGACATTTCTACGGACACACCCACAGGTCTAGATATCGAGATAGCCCGCGTGCATATGAAGCCCACATTTCTGTGCCTACTATAGTCTCATTCCCAATGATGCCATGTATGTTGAATTGCATTTGTTAGACGCTGTTCGATCCTGCCTCTACAGATAGAGAGCATGGTACAGGGACCCAATTGCCGTCGTGGTTGACAGCGCGCACGCACTTCGCTACATACCCAAACCTTCGTGATAGCGCAGATGGGGTAGTTTATCGGGAAAGCATTGACAAAAAAAAAGAGGAGAACCTGCCTCTGCCTTGCCTGCAGTGCACCAAACCTGCTGACGTGTTATTTAGAGCATGTTACGCTTGTTTGATTCGTTGCTAGTGTTTTTTCTCCCCGTGTTATGTTGCCCCCCAAGAAATTCTCTTTGCTGCAAAGCTACGTGTCAATGCATCCCCGCCCCCCGACATCCACAATCCTAGTAGAGAAGAGATGATATGATTGATGAACAGGGCAGATATCGGGAATTGACCTTTCACTTTACAGGCTTTTCGATGGGGGTCACGGCGCCGAGACGTTGATTGGTGAATGGGCAATTACATGGGTACGTACAGCAGGTGGAAAGGCTTTCTATTGAGTAGAGTATGAGAACAATAACTATTAAACTCCAACCCCTAAAACTCCATCCATCCACCCATCCATCCATCCATCCTTCCGGTGCGGCGGGGATGGTACTCGGTATCCCATCCGTTTAGTTGAAAGTCTTTGCCATATGCTGGCATGCTTTCTGTTCCCCTCCCCAAAATTCATCAGCACTCCCTACCTCCCCTCTCTCCTCCAGAGTATGGAAGACTTACCAATTGCTCAAGATACCAGGAACATATCTGCATATCCCCCTTGTTCTCGTCAAGACACTTTGTAAAGTTCTTTGCGTCCGCCTCACAACTGGCGGTGCCCCACTCGGAAGAAGATGAAGACTGGGCTGATGCGGCAGCAGCAGCCTGCTCGACGGGAGCGGCAGCGGATCCACCACCGAACTATTGCATTGATTAACTTGGGAATCTGCATGTAGCTGCTGGCGTAGGGAGTACTCACGAGACCGGAGATTCCGGCACCGACCATGTGCCCGACTGTGCTACCGACTGCTACTCCGGCGGCAGTGGACGCCATCTATATCATATCAGCCGTGTTGAACACTTATGGGTTCCTGAGGAGATGTACCTGGCCGAAGAGACCGGAGCCCTGCTGTGCGGGGACATTTGCGGCGGTAGCAGTGGGGGCTGGGGGTGGCGGCGGCGCGGTGCGGGCGGGAACGGAGGCGGTGGACGCGGGACGTTGGTGCTGCATTGGAGCTGCGGGACGGGCAGCTGGACGAGCTGTGGGACGGGCACCACCACGTTGACGAGGCATTGTGTAGATAGTTGTAGTTGGTGTAGGTGTAGGTTGAGTTGAGGTCGAGAGTTGAGAGTTGATGGGACGTTGAAGGTGAGGCTGGAAAGGGAGGCGATTCAACGGAAAAAAATGTTAAGGGTCCTGCACTCTCGAAGGAGCCTCGGGAAAGTTCCGGAACCAACTGCCAAGACTTGATCATGTGTATAATTGATTGGCTGGAAATAAAAAGTCGAAGTCAACATTCATTTTTTGTTTCTTTTTCTTTATCTCAAGGATTTTGTATATTTTTATTGCTTTTAATTCAGTAAACACGCAAGACAAACTCTGCAGGAGAGGGCGTGGTTCTGGATCACGCGCTATCCTAACCTTGGTAACGCGGGGAAGAGGGGCAACCCGCAATCAAGTGACGCCAGATATCTCCCCAAACAAAAGCTTCTCTCAAACTTCACCACCACAACACACCTCAACCATGGACGACGACGGTACCCTCCTTTACCTCCTAGCCTTCTTCCGCACAAACTAACCCACCCACCAACCAGATCTTGCTAAAATCCGCGCCGCGCGTCTCCAAGAGCTCCAATCCTCGTCCGGCAACAACTCCAACAATGACAAAGCGTGCATTCCCCTCCCCCCCTCCTCCTCCTATTCCTACTAACCCTCGTACAGAGCACAAGAAGGCATCGCCCCCCTCCTCCCCCCTCTTCCCTTTGTCTAACACCCCCCAGCTGAATCTCGGAAATCGGTAATCGCGCAGATCTGCACACCTGAAGCAGTGGACCGACTCGGCCGCATCGCTATGGTCAAGGCAGATCGTGCACAGGATCTGGAGAATAGGCTTATCATGTTGGCGAGGACGAATCAACTAAGATCACGAGTTACGGATGAGGAACTGGTGAAGCTTATTGGGATGGTTGATGAGAGTCGGAAGGCGAAGGGTGATGGAGAGGTGGTGTTTCAGAGGCGTAGGGCGGTGGTTGATGAAGAGGATGATGATTTTTTCGATTAGGAGTGGAGAGGGAGGGAAGGAGAGGGGAGGGGAGGTGATACCTGGCTGCCACGAATTTGCGAATACTGCCTACTTACTACGTACTTCAGGAGTTCTCTTTCAAGAATACTGTGATGGAGGAGGTAAATGATGATGTATCACTGGCGAGTAATTCACAGATGTGATGTCGAGTGCATCTTAGGAGAGGCCTGTGGTACAGCCACTGATCTCGAGCTCCAAACAGTGTCACTGTATACTTGGTAAATATCCTCACCCAACCGGAGTTTTGTTCCTTGAGTATATGAGGACTCGTCAACCAAGGAAATCCTCTCCGTCATTTATCACTCGGATGATATTCTATGATTAAAAGAGACATGAAATTGGCAGTTAATCCCCTAGCTTATTCATTATTGCATAGTAGCTGTAAAACACCTAAAAGGCATGTTTTAATGGGCTATACCGCCTTCCCTCCCTCGGTGCCAGAGAACCATACCAGCGAGAGGAATAGTACAAGATGACTCTGTAAGAACAGCTCACCTCCCACCGCATACAAAGCAGGGCTGTAGAACTAGTAGTAAATAATTCTTTAACCACTCTCACTAATGATGCTAAAGCCTCTCCTCATGTCAAACACTGGAGAGTTCTCCTTCATCGTCCTGTTCGGCACACTACCACTAAACTGCGTTTGTTCACCAAAATCCAAGCCGAGTCTTGAGCCCGGTCTCATCATCGTACTGGTGGGAGGGGGCGCGGGTCCGTTCGGCGGGAGTCCAGGAGGAAGTCCCTGGCAGATGCTTCTCTGCAGCTGCGGGTGGACAATATCCATAATGTCAACATTGCGAAATTCGTGACGAATATTAGGGCCCGGCGCCCATTGCATGGGGCCAGCTTGTTGTAAAGGGAGATTACTGGGGTGAAATTCCAACGGATATCCCACTGGCACGAACTGCAGCGTGTTCCGGGTGACCAATTCGGCCTCGGGGTCTCTTCGGGTGGGTGCCGAAGGTGCCGGCGGTTTGTAGATATCGCGGACTTTCAAACCAGGATCACACTTCGGCACTCGCTCGAAGTAGTCGGGTGGGGCCTCCAGGGACTTGCTGGACTTCATGTACTCCCGGAGTCTGGTGTAGGCGGCTGAGAAGATTGCCTCGCTCTCGAAGCCTGCAGACAGTGAACGCACCCGGTACGGCAAGAGCTGCGGGTTGTACAATCCGTTCGGGAGAGGTGGCTTGCCTTCCTGATAGCGTTGGACCTGATCGACCAGCTTGGTTTTGTGGATGTCATCGTAGCAGCGGACCTTGGCCTTCCCAGTGTCGTCAATGACCTTCGGAGGGTCGGAGTTCTTGATGCATTCGGGTGGACTTGGGCGAAGTGCGTCGAGGTCGAACGATTCCATGAATAAGTCACTTCCTGCAACGTCTTGTAGATTGTGCCGTCCCCACGGACCACTACCACCAATATCGTTCAGACCTTTATAGTGTTCTCCTAGATTGTGATGGAGGAAAGCGCTCTGGTGTGCGGACGCGTTGAAGTTGGCATCAAAGTCGTGAGGATTGATCTTGCAAAGCTGAAGAGTTTCGAGCCTGTGGACGATGCTGCTGCGAAGGGTAGTGTTGTAAATCCGTTGACGATCCGTTTCCTTCAAATTGTGTTCCTCCTGGTGATTATTAGGCGAGGTTCCAACGGCTACTGATAGCGGCGGGTGTCTTTCAGAAATCTCGGGGTAAGCTTCACGATGACTTGGCTGGTGAAGCCTGTGGTCGTAGGGTTCGTCTTCGTATGCATATCCTAATATTGGTCTAGATTACCTGTGAGCTGAGAGCCACATTGCAGGTAGTACGAGTACATACTTATGAGATTGCGGCACAGAGGGGCTGCCACCTGTCTGTCCCGATGCACCACCATTTAGAAGAGCACTGATCGCACTTCTTTCATTTGTCTGAATCGGGGGTAAACTGATGCCACCTCTCCGTCCTGAATTATCAACTGGTGGAATGCCCATCATCAGAGCCTCGGGAGTCCCCGAACCAAAGGTTGGTTTTCCTGCTGCGAATTGGTAAAAACCAGGAGATGTCATATCAGATGGTTCATGCGGGTTTTGTGGGTCCTGTGGAGAAGCTTGTTGGGAATTTTCAACTGGGCCACGAGATGTAGATTCGGAAGCATATTCTACCCGACGGGCTTCTTGACTTTCCTGCAGATGCTGTTGACTTCTATCGATTGTTGTAATATCTCGTTCCCGTTCGACGGGCATATTAACTTGGGCCCAGAACTCCGAATTAATCACAGATCTTCTTTCTTCTGAGTTTTGGTTTTGGATTCCTTGATCGACATTCTGATCCAGCCCGACGTTGTGAATGATGACAGGATCCTGAGGTTTTTCCTGTATGGTCGAGATGTCCTCTTCGTTTCCATTCTGCGGATGGCCAATAACTTTCTGCAAGCCGTATTGCTGCATCAAGGAGCTGACTGTCTCAGCAGAAGGATTGCGGAGTGACGGGGTAGAACGAGGTGCAAATACAACCTTCTGCGGACGAGAAGCGGAAGGTGGCTCAACAGGGCTCGCAGTGCCACTGCGCAAAACAAACGGGGAAGTCGTTCCCAGAGGTACCCGCGCGCCATCTGAGGAAATAGCTGGAGGCCGCTTCTGCAAGGATACGCCATCGGACATAACTCCAAAGACTGGCCGATTCTCTGGCTCAATAACCGGTAGTGGTAGCTGTGGGGCGATTCCCTCGCGCAGCTTGCTAGCAAATGTAACCTGGTTTGGATCCAGATTGCTAGCCGGTTTTGATGCAGGTAGAATGACACGTCTTCTAGTAGCTCCTTCGTTGGCAGAGATCGAGAAACCTCGAGGGAGGGGTTGACGTTCGCCTTTGTAGGAGCAGTCTGGAGCAGGAATGGTCCGAATGTGAGCGTACGCCGCCCCAGGGTCCGAGAGATGGGACTCGGTGGAATATTTGTGCATGGTATTCCGGCCTTTGTCGCGGGTACCTGTTCAGTTGGTAAGCTTAGCATGCCGCCGTAGGGACATGTTTGGCGATATCTCTGCGACAAGTACAGGTAACGGTGAATAGGTACTCACGGTGCCGCTTTCGTTTGGAAGAGTTAGCTGGAAGATTCGCCAGGGTGATGGATTCACCTGGGCTGGGCTCTACTTGAGGACACTGCGTTGCGTACGTAGGAGAGAAAGGAAGTAGAGTAGCAGAGGTTGAAATTGAGAACGATAATCGGTTTATAAAGTGCGAAGTATGAGGAGGAAGAGGAGGATATAACAAATGGGCAAGGTGCTGATAAGTGGGAGTGGGTATTAAAGTGGAGGAGATGTGATGTTGAATTGAAGTCTACTTAATTAGCAGAATAGAATGATATTTGTATCGCCTGCGTTGTTGGAATTGAATGGAAAGCACATACGTGCTCTTTCGCACCTGGCACAGCACTCACAAGAGTCTTCGTTACTTTAGACTCTGCAAAATCACAAAGAACGAGCCAATCTTCTCGTTCTGAGCCCGCCCATTATTCGTTGATTCAATTCATTGAGCTATGTCATAGTTTCTCACTCACCAATTTCTGACGGTATTTATTGCAGAAGTTGCGAGCGAGGCGAAATCTAGCTAACAAAAGCGGCAGAAGTTCTGATGTTTAGATGTTTGTTGCTTCCAACGAATAACTCAACACATACGTCGAATAACGTCCCAAGACGAGATGGGAACTTCCCAACCCCACGCCGTTCGAAGCGTTCCTCATTCAACTCCACACCATAGAAATTTCCATTAATTCAACATGATCTCTCCTTGCCATAAAGCAAAGTCGATCTCCTACTCGTGGGCAGCAAGCCTAACTGATCGCAATTCAACTACGATGGTATTCGGCCTCATCAGACGCGGGAAACAACGGCTCACCATCTCTTTACCTTCACCCTCACGACCTGCGCCACCTCGCACCCTCCCCTTCTCCCACCGCGTCTACACAACAATGTACCCGTCACCGATTCTCACTCACGAGTTTACACAGCCTCTGCAAACACAAGTCCATATGCAACGCGAGATGACCACACAACTGGCGACTTTCTCACATCAAGTCACAGAGCTGATTGAGCTGGTGGCAACTTCTCCTGGCGAGATCGATACTGACATGGAGAAGGGTCTTTGGAAGGGGCTGAGAAAGATCAAGATGAAGGTGAAGGAACTAGAGGATGGGTTACAGAGCTTGAAGAAGCAACGGGCTTTGGATAAGGTGCTTAAGGAAGCTGTGAGGTATTGCACTCAGGGGTTACAGGATCTTGGAAAGGCAGTGGAGAGGGAAGGGGAGAGGCTACGGGAATTTTTGGAAGGGTTGAGAGCTGCGAAGGGGATATAGTGCGGTCTACGTATACCCTCTTACGTTTATTTATTCATACCGAGTCAATAGAACATCGAATAACTGGATAAGTATTTGGAATTTGAATTAAATTGTCTGATATCATACCTTGAAAACTGTAGTGCAGATGGGACGAAACACAGGAACTTATACTATTAAACCACTCTTTCCATTCTTCTTTTCTCCAGCCACAATTCCGATCTAAGACGTACTTTAACAGGATCTTTTTCTTCCGTATTCACCGCCCGTTTCAATTGTAGCCTACCCCCTTGGTTTCCTTTTTTGCATATTATCGCTCTATCTCCAATCTCCTACTGTAGCGTTGCTCTCTCGTCATGAAAGATGAAAGGTGCTGGAGCGATATTTTCAAGGGGATAGAAGGAGTCGAAGCAATTTGTGGCGCTCGTGGTGAAGTAAAAGCAAAGAATGTTGTGGTTGAGTGTAGAATAGGGTTTTCCAACTCGACGCGGGCTGTGGGGGGACTTAGCAAGGCTAGGTGTGCTGTGCCTCTCCGTATATCCCTCACCATGCACTTGATCGTCAGCTTGAAGTCTCCGTTCTCAAATTTTTTTGTTCTGGCTCGGCTTGGTCTCGTATCGATACGTGTCCTCAATTTCCTACTCTGGCAATGTAGTTTCTCAATAGTCCTTGTCCCTAATTTCCTTCTCACAGACCATCATTTCTCAACGATTCTTATCCTCGCTTTCCCTGCTCCAAGAGTACATGCGGCTTCTCAACGCTCCAAAACCAGCATCCCTGTTTCGAACTTTGAGCTTGCATCTCTAACTTTGCGATTCCCCGCAATCGGACACCGGCTACCGTACAGCAAGAGAAAGACGGTGTGAAGTCTAATAGGATTTGAGTGACTATTTTTGCATCACGGATATCTAGGTTTGTACCGGTACTCCACTTGAGGTCTGTTGGCCTATATCATCCAGTCATACATTACTGATGTTGAGAGTAGCTAGCGTTAAAATAAGTCTAGAAAGCGATACTGTTTCCTACTATCTATTGATCATACTGTGTACACAAGCACTGGGGCTCTGTATTCACAGCTACTGGGCACGGATCGTCTGCTGCGCTGTTATCGTCTACCACCAAACATACTTGGGTCGTGACTAATCCGGAGATGTTGGGCAGACGTGACTACTATAGGACATGTGTTGGGAAACAGTGGGTATAAAATGCCTATATCCCCGGCTGTCCATCCCAGACCCGGCTGTATCATAACCACTATTCCATTCACACACATTGACGAATAACTCAAGATAAACGCTGTTCCATTACCAAAGATGGGCCCAAATAGGAGACAGTCGTTACTGGCAGCGGATGCTGCAGAACTGCCAATGCCGCTGAAGCAGTATTGTATCTGTACCTTGTGATTGGTCTGAGGTTTTTCTTTTTCCGGTCTCTAGCTAATTTTAAAGAATGGTCTTGTGCGGCTTTTCCGGAAACTTGTTTTGCTTGCTTGATAAGGTATATGCCACCATCTCCCCGCCCATTGACCGTACAGAAATGATAACGCCGTTGTGTTACTCTACAGCACCCTCGGGAAGTGCACGGCATAACCCGTAACCAATCTTTCACTCTTCATGGCGCCTACTATGGTGCCTATCTTCTCGGACTACTCTACTATGAGTATCTATCCCACCGCTTCCTGAAGCGGCCTGTACTGAGTCCCAGAGATATTATCACTGGGCTCGTTAGCTTTGGTTTCTGCTTACCCATGGTTTGGGTCGCCGTCGAAAGACTCGACCTTACACTCCTTTGCTTTGTAGCATTCGCCGTGGGTTGTGCAGTTTGCATCATTGATAACGCGGCAACATTTTTTATTTTTCTTCAATGGTCTCTGTCCATAACTCCCTCAATACTTTTGAACGGCATGCTGGCTAGGTGGAATCCTTGCTCCACTTCTTGCAAGCGCTGAGGATGTTTTCTCTGGACCTTTAGCTGCAAATGAGTATGGGTGGAAGGGCTTTGAGTGGCTTTATATGGTGGCTATTGTATTGCTGGTGGTTACGCTTGATTTATTTATTACTACTGACATACCAGAAGTGACTGAAGGGGAATTGGTGGAGTGTTATAAAGCTGCTACTGGAAGGTTGCTAGAGAAGAGATCAATCTGGAAAGAACGGAACTTATGAATAGGTGTGATGGCACAGATTCTCCAGGTCGGTGCACAGCGTGCGGCAGAGACGTTTCTCTGGGGCCTCTTGGTAGAGATGAAAGGAGAGTCGGCAATGCGGCACCATTTTCTCCTCATTGTGCAAGGCGCACATTTCTGTGGTTGGGTCGTGTCAACACTCCTCCTACTAATTCTCAAACCGCAAGCGTCCTCTTCCTAGCTTTAGGTGGAACCGCCTCATGTGTAGCGGTTGATGGTTGTGGGCGTTTCGGGCATCGGGGGAGTCTTTATGCTTTTTCTGATTCCCGCTTGTAAGTCCTGTTTTCCTCTCATCTTTGCTCTTTCTATCGCTGGGCTGGGTCCGAATGCACAGCGTGGGTTGAAATTTGTGGTTGCATAGTTTGTGGTGGCGGCGGATTTGGTCCGCTGCTTATGAGTGCAGACTTAGCAAAAGGTTTGCCATCGCTGAATGTGCTATTCTTTGGGTTTCTTTTGGCAGCGCTGTACCCTGTATATGTGTGGGTATTTGAACAGGAGAGGACGCGGGTGTTCCTTGGCACGCTTCAGTTGGAAATACCCAGGAGGCTGGTAGAGGAAGAGGATATGGATCTGACGGTTGGGAGGGTTGTGACATGCAGACCCGAGAAGGGGCTTTTTGTATTGGGTTGACTATATTTGGGGAGGAATTGCTTTCAGTGCGGTGTTTTTTACGTTAGAGTTTGTGACTATAATATCCAGCTCGAGAATAATCTTTCAATTATGTTGTTTGACAGTAGATGGTGGTTAGTGCTGCATACATGACGAGCAGTGGCTTGAGATAATGTTAACTCCTGAACTGAGATTGTTAACTCCTGAACTGACGTTGTTAGCTCCTGAACTGAGATTGTTAACTCCTGAACTGAGACTGTGGACTCGCTAAGCGCTCGCTATTATGGTGGGACAGCTCCCATAGTTCAGGGGTTGCTAACCGAGCGACAAAGACAATGCGGCTCTGCGACTATAAGAGTTGGAATGTGTAGGCCACGCGAATGCCAAGACTTTTTTTTAATCTTTTTAATAATCTAAAACAGGAGGAGCTTCATGATAGTAAGTGTATACCACTGCCAATTAGAAATGAATCCCTATACTTTTCTCTGCACTCTCCTTGCTGTGATATTTCTTGATCTTTAGTATCTTTCTTGAAACTGAAAGTAAAAAAAGTCTTGGTATTCGCACCCTCACGAGTTATATCGATTGGAGCTGGGATGGAGGGGAAGGTGGATTGGAGGAGCGTGTATGACGAGTTGATGGGTGATGGATCTTGGAAGGCGGAGTTTAGAGGGTTGAGGAATAGAAAAAGGATTTGGAAGGTTGTGGAGGAGTTGGCAGAGGAATGTTGGAAGGAGGAACTTAAATAGAGGGAGATGGATGAGAGTGAGATACGTTCAAGATATTATATGCGCTAATTTGGAGGAAACTTGTGGACGGGTTATGTCTCGGATATTTATTTGACTATCTTTTTGTCTTCACGGACCGAAGTAGCGGCCGCAGAACCATATTGTTAAGGACCCCAAAGCTTTGTTGCCATGAATTTTGTATAGCCTTCTGCAAGACTTTCAATAGCTCTAACTACAAGGATGGAGAGAAGAACCGTGTGCGTGTATAGACTTAAGGTACAGAGAGAAGAGAGAAGAAAAGAGTTGTGTGCCTTGTGCCTTATGCCTTACCGGGTGCTCTACCATCAGCTCCCAGCTCGGTCAGGTCTATATATGCAACACAAGGAGCTTAAGGGACTTATTCCCCGTAAGACTCGGGGAGTTTATTGTCCCCCAAAAAAGCTGTGGTCAGTGCCGCGGCGCTGTGATTAATGGAAATAGCGAGTTGTTAGTGATTGATGTACATGAAGTCCGCTTCGAGGAACACCTACACGCTCAAATTTGGTAGATAGGTTGCAATACCCCATTCTAGCAAATGGGATTTGCCGATAAGCTGGAGTGACCAATAAAAAGAGCACTGTTTGGCAGATGGGTCTCTGAACCGATTAGCGGTATTCTGGTCCGCCATCTGAGTATTGCAACCAATCTACCAAATTCAAGAGTGTAAGGGGTAATTAGGGTGCTGGATTTGCGCACGGATTGTTGCCGTTGTGGGTGCAGGCTGTTGACAATTTCTGCCTCTAGATTATTCGTAGGATGCGAAATGTTTCAAGTGTATGACAATAGATAAATGAATAGAGTCAGGGTAGGAAGTCTGAAATGTGCAAGCTCATGTATTCCAACGGGAGGTCGAGACATGAAAATTCTAAATTCTACTCTGCGGAAGAAATAACATACATCTAACTCCCATCGAGACGTTTGATCCGATATATATCGCACCAGTCTGAGAGCATCTGTCCGCTTTAAATGTGCTACTGGAAGGTAAAATCCATAAGGCTGAATCGAGGAGTTGAATCCTCAGCCCCTCCCAATCTCTCAGCGTCGATTGCATCCAGGTGCTCTTTGACTAACCAAATATCTTCCACTTGGTAGTTAGAAGTAAAATTAAACACGAATTCATTGTCAAGGGCGACAAGCTTATCCGCACCAAGTTCCAAAAGTACCCTCGCTAACCACCTCCGACTCTCTATTCCAATTCCCGAAAATGGGTCCTTCGGTGGATAACGAAACTGGCGGTACCTCTCATCGAATCTCCTAGCACGGGAGACATGGCTCACAGCATCTGACACCACAAGTGACAACGGTGTTTCTCCGCGTTTCCCCATGGAGTCTATGTCAGTGCCGTGTTTGACAAGCAGCCTGACCATTGCTTCGGTAGTGGCAGGGTCGACAGCTTCTCCTCTATAACTTAACTGTCTGCCAACCGCAAAATGTAGCGCGGTCCATTCTGGCGGACTGAAGGGATAGTTCAATCCATAGCTTTCGCGGGAGGTACCCAGTAAGTTAGGATTGGCACCGGCGCTCAGCAGCAACTGCGTCATCTCCAGCGTGCCATTTACCACTGCCTCGTGAAGTGCCGTCCGACTGCGGCGTAGGCGATCGAGGGGGACAGAGTATTTGTCTATCAACATGCGCGCAAGTGCAATGTTACCGGTGATCACTGCGAAGCGTAAAGGAACCGTGCCCTGGTCTCGGCGGATTGAGGCACGAAAAAGGAGGGGTTGGAGTAGGCGGGATAAGTGGCGATTGGTGCAAAGAAGTCTGTATAGATCCTTGAAATTGTCGTTGTTTATCGTATGCTGGCCAATGAGCAGGAGGAGCTCGGATGGAAGCGACAGCAGGGTACGAATGTGCGACGTATTTTGGCCTGGTAAAGGGTGCGCCAGTGTTAGTTAGTGACTGTATACTTGGCGAGAGAAGTTATGAAGTATCACTTACTTGAGAGGGACATCGCGAAGGCGGAGGATATAGTAGTCGGAAGGAACTCGGGGTTGTTGGAGCTGGAGGGGAGAGGTTAGAATAAGGTTGCGAGCCGAGACGACAGGCATCATCATACCATCAAGGAGGGTTAGGTCTACCTCACAAGCCATCACTGAGTTATTGTTGGTGTTCTTCATATTTAAGTAGGTATTTTTTGAAGACATTCACGTCTAACTGGGGCTCTATATCAGCAGGGGGCCGACTGTAAATCGACCATTGTACATCACAATAACTTGGTCAAAAATAAATAAGGTCTGCTGTCTGAAGTACTGTCATGCTGAAATCGTTTGAGTGCCGACAACGGGTACGCCATACCAGATGATTATACAGCGTATATGAGGAGCTATTTCGCAAGTCAATGTATCGCTCCATCTTCGTAGTTATCTTAACAGCACATGCAACGGCAGCCCCCTCGGTTTGTGTTCCGCAGTCCACGGAAGGCATTGATGAGAGACAATTTTCCGCTACCGCAAACGACGATATTTAATCTGCCCTCTCTATATCTATTCTAGGTTTAATGGGGGAGTAGTGATGGGGAAGCCAAAAGATCTGTCATTTATATCGAAGCTTCATAAGCAATTGAATATATTTGACCCGATGTTACCTAACTTGATTCACAATCTGAGTACGTGTTCTCTTCCCAAAGTTTTTGAACGCACCTAAACGCACACTTCAAGGGAATTACGCTCTGCAATGGACGATTTATGTGTACGCATTATCGTCCTCTTCCATCACGTATCCTCCCCCCTCGGCTTCGCAGGCACAAACAGCACATCCCTCCAATACCTCGCCTCCTCAATACTCTCCAATATATCTTCCCTGGCTTCATGACACGACCTCTTTCTCGGCGCACCCCTCAGCACCTCCTCCCCACACCACCGTCTTGCCCCCTCTTTAATCGCACTCACATCCAAAATCCTATAATGCAGCCACTTCACAACCTCCGGCATCTCCCGCTCCAGAAACGCCTTATCTGCGTGCACCGTGTTTCCGGCCAGCAGCCCCACGCCCTTCTCGGGCACGTGCGTCTGGATGTAGGCCAAAAGCTGCTTTCCTGCGTCGCCGACGGACAGAGTCGATGCGAGGACAGCCGCGGAAAGGCCCGTTGAGGCATGTGTCGTGGTGCACCACTCGTCCATACTCTCGAGAACGGAGCGCGGCCGGGAGATGGTCAGATTTATGCCTGATGGCTCGAGAAGGGTGAGGTTGGGAGATGTGACGTAGCAGGCGACCTGGAGGAGCACGTCGCTGCGCTTTAGACCAGTCATTTCGCAGTCAATCCAGACTAGGGGTGCGGTGGAGGGTTGCAGCATTTTGAAGTTGGGGGTGGAGCGGTGAAGTGGGCGCAGGCGGGAGAGGAGGGGGCGGAACATGGAGTGTCGTGTAGAGGTTGTGGGTTATGCGGGGTATGGCGTCATTGTGCATACGCCGGCGCAGGTACAATTTACTACAGTCGCGACTGAGGCTAACTAAGGACTTACCTACTTAATTAGGTAAATACTGGTAGTGCAAGTGCTAGGGAACCACCAGTGAAGTACTTAAGAAGGTAGAGGAGAATGTTACCATGCATACTGCCGACGTGTCCCACTTATCTATTGAAAGCGTGTAGAACTGCAATCAATGTGCATCCATGTGCGCTGGTAAGCAACTCTCTCGGCGCTTCTTCCTCCCTACCGCCTTCTGCATCAATCAGTAATCCTTCTTCAACGCCACGTCAACGACCTGAAATCAACGAAAGACTTGTGATTTGTCAAAAATTCCCTAACCCACCGAAGCAGGCTAGGAGTGGTCAAGGTTATAGTTTTCAACCAGCAAAAACAAGCTCTCGGATTAAATCCTCACTGAGACTCGTATGCCCTTGCACTCGGATGGGGAGGAAAGAGGGAACGGAGGGTCACGCCGGAAGGTTATTCAAACCGAGAGGCCGGGTAATGAAGTATATTTAGCCGACGGTAGGGCTTGGGGCTGAGGGTTAAGGGAAAAGGTGTTACGTAGCCGTATCACTCACCTCTGGATTACGGCTCTGCACGTAAAGTTCAATTTCGAAGGGTTCAATTGCGCTACAATCAACACCTGGTTAAACGGAAGCTTTTAGCCCTAATCTACTTCTTGTCATCCTTAAGAGTAGTCATGTTGCTAGATTATAATATCGCTTCTAGTAACTTCAGCGCGTACGCTATCTACATAAGTATTTAAGATACATTGAAGAATAGATGCTCACGGTATGTGAGTACATCACCACTAAGGGAGGTCACGGTTCTTCTTACAAATGAAAACTGAATTCAGAATCCCAAGTATCACACAGCTTGGCTTGGTATAATCGCTTTGCCATTGCCATCTCATTCCTCATTACTTGCGCTTCTGGGGTACCGGCAACGCCCTTGCATAATGCCAGTGATAGTAAGATGGACCGGTTTCTCCATTCTACAGCTTTGAAGTCATAGAGCATATCGTACATATCTTGCACCGCGTCCCCAAAAGCCCATGGAAATGTCAATCTGGTGGCTCGCATATCGTTGCCTACTTCTTTTTAGGCTGCAGGGACAATATTGTATTCGTCGCCCGTAGTTCGGAATTCTGGTTGCCTGTAGGTGTGTTCGGTTGTGGCGATTCTGCGACTTGCTTTGTAAAGTACTTGTCCCACCAACGGTCGAACATGTGTAGTGGGAAGCCGCAGAAGAATAGATGCATCAGTCGATGCCAAAGCTCCATGGGAAATGGTGGAAGGGAGTTCATTGAGGATACTGGGTTCGACCTTGTAAACATTCCTCTGGGACTCTATGTCGCCGCCCAGTTCCTCGTCTGTTTGGTTCGTCTCTTTAGATGCATCAAGGCAAGCTGAACGGACCGAATACTTCTGATCGCGATCGAGTGGGGGACATCCCGTAACTAACAGATACTCTCCCCATTCTCTTGGAACAACTCTTGATGCTAACCTCCATGCTCCTTCTTGTTCTGGTCCCTGTCCTGATCCATAGCCTCCATCATCCCGCTTGTCATCATCTTCGTGATTCTGATCATCATATACCATAAGCAGTGCGCGCATGCGATCGTTTCCCGGCGTCAGAATAATAGGGAACCAATTCGACGGACACTTAATAGTAGCTGTGCGAGCCTATCTAGATCATCATTGAGAGCAGCGGGCTGGGTACCGTCTTTTGGAAGCTCTCCAAGGGGGCGCTAGTGCCACCAATTTGTTCAAGGCTATCAGCCCTCTTGGAAATTTTGTTAGATCGACATCTTCATTGAAGAGCGTTAGGCACTTGCGCTGCCTTCGTTACAGGAAGTCCTCCGGTTATAATCTGGAATAGTAATTGCTGCTTCTTTCTCACGACGTGCGAACCTAGATCTAGACTTGGTAGTACATACAGGGGGGTCATGTGCAAATCATGGCCAGCAGCAGCACCAAGCTCCAATCCGTGGTCTTTGCGTGCCAACTCCAGCAATAGAAGTCTAGGCCTCTTCCTCGCTATTATCTTCTTCTCCCTCTTCCCCCGATGTTCTACAGTAGCTCGCTAAAACAGGTTGAGTATTGTTTTGTGGAAGGTGTAGAGTTTGGGGTGAGCGAACCGTCGTTGCGGGGGGGAGTGGCCCCGTAGTGTAGTAGCTTGGTCTTGCCACCACTATGCTCATTGTTACGGGTTCGAATCCCGGCGCCACTCCTCTACCCGAGCAGACTCCTTGTGTTGCACAAGTTGATGTCGCACCACGAGTTCCCTGTGTCGAACTCACCACAGGTTGAGCATATGAATGATTAGTAATGGGGGTGGGTTTGGTGGGTCAGTGGCCTTAGTGCCCTCCATTGGGTAGCGGGAAGTGGGAGGAAACGACTTTGCCTGAGTCAGAAGTAGGTGTTATGTGAGCTAGTTTGGCCGTAATTTAGCCGATGGATGGACAGGAAGTTTCCGATGGACAGGGGTATAAAAATGTTAATTAAATGCCATGACCACCAGTGGTCGGCCGGCTTATGGTAACTTAGCTGGGCACCCCTTCGGGGTGAATGCAAAATGATTACAAACAAACAAACCGTCGTTGCGGGGCTGGAGAGTAGTAACCTGATGCTGAAACCTACAGAATTTGGTCCAGTCCAAGACACCCCCGTTATGGCGCAGAAGTCGACAAGCAAGATCTTGCCATCATCAAGGTGCTTATTAATTGAGATACCGTGTCAAACCCCCACGATCCAGGGTGATAGAATCCTTCTATCCCAGGAACTCACGGTATGTGTAATCCGGTAATGTCAATCTTTTAGCCCTGATTGAATGAGCGGTGTTGGTACCAGGTGTGCTCTGGTTCCTCTGGTGGATGACCTAGGTAATGAGACGATTCGGCCCGGGCATAACGAGACGGGCCGGCAACATTAGTTATCCAGCGTAGGGGTTGTGAAACATCGTAGGCTAGGCGCGACTGGTCACAAATGTTTGAATCTGGACATGACTAGTCGCGTATGTTGGGTCTAGGGAGGATCAAGCGATGTCAGGGCAGCGACAAAGACCAGGCGTTGTGATGTGCGAGGAATGGAACGTAGAGTGACTGCCCTTTGGCGCCGTTGCTGTAATATATAGAGGGACCATAGGCTCGTCACTATCTCCGCCACGCACCCATACCCCCGGCGGCACCTGCAACGCGTAGGAGTCGCCGGGGATCGCAGGATGTAGAGAGATCAAGTGAGCGGAGGGTGGAGTGACTGGTAAGTCGAAAACCTGGTGGCTTGATCGAACTGTCGAGTTGGTGCCCATTTGACTCTTGTCTCTTCGCCAAAAAAATGCGGAGTTTGAACGAGGGCGTGGACTGCTGCTTGGTATGCGGGATTTCGGTTGCTGTAGATAGCTGTGATTCCGAGCGTTAATTGTGAGTTCGTGGAGGAGTTATGGCACGTTGTGGCGTGGTGCTGAGGAGATGGAGGTGGATAAGCTGCAGGTGTTATGATATGTGTGGTGTGGTCGTCGTCGGATTAGGGCTTAGGCCACACGGGTTTCAGTTGCTCGAGCGACCTTCGTTGATCGTTTTCACTAATCAACGCATTCGGCGCACTTAATGTACCCCAGTTTCAAGTTTCAAGCATGCCGGTCAACCTGGGCTGCGGTTACCTAGGCACGACATATGAGGTGAGCGTGTTCCTGCATGGTGACGCAAGGTGGAGTGAGCGCTAAGTACACAAGTAGTGAAACCTTTTGCAGCGGATTGGTGGAGGGAATACAATTACTCGAGCGACAATGAATCAGAACACCACAAATGTACCAAACAACCGCAAAGAAACATGTTCTCGTGATGTCCTGCGAAACCGGCGTTAGAGCCGCTGATGAGCGTTGGCGTTTGTCATTGGCGCCACAGAACACAGCCACATGCATCAGCTCACCACCACAGCTTTCTCCGCGTTTGTTACCAGCTGAACCATCACCCACACTCCACCTCAAGAACCACCGAGCCCACCGCACCCACCGCACCCACCGCACCCACCGCGCCTGCGTAACGACCCTAGCTTCCGCTCGATACAGCAATTCTCTTTCTTCATTTATCGTCGCCAGCTCTCTAAGGGAGAGAGAGATGTGAGGAGCTCCGTCGACTCTCTGTCTTGCCGACCGACAGCTACGACCACCCCGCCCCTGAGCTTTCATCCGCCAACCCCACGTGCAATTAACCAGGCGCGTCATCGTTTGCGCAACACCGGCATACAGACACTTACGAATCACATACTTTCCTACTTCTTTCGATCAATCAGCCCTCAATTCCACAATCATGCCTCTCCCACGAATGCAGACGATGTTGCTGCTGCTGTCTATGCTTTCAGTTCTCTTACTTCTTTGTTATTTTTCATTTACCACTTTCGCCCCATCCTCTTCCCACGGGCAAGCGACTTCTTCCTTCCTTTTCCCTGCCTCGGCAGTCATCTCCCTTACCGACGACAACAGCACCTTTTTCATTTCACGCCCCGCCGCTTTTGGGCCTTCCCTGCCAAAGAATGGAATGGACGGCGAACTCTTTGTTCTTGACGAGGGCCAGTTAGCCTGCGACGACACCCCCGGCTGGGATCCGTCTGCGGCTCTCGACATTGGTGTGCCATTGCTCCCCGAGGGCGCCGAGGACGATGGAACCGACAATATACTAAATCCGACCGTTCCGAACGCAATGATTAAAACAAGCTATCACGCTGATATTGAATCGCTACAACAGAGTGCCGAGATTGAAGGCAAGATCGTACTGGTAGCCCGAGGCGGGTGTGGGTTTTTAGAGAAGGTCCTTTGGACTCAGCGGAGGGGCGGTGTAGCACTGATTGTTGGAGACTACAAGAGGCCCGGCATTGGTGGGGGAAGTAGTGGGCTGGTAACGATGTACGCCAAAGGTAGTGCGTCTTCGAAGGCTACCCTTTTTTTGCGAGGGAGAGCACTAACATATCGAACCAACAGGCGACACTAGCAATGTCTCCATTCCTTCTCTATTTACTTCCCACACCACGGCTGCGCTCCTCACAACACTGCTACCGAAGCTTCAGCGTCCTACTTCTGCAGCGTTTCCACCGAGCCCGAAATCTTCCGCATTGAAACCGTCGCCATCGCGCATCCGCGAACCCCCGACTCGTGCTCAACTACCTAATGAAGCTAATGATCACAAACTGTCTGACGGAACTGCAGAGCGTCCCCAAACAACCCCAACACCATCGGCCGTGCCTACGAAGTCCCCGGCAAAGCCGCCTCTCGCAGTTGAGCGTACAGGATTATGGATTACTCTTACCCCAACAACGATGACGTCGTCGCCGTTCTTTGACACCTTGCTAGTTCTTGTCGTGTCTCCACTTGTCACACTAACAGTAGTGTATGCGCTTCTTTTGATCCGTTCCCGTATTCGGAGGCGGAGATGGAGAGCACCCAAGAGCCTTGTTGAGCGTCTGCCAGTTAGGACGTATCAATCTACCGCGTCTGCACCCCCGAGCGCAACATTCCCACCATCACGATCATCGTCTCTCCCAGTTGTGCATAACGGCGCTGGCGAGAACCTCGCAGTCCCCAGTACCGGAAACCCACTATCCCCGCCGCCGCCGCCTCAACGACAAAACACAGCCTCCACATACGCTGCAGCTGGAATGGCATTTCACCGCCGATGGAGCGGCTGCAACGAGTGCGTGGTATGTTTGGAAGAGTACGTGGATGGCGTTAGCAGGGTGATGAAGCTCCCCTGTGGCCACGAGTTCCACGCCGGATGCATGTGAGTTCTTCCTCTCCCTCTCCTCCTGCACTTCCACTGACACGAATAGAACTCCATGGCTCACAACCCGCCGCCGAACATGTCCAATCTGTAAAGGCGATGTCGTTAGAGGCGTCCGCGCCATCACGGAGCCGTCGGAGACTGCGGGTGATGGAGCGGACGAGACGACACCGCTGGTACTTGGGGTCGATGAGGAGGAGAATTGGGGACAACATGACATTGAAAATGCTGCCCGTTAGGCGGATATAGCAACTAACTGAAAAAATGGGGGTTTTCATGGAGTTTTATTGGTGAAGTTTTGTTCTTTCCTTTTTGGGGTTTGGCTTTTTTGTTTTTCTTTTGTTGGGGAGGATGGGTTTGTTATTTTGATATGCGTGTGGAGCTAGAGGGGAGAAGACAGGGTGAGGTGCATGTGTAGGTGGAGTTGAGGTGTGGAATGTGGGGAGGTGGAGGAGGTGAAGGGGAGTGCGGAGTGGCGCTTAATGATATTATGGTAATTTATGGCCCGTGCTACTTCCCGTGTGGATATGAGACGATGGTACCCCAGGATTTGCACTAAGCGAGAGAGGTAAAATTTGGCCAAGGAAGAACCTTGAGGTTGTGAAACCGCGAATATCCGATCCCTAGTGTTGCCCTAAATTCAACAGCGATGTTCTGATATCATTCAGATCTGGATGATGTGGGCTTGGTCAGGGAGACATCTTGCGAATCGGTAAGCTTCTACGATTTTATGAAACTTTAAGGGGTTGGGAGTGAAGAGATGAGTGATTGGTGGCTGTGGATGATGGATTGTGATGTTGGACACGATCTTTAGTGTTGTGTAGTGCGTGCACCGATATCCTACTCTGGTAGATCTCTAAACCACTGCTGGGAGGCCCTCGGGGTGAGAAACGGCAGATGGTACCAATGAAGCGGCTGGCCGGGCGGCTGGCATGAGAAGAAAATACAAGCTTGCTCGGGTGGCACTAGGCTTTTGAGCTTGATATTCACATAACCTAAGTATGGAATGGGTGATATTTTATCTAACGCTTGATATGGCTCCCGGTAGTGAGAGGGCTGTTGACATGGTGGTTCGTAGATATCGACACGACTGGACCATGAGAGCAAGCGAGAAGAAACAATGCCATTGAAACATAGTGGCAATCGAAACCTAGACTATGTTCCCAGGATAGCAGCCTCAAAATTCACGAATGCGCCACCGGAGATGGAAGTATTTGATATTGACAGATGGGATGCACTTTTTCCTCACCTGGAAATCGCGCCCGATGACTAGGGAGAGTGACTGATTCATACGGTTTACTCGACTAGGAAAATTCTAAACATAATACGACCTGGGTGCAATTGATGAAATTAGTTTGGATGTCATATGGGAGCATGCAGTGTTGTATTATTAGTAGCTTAAGAGAAACAGGTATGAATTTTGTAGAGAAATAAGCTCAGACCTGAGCACCCCCATGCAACCAGATACCCAAGACCCAAATTCCCAAGACCCAGATACCTAAGACCCAATCTATGAGGCCAAAAGCTGGGCAAAAACTAAAGTAAAGTCGACTAAGTGCATTCGAAACCTAATGCCTAGCATTTGAAGTTAAGGGGAATGTAATTACCTGATTGAAGTGCTAGTTCAACGGTGCGCTAGGTTGTGGAAAGGGAAGTGCATTTATCTCAAAATCACAGGCATAGGGGAAGTAGCTTACAAGGTGATAAATGTAGGCATGCGTAGGATCATAGAAAGGGATGTAGAGGTCCCCATGAAAGGCGAAAGATACAGGTGCATTGTCGCTTGAACCTTTCCCAATAGTTGTGACCGTTAGATGACTCCTGTAGGGGCTGAGTTGTGGGTAGCGGTAGACCAAGTGTACTGGCTGGCTATGTAGGATGTCAATGAAGTGTACACAGCTAGAATCGGAAAGGTAACCGATATCATATGGAGCTTCTTGATGGGTTTCAGGAGTCGTCACTCATGTCCCTATGCTCCATGCCTATTATACAATGTCTATGCAATGCTGGCTCAAAGCAGCGTTCGCAGGCAGCGTTAGCTCCTCCTTCCATTTTATATCTGTATGTTAAGATAGTCCTGCTCGAGCTCAATTAGAGTCATAAGGCTCACCTATTCTTACGACTTGCCATCCTCCGGCCTCACTCACGCCTGGTCCGCAGCATCAGAAAGGTTGTGATTATTCCCCGAAGCCGTAGAGTCAGTATTGATGGAGGGCAGGACTACTCTATTATAAACGTTGAAGCCGAGACCACCGAGACCGAGGCCTTATCCTTCGGGCTACCTACGATAAGCTAAGGCTAGTAATAGGAGGCGTATGACTAGTCATACTATTACCACTAGACTTCTTTTACTCATCTAAAGTTTTTCAACTGGAGAGGTTATCAACCCAACGGACAGTGGTCTAAGCTTACCGCTTTGTACTAGTCGTCAATATCGTCACTAAAGCCAATAGCAATTGGACCGCATCGCAGACATATTCCACTTCGAATTCAGGTAATTCATTATTTTGTACGGCCCGCTGTCTCCCTCATATTGCTTGTAATTCATATGAGTAAATAAGACGATGGACTCTTTCCTCCTGTTTCCTAGCTAATCATCACTGGTCACTCCGGCCATGAAAATCTTTTGCTGCACCATCACAATATATCACCCACTCGCTGAAAACTCGAGAATTCTCTGTCGAATGGCTGGTTGGTTATAGGGGGCTGTATAACCTATCAGCTACCAAGTCTACCAACACAAATAGCTGAATGCTATCTCTGAAGGACTGCAGGAACAGGGTATTTCCGGTAGCTCTTCGCCCAAGCCGATGTTACATTAGACATTTCGACACTACACTACAAATTGGTCCACGATGTAGATAACACACGAATTGTTTGCGTGCGAGCTCAGGAGACTTCACATTACCCACCCCTTCCCCACAACGCCGTTGAAGGATCTAACTAAGTTGCTTCTGTAAGTACTCGAGTAGTTACATGATCACACAGGCTTTTTCCTTTTTCCCAGACGGTCTCGGTTCCGGTTGTGATGGCCGCTTGCTGGACCGTCGATCGCGGAGTAGTCTTATACACGTGAAGACAGCTCTCCGAATATTGATGCCATTTTTCGCTGAGGCTTCAACGAAAGGCGCGTTGAACTCACTCGCCAGCGCTTGGCCCTCCATAGTTGAAACCTCCCGCTCCGTAACCTTGTCACTCTTCATCCCAACTAAAACCGTCGAGGTCGAGCTATTGCACACGCTCTCCCACATGGCTGGCGCTAGCTGTGTGCCTGATTTAACACGCTCAATCTGGTTAAAAAACTAGATCTATGTTAGAATACTGTATTGTATATGTACCTAAGTAGGTAGCTAATAGGTGTGTCTACCCTTGGTATCCTCGTGAAACTGCCACGGCTAGAGATGGAGTAGCAAAGGAGAATGCCTTCCGAGTCTCTGATCCACTGATCACGAAGATTCGTGTATTCTTCCTGTCCTGCTGTATCGAGTAATTCAACCACCAGGGGCCGACCATCCATCACATCCTGTTTGCGGTAGCTCTTCATGAAACACAAGTCAGCATTAGCCTAGTGGACATTATGTGTCAGGATATCGCCCTTACGTCTTCAATCGTCGGGTCGTATGTTTCCACGAAATGATTCAATGTGAACTGTATAGCAAGGGCTGTCTTTCCCACACCACCATCGCCAATAACACCGATCTTGTATAGCGTCATGAATTTATTGGATGGCTCGACTTTCTTTGTTTCACAACCACTTCCCTCACCGCTATTGCTTTTACTCTTGCCACACTCTTCGTCGAGGATACGTTCCGAGTTATCAAGAGCCTCCTCTACAGATTTCTGGGGCGCGTGTAATACTGCTGCTGCTGTAGGCATGTTTGACGATTCGTGTGGGGGGAGCATTTCGAGGGCAAACATCGTACGTGATGAGCTCAGGTCAGTAACAATATCCCCTAGCATTTCGACAAGCTTCGTGTGATTTGGATAGAATTTCTCGAGATCAATGTCCTGCGACGCTGTCTGGATGTCTTCTGCCACTTCCTTCGGCCATGTCGGAGGAAGAGGGTCCTGAGACTTGGATCTGAAGACTGTGTAACCACCGGTATACCACTAAGCTATCACCGTGCAGAAACGTTCAGAAACTGGGGCCGGCGTCTTACGGTAAAGAGGGTCTATGATTGAGGCCATCTTGACCAGAGAGTACTTAATCAACATGTTCAATGTCTCGTTTCTCCGCAAGGCTTCGACAAATGAGGCCTCTTTAGCCTTGGTTTCTTCCGTCCATTTCCGGAAGCGAAACGTTTCATACATCAAGCCGTGCATCTCACCGAAGCTGGAGCCGGTGGTGGCGATGGTGGTATCGTGCATAGAGTTGAGTGAACACAATTTGCATAAAGACGAAAGACATTCCAAAGCAAGTGCTTGGAGTGATTCTGGTGAGGCAGGACTCGACATTTCTAGTGTGAATATTGGTATTCACTCAATTTCAAGAACACTGGGATTCAGCAACCTCAAGAATGCGGGGAAGTATATAAATGCGTTGATGCATTCAGCCGCAGCTGAACCCCCATACATATACAGACCGGCGTACCCCACCTTTTCTCATGCACGTGTGACCCTTCCTCCAGCTTCACCACCACCATGGAAATCGCGAGCATGGTCCTCTCTGGACTCACATTTGTCGACCAAGCAATTAAGTCCGGCCATTCCCTTGCCATAATTGCGCGAGACTACCGCGATGTTGGCGACCGCCTAGTCAGCTCATGGGTTAGGTTAGAGAACCAAAAACTCTCTCTCGAGACTTGGGACAATATCTGGAAGGCGAAGGCATCGTTTACCACAGATGGCGAGGAAGGATACCGCAGGATCTGGGGAGAAAGGGGTTACACCGCGGTTCTAGAGTGCTTGGGGCAGGTTCGCCGTAATTTGGGCCTAAGCCGGAAGATACTCACTCGGATCGACCCTCAATCTCTCGCTGCGATGGTATCGTCTAGGCCCCTCCCATCGAGCAGTACATCAAAAGCTGTTCCACTCCGTAAGACGATGAAGGACCGGCTGAAGGCGTTCCTTCCGTTCAAGCGGAATGGTGGTTCTTCGGTCGTAGCGGAACGAAATCAGTCGCAACACGACCTCCAAATGGCCGCTGCCGCAATGGAAGCATCGGAAAATATCAGTGCTGGCACAAAGCTAAAATGGACATTGGCGGTGAAGGAAGAACTCATATCTTTTTTGAATGAAACGGACGAATGGCTCCGACAACTGCACGAAATTTCTAAGTTGTGTGCACGAGAGCGGGCACTCGGGAATCAAATTACCAATCCTTTCGACGTTGCACTCCGCGTTCGGAAAGCAGCCAAAGACCTGTTCACCGCGATTCAAAAGCCACATCACCCCCCACTCTCCCAGAGTATCGACTTCAAGCTTGAACGCGAACGTACCGATCCCGAGTATTTTAACGCAAACCCAGATGCCATACCATTTCTTTCGAGGGGGAAGAATTCGCTTATATTTCCACTTTCCATTCGTAACACGGAAGATGAAAACACGAGAATAGCTATAGTTGCCGAGGCAATCACGGAAGCTGGCGGTGTCAGCGCCAGCACTCTTCAACAAAGGCCGTTCGGTGAGATCGTGCAATGCTTCCTTGACCTGGAGCTCAGCAATGCGCTCCAACACCCGAAAGGAGAAGTGTTGCACAAAAGCGGGTCCGATTGCATTGTTGTCTACAGAGTGCCTGACGGCGCTTCCTCCCCAACATCCAATTCAAGCATCCAAACAGTTCGAGTATCACTCTATGAGTTCTTGGAGGCACAGCAGAATATCGACCCGTTCTTGTCCAGCTACAAGCGACTGCAGCTTGCCAATCTCATCGCAATCTCCGTCCTGCATCTCTACGAAACCGGATGGGTCTGGTATGCGCTGAACCCGGACGATATCCTCTTCTACGGTCCAGCAGAGGCCCAATGTGACGAATATTCTGCTGTTGCTCCTTTCATATCCGTGAAGGATCCGAATGCAAGACCACACTCCCCTAGCAGACATCCAGTCTCACCCTTCAGCTCTCTGCAGGCACCAGAACTTCCTGATTTTTTGTCGTTCACTCGTCCGGATGCTAAACTAAGCAACCTCTTCCACGAGTTGGGGATACTGCTGTTCGAAATTGGGCGGGGCAAACCGATCGAATCATGTATCGAACGAAACAAGTTTGGGAATGTTGCAAAAGGGTACGGACCAGATCAGCGCGACTTGCGAACCCTCCTGCTGCAGGAGATCGACAAGATTGATTTAGGATATAGCAAGCCATACAAAGAACTCGTGCTAGCGTGCTTGTCTGGGCAATTCTGTATTAGCCCCATAAAAACTATCGATGAATCGTTCCATTACAATGTCGTTGAAAAGTATGTTGTAGTCGACCTTTATCCCCCCGCGTATCAAGGAAATAAGTTGCTGATCATCGATATTCAAGGTTGAAAGCACTGGAGGAGCATCTTGGGGTTCTTATCAACGGGATGAAGCCATAGCCTTAGCTGTCATGTTAATGCACGAGATTCATGTTGGTATGCGGAGGATAGAGTTGTAGATTTGGGGCAAGGTGGGGTCTGGGCAATGTAAGGGATCTGCAGGGTCTTGCATTTCTAGCGCGGAGTTGATCATGTACTACAATTAAGTGTGGATGCACCATAGCAGAGACGAGGGGCAAGACATTTAGCAAGAATGCTCTACTATACAAAGTGACAGAGGTTGTGTTGCTCTATTTCTGAGAGGCATATGAAGTTGATTTTGATTTCACGTCCAGCGGTCCTTCCTACAAACACCGTACCATGGGCAAACGTCAAAACAAGCTCCCGGCTATCCGCGCACAGCAACTTCCGTCCAACCACCACCACTGCCCATCAGGTACCCCCGCATATCTTTTCACTCCTTCTCTGCTGCTTCGCCATAGTACAATGCCCTCGCATGTCTACGTGCTATCATCTCTAACGGCCGCAAACCCGACTCCGGAGATATCGAAAGCCTACGTCGACCGCCAACGCGCCAACGCCGCGGCTCGCGCACTGCTGAGGAGAATTGCCGGCGCAGGTGCGAGGTTCGAAGAGTGGATGAATGAGGAGAAATTGTATCGTGGTGCCGCAAGGAAGGAGGGGGTGAAGGTGAGGGTTTTGAGGGTGGAGTTTGTAGACAATGAAGACGAGGGGGGAGACGAGGAGGGGGAGGATAGCGACGAGGGAAATCAGGGTTGATGGGGCTGCAAGCCCTTTGTTATGTCTCTGAGATATGTATTTTAGCTGCAATAGTATGCAAGCACATGAGCAACGGATACAGGGTTACACAATGTTGCGATTTTTTTCTAAACAGCATATCATCTTTTCCTTCATCATTTAAAGGACTTATCTTTTCAATCATAGCTCTCTCTATTGTGTGGTTGTTGTGGAACTGCTATTTTTTATGTTTATGGGGTGCTCGGTTGCGGCTCTTTTTGCGGCTATCACAAAGACTTTTGCTATGGGAGCCGCAATAGTATGCAAGCTCATGAGCAACGGATACAGGGTTATCTCAGGAACCATTATGTGATTTATTCGTTCAGTGGTAACTTAAAAATGGGCCACAGCGACAATCTTCGGCAGAGTCACATCAAAACTATATCGCTCTTTAATGGTTTTAGCAAGGTCTGTTGCTGAGCCCTCTGAATAGTTACAGACTAACACTGGCACAGCGCGAGATGACAGCTTATTGGAAACATACCAAACTTGAGTATCTGCAAGACGCTGATAAGTTGCGTATATATGAGCTCACGGGCGGTATACCGTGGCTACTCCGCACAGTCCAAATTCCCAAATCCAGCAAAGCGGTGGGATGTACAGAGGCGATGCGGGGTCTATACACAAACTTTGGAATAGTTACGAAGTCAGCACCATGACCCGTCAGATCCCGCTATTCGGCCGACAGAGGTTGCGCGAACCGTCAAAAAAATGAGTACGTGTGCTGTCGTGCTCTAACTTCATACAAATGCCGCATTTCTGATATTGAAATCCTAGATGCCGAGAAACTGCACTAGCCTGCTTGATGGAGTCTTACGTGATAGAGGACCCATTTATAATACACTGGAGATATTTCCATGAAAGAAACGGAGTTGCCTACCGCAGCTCCGGCCTGACTCGGGAGATACTTGCTCGCTTCGTGCGGACGTTCTCGATCTACGACGAATTCCTAACATTTAACTGGATGGCAAAATTGGAATATGCAAGGGGTAATCCGGCCATATCGGATTTATGTCGAACAAATGGTGATTGCCTCTCTAGCTGTCCGTGGATGCGCCTTTGCCGAAGCAAGAGTGTTCGCCAACCAAGAATTCAAGCCCAAGCAGAAGAAACAGCCTAGAAACATCCCTACAATTGAGTTTCTCGGCACATTTCCTACGCAGCGAAAACAGCCTGGTAGAGTTCTGTACGCTCCAACTCAGTTCAACTTTAGAGCGGTCGACGCCATCTTAGTTTACCTCAATGACAATGACAGGGATAAGGATCCGCAGAAAAACCCCAAAGCAACAGTAATGGGCATCCAAATAACAATTGCCAGTACCCACACAGACTCGGAGAGGAACTTCTTTGAGCATTGGAGTAAGTTGACCAAAGAATTGGATGAGTACGAAATCAAGGCGATGTTCATGTGGGTGTGGGAGGATCTTCCTCTCACACCGCAAAGGGGCTCTATGGACTTGGGTACGAAGACTGTGCGCAGGAATAACAAGAGATTAAGATGCCCGCGCGAACCAGGTGACTCTCGCGGTTGCCGACCTCGACCATGAAATCAGCCGTCGCTTAGCTGCTGCTCGCACACGGGCAAAAGCGCGCAAGTTAGACAGCTGAGAGTTCTTTGCCGCCTGGCAAGAAGGAAAAGACCACGATGAGGACGGCAAACAAACTGCGGAGAACGGAATATTGGAAGTGACAACGAGAACAGAGCCCTGAGCCAAGATGAAAATCCTGGGGCCGGACCAAGTTCCGCTCCAAAGAAGATAAGGGCGCCTTAAGGTATTAGTAGCGGAGGAGGAGGACCAAGCAAGCGGCTCAAGTTAAACAGAAAAGCTAAAGTAAAGGAGGGGAATAATTAAGGAAGCTCTCGAGGGTAGGGTGATGTCCTGGTTGGGTTAGACATGTCGTTTGAAGGCCCAATTAATGATTTATTCCAATCAAGCACTACTGGTGTTCTAAGGAGAATTGGAAGCAAACTGTACATTTAAGTTGTAAAATAGCAGGTTGTGAGAGTCTAATTAGCGAAAATTAAAAGTCGTGCTCTACAAAGTCTTATACCTCTATTCCTCACTTCTGCAAAATGCAAATATGATCTATTTCTCTATTCAGGCAGTTTTGGAGGTGGTTTGTAGTATTCTCCTCGTTCGCCAAGTCCAATTACATATAATCTCACTCCACAAACGAAAATACAGTAGGAGCTAAAGTCCAATCTAATCTACTATATTCCGTTTCTGCTTGCCCATGAAACCGCTGACATTTCCCTGCTACAGCTCCCGCGTTCCATCCCATATCCCTGTGATCATGACTTCGTTGTTCCATCTAGAGCTTAACCCTATATAAGCAATGTGTCTGTTGACAAGAAGACCATTCGTGACTTGATCGTCGTTTGATATTTTATTATTATAGAGCCTTCAAACTATCATTCCCAACCTTCCTGGTTTCTCTTACTTCCTTCAACAACTGCAAAGTATGCTTAGTCCATTCGAGAATTGGTGTATTCGAGTGTTAATCCGTCATTGCATTAAGGTTAATCCCTCCTTCATCATGCCATAAAGGCTGACTGGGTGCTATGCGTGTTATGTCTTTTCCTCATACTTTGTCACCATAATGGATACTATTCGCGGGTCATGGAACCGGCTAGCGACGATCTTTAGCGTTTCCAGAGAGATGATACAAATCCAATGGAGCTCAACATGACTACTATTTTATTTGTAATGGCGGCAAGATGGATCCGATTCATTGGGTGGGAGTTCTGATAGTGGATTGAGCGCGAATTTGTCTTGATGGTGACGTTTCTAAAGCTATCAGGCTATTGGTCGTTCCCGCAAATTCATTAGACACAGCCGATAGAACTTGAAGACGTGGCGGCATCTGAGTAACGCTAAGTGAACATTCTGACATTTTGTTATTGTATGTTCAGTAGACGTGCATGTAGGCTCTCCAGCCCTATTATTCCAAATATCTCCCAACACCGTCCACTTCCGTTCGCTTCACCTCCAGCGTAACGCCCCCATCGTGTTCTAACCAGTATTCCGAACTCTTCGGTTGGACCAATGGACGATTGATTTGGAATAGGCCCTGCCCGTTAGTTAGCTAGTGCTTTTGTACTTGATTTCAACGAGTCTTTGATGTCCTGCGATTCCTAAGGTTCTGACTATTGCACTGAATATACAGCCAGCTAATAGAACTTGCATATGTGCATTGTCAAACAGCGGCACATCATTGATAATTCGCCCCAACTTGATGTATATAGTCACTAGTTCCCCAAAAGCTGCTTAACTCACCAGTAGAGAAGCACAATTACTGGCCCCACCCGGCACTAACCAAAATACGGTTATCATTGTTTCATGGTGTTGGATCACAGAGTATCACTCTATCCGAATTCTTGCGAGTGACTATCTGTGAAGAGTACTGTTCCTTCAAGCTTAAGCAGTGTCTACAGCGAGCTTTTGGGTGCTGGACGACATGGCTTCGGCGCATTAGGGATTTTTTATGCCCAACCCGCTCGACAGCAAACAGGGGGTCCACAAAAGCTATCTCCGGAGCGCAACCTCCCCCAGCGTAACGACAGCGAACAGTCGGCTTCCCGCGGCAACATGCGGACTAGTACCCTTCTCAAGAATATGGAAAACGCCCTAGAGTGCACACTCAAGCCAATCAGTAATGTTCCTTCCTAAAGTTTATAGCTACACAGTTGAGATGCCTGCACTTTTCGAACGCCTCAGTACAGCTGTCGGGGGACATAGCGAGTGCTCAAACTCCTAATAACGATGGGCGACGAGGTTCCCCCATTTGTGGGAGACTGTGAAAAACCCTAGTTTCATTTACATCACCACGACCCCACCTATATACGAGGTTGGCTTCCATCGTTCAAATGAAGCTCCTTAACAAGCTCCACTGGGTGTCGGAGTGTACGACAGTAGGGCGGTTCTGGTATCAGACTAGTAAACCTTTATCACATTCATAAAATTTCGCACCTGGCATCTACAGTCACAAGCGTTCAAGAAAATCTTTCGGCATGCCGCTTATCAGTGATTTTATTGATTTTTAGGTAATCTTGCGTTTCTGAAAAGACTTGAGAGCGTTCGGAGTAAACTTTTACAAAATGGGTCTCACAACCCTGCGTTAGCTCGCGAGGCCTGCCGCAGGGATGGAAACCGATACGACCTCTCTAGCACCCCAATGTCCTTGGAAGCGCCCAGATAGATCTCCAGCCCAGAGTTGCCATTTTTAGCAGCTCCTATGCTTCCAGATGTATATGGCTCTAACATACTCCTAGCATTCAAATTTGTTAGATCGTCTCTTGGCCAGCTCCCAGTGATCTAAGTCTGGGTAAGTCTCTATTGTTTCTGTGGCTAGAGCAAGCATATTGACAACTGGGAAGATGCCTTCCACTGGGTAACTCCAATCAATTCAAGTTCATTTAAGTCCATGAGTTTTGCTCTGATCACAAAGTGTTCTATACATGAACTATGCATAAACAGATCCTCTTTCACTTCCTGGTCTCCAATTTACTATATCACTAATATTCATAGTGCAGCTGTAAAAAAAAGCTCCAAAATGCTGTTGATTCACAATTTCTGACTCAATATAAGAGATATCATAAATCTAAGACTGGGAGGTGAAAGAGGACATAGTCCACATTTTGTGTGTAGGACACTTTGTAATCAGAGCCAAACACTCATTGGAATTAAAAGGGCAGGTCATTTGGGATCTGAGTTTAAGTGGTAGGTACTTGCCACAAT